>Ga0209979_1000011_pt1 | contig 473570 bp, 387 predicted proteins | sample AnhtaG_FD_183114 | JGI IMG/M metagenome (GOLD analysis project Ga0209979, IMG submission 183114) | Deep subsurface microbial communities from Anholt, Denmark to uncover new lineages of life (NeLLi) - Anholt_01485 metaG (SPAdes) (version 2) | ecosystem: Environmental > Aquatic > Marine >... | reverse complement strand
CACCCATCCGCGAGACCCGGCGAGTTTCCTGAGAGTCAACTCGATCAGCACCAACGCCACCGCGGTGGTCGTCCGCTTCACCGCCATCGCCGGAAAAACCTACACCGTCCTGTATCGCGACACCCTTACCACGGGCGAGTGGTCGAAACTGAGCGACATCCCCGCCCAGACCGAGACAGGCGTAATCGAAGTCCATGATCCAGACGCCAGCGGCGTGGGCATGCGCTTCTACCGCCTCGTCACCCCTCACCTGCCCTGACCGTGGAAAGATCAACTTTCCGTCTGGCTGTCCAAGTTGCCTTTATTCCGCCTGGTTGCTGCCGAGGCCTTCGAATGCAATATTCCTTAGAATACTTGGCTATGTTTCGCCAGGCTCAGCGTTTCGTCCGGTTGACGAGCAGCTCGAATGACTTCGCGTCGTGGGTGGGGAGGCGGAAAATGTCATAGTCGCCGTCGCCTTCCAGATCGCCGACTTGACCGTTGTAGATGCCATCCTCCGTGATGAGATGTGGTTTCCAGACGCGGTTGCTGCCTTGATTGAGATAGATGATCACCGGGAACTTTTTCATGCCTAAGGCCTTCCCGCGACTTCTGTTGACCCCGGCCAGGATATCGTAATCCCCGTCGCAGTCCATATCGAACACCTGGAGCGTATGCGCCGCCGGCATTTCACTGGCAATTCTATGTTCGGTCCAGCGCCCGTTCCGAGGATCGCGAGAGTGATACCAGGCGACCGGATATCCCTTGCGTTCAGAGTGCGAGATGAAAACCTCCACACGGCCGTCGCCTGTGATGTCACGGCAGAAGACCTTAGTGGCGTTCTTCGACCAGTCACCGGTCTGATTATGCCACCTGGCGGCGATACTATGGACGTCCCAGTCGCCGCTCAGGTCGCCGCCCGGATTCTCGACCCAGTAACCGTCCGTCGCCACGTCAATATCGCCATCCCCGTCAATATCGCCGACATCCATACCTTCATGCAGGTTTTCGATCTTGAACTCTTTCACCTTGACCCACGACTTCGGCGAATCCTGTCGGAAAATGGCAATCCTGTTTTCCTCGTAAGTGATGGTCACAAGGTCCAGCTTCTTGTCGTTATTCAAATCGGCGAGGTTAACGTCTTTGATGAAGTCAGGCGCCTGACCGATGTAATGATGCTTCCAGTCGGGATTCTCGTACCAATAAATCTCCGTCGGGTCGCCGCCTTTGTCCCACTCTCCCTGATGCTTGAATCCAAGAACATCTATGTCGCCGTCGTTATCAATATCGCCGATGTCCATATCCCCACAGGCAAACGTCCCGCCACCCGGAGCTTCCTTTGCGACGATGTGGCGTTTCCATGATTTGCCGCCGTGTTGGGCCTCATACCAACCGAGCCAACCTCCGTGACCGTTATTATTCTGCAACACAACGTCCAATATGCCATCGCCGTTGACATCCCCCAGCGCCCGAGCCCACCACAGATTGGCATCATCTGCGACGGGTACGGGTCGGAAACTCAAACCCGACTGCCCAAGCGCCTGTAAATCTGCGGCTAAGAATATAAAGCAAACAGCAATAATGGAACCGCAAATCTGATGGACCATCCGTCTTGTTTCGACACCGCTTCTTTCTCGCATTGGCTTATCCTTCTTTTGGGTAACCTATCGTGTGATTTGGCACGGGTTGGTTTCACGAATCCACACAGTGTTTAGTCAGCAAGCGTCTAATGAGTAGCAGCCAAGTCAGCGTGGCTCGCAGAGGCGCAGGGGGCTCCATTTCGGCCTCGGCGTCGCGTTAGCGTGTTGCTGTTGATCAACATAGCGATAGAAGCGGCTTTTGGGGGGAGCGAGGGTTCGGAACAAGCTTCTTCTCCTGCGGCGAGATGTGCAAGTCCATTTCCTCAAGCGGCACGGCCCCGAGGAAGGGCTTAGCGCCATACGGGAGCTCAATAGCCCTGACTTGACAGACCCGCCCCTGCAACTCAATCTCAACGATTCCTGACACGCGGCATTCGTGTTCAGCCCCATCCGCCGTGTAAACGCGAACCGAACCTACTTGTTCCAATTTCAGCCGTTCTATCACCTCCCCCGGAAGGGCGAGCTCCATAGTGACAGAATCCACGAGAGCTTCACATTGAACTTCTTCACCGCGTTTTGCCTCGGGGAACCTGTCGAAAATCTCATTGAGCTTCTGACAGAGATACCGGTCGCAGTAAGCATAATTTTCGACGCTTTTCTTGACAGCGCGTCCTGTCATGTCACAGGCTTTCCAAAAGCTCCTGACTCTTCCCCCTACTGCAAGGCATCCATCACAGTGAGTATCCCCCGGTTCCAAGGGATAATCGTCAGTTGACCAATGCGCGGCAAGCGCTGCGGATTATGCGGTAGACGGCGACCATTTTTTCCATGGTTTATGCTTCTTCTCCGCACAGTGCGCAGCGCCCTAATTTTCTATGCGGCTTGTTGCCGAGCGATGAAGTTCAGGGCGAAGGAGCGTCGCGCCAAGGGCGCCGAGAAGAGCCACACCTCCGGCGAGCAAGAGAGCCGGGAGGAGTGAATTCGCAGCGTCCGCTATGGCACCGGCGACCGTCGGGCCGAGAGCCTGCCCGATGCCGAAGAAGAGCGTGATGAACCCCAGGGCCGCGGGAGCTAACCTCGGGCCGAGCATATCGCCGCAAAGCGCAGCCATGATTGCCGGGATGCTCCAGGCTGACAGCCCGAACAGAATCGCCGATATCGTGAAGCCGGGCGGCGCAGGCCATAGTGCAAAGAGACTGAAGGCCACCGAATGGATGAGGTACACAATGATCAAAGCACGCTTCCGGCCGATCTTGTCTGAGACCGTTCCCCAGATCAGCCCGCACAGGAGGCTGAACCAGCCCATGGTCATGAACAGCCTGCCCGCCGCTTTCTGCGTGTACCCTCCTTCGGCAGTCAGGCACTTCGTGAAAAAAGTCATGTAGATAATGTAGGAAAAGCCGAAGGCGACGTATACGAGCCCCACGTGCCAGACGGCAGCGCAGCGATACACGCTGCGCCACTGAAGCGCCTTTCCTCGTGGGATGGGCGCTGAGTCCCCGCCACCGGCTCCCAGAGGCTTCAGCCCCATTTCAGAAGGATGATTACGCAGGAAGAGGAAGCCGCCAAGTGCGAGCAATAGGGTCACACCCCCATAGATGAACCAGCAAGTACGCCAGCCGCTTTCAGCATAGGCAGACAGGATGCGAGGGACAAGGGGACCGACAAAGATCAGCCCTAATGAAGAACCCCCCACAGCGATCCCCGAAGCCAGTCCTCGCCGCCGGGGCGCGAACCACGCCGCCAGTAGCCCCATCACCGGAACATTGCTCGCCCCGCTACCAATACCCGTCAGCGCACGCCAGACCGCCACCGCCAGAAGTCCGTTCGCCGCACCGGTAAGTAGCATGCCCACCGCAGCCAGGGCAAGCCCAACTGTAATCACCACCCGAGGCCCGTAACGCGCCGCAAGTGCCCCACCTATCACAGACAACGCCAGGTAGCCGACAAGATTGGCGGTCGCCAGCACGCCAGCTTGGGTGTTGTCCATCTCCAGGGCGTCTTGCATAGCGGGCAGGACGACTGTATAGCCAAAGCGTGCAAGCCCCAGCGACCCGAACACCACCAGCGTTCCGACGATAAGAACAACCCAGCCGTAATGCAGACGCTGACTGGATGACGACATAAGCGAACCCGTCCGTAAGCCTCCCTGGTCGAGGAGAAAGTCAAAGGCGTCCGCGGTGGCCCAGCGTGTTGAATGGCCGCCATCACCACGCCGCCCATTTTCAGGCTGATGTCCCCCTTTATCAGCCGTTGAGAGTGTTCAGAAACCCGTTCGCGGGCAGCCCTGTGTGACTACTTCGTGTAAAAGCGGTGGATCATCGTGTGCCGATAGGTCTCGCCGGGGCGTAGGACAGGCGACGGGAAGTCGGCTTTATTTGGCGAGTCGGGGTACCGTTGCGTTTCCATGCACAGGCCGGTACGGAACTGGTAGTTGATGCTGCCTTTGCCCGTAACTGTCCCGTCGAGGAAATTCCCACAGTAGAACTGGATTCCCGGCTGATCGGTCAGGAGATCCATGGCGCGGCCGCTGGAGGGATCATAGAGCGTCGCGGCCAGGGCGACCTTGCCGGTCTGATTGCGTAGAACCCAACAATGGTCATAGCCGTTGCCGCGCTTGAGCTGCTCGTCGTCGGCGTTGATGCGGGCGCCGATCTTCGTTGGCTTGGTGAAGTCGAAGGGCGCGCCCTTCACGGGACGCAGCTCGCCGGTAGGAATCAGACCTTCGTCAACCGGCAAGAAGTGATCGGCGGCGAGCATCAGCTCGTGATCGAGGATGGTGTTGTTCGGATCCCCGGTCAGGTTCCAATACGAATGATGGACCAGATTGACGATCGTCGGTTTATCGGTGGTGGCCTTGAACTCCACGCGCAGTTCGTTATCATCGGTGAGCACATAGGTGACGGTGGCCTTAAGGTTGCCAGGGTAACCTTCCTCACCGTTGGGGCTGGTGTAAGTGAACTCCACGCCAACTGCGCCGGGCCGCTTGACGCGCCTCGCGTCCCAGAGCACCTTGTCGAAACCCTTGATGCCGCCGTGCAGGTGGTTGGGGTCGTTATTGGTCGCCAGGGTATAGGTTTTGCCGTCGAGCGTAAACATGCCCTTGGCGATGCGGTTGCCGTAACGGCCGACCGTCGAACCGAAGTAGCTCGTATTGGACAGCCACCCTTTGAGACTGTCATAGCCGAGGGTAACGTCGGCCAGCTTCCCGTCGCGATCGGGAACCTCAAGGGAAACCAGAATCGCGCCGTAGTTGGTCAGCGTGGCTTTAAGACCATTCGCATTGGTGAGGATGTAAAGGTTGGCAGTGCGACCGTCCGGCAAAGTACCATAATCTTGCTTCATAACTGGCCCCTTCAAAGCGCAACCTGTAAGTAAGAACAGAACGATGATAGCCGAATGAGTGATGACGTGTTGAGCGATCTTGTGCATAGCAACCTCCTCTGTATGGTTGAATTTGGAAAACGAAATCCATGGGGAACCACCCCGCATGTTCAGACCAGTAGTGTGGGGTGATGCAGGCCATTTTGTCAATGAAAATCAGGATTCCGCGACCCCTGTTTTCGCGTTCCAAAAGGTGTACCGGCCTTTCGTCTCCGCTCTCGCCGCAGTTGGCCGATGAGTGAACCTGTGATAAAAGAAAGTCTGTTGTTGCACAGAACACCTCCGGCAGGCTTCCCTGTGTAATAGAGCGTCGCGGACATCCACAGGTCCATTTTGAGTGATCCTGCCAAATGCAAACACGGAGGGCAAGCACCATGCACCGTTTTCCGTTAATCACCGTGTCGGTCGCAACGGTAGCTCTGGTAACCGGAATGGCCTTTGAAGGTACATCCGAGATCAAGTTCGATGCACGTCCGACCATTCTCTTTGTGGAGAGGGACGGCGAGCTTCGGCAGTTGCTTGAACTTGAGATCCAGTTTGTATCGGCGGAATGCGCGGGCAATGAACCCCGAAAAAGGGATACCACCACGGCCGGCAACCACACCTGCATTGACGCCAATCGCCCGGCTGGGGCGGAGTTCACAGCCACCCACTGGGATGTGTTCTGCGAAGAGCCGGGGCGCATCCAACTCAAAGTGTACCGGCGGGAGAAGGACGACTTCCTGTTGTTGGCTCAATCGGAGCAAGTGGAGATGCCGTCTCAAGGAAAGCACACGTTTGCGCTGGAGAAGCCCATCCGCGTTCGAAAGGGCGACCTCGTCGGCTTCTACCTGTGGCCGGAGGCAGTGCTGGGCGAGGGACGAGGCGGGACGCTTTTCCACCGAACCGGTCACTTCCGGGAGAAACGTTCCTTTGTCTCCGAATGGACACGCGGCCGTGCGACTTGCTCGATCTGGCTGTATGGCGAATCCTTTGCGAAAGCGTGGGAGAAGTATCAGACTGGACTCGACGCTGCCTTTATCGAAGTGCGTTCGGGGGACACCCACAGGAAAGTCGCTCTGTCATCTCTGCACCCATTGGATGCGCGGCCGCTCATTGACGTTCCGGCAGTCGAGAAGCCCACAACTGTTCAACTGGCTCTCTCAATCAGCGGTGAGCGTATCGAGCGGCGGGTTGAAGTGAAGCCTGAAAAGAAATGGCGAGTTTATCTCGTCGAGGCTACCCACGTAGACATCGGCTATACCGGACTTCAGACGGACGTGGCGACGTTACTCAGCGATAACATTGACAAGCACATGGCCTTCTTGGCGTCAACCGCCGACCATCCAAAAGTATCGTTGCCGAAATGGAACTTCGAGGCAGCATGGCAGATCGAGCAATACGCCAAGCTCCGTCCACCAGAGAAAGTCGGTGAGCTGATGAAATGGGTTCGTTCGGGGCGGTGCAGTTTGCAGGCTTTGTACGCCAATGAGCTGACCGGGCTGTGCACGGCCGAGGAGCTGGTTCGGCTACTCTACTATGGACGCAAACTGGAGCGCGAGCATGGCGTTTCGATCACCAGCGCGATGATCACCGACGCCCCCACGCATACGTGGTTTTTGCCCACGGTCCTGGCATCTGCCGGCATCAAGTACCTTTCAGTGGGTCAGAACGGCGGCGTCCCAGCCAGACGGCCGGAGTCAAATCCGTTCTACTGGGTCGGGCCGGATGGCAGCGAGGTTCTCGTGGCGCATTCCCAGGGATACGCTATGTGCAGCGGTGTTGTGAACAACATTGCGGCGATTCAAAGCCGCATCAACAGCATCGTGGGGCCGGACTATCCTTATGACGCCGTTCTTCTTCATGGAATGTATGGCGACAACCATCCGCTCATGGCCAAAGGACATGCTGGCTATCACGAAAAACTTCTCGATTGGAACAGGCCATATGCTTACCCGAAGTTGATCTGCGCCACGGCCGATGAGTACTTCAGGTACATGGAGTTAAAGTACGGCGACCAGATCCCTCGTCTTCGCGGTGACTGGGGGGCTGACTGGGAGGATGGGGCCGCCTCATCAGCAGCGGAAACCGCCCTCAACCGCGAAACACACGAACTCTTAGACATCGCCGAACGCCTTGCCACGATTTGCTCTGTGCTCGATCCGGACCATTCTTATCCCGCTGAGGAGATTGATCAAGCCTACCGCCACATGCTCTTATACGACGAGCACACGTGGGGTGCATGGTGCAGCGTGAGCCAGCCGGAAAGCGAACAGACGCTGAAGCAATGGGAGATCAAGTCGGGGTACGCCCATCAGGCAAGCCAAGCGGCACGCCGCCTCCACGATGAAGCCTTGAAGAGGCTGGCCAGCAGGGTGTCCACGCCGTCTGGGCGGGGCACGACGATACTGGTCTTCAATCCGGATGCAGAAGAGCGCACTGGCTTAGTGCAAGTGCCTTTGCCCGACTCGCTCAAAGGCGAGACGTTCTTCGCCTACATTGACCGCGTTGCCGACACAGGAATCCCCTGCCAGCGAATGGGCGAGCGCATCTGCTTTGTGGCCCGCGCTATCCCGCTATTGGGTTACAAAACCTTCCGACTCGTCTCTGGAGGCGCACCCGTTCAGCGAAAAGCGGTCAACTTCAAGCAGAACACCATGGAGAATAAGTTCTACCGCGTGACTTTTGACACGAAGACCGGCGGCCTCATTAGCGTCTACGACAAAGAACTGAGCAAGGAATTGCTGGACAAGAACTCGCCTTATCGGTGTAACCAGTACATCTACGACACCAATGGCGTTGTCGACATGGCCTGGCGGCGCGGGGTCAAAGACCGAAAGGCCGCTGATAGCCGCTTCTCTCCGGGAAAAGCTGAGGTGGCCGTCGGCGAGAACGGGCCGGTCTTCGGTTCGATGATCGCAAAGACGAAAGCGAAAGGTGCATCAAAGATCGAGCAGACCGTGATCCTGTATCACGAGATAAAGCGAATTGATCTTGTGAACCGTATCAAAAAAGACAAGACCTATGACATTGAGGAACTCTACTACGCCTTTCCCTTTGGAGTGGAATCGCCCAGGTTTCATTTTGAACTGGGCGGGGCGATCATGGATGGCGAGAGAGATATGCTCCCCTGCGCGAACCGCAACTGGATTTCAGTGCAGCGCTGGGTGGACGTCAGCAACGATGAGTGGGGCGTAACCTGGGCGCCGGTAGAAGCTCCTTTAGTCACGCCATGTTCGCTGAGCGACCGCTGGATGCAGCCTTTTCCTCCGAAGAACGCGACATTGTTCTCCCTTCTCATGACCAACGTGTGGCTGACGAACTACAAGGCCGGGCAGTGGGGAGATTTCACTTTCCGCTACTCCATTACCAGCCGCAAGGGGCCGCTGGATAGGACAGCAGCAACTCGTTTCGGAAGGGAGATCGCACGCCCGCTTGCCGCTTGTGTCCTTGGCCAGAATCAGGCCGGCGTGCTGCCAGGGAAATCCTGGAGCTTCGGCGAAATCGAAGGACGTGGCGTCGTCCTTCAGGCTTTGAAACGAGCCGAGGATGGAGACGGGCTGATCGTTCGCCTGCGCGACGTGAGCGGAGTCAGCCAGCAAGCACGCCTCCGCATGTCCGGCTTCGACGCCGGAGAAGCGATTGAAACAAACGCTGTTGAAAAGAACCTGGGGCGGCTGAACCTGGAAGGAGGCGTCGTCGCCGTACCGCTCAAAGCGAATGGCATGGCCACCATCCGACTGAGAGCGGGGCGCCGTTGAATGAAAAACCTGTCGGGCCGGAGATCACGCAGCACAGCGGACGATCGCAAGGAGTTTGTCTCTGAGCATAAGCCGAGAACTTGACGCAACAGGGAAACCAACGGCCATGATGCGGGCAAATATCCTGAAGAGCATTATATCCACGCTTTTCTTGTTTGCTCTATCGCCCGCCGCATTCTCCCATCCCATGGGAAACACCTCCATTAATCACTATTCGGGGATTGAAGTCTCACCTTCCGAGATCAAGGTGGACTTTATCATTGACATGGCGGAGCTACCATCCTATCAGGAGATGGTCCGCCGCGCGGATAGCGATGGCGATCTCGAGCTTTCGCCACAAGAAAAAGGGGCCTTCCTTCAAGTCATTGTCCCCGAGCTTTTGCCGCAGCTTTCCCTCCGCTTGAGCGACCGTCCGCTGAATCTCAAAGTCACGCGCCAGAGCATGCGCATCGGGGTGGGTGTCGGCTACTTGCCGATCTTCACGATCTATGCGGAGCTTCGAACTGCCGTTCCGCCGAATCTCATCAAGGCTGAGAACATAGTTCACTACAAGGATAATACCTTCAAACGAGACGTTGGTTGGAAGGAAATTCTGGTTCAGGGCTGGGGCGGCGCAAAAGTCCTGAAAAGCTCGGCCACCAGCAAGCTGCGAAGCCGTCGCTTGTCCGACTACCCGAAGGAGTTCCTGATGTCGCCGCCTACTGATACGGAAGTCACCTTTACGTACGCTGTAACCGGCGAAGGCGCTCCGCGTGTGGCGAGCTCCCTGCCGGTAGAGAAGCGCCGCGCACCCAAGACCGCGTTGGAGCGCGCCATTGATCGCCTCATTGTGTTGATAACAGCGGAGCACCTGAACCCGTGGGTAGTCACATCGGCCTTGCTTCTGGCGATGCTCATGGGTGCACGACACGCTCTGACTCCGGGCCATGGCAAGGTCCTCGTTGCTGCCTATCTGGTGGGGACGCGGGGCACCCTACCGCAAGCCATCGCCCTGGGGCTGGTCACGACCCTTACGCATACCCTGGCGGTCCTCATTCTTGCTGTTCTCGCGGCCAGCGTCCTGCCGGGTCGGGTGATTCCCTGGGTCGCCGTGGCGGCGGGATTTCTCGTCATGGTCATGGGGATAGGAATGCTTGTGCGGCGGCTACCGGTTCTGCTGAAAGGAAAGCATTCGGAACACACTCATCCTCACGCGCACGGAGTATCCCACGACGATCACCATCATTCCCCAGGCTTGGGTCGTTGGCAGCTTCTCTCCGTAGGCATGATAGGAGGAATGATCCCCTGCCCTGGAGCGCTCATATTGCTGCTGAGCACAGTCGCGCTTCACAGAGCCAACTACGGCATCGTCCTCGTCGCTTGCTACAGCCTGGGGCTGGGGATCGTCCTGACAGTGATTGCGGTTGTGGCGGTTGCCGCCAGGGGCGCCGCCGAAAGAGTAACTCGGTGGAAGACCTCTTCTTTAGCGAGAGTCCTGCCGGTCACTTCGGCGTGTTTCGTTCTTGCCTACGGCTGCTTTCTCTCCTACCTCGCGTTCAGGCTGTTAAGCAGAAATTAAAGCCTGAGCATTGGTTGAAACCGAAGACCGGTTCCCTGTCTATCGGCAAAAGCATGTTCAAGCTTACCTTCGCCTGGGATGTCGGCCCCACTCGTATCGCCGCGCCCGATCGAAATCCGGGTTCGGTGTAGGCATGTCAGCCTTGACCGATCGCCGCCAGCCGGCAAGTCTCCACTGAAGCTCACGGGCCTTTTCCGGCATTTCCTGCGCCAGGTTGTTCTTTTCGCCAATGTCGGTTTTGAGATTGTAGAGCTCGAGCCTGTTGTCCTCGAAGAACTCGATCAGTTTCCAGTCACCAGTTCGGATTGCCCCGGCAGGTGTCGAGTGATGATAGTGCGGGTAATGCCAGAATACCGCGTCACGCTTCAGCTCGCCGGTTTGTTTCAGCAGCGGAAGTAAGCTTTCACCGTCGAGCACATGGCTCGGATCGCCCTTCACGCCTGCCGTCTCCAAGAACGTGGGGCAGACGTCAACGCTGGAGACAGGGACGCTGCACACACTTCCCGGCTTAACTACGCCCGGCCAGCGCACGATAAGCGGCTCGCGTATTCCGCCCTCGTACAACGTGCCCTTCTCATCACGCAGAGGTGCGTTTGTTGTGACGGTTGTTCCTTTGCCATCGAATCGCTGTCGCAAGCCGCCGTTATCGGAGAAAAAGACGACGACGGTATCATTCGCAAGGCCGAGTTCATTGAGCTTTTTGAGAATGCGGCCGATGCTGCTGTCCAGGTGCTCGATCATGGCAGCATAGACCGGATTGTTGACGCCATCTCCCGGTTTCGGTTTCCTTTCGTACTTCTCGATCAGCTCCTTGGGCGCTTCGAGCGGGATGTGCACGGTATGGTGCGATAGGTGCAGGAAGAACGGTTTATCCCGGTTTTCACTGATGAATTTGATGGCGGCATCGGTGAACCCCGTGACCTGTTTGTCATTGCGGTTGCGGACTCCAGAAGTCACGTAATCGAAGCCCTGGTTCCGAGGAGAATGCTGCCTGCCGCCCAGGTGCCATTTGCCAATATGCCCGGTAACATACCCAGCCTGCTTTAGCACCTCAGGTAGTGTGACCGTCTCCAGCGGTAGATACTGCTGCCTGTTGATCGGCACCTTGAGCTTCTCATAAGGGCGCCAGTGGCCCGGAATGAAGTCGGTGACGCCGACTCGTGCTGGATATTGGCCGGCAAGGATACTGGCACGTGTCGGTGAACAGACCGGGCAAGCTGCATATGCATCTGTGAAGCGCATCCCCTGGCGCGCGAGCCGGTCTACGTTTGGCGTTTCATGGAACTGATTGCCATAACAGCCCACGTCTGACCACCCCAGGTCGTCAATGAGGATGAAGAGGATATTCGGCTTTTTCCTTGAGGCACGTGCTGCACACGCCAATCGAGGCACGGCCATCGAAGCCGCCCCAAGTCCCATCAGCCTCAAAAACTCCCGTCGTGTACGCACGAATGAGTTCATGTTCCTCGCTCCCTTTCCGAGAATGATTAGGTTGACCACTTCACGCTCTTCTGCCGCCGGCAAACGAATCCACACATCGGGATGGCATTCTCTTGTCACTGCATCCTTCCACCTGTCTTCGTTCCATTGTACACTAATCGCCAAGAAGAATTGTCCTTTCGTTAGCGGCCATTTCGAGGAGATACTCCAGTGAGGGCGAAGTTTACCCGCTGCCCCGAGAATCCAATTGTTCGACCGGGGCTTTATGAATGGCGCATGGCGACGGTCTTCAATCCGGGCGTGATCTATGACGAGGGGAGATTCTTTATGTACGAGCGAACTGCAGGCACACTGCGTCCTTTTCACTGCTATATCGGCATGCTCGAAAGCGACGACGGTGTTCATTTCAAACACGTCAAGGATGAGCCCGTCTTCACGCCCGAGATGGCCGGCAGCCCCTATGGAAGCGTTCAGGACCCTCGTGTCGTCAAGATTGGCGATACCTACTATATGACCTATGCCTTTCGGCCATATGCGTGGAACTACCATCCGACGGGTCTGGGAGTCCCCGAATGGTCCGCGCCCGACTTTCCAAGGTTCAGCGGCAAACCAGAGGACAATCAGAGTCGCTCAGGCATTGCGGTGTCGAAGGATCGAGTTCGCTGGGAGCATCTCTGCTGGGCGACACCGCCGGAACTTGATGACCGAGATGTCATCTTGTTTCCGGAAAAGATCGCCGGTCGCTACGCCTTGCTACGGCGGCCGCTGCAATATGTGGGGCCCGAGTATGGGACGGACATAGCCGGTATCTGGATCTGTTTCTCGGAAGATTTGAAGACCTGGTCGGAACCGGAACTGATCGCGAAGCCCGAGAATCAATGGGAAAGCGGCCGGATCGGTGCGTCCACTCCGCCCATTCGGACCGAAAGGGGCTGGCTTCTGCTCTACCACGGGGTTGAGAACCTGCATCCCCCAACCCAGCGTGTGGTTTATCGAGTGGGCGCGATGATCCTTGACTTGAAGGACCCGCGCAAGGTGATCGCTCGTACTCGCAACTTCATCATGGAGCCCGAGACCTACTACGAGAAGTTCGGACTCTACATACCCAACGTCATCTTTCCAACTGGCTCGGTTGTCAAGGATGGCCTGCTCCACCTATACTACGGTGTCTGCGATACGGCTATCGCCCTGGCCACCGTTCCGCTTGACGAGTTGGTCGAGCACGTGCTCAAGGAATCAGCGAAATAGAAACAGAGGTATTGTCTCGTGAACAATAAGGTAGGGTTGATTGGAATCGGCTTGGTGGGAACAGCACTGGCGCAGAACTTACTGAAGGCGGGCTATTCAGTTGTTGGTTTTGACATCGAAGAAAGCAAATGCCGAAATCTGGAAAAAATGGGCGGAAAGGCAGCGTCCAGTTCCCGCGAAGTAGCGCAAGAGGTAAATAGGGTTCTTCTCTCGTTGCTGAGCACAGAAATTGTCCGAGACGTGCTGGATGGAGCTGGCGGTCTGCTGGAGGCAGAGACTCCGCCCAGATATATCATTGACACCACAACAGGCGATCCAACGGAGACAGCCGCCATTGCCCGACGCTTGAAAGGAAGGGGCATAGATTTCCTCGATTCGCCCATCTCCGGTTCCAGCGAGCAAATCCGGCGGCGAGAAGGAGTCGTGATGGTCGGCGGTGACCCGGACGCTTATGAGACCTGCAAGGACCTGTTTAGCGCCATCGCGAAAAAGTTCTTTCACGTCGGTCCCTCGGGAGACGGATCAAAAGCGAAACTGGCCAGCAATTTGATTCTTGGGTTGAACCGCCTCGTCCTGGCAGAGGGTCTCGTGTTCGCGGAAAAACTCGGACTCAATTTGAAAACGTTTTTTCCACTTCTGAAGGAGACGCCCGCCTACTCCTGCTCCATGGATGTGAAAGGTAAAAAGATGATCGAAGAGAATTTCGAGCCGGAATCGCGCATATCACAACATAAGAAAGACCTGGAGATTATCCTCGATTACGCAGAGAGGCTGGGGCAACCCCTTCCGCTAACTCAACTTCATAAGGACATTATTGAGGCCGCCATCGAGGCAGGCGATGGGCAACTTGACAACTGCGCAGTAATCAAACAGATTAGGCACCTGGCTGATAGGGAACAGGGGAACATCCAAGACAGGGGGAACTCAAGGAGGTCGGAATAGAAAGGCGTTGGAGGATGGAAAAGGTTTTGCTCGTAATTGGCGATGGCAGTGAAGTCCTGGACACGATGGCCCCGTATTACCGTCTGGGAGAGGAATATCAGGTTGCGGTGGCCGCGCCAGAAAAGCATACCTACCACATGGTTCAGCACGAGCTGGCGCCGGACTGGGACATCACCGTCGAACGCCCCGGCTACCATCTTGCCGCAGACATCGCCTTCCGCGACGTGAACCCCGATGAGTATGTCGCCCTGGTGCTTCCGGGAGGTCGAGCTCCCGAATACTTGCGCTACGACTCTGACCTCATGCGCATCGTCAAGGACTTCTTCGCGAAGAAGAAGCCGGTGGCGTCCATTTGCCACGGCATTGAAATTCTGGCGGCTGCCGGTGTGATTCGGGGTCGGGAGGTCACGACCGTTCCCAAATGCCGTTTCGACGCTGAGGTGTGCGGCGCGAAGTTTCTCGATCAACCGGTGGTTGTTTCCGGCAATCTCGTCTGCGCCCGCGGCAAGAAAGACATCTCTCCCTGGATGCGAGCGTTCATGGAAATCCTGAAGCAGAGCTAAGCGAGGATTGCCGTGGTTTTCAAGCGGGCTTCATAGCTGCACCAGCAGCACGAAACCGGCGATCAATGCTGCTACACCCAGCCAGCCGGCGATGAAACCGATAACCGAGACGCGCGATGGCATTGGGATCTCCAGGCCCAGCGCTGTCAATAGCATCCGTCTCGGAGGCGGCTCGACCCCTTCCGGCAGTGTACATGGTTCGGTGATCTGCTCTCCGGGCTGGATCGGCGTGCGGGTCAAGGCGTAGAAACGATCCAGTTTTTCCTTGTGAACCGGCTTCGTGGCAAGACTGATCACAATACCCATCAGCGTCGCGGCCACCATGTAAAAAAGAATCACCCACGGTTCGTAGATTGAGGGGCTTTTGCCCGCCTCGTGCCAGATCAAGTTGAGCGACTCCGCAAACGGAAGCCCCTGCACAAACCTGATGAAGAACTGTCTTGTGGCGAGAAACCAGGCTCCGAACCCGGTCAGCGCGGCGGCCCACGCTCCGGCAACCGTCCCCCGCCGCCAGAGAAGCCCCATCCAAAAGGCGATCCCCATCATCGGCGCGATCTTGAACCAGATTTTCAACGCTTTGAGAACTTTGCTCCCTTCAACATCAGGCACCCAGTAAGCGAAGGCGAGTCCTCCGGCTACGACGAAAATGGAGGTGATTCGACCAGCCAGCATGTAGTGGCGGTTGGACCTCCCCGGCCTTGCTGGCTTGTAGATATTCTCTGTGAACAGGCCTGCTGCCGAGATCATGAACGAATCGCACGAACTCATTACACCCGCCAGCAACGCCGCAAGGAAGACCCCCAGTAAGCCAAGCATCATCTGTGGCAAGAACGTCCGAGCCACAGTGCCGTACACCTTGTCGGGGTCCACGGTAGACAGGTTGACGCCACGATTGACGTACCACGCTACAGCGGCGACTCCCGTCAGGCACCACGCGGTCGTGCACAGTCGCTTGACGAAGTTCCCCACCATGAACCCCACGCGCCCATCCATCTCGTTCCTGCCTGCCCCGCAAACGCCCATTATGAACGGCTGAGCAACAATGCCCACGAGCGCCTGCACCGCCATCATCACAATGAAGAACACGCCGATCTCCCCCGGCGCCACCAAAGACAGCATGGCTCGAGTTGGCACCGCCTGCCGGATGCCTGCCATGCCGCCGACGGCGCCGAGTATTGAGGGCAGCAACATAACCGAGAAAACGATCGTCAAGATGCCTTGCACAAAGTCCGTGACAATTGCAGCGGAGAGTCCTCCTGCGGCGCCGTAGACGACAAACAGCACGGTGATGATCGGGATCGCAACGTTCGCGGGGACGAGACCGCCGGTCGCTGAATCAATCAGCGCCGCGGAGCCAACCAGCATCAAGCCGATCTTGACACACAAGTTCGCAATCCCCACCAAAGCGAAAAGCACAGCGACGCTGCGGTCATAGCGCAGCGTCAACACGTCGGCAGTGGTTATAGCGCGGAAGCGCCTCATGATCGGTGCGATCAGCCAGTAGAAAGGCGTCGCGAACAGCCACAACCATTGATACCAGATGCCGGAGAGGCCGTTCTCAAAGCTTGCCGATGACACGACTACCGCCTGGTCGGACGCGGTGCCGGTGCCGAAGGCATGGGTGATCATCATCGCTTTGCCGAACCGGCGAGGCATGAAGAAGTCAGAGATATTACGCACGCGACGCGCCATCCAGACGCCCAGCGCTGTGATGCCCAGCACGTACACCACCAGTACCGTTATGTCAGAGACGTATAAGCTACCGATCACCTCCAATTCCTCTCACACCTTGGGAATGCCGCCTTGCCCCGGAGATAGGTCAACCACCGCCTTCATTCCTTCAGAAGGCTCCAGGGACACAAGAGTGCATAGAGCAAAGGAAAATCGCTACAACAGGAGCCGCGGTCCGGCCACGACGCTCGCGCTACTGAGCGGACCCCGCCAGCCTGTTCTTCAAGTAATCTCGATAGGCCGCAGCGATATCCACGGTCGCATCCGCGGGGACAGAATAGATGAACACTCCATAACCCAGGCGGAACTTCTCACCCTTCCGAACGACGACCTTGCTCTTCTCGCCCCGGGTCATGGCGTTGCGGCCAAACGGATTTGCCACCAGAAGACCGTAGTTCCGGGCATGGTACCAGCAAGGCCCAAAGTTGTTCGGGTCGGGCATCAGTGTCATGCCGATGTGCCGTCCGTCAATCATCCCGCTGTAGTCGCACCAGTCGGCCTGCTTGCCCCAAACCTGCTTCTCGTTCCGTCGCCCTTCGCTGTCGGCGATGTGCCCACCTTTACGGACCGAGATGGGCGTGGCCACGCGGATGCCCAGTCCAAACTCTTCCTGGTCTCCGAAGTAGAAGTCACCTTCATCCGACGTGAAGGTGCTTTCCCAGATGAGCAGATAGTCTGCCGGGCGCACAAGAATTGTGTAGCGGCACGTCTCAACGCAAACGGTCTTGTCTCCCTCAGCAGACAGATACCGGTTACGCACCGTGAAGCTCCCCCGCCCGGGGCCGCCATGAGGCGGAACGACGAACTTGTCGTGGACGGTCCTGGCTTTCAGTCGCCAGTAATCGTTGCCGCTAACGTCACCAAACGTCAACCAGATGCCCGGGTGCATCGTCGCGTGGTCGGTTCGGTCCTGTCCTTCAATCGGCGGGTGGTTTCGCGTGGCTTGAATCCCGGCGGGCGTGCGAACGTGAGCGAAGTACGGTCGCGTGATCTTGCTGTCCTCGTAAACATACGTCGCAAAGGGCTTCCCACCGATGGTGATGAGAAGCTCATTCGGCTGGTGTTTGAAGGCGACGGTCGCGGCCTGGTTTTCCCCAGAGGCGATGGAGCCAACAGAGAAGCTCAATGTAGTGAGCAGCATCAGAGGCCACCTGAAACAGGTCAAAATCATCGTTTTCCCCTCATATATGCTCAGCCAGTGTAGGCAAGTTCATATCCGGAACGATATCTGCGGCTCAGAAGCGCAGTCGCTTTGGGATTGCCAGGGACAATGCGCTTGACCGGATCGTACCTTAACTGGCCGCAGCCCAGTCGCGTGGCGATATTGCCCAGATGACACAGAGCCGCTGAGATAGCCCCTTCCTCGATGGGAGCGTCCAGCATGGAAGGATCGTTGGCTCTTACTGCATCAATGAAGTTTTGCATGATCCCGACGCCACCGCTGCCCTTGATTCTCCTTTCCTCTTCGCCGACCAGCTTGACGACACATCCCCCGCGTCCAACTTCGAGCGTCCCTTTGTCGCCGTAGAACACGTCGCCGTTATTGTGTCCCTCCAGCTTGTACGGCGTCCAGAGCCTCATCTCGTACATCAGGTAGCAGTCGTCGTATTCAAAAGTGACGACCTGCGTATCGGGTGTTTCGTGGTCGTCGTCATAAAAGAGCTGTCCGCCTGATGCAGTGAGCACATTCGGGAACCCGACACCCAGACCCCAACGAGCGACGTCCACTTGATGGATTCCGTCGTTGCCCATGTCGCCGGTGCCATAGTCCCAGAACCAGTGCCAGTTGTAATGCCAGCGGTTCTTTGTGAAGGGCCGCTTGGGCGCCGGGCCAAGCCAGAGGTCATAGTTCACGCCCGGCGGAGGGTCACTTTCTGGGGCACGGCCAATGGGTCCGCGCAACTGATGATTGATTGCTTTCGCCATTCTCACCTTGCCCAATCCACCCTCACGCATGAACTGAACGGCTGCTTTGACATCGCTGCTACTCAGGCTCTGCGTGCCATGCTGTACACACTTGCGGTACTCCCTGGCTGCTTTGGTGAGCAAATGCCCTTCGATAACGTTGTGGCTGCATGGTTTCTCCACGTACACGTGCTTGCCAGCAACGATCCCCGCCAGGGCGACGGGGGCGTGCCAGTGGTCGGCTGTGGCGATACTGATCGTGTCAATGGTCTTGTCGTCTATGATCTTACGGTAGTCCTCGTACTGGGCGACCTTGCCCGAATTAGGCAACTCTCTCACTGCCTTGGCTCGTCGCCCGGGATCAACTTCGCAAACTGCCACCACATCGCAGTCCCTGATACCAGCGAATCCTGTGCAATGCCCACGGCCCCGCCCGCCAAGGCCGATGACCGCGTGCCGGACGCGCCCGCTCGGGGCGGCTTTCGCCCTTGCCCCTGTTACGATAAACGGTGAAGCGGAGGCCACGATGCCCGCCCCTGCCGTTTTGATGAACCTTCGTCGTGTCCACTCTTTCATGATTGATTCCTTTCCCTTTTCAAATTCCCTTCCGACTGCTGATACGTGGGGGACGTCTTCTTTTCACTTCACCCGGATAGGGTAAGGCGGGCGAGGCACTTTCTTCACGGGATTCCGCTTGAGTTCTTCCAGCACCACCTCGACCGCCTTTTCAAGTTGGGGGTCTTGCCCTTCGATCACGAGCTTCGGCGTCATCTCAACCTCGATGTCCGGCGGCACTCCTTCATTCTCCACCTCCCATTCGCCGTCCGGGCTGAAGATCGCGATCCTGGGCGCGGTCACTCCGCCGCCGTCCATGAGAATCGGATAGTCGTAAATACCGATCAGGCCACCCCAGGTCCGCTTGCCGACCAGCTTCCCAACTCCTCTGCGGCGGAAGAACAGAGGCATGGCGTCACCGCCCGATCCGGCGTACTCATTGATGATCATGACCTTGGGCCCATAGATTGAGGCGTTGGGCGTCGTGAATGGCTTGCCCTCCCGCGTGGCCCAGTAGCAAAGAAGGGGGCGGTTCAACATGTCGATAATATAGTCTGCCACGTAGCCGCCCCCGTTGAAGCGCTCGTCTATGACCGCTGCCTCCCGGCTGAGTTGTGCGAAGTAGTAGCGGTTGAAGGAAGTGTAGCCAGCCCATGCGGTGTTCGGCATGTAGACGTAGGCAACCTTTCCCCCGGACATCTCATCAACCTTTCGCCGATTATCCTCGATCCACGCTCGATGACGCAAGCCAGACTCGTTGGAAACCGGCACGACCGTAACCTTCCTCGCCCCTTCGGTGGTGGGTTTGCTGTTCACCTCCAGGACAGTCTGATGATCGGCGGTTTTCTCGAAAAGCCTGTATATGTTGGTGGGGGCCTTCAGCGGGCGGCCGTTCACGGCAAGCAGGAAATCACCCTCGGACACGTCAACCCCTGGCTCGGTGAGCGGGGCTCGCAGCTTGGGATTCCAGTTTTCGCCGGTATAGATTCGTGTGATCCGATAATAGCCGTCCACAATCTCATAGTCAGCCCCTAACAGACCAACCGGAACCCGTTCCCTCTCCGGCATGTCCCCTCCCCCAACATACGCATGTCCGACCACCAGCTCGCCGAACACCTCCGCCAGAATGTAGTTCAAATCAGAGCGGTGTCCTACATGCGCAAGAAAAGGCCGATATTTCTCCCGGATTGCTGGCCAGTCCGCACCGTGCATATTTGGATCGTAGAAGAAGTCCCTCTGGACCCGCCAGGCCTCGTCGAACATCTGATTCCATTCCGCTTTTGGGTCAACATAAATCTCCATCTTGTCAAGGTTCAACTTGCCATCACCCAGCTTCGGCTCAACACTTGTCTTCACGATTCCATACGAGTTCCCAGGGCCGCGATACAGAAGCTTCTTCCCGTTCTGGCTGATCCAGTAGGCACGAGCTTTCTTGAGGAAGACCTTGTCCTCTCGCTCTTTCATGTCGAACCGATGAAGCGTATAGCCCTCCTCATTCTCAACTTCTTCCACGTAGAACAGTTTCCCGTCAGCGGCTGCCTTCAGATCGCGGTAATCACGCTCTGGCACCGGCATGGCGACAATCCGCTGGTCAAGGTTCTCGAGACCAATATGGACTTCTACCTCTTCTTCCTCCTCCTTTTCGTCCTCCTCCTTCCCCTCGTCATCTTCTTCCTCGTCCTTCTCTTTCTCTTCTTTCTCCTCCTCTTCGTCATCTTCCTCGTCGCTCTCAGGCGCGAACGGGGACGGCTCTTCCTTGTTCAAGACCGCCACGTAAAGGCTCCTTCGGACAGGCCGCTCGTAGGAGGACATATCCAGCCATCCGATATTCAGTCCAAAATTGGTGCTGGCTGTGAAAAACAGGTATTTGCCGTCCAGACTGAAACAGGGGGAGGTGGCGTCGCTGAGCCCATCGGTCATCTGGTGGGCCTTGCCGTTGGCAACTTCATAAAGGAAAACGGCTCGCATTTGATTATGCAGTCGTTTTGTGTACGCAATCCATTTGCTGTCCGGGGACCACACCGGATCGAGGCTGCGCACCGGATGGTCGTACGTGTCCGTGTCTATGAGGACCGGCTCCTTCTCTTCCAAGTCCGTGTGGAAGAGATTCAATCGCTTATCCGTGTACACGATCTTCTTGCTGTCAGGCGACCACTTCGGCGTGTAGTAGAACGTAGGGTCACCAAGGGAAATAACCTGGGGGGGCTCGAGGCCTCTTTGTTCCCGCAGCATCAACTGGTACTCCCCGCTCTCGTCGGATAGGTACGCGATCTTCTTGCCGTCAGGAGACCAGGCGGGATAGCGCTCGTGCACGCCAGGCGTCCGCGTTAGATTGCGCATATCTCCCTTCTTGGCTGGCACAGTGAAGATGTCGCCGCGCGCCTCAAAGAGCGCCCGCTTTCCGGTGGGCGAGAGTCCCGCATTACGAATGAACGAAGCCGCTTTCTCATAGTGTGGACGCGTGTGCGGCAGGTCAGGCGCCACACGAATCTTCAGCGGATTGGATGTCCCGCTCGGTGGATCGAAGAGATGGATTCTTCCACCCTGCTCGTACACGATAGCGCCGGCACCTCCTGAGGCAGACTTTACGTCGAAATCCGTGTGGTCCGTCACCTGGCACACTTCCTTCGACTCAGTGTCATACGCAAACAGGTTCATGGTGTGATTTCGGTCGGAGAGAAAATAGACTGTCTCGCCGATCCAGACTGGAAAAGTGTCGCTCGCGTTCTCGTGCGGAACCTCCTCTACCTCGTAACTTTCCAAATCGAACAGCCAGATCGGCGTCGTCCTCCCGCCACGGTATCGCTTCCATGTCCCGAACGCATCGCGAATCGGCGTATAGGCGATCCGTGTCCCGTCGGGAGAATAGGCTGCGCGCTCCCCCATGGGTATCGGCAGCGTCTGTGGAAAACCCCCCTCCGTGGGCACAGTGAAGAGACGGCCATACCAGGACTTAGAATAGCGTGAGGAACTGAAAAGGATCTCTTTGCCATCAGGTGTCCATCCAAGCGCCCGATCGTATCCGGGATGGAAGGTGAGCCTTTTGGGGGAGCCTCCTTCTGCTGGCAACACATACACGTCAACATTCCCGTCGTAGTTTCCGGAGAAGGCGACGAGGCTGCCGTCGCGTGAGAACATTGGGTTGTACTCCACCCCCGGATTCACGGTGAGCCTTCTCGCAAAACCTCCATCCCGCTCCGCGATCCAGATATCTCCCGCGTAGACAAACGCGACGTGGTCCGAGCTGACCGCCGGCTGCCGCAGCAAAAGGGTCTCATCAGGGTAGCTTGCAGGCACGTTGGCCGCCTCCAGGAAAAGAAGGGAGAGAAGAGAGGCAGTCAGTTTGTATCGCCGCATGGTAGATTCCTCCTGTAAAAAGACTCGGTTTTCACACTATTCCTTGAGCTTCCCGCAGGTTAATCCAAAACCGGTCGGACTTCAAAGCCCAAAATTGCTTGGTTTCGAAAATGCACAGCCCATCTTAGGAGGGAACTGGAACTCGGACGGGTGGGCGTCAATCCCCGATCTCACAAAGCTTGTCGCCGCGAACCGTCACCGGGATTGGGACGGCAATGTTGCCTCCACCATTGTCCCAGGTGATTTTCCCCGCAAGGCCCACAAAGCCGCCCATCTCCGCCACAGCATCGCGAATGCGTGCGCGGTTAAGCCCTGCTTTGCGAGTGGCTGTGATGATGATGGTTGTTGCATCGTAGCCGAGCACCGCGTCATCGGTGGGTTTCTCACCGAATCGCGACTCGAACTCCTTCGCGAAATTCTCCCAGCGGACACTGTCACGGTCCCATACGAGTTTGCAGGTCGTCAGACCCTCCGCCGCCCGACCAGCTTTCTGGAGAAAGGATGGCAAGGAGAAAACCGCCGGCCCGAAGACCGGTAGCTCAATCCCCCGCCCGCGCAAGGCGCAAAGCAGTCGCAATGACGGTTCGGGCATCCCCCATAGAAAGATAGCCTCCGCAGGTACGGAAGAGATGCGATCTATCTGCGGCAAGAAATCGGCTTGCGAGGGATCGAAAGTCAGATGCAACATGGGTGGTGCACGCAATCGCCCCAGGGCAGGCAAGACCTCTAAGGCGCCTGTCCTGCCATCATGGTCGGCGGAGCTTAGAACGATGATTCGGCGGAACCCCCTCTTGCCGACGGCGATCCTGGCAAGCATTTCGGCGACAGATGCGTCGTCGGGCGGCAACCGAAACATCCAGGGAACAGCCGCCTGTGTCAGGCTGGGGTCACCGGACAAAGGTGAAACAAGGGTGATACGTGCTTTTGTCGCCACCTGCTCGGCAACGTGTGTGGCTGCGCCGTCAATGGAGCCGATGACAGCCCATACCTTGTCCTCATAGACAAGCCGGGTCATTTCTCTTGACCCCGCCCCCCAGGGGTCGTCCGCCCAGCGGCACACCAACCGAAAAGGCTTCCCCTTATATCCCCCCTCTCCGTTCGCCTTTTCAATTGCCAGGGTCGCACCTCGCCACATATTTCGTCCGACCGGGTTCTTGGAGTCGTGGGGAGCGAAGAAGCCAATGCGAACTTCTTGGATGTTTTGCGGTTCGGGCTCGTCCCTTTCGGGACCATGATAGTCGGCTCTGTCGCTCAGGATGCTCTTATGGATGGGGATGGCGCGTTTGTTGCCTGTTTCAGCGCAGAGGGGCAATGCCATGCACAATTGGAGCACTGGTATGATAAGAACAGTGACACGGCGGCACGTCATTGAGAAACTGGCACTGGCGACCTTAATCACAGCTTCGCAGCGCTTTCATCTGTGGAGGCGTGCTCTGTCTCGTCCTCGGGCGGTCCAAACAGCTCCTCACCAGTGTAGAAATTGAACTTCCCCTTCTCCAGGATCGCAAGGCAGGCGGGGCTGATGTCGTTCTGGATGGCGTCGAAGATGATTTGTCCGGTGACACCATGGTATCGCTTGATCTCTTGCATGGCATCCCGAATGCGCGCCCGGTTCAGTCCAGCTTTCTCAATGGCTTCAATGAGAATGCACGCGCCGTCGTAACCGTGCGCCGCGTATTGCTCGGGCTCCTCCTTGAACTTCTGGCGGAACGCCTTCCTGAACGCGTGGAGGATTGGATCATCTCGAGTGGGATCGTAAGGATACCCTGCGACAACCGGGCCCGGATTCTCTCCTACAATTTCCAGAAATTCATCGGCCACAATCCGGTCGCTGGCAAGGAAAACCTGTTCGGTCATCCCCATCTCTCGCATCTGTTTGAGAATGAGGCCCGACTCTCTGGCATCCCCGTACGTGACGACCCCATCAACATTCAGGCTCCCTATCCGTTCGAGCTGCGGACGGAAGTCGGTATCGCCGATTCTGTACTGGAGCTCCACGACAAGGGGATGGCCAAGCCGCCGAGACCCGTCCCGGAACTCATCTATATTGACCCGGCCGTATCGGTTGCTGGCTCGCAGCCCCGCCACCTGTGTCAGCCCCAACTTCTGATAAGCGTAGTCGCAAAGAAGGTAGCACATCTGCCGGTCATCGCTGATACAGCGGAACACCCACGGTATTCTTGTCTCCACGAAGGTGGGGTCGGTATCCCCCGTGTTCACAACAGGGACTTCCGCTTTCAAAGCCACGCGAATAGCGATGTGGCTATTCGCACCATCAATCGTACCGATAATCGCCCAGACCTTCTCGTTGTAGGCGAGATGAATGATCTCGTTGCCGGATGCTCCCCACAGCCCGTTGTCGTTTCGGATGATCAGCTTGTAGGGCAGGCGATTTCGGTATCCGCCGCGGGCGTTCGCTTGGTCAACAGCGAGCTCCACGCCCTGAAGCATCTTGGTTCCCAGTGGCTCTTCGTGAGACATGCCGCCGGTGGCTACTGAAACGGTCTTCTCAATAGGGCCGAGGAACCCGATCTTGACGCACGTCAGCCCCTCCGGCTCCGGCTTTTCCCGGCCAGGACCGGTGAATTCGAGTGGGTCAAAAAAGAATTCCTTGTACGGTTCAGCGAAGCTCCCGAACGGCCGATAGCGATCCGGCGTGTTGGCATAGCGTCTGAGCGGCTCAGGGGAGGGAGACTGCGGCTCCGCCGCCACTACAACTTCCCCACATTCGACGACAAATAACAAAAAGACAGTAACGAACAGAGAGCGCGTCACGTGCATCCTCAGACTCCTGTAATCTCTGTCATTGCACCGCATCGCGAAGACCTATTGCATCTTTCTCATTGTAGCCCAGCCCAGCGATTTTTGCCAACTCCGCGAGCCAGGCCTTTAGAGGTTCCAACCCAAACGTCGTCACCTTGAAAATCAACACACAGCACAAAGTTGTGGGGGATAGCTCCTTTCGTCGAAACCGTTTTGATTGCCTCCTTGCCACGGGAGACGATGGCGACTCCGTCGTCGTTTTCCTCATTCTTCTTGTAGGTTACCCAGGTATCGGTGGTGAAGTCAATAAGAGCCGATAGCCCCTTATCTGTGCAAACCCAGCACTCCTGCCCTCTTCCTTTGTTGAAATTGACGAAATTGCTGGCCAGACCGCTATCATGGTCCATGTATCCTCGCCAATGTCTACCGTCGTACCGGCTCAGACCGAAGTAAGTCCCAGCCCAGAGAATACCCGATTCGTATGAGACGGCTGTAGTGATGACATGGACGAGGCCATCATCTCTGTAAAGGTCAATTTCCATTTCGCCGTCGGGGTCGAGATAGGCTTTCCAGCGTTTCAGCTTGATGTCCCACTCGAGAACCCCACCGCCCCATACGGCTACGTAGACTTTGCCGTCAGCGTAGCAGATATGGTAGCACCATATCTCCTCCATGGGGGCGTTTTTCTCCGTGTAGATGGTCCACTCGCCCGTGATTGTGTTGTAGGAGCTGACGCCAGCCGTGGTGGCAGCCCAGATCACGTGATCTTGGACAGCGACTCCGTAAACAACATCGTTGACCAGGCCGCTGTTGAACTGGTTGAAGTGGTCGAACCGTCCGCCGCTGAAGCGACACAGCCCGCCGCCGAAGAGCGCCAGCCACACATCTCCGGTTAACGGGCTGACATCAATTCCCGCAATGACCGGCCAGGGTAGACCGTCTTCTTTTCCCCAATTCTTGAATTTGCCGTCCTCGTAGCAGGCAAGCCCGCCCTCGGTCCCGATCCAGACGCGGTCGCCGTCAACCTTGACGTAGAAGATATGGTCGTTGGGAAGCCCGCCGCCTGTGTTTTCGGTGGTGAAGACCTCCCAGTTCTCGTAGACGTAGGGCAAGCGTGCTGAGGGTCCAGACCGCACCGGAGCCTCTTCAACGAGGCATCCGGTTTGCATGAGGATCAGTAATACAACTCCGAAAAGACAGCCTTGTCGTCGGTTCATGGCGTGGTCCCGTCTCACAAACCTTTAAGGTACTCGATTAGGTCGTTCAATTGATCCTTGGTCATATCGTTGACGTAGCCGTGTTTGTCGTCGGGGTTGAATCGGGTCCAGATCTCCTCAAGCGTTTCGGCTTGCCCGTCGTGCAAGAAGGGAGGCGTCTCGTAGATGTTGTTTAGGTGAGGGACATCGAACAGGTCGTGGTGCTCATCATCCAACCACGATTTCGTTCCCACGTCCATCTTTTTGCAGTTCGTGTAGTAAGGAGCCGGATGGCAGAAGACACAACGTCCCTCGGGCGGGATGATCCGGCCGTCGTTCGTCACTGTCCGCTCGAAGAGTGCCCTCCCTCGCGACTGCGCGGGCGTCAGGCCCTCCGGTTTTCGATAGCGGTTCGGCGGGCGAGGAATCGTTGTAATGTACCGGTCGAGCGCGGCCAGCTCCTCCGGAGTGAACGGATCAATTCGGGTGAAGAACACCGCCAACCTGGCGCCGCATTGGCGGCTCAGGGACGGATTTTTCCCGGTCCACTTGAAGGGAGCGGTATCAAGAATCCCCCGTAGCGTCCTGTTGTCCACGGGGTTGACGCCCACGCCGTCCGGTTCGAGGTCGTAGGTAAGCCCGTCAACGTTCCCGTCGGGATGGCAGGAATGGCAAGAGAACTGCCTTTGAAAAGTGACCTCCGCGCTGTGGAACATTTTCTGGCCGAAGCGTGTTTGCGTAATCTCCTTCGCGCCGCCGAGGTCAATGCTTCCGACGACCTCCTGCTTGGAGGTGTCAATTATCGTGATGGCGTCGTCGAGCGCAGCAGCGACATATACAAACTTTCCATCAGGGGAAATAGCCAGCCCTCGCGGATTCTTGCCTGTTGGGATGCGCCGGACAACGTATTCAGTGGAGATGCCGAGGTGGTTGGGAATGACCTTGGTGCGCTCTTCCTCGCTCGCCTTTCTGAGAATCCTGATTAATTTCTGCAAGTTCACGACGGCAACTGCGTCAATCCCTCCACCGGTTACATATGCGAACCCGCCATCCGGAGTGATCACCACGTCCGTAGGATCCGCAAAATACGAATTCGGCTCATCGAGAAGAACCTGATCAACTCGTCCATCTTTCCAAAGAATGCCAAGGCCGTTAGTGATCACCCACCCTTGAGCCACCCGGACAATGGGAACGAGGTTCTTCGTTCGCAATAGGGTAACCAACGCGAATTCCCCATCGGGTGAAAAGTCAATTCCCTGAACCAGGTTCGCCTCTGGCAACCATATTCGGTTGATGACCTGCTGCTTCTCCGTATCAATCACACTGACTTCCGAAAGCGATGGGGTTCGGAATGGAACAAAATGGGAAAGGTTGTTCGTTACATAAAGCAGCTTTCCGTCCGGCGAGCGATCAATGGCCCATGGCCCGCGCGCGGCTGCCAGGCGTTTGACTTCCTTCAATTTGGCCGCGTCAATCACCGAAATATCGCTCGTGCCCGCGTTGACAACATAGATCGTCTCGCCCGAAGTGTCAGTCATGATGCCGTGTGGCTCGTCGCCAACGGTGATGGTTGCCGTAACCTCTCTCGTCGCCAGGTCCACGACTGAGACTGTGTCGGAACCTCGGTTCGAGACATAAGCCACCGTGCCCCCAGGGCTGAGACACACTGCATGTGGCTGATGACCAACCTCTATTTCCGCAAGGACCTTTCGACTCTCAAGGTCAACGATTATTAGCGAGTCCGAGCCTTCACAGGCAACGTACGCTCGCTTCCCATCCTGGGAGAGGGTCAAATTGAAGGGCGTCTTGTATTCAACCGTAACAGACTTCGGCTTCAGGGACTTTGTGGGATGGCTCATCTCTTTCCATGCCTTCTCGAAATTGAATTCAGCGCCGGGAACGGGGCACTCGCCCTTATGGCACTGGAAGCATGTCTTCTCGTCCGGAATAACAAGTCCAGCGGCAACTGCGGCATCTCTGTCGCGCATGATCTCATCCCTGGAGTAATCGCTGCCGGCACCGTGACAGGACTCGCACTGGACACCTTCATGAATCTCGAAGGACTCACCAAAGCTCCAACGTTTCTCGCCCAAGCCGGTAGCGTGGCAGCGGAGACACTCGATTCTTCCCTGAGGATTGCCCTCGACACCGATTGTCGCTGCTGCTTCCCAGGCACGCGATGTTCCCAGAACCGCGTATGCTTCGGCATGTTTGGACTGCACCCACAGCGCGAACTGATCTCCCTTTTCGGTCTCCGAATGACATTCGGCGCACATTCTCACCCCGATTAACCGAGGGCTGGCTCTCAAGGAAGGTGCATGAGCCGACGGTCGCTTGACCAACTCCCTGCCCGTGTGTGCGATCTCCTGCAATGCCTTCTGGTAATCGAACTCCACGCTGCCGAGCACTTTCTTATGGGTATCCTTGTGCCGGTGGCAAACCATGCAATCCTCTCGCGTGGGGATCGGTAGCATCGAATGGGCCGATGGTTTTCCTGCCTCCATGGCGATCACGTGATTGCTCGCTGGGCCGTGGCATACCTCGCATTGGACGCCATCCTCCTGGCGAAACGTTGGGTCGAACTGCCAGGGTTCCGCGGTGGTGGCGGTCGCATGGCATCCCAAACAGATGGGGCTTTCCTTCGGCTCCACGTCCACACCGGAGATCTCCGCAATCTCAAACGCCTCAGGAAGACTTAGCGTCGCATAGGCCCTGGCGTGCTTGGAGAGTCGCCAGAGGCTGTATTGATCGCACCCTTTGCCTCCTCCATGACATGGAAGGCAAACCCGAGCGCCCACATAATAGGAAGGCCTGGCTCGCTGAGGTGCGCCAGCCGGCAAAGTCAGAAACAAGATAGATCCGACGAGAATAAGGACTGCGATTGGGAGATAACGAGCCATGGTATCTCTTTCTTACTCTCTCGGTTCCTCGATCGTCAGAATCTGGTTCGCCTTCACTTCGGTCAGAACTTGCTTCCGCCCGCTCGGCCAGCGGATTTCAATTTTGGAAGCTTCAGTTGCTCGCCCCAAACCGAAGTGCACCCGCAGATCGCTCGTAGAAAGGTATGATGAACCCGATTTCACTTCTGCGATCTGGGCCAAATCGCCTGCGGTCAGGCGAATGCGGGTGCCGATTCCGCAGCGGTTACTCTTTGTCCCGATAGTGCGGATAGTGAGCCAGTTATTGCGGTTTCCTCCATCATTCCGAAGGAGAATAGCCGGACCGTTGAGATTGAGAATCAAGAGATCAATGTCTCCGTCATTGTCATAGTCGCCATGGGCCGCGCCGCGGCCAACGTACTTCCGATGGAAATAATCGCCGGACTTCGCGGACACATCAAGAAACCTCTTACCGCCGTCGTTACGAAGCAGGACATCTTCCTGCTCCTCCAGCCGATGGGGATTGCCGTTGCTGACGAAGAAATCGAGGTACCCGTCGTTATCGTAATCGAAAAGGTTGCCCGCCCAGCTCTCATATTGTCCCACAACGGGAGCTAATCCCATCAGATTGCTTCTTTCCTCGAACATGGAGTTTCCCAGATTGCGGTAGACGCAGCCGTAACTCAGGTCCGGAACCGTCAGGTCCATCAGACCGTCGCGGTCAATATCGCCAAACTCCGGCCCCATGGCAGAGGTCGCATCACCGCTTTCGCCGAAAGCCGCGCCCGAAAGAAGAGCGAGCTCACGGAACGTTCCGTCCCCGTTATTGGCATACAGGTAGTTCGCCATGGCGTCGTTGCTCACGAAGATGTCCATGTCTCCATCGCCGTCGAAGTCCCCGGAAGTAATTCCCATTGCACGGCCCTCGGGGTTGTAAACGCCGGCCTTTTGCGTCACATCCTCGAACGTGCCATCGCCCTTGTTCCGATAAAGAACGTCCGACTGTCCCTTGTAGGAGAGCGGGCCCGGGAAATTCTCGGCCGCATAGAAATAACGATAGTCCGGATCGTAGGTCAGATAGTTGCCGACGTACAGGTCAAGGAAACCATCGTTGTCATAATCGAGCCACGTCGCCCCGATCCCCCACCACGCGGAACGCGTGGTTGCGCCAGCTTCCCTCGTTACGTCGGTAAACGTGCCGTCACCGTTGTTGCGGTAAAGGACATCCGGCCCATAGTTGCTTACGAAAAGGTCAATATAACCGTCGTTGTCGTAGTCCGCTGCGTAAGCTCCCATGCCAAACCCTCCATCATCAACGCCGGCCTCTCGTGACACGTCCGTGAACGTCCCATCCCCGTTGTTGCAATACAGGGCGTTCTTGAGCTTTCCGGCGAGGTCCCTTCCGCTGGGGTGGCTGACGACTCCGTGGTAGCAACCGTTCACCAAATAAATGTCCAGGTATCCATCGTTGTTGTAATCGAAGAAGGCGCAGCCAGCACCTGTCGTCTCGACGATGTTGTCGAGCTTGCCATCTCCGAAACTGTGGACAAACTTGATTCGGGCTTCTTCCGTCACATCGGTGTATATCGGCAGCTCCTCCGCCGCTGGCAGCAGAGCGGGAGACGAAATCGCCAGAGCAAATCCTCCTAATAGGAAAGCCTTCCGCATATCACTTTCCTTTCTCAGTTCCTTTCGTGACGAACGATTCTCTCGCTACATCCTCCAGCGAGACGCGATTGTTCCACTGCGCACCGAGGTCAATCCACTCAATGAAAAGCCTGCGTTCCGAATCGCTCAGCGGCCCCTCCGGTGGCATGAGTGTAAGGGCACCTTCGGTGCCACAACGGCCCCCCTCCTTGCTCATGGGCTCGCCAAAAAGATGCCAGATCAGAGCACTCTCGCGCGCACTGCCCGGCCTTACGTACCGCCCCGCGATTCCTTCCGGGCCGGTTTCAGCGGGCGACAGAAGAACTTCGTAAGCCCGAGGAAAGCGTGACCCAGCAGCCCCGCTGGTGCGCGGCTCCTCCAAATCCGCAAGGTTCAGCCGAGGATGTTCTCGCGTATGGCATTGCAGGCACCGTCTCCTAACCAACGGAGCGATCTCATGCTTGAAGTCCACCGTTCGCCGTTTCTTAGGAGGCATGGTCAAGTCAACCGCCCCCTTTTTGAGCGCCTCCGTCAAGCGGTTAGGAGGAGTCAGTTCGCGATCCTCGTGACAGCCGACGCAGCCACGGTTCTCTTTTGGCATAGCCCACATCCAGCTTCGGTGAGTCAGCACCGCCATGTCCTTTTCGTCGAGAACCTGGAAGGAAATAGGAGTTCCCGCAGGGACTTTGATGTGAAAGGACCCATCGCTCGGCAAAGAAATATCCCCCAACATCCGCCTCGGTCCAAAGGATGTGCCCGAATACTTGCTCGAGCCGGGACCGGAGAGGGCGTGTCCTTTCGGGAGCGGCAAATTCGGTACACCATATCGCAGGGGGATGCCCTCGATGACTCTCAATCGCCGGAGCGAACCCGGAGCAGTATCCTTCAATCCAGGCCAGTCCGACAGATAGCAGTCCATGCAGAAGATGTTTGCCGTATCGAACTCATAATTCACCACACTCGACCGCCCTTTCGGTCTGGGCCGAGACACGACGACCTTTGCCTCCACCTCGTGCCATTCGGGATCGTCGAACAGCCTTTTTGTAACTTCACCCGTCTCGAACTCCAGCTCGTACAGCCCGTATGTTTCTTCTTGTTGCCTCTTTCTGTACGAGACGACGAGCTTTCCTTCCCCGAGAGGCGAAGGCGAATAGTAAAGGCCCTCCGGATCAGCCGTGACAGGCGTGTACGACTTCAGATTGCGGCGGAGATTCACCGCGGCGATGCTCCCGCCACCAAGCGGATCGGAAGCATCTGACTCAACAAAGTAAATCCACCCGCCCTCGCCAATGGCAGGTTTGCACTTCAGAATCGGCAGCTCATGGTTCCCGTAAAAGGGAAAAAGGTCGGTGCCGTCGGTCATGACCGTCAACAGAGGGAACAGGCCCGTGGGATAATAACGGGTTCCGTACCGCTGCCAACTTGTGAACAGAATCCTTCCATCGGGAAGAACTGTCGGGTCGAAGTCGGCGCTGAGGTTAAAGGTGATCCTTCGCAGATTTTTCCCAGTCAGTTCGCAGGTATAGAGAGACCAAGCCTGCCCCGAGCCGAACTCATTGACGGCATCCGTCGCATTGCTTGCGAAAACGACCTGGTCCCGCGGGGTTAAGTTATCAAGAGTGTAAATGCTCGACAGATAGGTGGGTGTAAGACAATCAGCCGGGAGCTTTATGATCTGACGCTTGTTGTCTCCGTCAGCATCCATCTCACATATATTCCAGACATCCTCCGTGTCCCTCTTGCCCGCGAAAACGATCCGCTTGCCGTCAAACGAAACAACGGGCGAGCACGCCGACTCGAACTCCGAGGTGAGAATCCGAGGTTCTTGTCCTGCCTTGGCCAGATCAAGGGAAACAATGTGGCTTCCGGAAATGTTCCGCAGGGGCGGGAGAAACTCAGGACCGCTGTGCGAAGATTGTGGCACGGCTCCCGCTGGTATCTGGGTGAAAACCAGACAGTCTGGAGACCGTCGCTTCTCCTCCGGCGCGGCGCACTGACGAGGCGCAAGGACGACTATGGCACAGGCGAGAAAAACAGATGGGATATGCTTCAAACTTCTTTCCATCCACCCGCTCCGTCGGAACGGAACATGACAATTGATGTGGCTCAGTGTCAAGACCCTCCGAGTTCCGATTATCGAACGAGCACAACTCAGTGTCCCAAATCTCCTATCGCAGGTCGAAGCCAACTCGCTTCCGCCCTCTGTTTCCAGCCGCAAAGGCGATGCACATCTCCTTCTCGCACCTTTGCAGCGCGAAAAAAAACAGCCTCGCCTGCCGTACCAACGTATTCTAAATCAAAATCGGCTTCGGTCAAGCACTTGTTCCTGCTCAGGGCATACCACGGGTTCTTTTCAACCACACCCTTTGCGCCCGCCTGGCATAGAAGCGGCGAAAACAAAATCTGAAGCGCAGTCTACCTTTCTGCATAAGCTTATGGTAAAGAGAGAAGTAGGTTGCGGAACGCGTGACCTCGAAGAGTGGCGAGCCAAAGGACGCGTGGCGGCTGTAATGAGCTATTCGCTGTCGTCCTGCACTACCTTGCGGCGATTCGCCTGTAGGGGACAACAAGGTCGTCCCAGTCAGAGGCCACCAACGCTGGGTCGCAAACGCCGACGCCACGTTGCGATTCATCACCAGAGGATTCTTTAAATGGCCAAGCGAAAAAAGAAGAGAAAAAAGCTAAAACTCCTCATCGTTCTCATTCTCGTCGCGGGGGGCGCTTATGCCTTCTGGCACTTTCGCCTGGCCAAAGGCAAGGCCAAAGACCCTGCGGTGCCCATCTCCCTGAAAAAGGGTGCGGTCGTGGACCGCCTGACAGAAACAGGCAAGGTGGAGTATGAGAGAATTGTCGAAGTGAAGTCCGCCATCTCTGGCCGGGTGATAACATTGAACGTGGATGACGGGGAAGAGGTGAAGCAGAATGACGTCATGGCAATCATCGAACCGGACCCCGATCAGGCTCTTCGTCTGTCCAACGCAGCCGTGTCCGTCAAAAGATGCGAGGTTATCCTAAGGCAAAAGCAAAAGGGGTATGACCGCCTCACCGAGCTCTACAAGAAAAAGCTTATCTCCAAAGAGCGGTTGGAAGATGCAAAAGACGAGCTCGACCTGGCCAAGTACAACTACGATTTGGCAGAACTCCAACTGAGCATCCTCGAAGAGGAGGTCACATCCGTTGACTCCCCACGCGCGGAAGGAAACCCCGACAGCGAGGATGACTCCGAGTCTGAAATCAAGTTGCAGGATTTCAAAGTCCAGGCGCCGCTGTCAGGGGTAGTACTCACCCGAAGCGTTGAAGAGGGAGACATGGTTATCCGTGGTACATCCGCCTTCGCCCTGGGCCACACCCTGTTCCGAATCGGCGATCCCCGAAAGATAATTGTCTCGTCCGGGATCAATGAAATTGACGTGCCGAAGCTTTCCGTCGGAATGCCGGTCAAGATCATCCCGAACGCCGACGAGCAGAGAATCTACCAGGGCGAAATCGAAAAAATCTCCCCGCAAGGCATCAACGTCAACAACCTGGGAATCGTTTACTTCCGAATAGAGATCGTTGTCCTCAAGCCTGATGCTTTTCTCAAGCAGGAGATGTCCTGCGACGTGGACATCGTTCTGGGCGAGAAAGAGGATGTCTATTACCTGCCCGTGGAGGCTGTCCTCAAGGTCTACAAGAAAGACAAAGAAGGGAAAGAGACAAAGCAGATAGACAAGTACATGGTCTTTAAGAAGACCGGAGATAAATATGAGAAAGTCGAGGTCCAGGTTGGGCTGAAGAGCGCCTCCCGCATGGAAATCCTCGGTGGCTTGACCCCCAAGGACAAAGTCTATCCCGACGCCGAGAAAAAGGCGAAGAAGAAAAAAGGGGAGAACAAGTCCGCACATGCGGCTGAGACATAGGGTTCGGCCACTTCCCCGCGGAACCTCGCGCAGCCGAGGCCGCGCCCAGCCAACCACGAAGGCACAAAGACACCAACCACCATCGGCCCAGCGGTGCCTGGTGCCTTCGTGTCTTGGTGGTGAGATGCAGTGCCAATGAATCAAGAAAAGTATGGGACACCGTAAGGCTCTGAAATGATTGATTCGATAAGCATGGCATTAAGCCAGCTACGCGCCAACAAGCTGCGCTCGGCCCTCACCCTTCTGGGCATCATCATCGGGGTGGGTTCAGTCGTCGGCGTGGTCTCTATGGGCGAGGGGTTGCGCTCGAAGGTCATGTCCGAGATAGATAAGATTGGAGGAAGCAGACTGATCTTCGTGGCCCCACCCCCCCTCTATTACCGCAAGGAGGGCCGCTGGATTCGCCGTCCGTGGGTCGAGCACCTTACAATGAGAGATGCCGATCTGATTGTGGAGGAGTGCCCGGAGGTCGCTAGCGTGGTCCCCATAGCAGGGTCGGGAGAGACGATCAAGTACGGCCGAGCCTCCACAGAATGCCGGGTAGAAGGCGTCCAGCCCGACCACCCAGAAGTTATGAACTGGTATGTCGATCAGGGCCGCTTCATCAACGACACGGACATCGAGGAGGCCCGAAAGGTCATCGTCCTCGGGGATGAGGTCAAAAAGGACCTTTTCGGATCACGTCAAGCGCTTGACCGCGAGGTCAGAATCCGTGACCAGCGATACGTCGTCGTCGGAGTCATGGAAAGTAAGCGCCTCTTCGGCAGCGACTGGGGCGACAATGTCCTCGTTCCCTTGACCACTGCCCAGAAAAGAATTCTGGGCAACAAATATCTGCACGCCCTCCTCGTTTACTGCACCGACAGCACAAAAGCGCTCGCTCTGAAAAAGGAGTTGGAAAAGTTCTTCAAACGCCACCACAAGCACGGCAGCGAGTTCAAGGTCTTCGCGGCGGAGACCGAAATCAAGAAAATCGACCAGATCATCACCATCCTCAAAATGGTCGTTGGCGGGATTGCTGGAATCTCCCTTCTCGTTGGCGGGATAGGGATCATGAACATCATGCTGGTTTCCGTCACCGAACGCACCAGGGAGATCGGCATCCGCAAAGCCATCGGCGCCAGGAGGCGGCACATCATGCTGCAATTTCTCGTGGAGGCCGTGGTGCTGAGCCTCTGCGGCGGGGCCATCGGCATCCTCTTTGGAACAGGCCTCGGCATGGGAATTTCGGAGGTGATCGGCCACGTCGCCAAAGAGCCTTTCCCCAGTAAAGTCTCTCTTGAGGCGGTCGCGGTTGCGATCGGTTTCTCCTTTTTCACCGGCGTCTTTTTCGGAGTGTATCCGGCGAGAAAAGCATCTCTTTTGGACCCTGTGGAAGCATTGAGATATGAATAGAAACACATCCGCACGACTATTTGCTTCAGCAAAGGCAAGAATCGTCGCCGTGACAGTTGTCGCGCTGCTGTTCGCTCCTCCGTGCTGCATCGGCGAGTCTGCGGAGGAAGCCACCTCTGATGCGCAACCAGAGAAAACGGAGGTTCAGCTCACCCTCGAAGAATGTCTCCGGCGCACTCTTCAAGCGAATCTCTCCTTATCAGCACAGGCATTGAGCATCGGTATCGCCCAGCAGGGGGTGATTTCCGCCCAGGCGCCATTTGACTCGCAACTCAGCCTTGACCTCCTTTACGAGAAAACCAGAAGCCAACGGGAAGATACGCGAAGCGACCGTCGCCGCGCCGACCTGAGCTGGAGCAAGAGAATCCGAACCGGGCAGGTCTTCCGTGTGACTCACAATGCCTCCCGCTTCAACCGCGATCTGGAGGTCCCCATCTCCCCCTTCTACGACCTCGATTGGACATTCTCTGCTGTCCAACCTCTGGCCAGAGGAGCGGGCCGTACCACGAATATGGCTCCCGTTTGGATCGCGAGGAACCAACAACAACGCTCGGTCCTCACTACTGAGGAAGTGGTTATGAATCTCTTATCTGTGGTTGAGGGGGCATACCTTGACCTCATGTTCGCCGTCCGCTTCCTCGATGTTCAGCAATCGGGCCTGAAGTTGGCGAAGGAACTCCTCGCCAAGCACGAGGAGCACGTGCGAATCGGAAAACTGCCGGAGAGGTCAATCGAAATCCAGCAGGCCAAAGCCACCATCGCCACCCGAGAGGAAGGCGTTATTATCGCTCTCAACGACATTGCCAAATCGGAGGACTCCATTCGCCGCCTCATGAACCTCCCCGTGCGGTATGAGCAAGATCGTCCCCCCTTAGTCCCCGCAAACGAGCCCCTCATTGACATCAACATCCCCACGGTTGGGGAAAGCCTCTCTTTCACCTTCGCCCATCGCCCGCAAGTCCGGGCCCTCAAGCTCGACCTCGACAGTGCCGCGTTGGAACTGGCCGCCGCAAGAAACAATCGCCTCCCAAATGTTGATCTGAGAGCCGATGTCGGCTTTGCCGGCTCGAATGGCAATTACGGCACTGCCTTCGATGTTCTTGCTGACGGCCGCGATTACGTATGGCAGGTCGGATTGTCCGTGAGCTATCCCTGGGGCAACCGCGCCGCCCGCAGCCGCTACACCCAGGCCAGGCTCAACTACGAGAGGGCAAAAATCCTCTTCAACGATTTCATCGAAGAGCTCAGGCTCGAAGTCATCAACGCTCACCGCAATATTCAGACCGACATCAAGCGAATGGCTTCCACGAAAGCCGCCATGGAGCAGGCCCAACTCCAGTTAGAGTTGGAGAACGAGCTGTATGCACAGGAGATGTCCGACAGCTTTCGCCTCCTTGAGTTTCAGGACGACCTCATTGCCGCGAGAATCCGCCATCTCGCCGCCACGATTGACTTCAATAGATCGTACTATAACCTGTTAAGAGTCGAGGGGCGGGGCATCCGCAACGAACAGTTCGACCTGACCGACATCGCCGAGAAAATCCTGCGCCAGATACCTCCTTATCGGCCAAGATCGGCGTTACCAAAGGATCGGACATTGACAGGATGAACACGATTCAGATGATCCCGTCTATCCTGTTATCCTGTCAAAAAAAGAGCACGCGGTCACATGCAAGATGGTGAAATCATCAGCATAACCGACATCAGCAAGATCTACAGGATCGGTGACTCGGAGGTTCGAGCACTGGATGGGCTCTCTCTTTCCATTCGCGAGGGTGATTTCCTGGCCATAATGGGCCCGTCCGGCTCCGGCAAATCAACCCTGATGAACATCCTCGGCTGCCTCGACGTCCCCGACACCGGACAATACCTCTTGCGAGGCGTCGAAGTATCCGAAATGGATGAGGACGAGCTTTCCGAAATCCGCAATCGCGAGATCGGCTTTGTCTTTCAGATGTTCAATCTCCTCCCGCGGATGAGCGTCCTGCGAAACGTGGAACTCCCGCTCGCTTATGCCGGTTCGCCCCGGAGAAAACGAAGGGCAGCCGCCCGCGAAGCGCTCGAATCGGTGGGACTCGGCCAACGCATCCACCACAAGCCCGTCGAGCTTTCCGGAGGCGAGAGGCAAAGAGTGGCTATCGCGCGGGCTCTCGTCAATCGCCCCTCCATCATCCTGGCCGATGAGCCGACAGGCAACCTCGACTCCAAAACTGGCAGGGAAATCATGGACGTCATCGTCGGCCTCAACAAGCAGGGCCGCACCATCGTCATCGTCACCCACGACGAGTACGTCGCCAAGCACGCCACCAGCATCATCCGCCTCAAAGACGGCCGCCTCCACGACTAACCCCCACTGCGGATTGCAGATTGCCGATTGCGGAATGGCCCGAAATCCGAAATCCGAAATCACCGCAGGCGCTCCCGCCTTCTCTAAGGCTGAAGCAATGCAATCCGAAATCTGCAATCGGCAATCCGAAATCGGTACGTCCTGTAATGCCGCCCTCGGTGGGATTACGTTCTATTCCGTTTGATTCTTGTCTATGATTTCCACAAATTCATAAGCGCGCAACCATTTTACGTGGCCATCAACATACGCCACGTTTCCGCCCTCTCCGGGGTGATTGCCAGGCTTTTCGTATATCAGAACCTCATCTGACGGCACCGCTTCGGTCAAGCCCTTGCGTAGTACATAACTCGTGAGCGAATCAATGTCCTCCTTCCTTGTGATCGTCGGCGCGCCTGCCGAGGGACAGGTGAACACCTCGAGACTCGTCACGTAGTCCGGATACAGATCGGAAAGCCTCTCGCTGAACTTGTCCTGATGGTCCGCCGAGTACATTTTTTCCGCAAGAACGAGCTGTTTTAGATTGTTCAGGCAGGCGGCTCGCCTTGCTGATTCCCTTGCGCGAGAGAGAGCCGGCAACATCATCCCAGCCATGACGCTCGATCCCGCCATCAATCTGTACGTACCGCTGAAGGTGGAATAGCCCCGAAGCGTCACGCTCTCCTCATCGCCGGAAACCGAGCAAGCCAGGATGACATCGGTCAACAGGGGACTCATCAACACCTTTCCCATTGTTTCCCAGGTTGGCGGCTCAAAACCCGCCGAAGGTGGGTCCTCCGTCCACTGCGCCGCCGCGTGGCTGATGGCGCTGAGATACAACGGCAGCGCGCTCCCTATGTCCAAATACAACACGTGGCCCCCCTCACCCAGCCGCCCAAATGCCGAGCGGAACGCGGGATTCTCTGTCAGTGCGCGCCCGTCATTTGCCGCCTCCACCACAGACTTGACTACGGAAACATCTGTCCCCAGAACCAGGTATTCGTCCACGAAACCGTACGCCGCCATCAACGGCCCCACCCTGGCTGTACGAATGGTGACGTCCTCGTACGTGTGCGTTTCTCCAGCCGGCCCCGGCAACATCTTGCCGATGATCTTTTCCACCTTTGCTCTATTCTTCACTTCCAGCAAGGCAACCCCATCGGGAATCCTCAGCCTCTCCGGTACCGCAACCGCAATAGCCACCTCTCCGCCCAATGAACCGAGCAAGTCCTCCTCAAAGTCAAACCCTGTGGTTTCTCGAAACATCTCCAGAAAGTCTGCAATCCCCTCCACCGCTTCCTCTCCAGCCACCTGCCCAAGAGTCGCTTTCACCTGCTCACAGGCCTCAGAAAAGTTGGAGAACCGAAGCCGGGCATACAGGGAGTAATCGCCGGGGACATACCTCGCCGTCGTCAGTCCTGCTGGGGCTTGGGCAGCGAGCGACAGAAAACCACCGGGCCTCCCCGAAGTGATAAGGCTCAATGACCCAACGTTAGCTCCATCTATTATCTCATCGCCTCCCCCTACCGCCTCGATGTCCAGAACACCTATGCTTTTCAGCACTTGACGTGTCCGCTCGGGAATCTTCTCGCCGAATGCCTCGAGAATCCTTTTCACGTTCACGAAAAAGACCGACCGACTGGTCGGAGAGGTTCTTCTCAAGACCTTGGCGAAGAGGGAATTCGAGCGAAGGCTGTTCTCGGCTGCCAGGGACTTGGATAAAAGATCGGCCAAACATTCTCTATCCAGAGAAAACCAGAGCATGTCCCCCTTCACAGCGTAGAACGCCGTGGGCGAGTCGTTCACCACAATGTCGGTGATGTCCTCCACAGAATCAAATTCCACCTTGCCCAGATTTCGTCGGAGAATCGGCTTCAACCGAGCCGTCAGAAACCACCGCAGCTTTTCGGGGTTCACTTCACCCATAATGACGAGCTGAGGCGGTTCCTCCTTTTCCGGAATCTCCAGCAGCGCAATGGCCACCTCACCAGGGAAAACCTCCGATAGACTGCTCATCCACGGCTTCCCATGCCCCAGCGCTGGAAGATCCCTTATGAAGACTGCCGCCACGGCGTCCTCAGGAATGCGCAGCGCCAGCTTCGGAGCCTCCGCACCTCTAACCCCAACCTGAACAAACAAAGCAATAACAAGCAACCAAACGAAAGCCCTCTTTGACATTTCTCCTCCTCCCTCTTTGGTGGGACAAAACGATTCCAGGGAGAATTCCCCTCTTCTCAGCACCGGGGGGCCCTTTTCTCCTTCTTCAATGCAGCAGACCATTGCTTCCACACGGTCTCCGGGTCCATTAAACCACCGCTGATCTCACTACGCAAGGACGATTCGGTCGAAGACAGGTGCGTCCGCTCCTTCCGCAGCGCCCCGAAGCACGCGAAGCCGGTGGCATGTCTCTGCTACCCACGGCCTCACAGTCTTGTACCTCGTTTTCGCGCCTTCAGGTGCCGTGACACTGCTAATGCAAGGAACCCTCTCGGCAACGCCGCTGTTGACAAAACGAGCCGTCCGCAATAAGATGAAGAGAGGTTATCACCCCGGTGGAAGCCGGGCAGACATCGAACAGGCGATTAAAGCGGTAGGAGTTTTTTGACATGTGGGACTACTCCGAAAAGGTCAAGGATCATTTCTATAATCCTCGCAACGTCGGTACCATTGGGAATCCGGATGGCGTGGGCGAGGTTGGCTCTCTCGCCTGCGGCGACATGCTCAAGCTCATGTTCAAGCTCGACGATGAGGGCAGAATCGCCGATGTCAAATTCCAGACCTTCGGCTGTGGGAGTGCCATCGCCTCGGCATCCGCGTTGACGGAAATGGTCAAAGGAAAAACCATCGAAGAAGCCGCAAAGATAACCAACCAGGACATTGTTGACTACCTCGGCGGCCTGCCGGAAGAGAAAATGCACTGCTCTGTTATGGGCCGCGAGGCCCTCGAGGCCGCCATCGCCAACTATCGCGGCGAGAAGGTCGAGACGGAAGAAGGAGAGATCGTCTGCAAATGCTTCGGTGTTACCGATAAGGCTATCGAGCGCGCCATCAAAGAGAACGGTTTGACTTCCGTCGAGCAGGTCACTTACTACACCAAAGCGGGCGGCGGCTGCGGCACGTGCCATGAGGAAATCCAGGAGCTGATTGACCGCGTCATCAAGGAGACCGGTGGCGGCATTTGGCGAGTCAAGCCGGAACGAGAAAAGATGACCAACATTCAGAAGATGAAGCTCGTCGAGGAGACAATCAAGAATGAAATTGCCCCCGCTCTCCAAAAGGAGGGGGGCGATATCGAGCTGATTGACATTGTCGGAGATAAGGTCATCGTCGCTCTGCGGGGAAAGTGCACCCAGTGCCTTCTCTCCGGCTGGACCATGCAGAACTTCGTTCAGGCAAAACTGCGGGAGTTCGTCTCTCCCGAAATCGTTGTTGAGGAGGCGAAGGAATGAGGATGAGCGTTTACGCTGACAACAATGCCACGACAAAGGTGGACGACAGAGTCGTCGAAGAGATGCTCCCTCTTTTCAACGAAACATACGGCAATCCCTCCAGCATGCACACTTTTGGCGCCGAAGCCGAAAAGAAACTCCGCCTGGCGAGGGAGAGGGTCGCGGAGTTCATCAAGGCGGACCCCTCAGAAGTCGTCTTCACCGGCTGCGGCACAGAAAGCGACAACGCCGCTCTATTCGGCACCCTTGAGGCATACCCTGAAAAGAAACACATCATCACCACCAAAGTCGAACACCCCGCCGTCCTCAACCCCTGTCAATTGCTGGCAAAGAAAGACTACTCTGTCACCTTTTTGTCAGTAAACAACGAGGGAATGCTGGACCTGGATGAACTGAGGGATGCAATTGCCGACGACACGGCTATCGTCTCCATTATGCACGCCAACAACGAAACGGGTGTGATCTTCCCCATTGAAGAGATCGCTGAGATTGTCAAGGAAAGAGGCGTTGTTTTTCATGTCGATGCCGTCCAGGCCGCAGGCAAGATTCCCCTTGACGTCAACAAGCTGAAGGTTGACCTTCTCTCCCTCTCCGGGCACAAAATCCATGCCCCGAAGGGAGTCGGTGCGCTGTACGTCCGCCGGGGAACGAAGCTGAGGCCGCTCCTCGTCGGCGGACATCAGGAAAAAGGAAGAAGAGGGGGAACGGAGAACCTCCCTCACATCGTCGGTTTCGGAAAAGCCTGCGAGCTGGCCGCGGAGTATCTCCCTGAAATGAACACCCGCGTCAAGACCATGAGAGACAGGTTGCAGAACGGGCTGCTCCAAAGCATCCCTGAAACGGCCGTCAACGGCGGAAAGAGTCCCTGCGTTCCCAACACCGTCAGCATCCGCTTCGAATACGTCGAGGGCGAGTCCATCCTGCTCCTTCTCGACCGGGATGGCATCGCCGCTTCTTCCGGTTCAGCCTGCACCTCCGGTTCCCTCGAGCCTTCGCATGTCCTGCGAGCCATGGGCATCCCTTACACCTCCGTCCACGGCTCCATCAGACTCAGCCTCAGCCGCTTCAACACAGATGAAGACATAGACTACATCTTAGAGAGATTCCCCCCCATCATCTCCAAACTCCGTGAAATCTCCCCTTTCGTGCCTGCTACTCCGACCTCAAAGGCGTCTCGGTGATTTCGGATTTCGGATTTCGGATTTCGGGCCATTCCGCAATCTGCAATCTGCAATCTGCAATCGGGGCGCCCAGGGCGGGGTCATCCTGTCTGAAAATCTTCACTCCTTGCCGATCTTCCACACGGCAAAGCACACCTCGAACGCGCACATGAACGCTTTCACCGCGTCCGGATCGAATTGGCGGCCCGCTTCCCCCTCAACGATCGCCGTGGCCTCGTACTTGCCAACTGCTTCCCTGTACGGCCGTGTGGAGGTCAGAGCGTCAAAGGTGTCTGCAACCGAGATGATCCTCGCCTGAATCGGGATTTTGTAGCCGCTGACTCCCTGGGGATAGCTGTTGAAGGCATCCGGATTGTTGAAATGGCAATGGTGGTAGACAATGCCTGGCAGAATGTCCTCAAAGGGCGGAATACCGGAAAGCATCTTTGCCCCGATGACAGGATGCCGTCTGATCAGTTTCCATTGTCTTGTGCCCACCTTGCCTGGAGCATTCAAAATGCTGTCCGGCAAAGCAATCTTTCCAACGTCGTGCAGTAGTCCCGAAAGCACGATTGTTCGTCGTAGCGTTTCCTTGTTCCCTTCATCCGATACAGGATAATAATTGGCGATCTCCAGCGCGTATCGGGAAACTCGATCCGAATGGCCTCGCGTGTACTGACTTTTCGCTTCAACGGCCTTGATCAGCGCCCCGATCGTTCCCATTAACAGAGAATGGACTTCTCTTGTGAGAGCCTCAATCTTTGCGTGCGACTCCCGTTCGGCCAGACACCGACCCACACGCAGACCGAGCTCCTGTATGTTGAATGGCTTGAGGATGTAATCGCAGGCGCCATGCTTCATCGCCTCCACGGAGCTTTCTACCGAGCCAAATCCTGTGATCATGAGAACCTGCACATCGGGTCGGGTCGCCTTTATCCTCTTGAGCGCCTCCATTCCCCCAAGCCCCGGCATCATTATGTCCAGTAGCACCGCGGCAAACCTCCCCTGAGCTATCACTTCCACCGCTTTTTCACCGCTGCCCACGCCTCTCGCGGAGTATCCAAACCTTTCGAGAGACTCCACGCACAACTCTCTCATATCCTCCTCGTCGTCCACAACCAGCACACTATCCTTCCCTGCATTCCCCATTTTCACCAGCTCCTTCTTGTTGTAGCTCTTCCACGCGTCCCGCGTGCTTCGCAAGAATAGTGCCGAAGGCTTGGCCGGCTGCCTCCCTTATCTTCAACACGGGTTAAGCACACGCTTTCACCACGCGTTTCGCGTGCCTCGAGCCACGCCAAGTATCCAGTAGATCACCACCTTCCCCCGCCCTTGGCGGGGCCAGAAACCGTGAAACACATGGTCGAGAACTTCATCGCTCCGACGTGTAAGAGTACATCCCGACCTCAATTCCGACGAGCGTGAACCTCACATTTATCCTGGTATCCTGTCCAAAGAGGAACACGTGACCGAACCTATGAATAGGAGCGCTCAGCGCAAACGAAGCCCCATCTCCCCTGAGCGAAAGCCGCCCGTGTGTGGAATCATACCCATTTCGAGGGCATCCAGGGACTGATGCTGCTCCATTTTCCGGAGACGGCCGGGCTGCACTCTCCGGACAACGCTGGCTCGACCAGCCCGTAGTACAGATGCTTGTGTGCAGAACCTTTCCCACGCCGTAATGCCCTTGACAAAGCACTGTGCTCAGCCAGCCTCTACCCCCTGTACTTCTCCAACGGAGTATCTCCACACCGAGCTCGTCACCTCGCTCCGGACCACGCGTTTCCCGTGGCTGCCGCCCTCGCGCTGAGCCCATTCTTGGCGATCTCCAGAACCTGTTGGCTCGAAAACGGTTTCAGAAGCGTTGCGAACACGTCCGGCTCTGGGTGATCTTCGTGCAGCTCTGCAAGGCGACCGGTCAGAATCACTTTTAGTGGCCTTTCCTCAGGTACCAAACGGTTGATGCGCCTGATGAATTCTTCTCCGTTCATCTGCGGCATCTGAAGATCAACAAAAGCCAGAAAATATCGCCTCTGCGAAAGGGCTGTGAGCGCCTCTCGGGGGTCTGTAAATCCATCGGCTGCGTACCCGTGATGATCCAGTATCTCCACCAGCAGGTCCGTGATGGCTTCCTCGTCATCAACTACTAAGATAGACCGCACGCTTTCCTTTGCACCTTCCTCCACCACACGCCGCGTCGTCTTTCGATTCCTCGCAGCCGGAAGATACACCGTGAAAGTCGTCCCCTTACCCACCTGACTTCTGACCTTGATCTCGCCTTCGTGCCCTTTCACGATGCTATGGCACACGCTCAATCCCAGTCCTGTCCCGTGAGCTTTCCCATCGTATATCCCCCCGCTGGCCAGCGAGCCTTTGGTCGTGAAAAATGGCTCGAACACACGTGAGAGATCCTCCTTCGGTATCCCGCAACCGGTGTCTCGAACTCTGACCAAAGGTCTCTCTTTCTCCTGGCCAGTCTCCACGGTCAGCCTCTTCACCGGCGACTTCAACATAGCATGTCTTGCATTTATCACCAGGTTCATGACCACGTGCGTCAGCAAACCGCCATCGCCCATTACTCGAGACACCTTCGTTGAATGACCAACCGTTACCTCGATCCCTTCACTGGTAAACTCCTTCTCAGTTAGCCTCAAAACCTCGTCCACCACGCCTTTCAAATCAACCGGTTTCCTCTCCCTCACGTCTTTCCTGGAAAACGCCAACAGGCTCCTTGTCAAATCGGCTCCGCGAACAGCGGACCGCCGAACGACACCCAGATTCTTCCGAGCGGTGTCTGGAAGCTCCTCCGTTTGCAGGATCAAGTCAACATATCCAATAATGGCCGCGTTGATGTTGTTGAACTCGTGCGCTATCCCTCCCGCAAGCGTGCCCACAGCCTGCATCTTTTGTGCCTGGGCCAATTCCTCCTGGAGCTGACGTTTCTCTTCCTGCGCCCGTTTCCGCTCGATGGCATATCGGATTGCTCGCCTCAGCAAGCGGCTATCCATCTCCCCCTTGACCAGATAATCCTGCGCTCCCTCTCTCACAGCTTTGACGGCCAGTGCTTCGTCGCTGAGACCGGTAAGCACCACGACGGGCACACCAGGTGCCGCGGCGTGCACCCGCATGACAGTATCCAACCCTTGTCCATCCGGTAGCGACAGGTCCAGCAGGACTACATGCCACTCCTGCTCAGCGAGGGACTTCAGCGCGTCAGCAAGCCGCTCAACGTGTACCAGCCTGAACTCGGCGTTGTATGCCTCCGCTAACGCCTCCCGCAGCAGGCGGGCATCTCCAGGGTTGTCTTCCACCAGCAGCACATTGATCGGCGAGCCGCTCATGTCATTTCTCCTGTTCGCGAGGCAGTTTCACAATAGCCAGCCAGAACTCTTCGACGGTTTTTACCACCTTGATGAACTCATCCAAGCCTACAGGCTTGGTGACGTAGCAGTTCGCGTGATGGTTGTAAGCTTTGAGGATGTCCTCCTCTGCCTCAGATGTGGTCAGAATTACTACCGGGATGTGCTTCAGGTCTTCATCTCCTTTGATCTCCTCCAGCACCTCTCGACCATCCTTCTTCGGCAGGTTCAGATCGAGCAGGATAAGGTCTGCACCAGGGACATCTGCATACTTCCCTTCCCGCCGCAGGAAAGCCATTGCTTCCGCACCGTCCCCCACAACGCTCAGGTTGTTAGCCATTTTATTTTCATTCAGCGCTTCTCTGGTCAAGCGAACGTCCCCTGCGCTGTCCTCCACCAGGAGGATTTCCACCGGTCTCCCGAAATTTTGAGCACTCATTGTTACCGCTTTCCTCCGATTGGTATTGTGAAGTAGAAGGTTGAGCCTTTCCCCGGCTGTGACTCCACCCAGATTCGCCCCCCGTGCCGTTCCACGATTTTCTTACAAATGGCCAGGCCGATGCCCGTCCCCGGATACTCAGCGCTGCTATGCAACCTTTGAAAGATCGCGAAAATCCGTTCCGCGTACTCCGGATCAATGCCGACGCCATTGTCCCGTACAGAAAAAACCCATGCATTCTCCTTTCGCTCGGCCGAAACGTGAACACGCGCCGGCTCCTCGCCGTGGAACTTGATCGCATTCCCGATCAGGTTCTGGAACAACTGGCCCAGTTGCAGCTCATCGCCCCTCACCGTGGGCAACCTATCGTGGCTCACCGTTGCGCCACTTTCGCAAATTGTCATTCGCAGACTGACCAGGGCCCGTTCAAGGACACCCTCGCAGTCCGTCAGCTTCAGAGGCTTCCCCCGCGTGCCCACCCGCGAATAGGCCAGCAAGCTCCTGATGAGGTTCTGCATTCTCGTCGCGCCGTCCACGATAAAGCCGATGAACTCGTCCGCATCGGAATCGAGCTTTCCCCTGTACCGCTTTGCCAGGAGCTGCGTGTAGCTCGCCACCATCCGCAGCGGTTCCTGCAAGTCATGGGACGCCACGGAGGCGAACTGCTCCAACTCCGCGTTGGACCGCGCCAGCTCCTCCGCAGTTCTCTTCAGCTCCTCCTCCGCTCGCTTGCGATCCGTGATGTCCCTTGAGACCCCGAAAGTGCCGATGATCTTCCCCTCCTTGTCCCGAAGGGGCACCTTGGTTGTCGAAACCCACGTCACCCGACCATCCGACCACGTTTCCTTCTCTTCTTTGCCCACCAAAGCTTTGCCGGACTTCATCACTGCTTGTTCGTCCTCGAACGCCGGCCGAGCATGCTCCTCGGTGAAAAAGTTAAAATCCGTTTTTCCCAGCGCCTCCGACGGATCGCTCAGGCCGAACCGCTCGGTAAGTGCCCTGCTGATTCGTGTAAAACGACTGTCGGCATCTTTAAAGTAGATGCTGTCGGGAAGATTATCCATCAGGGTGCGCAGAAGGTACCTCTCTCGAACCAGCGCCTCCTCCGCCCGCTTGCGCTCGGTCACGTCCCAGAAAATCCCTTGCATCCCTACGACCTCACCTTGGAAGTCATACACGGGCGACTTCAATACCTGGACGTACATTCTTTCACCATCTGGTTTTTGGTGCTCTTCTATATCCTCGAACACCTCTCCACTCTCAACGACGGTCTTGTCATCCCGCCTGTACTTCTCCGCTAATTCCCTTGGGAAAAAGTCGAAGTCTGTTTTGCCCAGGAACTCCTCCAGCCGCCTGTCGAGCGTCTCGCAGAACAGTTTGTTCCCAAAGGTGAACCTTCCCTCCAAATCCTTCCGAAAAACATTCAATGGCAAGCTTTCCACCAGGGAGTGATACAGAGCTTCCGAATCTCTCAGCGCCTGCTCCGCCCGCTTCTGCTCTGTGATGTCCCGGCCCGTGCCCACCAGTCCCACAACCTTGCCATCACTATCCCGCAAAAGGACCTTGCTACTCGAGACCCACTTCCTGTTGCCTTCTGGGTCTACGACCGGTTCTTCTTGGTTGATCATAGGCTGACCCGACTCAATGAGGGTTCTTTCACGGGCATAGTAGGCACCTGCGAGTTCCTCCGGGTAGAACTCGAAATCCGTCTTGCCGATGAGTTCCTCCGGCGTTTTGGCCCCCATGAGCCGCGCAACTGCAATGTTGCCCATGATAAAGCGGCTTTGGGTGTCTTTGACATAGATCGGATCTGGCGAGGTGTCTATCAGAGTTCGCAGTACATAGCGCTCTTCCGCCAGCGCCTCCTCCGCCCGCTTTTGCTCGGTGACGTCTCGGCTGCTGCCCACAAGACCCACGACTTTCCCATCGCTATCCCGCAAAGGAACCTTGGAGATGAGAAACCACATCCGATTGCCTCTGGGATCCACATTGGGCTCTTCCCGATTGAGATAGGGCTGGCCGGACTCAATCACCTTCTGCTCGTCTGCACGATATCCGGATGCCAGTTCCTCCGGGTAGAAATCAAAGTCCGTGTTGCCAATCAGTTCGTCCGGGGTTCTCGCGCCCATGTGCCGCGCGAGCGCGATGTTGGCCAGAAGAAACCGGCTGTCAGTGTCCTTAACGTAGATGTGATCGGGTACGTTGTCTATCACCGCTCGCAGCAGATTACGCTCCTTCGCGACAGCTTCCTCCGCCCGCTTGCGGGTACACAAATGCCCCAGAGCTGACGCATACAAGCCCAGTAGCTCCCGCCGCCGCTCGCTGATCGGCTGGTGCATCAGTAAATTGTCGCTGCAAATGCAGCCGATGGCCTCTTCACCGTCCCACAGGGCCGCCATGGCCTGTGACCCCCTGCCCACAACCCTTCCCTCGCCATCATGGAGGGCGGTTTCTTCTTCGTAAGAGCAAGACACCTCGCCCGCAAGAATCCGCGCCATCGGGGTGCCGGCTGCGAGAGCCACCCGCGCTTTCCCCTCGTCGCGTAACCGCCCTTCCTCGTCCACGCCGAAAGTCCCCCTCACCACCCCTCCATCTGCACTGGCAAACCACACCGACAGACGGTCGAATCCCAGTCGACTTCGACCCAGGTCCACCGCGCGGCGACACAACTCCTCCACGGAGCGCGATTGCGAAAGCTCATTGGTCACCTCCTGCAGTGCCGCCAGGCGCTTGCCGAAACGCTGCTCGTTTTCCTCGCTTTCCCGCAGCGCCTCCTCCGCCCGCTTCCGCTCCGTGATCTCTTTGTTAAGATTGACTATCGAAGTCGTCGTCTTCTGCAAATCCGCAGCCATCTTATTGAAAGAGGCGGCAAGTAAACCGAGTTCGTCTTTGGTGTTTACAGGAACCTTACACTTAAAGTCGCCTTCTGCAACCCTCATTATTCCTTTGGTCAGCTCTTTAATAGGCCGGCCAATGATCCATCGGCCCATTAAAGTCACGAATGCAGATGCAGCAAGAACCGCAACCAAGATCAGCAAACCTGTCGCCCTTTTTCCCACGCGTATCCTCTCCCTCAAATCGGAAAGCGAGAAGACCAAACGTATCCCACCGATCCTTGCGGTTTTTCCCCGCTCGACACCTAAGATTAGTTCTTCATCTGTCGACTCTGTGATTTCCTCAGTTGAGATATAAGAGCTGTACTCTCGGATTTCCCGCTTTTTTCTTGTCCCCCCCTGGAATAGGACTTTTCCTTCTTTGTCTCTGATCTCACAGTAGATGACATCCTTTTGCCTCAAAACTCCCTGCCCTATCCTGGCCAGGATTATCTCATCACCGATTAAGATCGGGTATTCGCTACTCGTGACTAAGCTGCTGAGCAGTACTCTTCCCCTTTCATCAAACTGCGTTAGCAGCGTTTGCCTTTCGTGACGGGCAAAATAAAAGTCAAGCGCGGTTCCCAGAGCAGCGATCAGAAGAATAGACAGTACAGCGACTTTCTTGGCGATGCCGATCCTCATTTCCCGAACACCTCCCGCGCTTCTCGCCTTATGTTCGCAGGAATTCTAATGCCCAATCTCTCAGCAACCGCCAGATTCAAAGTAAAATCTATCCGCCTCGGGCCTACAAACCCTATGTCCGACGATTTCACACCAGAAAGGAGCTTTAGAGCAATCTCTCCTGTCTGCTTCCCTAAATCCTCATAATCGCAATCAAAAGAGATGAGCGCCCCTGCCTTTGTGTAAGCCGAAGAAAGGCCAACCACTGGTATCTTTTTGCTCAAAGCCTCACGCAAAAGATACTCCACCGACTTCCGGAAATAGATCTTAGAGTCAACAATCATTAGAAAACAGTCTATCCGCCAGGAAATATCTTCAAATCCCTCAGGAAGTTCCTTCCCTGAACCGATCTTCTCGCAAATAACTTCGAAACCCAACCGCGCCCCTGCCTGCGCTATCTTTTGATAGGCAGAAACCGACTTGTCGGAATAAACCAGGCCGACTCTCTTCGCGTTAGGAAGAATCCGCTTGAGCTGGCGCAGTTTCACTTCAGGAGAAATGTCAATTACTACGCCCGGTGGTGACACATTCCCGGCCTTTGGATCCAGCACCATAGTGAAGAGCGCTGGAACGTCCTTAACCACCTCTTGAGCCAGCTTCGTAGCGGGGGTTCCCAAAGTCAGGACCAAATCTGGGGTCTCTGCTTTTATCTTTGCACGGATGACGAGCAGGTCGTCTGCCCTTCTTCCCTTCAGGGTACATTCCCTTATCCGAGCATCGGTGTTTAACTCATTTAAGTGGTCCTTGAACGCCCGCGAAACAATAGTGTAGGGCCGTAAGTCGCGACTCTTTATGACGGTTATTTCTATGGATTCGCCAGCATAAAGCAAGCCGCTCACACAAGTCAGCAACAAGGTGATTGAGCTAATCCTCTTCATACCCGCTCCAATTAATGCGTTGACCAGCGTTTCTGTCACTTTCCGGCCCCTCATTTTCGGAGGCCACCCATAAGATCCGTAGCGACTCGTGCTTTAGAAGCGTCCCTCTACACTCCTCCTGCGCTTCGGCGCTGTTAGAACCTATAGCCCACACCTGCCGTTATCGTCCGGCCGACCCTATCCCCTGTAAGCGAGCCGATCGAATTCGATTCATAATGCGTATCATTAAAGAGATTCCGAGCAGCCACAGAGAACTCCAGGTTCTCATTAGGACAATAGGCAATCCGAGCATCCACCGTAGTGTAGGAATCCACCCTCGAGGGCCCGGGCTTCACTCGGCCGTACACCGGATTGGATGTCGAGTATATCTCATAGTACCTGTCCACATAGTGGAAACCCAGGTTAGCCGACCATTTGGAAAACTTGGCTCGTAAGCCGCAGTTCACCTTGTGTTCGGGATCTACGGCCAAATCTCCAAAATCTCCGCGCTGTATATCCTGATAAGCGTAATTAGCATAGCCCGTCAACCAGTCCGCCAGGCGGAAATCGAGGTGAAGCTCGCCTCCATACTGATACGCATCGGCTATGTTCTTCATGGGCCCCATCTCTGTATTGTCTATTAAATCTTCGTAATCGTTATAAAACACCGAGATCCTTAATCTGAGGCTCTCCGTTAGGCCCTTACGATAACTTAATTCATACGATGTGATCTTTTCCTCCTTCAGGGACGCATTACCCAAAGCCAACGGGCAAACCCACCCCTGATTTGTGTGTTGGAAAAGGGACGGGATGTAATAGCCGCTGGCAATCGTGAACCGTATGCTCTCTGCTGCGCTCGGGTTGTAGATAACGCTACCACGCCCCAAGCCCAGAAAATCCAGGTGCGTATAGTATTCGCCCCGACCACCCAGCACAAAGATGAGCTTGTCGTTCGCGCGGTATTCGTTCTCCACATTTAGAGCATAGTCTTCGACGGCATGCCCTTCTGTAATTCCAGCATGCTCTCCTTCCAGCGACCTTATTGACCAAGCAGTATGTTTTGCATATCCGCCGAATGAAGTAATATTCTTTTTCCACCTCCAGCTCCGAAGAAACTCGAATTCGCGGTTCGAATCTTTCACACTGAAAGTGTCGTTCCAAAACGTCTTCTCATGATTATTGTAAAAAACCCGCGCCCAAAAATCCGGCCTGTCATAGCGCAGAGCAAGAAATGTCGTGTCCGGATTACACATACGACTGATCACGTGATCAGCGTCCGAATATCGACCGGCGAAAGAGAGAGATGAAGTCTCATCAAGATGGTAAATCGCCTTCCCAGCGATATGGTCAACGAAAAAGCGCTCACGTTCGGGAGGAATATTCGGTGCTTCCCACTCTTTGGCCTCGCGGTGGCCTGCTGCTATGCTATAATCCAATTTCTTGTAGCTTCCGGCGTGGACAAGGTTGGTTCGTACTGTCCCCCAATTCCCGGCTTGCATATTGATTTGCGTTCCCTTCAACTGTTTAGGGGTTTTCGTGATAATATTAATGACGCCGCTAAAGGCGCTGCCGCCGTAGAAAATTGCGCCAGGCCCCTTAATGATTTCAATGCGGTCTACTTCCTCTAAGTCAACCGGCGCCCAATCAAGAAATATATGGTTGGCGTGGTACATAAACACATTGTTCCCGTCCACAGTAACCAAAACATGGGTAGTATCGGCAAAACCTCTTATCCCTATAACGTGTTGGCTTCTATGGGGCTCTCTTACGTCTATTCACGCAACCGACCTTAAGACGTCACCCAGATTGGTCGCTCCGGACTGCTTGATATCCTCGGAGGTCACCACTTCTATCGTAGAGGCCGCTTCTGTAAGAGGCTGTTCTCGTTTGGAAGAAACAACAACCGTGGGTATCTCCATAAAAAGGATGTCCTCTTGCCCTATCTGATGGGAGTCCTGAGCCCACACCTCATATCCGATCCCCGACATCAACAAGCCAATCGCACCAAAAAAGAAAAACCACGTCTTCATCTCTCTCCTCCCACGTTCTTGACCGCTTCGGTTTTTGTTCACTGTGTCCCTCTTGTCTCAGGGTCCAACACCGGACACTTATTTTGTTGCCCCAGGAAGGACACATAAGATGGCTCAGCCCTTCTAATCTCCTCAAGCAACTCCTTGACCTCTTTCTGCACCACAATCATTCTAAGCTCAGGGCCGGCCACGATCTCATTTGCCTCCTGTAAATCTCTTCTCACTCTGTTGTGTTGCGATTCAGCCCGGGCGTGTCCGCCTCGGATACCCGCAAGTCAGTGATTCCTCGTTGAAGCTGTCCGAGATTGCTTATCAACTGCCACTTAGTCCTGTCTTCATGTCGTACCTTTACGCCTGGCCAGCAGTGATTCTCCGTTCACATCCCCTGCAGCCGCAGAAGACAAAAAAACTCCATGAACCCCCTTTGGGCTCATGGAGCTGTGCTCGATCGTCCAGATCAGACGCCGAGACAGGCTATCTCACGGCCTACCCCCCGGCGCCCGCTGACAGAAAACCTAACTTCGCTTCACTTGTTAGAGCTGTCTTTCAGCTTCAGCTCATTGTCTCCGAATTTAACACAATCCCCACAATAGAGTCAAGCATTTTCCTTGCCAGAACACTCATCTTCCGCAATCCCTGGCTCATCTTCCGGAACCGCTGGCTCATCTTCCGGAACCGCTGGCTCGTCTTCCGGAATCGCAGGCTCGTCTTCCGCAATCGCTGGCTCCCCTCCCTCAGACGGCGTCTTCACGGCCTCGAAAATGCCCAGAACAATCCTCTCAGGATCTTGAAAGACCGCGAAATGACCCACATTCGGTACCTCGGTCTTCGGCACAATCACCTTCGCACCCGCCCCTTCGGCCTTTCCCAACGTCTCCTCCACACTGTCCACCAGCACGTAAACCTGCAGAGCCGCGTTCACCGGCATCTCTTCCGGCTTTTTCATCAGTCCTCCGCAGGGTGGAGCACCGGTTTGGATCAACTGGTAATCGCTTCCCGGCATGGACTCAAATTCCCAATCGAAGACCTCCACGTAAAACGACTTGGCCTTTTCGGGATCGGGCACCAACAATTCAAAATGACAAATCGGATTCGGCATCACGTCCTTCCTTTCCCTTCAGGGCAAACGCCCTGTTCGTGCTTTATCCTACGCCCCCTCTGACAACCCATTTGCTCTTCGCTTCGCTCATTCTACAATCCTTTCACCTTCATTTCTACTCCAAAACTGATCCTCGCCCGCAGCCGGACCGCCATTTCGCACCTCGCCCACCGACAATCTTAACAAGGCTCCAAACCCAGGTCTTCCACCATCCGCAAGTCCTCTTCCGGTGGCCTCCCCGGCGTCGTGAGGTAGTTCCCCAAAATCGCGCCATTTGCTCCCCCGTGAAACATCCAGCTCTGCATGTCGCGCAGAACAAACTCCCGCCCACCGCAGACCTTAATCGTCTTATCTGGAACCATCAGCCGGAAAAGAGCGATGATCCGCAGCCCCTCACGTGGCTTCAGCGGTGCCGCCTCTCCTAACGGAGTGCCTTTCACCGGCCGCAGAAAGTTCAGCGGTACAGAATCAACGTCCAGCTCCCGAATTGTCATCGCCAACTCCACCCGATCCTCCCAGCTCTCTCCCAGCCCGAAAATCCCGCCGCAGCACGTCTCCAATCCCGCGCTCTTCGCCGCCCGAACCGTCGCCACCTTGTCCTCATAATCAATCATTTTCGAGACATTCCTGTAAAACGTCGCAGAGGTCTCGAGGTTGTGGTGATACCTCGTCACTCCCGCTTCCTTCAGCAGCCGTGCCTGCCTTTCATCAATCTGACCTAACGAGCAACATACCCTGACCTTCCCTTCACGCGCCACTTCTCGCGCAGTGTCGAGGACAACGTCCAACTCCCTCCCTTCCGGCGCCTTCACACCGCTCGTCACAATTCCAACGTGCGAAGCGTTGTCACCCGCCGTCCGCTTTATTGCCTCAAGCAACCCCGCCTTCTCCATCATCGGATGAACCTCGATCTCGGTCCGATACCTCGATGACTGAGCGCAGAAGATACAGTCGCTTCGACACCTCCCCGATTTCGCGTTGATGATCGAACAGAACGTGACCTTCCGACCGAAAAAATGCGCCCGCACCCTGCTCGCCGCCCACATCAGCGAAAGCAGGTCGGTCTCATCGGCACAAAGCTCCAGCGCCTCCTCCCTCGACAGCAATCCTCCATCAATCAGCCTTCCCGCAATATCCTCAATCCGCTCCAAAACCTCACTCCCTGTCATCATCCGCCACTCTCCGAATTGTCAACAATCATACCAAATCCCCTGAACAATTCCAAAGCGAAACCACTGAAGCATGCACTCTCCTTTCACGCGGTCGCCTCAGGTGTCCGGCGAACGCACTTCCCCGGGATCGGTCAAGCGGAGAGACACCGCGGCGCACCGTAAGGCCTCAGGCATGGGTGGACAGGTGCCTGTTCAAAGGCCTAAAGGCGGTCTGGCAGCATGGTGGCACGGGCGTCCCGCCCGTGGACCCTCATGGGCAACATGCCCATGCCACGACACCTACCCGCCCTTCTGCCACTTCACAGGTTCGTGCTTCTCCACAGGAGACCAAGCCGTTACGGCGCGGCCGCCACCGATTCCACGAATTGGCTTGACCCACTAAGCCACTCTGGTGTATTTTGACCTGCGGCAAAAGGCGCACCGGAGCACGAAAGAAGACCGAGATGAAAACCAGGCCAGCCATTCCAGAAGTTGTGCGTGAAGCCCGAGACCGTCTCCGCCTCTTGTACGGTGAGAAGCTCCGCCACGTGATCCTCTACGGTTCCCACGCCAGAGGCGACGCGGACGAGGGGTCCGACATCGATCTCCTAATCGTCCTCAAAGAGCTTCACGATCCAGAAGCCGAATCCTCGAGCATGGACCCCATCGCCTCCGAGCTGTCCCTCGAGCATGACACAGTCCTTTGTTTTCTCCCCATCGCCGAACGCGACTACCTTGAACGAAACACTCCCCTGCTGCTCAACATCCGCCGGGAGGGCGTCCCCGTATGACAGAGGAAATCGAAGCGCTGCTCCGGCTCGCGGGAGAAAGCATGGCTGCGGCGAAGACCCTCTTTGAACAAGGGCACTTCCGCTTCTCCGTCTCCCGGTCTTACTACACGATGTTCTACTGTGCCCAAGCCCTGCATCTCAGCCAGGGCCGCTCCTACTCAAGGCACAGCGCTGTTATCGCCGGGATTCGGCGAGCACTTCGTCAAGACAGGTCTCTTCGACAAAAGATTCCATGAATATCTCCGCAAGGCCTTCGAGGACAGGCAGCGAGGCGACTACGAAGCCATGGATCAAGTTTCGGAGAACACCGCACGCCTTGCTCTCGCGCGATCCCAGGAATTCCTCCAGGCCACAACGCCTTTCCTGCAAGCGGAGCAATCAACGTGACCGAACGTGTCTGCACGCGCAGCATTGAATGAGACACGACCATGCACTTGCTCGAAACCCATCTCAACGAACTCCACCACATCCGCTCCGTTCCGCAGGACGTCTCCTTTGGAGTGCGGTAGCCGCGCTACCGCCTTCGAAAGCTGGAGCTTCCTCCAGCGCATTCCACTACGAACTCGCCCCTACCGCAAAGATTCTCCGTGCAGAATATCCCCCACTTCGCTATCATTGTTCGCGCGACTGGGATGTCCGCTGAGGGACCAATATGCACCCACTCGAAACCTATCTCAAGGACCTACACGAAATCCGCTCCACCGATGCTGCCGACCATGGGGTCGTGAGCCCTCGGCGCTATCATCCCTCACGCCGAACCAATCCGGTTAGACTCACCACCAGCAACGTCGTCAGCCCCCACCCCGAAACAATCTGAAACCACAGCCACGACCGCAGCGCACCGCCCCACGGCCGATTCGCGTTCGGCAGCCAGTAACTCGCCTGGTGAAGATCAACCAACGGCACAAGCACATCCAGCGAGTACATCACTGCATGGAACTTCGGGTACTCTTCCGAAACCCGCCGGTCCTCGCCGCCCTCCACAGACACGTACGCCTCCTTCTTTGTCGGGGTAAGAAGCTCTCCCCGAAATCCCGCTCCGAAAAGGAACGAACCCAGCAGGATAATCGCCACTATGAACCACAATGCTCGCGCCGGGCGATACCCATGCCCAATCGACACTCCGAGCACCCCATGCCACAGCTTACCCAGAAGGGATATCTCAGTGAACCGCCGCCTATCCTCTTCCTTGGCGATCAGGATCTTTTTCGCATCTTCCCTTCGCCCCTCCTTCCGCAGCACCGCAGCCAATTGCTCATAGGGCTGCGGCCGGAAAGGCTTACTCGGCTGCCTCCGCAGCCACCCAATTCGTCTCCCAGCATCCTTCGGCGCCCTGTCGTCGACACCATCGTAGATCAGACCGTGCAAGAAGAGCTTCCCACTGTCCGGCCAACTCTCTTCCCCGTCCAACAGCGTCCCAATCCTGGCCGACCGAAGATCCACTGTCACCTTCTCAGGCGAGTCAACACCGCTCCAAACGAAATGGCCGCTGACCTTCGCTCCGACAAAAACCACCTTGCCCTCGGCCTTGAACCCCCCACGCAGAAACATAGATCCTTCCACCTTAATCCTGTGCGCGCTCAGTGCATCTCCCCCAGGGTTGACGAACTCGCCCTTCATGCAGTCAAGGTCCCCGCCGATTTCCGCCCCTAACAGCCGCACCTCGCCCTCCGCCTTGAACCCCTCACTCAGAAACACATCTCCCTCGACCCCCACCCCGTCCGCCTTCAGCGTATATCGCCCAGGGTTGACGAACTCCCCCTTGGTACAGTCAAGCTGCCCCCCGATTTCCGCCCCTAACAGCCGCACCTCGCCCTCCGCTTTGAACCCCTCACTCAGAAACACACTTCCCCCGACCTCCATCCCGTCGGCGTTCAGCGCATATCCCCCAGGGTTGACGAACTCGCCCTTGACGCAGTCAAGGTCCCCACCGATCCCAGCGCCCAGCAGCCGCACCTCGCCCTCCGCTGTGAAGCCCCCTCCCAGAAAAACGTCCCCCTCGACCCTCATCCCGTCCGCTGCCACGGCGCCACTATGTGTCCCCTTAAAATACAGCCCGCGCACGCTGGCATACCTCAAATCAATCCGTTCCGTAAACACGCAGTTCTCGAACCTCAGGGGAAACTCGATCTTCGCATATTCGAGGCTCAGTTCACCGCTCACCCGCGCTCCCTTCACACGGATCCCACGGCACCCCACCAGCGCCGCAGCCTCCGGCTCCGTGCAAACCCATTCGATCCGATCCCCCTTCAGGACACGCCCCCTGCCCCAGTCCTCCGCCCTCGCCGGATCGTTCTTCTCCTCCGACTTCGACCTGTAATCCGCAACCTCCCCTTTCGCCACCGCCTTGAAGAACTTCGCCTCAGCCCTCGTCAGCTTCCCAAAGTCCTCCCTGGCCAACTCGAGCAGTTTCGCCGCCCTTGCTTCCTTCCCTTTCATAACAATCCCTTCCACAAAACACAATGCGACAGGAAAATGATTCCTCAACCAACCCAGCATACCGCCAAGCTACAGCCCGTGCAACCCCTTTCCCGCCAAAACTCCTACCCCGCGCACCCCAACTGCCGCCCCCTTGCGTTGTCCGCTGCCCCTTCCGGAAATGCCAATCCAAGCACTTCCGGCTACCAGGTCATCAAAAAATGGCTCAGCTACCGCGAGAAGAAGCTCTTAGGCCGCTCCATGAAGATGGAGGAAGTCGAATACCTCACCGAAATGGCCCGCCGCCTCGCCGCCATCGTCCTGCTTCAACCGAAGCTTGACGAAAACTACCGCACCGTCAAATCCAACACCTACCTCTGGCCCGCCGCCTTCACATCTTGTCCATCTTGTTAATCTTGTCAAAAATCCCCCCCTGCGTTCATCTGCCGCATCTGCGGCTATCCCCCTTCTCTGCGCCTTCCGCGCTCTCCGCGCTTAATTGTGTTGACAAATCGTAGACAATCCTGTATAATCCTGTCAAAAATCTGGAGCGCAGACCGGAAGCTATCGCCCCGGCGAAAAGCCCGTTTTCACCGCGTTCTCCGCATTGTCTGCGGTTCGCGGAATCGAGAGGGCATTCCAGTATGCCTTCTCGTCGAGAAAGTACTGGAAAACACCGGGAAAATCGCCCGTTTTCGGGTTTAAAGGGAAGGAGGTTATCGTCTCTCTCGCAAGGAGTTACGACGCAAAAATGACTACTTTTCGTTCACAAAAAGCCCACAAAACGCACAAATTGGACTCGCCAGGTCCCCCTCTCCGTTCTCCGCGCCCTCCGCCGTTCCTCCTCCATCTGCGTCCATCCCTAGCTCATCTTCCGATCACATTGCAGTGCGCAGCACTTTCACCCCATCCCCCTCTGCGCTCTTTGCGTCTTTGCGAGAGGCGATCTTGGTTGCCCTCTCTGCGCCCTCCGCGCCCTCCGCGGTTACCCCCCATTCGGGCCTTTTTCACCACCAGCGAATTCCAGCCCATCTTCCTCTTCCCCAGTGCCTTATGCCAGATTTTGCGCCCTCCAAAAGGCCCGAAAAGGCCCTATTTTTCGCCCCTCCCCCTTTTTTTAGCAATTGCCACCTTCTCTTCCCCCCGCTCTCTCCGCGCCCTCCGCGGTTTTTCCTCCATGCGTGTCCATCTGCATTCCTCTGCGGCTCATCTTCCGATCACATTGCAGTGCGCAGCACTTTCAGCCCATCCCCCTCTGCGCTCTTTGCGTCTTTGCGAGAGGCGATCCTGGCCGCCCTCTCTGCGCCCTCTCCGCTCTCCGCGGTTCCCCTTCCATCTTTTCCCAACCAGGTTGGGATTTTCTCGTGCTCAAACCACCCCAAAATCCCAACTTTTCAGGGGGTTCCCCCTTTTTTTAGAAACTGTAGCCCCTCAGTCTTCGGCGGCACTGCCCCAACTTCCCTTGGCGCCCTTAGCGCCTTGGCGAGAAAAGACACAATTGGAAGAAAGCAGACCTCTCCCAGAGGCGCCAAGACGCGAAGAAGTGCTGGCGTTCTCGCTGCGATTGTGCTTTAATAAGTCCAGAGAGGCTGCGGTGAGGAGTGAACGATGAAAATACTTGACCGCTTTCAGCAACACATCCTGATTGAAAGACGAGCTATGCAGAGATTCCTGTTGCAACAGCTCATCCCATTGGCTGTGATGGTGCTCCTTTTCCAGTCGCTCGCCTGGTGCCAGCCTCCGTCTGCGTGTGATGCCTGGGAAGCTCCCGTTGAGGAAGGCATCTCCATTGTCCGCGTCAAAGACGATCTCATGGTGAAGTGGTTCTGCCCCGGTTTCCAGAAGACCTCGTTGTCTGTCTTGAATGGAGACGAGCAGTGGGAGGCGATGGATACCGCCTTCACCGTGGACCCTGAAACGCAATATTCCTCCCTCCGCCGCGACATGCGCGCTGGCTTCTTCCGGACCAGCCAGGAGGAGCTTCAGGAGTTTCCCCGGCTTCGGATCATGATGCCCAGCCAGTGCATCCAAGGTTTGCCCACGCCCGTCCGCATCGAAATCCTGAGACCCGACGGCTCGGTGGACTGGGAGGTCTGGGAGGATGAAGTTTCCTTATCGTTGCCCGGTGACTGGTTCATGCCAGTGTACCTCCCCGTGCACAACGGCATTGTGAGCCACCTCCTGCCTGGCGCTCTGGTGGAAGGCGGAGGGTACTTCTCCGCATTCTATGACGGCCAATCCGCAGGTAAAACGGTACCTGACACTCCCCTCACCTTCGGATTGACAGTCGCCGGGGAGCTCTCCGATCCTCTCACGGTCTGGACGCCGGGAGATGGCATCATCCACGTGACGGACGATGTGACGCTTCCGGCTGGCAACACTCTCAGAATCTATCCCGACACGCTTATCCTTCTCGATCCCAAGAAATCCATCAACGTCCGAGGCACGATTGAATGTCTCGGCACCGTCGAGCACCCCGTTCTTTTTGCCGCCGCCGATCCGGAGAACCCCTGGGGACAAATCCATCACGACCATACTTCCACGAGATCAATCTACAAAGGAACGTTCTTTACCGGCGGGGGCGACTCGTTAGGGGCAGGTCACACTGGCAGAGGCCCCGTCATCCGCGTCAGCGACGCCGAGATCGAATTCGACTACTGCAACTTCATGGACAACTACGGCAAAGGTCTCTACGCCAGCCACGGCGACCTGACTTTCAAGCACTGCCTCTTCTCACGTTCCGCCATGGGGATGGAGGTGGTGGACGTGAACATCGCCATAGATAGATGCTATTTCGTCGAGATGCCTATGGGCGGGGATGTCGGCGACAACGACCCGCTCTACCTCCACGGCCGCGGCAACATGTCCGTCACGAACAGCATCTTCGCCATCGGCGGCGACGACGGCATTGACACGTTGAGTTCCACCCCCGTGATCGAGAACTGCATCATCCACGGCTTCCTCGACAAGGGCATCAGCGTGTACTGGGGTGCACCGCGCATTAGCAACTGCTTGATCTTCGACAACGACTACGGCATCTCCGCCAAGGGAGACCCCACGGAGGTGTACGTGGACAGGACGAGCATTGTCCGAAACCGGGTGAGTGTCCAGTCGAGAGATAAGTACGGCGTCCCGGACGCGGTGATTCAGTATTACGTAACGAACTCCATCCTCTGGGACCACGACTGGGCAGTTCAGACAGACTATCCCATCGAGGACATCAGCATCACGTATTGCGACGTCCAGGGAGGTGAGCCTTTCCCCGGCGACGGGAACATCACCGATGACCCGCTGTTTGTTGATCCCGACGCCAATAACTTCCGTCTTGATGGGGATTCGCCTTGCCGCGGCGCCGGCAAAGACGGCGTGGACATGGGCTTCACCTACCCGGACTCGCCATGACGTCTCAAGCAATCATTTACCCTCGGCGGTCTTTGTGGTTGATCTTTATTTATGAGCGAGAAAGTGATCCTCGGAATGAGTGGGGGGGTAGACAGCAGCGTTGCCGCTGCCCTCCTCAAGCAGCAAGGCTACGACGTGACCGGCGTCACTCTGGTTCTCCTGCCGCGAGAACTGGACAGCGATCGTGCGGACGCCTGCTGCGGGGCACAGGCGGTCGAGGATGCCAGGGTAGTCTGCGACCAACTGGACATTCGCTTCTACGCGGTCAATCGCCGGCAGAAGTTCCGCAAGGCGGTCATAGACTACTTCTGCGATGAATACGTGGCGGGCCGGACGCCAAATCCGTGCCTCGTCTGCAACCGGGACCTCAAGTTCCCGGAGTTGCTTCGCCTGGCTCAAATTCTCGATGCAGATTACGTTGCCACTGGTCACTACGCCAGGATCGAAGAAAGGGAGGGCGGAACGCTACGCCTGTGCAAGGGGATTGATGAAGCGAAAGAGCAGTCCTACTTTCTCTTCACCTTGACTCAGGAAATGCTCGGCAAGATCATCTTCCCTCTCGGCGAGATGACGAAGGAGGAGGTCAGGAAGTTGTCCGGCGAGCTGGGGTTGAAGGTCCACGGCAAGCCGGAAAGCCAGGAGGTCTGTTTCGTCGCCGAGAACCGATACCAGTCTTTCATCAAAAAATGGATTCCCGACAAGCTCCGCCCGGGTCCGATTTACGACACAGAAGGCAACGAGATTGGACGGCACAAAGGCATTCCTATTTACACCATCGGGCAGCGAAGAGGAATCGGAATTGCGAATGAAAAGCCGCTCTACGTCCTCTCAATAGACTCGGAAGACAACAGCATCGTCGCCGGGCGAGACGATGAGCTGCTCAAGACCGAGCTGCTCGGTAGAGAAACGGTGTGGGTTTCCGGGGAAGCCCCGGAAAAGGCGGTTGAAGCCGAAGTGAAAATCCGCTACCTGCACCCCGGAGCGAAAGCCCTCGTCACCCCCCTCGAAGGCGGACGAGTCAAGGTCGTCTTCGAGGAACCGGAGCGAGCCGTCACTCCCGGCCAGGCGGCGGTCTTCTATCACGACCACATTGTCCTCGGCGGCGCCTGGATTGAGTCGAGCTGATTTCCCGCCCCTGTGGCGCTTTCGTTTGGGGAATCCATTAGGTTGCCCTGGTTGCTACTGTTTGACGACCCTGTAGAAGCGCTTCCTGCGGTTCACGGAATCTACGTCGAACCATATTTGCGGACTCTCCGTAAGCGTCACAGCATCCAGCGTCATCCAGTCGGTCTGGCCCATGTCCGAGACGTACTGCACTGCGTACGTGTGCCCGACGGTCCCGTGAATCGTTATGCCCGCGTAAAAGGCGATTGATATTTCCGGAGCGCCGGCCGGAACGACCGAGAAGATGGAACTCAGCGCCTCGCCGCCATCCCACGTCATTTTCAGCAGGCACGTGTTCAGCGGCGAATCCGTGTGCGGAGCCTGCCACGTATACTGCCCAGCCGCCATGTCCGGGATCTGCGCGACTTCAGTCCAGCTTCCACCGCCAGAGGAGCTGTAGTAAAGTGTTCCCTCACCAATGTCTCCCACGAGGTCCCACGTCACGTTCTGCTGTGCGCCCGCCAACCATTCCGCGCCCTCCTGCGGCTCCAGGAAGACGACATAATTCTCTGCGTACGCCACTAATTCGATGTATCCCACGGCGTGCGTTGACTCCCCTTCCGCCTGTATCGTGAATCTTCCTGCCTGGTGAGCCGTGACGAGTCCAGTTGAACCAACCGAAGCTATGGCCTCGAAGGAGGATGCCCAGATGTAGCTCGAATCCGTTCCTCCGGTAGTTGTTGCCGTCAACTGCAAGGTGCTGCCCACCTCAACCCGGGGTTCTCCGGAGGCAGGTGCGATGGTTACAAACACTGTGGGAGCGTTTGTGTCCACCTCCAGAGACAAATCGTCGAAATACCCGTCGTTATCAGTGCCCACGTACCGTGTGGCGACGAGCAGCACGCGTAACGTTCTCGTTGCAGAGGGCACGCGCGCTTGAATGACATAGCGAGTCCATTTGGGATCGCGGTGGCTGCGCGACAGGTAAAGCAGTTGGTGACCGTCAGCACTCATCGCCTGGATCGCGAGTGTGGATTGATCGCGGGGATACTGATCCCAATTCGCCAGCCAGCCCGAGAGATGCAAATAGGCATTCCCCGAATCAATGATGTCGGCGTAGGGCGAAACATCAACATCCTGGTACATTGTTGTTTGAGGTAGGTCCTTGCGGTACGGCCAGAAGTGGTAGTCTCCGCCGTGCGGCGTTAACTCCGCACGGGCACTCCAGGCGTCGTCTGGGTCCGTCCAACCCCCCGTGTCAGCTGTTTCCGCATCCGGATTGGTGATCAAATTGCCCCAAACGGCCGTACCGGCGCCCAGAGCTGCAATCAGCGTCATCACAACCCTCACGACAAGGCATTTTCCGAACAGTCCGTAGAATCTTGCACAGCGCACATTTTCCTCCTTTCACTGATCGAACCACGTTTGCTTTTGTTGCGCATAGAGCCTTGACATTGCAGTTCCCTCTGCCCCAGACGCCACCCGGGAAACAATCGCTCAAGTCGCCCAAAAACAGAGCGAGCGTCACAAACGCCGAGTTTCGCATGGGCTCTCGAGCCTTGCCCTCTTTTACGCAGGCTGTCCGCCTCGCTGGACAAGCAGGTGCCCTCTTACTGTGGATGGTTCGCGGCACTGTTGTAACCGCTTTGCGCTCGAGGGTTGGCCCACGCAGGGCGGCTGGTGCCTCGGGAACAGGGAGATTGACAAGAAGGATCTTTTCTAAAGAGGCCCGACGTTGCCGTAAGCCGCGTCGAATGTCAAGGTTGTTCTCGGACCTTCCGTATCGCTTCGCTCACGAATAGATAAATTCATTCCGAATTTGCACGCGGTCTTATACAGACGGTCAACTCCAGAGTTCGCAGAGGCAGCCTATATGAAGCCCTCTCATCCCGGCCAGGAATTCTGGTCCCTTCAGCTCACCCCAATGAGAACATTTGTCTCGCTTTTTGCGGATTCCATCGCTTGCCTTATGCCGCTCTGAGGCCACCACAACCACCTTTGACCCCGACGAAGACAATACCACCACTTTGGGTGGATTTGGGTATGTTTAGGGCAAAAAGTAGTCACAAATTGGTCACAGGCCAGCGTCGTTAAACAAGGTGTCGAGATAGCGGGCAGTTGGGGTGCTCAATCTGACGTAGTGGAGGAGGCGCGCCCACCCTTAGCAAATCCCCGCGCAATGTAGCGCAGACTCAGGCATATTGGGTAACGGACGAAAAGGTACATTGCCCATACTCCGGCGAAGCCTGTCAGGAAGGCCAATGCGTACCCTCCGATGCCGTAGAATCCGTTTTGAGTCGCCCACAGTAGCTGACGCGGTAGGCTCTTTTCAGCGAACTCCTCGGACCACCGCAGTTCAGCGATGTAACCCGCGCCTTTTCGGACGCGCCTTGCGAGATCGTCACCTGTGTAACCGGCCTCGGACACCGCGCGCACTAAGTAGTCAATCTCCTCGTATTCTACGTACCCCTTGGGATGCTTCATAGCATGCGAGACAGCTTCGGTAAGCTTTTGTCCCGACAAGCCGTGCTGTTCAAATAGCGCTCGGAGCTGCTCTCTTTTGTACTCTCCAACGTAGCGACCCGGGCGCTCAGAGGCAAGTAGGGTAATGATAGCCGCACAAATGGACAGAACAAGAGTGAGACGTGTGAATCCTGTTTTCAAACCTGGGGCAACGCGCTCAGCGGCGGACTGCCTTCGCTTGTTTGCACAGTAATGGGCCGCGAATATTGAAGCGCCAAGCAGGATGGCCGCCGCGAACGGCAGAAGAACGCTGTAGTCACCGACTGTGATAGAAGTCAATACGATAAACTCGATTGTTAGAGCATAAACGACCAAGATTGCGAACGCGGTGCTCACAAACTCGGCGACGTTCAGTTGCCGTCTGGTTGCCTGCGAGTCTTGCTGTCGGGACCGTATGTCCATGTCAGTTCTGCTCCCTTCTGGATCGAACTGTTTAATGGCAGAGGGGGCAGCAAAATACGTGCCTGAGCTTGTGTCTTATCGAAGAAACGGGACGGTGTAAGTTCCCCTGGCAAGGTTCTTATTGTGAAGTGTTGGACGGAGGGTTCACACGTTGTCCCCATAGCCAAGAATCGCTTTTCCGGGGCACCCCAAGGCCAGGGTTTAACCTCTCCCCCACAAAAGGCTTGGGGGAAGAAGGAGCCACTCGGCTAATTCGCACGACGCGACCTCCTCCACAGAGCAATCTTCAGCTCGTCAATTTGATACTGCACATCGCGCACCTTCGCCCCAAGGTCGTCGATCCTCCACAGAGCAATCTTTAGCTGGTCAATTTGATACTGCATATCGAGCACCTGCGCTTCAAGGTCGTCAATTCTCGACTCCAGATCGCTTTGTTCTCCGCAGCCAAAGAGAAGCATCACCGAGGCAATTAAGACCAGCAAGATTATCAATGCACGCATCTGTTTCTACCTCGCGTCTTGGGTTATCAAAGGGTTTGGCAGATGACACGATAGGACGGGCTGACAACACGAGCCTGAATCTGTACGTGACGGTTCATGAGCTTCAGGCGTCAGGCACGATTTCACTGTACCGCCGCCAGTGGTCATTTGCAAAGCCCTCAAACCTTGACTTCATCCTTTCATTGGAGCCCGGTGCCGGCACTGCTCCTATAGAGAACATGCGAGAGAACTTAGCCCTGACGTGTGCCTCCACGCTCGGGGTAGAGAACGGTCTCGGCTCTGTCGATGTACTTGCTGTACAATTTTCTCGAAAGAGTTCTTTTTGCGCTCCTCGCAATTTGCAGCGTTGCCGCACTCGGTGCCAAATCCAAAGAACAGTTCCGAGTCGTCGTAACCAGTTCGATGTAACGAGCATGATCTTGCCTCATGGACTGATCGTGTGAGATTATGATTTCGACTGACTCTCGTATCCTCCTAAGTCGCCGTGGTGCGTATGATTCGAGGCGAGTACGGGTACGATACTTGGCCCTCAGTTCTGGTTCGGCAGGGTAGGCGAAGACCAGTCGAAGGACCCTGTCAATGTCCCCGTCAACGCCGCCAATGCATCCAAGTTGGAGCAGGCAACCTTCGGCGACGGCGCACGCTATTGCTGCGGAGAGTGCAGATTTGTACACCTTCATATTGCTCTCCAAATATCGGATGTCCGCCGCCTCGTAACCTCCGCGAAATGGCTCTCTATGCGCCTGAGATTCAACCGGTATGGGGGCGGACGACAGGACTTTCTACCGAGGTAATATGTTTTTTCCCTGTAATCCGCCCGCCTGCCGGTATCCCCTCCTGGTCGCCTGCACTATGCTGGCTTGAAGAAAGAGGGATCATGCAGAGGGAGGGACTTCAAAATCCGTGCCATTTGAGGGCTGAGGTGGGCATAGGGGGATTCAAAGGCGTGGTCACCGCGTGTCCTTGCCAGTTACGTGGGCAAGATCGGCCAGTGGCATGTGAATTGCTCTAACATCGCTCAGGTGGCTATTTGCACTTATCAGCGGTAGGGGTCTGAGGGGGTCTTTCTGAACCAACGGAGACAGGTCAGGTGACGCGGGCTTCAATTGCGATCCTCCTTTTCGTTGCTCTTCTGTGGCTGGCTATAGCCTCTGTGCCTCCGCTTGCCAATGAGAACCGGAAAGGTCTTGAAGCAAGGAGCATCGATGAGATGCTCGCTTTGCCCGAAGATGAAGTGGACGTTGGCATGGGTGCTCTTCTCATTGGCAAAGAATTCGATCCCACAGTCGACGTGCACAAGTACCTCGCCGAGCTTGATGCAATGGCGTTAGAACTCCGGTCACGAATCGACGGTGAAAAGGACCCCCAGAGGATTATCGGCTTGATGAACAACTATGTCTTTGCCGGGCGAGGTTACGCTTACGCAGAGGCCGGGAGCGAGCCTGGAGTTTCTTTCCTCCATTTCCTTCTTGAAGAGAAGAAGGGCAGTTGTGCGGGCCTTTCAACGCTGTACCTCGCCCTTGCCGAAAGACTCGATCTACCGACCTTTGGTGTCCTCGTACCTGGACATCTTTTTGTCAGGTATGACTCCGGCGAGGTCAGGACTAACATTGAGACAACATGCGACGGAGCTTTGGTTTCCGATTCCGACTACATGGACTCTTGCTCCATTCCAGAGACGCCCGCCGCCAAATCGTTCTACATGCGTAACCTTACGAAGCGCGAGGTCCTGGGTGCTCTACTCCACAATCTTGGATGGAGTTACAGCGACCAGGATAGGGCCGACTGCACCGTTCAGGCTTGGAGGCAAGCCGTGTCGATCAATCCAAACCACAACAGACTCTGGATCAATCTTGGCGATCTGTACGCTCAGGAAGAGAAGCACGATGACGCTGCCCAAGCCTACAAAAGGGCGTTGGACAACGATCCTGATTCTTGCGAAGCCTGGTGCGGTCTGGGCGACGTGTACCGTCAGAAGAACGCGTATGCTGATTCTGTGGTCGCCTACAATAGGGCCCTGGCTATCGATCCATATTCTGGCGAAGCATGGTACGGGCTTGCCAAGATCTATCACGACCAGCATCAGTACGGTGAGGCCATCGCCGCCTACAAGAGATCGCTGGACATGTTTCTTGAAGAAGAAGAGGGGCAGTCTAAATTTAGATGTGGCCACCGCGAACAAGACGACATTGCCAAGGCGTGGTCCGTCCTTGCCAAGACGTATTACGAAGCCGAAGGCTACGAGGCCCACGAAGTGGTATCTGCCTGCAATAGAATTATGGAGGCTGACCCAAACTTGTCGGACCTGAAGGAGTCGCTTGCGTTCACGTACTATCTTGATGGAAAGCACTCCTTGGCCAGTGCATTGGACCCACATGTTGTGGCAAGTCTCAGCGATGAGGAAGTGCTTCAGGATGAGAGTGCAACGGACCTCTTCGCTATTTCTCTCCTCATCTATGTTGCCGCATACCTGCTTTTTTCCTTGATTGTGGTTCGGATTTACCGGCGACGGAAAACGCGACTAAGGCAGGTTGTGGGGAAGGCAACGAGCACCTGACAAGTAGGAGATAAAAGGAAACCATGTTTCTCGATTCATTCTGTCAATCAAAGGAGAACGAGCCATGAAAAGGCAGATAAAGTGGTCACTGCTCGCTGTCATAGTGAGTGCCACAGTGTTGACCTCCTGTGGTAGCAAAGTCATGCGGGCTGAGAGAGTTGAGCTTGTTGACAAGAACGGCAAAGTGCTCGCTGTTCTTGGCACGATGAAGGGGGACGAAGGGGAGGAGGTGGCATGCTTGAGCTTTTTGGACAGCGGGGGAAAGCGCCGTGTGATTCTCGGCGTAAACACCGCGGACGGAGGCGAATCGGGGCTGATGTTGTATCGCGAAGGCGGTACGCTCGGAGCTTACTATTCGGAGCAAAGCCTGAGTTTCTATGATGAGAACGGCCGCGTACTCGTCGACCTTGGGTTGGACGGTTCTTTGTTCTCTGCCGAAGGGGAATTTCTGTCCAACGCTCCCTCTTTGATTTTGATGATGCGACAGCCAGGTTCATTAGCCATGCTTACCCCAAGTGGACTTGCAGGCAAAGAGGGCGATACCAGCTGGAGTGTCCCGTAGAAATTAGCTCCGAAATCTCACTCCCACCGAAAGCGAGTGACGGAGCGAGCCGTCACCCCTGGCCAGGCAGCCGTGTTTTATCAAGGCGATTCCGTCCTCGGAGGTGCCTGGATTGAATCACCCGTGAGAGCCGAGTGATCGCAGCTTCTGCTCGCGCTCGTGCGCGATGTTCTCCTGAATGGTTTGGACGAGTTCGAGGGGCGTTCTGTAATCACCGGGGTATGGGGTCACGACTGGAAGTATGGGCAGCGGGAGCGGGACGGTGCGTTGCTCCCGGTACGCGTACTCTCCAAAGAAGGAAATATCGTAGAGTCGCGGGTCGTGGGTCTTGCACCCAAGGAACATCACGTACCCGAATGGGGGAAAGGTGATTTCGCTGAGGGGGTACACCCCTTTTCGCAGAATCCCAAATAGCTGCTGCCCGGTTTGTCTCATCAGCCTCGACTTCGTGCAAAGCGCGTAGATACGTACGTCAGGCTGGATGTACCTGCGATCCTTAGATAGCACGAAATCCACCAGGTCGGGGTACCGCCTTGCGAAGCCGGGGCGGTTGGCGCTGAAGAACATGCAGACGATCTGCTTCAGCACCCTTAGCGGGTAAATGTTGAACCGATAGTAGATGCCTGGCCACCCCCCCGAGCGGTCGATGGCCTCCAAGCCCTGTTCAGCCCATTCTGCATAAGCTGCTCCGTACCATATCCCCGTCTGGTTGTTGCATCTCTCACATAAGGTATACCCGCCGGCTCCCCTCTGTTGGATCCGGCGTCCCGGGGCAATCTCGGGGCCCCCTTGCCGGAGCCAATCAACCTTCTTCAGCACGAGGGGCCTGTCATTGAACGCGCTCCGCGGTGGTACGTGCTCGAAGCTCAGCTTGCCCTTCTTCAGACAGATATGGCATGTCCCATGGGCCTTCTTTTTTCTCATGCTGACTGCTCCGTCTGTGATCTTATCTCAATGAGCACTTTCGTCTCGGTTTTTGCGGGTTCTATCGCGTCCCTTGTCTCATCGAGAGGGAAGATGCTGGAGATGAGCGGGGCCACGTTGATCCGTCTGTCGGCGATCATTTCGATCGCCTTCGGGAAGGGGCCGCAGCGTGAGCCTTGAATCGTGATTTCGTCCACGGCAATGCGTGTAGTGTCTATTGGCGGGGATGGGACGCCGCAGGTTGTCTTGACGGCCACCGTGCCGCGAGGACGAACAATGCGCAGCGCGTCATTGAATCCCTCCGGCTTGGCCGTGGCGTCAATTACCATGTCGGCGCCGAGCCCTTCGGTCAGACTTTTCACCTCTGTAGCGGCCTGTTCTGCGGCGCCGAGGAAGACGCGCTCTGCTCCGAATGATGTTGCCCTATCGAGAGCGTGCTCGTTCACATCCACCGCGACGACCGTGGCGCCTCTCTCTTTGGCCACGGTGCAGAGAAGTGTGCCGAGCCTCCCGACGCCGAGGACGACCACCACATCCCCTTTTCCAACTGGAGAGAGTTCGAATGTCTGAATGGCAGCCGCCAACGGCTCTACGAACACACCTTCCTGGAGCGCAATGGCGTCGGGAAGAACGTGGACGTTACGAAACGGAACCCGGACACTCTCCGCGAACGCTCCGTCGCATCCGACAATCCCAAGGACTGTCCTCTGCGTGCAGTGGTTGGGCAGGCCCCGCCGACAAGCGGAGCATTTCTCCCGGCGGTCGTAGCTCAGGCAGGTGTTGTTGATCTCGGCTGTGACGAGCTTCCCGATGAGCTTAGAGGGGACTTCCGATCCTGCTCTGGCGACGTGCCCTGTGAACTCGTGCCCTAAGACAAGAGGCAACGGCACAGAGTACTCGCCGGAGTAGATGGCGATGTCTGTTCCGCAGACGCCTGCGTATGCGACCCGAATGGCGACTTCGTTGTTCGGCAACTGGGGAGCCCTGCGCGCCTGAAGCGAGATTTCCTTCGGGGCTTCGAGGACTGCTGCCTTGTACGTTTGCTTTTCCATGCTCGACACCTGACCGGTGGTGCTAACGCTTCGTTCTTCTCCCCGTGTCACCTGCCAACTGTCCACGCTGGCGACCGCCCCTGGTTGAAAAGGGCGACGCCGGCCGGGAGCTATTCCTACTCACCGCCGTGGGCAGGCGGGCAAGCAAAAAAGGAATGAAATCGGACAGCGGCTCTGATAAACTTCCCGCGGTCCAGATACAGATGGTATAAGGGGTTCTTGTCTTCTTGCAAACAAATAAAAAGGAGATAGGTTTATGAGACGCCCTCTGGCGACCGTCGTGATGGCAGCATTCATCTTGCTGATGATCGGATGCGCGAAGAAGAAGGAAGGAGAAAAAGTTATTGCGGTCATTCCCAAGAGTCAGGCGCACATCTTCTGGCAAACCGTACATGCTGGAGCCATCGCCGCCGGGCAAGACATGGGAGTGGAAATCCGCTGGAAAGCTCCCACGACCGAGACGGATTACTCACAGCAAATTCGCATTCTGGAGGATTTCATAACGCAGCGAGTTGACGGGATCGTACTCGCTCCCACCGAGAGGAAGGCCCTTGTTCGCTACATCGAGCGCGCGGCGAAGAAAGGAATTCCGCTGACGATCTTTGATTCCGGAGCGGATACAAAGCAATACGTGTCGTTCGTGGCAACGGACAACTACCAGGGCGGGGTCATGGCCGCTGAAAGAATGGCTAAGATTCTCAACGGCAAAGGCAAACTGGTGGTGATTAAAGTCATTCCAGGAAGCGCATCTACGACCGCACGGGAAAACGGGTTCCAAGACACGATCAAGAAGAAGTACACTCCGGGTATGGAGATCGTTGATTCTCGGTATGGCATGTCGGACCGAGCGGAGTCCCTGCGCATCACCGAGGATCTCCTCACAGCCCATCCGAACCTCGGCGGCATCTTCGCCGCGAACGAGCCCGGCGCCGTGGGGGCCCTTCAGGCGGTTAAGGCACGGGAACTCGGCGGCAAGATCAAGATTGTGGGATTTGATTCTTCCGAGCAGCTTCTCAAGGGAATCAGAGACGGGATTATTGATTCCCTGGTCGTCCAGGATCCATTCAATATCGGCTACGAGGCGGTCAAGACAATCGCTGAGAAACTAAGCGGAAAAACGCCACCCAAGCGAATCCGCACCAGAACGACCTTGATCACTCCGGATAACATTGATCTGGAGGGAATCCAGAAGCTCCTTAATCCCGACATCGAGAAATACCTGAAGTGATGGGCCGGCCGATCCTCCAGATGGTGGGTATCAATAAATCCTTCGGGGGCGTCCGTGTGCTCCGGGACGTTGACTTCGAGCTTCGGAAAGGAGAAGTTCACGCGGTCGTAGGGGAAAACGGAGCGGGCAAGTCCACCCTCATGAAAATCCTCGCCGGCATCTACAAGGCGAACTCGGGGCAGATTATCTGGAAAGGCAAGCCCGTTGAGGTAACCACACCGAATTCGTCGCTCCGTCTTGGCATCTCCATGGTTCATCAGGAGCTAACTCTCGCCCAACACCTGACTGTTGGTGAGAACCTTTATCTGGGACGTGAACCCCTTCGCCAGAGGCAGCTCGGAATCATTAACCGCGGGGCTCTCTTCCGGAAGGCGAAGCAAGTTATTGAGGGGAATCATTTCGAGCTCGATCCCTGGGCGATTGTGCTTCGCCTTCCCATAGCTCAGCGGCAGCTTGTTGAGATTGCCAGAGCGTTGGCCGCCGAAAGTGAGGTCATCATCATGGACGAACCAACATCGTCCCTCTCGGTGAAGGAGGCGGAGGAATTCTTTCAGGTTGTTCACCGCTTGAAAGCAAAGGGCGTCAGCATCATATACATTTCCCACCGGCTCGAGGAACTGCATGAGGTCGCTGACCGCATTACTATCCTGCGCGACGGACGGAAGATGATCACCACACCTTTTCATGCAATCCAAATGTCGGAGATTATCAGGCACATGGTGGGGCGGGAACTCTCTAAGATATTCCCGAAGAAGGACGCACAGATCGGGGAGGAGATTCTCCGGGTCGAGAGCCTCTCCCGATCAGGGGCGCTTCACGACGTTTCCTTCTCGCTTCATGCAGGCGAAATCGTCGGCGTGGCGGGTTTGGTCGGGGCGGGACGGACGGAGCTGGCAAGAGCGATATTCGGGCTGGATAAGATTGATTCGGGAAGGATATTGATCCTGGGAAAAGAAATCCATCAGATTTCCCCCTCGAAGGCGATTGCGGCGGGGACGGGCTATCTCACCGAGGACAGAAAGGTCACGGGCCTTGCTCTGGGACTTGATATTTCAGCCAATGTAACGCTTTCCAACCTCAGGAAACTCATTTCGTTCGGCAGGATCAAGCTGCGCGAGGAAAAGGAGGTCGCCCGCCAATATGTCACGCGCTTACGAATCAGTACGCCGTCGGTCCGCCAGAAGGTGCTGCGTTTGAGCGGCGGCAACCAGCAAAAGGTCGCCATCGCCAAGTGGCTCTTCGCCCAGTCGAAGGCGATCATTTTCGATGAACCGACGAGAGGAATAGACATCGCTGCTAAGAGAGATGTTTTTGAGCTTTTCGTGGAACTGACGCGGATGGGAGCAGGCATCCTTATGATTTCGTCGGAGCTGCCGGAGATTCTGGGAATGAGCGACCGGATACTCGTCATGCGCAGGGGCAGAATTGTGGGTGAGCTCGACCCTGGCCAGGCCACTCAGGAGGAAGTTCTTCGCCTCGCCGCGCTGGGCGCAGAGCACGCGGCATAACTCAGCTATGGTACACCAGTTGCGATGAATCAGCCCCGGAAAGGCGAAAATCTGGCAACATTGTTCAGGAAGTTTCTGCCGTTCATCAGCCTGGTTGTAATCTGTCTCGTGATGTCGCTTTTCAGACCGCGCTTCCTCACGTGGGAAAACATATCTAACATCATCCGGCAACACGCTCAGATCATCATCATGGCCATCGGCATGACCTTCGTTATAGTCTGCCGCGGGATTGACCTGTCCGTTGGTTCTCTGATGGCCCTGGCGGGAGTCTGCGGAACATTGCTGCTGAGCATCGGGGTTCCGGTGGTTCCAGCCATTGCCGGGGGATGTGTGGCCGGCTTAGTTTGTGGTTTGCTCAACGGCCTGCTCATCTCTTACCTCAAGATCTCACCGTTCATCGCGACACTGGGGACGATGCAGGTGTTTCGAGGCGTGGTCCTGCAAATAACCGACGGCTTGCCAGTTTATGACTTCGCCCCCTCTTGCGCGGAGGATTTCGACAAGCTCCGCAACGGGAACCTGTCCGACCTGCTCCCGTTGGGTTTTTTCGATTGCATTCCCGTTTCTGTGATTGTTATTCCACTCGTCGGCGTGCTGGGCATCCTGATTCTTCGACGAACTCGCGTGGGAAGATGTTGCTACGCGCATCGCATTCCCGTGGCCTTGAACATCAGCCTGGTGATCGTGGCGGTAGGCATGTTAGGCTTGCGGCTGAGAAAATCCATCCCTATCCCTCTAATTGTCATCCTGGTGATCGCCGTTCTGGCGGGGCTGGTCCTGCGATACACCCGCCTGGGAAGATACGCCTACGCCATAGGCAGCAATGTCGAGGCCGCCCACCATTCCGGCATCAGGATTGGGGCTTACATTGTGCTCATCTTTGCCGTTTGCGGATTCCTGGCAGGATTCGCCGGGATGATCCACTTTTCTTCTCTTGGCGCCGGCGTGCCGACCGAGGGAGTCGGATATGAGCTTCGCGTCATCGCTGCGGTGGTCATAGGGGGCGGCAGCCTTATGGGAGGCGAGGGAACGGTCTCCGGAAGCATCGCGGGCGCTCTGTTCATGGCCATCCTGCTGAATGCGTGCGTTCACATGCAGATCTCCGATTACATCCAGCAAATTCTGGTCGGCGCTCTGATTGTTCTGGCGGTAGCCTTCGATCAACTGCGGAGGCGGAGAATGCAGGCCTAACGTCCTGGCTGGGTCATGAGATCAGCCGAGGCGGGGGCGTTGGTGGTCTCTCTGTTCACCGTGTCCGGCTTGATGCCACAGGATGCGATTGGGGAGTCAGAATGCCTCCTTTTCCCTTCAAGGGTGGATAGGTCTCCCTCGGAATGCAATTTGCACACCCTCCATTCTTGCCCACCTCGCCAGGCGCTTTTTCGCCGTGCCTTACGGTGTCCCGTACCTTTCTTGATCCAGTAGCACTGCATCTCACCACCAAGACACGAAGGCACGGGGCACCGCTGAGCCGACGGTGGTCGGTGTCTTTGTGCCTTCGTGGTTGGCTGGGCGCGGCCTCCGGATTTCGGATTTCGGATTTCGGATTTTGGGCGGTTCTGCAATCTGCAATCTGCAATCGGCAATCTGCACTCGAAGGGGGAGGTGGCGACACCATCCGGTTTCGCGACGCACACCCAGGGGCACCCCTGGCTTTCCTTGCCACTGTCCGAGACCCTCGCCTATAATCATTCAGTCATTTGTTGTCTGCAATCGAGGGTGGTACCCAGCAAAGTCTGGTATAAGGAGCGACATCTTTTTCTGTCCTGCCTTTGAAAGCGAAAGTTTGCAATGCACGCTGACGAACAATTTGGCGCCTATCAAAGCGAAGTCAATCGCAATGTCCGGCGGAATTTCAGTCTCAACGCCCTGGACGGGATTCTGTTCACCTTCGGTTTCGCTTTTGTTGACCTGGCGTCGGTCATTCCAGCGTTCGTTCGCCGTCTGGGGGGGTCGGATTTCCTGATTTCGCTGATCCCCGCCGCTCAAGCCATCGGGTGGATGACGCCGCAGATTTTCATCTCGAACTACGTGGAGGGACTTCGCCGGAAAAAGCCCTACGTGATCGCCGTCGGCGCCTGGGAGCGGCTGCCGCATCTGGCAGTGATCGCCCTATGCTTTCTGCTGGGGAGTTCGCACCCGGGGCTCTTAATGGCGGTGTGTGTTCTGGGGGTGCTTGCTGCGGCGCTGGCCTTCGGCTTCGTCAGTCCGGCCTGGTTTGACCTCGTAGCCAAGGTCACGCCCGTGCAACATCGGGGGAAGCTCTCCGCTATGAAAATCGGTCTCGGAACCTTGCTGGGTGTAGGCGCCGGGGTGATCGTGGAATGGGTTCTCGCTCAGAGCCAGATCCCCTTTCCGCAGAATTATGGGTGGTTGTTCATTATGGCGCTTTTCTTGATGAGCTTATCGCTCCTTTTTCTGGCGTTCCTACGCGAGCCAGTCTACCCCGTTCAGACCGAGAGTGTGAAACTGAGGCACTATCTGGCGAAGCTTCCCACGATCCTCAAGACAGACAGGAACTTCAGGAATTTTCTCGCGGCCACCTTCCTCCAGAGAGCCACGATTATTGCTGTGGCCTTTTATGTCATCAACGGACTGGACAAGTTCGACTTGCCCGATAGGTGGGTCGGAAGGTTCACGGTGTCCATCATGGCCGGCAGATTTCTCGCGACTCCGGTGTTCGGCTATCTGGGGGATAAATACGGGCACAAGATAAACTTAGTGATCGGGGCGCTGGGACATCTGACCGCAGCCATTCTGGCGATCCTTGCTCCAAACGAGTGGTGGTACTTGTCCGTGTTTGCCTTCATCTCGGTGGGATTCTCATCGAGCCAGGTCTCGCGGTTCAACATGGTGGTCGAGTTTTGCGATCCGGAACGCCGACCGACCTACCTTGCTCTGTCGAACAGCGCTCTGGTCCCGACGGGATTGATCGCGTTGCTTGGAGGAGTCCTGGCAGGGGTTGTGGGATACAACGGGTTATTTGTCGCTGCGGGGTTGTTCGCCCTCGGAAGCGCGCTGTGCATGATTTTCACCGTCCACGAGCCACGGAAGCTCTGCCGCGAGGTCCCAACAGCGAGTTACGCGGAGCTTTGACGCAAAAGTTTGATTCACCCCAGGGGTGAATTTAATACTTGACAACAATGGCCGTTCTTGGTACATTGTCACCATAGGGCCAGACCTTGAGATTCGATTTCAAGCAAGAGAAGGACAAAAGACTATATACTCAGGAGAAAGACGCGGAGAAGTATCCTGAAGGGGTCGTGGAAGCCTTTTTTGAGGTGATGTCACTCGTCAATGATGCCCCGGACGAGCGCGATTTGTACGCCTTGAAAGGCCTGAACTTCAAGAAACTGAAGGGTGATAGAGAAGGGAGGCGGTCGCTCCGATTGAACAAGCAGTTTCGCCTGATTGTTACGATTGAGGGAGACGAGGAAGGCAAATATCTTTTGATCCACAAAATCGACAAACATTAGGGCTGAAGCAGAGGAGGCGGATAGTGACTCAAAAACTCGTACCGGCGAGGGCTGTTCCGCCCGGCCGAATTCTGAGCCGGGAGCTGGAGGCACGTGGGTGGACCCAGAAGGATCTTGCCCAAATCATGGGCCGTCCGGAACAAGCCATCAGTGAGATTATCTGTGCCAAAAAGCAAATTGCGCCCGAGACGGCGCTGCAACTGGCAGAGGCGTTCGGGACCTCCCCCGAGCTGTGGATGAATCTTGAGACAAGTTACCGACTCCTCCTGGCCCGAGACGAGAGAGAAAAGACGATCGTGCGAAGAAGTACACTCTACAGCCTGGTGCCAGTCGGAGAGTTGTTGAACAGGGGTTGGATTGAGTCGTCAAAGTCCGTGGGCGAATTGGAAAAGGAGGTGTGCTCTCTCCTGGGTATATCCTCGCCGGCTCGGGAACCGCACTTGGACGCCAATTTTCGTCATAAGAAGGATCGCCAGCCGGCTCGGAACAGTGTGATCTGTTGGGTAAATCGGGTGAAGCGCCTGGCAGGCGAGCAAGACAGCGTACGGTTCGACCGGGCCAGGTTAAAGAAAGCCATTCCTAAGATACTCGAGTGTAGCCGCCAGGCTGAGGATGTGCGTGCTCTCCCAAAGCTGCTCAGGGACTTAGGGATTCATTTTCTGATAGTTCCCCATCTTCCCGAAACGTACTTGGATGGCGCCGCGTTTCACGTCCGTCGCAAGCCGGTAGTGGCGCTGACGCTCAGGTACGACCGCATTGACTCTTTCTGGTTTACGCTCATGCATGAGCTGGCCCACGTCGTTGCGGGCCACGGAGGAATGTATCTGGATGACCTGGATGAAGCAAGTGACGACGACCGTGAGCAACGCGAAGCCAACGAGATGGCAAGTCACTGGGTCATTGATAGCGATGCGTATATGGAGTTCGTACGGCAAACGAACCCCCATTTCTCCCGGCTAAGGATAGTGGCATTCGCGAAAGCGCAAGGCAGACATCCAGGCATCGTCCTGGGAAAGCTCCAATACGATGGGTGGGTCCCCTATAGGAACCTGCGCGGGCTCCTCGAGAGGGTATCTCCTTACCTGAGGTCATGCATTGACGTTCGCGCCTGAGCGTGGGCCAGCGGTGCTCGGCCGCTGCGATCCGCGCTGTTTTCCGACCAACACGCTCTACGAAAGGATTGTCTCCTGAAGGCCGGAGATGATCTCCTGGAATTCCTTCTTGACCTTGCGTGCGCTCAGGACTCCTCCCCCCATGCCGGTCATGCCCCTGGCCAGTACCACAGCCACGTTTTCGCCGTCCTGGACCACGGTGATGTTGTACTTCTGCCGCCTGGTGAGCGGACCGACTATGGCATGTGCTCCGGCACTTCCACGTCCGTAGACACCCTGAACCTTCGTTCCGCTTTCCAAACGGTATCCGCGCCCGGCCATGAAGAGAGCTACTTTGTCAGCAACTTCGTCCAGGGTGGCGCCAGAGAACACCAGCGTCTGGGATTCTTTTGTGGTTTTCGACCCAACCATGACAACCTTGCCCATCGTCAACCCTCCTTTCAACATTACGGTTGATCGTTTTTCCGGCTGCGAAGACGCATTTTGGCTCTTCTTACTCGACATTCACTGCGTGCACAAAGCCGTGATGTCGCATCACGGAACCCGCGTGTCTACTGCGTTGACAATCTCGGAAGACAACGGCAAACAAAACGAACATGTTCGACACCGAGCGTTCTTCCCGTCTCCATAGCCAGAAACAAAGATTGAACCAACTTGGCAATTGTGGTGTCCAAACGCTCTCGGGCATCCGACTGCTTGCACACAACAACCGGCTACTGGTTGGCGTGTTCAGGCCAGTCTTCGTACTCGTTGAGGTACCAGCCAGGGTCTTCCCCTTGAGCGCATTTGATGGCGGTTTTCCTGTTCGTTACGGTCACAGGGGGAATAGTCCGGGACCCTTCTGCGGTCAAAACCGATCTCAGCGCCTTGTTGTACTCCTTCGGCCCAAGAGGGAGAGGTTGAGCCCACCCGGGTGGGGCACCGTAGGGTGTCTGCGGCGCTTCGATACACAGGATTTCCGTGACGATGCCGATGCGACCGTCCGAAGCGACTGCGAATTCCCGATACATCGGCTGTCGCAACCCGAGGTCGTAGTAGTTGATATGGTGTATCATTAGAACCTTGACCCGGTATCCGAGCTGAGGCTCGGCAGTGACGGTCACCCCGTATGATGGCGGCTTCTCAACCTTGATATGCTCACCTGGCAGCCAGCCCTTGGCCTTGAGCGCCTTGACGATAGCCTGGTACTGCTCGGCAGATTTGATGATGACCGCGCCCGGGTACCCGATCTCGACCAGCTCTGCCGCCTTTTCTGGCGAGTCAATCGGCTTGAAGAAGAAGCCGCGGTTCTTGCTGGTGAGCTCAGCCTGGCGGTCACCCATGACCAGCAAATCGTGTGTCTCATGCCTCAGCTTAACGGCGCGGTACAGCCTGGCACCCGGTTTCAGGTTCAGGTGTCTCAAGTGGAGCTGGCATTCCTTGACGTTAATCGTCGCCGAGTAGTGATTCTTTTTGGGACTGAATTGTGAGGTGTTGAAAGTCTCGATCTTGACGATCTTGCCAGCTTCGTCTGTGGTCACGATGAGTGGCGCCCGAACGTCCCAGCCAGAGCCGATGTACTTCTTGCTTTCAGTGTCCCATACGTCGCAAACGGCCCACAGGACAGTCCGCTTTCCCCGGGGAAGGCCGGTTGCGGACGCAATCTGGTTCACGGGGATATCCAAACGGCAATCGGTGTAGCGGGCGGTCTCAACGTTCTCCGGTGTGAAGATGTTGTTCCAAAGCTTGACGAACCCCTCTTTTCCCTTCTCTTTCAACGGGGTTGCGGCGTCCAGCCGGAGCTGGAAATAGACGCCGTACCAGCGGTGTGTGGGGCCGGTGATCTCGAAAGCCCCGCGAAGGAGGATGTATTCTTGACCCGGCCACGTTACCTCCGTGTCAAGATTTCTTACGTGGGGAGAAACATTCTCCGCTGGGAGGGGCCGAGCCGACAGGGGGGATAGGAAAAGACTAACGGACGCGAGGAGCCACCGCGGACAGGAACGAGTCCCGTGCGCGCTTTTCATGGGAACACCTCCCTTTCAGGTCACCCATTTCATGACCGGTACGCTCCCCCCGATAGTGCAAACGCGGTCTCAACTCCCCCACGCAGCTCCGTCCGCCCTGAGCTTGACCCCGCCTCTTCGGCGGGCTTCCAGAGTCAAAGAATAGCAAAACGGCATTGCAGAGTCAAGCCCGAGTTATGGTGGGGTATGCGACTGGGACCGAAAAGGGGTAGCCGGGCTGTCTACAGATTCAAGCCGAGAGCCACCTTTCATAAGGATGTCGCGACGGTTAACTTGTCCTGATAGATGCGGACGACGATGCCCCCGTCGCGGTCGGTGCGGAAGACACGGACGCCCAGTTGACCGTATCTGTCGAGAACTCTCGGCGAAGGGTGTCCGTAGATGTTGCCTCGACCACACGAGATGATGGCGATCCTGGGCGAGATCGGTCTGACGAACTCCTCCGAGCTGGAGGAGTTCGAGCCGTGGTGAGGGACCTTCAAGACATGGCTGCGAGGGGATGCGGAGCTGCGGATGATCAGCCGTTCTGCTCTTTTTTCGATGTCTCCGCAAAGCAAGGCAGATGCTCCGCGAAATCCCAGTTTCAGGACGACAGATAAATCATTCTCAGAAAAACGGGATAAATCAGGTGTGACCGGGGGATTGAAGATCAGTGCGGTGACTCCTGGTGAGGTTGATAACCTCTCTCCGGCCCGAACCGTCTGTCGCGCTATTGCTACTTCCTTTATCGCTTGCATGAGATCGCGGACGGCCGATGTCTCCGGTGGGTGCGGTCCGGCGCGAACGATGATGTTCCGTACTCTTATATCGTCGAGGACATCCACAAGGCCGTTGATGTGGTCAGAATCATAGTGACTGATAACGACTGCTTCCAACTTGTTCACACCCGACCACCGCAAGAAGGGAACGATCACGTAACGCCCGACCTCGCTCCTCGTCACTGAGCCTCCGTCCACGAGTATCTTTCGCCCATCCGGAAACTCCACGAAGGCGCAGTCACCCTGTCCCACATCGAGGAAAGTGATCTCGATGGAGTCGGGATGCCGCCGTGCCAGCTCCCCGCCCAGAAAAAGGGCGGACGCCAGAAGCGCAATTAAACCTGCGGGAACAAGAACCCGGCGCGTGGACCGAGCAAAGCCGACAAGTAGTACGAATGAATAGAAGGCAAAAACAAAGATCAGACTCGGCGGGCTTACGTTGAAGGATGCGAATCTCATAGAAGCGAAGCGTGTCACAATCCACTGGAGGGTGGAGATAAGTTGCCCGTTCAGACCGTTGATGAATCCTGCCACCGCCGGTATTGCAAGCCCGACTACACCCGCCAGGAATCCCAGCGGGACAATTAAGGTAACGAGGAGAATGGTCGCCAGGTTGCAGAGCGGTCCCAATAGAGATATGTGATTGAAGTAGAGTAACCCAAGGGGGGCGAACGCTGCGAAAGCCGCGAGCGAAACCGAAAAGAGCCTAAGCGGATACTCGAGGACACGATAGATGCGCCGCCTGAACGAGGACATGACAAGGAAGCCCGGATCAGGACGAAGGCGCAGGAGCGATACGAACCCATGGAAAATCTTGTCGCTCAGGAGGAGGATTGAAAGCACAACCATGAACGAAAGCTGAAAGCCAGCGGTGAACAGGTCTCCGGGGTTGATGCACAGGATGACCGCAGCGGCGACGGCCAGGCTGTTGATGGAGTCCGTGCGCCGCCCCAGCAGAGGGGCAATCAAAAAGGCCGTGCACATTATGGATGCCCTTACGATAGGGACACGCATCCCCGTGACTGGCGCGTACACCCACAGAGCGGCGAGGGCAAGGATCAACGCAATCCACTCGCGCACGAAAAGCCAACGGGAGAGAAAGTAGACACCTACAACGAGAGCTGCCACGTGCAGGCCAGAGATCGCCAGAATGTGCATCGTGTTGGTTCTGCGCAGCGCCTCCGTGAATTCTCGGCCAACCTCCCTTCTCTCTCCAAGAATGATGGCGTGGAGGAACGATCGTTGTTGTTTGTTCAAGTCTCCCGCCAAAAAGGAACGGCGGAATTTCCTCTTCAGGCTGTGGCTAAGCCGAAGAATCGGACTGCCGTGTCCGGGCTCGACGCTGCCGATGGCGTCGGCTTGCATGCAGACGTAGATGCCGTTTTGAGCGAGGTACTTCCGGTAGTCGAAACCGCCCGGGTTCCTGCGGCCCTGAGAAAGAAATGCTTTCCCGGTCAGTTTTACTCTATTCCCATATTGGAGTTGACCGGCTTCATCCCCTGACGCGTAGACCAGGATTTTTCCCGTAACTGCCTTCCACTCGGTCTTATTGCTGTGCCGCTCCCGAGCTCTTGTGCCTTTTACTACGAACCTGTACCGACTATGCTGCTCGGTTCCCCGATCTCTTCTCCAGCTCCCACTCCTCACCGGCACAGGCTCATCAACAATGACGCCCTGGAGCCGATATGACTTGTCCGGTTTGAGCCTGAAGTGAACGTGGTGAGAAGGGAGAACATTCGTCTTCGCACCCAAAAGAAACCCGACACAGAGCACGACCAGCATGCTCATCGGCGTGGAGAAGGTGGAATGTGTGGCGATGAGCAACAGGGCAAGCAAGAAGGATACGAAGAACGGTAGCAAAAGCCAGACAGTCAGCGAGGAAGGGTGGAAGTAATGTCCCAGGACGATCCCCGGGATGAGAAATGTGGCGATAAGAAGAAAAGGTCTTTTAAGGAGGATAAACGGAGGCTGATCGGATTCAGGGGGCGTGTATTCGGAAGTTGTCGCCGCCGTCATGAGCTGTTAAAGGTCAGTTTTCCCGTGGCAACCTTTGATGCAATCTCCCCGAGATCAGCCAATACGCGCAAAGGAGTACCACCACGGCAAGAATGATGATGATCGTCCGCTTCTCACGTCTCTGTTTCATTTCCTCGTAGGAACCGGGATTCGGGGGCTCCCTGAACGGGTCTTCGGGCTGAGGGCTTGGCTCAGGCTCAGGAGCGATCTCCGGTGGCGGGGATTCCTCCTCCGGGAGAGCGGATTCCGGCGGCACGGTCACTGCCGCCACCGGGCAGAAGTTTGCCGCGACCACGCAACACAGAATGCCAGGCATCAGCGATACAAAAACCCTTTCAAAAAGAGGGCGTATGGATTTCTTCAAGCGTGACACTGTTCTCCTCTCGCAACCTTGATATTCCCCGGCCCGCAGTTCGTGAACCAATTCATACCACGCCACGGTTCCCAACGCAAGGGGATTGTGAAGATGCCCCAGGAAAGCCGGCGATTCCACCTGGCGGCGAGCGTTAGCGTAAGGGCTCAGTTGTTGTTGGGACTGTGCGCACGGGCGCGGCTGGACGCCCGTGGCGGCAACGCCACGACATGGTGAAGCCTCTCTTTGCGTCTTTGCGCCTCTGCGAGAGGTCTCCCTTCTGCCAATCCTGTCTTTTCTCGCCAAGCCGCGAAGGCGCCAAGCATCCTCTTTATCTTGTTTTTCACACAGCAGAGCAAGTCCTCCCGTGCAGTGCATAGGACTTCTTGAACCTTTTCTTGCTGTTGCTCTGCGTGAGAGAACTTGAACGCTATCTCCGCTCGACGTTGGACTTCGGGAAGGATGCCTTCAAAGTAGGCAGCGAGGGAGTCCTTGATTTCCGCCCCAGGATAGACCGAGAAGTCGGGGCCGCTATAGTCAGCGGCTGTCTTCCCACCTGGCTTGTGCATAGTACCTCCCCTTGTCCAAGGACCCCAAGAATACATAGCATATCCCGTGCGACATGTCAAGGATCTCATGCGATTTCTCGTCGAGAAACTACTGCAAAAGACGTGCTTCTTGTGTCAATCTACGTTCAACACAGCCTGCGGGGCGACCCCTACCCATAGCCCAAAATCGGGATCGGGGGGAGGGGGCGAAGAGCGGAAAAACTTCCCGGCTTTCTCTGTTGTCGGCTCGACAGACAACTCAGTGCTTGGCGGCACCTTTCCCTGTGAATCGCCTTCCTCTCCTGTCCAATGCCACGGCGTCACCACGCCGTGGCGGCGGCGCTTTCCCGCTGCGCGTGAATATACAAGCTTGAAACAGGGAACGGGCAGGGCTAAGGAGGCGAGATACATCCAATATTTCAATAGTCATACTTGACAGGTGGTTCCCAGCGGGCTATGTTATCCCAAAACAGCGAAAGGCGTTTGAGATGACCGTCTGCGTTTCAGTCGAGGTAAGCGAAGGCCTGGTGCTCGCTGCGGATAGCACAGCAGCGATCCAAGGGTCCATCCATAAGCCAGGACAGAAACCCATGCCGGGTATCCTGAAGACTTATGACCACGTTCGGAAGCTCTCGCAAATAAAGGACTATCCGATTGGCACGTTGACTTGGGGTACTTCACTCATTGGTGCGCGCAGCGTAGACAGTCTTATCAGGGAGTACGAGTACGGGTTAACATCGTTGAAGGAGGAGCAGGAGAAGATCAAAGAGCGCAGGATGCGAGCCGAACCGGGTGTCCCCGCACGCTTCGAGTATTGCGTGCGGGAAATTAGTGAAGGACTCAGAAAACACGTTGCCGATTTCTATGAAAACGAATTCGGTGACCAGCCGCGAGCGGAGAGGCCTGCGCTGGGCATCTTGGTCAGCGGCTATTCGTCGGGAAGATTCTTCCCTGAACAGTGGAAGATCAGCCTCCCAGAGTCGTCCGAGTTGGAGCAGGTCCGCCCCGACGTAGATGGAAAACCTGCTTTTGGCGCAAATTGGTTTGGTTTGACGGATGCAATCGTCCGGCTGCACTGGGGACGTGATGATGGAGCCATAGGTCTGTTGTCCCAGCACTTTAAGGTACCTCCCGAAGAGGTTCAGAAGTTGCTTGACAGGTTCCAGTATGTTATTTTTTTTGATGGTATGCCGTTGCAGGATGCGATTGACTACGCGGTTTACTTGGTGAACGTGGCTATTGGCCGATTCCGCTTTGTCGTCGGCGCCCCGTTGTGCGGCGGCGCAGTCGATGTCGCGGTGATTACACCGAATGAGTTCACATGGATCCAGCGCAAGTTTTGGAGCGTCAGATCGGCGTATGCACCACAGGGAAGCGCATAACGGGAGGAGAGAATGTTCTACCAGGAGTTTGACTTCAACCAAGCCTCAGCAATCAGCCGCAGTGACCAGACAGTTCGTGTTTCGGAGGTTGCCTTGGACGAAGAGAATACTATGATTGCCATCGACAGCGCGGCCATGTTCGCAGGAGAATTGCGCCTGCGTGCTGCCCCGCACGGGACGAATATCCCCGCACGCGGACAAATCCGGGAGCGGGTTCTCCACAGCCTTGACAAGAGCCTCAGCGACCACGCTGACGTATGGACAGAGCTGTCGAAGTATTAACATTAGACGAGATCGTGGAGATAAACCGCCGAATGATCGCGAGATTCGGCGGCATTTTTTTCGATGCCGACTCTAACTTGGCTAACCGCGGGTCACTTGAACACGTACTAATGGAAGTCCAGGCAACGGTCTTCGCTCACGATGTCTTCGACACGCTTTTCAAGAAGGCCGCTGCAATATGCTGGCGTATTATTACGGGTCACGTTTTTCACGACGGGAACAAGCGTACGGGAATGGAAGCTTGTCGTTTGCTCCTTGAGTTGAACGGCTACAGGATGCGAATAGACTCGAAAGCAGTCCAAATGGCTTTGCGCGTTGCATCTGGGGAAGTAGGGTTCGACGACTTTGTGAGCTGGGTTCAAGAAAGAACGACGAAAAGCACCGGGCTTGGGCCCAATGAAGAGACTTGATCGATTCGCCGCTTGCCTTCGCAAACCACACGGTCACAGGACACGGCTGTTTAAGAGGGTCGGAGACGGTGGACGGTACAGGGGAATGGCCTGGGAAAATCGTTCTCACACGACGCTCTCGACGTCGCCGTTCGCAGCGATTTCGTCGCACAAAACGAAAAGACATCGCGATTGATTCGGTTTGATCGAGTCAGCAAGCATGTTGACGTCATGTAACGGGAAAGGGGCGGATTTGGCGTAAGGAAGGCCAGCTTTTCCTGTCCTTCTTCGCTGCAAGTATTCTGCTGATTTCGGTCAGTGCCTCGTGTATTTTCTGCCGCTCGGTTTGAAAAACGGGCGAAATGCTATGTGTCTAAGCCGGAGTTTGAGACCCGAAACGATCCTGATATTCTGCGAAATTGAGAAATCGAGGCAGGAAAACGTCCGATGTAACCCTGAAAATCGTAGGAAGATGGGGCCAGAGAGGCGAAAATGACCGAGAACGAACCCAAGCTGGGTGGTAAAGAAACCAGAGTCTTTGGGGCATCCAGAGGAATCGGAAAGAAACAATGTGACGGCGTAACTCTGTACTGTGGCGCAACTTACCTTGTTTGTCTTTCACCCATGGTGACTCAGGAAATACCCTTGAATAGAACGCTCGCCTCAGGGTTCGCTACAGCTTTGCAAATGCCGGCGTGGGACTACACCAGAACGTAGCGATCACTTCAGTTCGATTTTGTAGAACTTGCGTGTGGAGGTGGTGTCGGTGTCTATCCAGGTAGTTGAATTGCCACCGGACGGTATAGTTGCCTCCTCGTTCCATGACACGCCGTCTAAATCGAAGCACGACCAGATCGTATAGGTGTCTCCGGGGCGACTGCTCCAGGTAACCTCCGTTCCACCGCTGCTCGCCTTAGGGATCCCGACGATCCTGAATTGAAAGGAACCGCGCTCGTAGGCCCCCATGTCCACACTCAAGGAAGATTTCCCACACCAGATGCGGGGATTGCCGTCCAGGTCAAGAGCATCCCACATCCACTCCTCGCTGTTGCCCGCGTCAATGCACGGGGAATTCAGCGAAAGGCGGTAGTCGGCGCCGGCCGAATGAACGAATTGCGGGTCCGTGGGGACGTTCCCTTTGCCGCCCGCCGTCCAGTCCTGGATACAAGAATAGATGGGCGTGGCCGAATCGTAGAGTTGGGCACCGTAAGAGACTGTGTTTCCCCAGATGATGCAATTTTGAATCGTGCCGTCGCAATAGCCCAGCCCGGCGCCCCATGGTGCTGAGTTTCCAGTTATGGTATTGTTCTCGATTTTCCCGTTGCACTCACATAGCCCCCCGCCCACCCGATCAGTGGACATATTCGCCGAGATCATGTTGTTGCGAATGGCGCCGTTACAGTAACCCAGTCCCCCACCCCACCGTGCCGAGTTTGCGGATATGGTGTTGTTCTGGATGATGCCCCCGCAGTCATACAGCCCGCCGCCGACCTGTTCAGCAGCGGTATTCTGCGAGATCACGGAGTCCTGGATCACGCCGTCGCAAAAAGCGAGTCCCCCGCCGAAACGAGCCGAGTTGCCAGCTATGACGCAGTTCTGAATGAGGCCGCAGCACCCGTATAGCCCGCCGCCGACCTCCGTGGCGGTGTTCCCGGTGATGACGCAATTGATGATGGTTGGCTTGCCGTACCAGCAAAAAATGCCGCCGCCATTGTCAGCTTTACCATTGCGAATGGTAAGACCCCCGATGGTGGCCAGTTCAGTTGCCCCGCTGCCGAAATGCAACCCTCGGCCAGCACCCTGGCAGTCAATAATGCAGTTTGCTGGACCATTGGCACTTCGAACGGTGATCAGTCTGTCACCGAGATCGAGGTCTATGTTTCCTGGTCCGGTATATATCCCGTCGGCCACAATCACCGTGTCACCGGGGCCTGCGGCGTAGATTCCGGCCTGGATGGTTTTCTTCGGTCCTTGTGTCTCGCCGCGCCATACAGGGGCTGTGCCATCCCAGTCGTCATTCCCCGTGGTGCCATTGACGTAGTAGTTTGTTGGGTGGTCGTGAGGCCGGATGTCAACAGTGGCCCAATTCTCCATGTCTGACACTTCGGAAGAGTAACTGGTCGCGTACCACCCATTGAGCGATCCGCCCAGCCCCATGTTCAGGTGGACAAGATCGGGATCATCGTAGCCGTCGAGTACGGCCATGTGATTGCTTTCGCCGTATTTGATTTTGTACAAAACGGGCTGGTGCCTGTCGATTTGGCTGCGCATCAGGTCGTACCACTCTCTATCGCTGTAATTGGCCCTTTTGACCATGCGGGTATAGTTGTACCCGAAATACTTGGTAAGCGAGCGGCCGTTGACGCTACCCGAGGTTCCATGCGGCGAATATTCTGAATTTACAGATACGCCGCAGTGGTAGCAGAGTGTGCTCACGGCATCTTTCATGACCTGGGGACTTGTGGCGGTTACTTCATCCGGTATGCTGCTCCAGTCATAGGTTGTGGAACCAAACTCAGCGGAGAGTGTTTTCCCGCCCAGAGACCAATAGTAGCTGTGACTGCCTGAGCCTTCTGCGGGATGTTTCCAGTAGTGCATCAATTGCGCCATTGCGGTAGCGACGCAGCCGGTAAGACAGCGTTCGCCCTGATAGATAGGGCATTGGCCGTTGTAAGGTTTCGACTGGTGCCAAATGCTCGTCAGCAGGGGGCCAGTCGGGGCCGAAGGGGAGGAAGTCGGAATTTCAAAAGCCCCTTTCGCAGTTGGGTCGGCTTCCAGCGTAGCCCATAAGGGATGAGATGGACTGGTCTTGCGGAACGGCTGACCCTGAAGTCGGGCAATCGTGTCGGCGAAAGCTTCCAGAATTGCCTGGGCTGGTTGGGCGGCTGGCACAGTGAGACGATTACGCAACGAGTAGTAGAGGACGGGAGGCAGTGCATCGTCGGCAGCAATGACGATGGACCCGTCCCCCGCGATGTCAAAGGCGAAACCGATTTTTCTGCCTTTAACGACGAGAGCCGTCGCGTGTTCGGCAGTAATAAGCGTGCGCGGTTTTCCCCAGTCCGCCCCCGGTTGTTTCCCATCTCGGAAGCGAAGTGCGTACCACTGGTTGGCAACGGTCGCAGCTCGGGAGGGATGCACAGGTTCGGCCGTTGCTCCTGGCGTTAAGGCGACTGAGAGGCTGGCCGCGAGCCAGGCCTGTGCTATCGGTTTTCTTAACATCCGTCGCGCCAGCAAGATGCGTGATGGGCGGACGAGACAATTCGACTGCACTCTTGAGTTGCCCCCGAGTGATCTTGTCTATTTGATCGCTGCGATGAGGCCCCCCGGTGTTGTCAAGAGCTCTTAAGGAAGTGTTTATGCGAGTGGTATGTTCAGCAATAACCGTACCACGCAGAAGTGTGTCATCTTAAAGAGCCAGGACCATAGGCCTGACAGTGCTCATCACCAAAGGGCCAGGTCAAGGGGTCTGTTATGGTGGGAACGGGATCAACCAAAAGAATTCGGTGTCGAGGGATGCCGCTCGCGGAAAGGTAGTAAACCCCTTTCTTGGTCAGCACCGAAGTGGGGAGAAATGCCACGCGCCCCAAGCCTTCAACACTGCGCACCGTCCCTGTCCCCTCGTAGGTCTCACCGATGATACTCGTCCTGTCAACCAGGACCCATTCGAGTTTATAATCAAGAGTGTCGGCCTGGGTCGAGACGATGACGGGGATATCGTCGCCAATGGAATACACGTCTCCTGTGTTCACCACCGGAATGTCTGGATCGTCTGCGAAGGAAAAGGCCGCCATGAGAAGCAGAAATAGAATGGCGGGCAAACCACGGAACACTTGCGCCATGTGTTGGCCTCCTGAACCTCGACGAACATTTCCAGTTTAGCGTTACTGTCGGTCACAGGATGTAAAGGAATGTTAGCCTTGGCACGCCGTGCGCCGGGCCGCGACTAGTTCAGTGCTTTCGCGGGGCGCCGCCAGCCGATGTCTCATTCCATGGATTCGATAAAACGACGCAGTTGCTTTCCAATTGGAGCCATTCCATGATAAGAAAAACCGGCGAACGGACGCAACCGACCTCATCCTTTCATGGGAGAAGACAGATGAACAAAATGATGGCTACCTTTGTTGTTAGTGGGACAATCGTCCTTGCGACAATCGTGGGTTGTATTCAGACGGGCCGCTCGCAAGAGGTGGAGAAAAACGTTTATGCGGCCTGGAAGAACGGTCCTCCGTCTGATCCGGGTTACTTTCCGATCGCCGTCTGGCTTCAAGACCCGAGGTACGCGACGAAGTACAAGGAAGCGGGATTCAATCTGTACGTGGGCCTCTGGAGGGGGCCTACGGAGGAGCAGCTCGCAGCCTTGAAAGCCGCCGGGATGCTGGTCATCTGCCACCAGAACAAGATCGGGTTGAACCACAAGGACGATAGAATTATCGTGGGCTGGATGCATGGCGATGAGCCGGACAATGCTCAGTCGCGAGGGAGAGGCAAGGGCTACGGGCCGCCAATTCCACCAGAGAAAATCATCGCCGATTACAGGAGAATCCAGAGTGCTGACCCTTCTCGGCCGGTCTTGCTGAATCTGGGACAGGGTGTAGCGTGGGACAACTGGCGCGGCCGGGGCGTGCGGACAAACCATCCTGAAGACTACCCTGAGTACATCAAAGGATGTGACATTGTTTCTTTCGACATCTATCCTGTGGCGCATCCGCATCCAGCGGTTCAGGGTAAGCTGTGGTTCGTGGCGAGAGGTGTGGATCGGCTGCGGGAATGGTCGAGCAAGAAGAAGGTTGTCTGGAACTGCATCGAATGCACACGCATCAAGTCGGGCAATAAAGCCACACCGCATCAGGTCAAGGCTGAGGTGTGGATGTCGCTAATCCACGGTTCGACCGGTTTGATCTACTTCGTTCACGAGTGGATGCCGAGGTTCAACTCGCACGCCCTGCTCGATGATCCGGTTATGTTGTCGGCTGTGACAGGGATCAATCAGCAGATTCACGATCTGTCTCCGGTTCTCAACAGCCCCACTGTTCGAGGAGCCGCGTATGTAAGATCATCACCCGAAAGTGTCCCAATTGATCTAATTGTGAAGCGATATAAAGGAGAGACATATCTGTTTGCAGTGGCTATGCGCGATGCGGCGGTGAGGGGCTCTTTTGAGGTACAAGGGCTCCCGCAGGTGACGACAGCAGAGGTGCTCGGCGAGGCCAGAAAGATCGCGGTCAGGAATGGGAGGTTCATAGACACATTCAAGGGATATGATGTGCACCTGTACAGGATCCGGTAGCGGGCATTTCGGCTCCAGGACGAAGCGAGAAACGTGGCCGTCAATGGGCCTCAGTCACGCGTCACGCCAGCTTCTCTCATCAGAGCCGGAAGTCCGCCTTTCAGGGCTTTCCATTCTGTCTTGAAAGTATAGGAGTCGCCAGGATGGAGCGAAACGAGAGGGCTGAGAATCTCCATCTCGAACAGGTACGGAGTCTTGTCCGGGTCTGGCTCGGCCTCGATGAGCTTCTTTGCAGCGATGAAGCTTCCGGCGCCGTTGATCCAGAACTCGACGGAGCTATCGTCGGGGTATTTTTTGCCGGGGAAGTATCCGTATTTCTGAAGCAGGACATAGCCGGTTTTCCCATCCACGGAAGCGAGCCACCCGCCCGGGGAGTCAATTCCAACCTTGCCCACGAGGTAGTTGTAGTGGCCGCGGAATAGGTTGCGTTCGTAATCGGGCATCCAGGCGAAGTTGTTGGCAAGGCCGAACAGGACGCAGTATTTTTTCCGGAAAACACTTCGCGGGTTCAGGGAGCAGTAGAAGTCGAGTTGCTCATTGTAGCCCTCTCCTTCAGGATTCGCGGCATCAATCTGCGTCACTGACCATATGCCCCAGGAGACATCGCGATCGCACACGTTCGTCATGGTGTTTTCCAGGAAAACCTCTGGCTGACCGGCTTTCAAGGTGATGGCGCGGGAGAACTGAATACCGGTTCGCTCTTTATCAGGTGGGCTGGTGAGACGGACGGAGACTTCCTTCCCTTCGGAGCGGAGGATGCGATAGGTGAAGCGCCCGCCGTCGAGGACGGGATCGCCGGGGCCGGGCCATTGATGAGGGCCATCCCAACCCTGGGGTGCAGGCCAGAGCTTATCGCCGCCGTAGTTGTTCCACTCTCCCTCCTTGTAAGACAACACCTTTCCGGCGAGTTTGTCGTTGACGAACAGGTATTCATGTCCGTCGAAAACAAATTGGATAATTCGGCCTCCGATGTCGGGGACGATATACAATTCGACGAGTTCGTTAGAGATCTTCAGAGCGTTCCAACCGCAGAAGTTGACGTTCTCGACCCTGCATTGCGCAAGGGCAGTTACGCTCCAAAGACAAGCGGCCACAACCAAGATCAACAGAGCTGATACTCTCTTCATTCCCTACCTCCCTGGTGCGATGTGCCCGTCACGGAGTCTCTACCGTCTGAACGCGTCACGGGCCACAAACGTGTACGTTCCGGATCCGACCATGTACGCTGCCGCTTTATTTTCCACGCGTAAGAACTGGACTCCCTCAGCTTTCTCTGCCGGTTTGCCGCGTTCTGTTACGGCCTCCATTTTACTGGCTGGTACGTACACAGTAGCCGTGGTGTTAACAGGGACCTTGACGGTAAGCATGAAGGAACCCTGTTCGATTCTCCAATCGCTCACGATTGCTCCATACATTGACTTGTAACTTCCTTTTGCCCATGTAAGGCCGCCGCCGGGGCGTGGGCGGATTGTGAAGTGCTTGAAGCCGGGATGTTCTTCATCGGGATTGATTCCGAGGATCGTGCGAAACAGCCACTCGCCAACGGCGCCGAAGGCGTAGTGATTGAAAGAGTTCATGCCCGGGTTCTGAAAACCTCGTTCTTCCACGTAGCCATCCCACCGTTCCCAGATGGTAGTGGCCCCGTGCTCGACCATATACAACCATGACGGCACGGTCCGCTTGTTGATCAGACGGTAGGCCAGGTCGTTGTAACCGTTGCGTGTGAGTTCGAGCATCAGCCGGCCGGTTGACTGGATTCCCGTTGTAAGGTGTCCGCCGCGGGCCCTGATGCGCTCCACCATGTGCCTGGCTGCCGGTTCGCGGAGATTCTCGGGGAAGAGATTGAAGTGAAGCGCCAGAGCGTACCCGGCCTGGGTATTGCCCTCGGTGCGACCGTCGGGCTTCACGAAAGCGCGATTGAAGGCATCTTTGATAGACTTGGCTAAGACCGCGTAGCGCTCAGCATCTTCAGCACGACCGAGGACGGCAGCCATCCTTGAAACAAGCTCCGTAGAATGGGCGAAGAAAGCCGTGGCCAGCAACTCCTTTTGAACCGCCGCGCCGGACCGGGGCCAGCCTTCCAGAATAAGCGTGTTGCCGTTAAGCCAGTCGCCGTAGTCGTTGCCACGTTTCCCTGTCCAGACGAGATCAGGGCTTTGACTGCGGACGTACTCGACCCAGCGTTTGGCGGACTCGAAATGTTGTTCAAGAATTCTCTTATCACCGTGGTTCAGGTAGACACACCAGGGAATGATCACACCTGCATCGGCCCATCCTGGCGCGCCGGAGAATCGCTTATTAGGGTCGAAAGGGTGGGGAGCGAAATCGGGGAATCGGCCGTCATCGGCCTGGGCGTCGCGTATGTCCTGGGAGAATTTAGAGAAGAACCTGGCCATGTGCATGTTGAAGCATGCAGTCTGGGAGAAAATCTGTGCATCGCCCAGCCATCCCAGGCGCTCGTCTCGTTGCGGGCAGTCGGTGGGGATGCTGTGCATATTGCCCTTCTGTGTCCATAGGATATTCTTCATGAGCCTATTGAGCATCGGATTCGAGCACTCAAAGCGTCCCGCTGGCGGGACGGCGGAGTGGATGACGCAACCGACGAGTGAATTGAGAGCGGGCCTTTCGGGAAGACCTGTCACTTCGACATAGCGGAATCCGTGGTAGGTGAAATGCGGCTCAAAGACCCCCTCTCCAGAACCGCGAAAAATGTAGTTGTCTGTTTGACGGGCTCCGCCAGGTGCTTCGTCTTTGGGCACCCGAAGATTATCGGTATAAATGTTTCCGTCGGCATCAAGCACTTCAGCGTGTCGGAGCGTGATTGTGGTACCAGCCGGGCCCCGAACTTTCAATCGGCACCAACCGACCATGTTTTGCCCGAGGTCGAAGACAAAAACCCCAGGCTTCGGTTCGGTCAGGGCGACCGGTTTCAGCTCCTCCACGATGCGGATCGGTTCATTCGCCTGCGCTACCAGCCTGGCGGCAATCTGCGATTTGCTCTCGACAGCCTTCCAGCTTGAGTCATCAAAAGACTGACGATCCCATCCGGGCATTTCCATCCGGGCGTCGTAGACCTCACCGTCCAGGATACAGGCGCTGCGGACGGGACCCTCGGTGGTTGCCTTCCACGACTGGTCGGAAACGATGATCTGCGTGCTGCCATTTGCCAGTTCGATTTCCATCTGCAACAGAAACCACGGATCGTCGCCGTAAAAGCCACGCTGCGGTCCGCCCGGTGCAACTATGTGGCTTATTCCGATGCGCCCTGCGTACCACCCCTCGCCCAGCATTGCGCCAATGGTGTTTTCTCCCGGGTGCAGCATCTCGGTGACATCGTAGGTCTGGTACTGAACCCGTTTGTGGTAATCCGTCCACTCCGGGGCAAGAACGTGGTCGCCGACACGGTTGCCGTTGAGTGTCAGTTGATACAACCCCAGGGCTGAAACGGAAGCAGTGGCCCGCTTGACAGGCGAAGTGAGGTGAAAGGTCTTGCGCACCATCGCTGATGATGGCTGACCCGCACCGATCCACTTCGCTTTCCAGTCGGTGGGCTTAAGCAGCCCCATCTGCCATGTGGCGTGCTCGCTCCACGCCGAGGGTTTGCCATCCTTATCCCAGGCACGGACTTTCCACAAGGCGCGCATTCGGGATTGCAAAGGCCGCCCCCCGTAGACGACATGGATGGATTGATCAGACAGGACCTTGCCGCTGTCCCAGAGGTCTCCTTTGTTGGCTGCGAGGTTGGCTTCGCAGCTCGCCACGAGAACCCGATACGCGGTCTGAACCTGAGCACGCTCGTCCGAAACGAGAACCCAGCTCAGGCGCGGCCTGACCACCCCAATACCTAACGGATTCAGGGCATATTCGCAGCGCAACTGGGTCGGGGTCACCTGGGCGCTGCCCGGGGCAAGGGAAATCAACGCTTGAGCAATTATAGGTGCCATGATTCCTTTGTTCAGATGCATTGTTATGGTCCCAATAAAGCAACCGCGCGCACCCAAGCCGATGGCGCTCGGCGCTTTTGATTTGTTCTTTCGCCCACGATCTCCAGAAGATCGGGACGCCCTCCAACGCCGCCGCCATCTCGACGCCACGGTAGTCTCGCAATCGCAAACCGTTAACCGGTTCGGCCTCGCTACTGCGCTACCGGGCCCGGACGCTGAATCGCTGATGTGGCAGATTGGACGGTCGCTCGACACAGCGGCCAACCCAAAAGGTAACCGGAGTGGCGAGCGAAGGCAAGGGATTCTTCGCTCTCCAAACAGCAGCGTCCCGATAATGGACGAGTTGACCACGGGAGGTTGGGCGTGTTAGAATATCTCATGTGGCCAAGTATCATGTCAGGATTTCAATGGTCTCGCAGTGAGGGAAAAGAAGTGCAATATGAGGTGAACAAGATGAGAAAGAATGTTCGTGTACTGATCCTTTTGGCGGCTGTGTCGCTGGCTGCGACAGGATGCATCGAGGACGGATGAGGGCCGGATGAGGGACTCAGCGGTGCTGATGACTTCACCTTGATGGGAGAGGCAAGCGGGGATCGCCTTTCGGCACGTCCTTACGGAAAAGATGTCGAGGCAGTGGCGTCCCCGTATCTGAGCTTGCCGCCGGCAAGCGGGCACATGGCCCCAGGTGGTTGTGCTGCGGAAATTGGTGGGGGTCGTGGGAATCGGCCCTCATGGCCGCAGGCGAGGATTCTTGAGTCTTTCCCTTTGCCTCACAAACCTGTCCTCCTGTCCACGAAGCCTGTCATATACCGCCTCGCCCATGGGAAAAAGTCGGTCCCACGAGAAAAAAAAGTGAACCTTTCTGGGAAAACTGCATCTTAAAAGATAAGGAAGGGTGTCTCGTCCTCGGTTCGCCTCGATGGAGAATGCCGACTCAGGAGAACAGCACCCGTGTTCTCGTCTCTTTTGCTGTGCTGTGGCGCTTTCGACTGAAAAGGGCCAAAAGGGCTTGACAAATACCCCAAGACGAGCTAAAAGTAAGAAGAGCAATTTTAACCGATACTCGGGAGGAATACGCTGAAAAGATCCGCCACCAGATTTACAATTCTCGTTCTTCTTGTGACGGGAGGTGTGCTGCTCTCCTCACGCTTGGAGGCTTCTGCCGAGCTTTTCCGCTACAAATCCGGCAAGCCACTTTATGCAAAAGTGGCTTTGAACGCGGACGAGTCCATGATCCTGCGGGTCGCTTTCGATGAATCAAAGGGGACCGGTACTGGCTACGACATGCTTTATGCAGATGTTAATTCCAATGGAAAGAATAGTCGTGTCCAGAGACTGACAGGAAGGAGTCGAAGGCAGGCCCGTGGGATGCGTTCCCAGTTCCCCGCCATTAAGGTGAACATCCCCTACAAAAACAAACCCGTGCGCAGCTCCTATCCTTGTGAGGTAACCTTCAGTTATCAAAAATACTCCTCCCCGACGAGGGCTGCATCCAGAGCCTCGGCAAGTTCTACGGGCGCCGCCTTGCGAACACAGGAGAGCTTCGCCATTTCGAGCGCCATCACACTGCGCCAGGGCTCTGACCAGTGGCAATATTCCTTCCAAGGCAGCATAAAGCCATCGCAAACATTGGAGAGCGCCCCGGTCTGGAAGTTTCTCCAAGCCCCTCAGGTCACGATCACGACGAGGCCCGACGGACGGAAGAAAGGGAACTTGGGAATCGGCCTCGACATGGTTGCCGGGCAAAATGAATTTCAATGTAAGAAGGGCGCAATCCCTGCAAAGGCCCATGTAGAGATCAGGAGAGGTGACGGCAGGATAGTCCATCGAGGCTCTGGCCCGCTGAACAAGTTTACCTTTGGCTGAGGGGGATCGTGCGGGTATTCCGTGCGAATACCGAGGGGAAGTTACACGGTGGAGGCTAGAATCGACACGGGTCCCCTGGCCGGCGTCGTAACCAGTTCAAAGGGGGTGACCTTCCGGTGAAGAAGCTAATCATCCCCATCGCTATGTTGTCCCTCCTGAGCGTGGCAATTTCGTGTGTCGGCCAGGGAGCAAAGGAACCGGCGTACGTATCTAAGAAACCGTTATACGCCAACGTGGCTTTGTGTGAGGACGGCTCGAAAGTCCTAACGCTCGCCTTCGATGAATCCGAGGGCACCGGAGAGGGTTACGACACAATCTACGCCGACCTTAACTTCAATGGCGATCTGACGGATGATAAGGCGATCAGGGGCACCTTTCGGAAAGCAGGGAGTTCAAGCATAGGTTGTTACTTCCCTCCCATAGGCGTTGACGTGCCCTACAATGAGAAGGGAAAAGGAATTGAGACTCCCTGCCAGATTCTCATTCGTTACTATCAATTTAGAACCCGTGTCGCCACTCCGGAACAAAGCACTCGAGCCAACCAGATTTTCTCGCTCCGAGCGAACATAAGGCTGAAGCATAAGGGAGGGATATGGGAGTATGGCTGGGCCAGTCGTTTGAGTCCGGCAGAGAAACCAGAGGAAGCGCCAGTGCTCTCCGGCTTGGGTGCAGAGCCAGTCGTTCTCAGGGTCGAGGCGCGACCGGACCGGCGCAAGGAACGCCACCTGGGCATCGGCGCTCACCTCATTAGTGGTACCCGGGGCATTTCTTGCTCCAAAAGCAACACACCCATAAAGGCACGCGTTCAGATAAAGAATCAGCGTGGAAAGCTTGTCCACTCTCAGGGTGTTCGCCTCGACAAGTTGTTCTTCGGGTGAGGGGGGACGTGCGGGTACTCGGTGCGAGTACCGAAGGGAAATTACACGGTAAAGGTGACTGTTGACACGGGCCCGCTGGCTGGCGTAGTCACAGGTTCGACGGAGACGAGTTTCACGGGATTGGATTATCGTGGAGCTCCCGCGGTACAGACCATAGACAAGGTGGCGGGCTGGATCAGCACACATCAGTCGCAGATCGTCCTGGGAGGCGTTCTTGTATTGGTATTTGGAGTCGTTCTCACCAAAATGGGACGCAAGAAAAGGGAGGTGGAGTTCAAATGAAAAAGTTAATCGGTGCCCTTGCTATCTGCGCCGTCCTCAGCCTGGCGTTGTACGGACCGGCGAGGAACATTCTCGAACTTTCTGAGCGAGCCAAAGAACCCGCCTATTCCTCGGAGAAGCCAGTCTATCTCAAATTAGCTTTGAATGAGGATGGCTCAAAAACCATGTCGGTGGTTTTTGATGAATCGAAGGGGACAGGCAAGGGGTACGACGTGCTCTATGCCGACGTTGATCTCAACGGGAGATTTGACCAGGGCGAGAAGGTGTCGGCCAAAAGCCACAATTGCTCCTCCGGGGTCCATTGCGACTTTCCTGCTATCAAGGTGAAGGCGGCTTACAGCGGTAAAGCCGCGGGGACCTCGAACCCCTGCGAGGTCACCTTGAATTACTCGAAGCACTGGACCCGTAGGCGAACCGCGGCAAGGATCCTGTCACTGCTCTCAGCCCCAGCCACAACCACAACAGCGAGAGAGAGTTTCCTGATCTCGAGCAACGTGAAGCTCGATGAGGGCGCCACCCGATGGGAATATTCCCTGCGCGGCAGTGTAAAGCCTTCGGAGACTTCCAGAAGTGCCCCTGTGTGGAGCGTTCTCCGGACTCCAGAGTTAAAGCTCACCGCCAAGCCTGACGAACAGAAAAAAGGAAATCTGGGAGTCGGGATCGAGCTGTTATCCGGGGAAAGCAATCTGGCAGGCAAGAAGGCGGGAGCTCCGCTGAAGGCTAAAGTAGAGATCAAGAAGCCGGATGGCAGTGTGGTCCATCAAGCTGATGACAACCTGGACAAATTTGGCTTGGGATGAGGCGGATCATTCCGGTATTCCGTGCGGATACCAAAGGGAAATTACACAGTTGAAGCAAGAGTTGAGACAGGTCCGCTGGCCGGCACACTCAAGAACTCAAAGGAGGTAAGCTTCAAATGAGAAAGGTGATTGGCTGCAGTATCGTTCTTGCGCTCCTGAGCCTGGCACTTTCAAGTCTGGGCGATCCAGCGAAGGAGCCCGTCTATTCCTCGGAGAAGCCCGCTTATGTCAAAGTGGCTTTGAATGAGGGCGGGTCAAAAGTGCTATCGGTCGTCTTCGATGAGTCGAAGGGAACAGGCAAGGGGTACGACATGCTCTATGCCGACGTTGATTTCAGTGGTAGGTTAGACAAGGGTAAGAAGCTCGCGGCCAGGATCAGCAAATGTACCTATGGTATCCACTGCAACTTCCCGGCCATAGAGCTTAACGTCCCCTCCAGCAATGGACCGTCGAAAATCTCGGATCCTTGCGAAGTGATCTTCAATTACTCAAAGCATTCGTCCCCGGTGGAGACGAGCACTACGAGACTCCGGGCACTGTCCTCAACCCCGGCCACGACGACGACAGAAAGCTTCACTGCCTCGAGCAAGATGAAGGTGCGTGAGGGTTCTGCCCGGTGGGAGTATTCTTTTCGCGGCGATATAAAGCCTTCGGAGAATTTAAAGAACGCCCCCGTATGGAATTTCCTCCACGCTCCGAAGATGAAAATCACTGCCAAGCCCGACGACCGGAAAAAAGGAAATCTGGGAGTTGGACTTGAGCTGCTATCCGGGGAGATCAATGTTGAAGGCAACAAGGCAGGAGTCCCACTGAAGGCTCATGTAGAGATCAAGAAGCCGAATGGCAGGGTGGTTCATCGAGCTGACGGCAACTTGGACAAGTTTGGCTTTGGGTGAGGCGGGTCATTCCGGTATTCCGTGCGAATACCAAAGGGAGATTACACTGTTGAAGCAAATGTTGAGACAGGCCCGCTGGGTGGTACGCTCAAGAGCTCAAAGGAGGTAAGCTTCAAATGAGAAAGATCAGCAACGCCACTGCCATCTTTGTGGTCCTGAACCTGGCATTGATCTGCCTGGCTGAGGGGCCAAATGAGGGTGCTTATTCCTCCGACAAACCACTTTACGCCAAAGTGGCTTTGAATGAGGACGGGTCAAAGGTTCTGACGGTAGTTTTCGACGAATCGAAGGGAACAGGTAAGGGGTACGATGTGCTCTATGCCGATGTGGATATGAGTGGAAAGCTCGATAAGGCAGAGAGGGTTGAAGCAACGAGCTTCATATGTCCCTCGGGGGTCCATTTCTACTTCCGACCTATCGAGCTGGACGCGCCTTACAACAAGGGAGGCGCCGGAGTCTCCGATCCCTGCCAGGTGAGCCTGAGCTACGAGAGGCATTCTTCCAAGACCGGTACGACCGCTCGGTTGTTGAGGTCGTCCTCGGCGGCAAAAACGGAACTCTTTACCGTCACATCCTGCGTTAGGCTGCGAGATGGTGTTACGGAGCAAGAATACTCCTTCAACCAGAACATAAGGCCCTCTCAAAGCCTCAGGGACGCCCCTGTGTGGAGCTTCCCGCGCAATCCGCAAGTAGCGATCATCACCAAGCCTGATGAAGAAAGGAAAGGAAATCTGGGGATAGGACTTGACTTGATAGACGCCAATTCTCCCGGAGGCGCCTCGTTACAAAGCGGCGGGTGTGGGTGTTCAAGCATTCAAATGCGCTTCCAGTGCGAGCCGCCCACCAAAGCGCACGTGGAGATTAAGAAGCTGGACGGCACGGTGGTGCACCGGGGCGATGCCACTCTGGACAAATTCACATTTGGCTGAGCAGGAGAGTCCCGGTATTCCGTGCGAATACCAAAAGGCACATATACGATTGAGGCGACTGTCAACACAGGTCCTCTGGCGGGTACGGTCAACGGTTCTAAGGAGGTGACCTTCAAATGAAAAGGGTAATTGGCGCCATAGCTTTGCTTCTGCTTTCGAGCCTGCCACTCCCACGCCTGGCCGAGTCAGCGGAACAACCCAACTATTCCTCTGAGAAGCCACTCTACGCCAAGGTGGCTTTAACGGAGGACGGGTCAAAGGTCCTGTCCTTGGTCTTCGATGAATCGGAGGGGACAGGAAAGGGATACGACGTGCTCTACGCCGACGCCAACTTCAATGGACGGTTTGATGAATCCGAGAAGCTGGCGGCCAAAATTCACAGGTGTTCTCCAACGGGAATGCACTGCAACTTCCCGGCCACCAAGCTGAACGTTCGTTACAACAGGAAGGCTATCGGAGTCCCGAACCCGTGCGAGGTCACCTTAAACTATGCGAGACATTCCTACACGACTGCCTTGAAAGCGGTGGAACTGAGCGTGAGACTGCCGGGAGGCAAGAGTGCCGCCAAGACCCTGAATCCATCGTTATCCAAAACGACGACGAATGAAAACTTCTATGTCTCCAGCACCATCAGGCTCCAAGGCTCTGCACAGTGGGAATATACCTTCACAAGTGATGTGAAACCTTCGGAAAGCCTGCAAAATGCTCCCGTCTGGAGTTTCAACCGGGCTCCGGAATTGAAGATCACAACCAGGCCTGACCCGAAACAGAAAGGGAATCTGGGAATCGGGCTTGAGCTGGTGTCCGGGGAAGCCGCGATTGATTGCAAGAAGGCAGGCACTCCCATAAAAGCCCACGCCGAGATCAAGAAGCCCGATGGCACGGTTGTCCATCAAGGCGATGACACACTCGATAAATTCACTTTCGGGTGAGGGGGAACGTGCCGGTATTCCGTGCGAATACCAAAGGGAGACTACACGCTCGAGGCAAGTGTTGACACGGGCCCGCTATCTGGTATAATCCAGAGCTCAAAGGAGGTGAGCTTCAAATGAGAAAGCTGATCGGCTGCATTGTCATCCTCATGTTTTTGACCGTGGCACCTTCATGTTTGGCTGATCCAGCGAAGGAACCCGTTTATTCCTCCGAGAAACCGCTGTATGCCAAATTGGCGCTGGACGAAAAAGGAAGCAAGGTGTTGACACTCGCCTTCGATGAGTCGCAAGGCGCCGGGAAAGGCTATGACACAGTTTACGCTGACCTGAACCTGAATGGCGATCTCACCGACGATAAGGCCATAAAAGGAACCCTTCGCAGGTATGGACGTTCCAACACCACCTGTTCGCTCCGGCCGATAGCCGTTGATGTTCCCTACAATGAAAAGGCGCAAGGAGTCAAGAAGCCCTGGGAGCTCGTCATCAACTACCATCAGTCTACTCGAAGGAGGCTTTTCGGACTTATCCAAGGAGAAACGTACAGGTCGTTTTTCCTTGCGGGAACGATGAGGCTGAAAGATCAACGCGGGGAGTGGGTCTATTCTCTCTCGACTCCCCTGGAACCGGCCAAGAGTTTGGCGGAGGCCAGCCCCATCGCCCTTCGAGGCAAATGCACATTGCAGGTTGAGACGAAACCTGATCCGCAGAAGAAAGGGAACACGGGAATCGCTGCCCATCTGAGGCTTGGGACGAGCATGTTCAGGTGCTCTAACGGTGGTCAACCGGTAAAGGCTCAAGTCCGGGTGACGAGCCAAGAAGGAAAGACCGTCCATTCTGAAGATGTTCTCTCAAACAAATTGTTCTTCGGGTGAGGAGGATCATGTGGGTATTCCGTGCGAATACCAAAAGGAAAGCACACATTTGCGGTTAGCGTTGACACAGGTCCATTGGCTGGGGTGCTCAGGAGTTCGACGGAGGTGAACGTCAGATGAAAAAGTTGATCTGCACGGCTATCGTCTTTCTGCTCCTGATCTCGGCGAGTTCAGGCGTCCTGGGGGCAACGAAGGAGCCCTCTTACTCCTCTGAAAAGCCACTTTATGGTTTTGTGGTCCTCGACGAGAAAGCCACGAAGGTGCTGAAGATTGTCTTCGATGAGTCCGAGGGCACGGGGAAGGGCTACGACACGATCTATGCCGACGTGAATCTAAATGGTGATTTGTCCGATGAGAAGGCAGTCAAAGGGACCCTTCGCAAAAGCAGAAGCTTGGTGAATTGTAGGTTCCCCGCTATAGGTGCTGCTGTGCCATACAACGAGAAGGCGAAGGGAATCAAAGAGCCCTGGCAGCTTACGATAAGTTGCTACCAGTTCCAGCGGGAAGAGCGAACGGATCCTCCGAGATTCTCGCTTGAGGCCAAAATGCGCCTAAAAGATGAATCAGGCGAGTGGGAATATAGCTTCCCGGGGCCTCTGTATCCAGCAGAAAAACCCCAGGGCATGCTGGCTCTTGCCTTCGCAGGAAAACCATTCCTCACGCTGCACGCGATGCCAGATCAAGAAAAAGAGGGTAAGACAGGAATAGCCGCTTATCTGATAGCTGAGGCACTACCGATTTCGTGCAACAGGGACGGCAAACCTGTAATGGCCGAGGTCCGGATAAGAAACAAACAGGGAAAGACCGTCCTTTCTGAGGACGTTAGCTCAGACAAATTGACATTCGGGTGAGGCGGAACATGCGGGTATTCCGTGCGAATACCATCAGGAAAGCAAACGCTGGAGGTTACAATAGACACCGGTCCTTTGGGCGGAGTGCTCAAAGCAAGGAAGACCCTTGTCATAAAATAACGAGAACTATAGTAGAGTTTGTTTGTCTAAGGATTGACCACACGGTCAATCCTTTTCGTTTGCGCGGACAAAGGAATTGTTTCAGGAAGGAGCAAGGATTTGGAAAAGGATCTGTTACGTAATCTCCCCTCGGTGGACGAAATACTGAACAACCTGGAAGCCGCCCCATTGACCGAGGAATACGGCCGTGATGCTCTGGTGAACGCCGCCCGGACTGTGTTGAGTGAACTCAGATCGGAGCTTCTCAAGGACGACGCCCGCACAACCGCGGAAGAGATCTCGGTAGAGAACATAAGCAGGCGGATTGCAGCCTACTTGGAGAAGAAATCCACACCCTCCTTGCGCAGGGCCGTGAACGCCGCTGGAGTAATCCTGCATACCGGTCTCGGGCGAGCTGTGCTTCCTTCGAAAGCCATAGATGCCATTAACGATGTCATAAAGGGCTGCTGCACATTGGCTACAGACATCGAGACCGGGCAACGCGGGCATCGGGATGTCCACCTGAATGACCTCCTTTGCGAGCTAACAGGAGCCGAGGCCGCGACAGTCGTAAACAACAATGCCGCAGCGACAATGATTATCCTCAACACGCTGGCTAAGGGCAAAGAGGTCATCGTCTCCCGCGGACAACTGGTTGAGATCGGCGGCTCTTTCCGCATGCCGGAGGTCATGGAAGCAAGCGGGGCCATTTTGAGAGAAGTCGGCACGACGAACAAAACGCACTTGAGGGATTACGCTGCCGCGATCAACGAGAATACCGGCGCGATCATGCGCGTTCATCAGAGTAACTACCGGATCGTGGGGTTCGCTGAGGAACCGCCAATTGAAGAACTGGTCGAACTCGGAAAGAAACACGGTTTGCCAGTGATTGACGACCTGGGAAGCGGAGCGCTGATTGATCTCAAGCAGTTCGGACTGGAAACCGAACCGATGGTTCAGGACAGCATTAAGGCGGGGGTAGACGTGGCCTGCTTTAGCGGCGACAAGCTCATCGGCGGTCCGCAGGCCGGCGTCGTCGTTGGAAAAGCCCAAGTCATTGAAAGAATCAGGAAGAACCCGCTGGCTCGGGCGTTCCGCATTGGAAAGATGACAATTGCTGGCATGGAGGCGACTCTGCGGCTTTTCCTCAATCGCGAGAAGCTGTGCCAGGAGCATCCCACTTATCAGATGCTCTCCCTGGATTTGGAGGGACTGGAAGAAAGGGCGCAACGAATCGCAGGTAGCTTGCGCGACTCAATTGCGAATGAAACCGATATTGGTGTCGTTGACGGCGTATCGCAGGTGGGCAGCGGGTCGGTGCCTACGGAGACCGTTCCAACGAAGCTCTTATGCGTACGCCCGACTTCGCTGTCCGCGGCGGAGCTCGCCAGGAAACTGCGTTCCAACGACCCGCCAATCTTCGCCAGGGTTCACAAGGAAAGTGTTCTGTTTGATTTTCGGACAATTCAGCCGGATGAGGACGCGCTGATCGAAGATGCGCTTAAGAAGTCACTGAAAGAAGTGGAGAATCAGCCATGATTGACCTGGAAAAGCGAAAACGCATCATGGAACGCTCCATGATGTTGGGGCACTGCATCTGCAATCCGAAGCAGGCCTGTCCTTGCGATCTGTTCAAGGAAAGAAATGTCTGTCTGTGCGCGGGTGAGCGGCTGGAAGACGCTATGGAAGACGTGCAGTTGACCAAGTTCGTCGAGAACGCTGGCTGCGCGTCGAAGATCAACCAGAACGACCTCAAAAGGGCGCTTGCGGGTCTCCCAGAAATCTCGGACCCCAGGGTGCTCGTCAGCTCCGAAACGTTCGATGACGCCGCGGTGTATCAGCTCGATGGTGACCAGGCTCTTGTTCAGACTGTGGACGTGTTTACCCCGAACGTTGACGACCCCTACACCTTCGGCCAAATAGCGGCAGCCAATTCCCTCAGCGACGTATACGCCATGGGCGGCAAAGCCCTGACGGCTCTTTCCATAATCGGCTTCCCTATCGAGAGGCTGAGCCACAAGGTCATGAATCAGATCATCCGGGGTGGGATTGATAAGATGAACGAAGCTGGCGTGGTCGTCATCGGAGGGCACAGCATCAACGACCAGGATATCAAGTTCGGCTTTGCCGTCACGGGGACGATCAACCCCTCGAAAATGATCACGAACAACAAGGCCAGGCCGGGCGACGTCCTGGTATTGACCAAGGCGATCGGCGTGGGAGTAATCAGTTTCGCCAATCAGATGGATAAAGCCTCGCCGGAAGGGATGGCTGCTATCAGCCAGTCCATGATCGAGCTGAACAAAGTGCCTTCGGAAATCATGGTGGAGATGGGCGTTTCCGCCGCGACAGATGTGACCGGGTTTGGGCTGCTGGGTCATCTTAGCGAGATCGTCTGTCAAAGTGGCGTGACAGCGGAGTTGTATGTTGATCAGGTGCTGATATTCGAGGAAGCCCTGGATTTGATCCGTCAGGGCGTGGTCTCCGGAGCTATTGAGCGAAATAAAGAGTATGCGTCGCAGTATGTCAGCGTTGCAGACGATATTGGTGAGGATATGGAGTACCTCCTCTACGATCCTCAGACCTCCGGTGGTCTTTTGATGGCCGTTGCCGAGGAGAAATCGGAATCACTGGTCGCCCGCTTGAGGGAGGAGGGTGTTGAAGATACATCGGTAATCGGAAAGGTTGTCTCAAAATCAGGAGGGAGAATATTGGTGAAGAAGAATCAAGATAGCGAGGGTCCGAAGATCGTCACACCAAAGGAAAAGGTGGAGACGGAAGCTCCGGCCTCAACACCGGCCTGCTGCGAACAACCGCCCCAGGAGGAATGCTGCCCTTCCCCGCCTGATGTTTCCACGCCCGCGGAGACCCCTGAAATCAAGGAGAAATTCTCCGCTTTCATGGGGGCAGTCACCACCGAGGGCGCGATCAGCCTTCGCAACAAAGAATTGATCGCCATCGCGCTTTCCGTGCTGGCGAAGTGCGAGCCTTGCATCAAGATTCACGTTGATAAGGCGAGGTCTCTGGGCATAAGCGAGAGCGAAATAAATGAAGCTGTGTGGATGGGGATAGCGTTCGGCGGGGCGCCGGTCCTCATGTTTTACAACACAGTGATGGGGAAGAAATGACCGAAACGATTGTAGAAACCAGACAGGTCATTGTCGGCACCGCCGGGCATATTGATCACGGCAAGACGGCTCTGGTGAAAGCCCTAACGGGAATAGATGCCGATACGCTTGCGGAGGAGAAAAGACGCGGCATCACCATAGAGCTGGGTTTCGTCTTCATGGATGAACCGGGTCTTGACAAGCAGATCGTGTTCATAGACGTACCCGGACACGAGAAGCTCATAAAGACAATGGTTGCCGGAGCCAGCAACATTGATGCCGCCCTTCTGGTGATTGCCGCCGATGATGGGATCAGCGCTCAGACAATCGAGCACTTTGATATCCTTCAGCTTCTCGGAATCGAGAGCGGCGTTATCGCTCTGACAAAAGTGGACCTGGTGGATCGCGAGCGGATTCAGCAGGTGACAGACGAGATAAGGGGTTTTGTCGCGGGCACGTTCATGAGCGACGCGCCGATAGTGCCTGTATCATCGCCTACCGGCACGGGAGTGGACGAAATCAGGTCGGCGCTTATCTCCGTTGCGCAAGATGTGGGGGAGCGCCAGGACAGTGGCGTATTCCGCATGCCCATTGACAGGGTCTTCACCATGCGGGGATTCGGCGTTGTCATCGCGGGGACCATACTCTCCGGACAGATAAGAGTGGGCGATAAAGTAGAAATCCTTCCAGATCGGCTTATGGCCAAGGTGCGGGGAATACAGATTCACAATCAAATCACACAGGAGTCTTGCACCGGGAGAAGAACAGCCATAAACCTCCAGGATGTCAAGAAAGAACAACTTCGGCGAGGGCAATGCGCTGGGGCGCCCGGGTCTCTGTCGCCGACGATGCGCCTGGATGCCCGGCTGTATTTGCTGAAGAGCGCGGGGAAGGAACTCAAGAACAGAGCCCGCCTCAGAGTCCACATTGGGACGGACGAGATAATCTGCCGGATTGTTCTGCTTGATCGCGAAAAGCTCCTTCCGGGCGAGACGACGCTGGCCCAGTTTGTCCTTGAATCCCCAACTGTCGCCCTTCCAAAGGATGGGTTCATCATCCGCACATTTTCTCCTTTGCTGACAATTGGCGGGGGAGAGATTATTGATTCGACGCCTTTGAAGCATAAGCGTTCCGACCCACAAGTGCTCGATGGGTTGAAAAAGCTGGAAGGCGACCTGAGAGATGCTGTGGAGCAGGCATTTCTGAAGGCTGGTTCTGAGCCACAACGCGCGACGGATATCGCCCTGAGCCTTGGAGCAAGGGAAGAGGAGGTCAGGAATGCAGTCGGCGTGCTTTGTGACACCGGGGCACTCGTAAGAATCAGCACGGTGGCGGCAGGTGGGGGCGCGGGTGCTGCACCGCAGGAAAGGTACCTCCATGCGGAGTCATATAATAACCTGACCGCTAAGCTGATCAACTGCATCAAAGACTATTTCGAAAGAAATCCCTATCGGCTGCTAATGCCGCTCGCTGATTTGCAGTCGCGGTTTCTGAGGGTGGCGGACAGGCAAACCTTCGAAAGCATTGTGGACGATCTCTGCGGCAAGGGCAAAGCTTACAAAAAGGAATCGAAGGTAGGGCTTGTCGGATATGAAATACGGCTCAAGCCCGAGGAGCGAAAGCTCGCGGATCAAATAGAGGAGATTTTTAGGGAAGCGGGCTTCGCTCCGCCGCTGGAAGAGGATGTCCGAAACGAGATCGGCTTAGCTCCTGACGCGTTCAAGAATCTGATGACGTGCTTGATCGAGCGGGAGCGTGTTGTCCGACTCAGCGAAAAGGTGACGTATCACAGAGAGCACCTCCAGGCAGTGCGAGAGATCGTTACGGCGCACCTCAGAACGAATGAGAACATCATGGTAGGGGAGCTACGCGACAAATTGGCAGTGTCTCGCAAATACGCCTTGGCGCTGTTAGAGCATTTCGATAACATTGGCTTCACGAAACGAGAAGGGGATAAACATGTCATGCGATAAACGGCGGGAGGGTATAGGTCCCGGTGGGCCTTCTGGACTTCAAACCCAGTATGGGGCTTGGATAAAGTCCCGGGTGGGTTCGACTCCCACACCTTCCCGCCATTTCTTCTCCCATCTAATTGCGTCTTCACTGAGATTCAAGGCACCACGAACATGAAATCTGATAGCGCGCCGTTGTGCGCACAACAAGCCAGGGTCCGTCAAGTAAACGTTTCAGAAGGGAGGGGTTGTATCAGTAGGTCCTTGGCAGGCTCAGTTCTCTTATCGGTCTTCTTCGCTCTCGTTGTCCGTGCTGGAACTGCGGAAACGGAGGAGAAGCCTATCGAGGTCGAGAAACCAGGGAAGGCGCCATGGATCGGCAAGTACCCCATGAGCGGTTTCGTCAGGGTCAGAACCGCAAAGACTGTGGGCAAGGATCATCTTTCCCTCTCCTTGAAAACACAGTACTGGGACAATGACGAATACCTGGACGAGACGGCATGCTACTGCGATCTCGCCGGTGAGGATTGCTCCACAAAGTTCAGCGCCGTGCTTTGCGCCAAATACGGCTGGGCGAGGGACCATCACCTGGCATTTGGAGTGCCATATCTCCGGAACGATCAGGATTTCAAAGGAAAGACTCTGGACACCTCCGGGATTGGCAATGTGTTCGTGTTCGAGAAATGGAACCTCATCAGGGAAACGAATCGCGTACCCGGGGTTTCGGTTGACGTCTGGTACTACTTTCCCACGGGAGACACCGAGCGCAAGATTGGCAAAGACGATTACGCCTGGAAACTTACCACGGAGGTCTCAAAAGCCTGGAAAGATTTCAGCGTCCACATCAACCCTGCTTATCGCTTCAGCGAGGGAAGGGACTGCGACGTGATTGAAGGCAACGCCATGATCGTTTTCACCCCGCTAAAGACCTTCTGGCCGGCAATCGAGTACAACTACACGTACAAGGAAGGGGCAGGCCGGTGCCATGACATCGTCCCAGGATTTGTATGGAAATTCGCGCCCGTGGCAACATTCAAGTTGGGGGCAGTGATCAACGCAGATACCACGATGAGGTTCAAGGATGAAGTTGGCGTCGTGGCAAAGTTCTTTTACGGCTTCTAACCGGACAAACAAGTGGATAGGGCCATGAAGAGAGTCATGTCGTTAGTAACACTGACCGAAACGCTTGTACCATACTGTTCTGGATCCGATAGGGAATCCGATTCTGCAAAAGCCGGCCCGCCATCTGTCGCCGTAAGAGTACGCCGCGCGGGACAGGACCATCATTTGGCACTACAAGCTATCTAAGGGGCCTCGCGCCCCAGAAGTTAAGGAGTCCAGAACCAAGTAGGGAACGTCAAACGTGAGGAAGGAGGGCTGACTATGACGATGTTTGTGCCAAGCAACAGGCTCAAGGGTTGGTTAGGAGGAGCATTAGGTGTCATCCTGGCGCTCGTCCTATCGTACGGAGCCATAGCTGAGGAAGCGGAGGAGCCTGCACAAGCGGCTCCGCCCCTGCCGTTGCACTCGGTTGAGGGAACGGGCGGTCATTTTGCGACGCACTCGGCGTATTTGGTGAACGCAGCGAAACCGGGTGAAATCTTCGGTTTGCCCAGCATAGGCGGGAAGCACGTCCACTTCGGGAACGGGAGACACCTGGAGGACCTGACCGTAACCGAGACGCTGTGGGATCGCCTCGAGCTCGGCTACGGCTGGAGCCATTTCGATATGGGTGACCTGCCGCAGGACATCGAGCGGGCAACCACGATCCAAATCAGCGATCGCTCGGTTGACCTCCACCATTTCAATGCCCGGCTGTCGCTATGGAAGGATGGAGACTTCGGTCAGGCCTGGCTGCCCGCACTCACCGTAGGTGCGCATTACAAGTACAACGATACTATCGAGGACATTGACGACGACCTGATGGGAACGCTGACAGCAATCGGCATCGAAGACAACGACGGTTTCGATTTCACGCTGTCCGCGACCAAGATGATCACCGCGCTCCCGCGTCCCGTGATCCTCAGCGCAACTTTGCGATCCACGGAGGCGGCACACATGGGGCTGCTCGGTTTCACGGATGATCGAGAGCTCGTCGTGGAAGGAGCGCTTTGCGTTCTTGTTACGAATCGGCTCTTCCTGGCTTCCGAATACCGTCAGAAACCGGATGAATACGACGCAATACCCGGTCTTGTCGGAGGCGAGGATGACTGGTGGACACTCTGCGCGGGATACATAGTCAACGACCACATGACTATTGCCGGCGGATACGCACATTTCGGGGAGGTCCTCAACCACGACGCGAATTCGTCCTGGGGCGTGGCAGTCAAGTACGAGTTTTGATCCGCACCCGCAGGGGAAGGCGTCCTGCGGACAGCGTTGTGAGGCGCCCATCTGGGGGCCGGTGATTACCAGCCCCCACGCTGGGCGCCGAGGAGTGGGAGGCCGAGTTCCTGAGGACCCGGAGGAATATTGGTCTGACGTATATCAGGACGGCACTTCATATGCCTAATACGAACACGAAGGAAAGCAGCGGACCTGACCGTAACAGGTTGTAGAAACGGTATACAAGACAGGAGGGCATTTCTGATGAAAGCTACAGAGAATATTGGTTTGAGTGATGTACAGGCGGTCTACAGCGGACCGGAGGGTGACCTGTGGGAACTGATCATGGGAGAACAGATTCACATCGGTGGCTTCAAGTCCTCGATGGATTTGGCAGAGAAAGCAGGGATCGGTCAAGGCATGGGGGGTGTTGATCTCTGCTGCTGTAACGGGGCCGGCATGCGGTTTCTGGTTCGGTTCCGCAACGTGGACAAGATGACCGGCGTTGACGCCACCGTGACGGTTGTCGAACGCGGACGCCGCCGCTGTGAGGAGGAAGGGCTATCGGACAAAACAGACTTCGTGCTCGCCGATGTATGCGAAAGCGGTCTTCCCGATGGGGGCGCCGATTTCATCTGGGGTGAAGACGGATGGTGTTACGTCGTGGATAAGCCGAAGCTCATTTCCGAAGCCGCACGACTGGTCAAGCCCGGCGGCACAATCGCTTTCACGGATTGGATTGAGGGGTCGGCGGGGTTGTCTGATGAAGAAGCGGAACGTTTCCTCAAGTTTATGAAGTTTCCAAATGTGGAGGATCTGCAAGGGTACAGCGACCTGCTTGCACAGAACGGATGCGAGGTCAGCATCGCTGAGGACACCGGCCGGTTCGCACCGTACGTGGACCTCTACCTGAGCATGCTCGACATGCAGCTCACCTACGACGCCTTGAGGATCATAGGCTTCGACACGGAGCTGATGCAGACCCTGGCCGGCGAAATGCAGTTCATGCAGCAGCTTGCCCACGCTGGCAAAATTGCGCAAGGGCTCTTCGTCGCCCGCAAGAAATAGGAAATGGAGATACTGCAATGAGTGAACGTTGCGGCAAAAAGGATGTCGCCATCAACTCCACGGATCCCTGCTCGCCTCCCGAGCCACCTTGCCCATCATCCGATGGTCCCTCTGTCGAGGCAAGCGAGTGCCCGCTGACCTGGTTCAGCAACATGGTCAAGAACTGCCTTGAGTACGCGCGTGCTGCCAGGGCGGATGGTCGGCGTATCGTGGGCATTATGTGCGAGTACACGCCCCGGGAATTGATTATGGCCGCGGGCGCCGTCCCGGTGTGCCTCTGCGGCGGCTCAGCGAGCACGATCCCCGCGGCGGAGGAATATCTCCCCGCCAACCTATGCCCGCTGATCAAATCAACCTATGGCTACCACCCTCAAAAATCGAATCCTTTTCTGGAAATGGCAGACCTGATCGTGGCGGAAACGACCTGCGACGGGAAGAAGAAGATGTACGAGTTGATGGCGGAATCGCATCCAATGCATGTCCTGGAGTTGCCTCAGAGGGAAAAGGACAGCGATGCGCTGGAGCACTGGACCGGCGAGCTCCGAAAATTCAGGGCGGAATTGGGGAACCGCTTCGGTGTGGAAATCACGGATGACGGGATTCGAGAAGCCATATGCGTCATGAACCGAGAAAGGTCTCTCCGTCGCGACCTCGCAGCCCTGATGAAGGCGGATTCTCCTCCCCTAACCGGCCGCCAATTGCTCGACCTGAAAAGCAGTATTTCCGGAATCCCGGCAGATTTCGAGCAATACGAGAAAGCGCTGGAAATTTTCCGGAACGGCTCCGCTGACCCCAAACTATCCTCGCGGGTCCGGGTTCTGATGACCGGTGTGCCTGTGGTCCACGGCGCCGAACGCGTTGTGGACATCATCGAGGATCACGGCGGGCTGATTGTGTGCATGGAGAATTGCACGGGCCTCAAGCCAATCCTCGAAGATGTGGATGCGGAGGCGGAGGATCCGATGCGCGCCCTAGCGGAGAAGTACTACAGGCTCCATTGCTCTGTAATGACCAGGAACGACCGGCGAGTTGAATGCCTCCGAGAGCTGGCCGCTGAGTACCGGCCACAATGCGTCATAGAACTCATCTGGCAAGCTTGCCTCACTTATGACGTTGAATCCTATCGCATAAGGAGATTGGCAGAGGAGGAGCTGGGCATACCTTATCTGCGAGTCGAAACAGACTACTCGCCGTCTGACTCGGCACGCATCGCTGTGCGGGTGGAGGCGCTCTTTGAAACGGTTCGAGGTGGAGGGCGTGTAGCTTCCGGCAGCAGTCAACAATGAAAACGGTTGTTTATGTTTCGCCGTTTGTTCCGGCTGAATGGATCGCGGCCCATGGTCTACGGCCGTGCAGGACACTTGTCGAGCAAACTGAAGAATCGTCAAAAGGCGTTCCAGCTTCCGGCGTCTGTCCGTACGCTCGTGAGTTCATAAGCTACGCTCTTTCGCAAACCAATGCCGCCGCAATCGTGACAACAACCGAATGCGACCAGATGCGGCGTGCCGGGGAGCTGATCGCGCGTGACTCTGGTCTGCCAGTATTTGTCATGAACGTCCCAACAACCTGGCAAACGACGACGGCGCAAAAGCTCTACATCGCTGAACTGGAACGTCTCGGCAGGTTCATGGTGCGGCTCGGCGGAAAGTCGCCGTCGGTGGACGAACTCGCGAAAGTGATGCTTGAATACGATGCGCTGCGCGCCCGAATCCGGGCGGCCTGTGGATATGTGTCGGCTCGGCAGTGCTCCGAAGCCATCGCCAGCTTCAACCGGACGGGGACTGTTGCCTTTCCCCCCGCGGGATCGGTGTTCATGCCGCGAGGGATTCCACTGGCTCTGGTTGGCGGGCCATTACTGGCGAACCATTTTCAGGTTTTCGATTTCGTCGAGGAGGCGGGTGGATCGGTCGTACTGGACGCCACCGAAACCGGAGAGCGCACCATGCCTGTGCCCTTTGATCGGCGCCGACTCCAAGATGACCCTTTTATGGAACTGGTGGACGCTTACTTCGGAGCTATCCCCGACGCCTTTCGGAGGCCCAACAGCGAGCTCTATCGCTGGCTAAAAAAGGAAATCGCTGAGAGAGGTGTCCGCGGCATTGTCCTCCGGCGTTACCTCTGGTGCGACACCTGGCATGCAGAGGTGCAGCGTATGAAGGAATGGGCGGAGATACCCCTTCTTGACCTTGACATCGGCGACGACGATTCTGACAGCCGTACGGCGTCCCGAATCCAATCTTTCGTGACGATGCTCAAATGAACGACGATCCGAAACGAATCACACTCGAAGAATGGGATGAGCGATACGCCGACCTGCGTGACGCGGGAATGTCCGAGCCGGACTACGGTGGGCCCCTTCGCCGCCATGTCGAGGAGGGGGACCTGCGACTCCTGAACCTGAGGTACGATAACTCGGCCGCGGCACTGCGGTTGTGGAACTTTCTACTCACCGAAGAAGACCGCCTGCATGAAGCCCGAGCCCAGGGCAGGAAAATCGTGGGCGCCATGAAGGACCTCGGCACTGTTCCGGTAATGGCGTATTCTTTGCCTAATGTGGTGGCCTTTTATCCTGACGGCGCGTGGTGGATTCCTTGCGTGATGGAGCTGAGCGCGGGACTACTGAGCATCGCCGACTCCCTCGGCATAGACGAATCATTTTGTCCGGTCCGCGCCATGCTCGGCGCATTTCTGACGGAAGCGCATTTCCCACGGCCGGACCTGTTGATTTGCAGCGTGGGGGCGACTTGCGACGACTTCTCCGCTATAGCACAACGCTTGAATGGACTCGGTTATCCCATTCTGTGGTGGGAGATTCCCAACCGCCGCCATCCCGATCCCCATGAAGAAGCCATAAAGTTGCCGGGTGGATTCATCGCACCGGAACCCCAAATAGGCTTCGTGAAGGAGGAGCTTGAGCGCGTAAGGCTGACCCTCGAGACTTTGGCGCGAACGCGGCTGGACAACGAGGCGTTATCTGCGGGGATCACGAGGGCAAATGAAGTTCGCCGACTTCTGGCAGAGCTCAGACGCCTCACCTTTACTGCTGAGGTATGCCCCCTTCCCGCACTTGAAATGCTGATCGCCGAAATGCTTGCTATCCATTTTTGCTCTGACCAAGCTGAGACAATTGAGGTTCTAAGGGAGTTGCTCAATGAGGTTCAGGCTCGCGTGGAAGCAGGAAAAGGCATTCTTGCAAGAGAATCCGCTCGAGTTTTCTGGGTCAACCCGGTGGCGGACCTCCGCGTTATGAATCTCCTCGAGGACTGCGGCGGGAGAATATGCGGCACCGAATATCTTTTCAGCCATGCCCTCGACGAAATCCCGGAAGACCTGCCGCCCATGGAGGCTCTGGCTCGGATGGCCCTCGCCGATCCCATGGTGGGAACGGCGGCCGATCGAGCCGCGCGGATATGCTCGGATATTCGCGCATTTGGCTCAGAAGCAATGATAATCTCTCGCATCCCGGGAGCAAGCCACTGCGCGACAGAGGGAATGGTGATCGGCAACGTCGTTCGCTCGCAGTTGGGGATTCCCGTTCTCGAAATCGAGGTGCCTCCCGTAACCGATGCCATGCAGCTCACCCTGCGTACAAGATTAGAAGCACTGATCGAAACTTCAAAGGAACTGAGAAAAGGATGCTCTGTGTTGGAATAGACGCTGGATCAAGAGCGATCAAAGTTGTCCTGATGGACGCAGGCAGCCTGGAGCTTATTGCGTCCGGCGTAGCCGATCAGGGCGTAGAGCATAACACTCTGGCATTGCGTTTGTTCGATCAGGTCCTCGAAAGCAGCGGCTGTACTCGCGATGACGTGTCCCGAATTGTAGCGACGGGCTATGCCCGCAATGGAGTCAGCATCGCCCATACCACCATCACAGAGATAACGTGCCATGCTTACGGCGTTCATCATCTTGTTCCAGACACAATGACAATTGTTGAGATCGGAGGACAGGACAGCAAGCTTCTCCGGCTGAACAGCGAAGGCGCCGTTTACGATTTTGCCATGAATGACCGGTGCGCCGCCGGCACAGGGCGATTTCTTGAACTGGTCGCCGCCCGTCTCGCGGTGGGACTTCAGGCGCTCGGCGAGATGGCAGCCCGGAGCCAAAAGCCAGCGGCAATCAGCAGCATGTGCGCTGTCTTCGCCGAGACGGAAATCATCGGATTACTTGCCTCAGGTGTCGCGCAGGAGGACATCGCGGCAGGCGTCCAGGCGTCCGTTGCCGCCCGCGTAGCGACCATGGCTGGCAGGAACTTGACGCTACCGATCATCTTCACAGGTGGTGTGGCGATGATCCCCGGAATGAACAAGGCGTTGGAGTCGGCGCTTGGACAACCGGTATCTGTGGCGCCTGATCCGCAGATGACAGGGGCGGTGGGCGCGGCTATTCTCGCGTCCAATCAATTGCGCCACGCCTGAGGGCCAGATCCATGAGGGCCGGAAGGTTTCCAAAAAGTTCTGCTTGCTCTCACAGAGAAACTGGGGTAGCAGGCTAATCGGTCATGGGAAAGGATGTGGTAGCTGTCCTGAAAGATAAACGGCGAGCGTTGCCGTAAGACACCCGGGGATTTTTTTGGTGGGAAGCCCCCGAGACCTTCACGACAAACAGGACGCTCTATCAACAGTGCGATATTGAGGGCTTCACAACATGGGGATAGATGCATCGCCCCCTACGTGTCGTTCGCTCCCTGGAAGCGACAACTCTCCAAAGACATGACTGGCTTTGGACCACCGCACTCGCTGCTAACGAAACTTCCACCGAGGCCATCGCTGCGTTGGGGCATGCCCGCTGGCGCATCGAGAACCAAGCGTTCAATGAACTTCGCACCTTTTGGCGATTCAACCATATCTTAAAACACCACCCCCAACGCCATCCTGCGATTCCTTCTCACCTTAGCTCTCGCTTTCATCCTCTTCCACGCCTTCCGGGGCCGAAACCCCAGGCCTCAGCTCCGTCAACGACCCGCTAAAATCCACTGGAGACAGATGATCGAAGTGACATTGGGAGTTCTGATGTCTCCCGAGCTATTCCTCCGCCCTCCGTGACGCCAACACTGCCTCGCCGCGTGGGTTGTTATGAAAGGAGCGGCGTTTAGCCAGAGGGGACCGCGCTCTGTCCCTTCGACATCGAAACCTTTTCTTTGTCCTCCGCTCTTGCCACCAAAGCGGCATCCATCGGCCCTTTTGCCTCCTTGTCAAGCACAAAACGTCCAGCCTATGCGGGGAGAAAACCCCGTCTTTCGGAATCGCTGGGAAAGCGATGGGTGCGGCTGTATTTGAGTGGCAGGGTTGGTGTGGGGGTTGCGCTTCAGGGTGGGTGGAGCAGCCGAAGAGGAATGAAGGACTGTAGTGGCATGAACGTGTTGCCCCTGAATGTTGACGGGCGGGGCGCCGGGGCCCCCTTTTGGAGTATGCTCTGGCCTCCTCCGATCCCCGGCAAAAGGGCAGATACTCCTTCGGAGTGCGCCAGTACGGCTTCAGCACTCCAAAGGGGGCCACAGGTACGTCACCCATCACATCGCCAGCGGAGACCCGGGGCATGGGAGTTGGAAAACGCAAGATAGTTTCTCGGCTGCTCCGCCCATCGTGTTATGCTGTCCGGAGTGTTCTCCTTGGAGTGCGGGAGCAGCCCTCTCCCGCCACGGCGGGACTGAAGCAAAGCTTCAGCACTCCAAAGGTTGGGGTTCGCCTCCTGCGACGGGTTTGGTGAGGCAGACGCGAAGTCCAAGCAAGAAAACCATCAATCCCGGCGGCAGCAATCGGATATCCCTGAAACGTAGCCACACCCCCGTGGATGGTGGATTTTGAAATCGTAACAGTTGTTTGCTAAAATACTTCAGAGGAGGGAGAGGGTTAGAGCTCTTGTGCCAGAGACATAGCCCCCAGGAGCAAATCCCCAAGGAGCGCGCTTCCCTATCCGCGCCGAATCGGCACAGCGCCTTTCCATACATAAGGAGTTGAATTTGGTCTCCATGGCTAAAACAAAAAAGCGGGCCAGGACAGAGGAATTCGAAGGCGAGGCCTTAGTCCATCTTGACATCCTGTACAATACCGCTCTGCGCATGACAGGGAACGTCCAGGATGCCGAGGACCTCGTTCAGGAGACCTTTGTCCGCGCTTACAAATTCTTCGATAAGTTCAAAAAGGGAACCAACTGCAAGGCCTGGCTGTTTAAGATCATGAAAAATAACTTCATCAACAAATTTCGCAAGAAAGCAAGAGAACCGTCAACGGTCAGTTTCGAGCAAATAGAGGGAGCGCAGGGGATCGAATCCCAGGTTGGAGGTGAGGTTTCCGCAGAGTCGAAGTTGAGTCCAGACCTCGATGAACTCCTCGAGGATGACATAAAATACGCCCTGGAGTCGCTGCCGTTGGAGTTTCGGATGGCGGTGATTCTTTCAGATATATCCGGTTTCACTTACAAGGAGATTGCTGAGATCATGGGCACTCCCATTGGGACCGTCCGATCGAGGCTTTCTCGGGCAAGAGGAGTTCTGCAAAAGAAGCTTCTTGATCTGGCTGTAAGCAAAGGAATCGTGAGGGACAAATAGGAATGGACTGCAGCGCAATTGCTGGCCACCTTTCCCCTCTCGCCGACGGAGAACTGGAACAGGAGACGGCGGAAAGAGTCCGGGCACACCTCCACGAATGCCCTCATTGTAACAGGCTTTTGCAGGACCACTTGACGATCAAACAGCTCCTCCCCCAGAAGCTCCCATTCGAAAAGGCTTCCCCCGGCCTGAAATCGGCCATCCTTGACGGACTTAATGCCTCGCCCGTGAGCGACTTCTTCCACGTTCTTTTCGCCCGGTTTCGCGCCCAGCCGTTTTTGGCTTCGGGCGTTGCCGTCACCGCCTTTCTTGCGGTTTTCGCATCCGTTCTGCTGTGGATGAACCGTCATGGCCTTCCTCCTTTAGTTAGAGAGGTCATCGCCCACCACGCGGAAGCATCGCAGCATCCCCTGGAAATTGTCACCGCTGACGCCAGCGAACTCGCCCGGCAAATAGGTCTGAGGTGGAGAAGAAATATCGGTGTGCCGGACCTGAGCTCTAAAGACTGCACCCTCATGGGTGCCAGCCGGTGTCCCGTTTCCGGCAGGTCCGCCGTAGAGATGAGATATGGGCACCCCAAAGCGAAGGTCACCTTGTTCGTTATTTCCGGCGCGCGCAAAGAGGATTTTACAGGTCTCTGCAAGCCGGGCACGCTGCGAAAGAAGCGGATAGGGGGAAAGACCTATTACTATTGTGAGACGAAATCCTGCCGTGCCATCGTCTGGTGGGAGGACGATTATATAATCGTAATGACATCCTGCCTTCCTCTTCCTGAGCCGTTCGAGACCGCCAGGGAAATTCGCCGCGCCTGTCATTCGCAGGGGACTTGATCCCATCTTCTGCTATTCCGTCCCACACTGGGCCCGATTGGCAAATTCCGCCCTGTTCGACCGCTCGGAATGGACTCCCATAGAAAAGAGGTCCCCATCCTACGTAAATGCTCCTGGTCCCCCGCCTTTTCGCGTTCGGCGAACAAAACAGCTCCTCGGCGCAGAGCATTGCCCTTGCGAGGCGTCGGTTTTGGCCAAACCCGGAGAACAGTACGCAAACGTTCGCCGAGATTGACTTAGATCGGACACCGTGGTAAATTGGAGTGAGTTTATACACAAAGTGGAGGAAAGACCGTGAGGTTGACAACAAAGTGCCGATATGGAACCAGGGCCATGGTCGAGATGGGCATGGCGTACGGCAGGGGCGCGATCCAGCTCAATCGCATTGCGCAGCAACAGAAGATATCGCCGAAGTACCTCGTCCACCTCCTGGCTTCGCTCAAAGCTGCTGGGCTTGTCAAGACGGTCAGAGGGGCTCGTGGGGGATACCTTCTGGATAAGCCGCCTTCCGAGATAAAGCTGATCGAGATTTTCCGCGTTCTGGAAGGCACAACCAGCCCCGTGGACTGCGTGGACGACCCCAAGACCTGCCCGGAGAGCAAGCTTTGCGTCACTCGCGACGTATGGACTCGGATCAGGGACGCCCTGAATAACGTCCTGGAATCAACAACGCTTGAGGACCTCATAGAGCAGCGAAAACAAAGGGAGCAAGCCGAGAAAGCCATGTATCACATTTAAGGGCGGCCGAAAAGGCTTCGTGGCCCAAGATTGTTCTCGAAGCCCTTCTCGGTCCTCCTCTTTCTTGCACTGTGATCTTCGTCGTAAGCCCCGACTGATCGCTGCTTCCTCGCTTTGCGCTTCCCTCTTTCCACTTGTGTCCCACGGAGTGCGCTTTCGCCCCCCTCGCGGAACAGCCCCCATAAGACCTCCTCATTGCAGAGCAGGTCGAGAGATGATCCTTGTTATCGTACGAAGAGCTACTCAAGAGACCGGAAGCAGAAGCATCAGTCCCGGTGAAAGGGCTACAAAAACGGGCGATGAGGATCGAACTCACCGCCCGATTGTCAGGTCCCTTTTTCGGACAGGGGCAAAGAAGTCAGCTAAAGCGACTCCCTGCAATCCGAACTGTTACTTCTTCTTTTTCGGCTTCGGGAAGATTGGCACCGTGTCCACTACTGTGGCTCCGCACTTGGGACAGGTGATATTGCTGAGAATGTCGAAGGCCGCTTGATCGCTGGCATCTACCCAGTCATCCGAACCCGGTTCGGTCATCATCTCGCTTCCGATTTGCTCGTCAGGAATGTTCTCGCCCTGATCACGCCTCTCGATCAGGCGTTTCGTTTGCATATCGAATTTCGAAATAAATCCTGGGAACTCCTCACCGCATTTCTTGCACTCGTATTTTCTCAGCCTCGCTCCCGTGAACTGCTTGCAGGAGGGACATTTCACTGGAGGGTACAACTTGGAATCGCCCGTGAACTCCTTTTCACAGTTTGTGCAATAGTAAAAGGCGTTCGCGTAGGGCGTTTCGTCCTTCGTCTTGGCCTGTCTGATGATGAAGTACACGGCAACAACGATGCACATTAGCGCGATGACGGCAAGAACGCCTTGCCCTGCTCCTTTGGTGGACCTTAACGATTGCATGATAGCACCTCGGTCTTTTTGACTTTTGATCAATTCAGACTCTGTACCAAGAAAAAACGACGATCTATCTCCCTGTTTTGTAACGCTTCCTGTCTCGCGAAGCGTTCGTTACCCTTAGTAAATATCAAACCAGCGGCGCCTGTCAAATAAAAAAAGACTTCAGCTAATGCCTTAGCACATGGTTTCGCAAATGTGGTCACCTATGGTCTTGTGTGAGAGGAGGTTTTCTGTCACGATGACAGGATGCACCGGGACTGGATGCGTCGAGCTACGCCAAGTATCCAATAGATCACGACCCCGCCTGCGGCAGGGTCAGAAACCATGAAGGAGCGCCCTGTTTCACGCAAAGATGGAGTTTTGGACGCTTGGTTGTGAAGGGCGGTAGGAAACTGCGGCGGCTGGCGGACTAAAACCGCGGCGCCTCGGGTGTACTTACCCTATGTGAGATAGGGTGTCAACGTATTTCTATTTCCTCTCCACTACGGTTGTTTCGGCTCTGTCCGCCCACTCTTTTCGGGCTGGGATCGCGGTTGTTTCAGTCTGCGTTTCGACTCCCGAAGTCGGTAGCTGGGCCCATTGGCCTCGATGATGTGTACGCGGTGGGTCAACCGATCCAGCTCTTCGGCAGCCTGAAGAACATCGCTCGGGGACTGCTGGACTGCTTCCGCTATTTCCACATCCCAGGCGACGCCTTCGATCCCCTCCAAGCCGCACGCTGTCAGATCCGCCTCCATACCTCCTGAGTCTTCCGCTGGGGCCTGCTCCAGGCCTCGCCGCAAGCCGCTGCCATTATAACCGCTGCACCCCAGCGCTACAAGCCCGTACGCTCGCCGCTCGCCCACACCCCCGGTCCGCCTTTCAAATGCCTTGACCGCCTCCCGTATGGCCCCCTTGTTCCCCACAGCTGCCCGAGGACGAGGCGGCTTGACCCCTGGATAAACCGGTGATAGTATTTGGCTGACACGTGTCGTTCATGCCGGGATGGCGGAACTGGTAGACGCAAGGGACTTAAAATCCCTTGGGGCGAAAGCCCCGTGAGGGTTCGAATCCCTCTCCCGGCACTGCTCTCGCAGGTGATTACGTAATATCCTCTCCGATTTCTCGCGCGGTGACGGCTTGACGGGTTCGGTAGTCAAGGTGCAAGCGCAATCGCCGCGCAAACCCTCAACGCCGACACGTTTCAAAAGGGCGTTGCCGTCCTCACCGGGATACACCCGAGCAGATCAGAAGCCGCCTTCAAATTCAGGGCTTTTCGCCTGAGTCTCTAAGATTCCATAGACGTCCCCCGCAGTCCCAACCCAATTGACGAACTGAGCGATCACAAAAAAAATATCAAAAGCATTTGACAACAAGGCAGAAGCTTTCTTATTATTTGCTTGATTGAAGCCCGATTAGGCGCAGAACAGGACTGCATTAAAACCCAAGCCGCATTTTGGCTGCATTGAGTGGGGAGCCTCGTCGCATTGGTATGCGATTTTGTCCGGGAAGCGGAAGAGACTTCTTGTGGTGCTTGGACACCGCGCCTCAGCGGGCGAAAGATAGTTGAACTCAGGTCACGAGGTGTGAAAGGAGGAAGGTTATGATCGCTCTTCTCGTGGGCATCGTTTTTGTCGTGCTGGGTGTGCTTGGCCTGATCTTGTGGTGGAGCAAGTTCGTCATCGTACTTCTGGGCTCGCTTCCCCCTATCTTCCTTTTATCGGGCTTGGCCGCGTTAGCACTCGGGATAAGCCAGGTAAGGGATAAGATCGCCGCCAAGAAGGAAGAGGAGGAAATGGCGGCCGAAGAGGCGAAGGCTGAAGAGAAGAAACCGGAAGAGCCCAAGCCCGAAGAACCGAAGCCCGAGGAGCCCAAGGCCGAAAAAGGACCTGCTCCGGAGCCTGAGAAAAAGGAAGAATCCGGACAGTAGACTGACAGCAAGCCTTTTGCCCGGGAAGTCACGTATCATTACATTTCTTCTTGCCGCGACAACTCCGTCGCGGAGGTAATAGCAGGATTTATCCGACCCTTCGGCTTCCTGGAGGCAAGAGATAGGTTTTCTGGCCCGTGCATGTATTGCACGGGCCGGCCTTTTTTCCGGCCTTCGCCTATTCCCCCATTTGGCCCGCTCACTCGGTCGGCATCCATCGCCAACCGTGCTTACCCAAAACAGGCTGTGCCCTTGGGGCCCAGGGCTTATGTTCTCTTTCCGCAGCCGTGCGCAGCGGTGAGAGAGTGGATGTGGCAGATGGCCACCGCGAGGGCGTCGCTGGCGTCTTCGGACGCGGGCGGTTCTTCCAGGGAGAGAAGCTGCGACACCATGCTCTGGATCTGTTGCTTGGCCGCGGAACCTCGCCCCACCACGGCTTGTTTCACCTTACGAGGCGAGTACTCGTAGATGTCCAGATTCGCTTTCGAGCCTGCCAGCAGAATGACCCCGCGGACCTGGCTCAGCTTGAATGCGGAGGAGACGTTCTTGTAAAAGAAAGGAGCTTCGACCGCCATGTGCTGCGGCATAAATCGCGCGATGAGGCCACGGAGGGCGTCGTAGATAACGGCGTATCTTTTCGATAATGGTGACTTCTGGGAAGCTTTGATGCAGCCGTAGTCAAGGGCTGCCATCTGGCGCTCATCGAATTCGATGACCCCGTATCCGGTGACTCTGCTTCCGGGGTCTACGCCGATCACCCTCATCCCAATTCACTCCTGCCTTCCCCGCATGCACTTTTTTCCCTTGAATCGCTGTCACGCAACCGTAAGGTGCCAACGAACTCGCTAAGCCGTCTGAGCGAGAATCTCATCGGGAATGTCAAAATTGGAATACACGTTCTGGACGTCGTCGTGATCCTCCAACTCCTCGACCAGAGCCAGCAGTTGTTGAGCCTCCTTGCCCTCGACCCTCACGGTATTCTTCGGGACAAAGGTGATGGAGGCCAAATCCCACTCAACCTCGTTTTCCTGAAGCTGCTTTTTGACGTTCTCGAAATCTTCCGGGGCGCAGATGACCTCGTAGACATCGCTCTCAGTTCTGAAGTCCTCCGCCCCTGCGTCGGTGACCAGAAGGAACAGTTCTTCCTCATGAGCTTTCTCTCGGGCGACGCGTATCAACCCCTTCTTATCGAATATCCATGACACGGCGCCAACCCCGGCGATGTTTGCGCCTTTCCTCGAGAGAATGGTTCTCATTTCAGATGCAGTCCGGTTTTTGTTATCGGTCAGGATGTGTACGAGGATGGCTGCGCCGCCCGGTCCGTAGGCATCGTAGGTGACCTCTTCGTAGGTGACTCCCTCCAGCTCGCCGCTTCCCCTCTTGACGGCTTTCTCAATATTCACGGCCGGCATGTTGGCAGCTTTCGCGGACTCAATAGCGGTTCTTAACCGAGGGTTCATATCAGCATTCGGCCCGCCACCCCTCGCCGCGGCGATGATCTCCTTGGCGAGCTTGCTGAAGACTTTTCCTCGCCTGGCGTCAACTACCGCCTTCTTGTGTTTAATGCTGGCCCACTTTGAATGCCCTGACACCTTGCCATCACCGCCTTTCTCTTATACTTTCGCAGGGATTGCCCATTGCTGAAATTCGCTGCGTTGTCCTACTTCTCTTCTTTCTTTTTCTTCGATTCCTGGATGATTCTCGGGGTTATCTGACTGGGCACCTCCTCATAATGGGAGAATTCCATCTCGAAACTCCCGCGTCCCCCCGTTCGGGAGCGAAGCTCGCTGGAGTACTTGAACATTTCCGCCTGAGGAACCTGAGCGTTAATGATCTGCATGTTCCCCAACTGGTCCATTCCAAGTATCTTGCCTCGCTTTCCGTTCAGGTCGCCCGTGATATCGCCCATGAACTCCGAGGGGACGGTCACCGCCACGTTCATGATCGGCTCCAGCAGAACCGGTCTGGCTTTACTCATCCCGTCTTTGAAGGCTTTGGAACCGGCGATCTTGAAGGCGATTTCCGAGGAATCAACGGAGTGGAAAGAGCCGAAATAGACCGTAACCTTCGCGTCCACTACCGGATACCCCGCCTGGACACCATCCTCCATGGCCAAGACGATGCCCTTCTCCACGGCCGGGATGAAGTTGGTGGGAATGACGCCGCCCTTGACTTCGTTGCCGAACTCATAGCCCTCGCCCCGGCCTCTCGGCTCCACTCTCAAGAAAACCTCTCCGTACTGGCCTCGCCCGCCGCTCTGTTTCTTGTGCTTCTCATGGCCCTCGCCCAGAGCGGTAACGGTTTCCTTGTAGGCAACCTTTGGCGTGGACAGGTCAACCTCCACCTTGAACTTGCTTTTCAGACGAGACATCATCACGTCGAGATGAACATCGCCCATCCCCTCCACAACCAACTCCTTTGTCTCCACGTTGCGGACAACGCGGAACGTGGGGTCTTCGTCGGCCAGCTTGCCCAGTCCGGTGCTGACCTTCTCTTCATCTCCCCTCGCCATCGGATGAACGGCCATGGACACCACCGGCTTGGGCACATCAATGCCCTTGTAGATGATCGGCTCTGCCGGGGAACTCAGCGTATCGCTGACGGACGTGCTCTTCAGCTTCGCGACCGCCGCAACGTATCCGGGGCCGGTAGCCTCCACCTCACTCTGCGCTTCCCCCTGGAGCACGTAGACGTGCATGCATCTCTCTTTTTGCTTCTTCGAGGCATTCAGTATCTCATCGTTCGCTCGGAGAGTGCCGGAGACGACGCGGAAGTACGTTAATTGCCCCACATAGGGATCGGTGACTGTTTTGAACACCAAGGCGCTGAATGGGGCACTCGGATCAGGTGCTCTTTCCTGCTGACCATCCTCGCTTGCCACTGGCCCCACATCCCCCGCTGAAGGCAGAAGCCCTTCGATGGCCCGAACCGTCTCCTCAATGCCGATGCCTTTTTCCACAGATCCGCACAGCACCGGCACGAGCTTCCTGCTCTTCACCGCCACTTTGAGGCCGCTGGAAATCTCCTCCGGGGAAAGCTCCTCTTCTTCGAGGTACTTCTCGAGAAGCGCATCGTCTCCTTCCGCAGCGAATTCAACGATCTTCTCTTTGAGGGAGGCCGCCCTCTCAGCCACTTCTCCTTCCAGGGAGTCCATTCCTTTCCCATCCAGCAGACTCGCCACGCCCGAGAAGGAAGCTTCTTTCCCGATGGGGAGAAAAACGGGCACGCATTCGGACCCAAAAACCTGGGCGAGACTGTCCGCCACTGAAAGGAAATCGCTGTTTTCCTTATCGAGCTTGTTCACGAAGATGGCACAGGGAATCCCTTCCTTTTTCAGAATCCCCCAAACCTTCGCCGTCCCGACTTCGATCCCCGACGTTCCATCCACGACAATAATCGCCGCGTCGCAAGCCCTCAAACAGCAAACCACCTCTCCAAAGAAATCGATGTATCCGGGTGTATCGAGCAAGAATATGAGATTCCCGTCGTGCTCGAGGTGCAGCGACGACGCGGAGATGCTGATCATCCTTTCGTTCTCGTCTGGGAGATAATCGGAGACCGTCGTGCCGGATTCGATGCTGCCCAGGCGAGTGGTCGCTCCGGCGAAATGGAGCATGGCCTCGCAGGCGATGGTCTTGCCTGCTCCGCTGTGCCCCACGACGGCGATGGTTCTGACATTCTCAGGGCTGTATTGTTTCATAAGTCTCTTTCTATCTTCTGGTCAGCGGTGACTTCTTCGCGATTCTTCCCGACATCCTCTGCCGGCGTGTGAACATACCAAACGTCTCCCACCCCCTTCAAGCGCAAATTTAACAGCGCGCCAGACCAAGCGCACTGGCACCCGCTCCAAACCGGCCTGGCGGCAGTGTCCCTGGGGCCTCTCGTAAAAAGATGGAGAGTCGCGCAAAATTCGAGCTTTTTTGAGCGTTCTGAGCACGGAGAAATGCTCGATAGGCGTGTGAAGGAAGGGGATTCACCACGGAGAACGCAGAGGGCGCGGAGAGCGCAGGAAAGGAACCACGGAGGGAGGTGAACCGCAGATGAACGCGGATGAACGCGGAGAGGAGTTAGGTCTTGGTTTGGGTCCCTGGCCGCAGCACGTTGTCCACACCAGAGCATGAGAGCGGTCGCGGTCATTTCCCTGAATTCCGCTCGCGCACGCGGGCAGGCTTCGCGTCTTTGCGAGAGGGGTGCAGAGGGGGTAGCCGTCTTGCCAGGATGTTTGTTCTCTCGCCAAGACGCCAAGGACGCCAAGGGGAGTTCGGTGACTGCCGCCCAAGGTGGGGCGGCAGAGAAGCGGAAGAGGGACTCGCACAGGTCGCAGAGGGTGCGGAGAGGAGTTAGGTGTCGGTTCGCGTCCCTGGCCGCAGCAGGTTCTCCACACCAGAGCATGAGAGCGGTCGCGGTCATTTCCCTGAATTCCGCTCGCGCACGCGGGCAGGCTTCGCGTCTTTGCGAGAGAGGTGCACAGGGGGTAGCCGTCTTGCCAGGATGTTTGTTCTCACGCCAAGACGCAAAGGGCGCCAAGGGGAGTTCGGTGACTGCCGCCCAAGGTGGGGCGGCAGAGAAGCGGAAGAGGGACTCGCACAGGTCGCGGAGGGTGCGGAGAGGAGTTAGGTCTCGCTTCGCGTGCCTGGCCGCAGCAGGTTGTCCACACCAGAGCATGAGAGCGGTCGCGGTCATTTCCCTGCATTCCGCTCGCGCACGCGGGCAGGCTTCGCGTGTTTGCGAGAGAGATGCACAGGGGGTAGCCGTCTTGCCAGGATTTTTCTTCTCTCGCCAAGACGCAAAGGGCGCCAAGGGGAGTTCGGTGACTCCCGCCCAAGGTGGGGCGGCAGGGAAGCGGAAGAGGGAACCGCAGAGGGCGCAGAGAGCGCGGAGGGAAGAGGAGGTGCCAATTTCTAAAAAAAGGGGGAACCCCCCGAAAAGTTGGGATTTTGGGGTCATTTGAGCACGAGCAAATCCCAACCTGGTTGGGAAAAGCGGGGAAAAGGATGGGGCAGGGATGGGACGGCAGACAGCAGATGGGGCGTTCAGGCGCAGAAAGGGGCGAATTGGTGGAAAAGATGTGTTCAGATGTGGCATGTTGTTCCTCGTGAAGGGATTGTGTTTCTCCGTTCTTTTGACAGGATTATACAGGATTGATGAGAATTTGTCAAGCGCAGAAAGCGCAGGGAGGGAAAAGGAGGGAACGCAGAGGCGCAGAGGGGGTGGGGTGCTTTGCGCCTTTGCGAGAAGTCTTCTTCGTCCCGTTTCTCTCGCCAAGGCGCTAAGATCGCCAAGCATCTTCTCTGTCTGATTTCCAGTCATCTTGGCGACTTCGCGCCTTTCTTTGCGTCTTTGCGAGATGTCTTCTTCGTCCTGTTTTTCTCGCCAAGGCGCTAAGATCGCCAAGCATCTTCTCTGTTCGATTTTCAGTCATCTTCGCGCTTTTGCGAGAAGTCTTCTTCGTCCTGTTTTTCTCGCCAAGACGCTGAGACGCCAAGGCTTCATGGCGCATCGTCAAGCCCGTTGACTCTTCGGTCCCTGGCTGCGGCCCATCGGGCAGGCTGGCCGTAGCCCCTGGGCAGGCGGGCAGGCACGGGTGCATCGTGTCGGACGGGAGATACGTTGGGCAAGGTAGCGGCGTGAAGGGCGGTTGAGTTATTGCGCCCTTACAGGGCTTTTTCGTTGTTTTGTCTGGTTTTCCCAGGGCGGTGCCCTGGGCTAAGCTATTGCGCCCTTACAGGGCTTTTCAGGTTCGGGGGTTTGCTGTCCCAGGGCGGTGCCCTGGGCTATGATATTGCGCCCCGTTGGGGCTTGGGGATTTTGGTGACCTTGTGTCCCTTTGGATTATTGTGCCCTTTCAGGGCGAAAAGAAGAGAGCCCCGTGCCACCAGCACATCCCCCGAGGAGGACGTAGGGACACCGCGGTGGTTTGCCACGATTACGCGGCCACACCCCACTGTTTCCTTGCCATGCACATCGAGTCCGATATACACTGTCATGGGGTGGTACTCCTTTCTTTGGTTTGGGGCACATCAGTGACCCCTTGGTTTGGTTACCCGCCCTGGTCTTGGCGTCAGGACGGTTTTACCACACACCGGCACTGGAGACCATCCCGCTTTCATGATGAAAGTCATCTTGTGGCCGAAGAGTACTCTGCCGAGTTTATGAGTTGGAGCGCTTAGAGTGACGAACCATTTTTGAGCGATGAGGTGCTACAAAATGCTGCTCAGGATCCTGTGCATCGTTCTGGTTGGGTGGCACTGGCCATAGGGACCGAGGCGGACTGGTATGCAATCCTGGGGATTGCCGTGGCGTTGTTGCTCATAAGTCTCCTGGCTCGTCCGACCAAGAGAGGACCTCCACGAGAGAAACGAAGATAAAGTGACACCCACGGATGAGTGTGGCGATTCACGGTAGTTGGGACCGGGGAGTTGACGGTGGCGAGGGTCTTGTGGTCTACCCTGGGGGGCAATGTGCCCCGGCACAGGCAAGGGTTCTGGTGATGCGGCGAACCGGGGATTTCTGCTGCGAGATGGAGGAGTCTGTTGATCGAGAGGCCAAGCCGAAGCTGGGAAGTGTCGGGACGGGTAGTTGTGAGCGGAACCACCAAGGCGATAGCGATGGGAAACGGTCAGGCGCGATGGGGTGCGGGTTGACACGCAAGGGTATCGCAGGGTTCTGGGGTCAGTTGTTCACGGTTCGGAGTTCGTAGGTGGCGGAGAAGGTGGTCTCCGTGGCTTTTCGCCGGACGATGAGCATGGAGATTGGCGGAGGCGTAAATTGGTCATCTTGAGGGAAGTCGCAGGCGATGATTTCCGTGTCAGGGGCACCGGCCATTTTCAATCGCAGTTCAACGTTTCCGTGCCGCCAAAAGGCTTGCCAGTCGCCGTCGCCGTATGCCCGTCGGGCATTCCTGATCCATTTCCAGGGACCTTCTTGCGACAGGGAGGTCGGCGAGAAGGTGAGATTTGTGCGGACGATCCCTTCGTCGTCGTAGGCGTGGAAGAGCCAGTCGTAGGTGTGCGGCTCGTTGGACGAAACGTGGAATTCATCTATGACACGGTTCAGGGACAGGGTGATGGTCCGAGAAAGCTCCACGTGGGGATAGACCTTTGCCCCACGGGACGCAGGGTCAACGACGCGGACCGATTTCTCCTGCCCCGTGGAATGCCAGGCAGCCAGTTCGAGCGGCTGGCTGAGGATGCCCTGGTCAATCCTGCCATCCACGGTAACGGTATTGTGGCAGATCACTGAGCGGTTCAGTTCACGCTGGACGGGTCGAGAGAAGGCGTGTCCGGAGCTGCGCGCTTCGGGGTCGGGCGCGAGAAGCCGCCCACCGCCGAAGAGGATGAGGCTGAGGTGGTCGTGGTGGCAATGGATGCCGTTGCGATCGAAGGTTAGCATCGCCACGAGCCCCTTCCCGCCCCAAACTTCGTTCCCCTCTTGTGAACGCAGGAAGGCATAGCCATGTTCGCGGAACAGATGCGATCGCACGGATGGCGGCTCGATCTGTTTCAGGTCTCTGCCGTGCAGCAGGGCGACAGCCGCCATTCTCCTCCCTTGGGAAAGCACCCAGGCGTACTCAGGATCACGGTAGACCGAATAGGCGTATTCGTACGAGGGCATGTCATAGATACGAACCTTGCGGCCGTAAGAGTCACCCACGTTGGGAAGCGTCCCATCGGGGAAGAGGGTGAGGAAGGAGGCGTCGAACATGTTTTTCAGCGACCGCCCACCGGTGAACTTTTGATGATAGAAGTCAAAGGGATGGTTCGAGTGCCGAAGCATCTCCGCAATGTTCACCAATCCGTACAGAGCTGTAAAATGGTAGTGGATGCTGCTCTCGTGCCACAGTCCTTCATCCATTAGCCCCTTGTTCATCATCTCAACGACACCTTCGGGGCCGTTAAGGGCATGCCGAACGTACCTGTCATTCCCGAAGAAAAGCCCGAGAGCACACAGAGCCATTCTGTGCCAGGCGTAATGGTTGTTGTGCTTTCCACCCCAACCGTGCTTGAGCCATTGAAGGTCGTTTTTCCAGATGGCTTCTCCCATGCGCTGGAGGAAGGAGTTGATGGCGCGATGGTCCTTTTCGGTGCACTTGTCATAGATGCGGTCGTATATATCGAGCGCCTGCGTCCCCCAGCCAGCGTAATTCATGCCGACGTCGTAATGCTCGAACTCGAACGTATATGAGGAGTAGTGACGGAGGACTTTCAGAAGATGCTGGGCGAGAGGCTCTTCGCCGGTCAGGAGGTAAAGCGTGCTGACGCGATGAGCGGCGGAGATAGGCTTCCAGGGAATGAACGAAGTGTGCTCGGCGATTTGCGGATAGATTTCTCCCCATGGACGCTCTTTCGCGGCCTGCCACCACTCCGTCTCGAAGCGAGGAAGAGGAACGCGGAGGTCTTCCTCCACCTGCTCCCTCAGCTCCTGGAGCAAAGACTTCCACGGCTCACGGTGAAGACGCGTCCGCGCCTCCGCCACTTCTCTGTGGTTGATGAACAAAAAGGGATGAGTTGTGTTGTCCGCAGCGGCCGGGGACGAGGCCACGTACAGAACGACATGAACCGCAAGGATCAGGAGGCTTGGCGAAAAGACCCTCGATATTTTGTTGCTCGTTATTGCTCTCAAGGCGAATATACCACGGTCTTTGTGTTCGATACCGACGGGGTCTCTTTCGTTTTTTCGGGGACGACTATCTCGCTTTGCTGGTATACTAACAGCAACCTGGGGGGCGGTCAACGTGCTGGGTAAAGGGGGTGTGGCCGCGATTGAGTGGCATCGCATTATTCCGCTCCTTCAGAGCTTGAATCGTTGGGTTGCAGGCGCCCCCTGGGCGTTGCCCAGGGCTGAGGAGATAACGCGCCTTTCGGGGCTTGGGTCCCGAGGATTTGCGAAGCCCCAACGGGGCGCAATAGGATAGCCCAGGGCGAAGCCCCAGGAGCCCTGTAAGGGCGAAATACTGCCACGCAAATACGGCCGGACCCGGTAAAGGTGCTGTCGAGGAGACGCCTCGCTCGCTGTCGAGAATGTGGCTATAACATGCCGCGGTGAGTTGTCTGAAACGGAAAGGATGGAGTGGGACGAGATGAAGATTCTGCTATGTTTTATCGCCTCGATGATGGCATGCCAGGCGGCGTATGAGCCGACGGAGAATTACATCGTGCAGGAGGTTGAGGGGTGGAGGGTGTATGTGAACAAGTGTCTTCTCAATGAGAAGAAGGTGGTGGGGGATAAGGTGCTTCGTCTGCTTGAGGTGAAGTTGTACGACATCAACCGAGTGGTGCCGAAGAGAGCGATTGAGGAGTTGCACAAGGTCCCCATCTGGGTAGAATTCGAGGATAAGGATATTCGGTGCATGTGCTACCACCCGTCAAAGCGGTGGCTGACGGAGCACGGGTTCAATCCGGACAAGGCCAAAGGGGTAGAGGTCGGGAGCGCGAAGACATTTCTCAAATGGACGCTTGACCAGCCGTACATGGTACTGCATGAGCTGGTGCACGCCTATCACCATCGGGTGCTCGGTTACGACAACGCGGACATCCGGGCAGGTTATAAGCGTGCCGTGGAGAGCAAGTCGTACGAGTCGGTTCTGCATTACACCGGTCGGACAAAGCGAGCTTACGCGCTCAACAACGATCAGGAGTATTTCGCGGAACTGACGGAGGCATTCTTGGGACAGAACGACTTCTACCCCTTCGTGCGAGCGGAAGTCATGCAGCACGATCCCCGGATGTACGAGACGTTGAAGAAGGTCTGGGAGATGCCCTGACTTCTGCCCCGCGCGACTGACAAATCGCTTCGCGGATGGATGAATGACCCGGTTGAGAGGCCCGCTAAAGCCCCCGCCCGGGCGGTGCGATTAAAGCCTGGCTATCAAAAATCCTACCTCTCACGCACAGTTGGTTCGGGTTCTTGTACAACAGATTGAGAGTCGAAAGCAGATGTTGATCCTGGTCACGGTTCGCCTTGAGTATGAATTGTTGAAGAGTAGCGAAGAAGATTTTATCCAGTGAGAAGAGGTCATCAACTATCAGGTTGGCAGATGCCTCTCTATTGCGAGGTGTGAGTATTGCCTGTAATAACTCTGCGGCCTCGTCTTCGGTGGTAGCATTGTTCCTTCTCTGCTGAGCAGACCAGACACAATGCTGTACGTTTAGATGAAAATCCTGCCTGCGCAAGTGTTCCTTCTGGATGTGAGATTTCTGGCTTCCCCTGTTCGAGAAGGGACTCTTCTGTCATTGAATAATCCTGACGATGTTGGTATGAAAGGGGCAAAAAATCACGACAGGGAGGGCAGAGCTATGAGAAGAAGGCGGTGCACGCGCGCTTTAAGATCGTGCATAGCGGGAGTCGTTGTGCTTTTCGTTGTGATGACGAGCTCAGCTTGCAGCGCGGAGGCGGGTGATTTCGCAAAGCTGAAAGTGGCTCAGGCGGACAAACTTCGAGCGGAGCTAAAACTGGAGGAGATCCCGTTTAAGATCGTGTATGAGACCTATCGCGAGAATAATTGGGAGTTGTTCTTGGTAAACGCGGACGGTTCTAATCCGGTCAACCTCACTCACACCTCAAACGTGGATGAGATGTATCCTCACGCTTCCCCGGATGGGACCAAGATCTGTTTCGTTGCTGATGAAGTGACGGGAAAAGGGAAGGTTCGGAATGTTTACTACATGAACATTGATGGAACGGGACGAACCAGGGTCGCGGAGAACGCTCGGCAGCCGTGTTGGAGTCCCGATGGGAAAGCTATTGGCTATCTCAAAGCAGAGTTTGACCGCTATACCACGCGGGATTACGCAACGCGGGAGCTCTTCATCTTCGATTTGAAGACCAGGAAGCACCGACAACACCCAAACACAAGCCTCCATCATCTCTACAACATTTGCTGGTCACCGGATGGCAACTGGTTCTTCGCCACCGTACACGGAGGGATGGGTTACCGCCATGCCCAATTGGCTTTTGAAGCCAAAGGCACCAAAGTCTTTGACTTGACGCGCTGGGGGGTTACGGGGTGCAGGCCCGACGCAAGCCCTGATGGGAAGAAGCTTACGTGGGGGAAGTCGGATGAAGCTCTATGTGTCGGCGATTTACACGTGACATCCCAGACACCCAAGGTTACCGATGTTCGCGACGTTGCCACCTGCCCCAAAGGATTTGAAGTCTACCATTCCGATTGGTCGCCGGATGGCAAGTACATCGCCTTCTCCTTCGGTCCTGCCGCAGAGGAGATCGTAGGGGGCAGAGCGAAGGGCTGGAATATCTGTGTAGGTGACCTGACGGGGAAATGGGTGCCTATCACCACCGATGGGAAGGACAACAAGGAGCCTGATTGGGCGCCGGTGAGAAGGACGAGGCAATGAGAAAGACGCTTCCCCGGCATGTGGCGGCAAGCTCGCCCTGGCTGCTGGCTGTCGCGATACTGCTTGGGTCGTCGTGCCGCAAGGTCGAAGATTCCCTCTCTGACGCCGAGGCGCCGCAGGTCATTAGGACGAAATCCGGCATCGAAATGGTCTTGATTCCTGGCGGCTGGTTCGAGATGGGGAGCGGGAAAGGCTCGGCGGACGAGTCGCCCGTACACAGGGTATGGGTTGACTCTTTCTTGATGGACAAATACGAAGTGACACAGGAGCGGTACGGCAGGTTTCCTCTCCCCGACCCTTCGCACTTCAAGAATCCGAGGCATCCCACGGAACAGATGAACTGGACCGATGCGGCGCTGTATTGTAACGAGCGTTCACGCGCGGAAGGCCTCGAGCCCTGCTATGACGAAGAGACCTGGGAATGCAACTTCGAGGCAAATGGATACAGGCTTCCGACCGAAGCTGAGTGGGAATATGCCTGTCGGGCAGGAACGGACACGGAATACTTTTTTGGCAATGAGGCGCGAAAGCTCAAACAGTATGCCTGGTTCACTCAAAACTCAGCCAAGAAGACGCATCTTGTGGGGAGGAAGAAGCCCAATCCCTGGGGACTGTACGATATGTGCGGAAATGTCGCCGAGTGGTGCAATGATTTCTATTCCGCAGATTACTACAAGCGAAGCCCTCAAAAAAACCCAAGAGGGGGGGCCAAAGGAAACGAAAGGGTGCTCCGTGGCGGCGCATGGAACTCCAGTGTCAATGCTTGTCGGTCATCCTATCGCGTGGGCGATCCTTCTATCAACGATACTTGCCTTGCAAGTGACGCGATAGGTTTTCGCTGTGTGCGAAATGCGCCGCAGGGTATTTCTAAGGAGTAGACCCGGCAAGGGTTTCTCCATTTCAGCCCGACCCCTTCGCCATCAGGGCGGTGTTCAACGCTTCAGACTTCGTCCATTATTGTGGGGGCACTCCAGAGCGACGTGGTTACTCGATCTTCCAACGCATGGCTGAGGAACCCTCGGTTCTTGACCCCATCCGACAGCACACATATACTCGGCACGTCTTGGGAGCGGACGTTTTCACAGCCTGGTTGGAAAAGAAAGCCGGACACCCTTTGAGAGCCTTACCCCGAGGCGGATCGAAGAAACAAAAACAGCACCGTCTGTCCCGACTTCTCAGGACACTGGAAGATAGGGAACTATGAAAAGAAACATGGCCGCCACGATGATGGTTGTCCTATTAGAGTCTGCCATCATTCTCTCTGGCAACGTTCTTGCCCAAGAGGGTCTTTCTGGTGACGGAAGCCACGAGCGAGCTTCAATGGGAAGCGTCATTGTCTGGGACACGGGCCGTCCCTCCGAAGAAGGGGAGCGCGAGTTTGCGGCTCTAAAAGATAAATCCAAATGGGCTCATGTCCCTGTTGATGCGAGCAAGGATTACAGATTCAAAGGCGATTGCGTTGTTGAGAATGAGCACCTGTGGCTGTATCTCCCCGAGGGCAAGAAAAGCGCCGCTTCCCTTTGGGGTAAAACCGGCGATGGGTCTCCGCGTGGGATAGCGCTCTATGAATACGACGAGGAAGCCCAGAGATCCAGCGGTCCCAGGTCCATCAGGATCTTGAGAAATGCGAACCATGAGGCGATCGTTGAGTGCGCTACAAGAACGCTCCAGGGCAGGACGATCAAAGTCGAGTATCATGTCCTTAGCGGCAAGCATTGGATTGAGGCGAAGGCGGTGGAAAATGCCGGCCGGCTTGGCATTGGCATCAAAAGTCAACTGGTGATCGTTCCCAACGAGTTTGGCGAAGATTTCATCTGCGATTCATTGAAGCAGAAGGCCGGCTCAGCGCTCTCGCTTCCCCGGGATAATCTCGTCATTGCCTTGAACTGTGATGGAAACTTCACAAGTGTGCTAACCTATCCGTCCGCTGACCAGGCGGGAGATATTCTGATCGGCCGCGACCAGGCGGTCAATAATCACGGACAACGTGTCTTTCCCTCAATCACCGCCGTGAACGCAAGGTTCAAAGGGAAGAGTATCTTTGTCGGTCTGCTTCACCACAGGGACAACTGGTATTACGAACGGATCAACAAGGTCTACAGCGCAAGCGGTCAATATGTGAGCGACTGGAGTGCTCCCTACCCGGGCACATGGCGGCTGGTCGGTCGCATCGGTGGAAGGTATCGAGTCAACGATGCGAGCGGCGGCCATTTCATTTTTGCCTGCTCCTGGAGCGGTATGTTCGACTACCTGTTTATGTATATGTACGCCCGGACTGGGGACACATCTGCATGTATCGTGACTCCCATGGATATGTATCGTGAGACACTGGGAGCAAGCCCCAACGCCTATCTTCTGGAAACCGAGAGCGAAAAACATGTCCACAAAGGAGTAACAAGAACAAAGCATCGTGACGTGTGTGGGACAGTGAATGATCTGAAGGATACCTGGAAGGACCATCTCGATCGCATGAACGAAGATCCAGATTACATCTCCGATCTCATGGAGGATGCCAAAGCCATTATGGGCAGGCTGGAGAGCCGCTTGAACGAATATCGAAGATTCACCAACGCCGTCGCGAGGGTCCACGCGCAGACGAAGGAGAGGGAAGGCAGTGCAGAGCATGGGGGATTTGCGAGCGGCGTCAGCAAGCATTGCGAGGTGCTCCAAAAGATGAAGGCCACTCGATACGTCTACGGCTGCCGGATCGCTGACGAGATCGAGCTGATTTCCAGGGAACAACCAGAGCGGTTAAGGAGCAATCGCAATCACCTCGACAAACTTGCTGAGGAGGTAAGGGCTGTGGCCCAATTTCAGGAAGACACGCTGAAGGAATACAGGAAGATCACAACCCGCATATCGAATCTCTGCCAGAAGCGGAGGGAAGCCAAAGAAGAACCAAATCATCATGTGACCGTGATTGGCAGACTTTGCAGACAGGTGTTGAGAAATCGAGATCCGGAGGAATGAAGGGCGCTCAGCCTCCCGGGATTCACAGAGGAGAGTCGAGGTGATGAGCAGGCGACTGATCACCAGCGGAATCGCGTTAGTCTTGTGTGCCGCGCTCGTGATCCTGTTTGGTCTACGCCGCTCGAAAACGATCAATCGCAAATCCCCGGACAAGGCGCCGAAGATGATCAAGACCAGCAGCGGCATTGAGATGGTTCGGATTCCCGGCGGCTGGTTTTCGATGGGAAGCAACCGGGGTGACTCCGACGAAGCCCCCGTCCATAAGGTCTGGATCGCCCCGTTTCTGATGGATCGATATGAAGTGACCCAGGAACAATACGGTAAGCTGGTCATCGGCAACCCATCTCGCTTTAAGGATGAGCGCCGCCCCGTAGAGCAGATCCGGTGGGTTGAGGCAATCCTGTACTGCAATGCCCGTTCCCTCGCAGAGGGCCTCGAGCCGTGCTATGATGAGGAAACAAGACAGTGCAACTTCCAGGCCAACGGGTACCGACTTCCCTCCGAGGCCGAATGGGAGTATGCCTGCCGGGCGGGAACGAACACAGACTACGCTTTTGGTAGCGGAAAGCGCACACTGAAGAGATATGCCTTGTACAAGGAGAACGCAAACAAGAAGACGCACCCCGTAGGACAAAAGAAGCCCAGTCCATGGGGCCTTTTCGACATGTACGGGAACGTGGCCGAGTGGTGTAACGATAAATACGATAAGAATTACTACAAGCGCAGCCCGGAGAACGACCCTCGCGGGCCGGCCGACGGGAAGAAATATGTCGTGCGTGGCGGAGCATGGAATTCCAGCGCGCACAGTTGTCGATCGGCCTACCGTTCAGGCGAATCTCCCGGCAGCTTTGCCGACGCTTGTTTCGCGCGTCCGGATATAGGATTTCGCTGTGTGAGAAATGCGTCTCGGAATACTTCTACGAAATAGGCCCGGCAAACCCTTTCTGATGTCATGTGAACCCCTTCATTCTCAGGGTGCTGTTCAACATCCGAGACCTTGCCGCCCCGGCAATATAAGCCGCCAGCGTCTCAATGATATTGCTTTAGCTGTCCGTTTGGGAACAACGCGTTGGTTTGAAAGCTTCATCTTCTGCTGCTAAGGAAAGCGATTTGTCATCAAGCGAACGTTTTTGGAGAATGGACCGGAATATGAACGCCTTCCCGAGGTTACTTTTGCTATTTGTGTTAGGCATTGTCGCCTTCTGCTGGTGTGAGGAGAAACCGTCAATCAGGGCAAAATGGGAAATGCCGCCGCGCTGCACACCGTTGGCCCAGCCAAGAATGAGGGATTTGAAGGAGGAGTTGCGGCAAACCGGATACCGACTGGTTATCGCCATCCATCCGAAGAACCCGGAGGAGTCGAAAGGAGAATCCGTTGCGCGAGACCTCTACATCATCAACGCCGACGGTTCTGGACTCAAGCAACTGACAGGTACACCTAACAAGGACGAAAACAAGCCTCGCACCTCTCCAAATGGGAAATGGTTCACTTACAACTATGGTGATTATCTTGTGAATGTCAAAACTCTGGAGACGAAGCGGAGCGGCGGCGGCTTTGCCTGGACACCCGACAGCAAGCGAACTGTCCATTGCGATAGGGGAGGCATTATCTATACTGACATGGAGACCGGCAGACAAAGCAGGCCGATCCCTGTCAAGCGAAGGGTGCATATTGCCGACATGTGCTTCGATGGCAAATGGCTGATTTTCGAGATTCGCAACTACCTCGGCGCCAGGTACTCCATAGATTTCATGTCGTCGCAGGGTGGTGAGATACAAAAGATGCCGAACCATCCCGACGGCGAAGGCGAGTGCCACCCCGGTTTCTCTCCTGACGGGAAATGGATGTGCTGGAATGCAGGCGGGAGTCTCGCCATCCGCAAGTTCGATCCGACACTCCGAGGGGGCACGGACGGAAGGATAGTCACTCTGCCCAAAGAAGCGCTGGGCCAGGATCCGTGCGGGCGCTGGTCTCACTGCGGGCGATACATCGCCTATGTCAAGATTAGCCATGCGGGTAGTTGGAAGGTACACAGTCCGATCTACATTATCCGGGTTGCCGATAACGAGAGGATCACAATCAGCCCTCCAGGATGGGTTGGCCACCACTGGGATTACGATTGGCTTCCACCGGAGGGTGAGTAGTGAACGGATCAGGGGAACCCTATAGTACTCGGCCGCCAAAGATTGGAGGATATCTGACGGGCGAAGACGTGGCTGTTGCAGCCTGCGGCAAGAGGAATAGGAAGTCCGGATGCGTGCCGGTGAAGAAGGACGGGCAATGAGAGTGTGGCTTGGCAGATGGAGGGCAAAGGGTTCGTGCTGGTTGCTGATTCTCGCGGTTCTCCTTGGGTCATCCTGTCGCAAGGTTGAGGAGCCCGCATCCGGCTCGAAGGCGCCGCAGATCACAAAGACGAAATCGGGCATAGAGATGGTGTTGATTCCCGGAGGCTGGTTCGAGATGGGAAGCGCGGATGGATCATCCGACGAGTCGCCGGTGCACAGGGTACGGGTTGATTCTTTTCTCATGGACAGATACGAGGTAACCCAGGAGCATTACGGCAACTTAGTCGGCGAGAATCCTTCCTGCTTCCAGGGGGTCAGGAGACCTGTCGATACGGTGAACTGGGCCGACGCGGCCTTGTACTGCAATCTTCGTTCTCGCGCCGAGGGCCTCCGGCCCTGCTATGATGAAGAAAGTGAAACCTGGGAGTGCAACTTCCAGGCAAACGGATACCGACTCCCCACCGAAGCGGAATGGGAATATGCCTGTCGTGCCGGAACGGACGCGCGCTATTCCTTCGGTGGGGATGTGCGCAAGCTGTCCCAATACGGGTGGTTCAAAGAAAACGCATCCAAGAAGACGCATCCAGTCGGGCAAAAGAAACCGAATCCCTGGGGTCTTTATGACATGCCTGGGAATGTATCGGAATGGTGTAATGATGTTTATAGCAAAAGTTACTATAAGAGAAGCCCACCAAAGAATCCGCGGGGTCCGGAGAAGGGAGAGATAAAGGTTCTGCGCGGCGGGGGTTGGAATTACAGCGCAGACGGGTGTCGGCCGAGGTCGCGTACGGGTGAGAACTTCAGTGTGATTGATGCCTGCATCGCGGAGAGCATAGGACTTCGCTGTGTGCGAGCGGTGCCTCGTAACGCTTCTGATGGAGAGGGCGAAGGAGAAAGGGATCGTCCTCAAGAAGCACGCAAAACAGGCTTTGTTTATGATGACATTTACCTCAAGCACAAGACGGGGTCAGGTCATCCGGAAAGGCCGCAGCGGCTGACGGCTATAGTCCAAAAGCTAAAAGAGACCAGCTTGCTTCTCCAACTCGTAAGACTTAGCCCGTCGCCGGCCTCACTCGATTGGCTCACCACCGTTCACACTCCGCAATATGTGGAACGGGTGAGAAGGGCTTGTCAAGAAGGGGCGGGATATATGGATTCGATGGATACTCCCATTTCGCCCGAATCCTACGATGCGGCTGTAGCGGCTGTTGGAGGAGTCTTATCGGCGATAGATGCGATAATGGAGGGGAAAATCAACAACGCCTTTTGCGCCATCCGCCCCCCAGGTCACCACGCGCTGAAGGATAAGGCAATGGGCTTCTGCCTGTTCAACAATGTTGCCATCGCCGCCCGGTATATCCAACAGAATCACAGGCTCAAAAAGATACTCATTGTGGATTGGGACGTGCACCACGGAAACGGAACTCAAGAGACATTCTATGATGACCCGACCGTTCTTTACTTTGGGGTTCACCAGTATCCCTTCTATCCCGGCACCGGTAGGGCAGCAGAAAAAGGCGCGGGAAAGGGTCTCAACTACAACATCAACGTTCCCCTGAAGAGCGGTTCGGGGGACAAGGACTTCCAGTTGGCCTTCCGGGAGAAGCTGGTGCCCGCGGCCCTCGAGTTTAGTCCCGACTTCGTGCTCATTTCCGCTGGCTTCGACGGCCACGAGGACGACCCGGTTGGCGGAATGAAGGTGACGGCGAGGGGTTACGGAGAGCTCACCAGCACAGTCAAGGAACTGGCGGAGAAGTGCTGCAAGGGCCGGCTGGTGTCCGTGCTGGAGGGAGGCTACAACCTTGAGGGGTTGGCAGAGTCGGTGGAGGCACATCTCAGGGTGCTGATGGAGTAGCGCCCTCCCAAAGGACAAGAATACGAGACAACTCCATGCTTTTTCACACCTGCATATTTTTCCTGTTCTTTCTCGCTGTGTATCCGGTCTACCTGCTTGTCAGGAAAACCAGGTTCAGGGATGCCTGGTTGCTGATGGCCTCCTACGTTTTCTACGCATGGTGGAATCCTCTTTATCTGCTCCTGATCGTTTATTCCACTGCCATTGACTATGTGGCTGTGATCATGATGGACAGAAGCCGCGGCAGGAAAAAACGGTGGCTTATGGCGAGCATCGTCAACAACCTCACCCTGCTGGGCGTCTTCAAGTACGCTGGCTTTATCACCGACAACCTGAACTACCTCCTTTGGCAGATGGGATTTCAATACTCCATTCCAGCCCCGGACGTTCTCCTTCCCGTCGGCATTTCTTTCTACACGTTCCAGTCCATGAGCTACACCATTGATTTTTACCGGGGGAAGATCAAGAAAGAGCGAAACTTCATCAGGTTCGCTACGTTCGTCTCTCTCTTCCCGCAGCTCGTTGCCGGACCTATCGAGCGTGCCAGAAACCTGCTTCCCCAACTCCGGAAACCGTCCCGCATCAGCCGCCAGGACGTCACCGACGGTCTTTCCCTCTTCATCGTCGGCCTTTTCAAGAAGCTGGCCATGGCGGATTTCCTGGCCCAGTACGTTGATCTGGTCTACGCCTCTCCCAGTGATTACCAGGCGCCGGCTCTGATGCTGGCGACCTTTGCCTTCGCGTGGCAGATTTACTTCGATTTCAGCGGGTACACGGACATGGCCAGGGGAATCGGCCGCCTCCTGGGATTCCGCTTGATGCTGAACTTCAACAATCCCTACCTTGCAACAGGCCTGGGTGACTTCTGGCGCAGGTGGCACATTAGCCTCTCCACCTGGTTCAGGGACTACGTGTACGTTCCTCTGGGCGGAAACCGCAGGGGAACCTTCAACATGTACCGCAACATCTTTGTCACGATGGTCATCTCAGGCTTCTGGCACGGGGCGGCGTGGACCATGATCATCTGGGGAGCGCTCCATGCCGTCGGCGTGATGCTCACCCGTCAGCTCGAGAGGTCAGCGTTCTACCGCGACCGCGTCCCTAAATTCGCCAAGCAGATGTGGGTTTTCGTCTTCGTCTTCTTTACCTGGATCTTTTTCCGCGCCGAGTCGTTGGGAGACGCGTGGCTGATTCTGGGTAGGATTTTCACGTCGGGATTCGCTGATCCGGGATTTCCACTGTTGGCCCTGGGACTGGTGACGGTCATCTGGGTGTACCAGTTCATCTATGACTCCAGAATCAAGTGGCTTCTAAGCCTGGCGCCTGTTCGAGTAAGCATGGTCGTGGCAATGATTCTGTACATAATCATTTTCTCGGCTGGGGGCGAACAACCATTCATATACTTCCAGTTCTGATCGGCCGATGAATCAGAAATAAGGAGCATACGCAATGCAGGAAAAAGGCGGTACAGAGGCAAGGGCCGATACTCGCGGTTGCGATGAACGCCAAGTCCCCTTCGGCTCTAACGATATGCGGCTCTCAGGACGTCAATGGATCATCGCAGGGACCATCACCCTGGGGCTGCTTTGTCTCATCCCGGCTGTATGGCAGTGGATCGAGAGGCTCGAGGTCGAGCCGGACTACCGCATTCCTTATAGCCTCGGGAACGACTATTACATGTATAAGCGCTACTGCCGCCGGGTTTGCCGCCAAAACAAAACGCTGGTGCTCGGGGATTCCGTCATGTGGGGTCATTATGTGACCAAGGAACAAACGCTTTCGCATTATCTCAACGAGCTATCCCGCGAGGACCGCTTTGCCAACATCAGCATCGACGGCATACATCCGGCGGCAATGGCGGGGCTAATAAAGTACTACGGCCGGGTCATCTCAGGGAAAAAGGTCATTTTGCACTGCAACCTCCTATGGATGAGCTCCAGCAAGCATGATCTGCAAACTGAGAAGGAGTTCTCGTTCAACCACCCCAGGCTGGTGCCTCAGTTTTTCCCGAAGATCCCCTGCTATACGGAGTCTTATTCGGGGAGGATCGCTGTTGTCATAGGACGCTACCTGCCCTTCTACGGCTGGGTGAACCACCTGGGGGTTGGCTACTTCCAGGATACAGCTCTTTACAGGTGGACAATAGAGCACCCGTACGAAAGTCCGATTCGCGCTATCACGCTGGAGCTTCCCTCTCCGGACGAGTCGCCTTCGCCCAGACCAGTCGCTGAACCATGGACCAGGAAGCGCATGGCGAAATTCAATCCCCCCTGGGTGGAACTGGAATCGTCGTTCCAGTGGAGCTCTTTCAAACGAACCGTGGAGATTCTGAAACGCAGAGGGAACAGGGTGTTCGTTCTCGTCGGCCCCTTCAACGAGCACATGTTGAAGGAAGAGGGCCTGGAGACCTACAACAATATGAAGACAGAGGTTGAAGGCTGGCTCCGGAAAAAGAAGATTCCGTATTACATTCCCTCGGTGATACCCACTGACTACTACGCCGACGCAAGCCATCCCCTGAGTGACGGCTATGCCATGCTTGCAAAGCAGCTTTTCGAAAATGAGTCTTTCCTCCGCTTCGAATCGTTATAGGAATGATCAGAGTGTCCGACGGCGGTGAGGCCCGACTTATCTGGACCAGCAGGCCGGAAGACGTCTACGTCGTTTGGTCCTGCCACGACATCGGGACGGGCACCTGGGTCGAGGAGGCAACTGTGCTTTCCGAGGGTGGAACGACTTCCTGGATGCGCGAGCTGCCCCTCGGGTGCAGGTGCTTCTATCGAGTTGAAATGAGGTAGAAACGGCTGTCAGCGGTTTAGCGCGGGTGGACTGTGGCGCTCCTCACCTATCGTACCACCTGCGTTGTCTTGTTTCCTTCCCCTGGCCTGATAGCGGCTTTGTGCGACCACATTTTCGCTGAACAGGGAGCCGCTGAATTGCGCCGTGGCCGCTCGACGCAGAAACATGAGACCGGTCTGAACCCGAGCGTAAGCCGTTGTGGCGTGCGACAACGAGAAAAAACCTTTTTCCTTGTGGGTGATGTGCGTAGAAACGGTTAGGTGCAGCGGCGGCTCTGAAGGAGGGTATGTAAAGCGAAAAGGGCGAAGATGCACGCAAGGAACAGGTAGGGGATTTTGAGGTTGAAGGCGCCGGCGATCGCTCCGCAAAAGAGCGGGCCGATAAGCCGACCGGAGGCGAGAAGCGCCTCGTGCACTCCAGCGAGGGAACTCCGGAATACCGGCTCATGGAGGGTGTAGTACAGACTGGAGAAATAGGTCAGTCCCGAAGCAAAGCCTACGACGGCGAAGGCGCCTGCGATGACGGCAGTATGATTTGACAGAAAAACAGCAAGAAAGGCGGCTGCGATGAAGGCCTGACCCATCACGAGGAGTGGCAAGTTGTAATGCCACCTGCGAGTTCTTCCCAGGATGTAAAACGATAGGAGTTGTCCCAAGTAGAGGAAGAAGATGATGTGGCTGACAAGCGGCTTGCCCAAGCGGAGCGCATCGCCCAGCTTGGGAAAAAGCGCGAAGATGCACCCAGCCGAAGCGTAAGTCAAGAAGATGAAAACTCTGGCGGTTGTGAGGAAGAATTTCTTCCTGTGGATAGGGGTGGCGGTTTCAGCGGTAGGTGTGGTAGGAGCCGCGTGGTTTCCCTGGGGAGAGTGTTGTGAGTGTAGGAAAGGGGTGCGCGCGATTATGGGCACGAGACATGCGGCAGCTACCAGAAAGGGAAGGCGAACATTCAAGAGCTTCCACCGGTAAAGCAAGCCACACGTGGCCGTCGCCACGGCATATCCGCTGCACCACCAGAGGTTGAACCGGCTCAGGATAGGGTATAGCTGGTTAGCTGGTTTCCCTCGGCCCAAGTAGTGCTCGAGAGGCGGCCAGAAGAAAGCGGTAACTGCTCCAATCAGCACCCCGAGGAGTATGAATGACGCCAGCGAGGAAAGGATGCCACTCAGCACGGAAAGGATCAGAAGCAACAACGAGCTTACCGTGATGCTGACCCGAGCGTCGAGCAAGGAAAGCCTCCTTGCCAGGAAAAAGCAAAGGAGGGTGTAGGGCACAGCGAACGATGCCTGCAATACCCCGAGTTGAGCGGGGGAGGCGCCAAGGTCAACGGCGCGGAAGTTGAGCCCCAGCATAAGAAACACAATCGTGATGTCCATTAGAAAAGAAAACACGTAGATCGCGGTCATGTTTCAGTTGCTCTCATAATCATTTGAAGCACAATGTGTCCCATTTTTCGGAATGCTTGGACCCCGCGCATCCGCCTGCTGTTTTGCACGGAGATCGAATTCATCGAGCCGACGTTTGTAACATGGCGCGCTTATGCCGGGCAAAGGTTTTTTGGGCCGGCTTCCGGGATGGACTTTCCTCCTCGACTTCGGGACGGGAGAATCTGGCCGGTCACAGACCGAATGGCCTACTGGTAGGTCTTCGCATTCAGGATTTGTACGATCCGCTGGGTGGAAGTTGGGAACACGGCAGTCTTGCCCAGCTTTCGGGCAGAAATGCAGATGTTCCCCAGGTGCTCCTCGAGGTTTTCGGCTGTTCGGGAGTTGATGTCATGGAACAGAATGACCAGGTGTTTTTTTCCGGCGGCGATGCACCTTTCCATCCCTTTATGAATGTTTTGATTGACTGCGTCCACACTGGGGCTGCCGGTGTTGTCTCCGCTGTCAATGTCCCATAAGATCATTCTCAGGTCTTGTCGTCGGTAGACGGCCCTGACGGTGTGATTCCTCTCGCCATAGGTTGGGCGGACGTAGAGTGGGTCGCTGCCAGTGAGCTTTCGAATCCTCGCTTTGGCGCGGATCATGTCGCTTTCCAGACCATTGACGCCGTCTGCGCTTTCAAGGACACCATTTCCGTTGACATCGTATGGACGGGCCCTGGCGCGGACGCGGTGGCTGGCGTGATCCCTCGTTGAGCCAGTGTGGATTCCGATAACGTGCCCTTCTTTTGCCACTGTAGCGATTACATTTCGCCCAATTTGCGTCCCGCCCCTTCCCGGAGCGTGGGTTTGTACAAAGAAAACAGCTCGTACGCCATTCTGGATTACGTTGTGTTTCAGTGAGTTGACGACTTTCTCGGTGTGGTTCTTGCCATGGCCCCACTCCTTAACGTGAGGGCCGTCATCAAAGGTGAGCACAACTTCGATCACCTTGTTCGCAGCGCCGGTTCCGACAGTGGCCGTCGGGCCTTTGGAGCTTGAAGGTACGTTGGCAGAGGAAGCGCCCGATGTTGGCTTTGATGTGTCAAGTAAAGACCGTCTGGCGGAGGGACTTTTCGTGCTGGAGGAGATGCCCTGAGCCAAGTAACGGTGCGGCGCGCTATCCAACGCCGTGAGCCCCTGAATGCGATCCTCGCCATCACGCTCACACTGCCCGGAGGCGGCCCCAGGCGTAAGCGCGCAGGCGATGACGGCTGCGGATAATATCAGAGCAACTCTTGCCAGCAATGTGTTTGAGGCTTCTTTGAGACGAGGGTCCATGAACAGCACTGGATTGGTCGGCGGATGCTAATGGAGCGTTTTTCCGCTTCTGTTGTGTGAACAAGGGCTTGGCTTTCAGCGCAAACTCCATATGTCAAGCATGGTCATATATTACTCCAAGATTTGGCGATTGACAATGACTAATTCCGCGGTTATCGAGGGGAGCAGGGCGTTCTCGTCTGAATTTGCCGCGCGATTCAATGGTCACATAGAATTGAGGCAGCCTCCAGACCCCAATGACTCAGTTTCACAGGGAAGTTTTTTGTTCTTCTATTTTTTCTGGGGTTGATGTATCGGATATGGCATACACAGGAGCCGAAGAATGATAAGATGAAAAAGGTTGATGCAAAAGCGAGGTTTCTGGCGGAGGTAGCCCGATTGTGGCCGGTGGCAAGGGGGTCATGGTCGCATCTATGGGGTTTCCCTGGGGTGTCTGGAAGCCCAACTCGCTGCGGGCTACGGTAGCTTGGTCGCTCCTCTTCACCGACTGTCCTGTATCTTGGAACCTGTGATTGGCAAACTGACCGAGAAGTACGGCTGGGAAGATTGTCATAGCGGCTGGCCGCAGGCGATGCTATAATGCGTAAAACAAGCCCAGGAGACGCGAGGCTGAAAGGCACACCGAAATGAGGGGTGTTTCCAGAATGCAACCATGTCGGCCAGAGGAAACAATCATTATTGCTCTTGACGTAGGAAGCCTGGAGCAAGCGAGGGATTTGGCCGAGGCAATTGGAGATAGAGCGGTTCTTTTCAAGGTCGGCTCGGAGCTTTTTACGCGGTGCGGACCGGCGGCAGTAGAACTACTAAGGGAACGCGGCAAGGAGGTCTTCCTGGATCTGAAGTTCCACGACATCCCCAACACGGTCTCGAGGGCGGTTGCGGCAGCGGCGGCTCTGGGGGTGAAAATGCTGAATGTGCATGCCTCCGGGGGCGTGGAGATGATGAAGGCTGCCGCGGAGGCCGCGAAAGCATCCGGAAACAGTCCGAAGGTGTTGGCGGTCACGGTTCTGACCAGCATTGACGATGCGATTCTGGCAGAAGATATCGGCTGCGGACGAAGGGTTGAACAGCAAGTTGTTCATCTGGCGGGGCTTGCGTCCGAGGGGGGATTGGACGGGGTTGTGGCGTCGCCCAAAGAAATTGGTGTGATCCGGCAGAGTCTCGGCCCCGATTTCCTCATTGTCACTCCCGGCATACGCCCGCGGTGGGCGGCGAAGGGAGATCAGAGGAGGGTGACGACCCCCGCTGAAGCGATTCAGGCAGGCGCGAATTACATTGTGATCGGCAGGCCGGTGACTGCGAGCGATGATCCAAGGCAGGCATTGGAGCGCATCATTGCCGAGATTTCCGGTGTGAGTCCTGATAATCGGCAGTAGAGGAGCGGAGAGAACGATGGGCAGTATGAATGTTCCCGCAACGTTGCTTGTTGGCCTCATCGCACTCTGGAGCATTACGGCGGCACAGGGTGGCGAATGGGATGATTACCAGAAATCGCCATATCATGATTTCCGCTGGGACTGGCTGGTCCGGGACGGGCATCTTGCGTACGGGAAGGGCAAGTACAAGCAAGCCCTGGGCATCTATCAGGAGGCGATGAACGAGGGGTGCAAAGACCCGCTCATGTCGTTCAGGATGGGCTATTGCTATCGGGCTCTTCGGAAGGATAAGGAGGCGGCGGGATATTTTGCGGCTTCCATCAAGGGGCTGAAAAAAGCCTATCCCAAGCACAGGTACAACTGGTTCAGCCGCTATTACCTTGCGGAGATTTTCATCAAGAGGGGGTTCGAGGATCGGGCGAAAAAGGAGCTTGACGAAGCGGTCAAGATCAATCCCAGGTTCGAGCAGGCTTATATTCTTTACGGAAGTCTCTATTACCAGGGCGGTGAGTATGCCGCAGCCGCCGAGAAATACCGCCTCGCTTCTGAAGTCAACCCGAAATCTTTGCAGGCGTTTGTGAACCTCGGTGCGGCGTACGATGCCGTGGGGGAATACGAAAAAGCCGTTTCTGCCTACCTCAGAGGGAAGTCGCTTTCGCCCGGTGATAGGAAAATCCTTTTCGCGCTCGCCAGTATCTATTCGAAAATGAAAAAACCGGAGGAGGCGATCAAGCAGTACGAGGAGGTGTTGGAGCTTCAACCGGATTCGGAAAAAGCCCTCATTGGGGCGGGACGAGCCGCGTGGGAAATGGGGGAAGACGAAAAGGCGGTGGAACTCTATCAGAAGGCTCTCGGGGTAAACCTACAGAGCTATGAGGCGCTTCTGGGGCTTGGGCTGGCCATGCTGAAGGCGGCCGAGCTGGATAAGGCGGAGAAGCATCTCAGAAGGTGCCTGGAAGTCAAGCCGGAATCCAAGGAGGCGCACTACAATCTCGGTGTCCTCTATCAGTCCAAAGGCGATTTTGACGGCGCCATCAGTGAATTTGTCCGGGCGATAGAGATTGATTCCGAGGACGAGACCTGCTATTACAACGTGGGTCTTTCCTTCATCAAAGCGGGGCTTTACAATCAGGCCAGAAAGTGGCTTAACGAGGCCATCGAGAAGTTTGGAGAAGAATCGAAATGGAGCAAGGCAGACCTGAAGCTGCTCGAGCTGATTGACAGAATCGAGAAGGGGAAAGAAGCGGAGGTCGAGAAAGAGCTGGAAAAGGCGATGAAGGATGATGAGGAGCCGTAGCGTGAGTGATTGCCTCTTGCTTCTGGGCACCGCGCCGGGAGAAGTGACCCAAAGGGGAGCGACAAGACGGGATCTACCTTGCGGCCCCCAAAGGAGGACGAGATGCGCAAGCTGATCGCCATGCCGTTAAGCTTTCTCCTGCTTGCCGCGGGCACGGTTGCCGCGCAGACAGTCCGGTACGTGTCTCACGACGGCAGCAACGAAGCGCCGTACCTTACCCCCGAAACGGCTGCACGCGCCGTTGGGGACGCCGTGGACCTTGCCGACTCCGGGGACATCGTGTTGGTCGCCCCGGGTGTGTATCCCGACGAACGGGGGATCCGCATGAAGCCCTGGGTTACGCTGGAAGGGAACCCTCGTGGAGCCTCAGTCCGGGAATTAGGCCCTTTATGCATAGGCGACGGGTGCCAATTAAAGGACCTCGCGGTGGAGTCAGCCCATGAGATCTTTTTCGAGGGCGCGAATACCTCGACTGTTCGCTGCAGCTTCACGGGCGGCCTGGACTTGTGCCCGGCAGCCGCCGTAACATTTCTCGACTGTCACTTTGCCGGCGTTCGCGTCAACTGTGTCACGGATGAGCCCATTTTTATGCGCTGCTCCTTCACCTGCGGATGGCGCTTCGATGCTGGGGATGGCGTTTTCTACCAATGCTCGTTCATTGACACACATGGCAGCCCCCAGAACGGTCTGTTCATCGAGTGCGTCGCAGGGAGGGAGTCGGGCTTCATCGGCGGCAACCGTGAGGACCATGCCGTCTTCAAGCACTGCACGCTCGGGTATCTCTGCTTTGAAGGCTTCCTTCTCGTCGAGGACTGCATTATCCGGCGCATACGGGATGCTTTCCCAGAAAGGGCCCTCCATAACTGCATCCTGCAATCAGGGGAGGTTTCGGAAGAGGCGCTGGCCGCGAGCAACAGTAGATTTGCTACCCCCGTCTTCGCCGGTTGGGTGGCCTATGAGGACACGGGTGTGTATGTCGCGCCTGGAGGCGATCCGGGTGGCGATGGGACGGAGCAGAACCCGCTACCGCTCGTGAGTTCTGGTCTCTACCAGACCTACGACTACCACCTGGTCGCTGGGTCTCCTGGCATTGGTGAAGCCACCGACGGCCGCAGCATCGGCGCCTATCCCGACGCCGACCCCGTACCCCGCGGGACCGAGAACGTAGTTGTGAACATCGCCCCGGGCCGCTACGTGGACTACTTGCCCGACTTGTACCGAACAGGGCAGATCCATCTGAGGAAGCATGGGGACGGGACCGTGCGGATCGAGCTCCCGCGGGAGGGCTCCTTCTACGCCGATGAGGCAGTTACGCTCGAGGGGATCACCTTCGCGGGCGGCCGAGTGGGCGGACGCGCCCGCATTGTTGACTGTGTATTCGAAGGCTCTCCGGACTACGGCTTGTCCTGCGGCGGCCCCGAGGCAGCTCCGGTTTTGATTAGCCGATGCAGGTTTGAAGGCAACGCCGGGGCGGGAGCGCTGGTTTATCGCGATCGCGTTGCCATGTTCGACAATTGCGTTTTCACGGGCAACGGAACCGGACTGCACGGCTATGGGCTTGCAATCGCCAGAAACTCCACCATCACCCGCAACAATCGCGCCATTTCCGGGAAGGTCGAAATGACCAACAGCATCGTGTGGGGCAACCAGCTCCTTTCCAACGAGACCCCATGCGGGCTTGCTGCCGACTATTGCCTAATCCAGGGGGGTTACCCGGGCCAAGGAAATATAGACGCCGATCCCCAGTTTATTGATCCCGAAAATGGTGGTTTCCGGCTGCTGCCCGATTCGCCGTGCATCGATGCCGGTCAGAGCCATCCCGACCTGGCGGAGACGGACATTGCCGGCATGCACCGGATCATGTTCGGAGGAAACAGCCTCACCGTGGACATGGGCGCCTACGAGTATTACATCAACGATTTGGAGTTGGACGAGTCTATGGGAAGCGGGACCTTGACCTGGAGTTCGCTTGCGGGGAAGTCGTACTCGATATTCTATTCGGGAGACCTTCTTGACTGGGATCTGGCTGTGGATAACGTGCCTGCTGGTGGCGACATGACCACCTCGTGGATTGATGATGGGTCGAAGACGGGCGTGCTGCCGCCGCTCGTGCCGCGCCGCTTCTATCGGATCCTGGAGAACCCGTAGGCGGGGGCGAGGTTGACTACCAGACGCTCGCGGATGATGCCGTCACCGGCTCGGGAGACGGGGACGAGCCGATGCCCGAGCTGCGGTGGTACACCTTCGTCGTAGATGAAGACGCAGGGGACAACGCGCTTGCCGCCGGGTGCAATTACGTTCTCGCGGTTGAGATTCATCAGGTCAGTCAGACCAGCTCCGACAGCAGTTTCAACATTCAGTTGCTGCTTAAGTACAGCGAGTAACCCCGGGGTACCTCGTACGGGGTGAACCAGGAGGGCGTTCGTTCCGGAAACCGGCCCCCCTGGTAGTACCATCGGTGCATCGGCAGAGAGACACGACGGCCGGTTAAAAGCGCGTCGGGAATCTGCCAGGCCCGTTGACGTGCGAAGGGGAGAACCAAATGACTAAGCCAAGTTCCATGTTATCGTGCCTTATTATCATCGCCGCGTGCACGACTGCTGCGGCTACCACCCGGTATGTATCGCTGGACGGCAGCAACGAAGCGCCGTACCTCACTCCCGAGACGGCGGCACGGTCTATTCAGGATGCGCTGGATGCCAGCGGTTGGGGTGACGCGGTCGTTCTGGCGGAGGGTGAGTACAGGGAATCGGTTACGATGAAAAGAGGCTTGACCCTTGTGGGAACAGGGGACTGCGCCATCCTGCCTCCCTCCTCCCAGACTCGTATTTTGCTCACCATGGCGTACGAGTCAACCATCTTCGGGCTTTCCATTCTCGGTGACCGGTGCGGAGTCCTGGTGGACGCGGCTGGTGCTTCGATAATTGAATGTGAGATCAGCAACTCTCTGGCATTTCGTTGGGGGTATGGGGTTCAAGTGCAGTCAGGTGGAGAGGTCCTCATCTCCCGCTGCCGCCTCGTTGGTAATCAGTACGGGTTGTGGTCTCGACCGGACAGCGTCGCGGTTCTGCTCGACTGTGAGATTCACGATAACAGCTATGGTGTCTGGGGCTCCCGGTCTTCGAGCATTGTCGCAGCGCGTTGTGATGTACACCACAATTACACGGGCATCTCCACCTACTGGGGGGGTCTCCTCACGGTTTCTAACTGCAGATTCACTGACAATGGGGAAGCCCTGGGTGTCCAGTACGGTTTTCAGTTGATCTCCGGTTGCCTCATCGTGCGCAACGAAATGGCTGTACAAGCGTACGGCGAGAACCCGCGGCCGATCCTGGTGCACTGCACCATAGCTATGAACCGGTGGGGCATTCACGAGTCTGCGAGAGCGACGATTCGAGACAGCATCGTATGGGGAAACAGCGAAAACGTGACAGAAGCCACCGACCCCGCTCATACGAGCCATTCCCTCATTGGCGACGACAGATTTGTGGGAGTTAACGGCAACCTCGACGGGGAACCAGGGTTCGTGGGCTGGGCGCCCTTTAATGACAGCGACAACCCCATTCACGTTGACGCATCTGCCCCGCCCGGCGGTGACGGCACTTCCGAAGCTCCCCTGACATTGCTATCTGCCGCACTGCACAGCTACGATTTTCGCCTTTCTTCCGATTCGCCGTGCGTCGGTGCCGCCACAGATGGCGGCAACCTCGGCGCGATCCAGGAAGTGGCGTCGATCGAACACAGTTCCCGCGTCCGAATCAATGTGGCGCCGGGTACCTACGACGAGAGCGAAGAAGCACGGCTGATAGTTCCCAGCGGGACAAAGATATACGGAACCGGAGACAACTGTACGATTCGCGGCGGCCGCTGGGGGCCCAGCCTAATGGCCATTGATGATGTCCTCATCCGCAGGATGCGAATGGAAGAAGCCGGGGTGAGGCTCCTCGGGGGACGGCTTGAGGATTGCTGCTTCGAGAGAGGCGGCGCTGTAACCTATGGCGGGCAGGTGTCTCGCTGCCGATTCTTGCGCGGCGCGTTAGCTATAGCCGGGCCAACGCTCGTGACGAATTGCGTCTTTTCTGGCGCCGGAGAAAACAGGGGGATTAGGAATTCGACCCCTTCACACCCCCCATCTATAACAAACTGCACCATATACGGTTATGAGACCGGCCTGGAGGATTGGGACGCCTCCGTGATCGTACGAAACTGCGTCATCTGGGGGAACGCCAAGTCAATAGAGTCTTACCCCCAAATTGACGCGGCTCATTGTCTGATTGAGGGCGGTTACCCGGGGGAGGGCAACATTGATGGCGATCCGATGTTTGTGGATGGGGAGAACGGGGATTTCCGGCTACTGCCGGATTCGCTGTGCATTGATGCGGGGTTCAACGATCCGGAGTTGCCGGAGACGGACAACGCTGGCATGCACAGGATCATGTTCGGCGGCAAAAGCCTCACTGTGGACATGGGGGCCTACGAGTTCTACATCAACGAACTCAAGCCCCTCCCCGACACCGATGAGGCCATCTTCACCTGGAGCTCATTCGCCGACAAGACCTATGCCATCTTCCACACCGACGACCTGCTCACCTGGCACCTCGCGGTCGAGAGCTTCCCTTCCGCCGGCAACCAGACCACCTCCTGGACCGACGACGGCTCCCTGACCGGTCTTCCCCCCTCCCTCGCCCCCCGCCGCTTCTACCGCCTCCTTGAAAACCCGTAAGGGCCACCGACAGCGCGGGCAGTTGGCTGCGAACGGCAGCGGCCACCTTCCTCGCCGTGCTGGGAACGCCGGACCACGCCTGCGGCGTGGCTGACGGCGGGGCAACGCCGTGGACACATCACGAAGTCACGCGTTCCGCGTGAGGGAGCTGCGAGCGATGCTGCCTGCCCGTTGGGCCTCGGCCAGGGTGCAAGGCCGCTCATCATGCCGCGAAGAAGGAGGAGGAGAAAGGGTACTCGGCGGTGATTTTCTATTCCGGAGATCTGACGTGGAAGAAGTTTGCGGCGCCGGAGAAGCCGGCAGCAGAATAGTGTTGGTGCGGGAGCATTTCGGCGGTATGTCTCTGAAAGGCGCCTGTTTTGAACGGGCCTATGTCGCCCCTTCAGGGCTTTTCTGTCGCGGGTCTCCCGCATCCCAGGGCGTTGCCCCGGGCTATTCTATTGCGCCCTTGCAGGGCTTCTGCTGATCTTTGGGCATCTGGCCGTGGGGAAGTTTGCCGCGCGGAGTGAGGGTAAGGGAGACCAGCACAGCCTGCCTGATCTGCGGCTGTTAGGATAGGGGATGGATGAATCCTCCTGGTCGAGAAGCCCGGCTGAAGCCGGCTCTTGGCTGAAATTCGTCTTGCCCGATCACCACCGACTGAAGCCGGTGGCTAAGAATATGTTGCCGGCTGAAGCCCGGCAATAGAGCGATTCTCTCTTCTGCGTAGGTGAAGGCCGGGCGCGCGGGAGCAAGAAAAGCCGGCGGCCTCCGTGGAGCAGTGAGCAACAGCGGCCTGCACCATGCTTACGGTCCTTCCTTAAGTGTTCATTCTCTGGTATAATTGACTGTGTAAGATGCGTGCCTTGTGATGGCGTTAGCCACGTGTTTTCCGAAAGTTCCGGCGAGAAAGGGCGGAACAATGATGGCTGTGGGACGGTCATTAGGATTGAGGGTGTTTCGTGCTTGCAGGCTGTGGGCGATACGTCGTTGAGTGAGGAAGTTTGGAGTAGAAAAAAGACATGAGCGAAGAGAAGGATAAAGAGAGGTTTCTGGACCCGCAGATTTTGATGACGCTTTCAGGGATGGAGCTGAAAGCGAGGATGGTGGTGGAGGGGGTGGTATCGGGTCTGCACAAGAGTCCCTATCAGGGGTTCAGCGTGGAGTTTGCGGAGCACAGGGAGTACACGCAGGGGGACGAGATCAAGCATATTGACTGGCAGGTGTACGGGAAGTCGGACAGGCTGTATGTGAAGCGGTACGAGGAAGAGACGAATCTGAGGTGTTACATTCTGTTAGATTCGAGCGGCTCTATGGGGTATCGGTCGGATGGGATGACGAAGTTAGAGTATGGGGCGCATCTTTCGGCGGCGCTGACGTATCTGATGCTCAGACAGCAGGATTCGGTGGGGCTGGTGACGTTCGATGAGGTGATTCGGAGGTATATTCCGCCACGGAACAGTCCCCGGCACTTGAAGATTATCGTGGAGGAGCTTGAGGGGCTGAAGCCGGGGAACAGGACGAAGGTCTCGAACATCTTTCACGACCTGGCGGAGCGAGTGCATCGGCGGGGTTTGATTATCGTGATTTCGGACTTGTTTGATGATCCGGCTGAGATTTTGGTGAGCCTCCAGCACTTTCGGCATAAGAAGCACGAGGTGATTGTGTTTCACCTGCTGGACCCCTACGAGCTGACGTTTCCATTCGAGCGGATGACCTTGTTTCGGGGGCTGGAAGATGGGCGGCGAGTGCTGACGGAGCCGGCTGCATTGAGGAAGAAGTATCTGGAGCAGTTGAATGCGTTTATTGAGAAGTTGAAGAAGGGCTGCCGGGACAGCCGGATTGATTATTTTCAGATTAACACGGAAGAGAATTTCGGCCGGGCGCTGACGCGTTATCTCGGCACGAGGCGGAAGTGATTCGGTTTAGAGGTTGGGGTCAGGGGTCAGGGTTTCGGGATTGGGGCGTTGGGCGGTACTGGAGGAGGTTGCAAGACCGCGATGTTTGGTTTGAGCTTCTTTAATCCCACCCTGTTATGGGGACTTGGCGCAGCCGCGATCCCGATCTTGATTCATCTGTATAACAGGAGGCGATTCAGGACGGTGGCGTGGGCTGCGATGGAGTTTCTTGTGGCGTCGAGCAAGCTGACGGCGAGGCGATTGAAGATTCTGCAACTGCTGCTCCTGTTGACGAGGATGGGGATTGTGTCGCTTCTGGCGGTGGGGGTGGCGAGGCCGTATTTGACGGGCGGATTTTTCGGGGGGCCGCTCGCGAAGTCGAAGAGTTCAGCGGTCATCATCCTCGACAATTCGTACAGCATGGGACTCAGGGAGGGGAACGAGACGGTTTTCGATGTGGCGAAGGAGGTGGCGGGAAAAGTGGTTTCGAGTTTTCGCCACGGGGACTCGCTGACGTTTGTGCTGATGGCGGCGCGGCCGCGGCTGGTGACGGAAGGGAATCCTGCTCCGGAGAGAGTGAAAAAGCTGATCGAGAATTCAGAGCCGTGCGATGAGACGACGCATATTCTGCCGTCGTTTCAGAAGGGGTTGGAGATACTGGAATCGGAGAAGAACACGCAGAAGGAGCTTTTTCTGATCACTGACTGTCAGCGGAACGGCTGGGGTGCGGGGAACAGGGCAGGTTGGGACAAGGTCAATCAACTGCTCTGGAACGCGAAGGTGAAGCCGAGGATTTACGTGTTGGATGTATCGAGGCGGGCCGGTGAAAACGTGATGGTTAGCTCGATCAAGCTGCCAGCGTATCCGTGCGGGGTTGGGAAGAAATATATAGTGGAGGCGAGCGCAAGGACGACCGCGGAGAAGCCTGAAGGGCGGCCGATTTTTACGCTTTACCTGGATGAGGATGGAAATGAAGTGGCCAGGGCGGAGGGAAGCGAGTTCAAGGATGGTGTTTCGACGGGCCGACTGATTTTTTCGGTGGATTCGCCCGGTTTTCACTGGGGTAAGATCGCGATTCAGACGGATGGTTTGCAGGCGGACAATGCTCAGTATTTCATTGTAGAGGCGAGGCGATCGGTTCCGATTCTGTGCGTGGATGGAGCGGGAACGGCGGACCGGTTTGAAAGCGGCATCGCTTATCTGTCGCTTGCTTTTGCTCCGGAGAAGGGGATTGAAGGGGTCGAGGAGATTTCCAATGTGCTTGACCCGAAGGTTGTGACTGTGGAGCAGTTCTGGGAGGAGGATCTGGGGCAGTATGAGATTGTGGTGCTGTCGAATGTTGGGACGATTTCGGGGAGAATGTACGAGGAGTTGAGGGACTTCGTGGGCAATGCCGGCGGTCTGATGATTTTTCTTGGAGAGAAGGTTGATACGCTGGAGTACTCGGAGCGATACGCTTCGTCGGTGAAATCGTTTTTGCCATGCGCGATTGGCTCTGCCAGAGGAGAGATGCCTGCACAGGATGGGAAGGAGGAAGGAGAGGACGCGGTCCGAATTTCGGAAGTGGATTTTGGGTATCCGGCGATGGCCGCGTTTCGGGATAGCGCGGGCGGCGACCTGACAACGGCGAAGTTCTATCGGTTCTTTTTCGTGAATCCGGACAGGAGCGATCCGGATGTGCAAGTGCTGGCGAGATTCACGGATGGATCGCCCTATATCGTGGAGAAGAAGTTCGGTCGCGGGAGGACGGTTCTTTTCACATCGAGTTGCGACTCGAGGTGGTCGAATATGCCGCTGAAGCCGGTGTTCCTTCCGCTCGTTCATCGGCTTGCGTATTACTTAGTGAGCGGGGCTGATGAAAGATACAACCTGACGGTCGGTGATAAGATCGTGCAGAGAGTTGAGGCGGAAGCGACATCGAGGCCGGCGAGGATTACGACACCGGCGGCGGGGACGTTCAAAGTGGTGGTGAACCAGGGCGAGGCGGGAAAAGAAGAGGAGGAGCCGCTTGAGCCGTTCGTTTCGTTCGACGAGACCAGCCGGGCGGGGATTTACGCCTTGAGAACGTCCGGAGCTTCTGAGGAAGGGGATGAGACAGGTGAAACGGCAAGGTATTTCGCGGTGAATGTGGACACGGAGGAAAGCGATCTGTCCGCTCTGGGGGAGGAAGGTATTGAACGGCTGATTCGACGGAAGGAGTTCAGGTACTTCAAGGCGAAAGGGGGCGCTGTGGAAAGGATCGAGGGAATCCGGCAGGGGAAAGAGATGTGGCGGTATTTTGTGGTGGGAATACTCGGCTTTTTGGTTTTGGAGTCAGTGCTGGCTCGGCAGATTGATAAAGGGTGAAATTGTTGCGGATAAGGAATTATTGGACAGGATCACAGGATGGACAGGATTTCCCCTATCGTCTAAATCCTGCTGTCCTGTCGAAAATAGGATGAGGAGTGGCAGGCTTCCTTGAGAGAATGAACTGGTTGTTGTGGAACAGTTTGGCTGCGGTTGCTGATGAGGGAGAGGCGGAGTTTGTTTTGGGGACGCCGCTGGGGATGGTGGCGTTTGCTGTTCTGATGGGCGCCGCGGCGGTAGTGATTTTGTTTGTTTATGGGCGCGATATGAGGACGAAGCGTGCGAGGTGGAAGGTTGTGCTGTGGGGACTGCGGCTCCTGGCTCTGGCGTGTTTGGCGGTTTTGCTGCTCGAGCCCACCATGGCGTGGAAACGAACGCTGCGTGAGGAGGCGAGCGTTGCGGTACTCGTTGATGCTTCGGGGAGCATGGCTTTGACGGATAAGCTGAGAGACCCAGAGGCACGGTTGGCGATAGCGAGAAGGCACAATCTGTTGACGGATGATCAGTTGCAGGCTGTGGAGGGTGGCCAGCCGAAAGCAGAAATCTTGACCGCGCAGCAGAATAAGGCGGTTGACGAGCTAACGCGGATGGCAGTAGTCAGCGACTTTCTGCGATGGCATGACGGTGATTTCCTGCGGCGACTACGAGAAAAGCTGAAGGTGAAGCTGCTGCGGTTTGGGGCAGAGGTGGAGGAGATTTCTGACGAGGCTTTCGGTGGGAATCCGGGGCCGGGCGAGAAAATGGTGTTGGAGGAAGGTGCGGGCGGCGGAGCAACGGACATTTCGGCGGCTCTCGGAAAGGTCGAGAAGCTGACGGCGAGCGAGAGGTTTGTGGGTGCGGTGCTGATCACGGATGGGGATTGGAACTCGGGCAGTGACCCGGTGATTGCGGCGGGAAAGTTGCAGGCGCTGGGGATTCCAGTCTTTTGCGTCGGGGTGGGGAATCCGGATGAAGTAAGGGATATTGAGATAGCGGACTTGAAAGTGAAAAAGTCCGTTTACCTGAAGGATACGGTGGCGGTCGCGGCGGAAGTGAAGTGGAGCGGATACGACGGGAGGTCGGTTGCGGTCGTTCTGCGGAAAGGGGAGGACGTTTTACAGAAGAAAACGATTGAGCTGATTAAGCGAGTGAAGTCGCAGAAAGTGGGACTTCAATTTGTTCCGCAGAAAGTGGGCGTGGTCGTTTGCACGGTGGAGATCGAGCCCGAGCAGGATGAGGTGAGAGCCGACAATAACCGGAAAAGCTTCGAGGTGGAGGTCACGAGAAGCAAGAAGAAAGTGCTTCTGGTGGAGAGATTCCCTCGGTGGGAGTGGCGGTTTTTGAAGAATGCGATTTACCGGGATCCGGATTTTGATTTGACTACGCTCTTGTTCAACGCGACGGGGCGGCCTTCGGAAGGGGACTTCTATATTACGTCTTTTCCCTCAACAAAGAAGGAGTTGTACGAATTTGAGGTGATCATTTTCGGAGATGTGCCGGCGGCGGAATTCAGCCCGGAACAGCTCCAGTTGGTCGCTTCGTATGTGGAAGAAAAGGGCGCGCCGTTCATTATGATAGCGGGAGACCAGTATGCTCCGTGGACCTACAGGGGGACGCAGATCGAGAAGCTGTTGCCGGTGGTTCTCGATCCAAGTGAGAGAGGAAGGGCGGGGGTGTACTTCAAGGATGGATTCAATACGGAGCTGACGGCGGAGGGGTGGGACAGCCCTATTATGCTGCTTTCGGACGTGCCGGAGGACAATGACAGGGTGTGGATGAACATGCCAGAGTCTTATTGGTGCGCCTCCGTGGAAAGGGCGAAGGCGGGGGCGACGGTTCTGGCGACTCACCCATTTTTGTCGAACAGATATGGAAAACTGCCGCTGGTGGCAACTCAGCATTATGGAAATGGGAAGACGATGATCGTCAATATTGACAGCACGTGGAGGTGGCGGCTCGTATACGGCGACATTGTGCACTACAGGTTCTGGGGAAACGTGCTGCGGTGGATGATCGCCACGCCGCTGGAAGGGAAGGGAAAATATGTGACGCTTTCGTCCGATAAGGAGGAATATCAAGTCGGCGAGACAGCGACGATCTACGCCAAGGTGGTGGATAAGGAATACTATCCGTTTAGTAAGGGTGAGGTGTTTGTGGAGGTGACAGATACCTACGGCAAGAGCGAAAGGCTGCCGATGGAATTGACGGATGCGAGAAAGGGGATGTATCAGATGAAGTATCCGATCCGGGCGTCGGGGGTGTACCGGATTCAAAGCGTGGTGCCGACCTTGGGCGAGGAAGGGTTCCAAGCGGCGATCAAGATTTTTGGAGAGTCGGTTTCTCTGGAGCAGAATAGCTTGCAGATGAGGAAGGAGGTCCTGGAGCGGATTGCCGCGAAAACCGGAGGGAAGTTTCATATGATGGAGACGGCATCCGGGATACCGGATGAAATTCCGTACTTGGAACGAGAGTTAAGCGAAGTGAAGCTTAGGAGTCTGTGGGACACGGCTTACGCGATCATCGCTTTTGTAGGTATTATGACGCTGGAGTGGTTTCTAAGGAAGAGGAAGGGATATGTCTGAGAAGGAGGATGGACATGGCTGACGGCGCCGAATCATGGGGACGACACATGCCGGAAGAGCTGGTGGGGAAGTTCGCAGCCGCAAGGAAGCGTGTACGAAGGCTGATTCTGGCGAAGGGATGGACCCTGGTTTTCTTTGCGGCGTGCGTGAGCTTTGGGGTGAGCATTGTTCTGGACCGCCTTCTTTTTCTGCGGTCGCAGTTCAGGCTGGCGCTTTTCGTGGCGAGCGTTTTCGCAGTGGGACTGTTCTTGATCGCATTTGTGGTCTTGCCTCTGCTGCGGAGGATTTCTGCAAGGCGTATTGCGCAGTCGCTGGAGGAGAAGCATCCCAAGTTGGGGGACATGCTGCTGAGTGCGGTGGAGCTTTCGGAGCAGCTTGCGGCGGGTGAGACGTACACGTCGAGACAGCTTGTGGGGGCGGTTTCGGAGGAGACGTCGAGGCGGACGAAGGGGATTGATTTCCGGTCGGTTCTGCCGTTTTCAACGATTAGCAAGCCACTGTTGATTACCCTGGTGGTTGCGTGCGGTCTCGCGGTGTACTGCTATCGCCGTCCGGACATCGCGGAGAATGTGTTTCGGCGGATGCTTTACCCCTACTCGGGTCCGCCACCGCTGACGTTTACTCAGTTGGCGGTGTCGCCGGGGAATACACTGGTCCCAACGGGGACGGATGTGAAAATCAAAGCGACTACGACAGGGAAAATCCCGAAGAGGGCGTTCGTTTATCTGAAAGGGAAGGGGCAGGGAAGGTGGAATAAGCGGGCGCTGGTCAAGAAGGGGGGAGGCGACTTTGGATACCTGTTCAAGGGGTTGATCAGTCCGCTGAGTTATAAAATCAAGGCGGGAGACGCCCGGTCGGAGACTTACAGGATTTCGGTTTCGGACACGCCAGTCATCGTGGGGATTGAATTAGATTACACCTACCCGGAGTACACGGGCCGTCAATCGGAGAAGAAAACCAGCGGTGGGGATATTGCGGCGGTTAAGGGAAGCAAAGTGGAGATCACGGCGAAAGCGAACAAGCCGCTGGAAAGCGCCAAGCTGCGGTTCGGGGACGGGACGCAGAGCCTTGTCTTCATTCGGGGCTCGACGATACGGTCGCAGGTTTTCGAGGTAAAGGAGGACGACACGTACTCGTTCGACTTGGTGGATACGCACGGTTTCAGCAATCAGGAGGCAATCACGCACACCATTCGGGCGCTTGAAGATAAGAAACCGGTGGTGGGGATTCGGAGCCCGGACAGGCACTCAGAGGCGACGGCGGATGAGGTTGTTGATGTGAGTTTTCGCGCGGTTGACGACTTCGGGATCGAGAAAATCTGGCTGGAGTACACGGTCAGTAGCGGGGAATTGAAGGAGGAAAAGGATAAGGTCCCCGGCGAGGAGAGGAAGGGGACGTTGCCGATTCGTATCGGCCCGAAGGGGAAGACGGAGATCGAGGGAGAATACGGGCTATCGCTGGCGGATTTGGGACCGAAGGTCGGGGAAGTGGTTGCCTTTCGGATTGTGGCGGAGGACAACAATGTACTGAGCGGTCCCGGGAGAGGCTCTTCGTCTGAGCACATCATCAGGATAATCTCGAGCGAGAGTTCGTTCAGGAGGATCGAACAGGAACAGCAAGACCTGGCGCGGCGCCTGTTGCGGCTGATCACGCAGCAGAAAGAGAACAAGACGTTGGTGGATAAGCTGACGGAGGCCCTGAGGGGGAAGGAATCTCCGTCTGAAGGGGAGAAGAGCGCTCTGGAGGACGCGAAGTCAGTTCAGCGGCGGATCGAGGAATCGGGTCGTCAGCTCACGAAAGATTTTGCCAGTGCGCTGGAGAAGATGAGGCAGAACCCGATGATACAGATCCGGAGCATTATTGAAATGGCGGACATCACGGGGGCGCTGAGCGGGGTTTCTGCCAACGAGATGCCGGAGGCGACGAAGAAGGCGTCGGAGGCAGCGGGGAGCGAGGAGACCAAGGATAGGGAGAAGAAGCTGGGCGAGACCTCGGCTCTTCAAGAGGAGATCATCAGGAAGCTGGAGGAGGCGAGTCGAGAGTTCGCGAAGCTTCAAGAGGAGCAGCGGCTTCTGAGCCTGGCAGAAACGGCGGATCAGTTGGCGAGGGAGCAGCTAACGGCGCGGAGTCAGACGGCGACGGCCCTTCCGGAGCTTTCAGGTGTGTTTCCGGAGAAGCTGACGGAGGAGCAGAAAAGGCGGCTGAGAAAGCTGGTCGAGGCCGAGGAGAAGCTAAGGGAAAAGCTGAGGGAATTTGAGGATAGGCTGCGGACACTCGACAAGCAGTTGGAGTATGCGAAGTCGCCTGATGCGCAGATGATCGAGTCGGCTCTGAAGTATTTCGAGCAGGGAGCGGAGGCGGACGCGTCGAGCATCCCGCGGAATGTCAGGGAGGCGATTGAATCGCTGCGGGCGAATCATCTTCACAAGGGGATCAGCCGGCAGACGCGGGTTTACGAGTCTTTGCTGAGGTTGGCGCAGGAATTCCGGAACGCACAAAAAGCAAGGCTTCAGGGTGAGTTTGCGAATACGGCGGCAGGGCTGGAGTTTCGGGAATCGGAGATTGATAAGCTGATCGAGATCCAGAAAGGGATCATCGCGGAGACGGATCGGCTTCCTCGCGAGAAGATAGAGGGTGCAGAGCTGGGGGAATTCCAAAAAGTCTCGTATTCGCAGAAGGACCTACTGAGGAGGACATCGAATTACCGGGCGATCTTAGAGGAGATTTTCGAGAATTTGGTGTTGATCGGGATTGATCCGGTGCCGCCGCTGAAAGGGGCTGAGAAGGCGATGGGACAGGCCTCGGGAAGTCTCGGAAAGCTCAAAGCGGAGACGGCGCTGGCACAGGAGAAGGACTCGCTCGAGAACCTGGAGAAAGCTCGCGACGAACTGGCGAAGGCTCTGGCGCGAATGATGGCCAGTGCGAATTTGCAGCAGGCGATGCAGGGGATGTCGGCCCTGGAGAAGATGATTCAGGAGCAGAAGAAGATCAACGAGGGGACAATGAACCTCGATAAGAAAGCTTCTGAAGAGAAGAAGATGACCGACCCTATGCTGGAGCTTCTCCGACAGCTTGCCGGCCAACAGGCTCGCCTGAAAGACGGGGCGAAAGCCATGAGGAACTACCTGAAAATGATGCTGAAGGCGGGCCAGATGATGGGGGAGTCGGAGAAGCTGTTGAGAAATAAGCAGACCGGGCGACAGACGCAGCAGGTTCAGTCACAGATTCTTGAACTGTTGACGCAGATGTTGGTCGCGCTTCAGATGGATGCGAACGCGATGGCTCAGGCCATGGGGCTGCCGGGGAGCAGCGGGACCGGGGCGCATGGCGGGATAGTGACTGAGCCGATTGTGAGGCCAGTTCCCGAGTCTCTGGAAGATCGCTGGTCGAAGTTGCCGCCGCGAATGAAGCAGGAGTTGCTGGAGGCCTGGACGGAGAAGTTTTCACCCGAGTTTCGGGAACTGATTGCTTTGTACTACAAGCGGCTTTCGGGAGAGGGAACCGCGGATGTACACAGATGAACGCAGACGCGGGCGCGTGGCGATTTCGGATTTCGGATTTCGGATTGGGCGAACCACGAAGGCACCAAGACAGGGGTGCCCCGGAGGTCACAAGTTCTTGGTGCCGTTGTGTCCTGGTGGTCGGCCCATCGGCGGTTGCGGATTGCGCCGGCCGCGCACCATTCCGAAATCGCTATACCGGACGGGAGAGTGGCCGTGAGGAGAATCGGAGACGCCAGGCTTGTCATGGTTGCGCTGGTCACGGTATTGGTGTGTTCGGTGACCGCGTCGGGGAGTTGGGGGGCTTTGCCGGCGGAGGCGAAGCAGGCTGTGGAGAAGGGGCTTGATTTTCTGGCGAAGACCCAGACCTCGGACGGATCGTGGCCGGAGCACTACGGGAAAAGTCCGGCAGTGGTGGGATTGGTGGCTCTGGCATTCATGGCGCACGGTGAGGTGCCGGGAAGAGGGAAGTACAAAGATACCTTAGACAAGGCGATTGACTACATCCTGAAACACTCGCAGCAGAACGGATTGATCGCCCGACCGGGGAGTCAGCCGATGTACGATCACGGTTTTGCGACGCTGGCTCTGGCGGAAGCCTACGGGATGTCGAAGAGGAAGGACCTGGAGCAGGCGCTTCTGCGAGCGGTGCGATTGATCGAGCGGACCCAGAATATTCGAGGAGGTTGGCGTTACCAGCCCAGGCCGGCGGACGATGACATTACGGTGACGGGGTGTCAGTTGATGGCGCTACGCGCGGCGAGAAATGCAGGAGTGAATGTGCGGAGTTTGGTGATTCGGAAGGGGCTTGACTACATCAAGAGTTGTGCTCGTCCGGATGGGGGATTCTCTTATCAACCGGGTGGAGGGTCGAACAAGCCGAGGACAGGAATCGGAGTTCTGCTATTGCAGTTGTTGGGTGAGAGCGAATCGCAACTCGTATCCAGGGGAGCGGATTATCTTCTGAAGAACCCTCTCCGGCCGGGAGAAACGTATTTCTATTACGGTCTTTATTATTGCACACAGGCGATGTTCCAAAAGGGAGGGGAGCACTGGCAGTTCTGGCGGAAAAACCTGCTGGAGACGGTGGTGCCCATCCAGAGTGCGGACGGCAGTTGGCCAAAGCGGGGGAGCTCCGGGGGGATAGCGTACGCGACCGCGATGGCGATTCTGTCCCTGGAGGTGGAGTGGAAGCTGTTGCCGATTTATCAGCGGTGAGAGTATGTACCCGTGCTGGCCCTATCGAATAAGGTGGATGAGATGAAGTGGATGTGGAAGGATAAGGTTTGGCCGGTCTGGATGGTGGCATGGCTGTTTGTATTGGTGGGACTTTCCCATCATGAAGCTGGAGCGCGGCGCCGCCAGGTGGTCGTCAATCCTGCCTTTGTACAGATAGGGCCTGTTCAATCACCCTCGCCGTACGTGGGCCAGTTCCGGCGGTTGCCCAAGGAGGAGAGGCAGAGAATCGAGGCAGACACGGCGCATCTCAAGAACGGGGACAAGGTGTCAGGTGTGATTGAGGGCATTACCGATGGATCCCTTTTCCTTGGATCGGAACTGCTGCCAGAGGCGGTCAAGATTCCCCTGAAGAATGTAGATAACATCCTGTTCAAGGACAGGGAAGAAAGTGGTTTTGAGCGGGATGCGTGGGCAGTAGCCCTCAACGGGGATTGTTTCGGCGTGACCCTAAAGGGTTGCGAGGGAGGTGAGGTGGTTGCGGAGACCGACTTTTCCGCAGCATGCCGCATAAAGAGAGAACATCTGGCGGGGGTCGTTTTTCGGCGTGAACCGAGGGTGATCTACCGGGCGGATTTCGAAGGCGGCGATTCGTCCGGATTCAAGTGTTCGGGACGTAAATGGGATGTCTCGGATGGACGATTTGGGCCGTCGGACGATTCGTCTTGGAGCGGGGCGTACTTGAAACTGCGGCAGGAGGGGCGCATGAGGTATATGTGGAGGGCGAGCGAGGAGAAAGGACGCGGCATGCAGTCATGGTTTATGTTCTTCGCGCAAGACCCCGATCACAATGCGCCTGGGAACGCCTACCAGGTACGGACTTCAGCGCACTCAGTTTATCTTTACAGAACGGTTCAGAACAATACCCAGCACCTCGCCACGTTTAACCTGCCAATAAGAAAGAACTCGAGCCAGTTCGAAGTGGATTACGATTCTCGGAGTGGGGTGATACGGCTCAAGGCCGACGGTGACGAACTGACAGCAGGGGTGTTCGCCTCGCCGATTTCGCGTGGAGACTACATCATCCTGGCGGGGCGGGCGAAGCACAGCTTCGACGATATTGTCGTTGAGCAATTGACGGACGCGGTTCTTCCGGCTACGGGGGAAGAGGCGGACGGAAAAGATTGCGTTTTCCTCACCAATGGAGACCGTTTGTCCGGGAGGATCGTGCTGATTTCGGAGGGGAAGGTGCGGATGGAAACAGGCTATTGCAGGGAGCCGCTGGAGGTGCCATTGGACGAGGTTTCAGCGGTGAGGTTTAGTGGCGCAATGGCGGAGGATCAAGAACTGCCGGTGATTTCCCTTCGGAACGGCGACCGATTGAGCGGAGAGGTGATGTGGCTTGAGGGAGGTCCCCTGGGGCTTCGCAGCCCGTACCTCGGGGAGATCCAGGTGGATGTGAATGACGTGGCCTCGGTGGTTTTTCCCGCCGAAGAGGGCTTTTTTGAACAGGGACAAACTGCAAATGTGGAAATAGGCTTGCCCCAGCGGATTCCGGGAATCCGCTAGGCGGATTGGTGATCATAGACTGATGGAGGGGTGGTTACGGTCCATAGGAGATTTGCCGGGAAAATGGTGTCGGTTCATGCCGGGGAGTGAAGGTGCGATGGGTCGGCTATTGAGGAGGAAGGCTTTGCTCGCGGCGATGGGCGCAGGCCTGCTGGTGGAGATGTTTGTGCCATTGGTGGCCTACGGTCCGATAGCGCCGATTAACCGGGGCTGGCAAGTCTCGCCGCCAAGTGGGCGAAGTCGGGCTTCGGGGAGTTTTGAGCAACTCTCCCTGGACGATGAAAGGAAGACCGACGTAGTCGTTCTGAAAAATGGGGATTCTCTCTCGGGCGAAGTTCTCGAGATCGGTGAGGACATCGTTTATTTTGCGGCGGAGATGGTTGAGGGAGATATACAAGTACCTTTTCCGAGTCTCAAGCGGGTGCTTTTCAAGGAGGGTCCCGAAGGTGACAACCCAGCGATTGGTCAAATCGCTCTGGTCCAAGGTGGGCGGTTCGCGGCGATAATTGAGCGGACGCACGGCGAGAAGTTGTTTTTTCGGACCATTTCCTCGGAGAATTCGGCGGAAATAGTTGTGGGACTGGACAAGGTGGCTTCCATGGCGCTGGGTGGTCAACCGCTGGTGCTTTTGAATGCGGAGTTCACGGATGAAGCGTCTTCTCCATTCGAGGCGAATGAGGGGGAATGGGTGGTCTACAAGGATCAGCTTTTGCAGAGCGACCCGAGCCAGAGCAGGGCGAGGGCCTACGCACGTGTGAAGCAGCGGGGGCGGATGCGTTATTCCTGGACCATTCATAGGACGGACTGGGGGAGTGCCGGCGTGTACATTCTGGCTTCGGATCGAAACCCCGGCAACGCAGGAGATGGTTACCGCATCCATCTTGAGCATGGCCGGCTGTCTCTGTACAAGGCTGCGGAACATGGCGAAAACATGGGTTTTTACTGTCAGGTCGCTTCTGGGATGCCGAAGGCGAGGTTTGAGGTGGAGTACGACTGCGGGACAGGAAAAATGTGGATATGGTTGAACGGGCGGCAAGTGGCGCACCTCAGTGACACCGAATCGCCTATTCGGTCAGGGGAGTATGTAGTGCTTCTGGCTGTGGGAAGGGCAGCCTTTGATGATGTGCGCGTTGAGCAGCTCGGGGGGGACGTAGAATTAACGGAGGAGGAGGAGCAGAGCGGGAAAGACATGGTGATTCTCAACAATGGGGACAGGATTGTCGGTAGTGTGAAAGAGATTTCCGAGGGCAAGCTCGTCGTGACCGCGGCGCTGGCAGGGGGAGAATTGGTGGTGGATCGAGCGAAAGTCCTGCGGATGGTGTTTGGCGGGCGGGCGAGCGCCCGCGCGAAAGGGCCCGGCATCGTTTTCTGGGATGGCAATTGCCTGGAGGGCAGATTTCGATCTCTTCGAGATGATGTTCTGGTGATAGAGAACGAGGCTGTGGGAAAGCTGAGGTTTGATGCGGCAAGGGTGAAATCCATCATATTTGAGAACTGAAGTGTCGGTGGGCTGTCGCTGGACAGTGAAGTCTTTCTACTTGTTTAGTTGTGTTGTTATCGTGTTTGCGCTGGCGGCTGGAAGGAGCAGTGGGCAGACTCGAATCGGCCCGACGATCCAGCGCATCGGAAAAGAGGAAGTAGTCGAGCAAGATTTCGCTCGATTCACCAATCGGGACGTGCTCACTGGGGAGATCGAGGGGATTGCAGACGGGATCGTGACCATGAAACCGGAGATGGGGGAGAATGCACTGGTGATTCCGGTTGGGGCGGTCAAGGAGGTCGTTTTCAAGGAACCTTGGAGTGCTGAAGCGTTGCTTCAGCCTTCGAAGGCGGCGGCACGGCTGCCGCACTCCAAAGACATGCAGGAGAGTTCATTCCCGGGAGATCGGCTGGTTTTCGTGAACGGGGAATCTTTGGTCGCAAGGGTGCTCCAGATGAAGGAGGGGAAGGTTTCACTTCTGCTGCCGTCCTCGCAAGAGGTTGAAATGGACGTCGCGAACGTTGCAGCGATTGCCTTTTACAGGAACGAGGAGGTTCTTGCGGAAGAAGAGTTTGACGGGGACCTGCCGCAGACGATAAGTTTTGAGAAAGGCCGATGGCGAACACAGAGGGGCTGGCTGCTCCAATCCGATTCGCGGGCCACGGAATGCTTCGCCTGTTTGCCGCTGACACAGACAGGGACGCTGATTTACGAGTGGACCGTGAATACCATGATAGGGCGAAGCACGGGCTTGTACTTCATGGCCAGCGATCCGGGGCTTTCGCAGAAGAGGGCGTACTTCGTGCGGGTTCTGCGGAAATATGCTTACCTTTATTTGTGTACCAACGGAGAAGAGGTTTACTGCGGGAGTTACCGCACGTCCCTTTACAAGAGCAAGAACGAGGTGCGGTTGAAATGTGATTCTGATCGGGGTTTTATTGAGATATGGATAGATGGGTCGCAAATTGGGCGGTGGCATTCTTCCGTTCCCATCAAGTTGGGTAAGTACGTGATCTTGAGAGCAGACGGAAGGGCAGCGTTCGACAACTTCAAGGTCTTGCGGGAAGGAGCGGCGGCACGGCCGGACGTCAAGAAGGACCAGGACGAGGGTAATGCCCTGAGGTTCATCAATGGGGACAAAATCGCTGCCGAAGTGACGGGGATTTCAGACGGGCTGGTGTCATTCGCGGCGGACGAGAGTGGGCTTCCCTGTGAGATAGAAAAGGAAAAGTTGCTGTACGTTCGTTTTGACAGAGAAATCACGCGATTGCCTCTGGGGGTGGAGGGGACCGTGGTGCTTGTGACACGGAGCGGCGACAGGATTTCAGGTAAGCTATTGTTCTTGCAACAAGATGTGGCCAGGATAAAATCTGAACTCGCGGGTACCGTTGACCTGCGGCGGAGAGATGTCAAAAAGTTGATCTTCAGGGAGTTTCCATGAAAGAGCGAATTCTTCAATTGCTATCTTCAAGTGATTACGTCCCCATGACTCATAACCGCATCAGTGGAGCGCTCTCGCTGAAGAAGGGCGAGCGTGTGGACCTGCGGAGAGCAATGAAAGAGCTTATGGCGGAGGGGAAAGTGGTGCGCGTAGATCGGCAGAGGTACGCCCTGGCGGCGCCGATGCAGCTTATCGCGGGGGTGCTGAAAGGCCATCCGAGGGGTTTCGGTTTTGTGATACCGGAGGATGAGTCCATTGACGACGTCTATATTCACCGGGAGAACATGTCCACGGCGCTGGACGGCGACAAAGTTTTGGTGCGGCTACTCCCCACGTACAGGAGGGGGCGAGGGGGAAGGAGAGGCGTGGAGGGAGAGATCGTTCAGGTCGTCGAGCGAGCGAAGCGGGAGATCGTGGGAGAGCTGCGAAGGAGCGGGCATTTCTACTATGTGATGCCGGAGAACCGTGGCATCTTCCAGGACCTCTACATCAGCAAAGAAAATCTGAAAGGGGCCAAGCTTGGCGACCGCGTTGTGGCGAGAATCATCGAGTGGGAGTCGAAGCATCTGAATCCGGAGGGCACGATCGGCCGGGTTCTGGGGGATAGTGAGGACTGGCGGACAGACCTGAAGTCGGTGATGGTGAGGTTCGGCTATCGGCGGAAGTTCCCTTCGCGGGCAGCGGCTGAGGCAGCGGAAGTGCCGGATGAGATCAGCGACGATGAGCTGAAGAGAAGGAGGGACCTCCGCGACGAGGAGACGTTCACGATAGACCCCAAGGATGCAAAGGATTTTGATGATGCCATCTCCCTCAAAAGGATCGAGGGAGGCGGTTGGCTGCTTGGTGTTTCTATCGCTGATGTGGCTTGTTATGTGACAGAAGGTTCCGGGCTTGACCTGGAGGCTCGCCGAAGGGGGAACAGTGTTTACCTGCTGGACGACGTTGTCCCGATGCTGCCTAAGAGGTTGTCCAGCGATCTGTGCAGCTTGAAGAATGGATGCGACCGCCTGGCGAAGACGGTTCTAATGTCTTTCAGCAGGAATGGCGTTCTGAAGGACTGCCAGATCTTTGATTCAGTGATCAACTGTAAGCGGCGGTTCGCCTATAAAGAAGTGAACGAGATTCTATCAGGGGAAAGGAAGTCTCGGTACAAAGAGGCGCTCGAGGAGATGGCGAAACTGGCAAGGCTTCTTCGGAAACGGAGGATTGAGCGGGGCGCGATTGTCTTCGATATGGCGGAAGCGAAGGTTCTATTCGATGAAGATGGGAATATCGCTGGCGTGGAGGCAGTCCGGCAGGGGGCTTCGGAGAGTCTCGTTGAGGAGTTCATGCTGGCGGCGAACGAGGCCGTGGCGAGGCATCTGCGAAAGCACAAGATTCCAACCATCTACAGGGTTCACGATGAGCCGGACAGCGAAAAGATGGATGAATTCTGCCAGACCGCCAGAATGTTTGGATACAAGGTCGCGCCGTTCCCGTCAAGGGCCGAAGTGAACAGGGTGCTATTGGAAGCGCAGGGGAAGCCGGAGTCGTATGTGGTCAACCTCTCGTTCCTTCGATCTCTCAAGATGGCGGAGTACTCTGTGAAGAACCGAGGGCATTACGGACTGGCCTCGAAGAATTATCTGCACTTTACTTCGCCGATTCGGCGCTATCCGGACCTGGTGGTGCATCGCTGCTTGGATGCATTGAACGACGGGACAAGCAAGGAAGATGTTCCAGGGAAAGGGGGACTGGCCAAGATTGCGGCGAATTGTTCAGAGACGGAGCGGCGAGCGGACGCCGCCCAGAGGGAGGTGGTGCAAGCGGCGACGCTGAGGCATTTGCGATGGCTGTATCAGCGGAAACCGGGTCGCCTCTTTCAGGGGATTATCACCGGCATCTCACGATATGAGATTACAGTTTTTCTTCGGGACTTCTTGACTGAGGGTAATATCCGGCTGAGGTCCTTGGTCGGCGACTTCTATCGGTACGACCGGAGACTGGGAAAGTTGACAGGGGTGCGGACGCGGAGAACTTTCCAAAAAGGACAGGTTATCAAGGTCAGAGTCCGCGAGGTTGACGTGATTCGCAGGGAGCTTGAGCTGGAATTTGTCAGCGGCAAAGTCGCTAAATGAGGAGGTTGCCTGAGAAAGACCGTTTTTCGAGAGGAAGGCCAGCAAAATGATCTTCATATTGCCAGTCGGGGTTGAGCGCACACTGAGCCGAAAGCCGGTAGTCACATACTATCTGATCGGAATCAACTTTCTTGTCTTTATTTATACCTTTTTTCTGAGCGGGGATCCGCGGTCAGTGATCTTGGAGTATGGCCTTATTCCATCGCGGCTATCGGTGCTGACGTTTTTCACGTCCATGTTTCTTCACGGTGGGATCGGGCATATCCTCGGGAACATGCTCTTTCTGTACCTCTATGGCGGAAACATGGAGGATCGCCTGGGGCGAGCTCGGTATCTCGCCCTTTACTTTGTTGGTGGTTTAGCAGCGGATGCGCTCTACATAGCGGTGACATCGGGGGGTCTGGAATCCGACATACCAATGGTTGGGGCTTCGGGAGCTATCTCGGCGGTGCTGGGTGCTTTTCTCTTGAGCTTTCCCAGGGTTAAGATAAGGTTCTTCTACTTTTTATGGCCTTTCTTCTGCTTCTGGCGTTTCTTCCGCCCTTATATGGGCCATTTCCGAGTCGTTGCGTGGCTTGTCCTGGGCTTCTGGTTTCTGAAGCAGGCGTTTTTTGGCGCGGCAACGGCTTCCATGGGCAGCGGAATCGCCTTTTTCGCCCACATTGGTGGTTTTGTTTTTGGCATCTTCGCTGCTCTGGCCAACGAGAAACTGGAAAAGAAGGAGACCACGGAGGAGGAGCAACGGCAAGAAGAGGGCGTGTTTGCGACAAAAGAAAGCGAGGGCCAGACGGAGAGAGTCGCTGAGCAAGTTGGGCCATTAAGGTTAAGAGTAACTGAACCGGTGGGAGAGATAAAGATGCCGGAGGATGAAAAGAAAGCGGAAGGAAAGCAGGAAGCTCCAGAGGAAGGTCAGGAAGAAGTTGTAGATGAATGGAAGGTCAGGTTCAAGGACGGGACGGTTTTTGCTCCGGTGACCTACGATCAGTTGGTGGAGTGGTGTGAATCAGGCCAGATTGACGAAGATTCGCCCGTGGCGAAAAACGTGCTGACGGCGGAGTGGGTCGCTTTCAAGGAGACAGAAGGATTTGCTGTAGCCGAAGCGAAGAAAGAAGGGCAGCAGATCTTTTGCTCCAATTGCGGGTCGCCATGGCCTGTAGGGACGACATTCTGTACGAAGTGTGGGACGAACCTCGAAACCGGGGAGAAGATGCTTGGGGTTGGGGAAAAGCCAGCGGACACAGTGAAGCTGCGCGGCAAGGCTGCGGCGGCACCTCCAGAGGCACCCAGCGAGCCGGCGGCGGCAGCGGAGGTTGCGGAAGCTCCGGCGGCTGAAGTGGCGGTGGAAGCGGCTGAAGCCGCGGAAGTAGTAGCGCCCGCAAAGCCACGGAAGCGGGGGAAGAAGATGGTCATTAAACTGGCGGTTGCCGCTGGGGTGGTAGTCGCTGCCCTGGCGGTGTTGGCGCCGGATCAAATGTCGGCCATCCTGGAAAAGGTGAAAGGCGTCTTCGGCGGCAAAGGGGGCGGCCCGAAACAAGCACAGGAGGAGTCGGCAAAATGGGCGGGTGTGAGCGAAGGCGAGCGTTCGGCGATCGAGCCTCTTCAACAGCACATCGCCAAGGCGTTGGGCACGGTGCCTTTCGCATCGCAGCGAAGGACGGATTTTAACGCGGAGGTAGGTGACTTTTTGAGGGTTGCTGCGAATGAGTTCTCGGACGCGGATGTGTTTGGCTCTGTAACAGCGGCGCTGATGGACGGTAGTTTGAGAGAGGCGGCGAGCCTGCTGGAGGAGGAAAAGGGCCGGATCGGGTCGGATTACCCAACGCCGATGATGGATGCGATCTTAGGGAGCGTGGAAGTCCTGCTTGGCAGAAAGGAGGGGTTGGAGCTTCTGGCGTCGGCGGTCGAGGATGTGGATGTGGCGCAGGTGGCGGCCAGCTTTTGCAGAGGTGCTGTGGAGGGATGTCTTGATAGGCTCCTGTTGGAGCAGGGCAAAAAGGATCCGTGGGGTACGGTGGCAGAGATTCTTGGCATCACAAAGGAAGACATCGGGGATGAGTTTCTTGCGAGCCATTCGGGCAGAGCGCTCGCTGGCCTGGCGACGGTGCGTGCGCTAACGGGCGAGTCGCCCGGCGCGAAAAAGGGAAGGATTCGGACGAAAGCTTTTCTTCGTTTCTTTGGCCGAGGCAACCCATCCGTTCAGGCAGCGCTGGTTGAACTGGGGCAGAAGAAGCCGAGAGAAGGCAGCTCAATATTGAAACATGAGTCGGTGCGGGTGGCTTACGCGCTTCGGATATTCGCGTCTGAGCAACAGCAGGAGACGAGCGAGCAGGACGATGGGCTTGTCAATCTCTTGAGAGAGGGCGTTTCCGCGCATCCCGAAAACTCTTTCTACAATTACGCGCTTGCGGCGGCGTACATGCGGGAGAACAAGGTGGAAGAAGCGAGCGCAGAGATCAAGGCAGGAAATGAAAAACCGGCATATCAGGACTTCCGCAAAGAGAGAATGGAGGGCATGGCGAAGATAGTGGATACGCTGCTGCCCTATACGGCGGCAGCGATGAGTATCTCTTCGTCTCACGTTTCGGCGCTGGCGACTTCCTCCCGTGGTCTTCTTGATAAAGCTGCCTCGTTTTTCCGCGTTGGGAGACGAGACGACTCTTTTAAGATTCTTGGTGAATGGAGGAAAATGTGCGAAAGACTTCGGGGTGAAGCTTCGACCCTCGCCGATGCTTCGACCACAATTAGTGTGGCTATTCCGTTAATGGCCGCGCAGGCTGCGTACTACAAAAGAGACGGTGAGCAGGTAGAGGCATGGCGAGTTCGGAAGGCCCTGGTGGAGGCTGAGCGGATAGCCATGGCGATCCGGTACACAGCGGCGTATGGAGCGACCGCGGTGATACTTATTAAGGAGGTCTTTTCGGACGAAGGATATCAGGAGGAGTTTTCGCGGACTTCGCCCCGGGATATGCTTGCAGGAATTCTGTCGAAGGCCAACGAGCGGCTCGATGCGATGCTGAAGCAGGACCCGGCGAGTGTGCCGCTGATGGGGGTGAATTTGCAGGACCTGTACTACGCGCAGGCGAAGCAGGCGCTGGATGAGAATCGGTATGAGCGGGCCTATGAGTTCGGATACGGATGCCTGGCTCAAAATCCGGGGCACCTCTGGGCTTTCAAGATCATGGAAGATGCTGTGAAGCGCAAGAGCGCGATGGTTGAGCTGGAAGGACCGAGGCCAGTGGCGTACATGGAGTTGGCGAAGAGGGATATGAGCACGCCTGTGGCGAGGCGCGTTTTGTATGAGCTTGAGGTGGCAAGAGGCACGACGAAGGAGGCGGCGGCCGCTACGGTCAGAACGGCACTCCAGGGATTCCTGCGCCGAGAAAAGCCGGATGCTGTCAGAATCTATCTCGGGCTGGAAGGGAGCCGATTGCCGCTGGTTCGGCTGGATTGGGCGCCGGGAGGAGACTGGGACAAAGCCCGAGCAGGCACGCCGTACGCGGAGTTTGAAGAGAACCTCACGGTGTTTTAGAGGCCCTGTCTATGGAGGCGGAATTCACCGGGGTTGATGATGACTCATGAAACCTTGGCGCCTTAGCGTCTTGGCGAGAGAAACAGGACGAGGAAGGCTTCTCGCAAAGGCGCAAAGACGCAAAGAATATGGTAATTCTGTGACGAAACGAAGAGGGAGAAAGGACTGAGAATGCGTCTGGGTATCATTGGGGTGGGAACTATCGGAGAGATATTCGCGGAGCGGCTCGGCAGGGAAGGGCACGAGGTCTTGGCGTACGATGTCCGCGAAGACAGGCTGAAGGAGATGGCGGGGGCTCACGGCTTGACGCCGATGGCGGGCAACCCGGCTGTGATTGCGGCAGCGGAGGTGGTGGTGATCGCGGTCAAGCCGCAGGCGTTTTCATCGCTCGTGGAACAGATGAAGGGAGTGGACCTGGGCAACACGCTTTTCATCAGCGTCTTGGCAGGCACGCCCACTTCCAAGTATGAGGAGGCCCTGCCGGGAATAAAACTTGTCAGGATCATGCCGAATCTTCCAATAAAAATAGGCAAAGGCGTTATCGGAATGGCGCGTGGGAAGAATGTCTCGGAGGAAGAGGAGGCGCGGGCAGCGGAGTTGCTGCGTCCGCTGGGGACGGTGGAGAAGGTCGCAGAAGAGAAGATTGATGCAGTGACGGCGCTGAGCGGGAGCGGGGCGGGATATGTCTTTGCGATTATCGAGGCCTTGGCCGAGTCGGGCGTTCGGTTGGGGCTGGACTATTCGCAGTCTCTGCGGATGGTGTGTCAGATGATGGCGGGGAGTGCGGAAATGGTGGAGGCGACGGGGATTCACCCGGCGGAGCTTAAGAACCGGGTGGCCTCCCCGGGGGGAACGACGATTGAAGGTTTGGTTGTTATGGAAGAAAAAGGGTTACGGGGAATTTTGATGGATGCGGTCGGGGCGGCATACCGTCGGGCGAAGGAGTTGGCGTAACCTGGAAAACGTGAATAGAAGCGCTGTTCAAGCGTCTAACAGAGTTGAAAGGAAAAGAGGAAGAGGATTTGTCTCGAAGATAGATGGAGGTTGGTGCAATGAAGAGGTTCGTTATGGGTGCCGTGCTGGCTATAACCTTGCTTTTGACGCTGATGCCGGAGGCGAGCGCCCGTCGCTATTACCGCAGGAGGTCTTACTATCGCCCCCCATATCGAGGGTACGTGTACGGCCACCGGTATTATCGGCCGCGGTACTATTATCGCCCGTATCGGTGGTATCCGCGAGCCTATTACTATCCGCGGCACCGTTACTACCGCCCGACGTACTACTACTACTATCCGCAGCGGTACTATTATGGGCGCGGGGGGGGCGTTTCCATCTGGCGGTAGCGCCAAGGACTCACGGCAGCCAGGCAAATTTGCGAAAAGCCGATGGTAGGCGTACCCGAATTTGCTTGAGGCCGATTCCGAACTCTAAAATAGTGGCTCGCCATCTTGCAGAGAGAAGTCGTGTTGATCTCCGCTGTGGTTTCTTCCTCCTCTGCCACACGGCCATCCCGCCTCCGGCGGGACACGCGATTGATTTCTCTCCCACCACACATTCTCTCCACGGCACGTTGACTGCCATTTGTGAACAGCCGAAGCGAGAGGTGGACCATCTCGCGTCTCTGATCTCCCAGAACAGCTATCACAGACCTAAGAATTGAACGTTGCCCACTATGCAAAACTGTGGCAGAGGCGGTTCCCTCACTCAAGGAATCCTGTTGACGTAAGGTTTTCAGGCGCGGCATTGTTGTGGTTGAAAACTGCGGCGGTGTGATGACGATCGGAGGACAGGACGCGCCCCTGCTTACGAATCCAAACCGATGTAAGCGCAGACGGACCCCGAAGCGAGTTGTCCTGGCGGTCCCTCAGGACCATCTCAAGACTGCCGCGCGGGACGCGCGGAAAGACGAAGCTCTGAAAGGGTGGTGCAATGAAACGAAGCAAGTTTCTCGAAAAATGCGCGATCATGGCGGCTGCCATTGCGGTATCTGTGGGGTACGTTTTCCTTCAAGGAGGGCCTTGTTTCGCGGCGTCCAGCACCGTAGTCGTTGACGACTTCGACCGGCCGGACTCACTTTATCACGGGGACGGATGGGAGTCGCTGAACCCCGGTTACTGGAAGCTCCAAAACAATGCGCTTCGCAGGCGATTGAAAAACATCGGCGACGGGAACGCCACCGACTGGTTTCCCTGGCACTGGGAAACGCACCGTGGAAAGCCCATGCCTACCGAGCGTGACCCCTCGCTGCCCACCGGGCTCATCTGGCGGCGGGACTGGAAGCTCAGCGGCAACTATACCATCCGCATCGAAGCGACCATCCGCGCACTTCCGCCAAAACCGGAGGGCAAGCCCAGATGGCGGCAGGAGCAGCCCGGCTATGGGCTGATGGGCATCTGCTTCGGAGGTCAAACGCTGTTTGAAAGCTGGCATACCGGCGGCCGAAGCGGCGATGCCTCCTGGATGGCGCTCTGGCGGGACAATGGCGAGTTCGGCATCTACGACCACGCCACCAATGAACCAAAGCCCGTACGAGAAAATGCAGCCAAAGCTGCTGTAAATCTCGAGCCCGGCGACAGGGTCATTATCAAGGTAAGCGTCACCGGAGACGACCCAAAAGCGGCTACCGTCACTGCGACCCTCAAAAGCGGTTCCACCGTGACCTCTGTCGAGTGCTCGAACGTGGATCGCCAGAAATACACCGACCGCTATTTCGGCCTGGCCGCTCGCGGGCTACTCGACTTCGAGGTCAACCGCGTGATGCTGGACCCCGGCGACAACAAGCCCATTGATGCGCCATTAAGCGAGTGCCACGTTTGCTACGCTCTCGGAGATACGCTTCGCCAGGTCAATGGCCAGTGGCGGTGCAAATTTATCGCCATTTTCCGGAACGACGGGAAGCGCGCGGAGCTGCGGATTTCTGATACGCCCCATCCGAAAGGTGGGTGGCGAAGTCTCCCCATCGCCGGCGCCGCGCCGATCGTCAACAACGACTTCCGCCGGAACACGGCCGTGATTGACGCCGTTCTACCTATCAATCCCGCCGACAAGACGCTCTACTTCACGATCTGGAAAGATGGAGAGAACGTGACCGCGGACCCTCGGCTGGGTGCCCCAGGCAGCGTCGGTCCGGGGACCGGCATGGTTGGCGACGTGCCCGCCACCGGTAAGTACATCGGGCGTTTGCCTCGACTCAAAGCCCCCTATCGCCTATGCGGACTGGGCGGCCACGCCATCCATGGTGGCGGGCCGAATTTACCGCGTGCGGGCAAGTTCCAGGAATACTGGGTCCACGACCAGCCCACGCCGGGTGCGTACAAGTACTTGCAAGAATATGACTTTCAGATCCTCAACTGGGAAGATGACGTATGGTATCTGGAACTGCTTCTCTGTCCGCCAAGCACCGACGACGCTTACAAGATCATCACCACCACAATCGCCGGACCCACTACGCGATGGCAGATGATGCGGCACTGGAACGTCGTCAATCCCGGAGACCATGACTACGGGATGGACGACATCAAAGGCCCCGAGCAGATTATCATCCGCCTGCACGACGACCTTGGCCAGGACGCCGAGTACATGCGGCGAAACTTTCAAATTGTCCAGCACCTCGTGCGGGGCGATGAGAATCCGTCGGGCACCGAGAATCCCAGGAACTGGCGGCGATGGAAAATGCCGGACGGCGATTTCTCCCTGGTCATCCTCGACTCGCGGCTGTGGCGCACTTCGCAGGACACCAAAATATGGGACGACGAGGGCTGGGGCCATAAGCAAAACCTCTACGACCGCACCGACCCCACGCGGACGCTCCTCGGCGAGGAGCAGTTCGCCTGGCTCCAGCAGATCATCCGCAGCGATTCCTCACCGTTGATCTGCGTGACCGGCCTCAACGCCCTGCACACCGTCTGGACCGGCGCCAAAAAGGATCCCGAAACGGGACTGCGATGGAATCAGCGAGACCGCGTGGCTGCGGACTACGCTGGATGGGCGAAGGCGGGCGCAGATCGGGTCCTCGAACTGCTGGGCAGCCGCGAAGGCATCGTCACCGTCTACGGCGACGTCCACCTCGCGTCTATTATGCGCAACCTCGATCATCGCGTGTACGAGTGCTCTTTCGGCCCGATCGGCCGTAGCGGATCGAGGGGTGTCAAAAAGGGGTTTGGTCCGAGAATGACCGATTACGACGGCCGCCCGCTGGAAATCCGCGCGCTCTACCACGCCCGGTATGGTTCGCCCGATCTGAAGCCCCGTACCGGCCCAAAACACTGGAATTTCCTTGAAATGCACTTCGATCCTCGAGGCGAAGACCCGAGTTTCTCCTTGAAAATCCGCAACATGATTGACCCACCGACCGAAGCGCCCCGCGGCAGCGGTTTTGTTAAAGATCACGCCTCGAATACCGGGCGGCCTCACACCTGCAACCTGCCTCCGATCAAGACCCTGCCGAATGCGGACGTGCGATTCAGCACCGAAGACGGGCAGCCCATCCGAGGCGCCCGCAGCCTCGCAAACGGCGTGGTTCCGATCTGTGGTTTGGTGGATGTTGCCCCAGGAACAAGAGTTGTAATGACGAGCTTCGATGGCATAAGGGCAGAGGCTCGGGTTATCAATACGTTACCGATAGAATAAAGTGAGACGCATGGATTTCAGACGAAGGGAGGAATATCCAATGAAACTGAAAGAGCGATCCAGTCACGCAGTGAGAACATTCTCGCTTGCGGTCCTCACAATCTTTTTGGCATTGCCCGGAGCAGCTCATTCGGAAGCGGAGACAGCCAACCAGCCCCCAGAAACCGAAGAGCAAAGAGAACAGCGCCTGGCGTGGTGGCGAGTGGCGAGATTTGGACTGTTCATCCATTGGGGACCGGTGAGCCTCAAGGGAACCGAGATCGGCTGGTCTCGCGGCGGCGAACGCAGAGGTACGGGAGGCACTGGCACGATCCCTGTCGAAGTCTACGATAACCTCTACAAGCAGTTTAACCCGGTCAAGTTCAACGCCCAGGAATGGGTGTCCATCGCGAAGGCTGCTGGGATGAAGTACCTCGTGTTCACGTCGAAGCACCACGACGGGTTCTCCATGTTCGACAGCAAGCTGACGGACTACAAGATCACCAACTCGCCGTTTAAGCGCGACGTCGTGGCCGAACTGGCGAAGGCTTGCCACGAAGGCGGCATCAAGTTGGGCTTCTACTACTCTCCGCCCGACTGGTATCACCCGGACTACAGGACAGAGAATCATGCTCGGTACATCAAGTTCCTCCACGGCCAGCTTCGGGAGCTGTGCAGCAACTATGGCCGAGTGGACATCATCTGGTTCGATGGCTTGGGTGGCAAAGCGGTGGACTGGGATTCGCCAAACCTGTTCAAGATGATTCGGAAACTTCAACCGCACGTGATCATCAACAACCGCGCGGGGTTGCCGGGCGACCACGACACGCCGGAGCAACGCGTCGGACGATTCCAGACTGATCGCCCCTGGGAGTCCTGTATCACCATTTGCCGGCAGTGGGCCTGGAAACCGAACGACCAGATGAAATCCCTCAAGGAGTGCATAGACATCCTCGTGCGATGCGTAGGCGGCGATGGGAATCTACTCCTCAACGTCGGTCCGATGCCGACCGGCGAAATCGAACCGCGGCAGGTCGCTCGCTTGAAAGAGATCGGTGCCTGGCTGAAGCGGTGGGGAAAGACCATCTACGGCACGCGAGGTGGACCATTCCGGCCAGGCACGTGGGGCGCCAGCACCTACAAGGGCAACAAGGTTTACGTGCACATTCTCCACTGGCCGCAAGAAACGGTCACGCTGCCGCCGATTCAGAAGAAGATCATCGCCACCTCCGTGTTGACCGGAGGGACCGGCACGGTCAACCAGACCGACGAGCGCATCGAGATTTCTGTTCCGCAGACTGACCACCAGGAACTCGACACCATCGTCCTTCTCGAGCTGGACGGTCCAGCCAGCGAAGCCAACCCCGGCAAGCTCGCCTCGGCTTCGCTTGCGGCCGGCAAGACGGCGACGGCCTCAAATGTTTACCAGAATGTGAAAGCGCATGGCCCCGACAACGCGGTTGACGACGATCCCGGTACTCGCTGGGCGACCGACTACGGCGTCCATGAGGCATGGCTGGAAGTGGACCTCGGCAAAGGAGTCACCATTGGGGAGGCTTTCATCAGCGAGGAATACGACCGCGTGCGCGCCTTCATGCTCCAGTGCAAGGATGGGCAGGTCTGGAAGACATTCGCCCAGAGCGGGAAAATGGGTAAGGGCCTCAGACTGAAGTTCGAGCCGGTTACCGCCCGCTTCGTCCGGCTAAATATCCTCGAAGCCACCGAAGGCCCAACGATCTGGGAGTTCCAACTCTTTGCCACAGAGCAGTGAAAAGGAGATACTATGCCGAAGAAATACCTTCTCGTTATGGCACTGACCCTGACACTCGCCGCGATCCCCGCTCTGGCTGACGTAGGGCCGCTTGTCCTCTGGTACACTCGACCCGCCGAAAAGTGGGTGGAAGCGCTCCCCATCGGCAATGGAAGGCTCGGCGCGATGGTCTTTGGCGGTACCGAGAACGAACGCATCCAGTTCAACGAGGACACTCTCTGGATCGGCGGACCGCACGATTATTCGCACACAGGCGCGGCGGAGTACCTCCCCGTCATTCGCAAGCTGATCTCCGAAGGCAAACAAAGAGAGGCGGAACGTCTCGCCATGGAGCATTTCATGAGCGTTCCGCTGCGGCAGATGCCTTACCAGCCGTTTGGCGACCTGAAGCTGCACTTCCCCGGACATGGCAAAGTCAACGATTACCGCCGCCAGCTTGACCTCGATCAGGCCATAACCGAGGTGAAATACAGGGTCGCTAACATTACCTTCACCCGGGAGGCGTTCGCCAGCGCACCGGCCAACGTGATCGCTGTTCGCATCGCTGCCGACAGGCCGGGCAAGGTGAGCTTCACCGCTGCGCTCTCCAGCCCCCATTCCGACTCCTCCACCATGAAGGCGGACGGCAAGCAACTGGCTCTGCGCGGTCAACTTCCCAGCTTTTACAGGCCAGCGAACATCAGGATCCAAACCCCCTTGAAATTCGAAGCCCGTCTCCACGTTACCACCGAGGGCGGATCGGCAAAGGTTACCGACAACGGTATCGAGGTGAAAGGCGCCGATGCGGCGACACTCATTCTTGCCGCTGCCACCAGCTACAGGAATTTTCAGGACGTCAGGGGCAATCCGGCGGCCCGATGCGCAAAGACCATCAACGCGCTGACTGGAAAAAGCTACGACCAACTCCGCCAGGCGCATGTCGCCGACTACCAGGGCCTCTTTCGCCGCGTCTGTCTCGACCTGGGAATGACCGACGCGATCGAGCAGCCCACCGACAAACGGCTGAAAAATTTCAAGCATGGCGGCGATCCTCAGTTGGCCGTGCTCTACTTCCAGTTCGGACGGTATCTCCTCATCGCCAGTTCTCGCTCCGGCAGTCAGCCAGCCAATCTCCAGGGCATATGGAACCAAAGCACCAGCCCGCCGTGGGAATCGAAGTACACGACCAACATCAACGTCGAAATGAATTACTGGCCAGCCGAAGTCTGCAACCTCGCCGAATTGCATCAACCATTATTCGACATGCTTGAGGAAGTGGCCGTCTCCGGTCGCCGAGCCGCGAAGGTGCATTACAATTGCCGCGGTTGGGTGCTTCATCATAACACCGACCTGTGGCGCGGCACCGCCCCCATCAACCACAGCAACCACGGCATCTGGCCCACAGGTGGAGCCTGGCTCTGCCAGCATCTCTGGTGGCACTATCAGTTCGGCGGCGACAAGAAGTTCCTCGCTCAGCGAGCCTACCCGATCATGAAAGAAGCCTCGCTGTTCTTCCTTGATTATCTGGTCGAAGACTCCAGCACTGGCTGGCTGATCAGCACGCCGAGCAACTCGCCGGAGCAGGGCGGCCTGGTTGCCGGGCCGACAATGGACCACCAGATCATCCGCAGCCTGTTTGCCAATACGGTCGAAGCCAGCAAGATTCTCGGCGTGGATGAGGACTTTCGCAAGCTGCTGACCGAGAAACGCGCCAAGGTCTCCCCGAACCAGATCGGCCGGCACGGCCAGTTACAGGAGTGGCTGGAAGACAAAGACGATCCGAACAACCATCATCGTCATGTCTCACATCTCTGGGGCGTGCATCCGGGCAATGAGATCACGCCTGACGGCACACCCGACTTCAACGCCGCCGCCAGGAAATCGCTCGAATTCCGCGGCGACGGCGGCACCGGCTGGAGCAAGGCCTGGAAGGTGAACCTCTGGGCGCGCTTCCAAGACGGCGACCACGCATACAAGCTGCTCGCAGACCTGATCTCCGACAGCACCTACCCGAATATGTTTGACTCTTGTCCACCTTTCCAGATTGATGGTAACTTCGGCGGCACCGCGGGAATTGCCGAAATGCTGATTCAAAGCCATGCCGGAGAGATCAGTCTGCTGCCCGCCTTGCCCAGCGCGTGGCCCACTGGCAGCGTCAAGGGGCTACGTGCTCGCGGCGGGTTTGAGGTCAACATCGAATGGAAAGACGGCAAGCTGACAGAGTCCACAATCCGCTCGAAGCTCGGCCACACCTGCAAGGTTCGCCACCGCGAGAAGGTGGTGGAGTTTGACACACACCCCGGTCACAGCCACATCCTGAGCGGCGATCTGACAATCTCCTTAAAGCCGACCGAACCCGCATCGTGACAACGGAAGTGCTTATTCAAGCTGCAACTGGAGGACGAAAATGCAAAGTAGGGAACTCCTGCTGGCAATCACTATCGCACTTATATGGCTTCCAACGGCCACCGCGGCGAGGGCAGAACCACTCCATCTCATAGCCTGGTGGCGATTCGATGAGAGTACTGGCCGGGTCGCCTACGACAGCGCTGCGAGGATTGAAGACGACATCCACGGGCCTTTCAAGCGGGTGGACGGAGTTAGGGGGAAGGCGATTAAGTTTGACGGATTCACCACCTGCCTGACGCGAGAGGCTGATGGTGCTCCGGGACTATCAGATGCATTCAGCGTTGAAGCGTGGGTTGCCACTCAAGCGTATCCCTGGAACTGGTGTGCCATTGTGAACCAGGAACAGAAGCATAGAAGAGGTTACTTCTTTGGAATTGATGCCGAAGGGCGTGTTGGCTTGCACTTAGCAATTGCCGGAAGATGGCGCAGGTGCACGTCCGAAACGAAAATCCCTTTTATGAAATGGTCATACATCGTCGCCACGTTCAACGGGAATACGGGGATTGCCGTTTACGTTGACGGTCGGATTGCCGGCAGGTTGCCAGTAAGGGGAAAACCGACTTTTGCTGATGATGTGGATCTCCAGATAGGCACAAATCATACAAAACTTCCACCGACGGCGCTCGTTCGCGAAGACGTCAGCTTTCCCACCTCCTATTCCTTTGACGGGATCATTGACGAGGTGAAGCTGTACGACCGGGCGCTGTCAGCGAAGGAAATAAAGCAGGCTTATCAGGCAAGCAAGCCCGCGAGTGACCCTCCCCTCGAATGGCGGAAATTGCCGCAATTGCCAGCGGGACCGAGCCGGTTCCGTGCCATCTATTGCAGGCTCAAATTCTACCCTGAGTGGGATGCGCGCTGGCCAGTCGCCGATCACCCGGATGTGGTCGTAACTTTTGATGAAGCACCCTACAAAATGGTCTTCTGGCGAGGCACCAACTACAACATGAACCTGCTCACGGAAAATGGACGGTGGGTCGCTGACCAGAGCGCTGAAGGCGGCGGTGCTGACGTCATCGGCTGCTGCGAGCACATGTCGGATAAGCAATGTCGCTACGCCCACGTCCGCGTGATTGAAAATCACGATGCTCGCGTTGTCGTGCACTGGCGATACGCGCTTTGTGATGTGCTATACCGAATCGCCAATGTGGAAAACGGCTGGGGAGCCTGGGCGGATGAGTACTATTACATTTACCCCGACGGCGCAGCGGTGCGATCCTTTACAGTCCATGGCGTGGGGGGATGCAGCATAACCGAACCGACCGTCCTCAATCAGCCCGGGGAGAAAGCTGAGGATAACGTCTCCCTCGACGCAGTCACCATGGCCAACTTGAAGGGCCAAACCCGCACTCACAGATGGGACCCCTGGCCCAGCAGCGGGGAGATTGCTGCTCCTTTCACCAACGCCATGCCCGACGCCAACATCTGCATCGTTAACTTGAAGTCTCAATACAAGCCGTTCTATGTCTACGAACCCGGCACACGCATAATTCCTTATGGCGGCGGGACCGAGGAATTGCGGGAGGATTATTCTCGTTTTCCCACCTGGAACCATTGGCCGGTCTCACAGGCTCCGTCCGATGGGCGTTACGCACTTGCCCCTGACCGCGTCTCAAGCTCGGCAATCACCTCCCCCGAACCCCTCATGAAACATCGTGCGAAAGACGGCGCCCTGGTGGGCAGGTTCATCATGGGGTTGACCGATAAACCGATCGGGGAAGTCATTCCTGTCGCGAGGTCCTGGTTGCAACCCCCGCAGCTTGAGATAGCGAGCGAGGCGTACGTCAGTGAAGGTTATAGTAGCGATCAGCGCGCATACCTTCTTAGGAATGAGGCCAAGGTAAGTGCTCCGCTTCAGTTCACGCTGAAGGCGACACACGCTGCTCCGGCAGTCAATCCTGTTTTTGTTATCGAGGACTGGGGCGAGGCTGATGCCGAACTGAGGATCAATGCCAAAGCAATCAAACGCGGCAAGAACTTTCGCTTCGGTCATCGCCGCACACTTCACGGAAGCGACCTGATTGTCTGGGTTAGGATAGACTCAACAAAAGCGATCAGCATCTCCATAACCCCAGCGTGACGTTGAACATCCCCACCATGCCGTTTTTCGTTGCCACAAAGTCTTGCCAGAGACCGCTGGGGCCAATACAATGCATCGAGCGCCGTAACTTTGAATTGAATAACCATCAAGGAGGTTGGCCCCATGCCCTCGCAAATAAGACAGCTGTTTCTGCTCTGGTCTCTTCCGGCTATGTTCTTGTTGACCCGTTCGGATACGTCAACTGCGGCGGATACCCCCGAGGCGACTCAAACTCCTCTGGTCAGGGTGCTGGACTTGAATGTCGGCGAGTCCCGGCAGCTCGAGCTCTGCGACGGGAAGAAGGCCCGAGTCAGGCTGCTCGACCTTCAAGAGACGCGCGATTCAGTGCGCGACGCGGTGCGTGTGGCACAGCTCGTAGTCGAGGTGAACGGCCAGCCGATTACGCTGACCTCGTCCACGTACCACCTTCCTTTAACGATTGCAGGGGTGCAGATTGACTGCTCGATCACCAGGGGCTACCTGCGAAACAGCACAGATGCCTAGGGACTGGTCAAAGACGCACGGCTTCGACTCTGGCCCGCTGGTTCGCCGCTCACCGCATCTGGGACGTTCGCCTACCCTGTCAAGCAGCGTTGGTTCGCCAGCGATACTCAGATGGCGAACGAGCCAGTTTTCGTAGATGGCGGCGAACGACCTTCCCAACGCAACATTTACTACCACTACGGACTCGACTTCGGCGGCGCCGAAGGCATGGTGGACATCGTGGCAGCCACGGATGGATTGGTCGTCTCCGCTGGCACCGATGTGCTCTCCGCATACAAAGACACACCTGTCAGACCGCGCTACGACGTGATCTACATCCTCGACCACCGCGGCTGGTACTATCGCTACAGTCACCTGAAAACGATTGACCCCGCTGTCCGACCCGGGCGGCGAGTTAAAATGGGGCAGAAAATCGGCGTGCTGGGTAAGGAAGGAGGCAGCGGCGGCTGGTCGCACCTGCACTTCGACATCCAGTGCCGCCAGCCCTCCGGTAAGTGGGGGATTCAGGCCGCCTATGCGTTCGTCTGGGAGGCTTACCATCGCCAATACTCGCCGAAGCTCGTCGCTGTGGCCAGACCGCACCATCTTGCTTGGACCGGGCAGAAAGTCGTGCTCGACGGTACGCGCTCCTGGAGCGAATCCGGCAAGCTCGTCCGGTACGACTGGACCTTCACTGACGGGGCCAAAGCCTCCGGGCCCACCGTGGAACGCACCTACTCTCGCCCCGGCGCCTACAGCGAGACCCTGAAAGTCACCGACGAGCAAGGACGGACTGCCTACGATTTCGCTGTCGTGCAGATCATTGACAAGTCCAAACCCGAGGACGTTCCACCGACGATCCATGCCGTTTATGCGCCCACATTTGACATTAAGCCCGGCGGCCCAATCACCTTCAAGGTGCGAACGTTTCGCACCACGGCAGGCAGCGAGACATGGGACTTTGGTGACGGCAGCCCCCCTGTCAAGGTCAAGTCCGATGGCAACGTCAAACCGCTTGCCAAGGACGGATATGCCGTGACAGTCCACAGCTACGAGAAGCCGGGAGACTACGTCGTCCGCGTCGAGCGCAGCAACGAACACGGTCACAAAGCCATCACGCACCTCCATCTCCGGGTGCGCCGAAGCGAATAGGGCCTTGCGGACACTGTGCCGCTTCCACTAATGTGCATCGGTCTCCCCGCCGCCGGGGCAACATCCCGCGAACTCCAAGGGTGTGGCTGTGTTTCCGTGGCACAGGCCCGCTTTCACGGGGAAAGGAACGGCGGCTCTCAACGCCGCCCTCGGCGAGGTTGGGGTTCTCTTACAGCGCATCAGTTTATGCGTTTTCACCTAAGCCGCCGAAATGGACCAAAAGCCCCGAAGGGGCGCAATACCATAGCCCAGGGCAACGCCCTGGGTCCACAAAGCGGCCAGGGACCCAAGCCCTGTAGGGGCGGCATAACCCGGGCCGCACCCCTCAACCACTTTTTCTTGACAAATGACAACAAATGTGCCATAATCTTGCCGAAAATAACGAACCACGCGGCACCGGAGGATCAACTGAAGAAAAAGGGGGCATTCCAGTATGCCCTCTCGTCGAGAAAGCACTGCAAAATACTGGAATTTTCACCCGTTTTCGGGTTTAAAGGAAGGTTTGTTTCCCTCTCCGGCGGAAGGAGTTACGTCCAAAAAATGCACACTTTTTGTGTGTGAAGACATGACAAAAGCGAGTTCTTCTGACTCGCATATCCGCTCTCGTGGCGGCACTCCGCCCTTGGCGCCTACGGCGGGAGGGGATAATGGTCCAGACAGCGGAACAGAGCCGGCCATGCATCCCGCGGAACCGCTGCCGCACCCTGCAAGGTTGGCTAATTGCGGGAGAAAAAAAACTTGACAGGGTATAGCTGATGGTGCAAGTTTTATAATGGTAAGGTTGGTTGCGGTGTGACTCGTCACTCGGGAGGGGTTCCCACACTTCCCTTCCCTCAGAGTTGGCAGCCTTCGTTCTTTCTCATGGGTTCCTTTGAACAAAAACAAACAACGTAACTCCATCAGTACAAGGAAGGAGAGGTTATCATGGCACGAACATACTCTTTTCTGGTATCCACCGCCTTTGTTCTTATGTGTTTGGGATTGGCTGTTGGTGTTGCCAATGCGGATATCGAGTCCGGTCTCCTGGGGTACTGGCCGCTGGACGGGGATGCCACGGATGCAAGCGGCAATGATCTTCACGGGACAATCAACGGGAATGTAACGCCGGTGGCGGACAGATTGGGTAATCCGGATTCTGCGCTCGAGTTTCCCGGTTCTTCCGGCGATTATGTGGATGTCGGAGATCCGCCGCTTCTTCAGCTAACCGGTGCCATGACCTTAGCTGCATGGGTTTACCTGGATGGCAGCAACACAAACAACGCTCGGATTTTTGCCAAAGCTGGAGGTGGAGGGTCTCGATCCTGGTCCTTAAACATCGAAGCGAGCTCGGGCGGTGTACAAAACCCAGCTACATTTCAGATTGGCATTGATAATGGCGACACCAATGTGAGCCTTAGCGATCAAGACCCCTTGCCAACAGACGAATGGGTTCATATGGCGGGAGTGTATAGGCCAGGGGAGGCTACGGAGCTCTATGTAAACGGCGTGCTTAAGGCAAGCAATACATCTAATGTCCCCGCAAGCCAGTTCAGCAACAATGGGAGGAGTGTCCTAATTGGCAATCGGAATGACTGCGGAAATTGTGGGTGGATAGGCGCTATTGACGAGGTCCGCATCTACAATCGGGCCTTGAGCGAGATGGAGATCAAGCAGGTAATGATCGGTAGCGTGGTCAGCGCAGGCCCCGATCAGACGGTCGTGGCGGGTGACAGGGTAACCCTCAGCGGGGTCGGACCTGATGACGTGACCAGTTGGCATTGGGACCAGATCGGGGGGAAGGATGACTTCGAGGCTACGCTGGAGTCCAACCCGGACTTGCAAGATGTGCATTTCGATACGCCACCCGATATCGAAATCGGATTCCTACTGACCTTTGAGCTGACCGTGGTCTCCACCGACGAGGGCACGGTCACAGATGACGTGAATATCAAGGTCATGGCCCCGAATGCCCCGAAGGTTGCCCCGAGCAACTTGCATGTCATGCCGCTGGACCTGGTGGGGCCCGGCGGTCTGGGCTTCAAGGTGGAATGGGACCCCATCTTTGACGCGGAAACGTACCAGATCCTCCTGAAAGTGGACTCCACCTACGCGTTGCTCGAGACCATCCAGCAGACCAGTTACCTAAGCGGGGGTATGGTCGAGGGGCAGACGCGGACGATCGCCATCCGAGGTTGGAATCAGTTTGGAGCTTCTGACGAGCCAGCAGCGATAGCGGAAGTGAGCTACACAGCCATGCTGAATTTAGCTCTCCCGGCGTCGGCGGCAGGAGAATGGGAACCGAGCGATTACCTTTCCCCGGTTGTGCCTTCTCCCATCACGGGGATGAACAACGGACAGACAGACGATCATATTGATAGCAGTGATGGACAATCCAAGACCCTGGACTATTGGGCCTATCTCTGGGGTGATCTTCTCCTCTTCGACCACATCGTTTATCACACCGGTCAGTTCTCCTCGAACGGCGGGTGGTTCACGAGCCTCACTGTGCAGTACACCCAGGACGGGACCACCTGGAAGGACGCCACGGGGGTGACCATTACCCCAGCCTACGATTTCGCGAACTCGCCGACCGGCCGAACCCCCTTCACCCGATACGATATTTCGTTCATGACTGTTCGAGGAATAGGAATAAGGGTCTTTGGCACTCCCGGCGGTTCCGCGGCAGAGCAGTACACCTCCATTTCTGAACTCGAGGTTTTCGGAAATCAGCTCGGGGGGCCGCTCGTCGTTTACGGCGTTGACGCCACCTTCGATGAGAGAGCCCAAGCTGTTCTCGATGGGAGCAACTCCTTCTCCACGAGCGGGGATTTGACCGGACTACAATGGGTCCAGACAGGAGGAGGGGGCGTGGACATCACTGGCGCCAATCAGGCCACCGCCAGCTTCACGGCCCCCGGCGTGGATGCCGATACCTCGCTAACCTTTCAGTTTACAGCCGGAGACGGCACGGATACGCTTACTGATGACGTAACCATCACGGTCAGGAATCTTGTCACCACGGCAGTTGCCGGCCCTGACCAACAGGTCATCGAAGGCAGCCTCGTCACGCTCAACGGGACCGGCTCCGTCACCACTTCCGGCGAGCTCACCCATTCCTGGAGTCAGACGTTAGGGACACCTCTGACTCTTACCGGGGCAGGCACGGCTACGCCTTCCTTTACGGCCCCGGCACTCTGGGATTACAACGAAGACCTCGTGTTTGAGTTGGAGGTAGACGACAGGGTTGGCGGTACCGGCACCGATTCGGTGACGGTCAACGTAAAGAACATCCTGGAAGGCGACCTCCCGCGTGACCCCTGGGCGCTGTCGGCCCTTGACATTTCCGGTCCCGTAGATAACCCCAACAACATTCCGGGCTCGTCAAGCTACGACCCCGATACGCAGACCTACTCGGTAAGTGCTGATGGGGAGGACATCTGGGACAACGACGACGGTTTCCGGTTCGTTTACAGAGAGGTTGGAAGCGATTTCACCAGCATCTCCGTCCGGATTGACAACCCACCCGCCGCCTGGCCCGATGGCTGGACCAAGGTCGGCCTCATGGTCAGGCAGGACCTCGACCCTGACTCTGTGTTCATGATGGTGATCACGTCGCGCTCCAACGGCATGGTCCAGCAGTACAGGACGACCAAGGGCGCCGGGGCAGCCCGACAAGGGGGCGACGCCGCGAAGCAGAATTACGAGAACGATACGTGGAATTTCGAGGGCCCCGTCTGGCTGAAGCTGGAGCGCCAGGGAGACCTCTGGTTGGGCTACTATTCCTTCGACGGAGGCGACTGGATTTTTGGCGAGGCCTGGAACTACCCCACTCAGCACACCATTCCTTTCACGGCGCCGTTTTATGCCGGGCTCGCTATTACGAGCCACACAGGCAGCGCTCTGGGCACGGCAATATACGGCGAACTGAAGTTCAATGACGAATCCGCGCCCCTCCTCACCGATGCGTATGCGGTGAGAGACCTCCCTGTTTCCTATCAGGTTGGCGGGACGGCGGACGTCCTGCTTACCCTGAAGGTCAATCCTGACAACACCCCGGCCGCCGTAGATGTCATCGAGCAGATTCCACAAGGTTTGACGGAAGCGGATGTGAATGCCCCGGGAGCCACGGTCGCCGGCGGAACCATCACCTGGGCCCTCAGTGGAGCACAGGTGGAGCCCGGCACCGTGTCGTACTCCTTGAACATCCCGGGGGACGTCACGCAGAGCCTGAACTTCGACGGGACCGTTTCTTTCGGCGCCACCACGGCGGATATTCTCGGAGAGAGTGTGGTGTCTCCGATTCCTACGGCACCGAGGAACGTGAGTATGGAGATGCTGCAAGCGGCGCACCTGGACTGGAGCGCTCCTTTGACGGAAGGCGCGGCGAGCTATCGGATTGAGCGGAGCGTGGACGGCGGAGCATGGGAGGAGATCGCGTCCGGGCTTACAGGCACCTCGTATACGGACAAATGGGTTGAGGCTGGCAAGGGCTACAGCTACCAGGTGTACGCCATGAGCGGGCGTGGATTCGAGGGACCGGCCTCGCGACCGACGGCTCAAGCATCTGTGCCGACAATGGAGATTCGCCAAGCCGAGGACTTCAACTACGGCGGAGGGAGCTACCCCTGGAACGATACCGTGACGGTAGAGGCGATTGAGGCCCAGGATGCCACGACCATTGGCGCCCCGGAGGAGTACGACTATTGGCATCCGAGCACCGGGGGGCCAGACCCGCGCGTCTATCGTCCGCTGGACAACCGGCCCGACGGGAGCGGCGTGGGCATCCAGACCCGCGAAGAGGGGGACGACCCGGGTGTGTTCCACACCTGCATCGGGTGGATAGACGTGGGCACCTGGTATCGGTTCACGTTCGACGTTCCGGAAGCCGGCTGGATCAAGTTGGAGTTCCGGGTGGCCTGCCCCGACGGCGGAACGATTGCCGCGTACTGGGATGAGGAGCTGATCGGGACAGTCAGCTACCGGACGGGCGCATACGACGTGTTCACCTGGGCGGCGTTGGAGGATCAGGTCCAGACCACCACCGGCGAGCACACCTTGCGGGTGCAGTTAACATCCGGGCAGCTCGACTTCGATGTGGTAGCCATTGGTTACAACTGGACTCCTCCGGCCCGGGTGACCATCTGGGGAGACGATTTCGACTCCTACACGGCCAATTCCGAGGTGTTCGACCCGGCGGTCGGCGGGTGGAGCAAACAAACGGCTGGCTACCCCGATGGAGCCTGGCAACTGTGGAATACAGCGGTAGAGCCGTACATCGCGGCGATGGTGGATGGGTTCATGATCTCCAACAGCGACTGGTCCGGAGAAGGCGCCCCGATAAACGAGCAGTTGATCTCCCGGCAGATAGACACCGGCGGCTACACCAAACTGCGGCTGAACTTCAACTGGAACTACCAAAACTACCTCATCGACCCCGACCATCCCCAGATTGCGGAGGTTGACATCAGTGTGTTCGATGCGGCCACCGGCTGGGGCGACTGGATCAACCTGCTCCATCTGGACTTAGACTCGGTTACTGGCCTCGATCCGGCGATTCTGAGTGGTACGCACGTGCACGATCTGTCGGCGTATGATGGCAAGATCCTCCAGATTCGGTTCCACTACTACGACGCGGAGTGGGACTACTGGTTCGCGGTGGACAGCATCCGGGTCTCCGGCGTCCAGCCCACCATACGAGCGGGAATCATGGGGCTGAGCCTGGTCGGAGACCAGTTGACTCTGGACTGGGAACCACACGGAAGCTACTACATCGAGCACACAACCGACCTGACGGCAACCTGGGCGGACCTGCCTGGCGGGCCGGTCACGGGGACCACGGCCGTCGTGACCATCCCGGCCGGGGCTGAGGGCTACTACCGCCTGCGCACCGCAGAGTAAGCGCGCACCAGAGGAGGAAAGAGGCAGCCCCCGTGGGGGTCCACACGGGGGCTGCCTTGTTCTATGGCCTCCCGGTGGACGTCGGACCCTTGAGCAAGCAGGGAGCTGTTTGCCTCACCTATTGGCACGTTCCCTTGTCTCGTCACAAGGTTGTGGTGTAGGATATGTTCTGATGGAAGCGTACTTGACGACAGGAGGAAAAGCGTCATGACTGACCGAATCGCCCGATTCTGCTTGATCTTGTTGTATGTCAGCACGTTCGCCTCATCGCTTGCTTTAGCCACAGAGCGCATTCAGCCCTACAAGCCCAATCCCTTCTACTGGGAGTACGATGGCAAGCCCGTTCTGCTTCTCGGTGGCTCCGACGAGGACAACCTCTTCAACAACCCCAAGCTCATGATGAACAACCTGGACGCCCTGAAACGATGCGGCGGCAACTATATCCGCTGCACTTTATCCTGCCGCGACGAGGGGGATGTCTGGCCGTTCGAGAAGGTCGGCGGCAAGTATGATCTGAGCCGATTCAATCCCGAGTTCTGGAACCGCCTCAAACGCTGCTGCGAAGAGTGCCTCAAGCGCGACATTATCCTCCAGATCGAGTTCTGGGCAACGTTCGATTTCTATCGCGACCTCTGGGTGAGGAATCCGTGGAATCCGGCGAACAACTCTAACTACACCACTGAGAACACTCGACTGAAAAAGGTCTGGAATCATCACCCCGCGGCGAGATACCAGCCCTTCTTCGATTCCCCGCCGAAGCGGAACAACGACCGCGTCCTTCTTCGGTTTCAAGAAGCCTTCGTGCGGAAGGTTCTCGACGTCACATTACCGTACCCGAACGTCCTTTATTGCCTGGACAATGAGACCGCTACTCCGCCTCAATGGGCCTGGTACTGGGGCGACTTCATCCAACGAGAAGCCAAGAAACGCAAGGTCAAGATCGAGCTGACCGAAATGTGGGACAACTGGGACATAACAACCAGGCACCATCGCTACACGCACGAGCATCCCGAATTCTTCTCTTTCACCGACGTATCGCAAAACAACTGGCAAACCGGCCAAACTCACTATGACCGTTTGATCCAGTTCCGAAGAAATCTCCTCAAGCAAAAAGCGGGCGCTCGCCCCATGAACAATGTCAAGGTTTACTCTCGGCAGGGCGGCGGCCGACCGAATAGCGTCCCTGTGACCTTAGACCGCTGGTGGCAAAACATCTTCGCCGGATGCGCCAGCACCCGATTCCACCGCCCGACCGGCGGAATCGGCCTCAATGAGATCACTCAAGAGCACATCCGCGCCGCACGCAAATTGACCTCTTCCTTCAATGTCTTCCGTTCTGAACCTCGCCCGGACCTCTTGAGCGAAAGAGAGAAAAATGAGGCTTATTGTCTTGCTGTCGGCGGCAAAACCTATGCCCTCTATTTCCCCAAAGGAGGCGAGATCGTACTCAACCTCGAAAAAAAGCGCCGCGTTACTGTCCGATGGTTCGACGTCAACGCGGGGAGATTCCTCGACAACCCGCAAGAGTCAAACGGCCCTCGCGTCCGCATCAAGACTCCGAACACGAAACAGACGTGGCTCGCAATTGTACGCTGAGCCGAGAAGGCTCTCCCGGACATAGGGCGCTCACCTGAGCGACTTGACGCGTGCCAAATATTCAACGCGTTCCGCTCAAGCTCTACCCTCCTCTTCCTTTTTCTGGTATATTAATTGACGGGAGACGTGGCCCTCGAGAGCAGGGCAACGCTTGCGTTGCTTAACGACCTGAGTCCAATTGGTTGATATATGGGGTCAGCCGCCCATCTATCAAACCGGGCCAGGAACCGTCCTCGGAGAGGACATCTTGAAGTGGACCTACAGTAAAATTGAGGAATGTTAGCGTGCGGCCTTTTATCCCGCTAACCATTCTAAACGTCTTTCTTCTCGCCCCTGTGAGCTTGGGCGTGGAGTACCCCTTCACATCTGTTGACGTTCTGGGTCGCGATTTCTCCCCAGGCAGGACCAGCTATGACCCAGTAACAGACACTTACACGGTAACGGCCGACGGACACGATATCTGGGACAGCGAGGACGACTTCCGATTCCTCTACGTAGAGATGTCCGGTGATTTCTCTGTTTCCGTCCGTGTGGACGACCCCGAAGGCTCGTGGCCGCACTCCTGGTCCAAAGCGGGCATCATGGTTCGCCAGGACCTCACCCCCGGTTCAAAGGACGTCTACCTCGTGGCCACCCGCGATCACGGCGTAGCCTTCCAGTGGAGAGATAGACCGAATTTTCCCGCCTCTTGGACCGGAGCTTCCGAACCATCGGCCCCGATCGTCTATCCCATTTGGCTGCGAATCGTCCGCGATGGAGACGCGTTCACCGGCTGGTACAGCGACGGCGGCGAATCCTGGGAGCGCCCTTCAAAAAACACTCACACCCTTACCATGTCGGAGCCCGTTCTCGTCGGCATCTGCCTCACCAGCCACGTCAGCGGCGTTCTTGCCAGGGCGACCTTTGGCGACTTTAGCATCCCTGAGCTTGAAGCATCCACCGTAGCCTTCGCCCCAGCCGACCAGATCGTGCGCGAGGGGGAGACCGTCATCCTCGACGGATCAAGATCGTGGAATGCGGAAACCTTCCGCTGGGAGCAAGTCATTCTCGACAACGAGCCAGAAGTCATTATCAATGGCTTCGACCAGCCCGTTGCTTCATTTGTCGCCCCAAAGCTTGATGTCGCAAGCGTCTTGACCTTTGGTTTAACCGCTTATGGCTCAACCGGCAGAGATTCTTTAACCACGACCGTCACCATCAAGGCCAGCAATGCGCCTATGGTCGCCCCCGCGAATCTCGCCACTGAGATCGGCGATCTCTCAGTGACTCTCCGCTGGGATGCCATCCTCGACGCTGACTGCTACGTCGTAAAAAGGGCCGAGCAGCCCCCCGATGGTGAAAAATCTTCCTTCCAAACGATCAGGCCCTATGTGGGAGACACCACAGCTACCGACGAGTTCCTGGAGGAGGGCGTCATATACTTCTACGTCGTTTCGGGAAAAAACTCTTTCGCCCCCCATGAGGGTCCCCCTTCAAACGAGGTCTCCATCACCGCCATGCCGAACCTCGCCCTTCGCCCCGATACCACTCCGATAGCGCTGGTCGCAGCCCCAACCAGCGGCGGTCTGAAGAACCTCAACGCCATCATGAACGGAGTCACCCAGGAGAATTACGATACCTTCGACAATTACGCAACTCTCCACGAAGACTGGTTCGGCTACACCTGGTCCGAACCTTTATACTTCGATCACATCGTCTATTACGAGGGGCAACATTTCGACAATGGTGGCTGGTGGACCGACCTGACCGTGCAGTTCAGCACCGATGGAGTCACCTGGCAGAAAGCTCCCAACGTCCAGATAACGCCCCCATACGATTTCGCCGATTCCCGCTCCGGGCGAAAGCCTTATTCGCGGTTCGACCTGACCTTTGAGCCCATAAGAGCGAAAGCCATCAGAATCCATGGTTCTCCCGGAGGCGCCGCCGGATTCACTTCCATCGCCGAGCTGGAGGCTTACGGCAACCAGAATCGAGATGCCCTCGTCGTCTACGGCTTGGACCAAGCTGTTGACGAGCGAAGCACCGCTGTCCTCGACGCCAGTCATTCTTTCTCTACCCGAGGCCTTCTCATCAGCTACCATTGGCAGCAGACCGCCGGCCCTCCAGTCACTATCAACAATCCTGTCTCCCCCATCGCCTACTTCGATACCCCTGGCGTGGACTCCGATACCCTCCTCACATTTACCGTCACCGCCAGCGACGGCGCCGACGAAAAAACGGACGAGGTCCAGATATTGATTCGCAACATCACCACCAAAGCTGACGCTGGTCCCCACATCACCGCCCTTGAAGACACCCTCATTCAGCTTGATGGCACCGCATCCCTCACAACATCCGGTCAACTTAACTACGAATGGACACAGTTAACCGGGCCTGGCGTCATCCTCTCTGATGCCCATTCCCCCCGGCCATCCTTCACCGCTCCTGCCATATGGAAGTTCTCCCAGAATCTCAAGTTCCGCCTCAAAGTTGACGACGGCCTTGGCCGCCTCGATAGCATCAGCACGGATACGGTGACCGTCTCGGTCAAAAACAGGCTGAACGCCATGGCCCACCTGGAGAAATCCGGTCTCGTGGTCATCGAAGCGGAGAACTACACCTCCCGTAACCGCAACAACGATGACCGCGGTACATGGCATGTCTTCCAGGGAGAGCCAACCTACGTTGAGGTTCCCGATCTCCCCGGCGTCGGAGGAGCGAGGAGCTGGGAGGACTCCGCAGAGCTCAGCTACGACATCAAGCTGCGGAATGCCGGTCAGTATTATCTAAAGCTTCGGAGGTTCGTCCCTCATGGCGACGGCCACGAGGGGGGGGAAAGCAATTCCTGCCGTATCGGCATCAACGGCAGCCCTGTCATATCGGAATTCGATAGCGAAGGAAACTACAACAGATGGGTCTGGACGCCGCACCACGAGACCGAACCGCTGAGCTTCCCTGAGCCTGGAACACACTCACTGAGCATCCGCTGCGGACAAGATGGATACCGCATAGACCGGATTGTGCTCTACCAGGCCGGCGCCTCTCACGTTCCCGAGGATTGGTCGCCCGAAATCGGCCCACCAGAAAGCCTGCCGGAGACCAAAATCGTCTGCTCTCGCGAACTCGGCACGCACTACACTCCCGGCACAACTCAACCCGTCTCCCTCCATATAGATGTCAACACACACTTCGCACCTGATCATCTCGTCCTGACCGAGTACTTCTTCCACGAGAGCATCACGGTTCTTGATCCGGCTGGGGCAGACACCTCCATCCCCGGCCGGCTGATCTGGACTTTCGCTGGCCAGGAAGTATCAAACCACACCCTCACTTACCTGCTCCGCGTACCAGAAGGAACGTCAGCTCCCGCAAGGTTTGGCGGTCACCTGTCATACGGCGATGTCGCAAATCAAGAAATTATAGGGCCAACCATCCTTTACCCGCTCCCCTCCTCTCCTTCCTTTGTCAACGCGGGAATGCTCGACACCGCAACCATCTCCTGGTTCCCCAGCGCCGACGACAGCGTCGTCGCTTACCATATCTACCGCAGCTCCGACGGAAGAAATTGGACCGACATCTCCGGCCCCTGGCGTCAAAGCCCATTCATTGACTCGACCATCCAGCCGGGCACCCCTTACGTTTATAAAGTCACCGCCGAAAATTCGGCCGGCGCTCAGTCTCTCCTCCCGCCTTCCCCGACGACATTTCCGCAGACCGCTCCATACATGGAGACCCGAGAAGCCGAGGATTACGATTACGGAGGCGGACGCTTTCCCGGCGGCCCCGGTGCTCCAGCCGCGATAGAGGCCTCCAGCACCGACGACCTTGCACCGGAGGTGGACTACTTCTACCAGAAGGAATCCCAAACCAACTCCTATCGCCAGCACGATCAGGTGGACATCCGTCCCGGCGAAGGCTCAAGCGGCTGGTTTATGGGATATTCCACACCCGGTGACTGGTGGAGGCACACCTTTGACGTCCCCACTGCCGGATACGTCAAACTCGCCTACCGTGGCTCCAGCAGCAGCAGCGCCACGATCGAGTTGTTCTGGGACAAAGATTTCGTCGGCAGGATCAACTACAACACCCCCGGCGGATGGCGAGATTGGACATCCTTTTCCCTTAAGCCTTTCTTCTCGGGCCAAGGCATCCATGTATTGAGAATGAAACTCGCCTCCGGAAGCGCCCACTACGACTACATTGCACTCGGATACGATTGGGACATCGCAGGCCGCAAGGCCATTTTCGGAGACGACTTCAGCGCGTACTCGGAGACGTCTGAAGTCCAGTCCCACGGTGGCTGGACGATCATCTCTGGAAGCTCCTCCCCGGGCGCATGGCAGTTATGGAACACCCAGGGCGACCCTCTCACCGCCACGCCCGCCGGCCCCGGCCCCGACCTGCCCGGAATGACCTCCAATTACATGGTCTCCAACGGCGATTTCGCACCGGATGTCGTGCTCGACGAGCAGCTCATCTCTCCCCCAATCAATTGCCACGGCTACGAGTCCGTTTCTGTTGAATTCTCCACTCACATCAACATCCACGAGGAAGACGAAGACGGCGACCTTCAGACCACGGACTTCGACATCTCCGTCTATGACCCCCATTCTCGACTGTGGTCCGATTGGATGACGATCTTCACTCGCGACCGCTCTTTCGGCGACCTCAGCTCAACTCAGCCGCTTTCTTTCGACATTGCCTCCCTCGCCGACGGCAAGAAGATTCGGCTCCGCTGGCATTTCTACAACACACGATTCGACTTTTGGTGGGCCGTAGACAGAGTTGTTGTTTCCGGCCAAGCCCTGAAATCAAAAATAGCCTCTATGGAGATCAACGGTGAGAACGAGGTGACCCTCTCATGGGACAGATTCGCAACGGGATATTATACCGTCCAGTATACCGATGACCTCACCCATGGCTCATGGACGGATGCTGAAGGAGCCACCTGGCCCATCATTGCCACCACCTGGACCGGCGCCCTTCCCTCCCATAAGCCCATGCGCTTCTACCGCGTCGTTTCCCGGTAGGGCTATGACCGGTATGAGGACACACCAGAAGCACCCTCAGACACGCCCCCATGGAAATCGAACTTGATCTGCCCCTTACTACATGCGTTCGGAAATACGGCGACATATTGCGCTGTCGGAGATGAGCTTTTCCGACAGGATCACAGGATAGGCCGCATCGTTCGAGGCGGGTATCCGGTTCATCAGGATAGCGGCTGGAGCGGAGCCAGAAGTGATGCAGCACGAGGAACTAACGGAGAAGATTGTTGGGTGCGCCTGTCGCGTTTACAAGTAGAGTGGGCTACGGATTGCTGGAATCGGAGCACTAAGAAATAGCGATCTCGTATATCCTGTACTTCTTATAGGGCCTGCCTCCAACCCGTTCCAGAGCCTTGTTGATGAGCAAGTTGTCCTCGAGGGTCCACGACATTTCTGCTGTTTTGTACCCCGCTCGGAGGATAGCGCGCGCCGTTTCCGTGAGGAGAAGTCCGGCCAGGCCCCGCTTTTGAAACTCAGGTCTTATGCCCAGAAGTATCACTCTGACCTGCTCGGCTTTTCGCAGTGCCCACAGGAAGCGGAGAAAGCCCAGGGGGAAGAGCCTGCCATTTGCTTTCTTGAGGGCTGGAGAGATGTCGGGCAGAGTGAGCGAGAACCCCGCGGGCACACGGTTCACTTCGAGTATAAGAAGGAGTCGGGGATTGATGATCGGTTTGAGCTGTTTGACAGTGTGATCGAACTCCGCTTCCGTCATAGGGACGAATCCCCAGTTTCTGCTCCAGGAGGCACTGTAGATTTCTCTGATTCTCTCGGTTTCCTCCCGCCACTTCTTCATGTTGACGCCTCGCACGGTAATGTCCGCCCGTTCCCTCATCAGGTTGGTCAGCCGTTCGTACTTTTCCCAGGCGAAAAGCTCCACCTTTGCGAGATAAGCGTACAAGTCTTTCGCTTTCTGGAAGCCGTAGTCCTCGGCGAACCTGAGGTAGTCCTCGGGTGCGTAAGGCATCATGGTGACGGGCGAGAGGTCGAACCCTTCCAGGAGGAAGCCGCAGACTTCATTGGTCGAGAAGTTCATCGGCCCCCGCATGGAGGTCATCCCTCTTTCACTTAGCCAGCGTGCGGCAACATCGAAGAGCTGACCGGCAATCGAAATGTCGCGCAGGCACTCGAAGAAGCCGAAAAAACCCACACGATCGTTGTGGAACTGATTGTGGCTTCTGTTGATGAAGGTGGCGATTCGTCCGACGACCTCGCCGCTCTTGAGGGCCACAAAGAGCTGGACATCGCTGTGATCGTAAAAAGGATTCTTTCGGGGGTTGAAGCGGTTTAGCTCGTCGTGGATGAGCGGAGGAGCCCAGCAGGGATTCCCCTGATAGACTTTCCAGGGAAATTTGACGAAGCTCTTCAGCATGCGCTTGTTTTGGACGGGCTGGATGGAGATGGCTTCGCCAACGGTCATATCAAACCGAATTCCTTGCCCAGCTTCTCGAACACCTCAAGCACCCGGTCCAGCTCCTCGTCCCTATGGGTGGCCATATAACTTGTCCGAATGAGGCTCTCACCCGGGGGGACAGCAGGGGTGATGATAGTGTTGCCGTAGACGCCGTTGTTGAGGAGCGCACGCCAGAACCGGAAGGCCGTCTCATTCTCGCCTATTTTGATGGGGATGATCGCTGTCTGCGAGCTTCCCGTGTCGAACCCCAGAGCATCGAAGTCCTTCTTCATCCGGGTATATATCTGGGTGAGGCGGTCCCTGCGCTCCGGCTCGTTCTCGATGATGTCCAGCGCAGCAAGCGCCGCCGCAACCGCGGGCGGCGGCATGCTGGCGCTGAAGATCAGGCTGCGGCAGTGGTGCTTGAGATAATGAATAACGTCGTCCTCGCCTGCCAGGAAACCACCGAGGGACGCGAAGGATTTACTGAAAGTTCCCATGACCAGGTCCACATCGTCCTCGAGGCCGAAATGGCTCCCCGTACCATTCCCACCTTCTCCAATCACACCGATGGCATGAGCGTCGTCCACCAGTATTCTGGCCGAATGCTTTTTGGCTACCCTGACCAGGTCGGGGAGGTTCACGATGTCACCCCCGATACTGAAAACACCGTCCACGGCGATCAGTTTTCCACCGGAGTTTTCGCTCTCGCTGAGGATTCTGTCCAGGTCTTCCATATCGTTGTGCTTGAACTTATAGACCTTCCCGAAACAAAGACGGGTGCCGTCTACAATGCTGGCGTGGTCTTCGCGGTCTATGTACACGGAGTCGCCGCGGCCAACGAGAGTGGAGATTCCGCCGAGGTTCGTCTGGAAGCCTGTGCTGAATACCAGGGCAGCCTCTTTGTTCATAAACTTCGCCAGCCGGTTTTCAAGCTCCACGTGGATGTCAAGGTTGCCGTTCAGGAATCGAGAACCGGTGCATCCGGAGCCGTACTTTTTAATGGCCTGGGTAGCGGCTTCCACTACCTTGGGGTGCGTAGTCAGACCGAGGTAGTTATTGGAACCGATCATGATGACTTCCTTGCCGTCAATCACGGCTTTCGTCCCTAAGCTCGATTCGACTTCTGAGAAGAAGGGATACAGGCCCACGGCCATAGCTTCTCTGGCAGCGGTGTAGTTGCGGCACTTTTCAAAGATGTCCATAGTCTCTCCGGATTGACATTTTGATGTTGCTGTTGGTCACATGAAAAGATATGCTCCCATGAGCAATCGGTTGTATGCGCCACGATTTGCAATCTTGTTCACCGGCCAGGCTAACGAGCGATAACACTTTGTGCTCATGGGGCGATTGGCTTCCGCGTTGTGAATTGCCCAGCAATCAAAGACAACAGTCACTGGGCCTGCTCATAAAGATCTCCGGGGGCACACGATCGCAGAGAGGCCCAAGGATCGCCCCCTCATACCGGCGAAATATTTTCAGAGAAGCTACGAAAAAGCGGTGAAATTGTAAACAAATTTATTCCCGGAGCAAGGAGTGCAACGCATACGTTGGCAAACGCTATGGAGGCCCTGGTAACCGGAAGCAATGGATTTCTTGGGAGCCATCTCGTAGAAGGTCTGATAGCAAGAGGCTATGAGGTCCACTGCCTTGTGCGCCGGACCAGTAATTTGAGGTGGCTGAAGGGATTGCCCCTGCAACTGATTTACGGCGATGTCACCTCACAGGGGTCCTTGCCGGAGGCAGTGACACAGAAAGACTATGTGTACCATGTGGCGGGCGCTTTGAAAGGGAGAAGCCAATGGGCTTTTGACCGGGTGAATTTCTACGGCACAGCGAACCTGCTGAGGGCGTGCTGGAGGCACAATCGGGGAGTGAGAAGATTTGTGCTGATCAGCAGTCAGAGCGCCGGGGGGCCAAGCCGGAAAGGGCAGCCCGCCGCCGAGAACGATGCGCCGAGGCCGGTATCGCGATACGGAAGGAGCAAGCTGAAGGCGGAGCAGGTGGCGAGGAAGTACACGGAGCGGCTTCCCCTAACCATTGTTCGCCCGCCGGCGATATTCGGTCCTCGGGACCGCGGAATGCATCCCTTTTTCAAGATGTTGAAGAAAGGGCTTGTCGTAGTTGTCGCAGGGGAGAGGTATGCGAATTTCGCTTACGTGAAGGACGTCGTGGCGGGAACAATCCTTGCCGGGGAAAAGGAAGCCGGCAAAGGGCAAACGTACTATATTGCGGCTGAGCGCGGCTGTCCATGGCGGGAATTTGCGGAGGTGGCGGCTCGGGTCATCGGAAGGCGAGTCGTGATGATGCTTGTTCCGCCAATGGTCGTGAGGGCAGTGGGAGGATTCAACAGCCTGGCCGCAGCACTTACCGGAAAGACACAGATGCTCGATTGGTGCAAAGCACACGAGATTTTGCAGCCGTATTGGTTGTGCGACATCTCGAAAGCGAAAAAAGAACTGGGGTATCGCCCGGCATATTCTCTCCAACAGGCTCTGGCGGAAACGATTGAGTGGTACGAGAAAGAGGGGTGCATATAGCCGGCGCGACATAGAAGTGCGAGTCAGCCCGTGCCCGTTAGTTGCGGGGCGATTTTTCCGGTGCTCGAGGTATGTTCTCGGCGAGAGCCTATTCCTTCTGCTTCGGCTTGGATCGAATGGGCTTTCCGAGACCTCAAGAACTTCATCGAAACCCGCCCCATCCGCCTTCACACAGATGCTCAGGCCAGATAGCACCCGCAGATATACCTCTGGCCTCCCTCAATCCAGAGCGTACTCGACAAGAAACTCAACCACCCTGCCGCCCCATGGTCTCCCCAATGGCCTTACAGCGCCAGTGAAATGCGCTGACGGCTTGCTTGGGCCTCGCGGTAGCCCCCGCACACTCCTTGAGGCTGCGCAGTACCCCGTTGTTGTGGTTAAGCTACTTGCGGACGAATTTGATCGTGCAGCCCCACTGCCGCGTTTCCTTGAGTTTAACCTCCTTCCCGGCGAGGAGGTCGTCGAGGGCGTTCCTCAAATGCGGGGTTTTCGTCCCTCTCTGGGGCTCGATTGATCCCTCGTAACGAAGAATACCCTTGGCGTCAATGACGAAGATGTGGGGAGTGTGGGTTGCCTTGAACTGGTCGGCGACGACGTTGTTCCAATCCTTGACGACGGGGAAAAGGCCGCCTATTCCCGCATTGCGGGTGCGTCCGAAGTTTTTCACCTTCTGGTGTTGCGCGACCTCGTCGGCAGGCTCCTGCTTGTTGGAATTGATTCCCAGGAAAGCCACCCCTTTTCCCTTATAGTCGGCGCAGACCTTGCGGATAACCGGGTCCTGCCCGAGGGAGTACGGACACTGGGTCGCAATGAACTCAATGACCAGAATCTTCCCTTTGAATTGGGAAAGAGTGTATTCCTCCTTGCCATCGCCGGTTTTGAGCTTGAAGTCGAAGGGGACGGGCTTGTCCATCGCCACGGTCTTGGGCTTCCCAGTGTCACCAATGATGGACAGAGCCGATGGCAGGAATGTGAGAAGCAATGCCAGGCTGAGAACGAGTGTTGCAGTCTTCATCTTTTGACCCTCCTGATCAACAAATGTGTCCAGACATGCCCCGCCGGTACCGTTTGCCTTGCGGGCCGACCCCGACATAGGCGACGGTCCGGTCGCTGCGATTCTTAAACGCTTTTTAGGTTTCAGAAGTTCAGGAAAAACTCAGCAGAGTCATAATGCCGCCGCAGAAAGGGTTTGTCAACTGCTTAGGAGGAAAGGGTGTGGCTGCGTTTGAGGGGTGGAACGAAATGAGGCTCTGGATCCCAGCACGGACCCTATCTCGCCCTTTCAGGACTTGAGGTGAAAAACCGGCATCCCGTCCCAGGGCACCGCCCTGGGGAAACAAACCAAGCCCATCGAGAAGCCCTGAAGGGGCGCAATAAAACAATCGTGACAAAAGGTTTGACGAAGCTGACGGCGACCCCTCGCATCCCACTCAAATACAGCCACACCCGAAGGAAATGGGTCGCAGCTAAAACACAACAATAAGGTGTACCAGGTGCAGCAAAAAACGTTGTATGGTGTCGGCTCATTTTGTGTAGAATCGCCTGGGCTGGGAGGGCTGAGGCGAAAAGCTGCTCCCTGCCGCAGTAAGATGCCTGTACAAAGCAATAATGGAACAGTCACAGGTCATGTACACACAAACCAAAACGGTTGTCGAACAAGGACTCTGGGGGGGCAACGATGGGTGAACTTATTGACGGAAAGCGCGTCGCTGAAGAAATCAGAGCAGAACTGAAAACTGAAATCGCTTCCCTTATTGAAAAGGTGGGCCGGGCGCCCGGATTGGGGGTCATCCTCGTCGGAGATAATCCCGCCTCGAAGGTGTACGTGAGACACAAGAGGAAGGCGTGCGATGAGCTGAGCATCTTTTCCCAGGAGTGTCTTCTTGAAAAGGACATCGAAGAGGGCGTGCTCCGCGAGAAGATTGAACAGTTGAATAACGACGACAGGATTGACGGCATCCTCCTTCAGTTGCCGCTGCCGGATCATCTTGACGAGGACACCATGGTCTCGCTGATAGAGCCCGCCAAAGACGTGGACGGCTTTCACAAGTTGAACCTCGGTCGTCTCCTATGGGGAAAGGAGCTTTTTGTTGCATGCACACCATTCGGAATTCAGCAGCTTCTCCTCCGCAGCGGCGTGAACATCGAGGGAAGTCACGTGGTGATTGTGGGAAGGAGCAATATCGTGGGCAAGCCCCTGGCAGCCTTCCTCATGCAGAAAAAGGAGGGCGCCAACGCAACCGTCACAGTTTGCCATTCCCGAACAAAAAACCTGCCCGAGGTGACGCGGACAGCAGACATCCTCGTGGCGGCCATGGGCAGCCCCAGGACCATCACCGCAGATATGGTCAAGCCGGGCGCTGTGGTGGTGGATGTCGGCATCAACAGAATTCCGGACGAATCGCGCAAGAGCGGCTATCGCCTTGTAGGCGACGTTGATTTTGAGGCGGTGAAAGACGTGGCGTCGAAAATCACGCCGGTGCCCGGCGGTGTCGGCCCCATGACCATCGCAATGTTGATGACGAACACAGTCCGCTCCTTCAAGATGCGCAGTGGGCTTGAAGTCTGAAGCGGCAAGGGCCGCTAAGGGAAGCAGCAGCTCCGCGTGGCCTCGCCAGGCCGCTATCAAAGGCGCGTCTTCGCGTAAGCAGCAATGCCCTTCGCAATACCTTGAGCCACCTTTTTCCTGTAGGACCCTTTTGACAGAAGATTTGCCTCTCGTGGATTAGAAAGGTAGCCCACCTCGATGAGAACCGCAGGGCATTTCGTTCTCGCCAGAACGGCGTAATTCTGTTTTCTTATGCCCCGGTCGTTGGCGCCGGTCGCTTTTTTGAGGGTCTGCTGGAGGAAATTAGCGGCCTGGACGCTCTGTCGCTCCCTCCCGTTTTCACTGTAATAAATCTCGAAACCCCTGACTTCCTTCCGAGGGCAGGAATTCGCATGGATGCTCACGAAAAGAGTGCCATGCTCGTCGTTGGCCATGCTGGCTCTTTTTGGGAGAGGGATAAATTCGTCTGTCCGCCGGGTCAGAGTGACTTGCAGCCCTTTCCGCTCGAGCAGCCGTTCGACCCGTAGAGCTATGTCCAGCACCACGCCCTTCTCGAACGGCGCCCCATCCGGCGATGCGCCCACGTCTATCCCACCGTGCCCCGGATCGAGAACGATCTTGATCCGGCCCCACTTGCTGCTTTCGGTTCCTTTTCCATCCTCCGAAGGGACGCATCCCCATTGGACGATGACAGCTATCAGAAGAAGCACGACCATAGATCGCGGCTGAGCGAAGCTGGGCATCGAAAACCTTTCGTTGGGAGGAGCCAGAGAGCGGGGAAAAATACTGACAAGCATTTTACCGGAAGCGGCGTGGTGCGCACAACATTATTTTTACGCTCCCTGCCCCTATGGTATGCTCTAAGGATCATGGCAACGATTCAACCATCCAAGAGGAGATGCAAATGACAACGATTGAGATTGTTCTCATCGGCCTTCTGGCCATGTTGCTGATCATGCTGTACTGGGTAGGCGCCATATTCTACGCCATCCAGAAGGGCTTCAACCAGGTCGTCAAAGGCCTTGAATCAATTGATGCCCGGTTAGCACGCCTGGAGGAGAAGAAGTAGGCCGCCTCCGCGTCAGGATTAAACAGCGCTCGTACATCGCCTCACAGGGAACAGCCGGGAGATGAAAAAAGAGAAGACGATTCTGGGCATTGACGAAGCGGGCCGGGGATGCGCGATCGGCCCCATGGTGGTTTGTGGTGTCCTGCTCGATCAGAAGACAAGCGAGAAGTTGAAGGCGGAAGGCGTTAAAGATTCTAAGGTACTAAGCCCCGCCAGAAGAACCTATCTCGCCGGCAAGATCAGGGAGGTGGCGAAGGGCGTATTCATCGAGGAAATCCCCCCATCGGAAATCCAGGAGCGAAATCTGAACCTCTTAGAGATATGGCGCGCGGCGAGGATCATTTCCGCGTCGAAGGCGGACCGGGTCTACATGGATGCCCCGGTCGGCACGGACAAGGGCATTAAAACGTTTCGCGAGCACATCAAGTGGTGCGTCGGCGAAAAATGCCCGACAATCGTTGCAGAAAACCGTGCGGACGCCACCTACGTGGTCGTGGGGGCAGCTTCCATCATTGCTAAGGTCAGAAGGGACGGCATCATCGGGGAACTCAGAGGACAATTCGGTGATTTCGGTTCCGGCTACCCTTCCGATGAAAGGACGCAGCGGTTTCTGAGGGATTGCTACGAGAAGGACAGGTGCTTTCCCGACTGCGTCAGACGCCGATGGAAAACGGTAACGCGAATGACAGCTCCGGTCCAGGCAATGCTGCCATTCGGGGATAAGCGAGGCTGATTTAAGAGGATTATTTTCTAACGCTCGACGGGCGGGGCGACGGCGGCGAATCACCTGAAATCAACGATCTTCGGCATCAGCTTCTTCTGATGGTTGGGGCGTCTCGCCCGAAGGTAGATTGCCAAGAAAGTCAGCCCTAACAGAAGCCCGCCGAGAAGGATGGACGCTAACTCCCCCTGGAGCCCGATCCCGACAATCCGCGCCAGGTCAGGCGCTGCCGCCGCCCCGATGATAAAGGCAATGAGCGGTAAAATGAAAACCGTCCCTCCGCCCTTGAGAACTTCTTTCGAGTCAACCTCAATGGTCACCTCGTGACCTGCTCGCAACCCCTCGACCGCCTCCAGCTCCAGGGACATCTTTCCTCCGGACGGTCCCCTTGAGCAGAGATTGCAGTGCGCGCACTCCTTCCCCGGTACAAGTTCTACGAGGGCGCGACCCTCGTGTATGGAGATAACTCTTCCCTTTTCAGTCATGGAACAAACCTACATCGCCACCCACATATCCTTTCGACTATTCTAACGCGATTGGGCTGTGGTTTGTTTCAGTCATGGCATCCTCGGACGGCACGCGACGAGAACAGCCACGTTTCGCTGAGGCAGAAAGGAGTGAGACATAGAGATACTGGCCCGGCAGCATGCGGCAGGCAGGGGGCCAGCAGCCACCAGCTTCTTTCGGGTGGCATCTACAGTCAGGTTGAGTCCTTCGAGAGTTCGAGCACCAAGCAGCAAAAGATCGCCCGGTTGCGCGAACACAACTTCGTCAATTGTGAAGTATTTGTTCACCCGAATGATCGCGAAACCCACAGGGCGGGTCACAATCTCCCCGTTAGCCATGATGAAACTGACGTCCTTCTTCTCCCTACGGATGCCGACGCGCTCCAGTTTGGCAGCCGGCAGCCAGGTGTGCTCGCTGCCTGTGTCCACGAGGACTTTCTGAATGCGGAGTGACCTTGACCTATCGACGTGATTCTCGACCCTGCAGCTTGTGTGGAATGAACCCATGCTACCGATTCTCCTCCGACTGGGCGACATCTCAATTGGCTCCGGCTCAACGCCCTGCCCCTGGCATTCGCGAGAGGGCGGCGTAAGGGGGAGCATGTGTTCGGCGGACAGCCTGCGAAGGGTGGCCCCTTCCTATTCCGACGCACCCCTTCGTGTGCCCAAGCGTCAGTTTATTCGGCATTCATTGAAGTCTCCCATGGGAGATCATCAAAGAGAAACAAATACATCTTAACAAGGTCCGTCTGTCTGTCAAGTGAGAAATTCATCAAGCGACCCTATCGCGGTTACCTGCCCGGCTACACACCAGCGCCGCAAAGCGCATGCGGAGAAAAACTCAGCGTTCAGAACGGCTCGCCCATCAGCTTCACCAGCTCCTCGTGGCTGCGGCTCTTTCGGTAGACGCAGGTCATATAGAAATCAACTCCCCCCAACCTTTTTCCTCGACGTATTCGACGACAGCGGGATTGTGCGTGGAAAGCCCGACGCGAACGCCGGCATCCCGAATGCGACGGAGGGTATCTCTCGCGGTATGAAGCCCTCCCCTCCCGCCATAACACATCGGTGACTTCTCCGTGGAAGGCCACGCCGATGGGCTTAAGGGCAAGGACGTCTGCAAACTGCTTCTTGTCGGCGACCTTCTTCGGTGAGCAGAGGCAAATCCATTGCATTTTACCCCCTTCATTGCGAAACCGCGTCAGCACATCTCTCACTCTCTTACTGTAGTCGGTCTGCCAGGTGTTGATCCCCTGCGCCTGGCAGCGATGCAAGAACTCGACCGTTCGCTCAAAGGTAAACGGAATTATCCCTTTGACTCAGGGTAGCAAAGACGTGGGGTATTGACAAATGTGTGAAAAAGAGCGAACATATCTAAGAATCGGAAGGGGTTTTCGTGGTCATATACGCCAATACGCGGTGTGGCGCAGGAGTATTGTTATGTCTAAACACAGTAGAACCCCCCTGCAAATTCGGCTCGAAGGTCCAGCCGTTAAGCATAATCGGATTGCTCTCAACGATCTTCTCTCTCTTGGGGAACACCTACAAGCTGCTGTTCAGAGGATCGGCCAGGTATTATCCGGCCAAAAGGAAAGTGGTCATCCAGGGCGAAGACCCGCAGAGATTCAAAGTAGCTGTACCCTTGAGGTAATAAGCATCACAAAAGGAAGTCTCTGCATACAATGTGATTTGCCCGTTACAGAGCACCACGATATGTTTGATTTGGGTGAACAAGCCCTTGAATGCTTTGTTAATGGCGTAAAGGTTTTAGAAAGTGATGGCGAAGACTTACCAGAGGGTTACGATAGGGGCGTGCTCACCGCATTGAAAGAACAGGGAAAGCTCTTTGATCGCGGAATCCAAAGAATTTCCTTTAGCCTTAAAACAAAAAGAAAACAGCGGATTGCTTCTTCTTACACTCCCGATGTTTATAGGAGAGTCATTGCACGGATAGAGCAACCTATCGAGGCTAAAAGGACATTGGAAGGACGGCTCTTGATGGCCGATTTCAAGGAGACAGGTTTTCGTTGCCGCATTCATCCCACCATTGGGCCTGCCATTCCCTGTGCTTTTAACGAAGGGGACAAGGGTGCTATTTTGTCAGCGCTAACACATAAAGTCCGACTCCTTGGGGAGGCCCAGGAATCTGGGGGTAGAATTCGTGAGTTCAACATCGAGCAAATCGAAGTCCTCGACCGAGATGCTGCCTTTTTCGGGCCCAAAAAGGATTTAGCAAGTCTCGCTAAGCAACAAGGAGTTGAGCCAATCACAGATTTTGACCGGCTTGCCTCTAAGCTATGGCCGGAGGATGAAGGGGTAGATGAATTCATTGAGAGTATTCGGGCAGCGCGCGAGCAAGACCTCGAAGGGGAATCGCCGTGAACGGCACCGTAGTTGTGGACACCGACGTTATCTCTTTTCTAATGAAGGGCGATCCTAAGGCTGACTGGTATCAGCCATACTTAAAGGGGAAACGGTTGATGGTTTGCTTTGTCACCATAGCCGAGTTGTATTTTGGGGCCTTCTGTGCCAAATGGGGGCCCCGACGCCTTGCAGAATTGCAGCAGATTTTGCGAAATTACATCGTTTATCCCTTTGATGAACCTCTTTGTGTGACATGGGCTAAGGTTCGGTCAGAAGACAAACAACGGGGGATAGGAATTGGTCATTCAGATGCTTGGATTGCCGCTACCGCATTGTTGTATCAGATTCCCCTGGTTACCAATAATGCAAAACATTTTGTTTGGATAGACGGGCTTCAGGTAATTTCGGCAACCTGTTAGCCTCGTTTCGCTTGCCCGTGCTCCACAATCAGCGCGTTCCTCAGCACCGTCCGCCGGTCTTGTTCACCTCAGGGAGCTGAAGGGGCTGCAGTGGCTCAACCTTGACGAGACGAAGGTGACGGACGCTGGCGTGAAGGCGCTGCGGCGCTCGCTTCCTCAGACCCATATATTCAGGTGACCGAAGAGTCTGGCGCCGGGCAGGCAAGCCGGGCGGCCGCGCGAGGCGCAAGGAACCGGCGGAGATGGGCGCGGTGCTGGCCAAACGCATCCGGCCTGGCACGCGCCTGCCACTGGCACGCCGCTACAGCGATCCAGATCCGACCTGACAGCTCGTGAGCTTTCCGGCACAGTAGGTCGTGTTCCATGCTCTTCCTTCTCCGCAACGTACCGGGTTCCCCCCGCTGACCGATCCCGCTCCCCCGGGACTCCCCGGTGTCATCATAACTTCCTGCACGCAGATTCGATGCCGTTGCCCTCCTTCGCACTTTTTCGAAACTCATTCCGCAGCTCTGCCCTTCTCCTGGGTGCGGCGGTATTTCCGTGGCAGCCACGACGTATCCGGATAGCGCCGTGGTATTTCGCCCTTACCCCGCCGACGGCGGGGCTACTTCTGCTTTTACTCCCTCTCCCAGGGCTGCGCCCTGGGCTATGCTATTGCGCCCCGTTGGGGCTTTGCAGCACGGCCGGACGCAAGCCCCAAAGGGGCGACATCTCCTCAGCCCTGGGCAACGCCCAGGGGGGTCCGTGCGACCCAACGATTGAAGCTCTGAAGGAGCGAGATAATGCCGTGCCGCGCTAACGCGGCCACACCCGTTCTTCTCCGCGGGTTGACGACTCGCGAGAAGCGTGGTAGGCTTCCGTGCAGCTTTCGGCGAGCGATTCCGGCCAAACGATGGAGATAGACGAATGTTTGAGGTCAGTGTTCGCGAAGATTTCTCTGCGGCTCATCGGTTGAGGAACTACCCGGGCAAGTGCGAGAAGGTGCACGGGCACAATTGGATCGTGGAAGCCTTTGTCCGGTGTGAGTGGCTCGACGGGATTGGCATGACGATTGATTTCAAAGAGATCAAGGAAGCATTGACAACCGTACTGGCGGAGCTGGATCACAAGGACCTGAACGAAATCGAGCCCTTCGATAAGGAGAACCCGTCGTCGGAGAACATCGCCAGATACCTGTACGGGAAGCTGAGCAAGGCCCTGAACACACCCAAAGTTCGCGTCTCGAAAGTGAGCGTCTACGAGACGCCGGACTCCTGCGCATCCTATTGGGAAGAATGAGATGTCTCTTAAAGTCAACGAGATTTTCAAGAGCATCCAGGGCGAGTCGTGGTTTGCCGGACTGCCATGCGTCTTCGTGCGCTTGACAGGATGTAACTTGCGGTGTACGTACTGCGACACGAAGTACGCTTATGAGGAAGGCGAGGAGCTTTCGGTGGAGGAGGTCGTGGACAAGGTAGGAAGCTACGGCTGCCCCATGGTAGATATTACGGGTGGTGAACCTCTTCTCCAGGACGAGACCCCGGAGCTGGCAAGCAGCCTCCTTGAAAAGGCCAAAACCGTCCTGGTGGAAACCAACGGAACCTTTGACATAGACATTATGCCAAAAGGGGTGGTGAGAATCGTTGATGTCAAGTGTCCCGATAGCGCCCAGTCAGAAAAAATGATGTGGGAGAACTTGGACAGGCTGGTGAAGACCGACGAGGTCAAGTTCGTCGTGCAGTCGAGGCGGGATTACGATTGGGCCAAGTCCATCGTGGTGGAATATGAGCTGCTTCGCCGGTGCATGGTCCTGTTTTCCCCGGCCTTCGGCATTCTCGAACCCCGATCGCTCGCCGAATGGATGCTCGAGGACAACCTGACGGTCCGCTTGAATTTTCAACTGCACAAGTATATCTGGGGTCCCGACAAGAGAGGAGTGTGAGGGTGCAGAAGAAGGCTGTTGTCTTGCTCAGCGGCGGGATTGATTCCTCGACCGTTCTCGCCCTGGCGAAACAAGAGGGCTTCGACCTCTACGCCCTCACGATACACTACGGGCAGAGACACGGGATAGAAGTCGAGGCGGCAAGGGCCATCGCCAGGGCAATGTCGGTGAAAGAACACAAGGTCATCGCCGTTGACCTGAGGGCGATCGGAGGCTCCGCTTTGACCGGCGACGCCGAAGTGCCCAAATCGAGAAGCGTAGACGAAATCGCCGGAAAGATCCCCGTGACCTACGTGCCAGGGAGAAACACGATTTTTCTGGCTCTGGCTCTCTCTTGGGCGGAGGCAATCGGCGCCTCAGACGTTTTCATTGGGGCGACCGCCGTTGACTACAGCGGCTACCCCGATTGCCGACCGGAGTATATCGAGGCATTCCAGAGGCTGGCAGACCTCGGCACGAAAACGGGAGTGGAAGGGAAACCGATCAGCATTCGCGCGCCTTTTGTGAACACACCCAAGAGCGATATCGTCCAACGAGGCGACGCCCTCGGTGTGGATTATTCTCTGACGCACAGTTGCTACGACCCAACCGAGGACGCAAAAGCATGTGGGAAGTGCGATAGCTGCCTGTTCCGAAAGAAAGCCTTCACGGAGGCGGAGGTGAAAGATCCCACGCTCTACGCGGAGTAGCCGATACAAATAACTTTCGTAACACGTCGGCGAACCCCTTTCTGAATAAGGACCACCGGGCACTAATCAATTGCTATTGTAGTTTTGATCGCGACACATATGGACAATGGTAGGGATTATCGGACTGCCATCGCAGAGTCTGCTTGAGAAATACCATGGCGAGGACATCGTTGACCTCGATTGTCCTCTCCAGGGCACGCTGTCCTATGATGCGGTGGAGAGTCGCTGCCCCAAGATTTTCTGCGCGGTCCTCACAACCTGTTTTACCAATGCAATGCTGGTCAAGCCCCACGTGATTCTGGCGGACGTGGGGCCGGGTAAATGCGAAGGGGCAAGATACCTCTGCACGATTTTGCAGGACCTTCTCCCCTCCACGACGATCATCGCCGAGGAGAACAGGGATTCGGTTCGCCGACCAGCTACCAATTGCGAATGCTATACCGTTCCCCTGCGGGAGAGGATGCAGCGAATCGTTGACAAGATCATAAAGCCGGACCTCCCTGACTTCCCGAAGAGCGATTCGCCCCCGAAGGCAGGGTTCTGGGGAGTGCCTCCGAGGGATTTCAGGATTCTGGAGGGGTTTCCTGACGAGACCATCATCTTAGGATGGAGCCGGTGCATGGATAACCGCACGCCCGCTGATCTCGAACTGGAAATGGAGACGCCGGGCGACATTCCGGTAGTCTTTTTTGCCCAGAGTTTCTGCCAGAAGAGCATTCTGGCGAAGGCTCTGGCTCAAAAACACCAGGGGCTTTTCGTGGAAAGTGACGAAAAAGTGGACAACAGCACGATTCTAAAGATCGAGGCTTTTCTGAAACTGCGAGGGGCGCTGTGATTCTCGGAGATTTCGGCACGAGCTACACAAAGCTGTACGACAATGGGAATATGAAGATCGTCCCCACGGTAGAACTGGAAGCTGGCTTTTCCGCTGATGCCGGCTGCGGCCACCAGGCCAGAGGGCGAGCCAGGCGAATCGAAAATGAGCTCGTCGCCCTGGCTACCGGTGCAAAGGCCATGGTGGGAAGGGACGACTTCGTTTGCGTTGACGTGGGCAGCCGCGACATCAAGAAAGTCATCTTCCAGGGCGGACGTTACGCCGGGTGCGATTGGAACTATGTCTGCGGGGCGCTGGCCGGGTTCACCCTGGAGCTTTTATCACAGCACTACCACCTGCGCTATGATGAGATCGAACCTTCCCAAGAAGGCCTTCCAGTGAAGTGCGGCATCCTGGGCATAAGCAGCCTTTTTGACCTCGTGGCCCAGGGCGAAAATCTTCAGCGGGCGGTGGCGAAGTTTGTGAAGGGAGTGGCCATGAACGTCTATCATTTCGCCGGAAAGCCACAAACCCTTTTCCTGGCGGGCGGGATGTGCGAAAATAATCTATTCCTGCGATCCATCCCGGGGGAGGTGGTTAAGCTCGGCAGGTTCATCTCAGTTGAAGGTCTGAAGACATTGATTGAGGAGAAGGCTGACGTTGATTGAACAGCGCGGGCCACGCATGTCTGGCACGTTTGCTGCTCTGGATCGAATCTGGAAACCCGAAATGACGTGAGGCACGATGAAGAAAAGGGACCCGGAAAAAGTCTTTCAAGACAAAGAAATTGATCTGAGAGGAGAGAGAATTGACCCGGACCTCTTCCGGCGGGTGGGCGAGAACATCATCCTGCGGGTCAGGTCAAACGTTGTACCCTCACCCCAGGTGGTACTCGGAGGTGATACCAGGGAGGACACACCGGAGTTGATGAACGCTCTCAGCCGGGGAATCATGAACCGTGGGGGGAGCATCATCCTGATCGGCGGACAGATCGCAAAGCCCATTGCATACTTTTCCGCGGAGCTGTACCGGGCTGACGCCCTCGCGTACGTGACCGCCTCTCACGTTCGGGCGGGGTGCAATGGAGTGAAGGTCTGGTTTCCGGAAAGGCCCACAGCGCACCAACCCGCCCTCTCTCTGGCGGCCAGGGAAGTGGTCAACAAGCACCAGGAGATCATCCGTGAATACCAGCAGTATCTCCTGAGCACTTTTGGACCTGACCTGGGCCAGGGAACATCGCTCGTCGTTGATTCGTTATTCGGCTCAGCCCGACTCGTAGCTCCCCAGGTGCTCAAGAAGTCCATGTTCGACCTGGAATCCCTCCATGCCTTCGTTGATAGTAAATTCACGCATCTTCAGAATAATGCCCCCGATCCCACTCTGCCCAGAAACCTTGACGAACTCAGGCAGGTGGCAGAGGTATGGGAAGGAATTGGGGCAGCCTTCGACGGGGATATGGACAGGGTGGTCTTCGTTGACGAGAACGGTGAAGTTGTCCCCGCCGACGAGATCGCCATGATCTTAGGCAGATACATACTCAAAAACCTCCGCAAGAAATCGAAGATCGTTTACCACTGTCAGTCTTCAAACGGACTACCCGAGGTGATCCAGGAAGCGAGAGGAAAGCCAGTGATCCAGGAGACTGGCTGGCGAAGCATCAAGGAAAAGATGGAGGAAGTCAGCGCAGCGTTCGGGTCAGAAATCAGCGGCCACTTCTTCTACGGCAAGGGGCTTTATTACGTGAACAACGGCGATGATGGGCTGTTCACAACACTAATGCTGTGCAAAGTGCTGAAGGAATCGCAACAAAGCCTCGTAGAAGCCCGCAAGGAGCTGCCAGCTTACTTCACCTCTCCGGAACTGAGGGTTTCCTACGACAGGCGCCGAAGTCTCCGAATTCTGGAAGCGCTGAGAAAACGGTTCGAGAAAGACGACAGCTTTTCCCTGAGCATCATCGGGCGCGACCTGCGAGCCGAGAAACGCGATGGAAAAGAGTGGTGCTCATGGTTGGTCTTTCGAACGTCCCTCACCGAACCCGGAAAGCTCTCCTTCCGCTTCGAGGCGAGGACGCTCCCCCATCTCGCCGAAATCAAACGCACCCTCTTTGAGTCAATCCCCCAGGACGACCAGCCGCTGAGACAAATGCTGGAGGAATCGTACAAGACCTCCGTGGGTGACCCCACGGCTTATTATCGAAGAGCGCTCCAGACCAAGGGCAGCTTGCGCGAGCAACAGCCCGACCGGAAACGGAAGTGATTGAGCATCCCAAAGTTCGCAGAGATAACTGAGAAACTTCACGCGTTCGACGTGACCTCTGCGGCCTCTGCGATCTCTGCGGTGAAAAAATCCGCTTCTCACGACTGGCACAATTCGGCTCATGACGCCACGGTGCCTGCGGTCTCGCTGAAGAGAAAAAGTGTTCGTTGATTGGGTAAGAGTCAAGACGATTGCTGGAAAAGGGGGTGATGGGTGCGTCAGCTTCCGGAGGGAGAAGTATGTCCCGCGAGGCGGACCGGACGGCGGCAATGGCGGAAATGGAGGGAACGTCGTCCTCGTCTCGGATGAGGATGTAGATAGCCTGGTCTCCCTGAAGTTTAAGCCTATAATACGAGCCGGAGACGGACAGCACGGCCGGGGAAAGCTCAAGACAGGCGCGGACGGAAAAGACGTGATCGCTCTCGTCCCACCCGGCTCGGTTGTTCGAGATGCCAGGTCCGGCGTAGCCCTCTTCGATTTCACCTCCTCCGGCCAGCGCTTCGTCATTGCCCACGGCGGCAGAGGCGGCAGAGGAAACGCCAGTTTCAAGAGCCCCACCAACCAGGCCCCTCGCCGGTTCGAGAGGGGCAAACCGGGCCAGACCGTTACCCTGGACATTGAACTCAAGCTGATTGCCCACCTCGGTCTGGCCGGTTTCCCCAACGCAGGAAAGTCAACCCTCTTGTCCAAAATCTGCGACGCCAGGCCCAAGATCGCCAGCTATCCCTTCACCACGCTCTCCCCGAACCTGGGCGTGCTGAAACAACAGGACGATTACCGCATCATCAAGGTCGCCGACGTCCCCGGCCTAATTGACGGCGCACACGCCAACCGAGGCCTCGGTCATCAGTTCCTCCGCCATATCGAGCGAACCTCCGTCCTCGTCCTCGTCATTGACATCGCCGCAGTGGATGGACGCGACCCCCTGGAAGATTACCGGGTCCTTCGCCGCGAGCTTGAGCTACACGACGAGGAACTCGGCAAGCGTCCGTTTATCGTGGCCTGCAATAAAATGGACCTGGAAAGTGCCCCTGGAAATCTGGCGGTTTTTCGGGCACAATCCGCAGTGCCCGCAGAGAAAATCTTTCCCATCTCCTGTCTCACCGGCTCCGGGCTGCAGGAGCTGGCGAAAGTCATCACCAACATGGTCAACCGAAAAGAATGAGTCCTTCTTCAACAGTGACCGCGAAAAGAAAAATCGGAATCCTCGGCGGGACATTCAACCCCATCCACGCCGGCCACCTCATCATAGCCGAAGCCGTCCGCCACCAGTACGAACTCCACAAGGTCCTGTTCATCCCCTCCGCGAATCCGCCTCACAAGGAAGGACAGGAAATCATCCCCGCGGTACACAGGTATAAGCTCGTCTCCCTCGCCATCGCAGATAACCCATTCTTCGAAGTCTCCGACATCGAGATGAAACGGGAGGGGCGATCCTATTCGGTCCAGACGCTTCACGCCCTGCGAGACGCCGACCGGCAACCCACCGACTACTTCTTCATTATCGGCGCCGACAGCGTCCCCGAGCTCCGCACCTGGAAGAACATCCAGCAACTCGCCAGCCTCTGCACCTTCGTCGTCGTCCCTCGTCCCGGATGGGGCATCCAGCGGCTGGCGCACATGGACCTCGGCCTGCCGAAATGGCTCAAGCAAAACCTCCTGGCAAACGTCGTTTCGGCCCCGCCAATCGGTATCTCCTCGACCGAAATTCGTGATAGAATACAGCAAGGGCGTTCCATAAGATACCTTGTCCCCAAGGCGGTGGAAGAGTATATTGCGGAGCACAGCCTCTACCGAGTGACCGATGGCCCAGCCTGACCAGACAACTACGGGAGGACACCATGCCCAAGCTAATCACGGCTCGATGCCAATCGTGCGGGACTGAAATTGAGATTGAGTGGACTCGCGGGGAGAGATGCCCAACCTGCGGTTCGGACAAATTCTTCCCCGTCGTCCACGTGGACAGGTCACCGGCGGGACGAGAGCCCCGAGCCAAGCTCTCCCGGAAGCCCGTGGGGCTGATCTTAGCGATGCTCCTTTTCATCGTCGCCGTTTCCGCGCTCATCTATCGCGTGAAAACAACCTCGCGCCAGAAAGAGTTCTATAAGATGACCACCATGATCTGCACCAACCCGGAGTGTGAGAGAACCTTCCAGCTCAGGCTACAAACAAGCGATGTCTTCCCCAAAAAGAGGTGTCCCCACTGCAAACAGATGACCGCCCTTCGCGCGGCTCAATGCCGAAACTGCCTGGAAATCTTCGGGCTTGACCCCGATCGCCGGCCCGATCCCACATCGAATTTGAAATGCCCCAACTGCAGCTCGCAAGAGATCAATTTTGACTCCTCTACGCTCGAGCTCGAACAAGAGGAGGGACTGCAGTGACCAGATACGCGTTCGCCATGGGGGTCCGTAATGGTGGGCGATGAAAGCCGTCGTCTTCGGAGCGGGAAATATCGGCAGAGGCTTCCTCGGTCAGCTCTTCTTCCAATCCGGCTACCAGATCGTCTTCGTCGAGCTGGCTGAAGACATCATTGACCGCCTCAACGCCGACCGCGCTTACCCCATTAAGATCGTCGGCGACGGACAGCGAACCTACCTCGTCCAGGGCGCTCGCGCAATCCATGCAAAAGACGTCGAGCACATCATCGAAGAGATTAAGACCGCCGACATCCTCGCCACCGCAGTCGGCGTCAACGCCCTCCCTGCCATCGCCCCCACCATCGCTAAATCTATCCAGCAGCGCTTCGACTCCGGCAACACCGCCGAGCTCAACGTCATCATCTGCGAGAACATCATCCATTCCGGTGAGCACCTCAAGCGGCTCGTCCTCCAGCACCTCCCACCCCGGTACCATGCCACCATAGACCAAAACATCGGCTGGGTCGCCACCGTCGTCAGCCGCATGGTCCCCGTCGTCACCGAAGAGATGAAAAAAGAAAACCCCGCCCAGATAGCCGTCGAGCCCTACTGCATCCTCCCCGTGGACAAAACCGCGTTCAAAGGACCTCTCCCCAGGATCGAGGGATTCCACTTCGCCGACAACCTCCCAGCCCTCGAAGAGCGGAAACTCTTCGCCCACAACGCCGGGCACGCCCTCTGCGCCTACTTCGGCTACCACAAGGGCTTCACCTACATCTACCAAGCCATCCGCGACAAACAAATCCGCCGCAAAACCCTCACCGGCCTCAGCGAATCCGGCCGCGCCCTCATCAAAAAACACCGCTTCACTCCCAAAGAACACAAGGCACACATCGAAGACCTCGTCCGCCGCTTCGGCAACGTCGCCCTCGGCGACACTGTCGCCCGCGTCGCCCGCGACCCCATCCGCAAACTCGGGCGAAACGACCGATTAGTCGGCAGCGCACTCCTTGCCCTCGAATACCGCATCAAACCCGTCCACCTCTTAGAAGGCATCGTCGCTGCCCTCCGCTACGACAACGCCGAAGACCAAAAAGCCGTCCAACTCCAGCGCCTCCTCTCCGACGAAGGAATCGCCCATGTCCTCGAGACCGTCTGCTCCCTCGACCCTTCCGAACCCCTCTTCGACCTCATCTCCCAAAAATATAAACAGAGCATCAGGTCCAGAAAAACCTCCACCTAACCCTGATGAGAACAGTCCCCCTGATCTTCTCATCCTGTGAATCCTGTCATCTTGTCAACCTACCCATCCTGTTGATCCTGTCAGAATCGCCGTCCTAACCCCGCCCCTCAAATCCCAAATCCGCAATCGCCAATCCGAAATCTGCAATCCGACTTTTGCGTCTTGGCGCCTTTGCGAGAACCCTCCTCCCTCCTAAATCCCAAATGCGAGATCCCAGGGTCCGCACTCCGCACTTCCTGTCCATCCTGTTATCCCGTCACAGCCGAGCCGGCAATCCCAGCATCCACAATCCGAAATCTGCAATCCGCAATCCGCACTTCCTGCCCATCCTGTCATCCCGTCAAAAGCCCACCCTGCAAGATTCCCTTCACTCCCATCCACGCATTCTTGTACAATCACTGTGCGTGACCGCGTTGTCCATCTCTGTTAACGTCGCAAAAACTAAGGTGAAACATGAAAACATTTACCGCATACGTAGAATGGGACCCCGAGACCAACCTCTACGTCGGCATCGTCCCCGGGGTTCCGGGAGCGCACACCCAGGCCCCGACCCTCGATGAGCTCCACCACAACCTGAAAGAGGTCTTAGAACTCTGCCTGGAGGAGTTCAAAGGCGAGATCGAAACGCTTCCACGCTTCGCCGGCCTTCAGCAAATCGAGGTAACCCTGTGACGCGGCTCCCCATCGTCAACTTCAGGACAATGGAGAGAATCCTCCTCAACTTGGGCTTTCAACCCGTCCGTCAGAAAGGAAGCCACGTCCTCTATCGGCACCACGACGGCCGAACAACAACCGTCCCCAAGCACCCCGGCAGACACCTCGCCCGGCCTCTCATACGCGAGATCCTGCGCGAAATCGAACTCACCCCCGACCAGTTCAGAAGAGAACTGGAGAAAACCTGATCTCCTCCAAACCCTCCATCGGCAGCTCGACCCCCGGCACGGTCCCAAATCCGAAATCTGCAATTCGCAATCGCCAATCCGAAATCCGAAATGCCGAGGTCCGCAATCTGCACTTCCTGCCCATCCTGTTCATCCTGTCAGAACCCATTGCCCCCATCTTGTCCATCCTGTGATCCTGTCCAATCCTCAATCCGAAATCGCCAATCCCCTCTTCCCCCACAAACAGCGCCCTACCTCCGACAGCGAGGCAACCTCGGTTGGTCCCACGAGTGGCCCCGCGCAGATCCCGTGAGCATAGGCGAGCGCTCGCCCATAAAGAGAAAACCACATGATAAGATCGGAGCTGCTGGCTGGGCGCGGCTACTTCCGAGTCCGATGCTGTTCGACAAGGCGCCTTAAGGACCGCAGGCGGGCGGAGAGACTCTTGCGGCCGATGGCACGTCGAAAATACGTCTCGACGCCCCCAAGCTCAAAGGTCACACGCTCTGGGCCGAAGAAGTCGCTGAACCGCGTAGCTGCGAAATATGGCCTTAAACGCCTGTCTGTGTTCCGATTCGGCTTGTCACGCGATGTCAACACAACCACTATCCAGGCCTCGGGCTGTATGGCCCGCCTGAGTAGAGTCCGGACATGATAGTCGGCCTGTGGAAGGGAGTATCCAATAAACACTACCTCTCTTGCCTCGGCCAACTCCATATAGGCATTGTGCCAGCTCATTCGAATATGGGGACTGTCGAAGACCTTGATGAAGGTTGGTGTAATGAAGAAAGCCTCCAACTCAGGAAGCGAGCGGGGTTCGGCCTGGGCTGAAAGGACCTTCTCACAATTCGGGCAGGTGCGGGGCCGCACGTACTGCTTCCACACGTTTTCCTCGCCACCCACGCCCGTATACAACTGATTGCAGTTGGGGCAGAGAAGCCAGTTCGCCGATCCGTGTAGCTTCATAACCTTAACATTGAACAGGCCCTTAGCTTTCTGGAGGAGCGACGGCGTGTGGGGGCAACCCTCGTCGATCCGTGTAGTGTAGCAGCAGTAGTCAATGTCCACGGCCCCATAAGCCTTCATCCGCTCTATGCACTGGTATATCGTATCCTCAAGGAGACAGTCCCAATTCAGAGAGACTACGCTAAATGGATCGCCTCCTTGGCCAGCGGCGACGCGCCGCTCCAGCAAATACGCCGCAACGGACTGATAAAACCCGGACGCCTCTTTACCGATCCTCTCCCCGGCTGAATGGAACACGCAGAGGATCACCTTCTTCAACGCTTCACGCACCTCAGCCAAGGCTTGAGAAGAATAACCGGCACAGAAACCTCTGCTCGATATCGTCTGGTCGAGTAGCGTGAATACGTCTTCGAGGGCCGGGGTATCTCCTGGTGGGAGCGCCTTTCTGCGGAACTCGCACCACTTCCCGTAAGGAAGAAGATAATCCTGCGTGAACGGGTCTAGTGGCAGGTCCAAAATCCCGAATCCATCCACGCGGTCAAGGATCTCAGCCTGAAGAGGGAACCCCGCCACACGCGAGAATCCAGCCCCCAAGATGTAAACGGTCTTTGATCCCGTGCCAGATGAGAATGTCATATCTGCTTGGATCTCTCACCGAGCACCTTGCTCCACAGACCACAGTGTGCAACGGCGTCAAGGCCCAAAATCGGGGCAAGCTTCCTCTCCGCCTCCCGGAGCCCATGGACGAGTTCATCAGCTGAAAGCGGCTCCCTGTGTTCTCTAGCCTTCCGCCACATGTAGTGCTTCACACAATGTTCTTTCGTTTCCGGCGTGGGATATTCCCTCCTTACAAGGTGCCCTTCCCGCGTAAATGGTATGGTTCGAGTTCTTCCGTACTTCTCAAAGTCTGTTACCGGGTCAGCGGTTATGACCTGCTTACACTCTTTGCAGTCACATATCTCTCCCAAGAAATCGTCAACGCTGCGCATGCCCCCCAACGTCCGCACAGCACGCAGGGCATCCCGAAACGGCAATCGAGCATGCAGCGCCGGGACATAGTATTTGGCCACAGGGATGCCTCCGCCAACCGGTATCACCGCACGGTCTTCGCCGTATTCCAAACCATGCGATATGCCCACGAGAGATTTCACGACACCACAACGTGATAACGCTACCGAGAAGAACCCACCATACAGGTTGACGACAGGCGAGATGCTGCCAAGGTCGTTAACGAGATCAATGAAGCCAGCCAATTCACGTTCCGAGGCCTCACGTTCCGAGAATGAATCGACCCAGATCAAAAATACATTCGCGTCAACGCCCGCATTTCGGTAGCGCTTCACGAGCATGGTTCGCAGTTCGCGGTCGACCAGAAGGTCCCGAGATATGACGATCTGCACGGCCAGGGGGACCCTTTCACTTAGGGCGTATTCCTCCGAGTCCTTTGCGAAGTTTATGTTAACTGCCACCCACTCCCCAAACGTGGTCGAGGTCAAGTGAAAATAAGGCGCGACCACTATCGTGGGGATGGCCCGAAAGCCCGGAGAACCCATGCCTCCCTTTCTCGCCCGATACTGATGGTACTTGGCGGAGTCAGAGGCCTCCATTTCCTCTTCAATAGCCCGCAGCTGAAACCGAAGAACTCTTTCGCAGAACCCTCTCCGAACGTTCGGGTTGTCAAAGTCCTCGGGAACCACCGAGCTATGCTTAGACCCCACGCATGTCTTGACCGGTTCCCCATACTCCTCCAGGAGCTTCCTGATCGAACTCTTCAGCTTGATCTTGCCGTCAACCGTTTCAGATGAAGACACCAGGTGAGTTATGTCGTGCTGGAACGCATGGGTCTGAGGGTCGATGAAGTAAGGTTTTCGGGCTCGGTCAGACAGGAAATTTGCCAGGGCGCTACGCATGTGGGCCACGATGTTCGCGTTAAGGACGATCTGGTTGTAGGTTTGCAGGAACTCTCCGAGGAGGAACTTCTGATCGGCCGCTATTCCATAACGGACTAAATGCCGGCCGGCGATTGGGTTAGTGTCCGCCGTCATAGCCCTCTTCCCTCATCTGAGAGGATGTTCTGCAGCAAATTGGATCGGGCGACAACCCATGTATCTTCTGACTTCGGAGCTTCGATCACCGTCTCAAAAGGCCATCTCCCCTTCTCACGGTAAAACATCAATCCGACTCTGGCCCTGACGAATTCACCCCGCATGGTGTGCGTAATACTCCTTTTGGGCATGCAGATATAGGCGTAATCGGTGCCCAGCAGGTGGTCCCGAGCCTGAGCTAAGCCTCTGCGCCAATCGCGGAGCTTGAACTCCACCGTTACAAGCGAGTCCCCCTTCGCATACGCTAAGTCCACGCAGCGCCCCAGCAGAGGAATCTGGCAGGATGCTGAGACACCATCGTTCTCCCGAATGCGGCGCAACGCGTCACGCACGAGATCCATCTCCGTCTCTTGCCCGATGCGGTAAGTCCTGCTGTCAATACTTGTACTCCGACAAGACCTCATCGCGAATCTTCGACTGCGTTGTCCATTTGGGGTACTTCGTGTAAACGTAACGAAGCAGCGCGCGTAGAGAAGCTGCCGTGCAACGCGCCTTGAACCGGTCAAGGATCGTCCATTGATCTTCCGTCAGGTTCTCGGATAGCTCATCCTTCACGAAATCGCGGCCCAGCTTCGTCAGCGAAAACTGTTCCTCGTAACCCGGTGCTTCCTCTTCGGTATCCGACCCCGGCCCGGCCTGCCAATACTCCTTGTACTCGAACGCTTCCTCCGGGAGCGGCTCGCTATCGCCTGCCAGCTTCACCCGAGCAAACCCCAGCTCCACCAAGAACTCCAAATCATTGAACACTTGTGACGAGAAAGGCCCGTAGTCGAACTCTATAAACTCCGGCATCACTTCATCCGGGATCGCCCTCTCCAAGTTGAAATTGCGGCGGATCTCTTTATCGAAAAGGAAGACCATTTTCATCAGGCGCGTACGTCCCCTTATCGGCTCACACCGTTCGCCCTTGTGGCCCCTTGCATACAGCAACAGCATAATCAGGTCTTTAGAGCTGGTCACCTTGCCCATGGCGAGAACATCCTCCTCTGCCGTATTTCTTAAATGATAACATACGGGGGGGCATCGCACAAAGTTTTTTGCCTTCGGCACAACACCAGTCTGCTCTGCGTCCGACGGACCTAAACATTTGGCCCAAGTCGCGACTCCCAGCAATCGCGCACCGCAGTTTCTGACTACCCCCCTTGACAAATGGCAGCATTTGTGGTATAAACGTGCCAGAAGCGTGGAGAAGGAGGCTGGGTGAGCTGTCGCAGCATCAGGACTCGCTTTTCCTCTGCGTTCTCCGCGTTCTCTGCGGTTCGCGGAATCGAGAGGGCATTCCAGTATGCCTCCTCGTCGAGAAAGTACTGGAAAACACCGGGAAAATCGCCCCTTTTCGGGTTTAAAGGGAAGGAGGCTATCACTTCTCTCGCAAGGAGTTACGACACAAAAATGACAACTTCTTCTACACAAAGACCCCGCAAAACGAGTAAAATGGACTCGCCAGGTCCCCCTCTCCGCTCTCCGCGGTTCCCGGTCCATCCGCGTCCATCTGCGGTTCCTCTTCCATCTTTTCCCAACCACGTTGGGATTCCTTCGTGCTCAAATCACCCCAAAATCCCAACTTTTCCGGGGGTCCCCTCTTTTTTTTGCAATGGTCACCTCCTCTCTCTGCGCTCTCCGCGCCCTCCGCGGTTACCCCCCATTCGGGCCTTTTTCACCACCAGCGAATTCCAGCCCATCTCCCTCTCCCCCAGTGCCTTATGCCAGATTTCACGCCCTCCAAAAGGCCCGAAAAGGCCCGAATTTTCGCCCTCCCCCCGTTTTTTAGCGCACCCACCCGTTCCCCTCTGCGATCTCCGCGATCTCGGCGGTTCCTCTTTCATTATAGGCTTTTGGCATCTCCTGTGCTATATTTACTCCTTCAACAGACCGGCAGTCGGGCTCGGCCACAATGCCCCTCTGCCGAAAACATCCTGTACATCCTGTCACAAACCGAGGCGAATACATGAAAGCGGTTGTGTTTGAAGACGTTGAGGAAATGGTCTTTCAAGAAGTCCCCACCCCCAGGTGCGAGGACGACGGGCTTCTCATCAAAGTCAAGGCGTGCGCAATTTGCGGCACGGACATCAAAGTTTATCACAGTGGACACCGCCACATCAGACCGCCCCGAATCACCGGGCACGAGGTCAGCGGCCAAATCGTCGAGGTCGGCAAGAACGTCAAAGACTTCCAGGTTGGGCAGAAAGTCGCCGTCGCTCCGGCTGTCCCCTGCGGCGAGTGCTCCTACTGCAAGCGGTCCATCTTCGGCATGTGCGACCGGCTCGCTCCGATCGGATACCAGTTCGACGGCGGCTTCGCCGAATACATGGCCGTCCCGCCTATCGCCGTGAAAATGACCTGCGTCAACGTCCTGCCGGAGAACGTCAGCTACCCCGAGGCCGCCATTGCCGAGCCTCTCGCCTGCGCCGTCAACGGACAAAACTTGTCCGGCGTCTGGCCGGGCAGCATCGTCCTCGTCATCGGGGCCGGTCCGTTGGGCTGCATGCACACCCGACTCGCGAAAGCCAATGGCGCGGCGAAGACCATCCTCGCGGACATCTCAGCGGAGCGTCTCGAAATGGCCAAGACCGCCGAGGCGGACGTCTACGTCAACTCCGCCGAGAAGGACCTCGAAGTGATCGTCCCCGCGGAAACGGACGGTCGCGGCGCCGACGTCGTGATTACCGCCTGCTCATCGCCCGAAGCTCAGCAGCAGGCCATGCGGCTCGTCGCCAAACGCGGAAACATCAACTTCTTCGGCGGCTTGCCCAAAGGACGCTCCACAATCAGCATTGACAGCAACCTGATCCACTACCGCGAATTCTCCATCATCGGCACCCACGGCTCCGCGCCCGACGACAACAGGATGGCGCTCAAACTGATCTCTCGCGGAATCGTCGCCGTCAAAGACCTCATCTCCGAGACCATTCCTCTGGAAAGCACCGTCGAGGGCATCGGCATGGCCGAGACCGGCCGCTACATGAAAATCGTCGTCACCCCGTAGGAAGGAGGAACCGGAGAGAACGAAGAAAACTCGACAGGATCACAAGATGCACAGGATCATCAGGATGATCTCCTTCATCCTGTCTGAAGCCATTTGGAGTGCTGAAGCCGTGCTTCAGCCTTCGAAAGCGGCAGCCTTGCTGCCGCACTCCAAGGCCCCTGGGCAGTATCGAAGGGGACGATCCTGTCCAATCCTTCTCTTGGATTTGTTCTTATCCGCTCGACAGGCGAAGCACCTCGATCTTGTTGAGGTCGCCAACGCCAAGCCCCAATTCCGCAGCGCGGGTGATGTGCACAAGCGACGGGCGAATCGGACCCTGCACCCCCATCGCCCGTCGTCTCTTCAGAATCTCGTCGGTGCCTACCGCATCGGCAGCAACCGTGTCCGTCCCGACGATCAGCCCCCCGTAGCTCCAGACGAACGGCCGGCTGAACCCAGGACCTCGATCGTACTGGGCACGGACGCCGTCAATGACAATGAGCCGAGTCTTCTTCCTCACCGGATCGAGGGCGCTGATGTCCGCGATGCGAGGGCAGCCGCCTCCGTGCGTCTCGCCGGCGTTCGAGATGCAGCCCAGCAGGTTCTTGAGCGACAGCGTCACGCCGGAGCGCCAGTGCGTCTTGAGCGACGGAACGTTGATGATCGCGTCCACCTCGTCGGTGAGCAGCTTGCACAGCCTCGTGCGTAACAGCTCCGGCGCCGCCCGCATCCAGTCGGAGTAGTCACGAGTCCCCCGGCACTGGACGCCGGTGGAGGACTCGTTGATCGAGAAGCCGGCTCGCTCCAACTCCTTGTTCCGCCGGTCGTGCACGATGATGTTCCTCTCCTTCAGCCCAGCGTCCCGCAGCCCGCTGACGACCGCCTGGACAACCTCCGGACTCGGGGTCACCGGTGGGAAAAGAGCGTTGACCTTGATCATCACCTTCTCACTCGGCGAGAAGAGCGACCGCCAGGCAGCCGTGGAGGAGGACTTGCCTGTCAGCGAGCACATCGCCTGGTCCAACATCTCCTCGGCAACCTCTTTGTCCACCTTCCGCCTGACCATGATCTTCGGATTCCGCACGATCACCACCCGGGGCTTCCTGGCTTCGTCAGCGGCGTGACCGACCCCGAGAGCAGACGCTGCCGCCATCCCTGCCGAACCCGCAACCACTCCTTTCAGAAACGCCCGCCGCGAAATCCTCCGAATGCCCTTCTGATCCTCAGACGAAGCGGTACTGTGATGATCACGCTCATCGTTGCTGCTCATACTCAATTCTCCTCAATACGTTGTCGGTCCGAAATTGACTGCCGGTGTACTGGTGTCGTGCGTATTGAACGATCCAGGGAGGCAGAAAGTTTCTTCCGTTTCTGCGGCGTGCAATCCGCCTCCCCGCCCGCTCACCACACGCGTCCCTCTCACCGATCCTCATCGCCGGAGCAGCAGAGGCTCCAACCTGACGCCGCCCGCGAGGGGGATGGCGGGTCCGTCTTCTCTCAGGCGGAAGCCGACGGAGTAGCGCGATGCCCGATCCCAGAAAATCGAGACCGAGATCTGGCCGTCGCAACGCGAATAGCTGATTCGGGGCAGCCTCCAATCCTCCCAATCCGGCCGGTAGACGGTGAGGACGGTGACGAACTTGGCTTCGCGGACCTTCTCTGGTGTTGAGGCGAAGAAGTGCCACTGGTTCTTCTCGCCCCACTCGGGCGGATCGGGGAACTGGCCTGTCTGGTGGAAGACGAGGTTGCCCGGCTGAAAGAACCGGACCTTGAGCCTGGCATCGCCCTGGAAGACGACGAGGCTCTGGTTCTCCTGGTCGAGTGTCATCTCGGAAAGTGAGTGCAGCCACCACTCGTACGTGACCTTCTCCGGTGCGGCAAGGTCATCGAAGATGACGAAAACCCCGGGGCGAACGTGGAAGATGTGGCGATGGAACTTGGTCAGCAAGCCTCGGTAGGCTTCGGTGGCATCACCGGCGGCGTAGTTGTATCCCCCGGACTCGTGGAACGCGAGGATGCGGCCCTTCGCGAGAGGGTCGTGGGGGCGCTGACCTTTGCCGCCGTTGATGGTGATGCAGTTGGAGGACTTCGTCTGCCAGGACCAGTTTCGGTGATGGTTGGAGGCGTACCAGGGGTAGTAGCCGGATTTGATGGCGAGGGCTTCGCCGAAGGCTTCGAGGGTGAAGGCGTTCTCGTCGGCGTGTGCGTGGCTAATGGAACCGTAGGGATCGCTGTGAAAGAGGAAGTGGGTGTCCTCCTTCGGGTCGCCGAGGTCGGTGTGGAGGGAGACGAGGCCGACGCCAGGGAAGTAGCGGTTCGGGTCGAGGTCCGAGGGATTCTTCGCGGGAGGAGCCTTGCCCGCGAGGGCGAAGCCCAATGGCCCCGTGCCCGTGCCGGCTTGCATGAAATCCGCGTACCAGCGGATGTAGGGATCGTTCAGCAGTGCCGAGAACTGGTACATCAGTTGCCCCATGCTGCGCGAAGGTCCGCTGTGCTCGCCGTCGCCGAAGGGGGAGATTTTCGCGTAGGGCGGGTTGGTGTAGAGCTTGTAGTACGGTGTGTTGCGGAAGAAGGGTTTCTCCATGAGGTCAATGCCGGTGGCGTTGCGGAGTGGGACGACGAAGTGCAGGACGAAGCTCATGTAGTACGACCAGTAGCTCGGTCCTTCGTGCCAGCCGCCGTCGTCTCTCGCCCAGGCGGGATAGACTGCCCAGAAGACCTGGAGGACGTAGTCGAGCCATTTGCGGGCTTCGGGCCATTCGTGGCAGAAAGCGAGAGACGCCTCGCCGAGGAAGCCGAGGATGCGTCCGGCGTGGCTGTCGTGGGGATTCGACTCGAAGCGGCCGCGGAGGCGCCTGTAGAACTGCGCGGCGCGGATTCGCATGACGGACTCGACTTTCCGCCGCTGGGAGGGAGAGAAGAGGTCATGGGTCCAATCGTACGCGCGGACACCTCGCATCATCATCCACATGGCTGGTTCGTCGTTTTCGAAGAGGTTGGTGCTGCCTTCCGCATCCCAGGAGAAGAAGTGGAGGATGCGGCGCCTGGCTTCCAGTCCGTACTTCTTCTCGCCGGTGAGGAGATAGGCGAGGGCGCATCGCTCCATGGCATCCATCGGGGGGCGAGTGGTGCGGAAGATGTGCTGGTACTGTTTGCCGCGCTCGGGGCCTGACCCCTTCACGTGTGGCGGCTCGGGGACGAGGTTCTGACCGATGTACCGGTCGCAGGATCGACAGAGGGAGCGGCAGTTGTCTCTCAGGTCGCCCCTGGAGCGTTTCCGATATTCGCCGATCTGATTCGGAAGGAAAAACAACCGAGGGTGGCTTCGGGGGACGGAGGCGATGGCTTTGTCCAGATCGGGGAATGGCCAAAGGCGGGCGTCTTCCGGGACGCTGAAGCTTCGCGTGCGACCCCATTTGACTTTGCCATCGGGCTTCTGGACGCCGTACCGCCAGAACCACTTGCCCGGCTTGAGGGGCTTGCGGAGAGAATGGATGTTGATGTCGAGGTTGCGGTCGGTTCGTGTCTCCAGCGAAGAGAAATCGTCGGATGGCGAGACTTGAAGGCAGTAGGTCAGATTCCTCCCGGCCGGGACCCAGACAAAGGAGGGCGGATTGGTCGAGACGACGGTTCCGTCGGCGGGCGTGTACGGCCGCTGCAAAGGACTCGGCTTCCGATCGAGCTGCTGACAGCGGATCAAAACCGGGATCAAGGTTACGACTGACAGGATCAACAGGATTCGGATTCTCATCGTCTGCTCCATCGTTGCGGTGAATACGTCAGTGATGTCCGGCTGTCAGTTTAGCAGAACGAGGCACAGCGCCGAAAGCCCTGACGTGCGCCTGCGGCCTGCGGCTGTATTTCGGTGGCACAACATGCCCACCCCTCTCAGGGAGGCAGCACGGATTCTGGTTTATTCCGCCGCTTGGGGGCTTGGGATCATTGTGTCGCGCCCAGTTGGACTGCTTGTGAAGCAAAAGCGCTGTAGGGCCACTATGCTCCAGCCCTGGGCAAGGCCAGAGAATCCCCTTCGCCACACCGCCACCCAAACGCAGCCACACCCGTGCTGCCAAAGGAACGGTTCAAAAACGGCTTGACTTGCGACTCGGCAGGAGAGATAAAAGACCGGGTGGGAGAATCATCGGGGAACTGCCACTGGTTGCGGCACCCCTTAGTGACTGATTCGCTCGAAGACTTCTATGACGTTGGCAGAGTGCAGGGGTTGCTTGGACGTAAGAATGTCATGACGATGATGATGTACAGGCACGTTTTCGAGCGCTGGGGTTCTTTACAGGCTGGATAAAGCCCCGCAAGGATCTGGGCCATGAGAGAAAAGAGGGTTTATCCGTCAAAGTTACGACTTTTCATCACGTTTTCGCGAAGATTTTATGGAGCTGAGTGTGCTGTGCAAATGTTGTTGTAGGGAGCAGCATAGACAATAATTCGATGATCAGAAGGAGGATACAAAATGGAAATGATTACCGGTAGAGCTTTGGTGATCATCAGCACTCTATTGCAGTGTTCTGCGCCAACAGCGATTCTGGCCAGCGACGCGTTGCAGTGGACAGATACAAAGTCAGAAGCTGTGTCTGAGGCACAACGAACAGGAAGACTAATTCTGCTTCTCGCGGGTAGAGACACCTGCGAAAACTGCAAATATATGAAAGGTACGGTATGCGAGTCCGAGCCAATCAAGAGGCTGGTCCAAGACAACTATGTGGCATGGTGGTGTCCGGTTGACGACAGTAGCGAGTGGGGCAGATATGCCGCCGGCTTGGGGGGGTTCATCTTGCCTCTAATCTGCGTGATCGACCCTGGAGATGCAAATAACTACCTTGATCGTACAACAAGTGTACAATATCCCGCTGAATTTGAAACCCGCCTTCGTTCCCATCTTCCGTCCGTTTTGCCAAGACCATCGCTGGTAAAAGACGGTGCCAACGTCTACCTGACCTGGCCGTCCGAAGAAGGGGTGAATTATCGCATACAAAGGTCAACCAACTACGGCGAATCCTGGTCGTATATGGGAACCTTAGTTTCGGGGACCGCAGAAATGCTGACGGAAGAAATTGATTGGGGCGGGATGAAGCAAGCATGGTTTCGCTTGTTTGCCTTCAGAGAATAGAGAGGAAGCTTTCGGACGATTGCGTTGACACGGACGTGGATAAGGCGCGCCGTAGGTTTCGCCATGCTTCGCCATCCATCTGCTGGAAGGCGGCTACGATATTCGCGCGGCTGAGGAACTCCTCGCACAGCGGGACGTCGAGACGACGGTTCCGTCGGCGGGGGTGTAAGGCCGCTGCAAAGGGCTCGGCTTCCGATCAAGCTCCTGACACCGGCTCGAGAGCGGGATCAGGATTGCGACTGACAGGATCAACAGGATTCGGATTCTCATGGCCAGCTCCGTCGCTGTAGTGAATACATCGGTGATGGCTGGCTGCCAGTTTAGCAGAACGAGGCACTCCGCCGAAAGCCCTCGCGGGCTACACAGGTCGTTTCCAAAAAGGGCTTGACTTCCGACTCAGCAAAGGGCATGAAAAAAGGGGGTTGGACGGACGCTCCGCTCTGCGATATAGCCGAGACAAGCAGGCAAATCTATGCACAACGAGTTTACGGCGATCATCGAGCGAGATGGCGAATGGTGCATCGCCTATTGCCCGGAGATCCCGGGTGCAAACGGGCAGGGGAAAACGGAGGAGGAAGCGCGCGAGAACCTCGCCGAGGCGATAGCCTTGATTCTGGAGGATCGTCGGGAGGAAGGGCCACGCGGCCAGCGATCTTGTACGAAACAGGATAACCCGTAGCGATGCAAAGGGAATGGTATGCCGTACGTTTTTTTCCACGATCACTTCCCTGAGATAGGCGAACGGGAGACACGCACGATTCTTGTATTTGAGGATTCGGCCCTGGAGTTACTGCCAGGGGAGTACTCGCTTCTGGAGATGTACTGCGACGAGCCGGGGTGTGACTGCCGGCGGGTGTTTTTCTATGTGGTGTCGTCGTCCCGTAGAAAGGACGTGGAGGCAGTCATTGCATATGGATGGGAGAGCCGCGAATTCTATGCACGATGGCTGCACGATGATGATCCCGCGATGATAAGGGAACTCCAGGGACCGGTACTGAATCCGGGCAGCCAGCAGTCGGAGTTGGCACCCGCAATTCTGGACGCGGTTGAGGGCCTGGTGCTCCGAGACCAACTCTACATCGAAAGACTGAAAGTCCACTACAGGATGTTCCGTGAGAAGATTGACAGGAAGAAGCCGGGGGGATCACGAAGGGCGGCGCCATCGCGGAAAGGCACCGCATCACGAAAGAAAAAGAAGAAGAAACGGAAGCGATGATCGCTGAGTGGAGACGAGCCGTGGGGACAGAAGACTCTCCGGGTCTTTTCGCCGGGAGGCGGACTGCTCGGGTTTGCAGAAACTCCATGGGCTCGGACGATCATCAAACGGCTTGAGGTTGCCAAGGCTGACGCGTGATGGAACCTTGGAGTGCTGAAGCTATGCTTCAGCCTTAGAAAGCGGGAGCGCCGCTCCCGCACTCCAAAAACGTGTCTGAGCCAGGCGCTCACGCTGGGGGGAGGCAGGAAGGGCTTGACTTCCGACTCAGCAAGAGGGATAAGGAGAAGGGGCGGATGGTTGGAAGCACCAAGCGCCTTGCCGGTCAAGGGAGGGGACGAGACAAGAATACTTGCCCGAAACGGTCGCACAGACAGGAGGTGTGTCATGGGGGTATCCAGGCCTCTTCCCAAGGCGGTGTTAAAGAGAATGTTCTTGAAGGTGCTGAACGAGCACAAACGCCCGGGGGGAGCTTACAAGGGCCATGGCTGGTCGTATAAGGGGATAGTACGGCCGAAGATTTGCCACCATTTCGAGATTCCGCCTCTTACAGATGACGAATATGCGGAAGGTCTGAGAGGAGTTTATGAGTTAGAGAGAGATGGCTATATCATGCAGGATCCAAGTCAGTCGTCGGAAGAGTTCAAAGTCCTCACCGCAAAGGGAAAATCTGCCGTGGAGCAGTCACTCGAGGAGATGAAGCTCCCAAGTATCGATATTGACCAGCTTGTCAGTCGCGATGACCTGCGAGAAAAGATACATGATGAGTACCTGCGCGGAGATTACGAAACGGCGATTTTTAAGGCCTTCAGGCTTTTAGAAGAGAGTGTTCGGTCAAAAGCGGGACAGTCAGCTGAGTTGATCGGTGCGAAGCTGATGAGCGCGGCCTTCAGGCCAAACGGCGGGGTCTTGAAGCATCCCGACGCGAAGACGGCGGCTGAAAGAGAGGGTCTCCACCTGCTCATGCGCGGCGCAATCATGTGGTTCAAGAACCCCAGCAGTCATCGAACTGTCGCTTACGCCGACGATGTACGGGTGGCACACGTCCTCGGTCTTGTGAACCTCCTTCTGGATATAGTGGAGGAATGCTGACCGCATAGAGCGAGGAGGCGACTCCGGTGCATCTTTGGGTTGTTGCCGGCTGCCGGCAGGTCGGCAGTGTCGAGCAGCCGCCTCAGTGCCGATCAGAGGCTTGTCGTCCGTCGTCGAATTTGCACACTGGCGTGGCGGCTCCAACGGGGAGGTATGTTGGCCGCGTGAGGGTCGCTTGTCAACCAGATGCAATGTGTGCCTTCACTGCCTAACGTTCCAGAAGGAGTTTTCCCAATGCGAGTTCTTTTAACCACAATTGCCGTCATATTTGCGGCCTCGGGTTCCGCCGCGGGGGAGGGGGAGAAGAAGGTGATTGAGTTTGGGTGGGATGAGCCGGGGACGGAGTTTATGCGGGAGCATGTTGATGAGATGGAGACGGCGCCGTTCGATGGGTGTGTGTTCCACGTAGACTACAGGAAGGCGGATGGGGCGAAGGGGAGTTTCACGTGGGAGTGCTGGGGGAATAGAGCGTTCACCTACGACGAACTGAAGCCGGCGGTGGAGGATTTGAAGGCGACGCGGTTTCGGAGGTTCACGGAGAATTTTCTGCGGTTCAATACGACGCCGGCGGACCGGGATTGGTTCGATGATTTCTCGGTGGTCGTGGACAATGCGAGGCTGGCGGCAAAAGTGGCGAAGGAAGGAGGAGTGAAGGGGATTCTGTTCGATATCGAGCAGTACAATTCTCCGCTGTGGCAGTACTCGTGGTGTCGGAAGAAGGCGGCGCGGGAGGTGACGTGGGAGGAGTTGGCGAAGAGGGTGAGGGAGTGCGGGGAGGAGGTTGTGGAGGCGCTGCAAAGAGAGTATCCGGACATTGTGGTGTTTCTGACGTTCGGGTATTCGCTGCCGTGGGTTCAGAGCGGGGGCGGGAAGCGTCCCCTGAAGGAGTGCTCGTATGGGCTGCTGGCGCCGTTTCTCGACGGGATGGTGGCGAAGGCGGGGCCGAAGATCAGGTTTGTGGATGGGTATGAGCTTTCGTACAGGTACACGGACCCGGCTCGGTTTGAGAAGGCTCGCGAGACGATGGTGAAAGGGGTTCTGCCGATTGTGGCGGATGCGGAGAAGTATCGGAGGAGGTTTCGGGTCGGGTTCGGCATCTGGATGGATGCGGATTGGCGGCGGCGAGGGTGGAATACGGAGGATTTCTCGAAGAACCTGTGGCAGCCGGAGACGTTAGAGAAGTGCGTTGCGGAGGCGCTGCGGCAGTGTGATGGGTACGTCTGGATTTATAGCGAGACGCCTCGGTGGTGGACGATGGAAGGGGGAAGTCTGAAGGTTCCGGAGGCGTATGGGAATGCGCTGATACGGGCGAGGCGTGCGGGGTGGGAGGGTGCCCCACAGTAGAGCCGCGGCGACAAGAGCAGGGGCGCGCGGCGGTATTTCGGTGGGACGCGATACCAGGCGCTTTTGGCAGTAGGTTGGTCTCGTGATTATTCCGCCCCTTCAGGGCTTCGGCCTTTTCCGTGGTTCGGTTACCCAGGGCGGTGCCCTGGGCCATTGTATTTCGCCCCTTCGGGGCTTGGTTCGCTTTAGACAGGATCAACAGGATGGACGGGATGCACGGATTTCGGGTTGGCGATTGCGGATTGCGGATTTTCAGGTGGAGGTTCGGGGAAACGCTGACCGTCAGCAGAATGCCGTGTGTTCCATTCCGCAATCCGGAATGCGAAATCTGAGGGGTTGTAGCAGGCAGCGTAGGTTTCAAATCCTTTGACAGGGCGGGGTAGACTCTGTTAGCTTACTTATGCACGCAGGCGGGGAGGAACTGCCTGAAGTCCCCTGTCTTCCAGGTGGTCTTGCTTGCGTGTGTTTTTTGATAGGAATCAGCCATGAGGAGCGCAATTGTCTATGGAAATGAAGAAATTGGTGTCTCTGTGCAAAAGGAGGGGGTTCATATACCCAAGCAGTGAGATCTATGGAGGGATCAACGGCTGCTGGGATTACGGGCCTCTGGGCACGGAGCTGAAAATGAACATTAAGGACCTGTGGTGGAAAGATGTCGTTCACTCGCGTCCGAACGTGGTGGGGATGGACGCGAGCATTCTGATGCATGCGGACGTGTGGAAGGCCTCGGGACACGTGGAGAGCTTCTACGATCCGATGGTGGACTGCAAATCGTGCAAGAGACGGTTTCGGACGGATGAGGTTGATGGAAACAAATGCCCGGAGTGCGGTGGGGAGTTGACCGAGCCGCGCTCGTTTGAGCTGATGTTCAAGACGTTCCTCGGGGCGGTTGAGGACAGAGCCTCGACGATCTATCTCCGGCCGGAGACGGCGCAGGGGATTTTCGTGCAGTTCCTGAACGTCCTCAATGATTCGCGTCAGAAAATACCTTTCGGGATTGCGCAGATTGGGAAAGCTTTCAGGAACGAAATCAATCCCCGGAATTTCACCTTTCGCTCGCGGGAATTCGAGCAGATGGAGCTGGAGTTCTTTATCGCCCCGAACGGGAATAAAGAGTGGTTCGATTACTGGGTGGATGAGCGGATGAAGTGGTACAAGGATATCGGGATCAAGGAGGAGAACCTCAGAATCCGAGAACACCAGCAGGAAGAGCTCGCTCACTATGCGAAGAAATGTGTGGATGTGGAGTACCAGTTCCCGTTTGGGTGGCAGGAGCTGGAGGGGATCGCGGACCGGCAGGATTTTGACCTGTCCCAGCATATAAAATTCAGCGGAAAGAATATGACCTATCGGGATGAGAAGACGGAAGAACCTTTCGTTCCGCACGTAATCGAGGCATCGGCGGGCGTGGAGAGGATTCTGTTGACTGTTCTGGTGGACGCGTACGATGAGGAACCGGAAAGGGTAGTGCTGCGTTTCTCGCCCAAGATAGCGCCGATCAAGGCTGGTGTATTCCCGTTACTGAGGAAACCTCCGCTGGTTGAGAAAGCGACCGAGATTGAGAGGACGCTGCGGGAATGTTTCGTGACATTTTACGACGAAGTTGGCGCCATCGGAAGACGATACCGACGACAGGACGAAATCGGGACGCCGTGCTGCGTGACCATTGATTTTCAGACTCTGGAGGATGAGACCGTCACATTGAGGGATCGGGATTCGATGGAGCAGACGAGGGTCTCGGTGAAAGACATCACCTCCGAGGTCTGGAAATTCCTGCACGGTGAAAAGGCGTAGGATGCGCGGGAGGCCGTGTTAATGAGCCCGATGGAATCTGCGAAGGAGTGGATGTGAAAGAGGCGGTCAAGGAGATTCTCAAAATAGAAGAAGAAGCCAGCAAAGAAATTGCGAAAGCGCGTGAAGAGGCGAGCCGCCTTGTCTCGGAGGCTGAGGAAAAAGCTCAGGCGTTGATCGAGGAGAAGCGTTCCCAGGCCAGAGAGGATGCGCGGCGGATTGTGGAAGAGGCGAAGAGGTCCGCCGAGGAGCGGAGGAAGCAGTTCCTGGAAGAGGCGGCGCGCCGCGCCAGAGAATTGAAAGAGACGAAGAAAAAGGAAATCGAAGCTGCGGTGGAGAAGTGCGTGAGGCGGATTTTGGAGGTGGAGGGAGTGGGCTGAGGCCGTTGCTCCCAGCGGGCAGCAGGTGAAGAGCGGAAAATGGCTGGACTTGGCACATACGCATATCTGAACGCAAGACTCAGGGCGAAGCTGAGCAAGCTGATCTCGCCGGAGCAGTACGAAGAATTGGTGCGTGCAGCCAGCATGGAGGGGGTGTTTTCGATACTGCAACAGACGGAGTATCGAGACATCTTCAAGGATGTGGTATCAGCCCAAGACCTTCCCCGTGTAGAAGGGGCGCTGGTTGAGCGACTGATCGGCGCGCATCGGGAAGTGGCGGCTGAGGCAAAAGGGGAAGTGAGACGCTTCGTCGAGGAGCTGATGCGGAAATATGAAGTGGAAAATCTGAAAACGATATTGCGGGCATGGAACGCGAACGAAGAAGGGCTTTTTATTTACCGAGAGCGCATCTGCAACGAAATTCCGGTTGCTGCCATTCTGGAAGCAAAAACCATTGAGGAGATCATTGTTCTGCTGGGGGAGACACCGTATAGAAAACCTCTCAGCGAGGCGCGAGAAGAGTACAAGAGGACGGGGTCTTTATTTTACCTTGAGGTGGCTTTAGACAGAGTGCTGTATGAGGCTACGTGGAGGGCGGTCAAAGAGCTTTCTGCAACTGACCGAAAGATCGCTTCGAGGCTGTTAGGAATCGAGATAGACATCCTGAACATCAACTGGATTCTTCGCTTCAAGCGATATTATGACCTTAGACTTGCTGACGTCACGAGGTTAATGATGCCGGGCGGGCTTCAGGTCAAAGAGGAACTCGTGAGGGAGGTCTATCCCGGCCGAGACGCCGGTTCGTTGATGACGGCGCTGCTGACCGGGGTGTACAGCGGCCTCCCACAGGCCATAGAGGCTGAGAAAGAGGTGGAGGCGCTCCATCTGTTGGAAGGGCTGCTGGGGGAAACGTACGTCCAGCAATTGCGAAAGGCTCTGGGTGGTTATCCTTTCACCATAGGGACGGTGATAGCCTACCTGCGATTGAAGAAGATGGAGGTCTCGAACATCATTACGATAGTCAACGCGAAGGCGCTGGATGTTCCGGTGGAGGAGATCGAGAGAAACGTCGTTCGCGTATGACAGGCAGAAGCGGGGGCTTCCTCGCGCAACGGTTTCTGGTACGAAACGCAACGGATAGTGAGTCATGTTCAGACCGGCGAGAATGGTCCACTTAAATGTTCTGGTTTTCGATTCGGATGTGGATCACATCACCACGGAAATGATCCGGGGTGGGCTTTTCCACGTTTCGAGCGTCGCCGACATTGAACCGTGGGCCGAGGAGGAGGGACTGCAAACGGCGCCGGAAGAGGGCTTGCAGGAATTAAGCGAGGTTGACAATATGGCTCGATCCATTGCCGAAAAGCTTGGGATTCGGCCGGAGACCGTGAGCGAGGCACAGGCTTTCGGGCCGTTCCATCCCCAGCAAGCGATCTCAAAGCTTCAGGCCGTGGATAGAGAGGTGCGAGGAGTGGTCGCCGGCAGGGACGCTGCGCGGAAAAGCCTGGCAGGTCTTCGGGAGACGCGGACGGAACTCCCGCGGGACATCTGGTCAAAGCTGGGGGTTGACGTGCGATCACGGTACACGCTGCTGGAGGTTGTCGTGGGGCGACTTCCGGAAAAGAACCTGAATACGCTGAAGCGATTCCTCTCCGAAGTCCCCAATGTCGTGTTGACGTTCCCGGAGGAAAGAGGGACACTGGGCGTGATGGTCATTGTGCTGAGGAGGGATCGGGACAAACTGCGTAAGGCAGTGGAAGAGGCGGGGTTGGAAGAGGTACGTGCTCCGGAGGAAAAGCCTGGTTTGTCCGAACAGATGATCGCCCAACTCGATGAGCGGATCAAGGTGGCGGAGCAGGAGGTCAAAAAAGCAGAGGAGGCCGTGGAACGGTGCAAGAGCGCCCACTTTGAGGCTCTTGAGGAGATTCTGTCGAAGATCAGCTTGCAGAAGCTCAAGAGCCAGGCGAGAAGCAGGTTCAGAAAGACAGCGAGGACCTATCTGATATCGGGCTGGACACCGCGCGGCAGCCGTCAGCAAGTGATCAGACAATTCAGGGAGACGTCGGGCAATCGGTGCCTGATTGAGGAACAGAGCGCCCAAGAGGTGCTCTCGGAGCACGGTGGGAAGGCGGACGTCCCGGTTCTGCTTGGGAACCCAAAAGCGCTCAAACCGTTTGAGATGTTGGTCGCCAGCTACGGGCGTCCGACCTACAACTCGATTGATCCGACCGTGGTGGTGGCGCCGACCTTTCTGTTGATGTTCGGATTGATGTTCGGAGATGTCGGTCAGGGGCTGGTGATTGCGATTCTTGGCGCCCTGATCAGCCGCTGGAAAAAAGTGAGTGAAGGCGTCCGGCGGATCGCCAGGCTGTTCGTCTGGGCCGGGGCTTCGGCCACCCTATTCGGCTTTCTGTATGGAAGCGTTTTCGGCCCTACCAATCTACTTCCTTATGATGGGTACGAGCCCTTGGAAAATGTGGATTCTTTCCTGACCTTCGCCTTGTTCTTCGGAATAGGGATGATGAGCCTGGGCATGGGGTTCAACATTATCTCTGCGATCTCGAGAAAAGACTGGGCAGGAGGCCTTTTCGATTGGTCGGGGCTGATGGGATTGGCGTTCTACTGGGTTCTGGTCCTGACGGCTATCCAGCTTTTTTCCGGCAAGGGCGTGCGGGGAATTGTGTTCGCCATATTGATCGCGCTCCCGATTCTTGCTGCTTTACTCAGGGTGCCCATAGAGAGGCCCCCGGGCTCAGCGACGAAGCCGCCCAAACGCTGGAGCGCCGGGGCCGTCCTCAAATCGCTCGGCCGCATGCTGGGAACATCCTTTGAAACCTTCTTAGCATTTCTTACCAATACGCTGTCCCACCTGAGGTTGGCGGCGTTTGCAATCGCGCATGCCGGCTTGTTTATCGCGGTGTTCGCTCTTGCTGATGTTTTGCAGGGAGTTGCGGGATTACCCATAGCAGTTCACATACTGGGTAACGCTTTGATGATCGCGCTTGAGGGTCTGGTTGTGTGCGTTCAAGCGCTAAGGCTTCACTACTATGAGTTCTTCGGTAAGTTTTTCCAGGCGGGCGGAACGGAATTCAGGCCCATGAAACTGTCGGGTACGGTTCCATGAGATGTGGTGCCGCCTGGATTGGGACAAACGTCTTTGTAGCCTCATGAGCGATCCATAACTCAAGCAAACGAAGGGCGGTTGAATGAAAGGAAGAAGAAAGTTCACGAAATGGATCAGGGTGATTATTAAAGGGTCCGCTCTCCTCGTATTTACGGTCGCCGCTGCCACCTTCTTGTGCATTTCAGTAAAAGCGGCGGAGTTGAGCAAGGAACGGGCATCGAGCGAAGGCACACAAGACGCCTGGACACCGGAGAAGGCGCGTGTCGCAGGGATGGGTCTTCTGGCGGCGGCGATTTGTACCGGCCTTGGATCCCTGGGAGCAGGCATTGCGGTTGCTTATGTTGGCGCGGCGGCGCTTGGCGCCATAGGTGAGCGGCCGGAAATCGGCGGGCGTGCCTTGATCTTCGTGGGTCTGGCGGAGGGAATCGCGATTTACGGTCTGATCATAGCGATCATGATCCTGCGGCTGCCAGTTCTGCAAGCCACATAGCGTTCGATAAGTCGTGGGCCGCTTGTAACGAGCGGACAGGCACGGAGAGAAATGTCCAAGCTGTTTCTAATAGGTGACGAAGACGCCGTGCTGGGATTCCGTTTTGCCGGAATCCGAGGGCACGTGGCGAAGACTGCGGCCGAGGCGGTTGAGCTGTTCCAGAAAGCGACTCAGGATCGGGACGTCAGTATTGTGGTGATCACGGAGCGTATCGCCGAAGGCATCCGTCCCGAACTCGATCGTCACGCGGAAAAACGGGCTTTTCCATTCGTGGTAGAGATTGCGGACAGCTCCGGTCCCTCTCCCTCACGGAAATCTGCGTCGGAGATTATTCGGGAAACCATCGGTATAAGCATCTGAGGCATAGATGTCTGAATCGAGACGGACGTTTGAGACAGGACAAAAAGGGACAGGGGATGTCCGAGAAAGTGCTCCTCGCGGCGCTGCTGACAGGGAGGCTGTTGCTGATGCGTCACCGTCTGTTCGCCTTTTTTCCGAGCAAATAAGGAAGGAGGCACAGGAGGAAATAGAGAAAATCCGGGAGAGAGCTGAACTTTCGGCGAGAAGAAAGACGCAGGAAGCAGAGAGGGAGGCGGAGAGGATTGCACGGGAGATGCGGCAGGGAGCAGAGGAACAGGCGAAAAGCATTGATGTGAGAACGATGGCGGGCGTGTCCCTGGAGACGAAAAGGACGATGTTGAGACTCCAGGGACAGATCAGCGACGAAGTCTTGGCCAAAGCTATGGCGAGATTCAAGGAACTGCGAGGAACGAAGCAGTACGCTGATTTTCTCAAGGAGCTGGCAGTCCAGGGGATTCTGGCGCTGGGCGAGGAGACGTGCGTTCTCGCGCCGGGGGCTGAGGACCGCGACCTTTTCACCGAGGAACTGGTGAGGGGGATAGAAGACCTTGCACGGCGAAGGTCGGGAAGGAAGGTGATGGCCACCGTTTCGATGGATGTCTCACCTGACGGCTCCGGGATTCGGGTTTATTCGGGCAAGGGAAATATGCTTTTCGATAACACTCTGGAGGCGAGGCTGGAGAGGCTCTGGGATGAATTGATAATGACCGTAATGAAGGAGGTTTTCGCTGGCGAACGGGAGCAGAAGCGTGCACCGGATGACGAGGGATGACACGCTGGCGAGTGAAGTTTTGTGCGGCGGCCTTCGGCATTAAGAATTGACGTATCTCCAAATGTGGAATCGTAGTTATCCGTACGAAGCCTGTTGTTCTGACGGCGAGTCACTGGAGGATCGAAAACAAGCACTTGGAAAAACAGGTTATAGGAAAAATCAGACGAGTCATCGGTCCGGTGGTGGAGATCGGTGAGGTTCGCTACGCACAAATGGCGGAGGTTGTGGAGGTCGGCCCGCACCGTCTCATTGGCGAGATTATCAGGCTCCAAGGCGACACGGCCACGACCCAGGTTTACGAGGACACAACCGGTCTCCGCCCTGGACAAGAGGTGTGGGGTACGGGCATGCCGCTTTGCGTGGAGCTGGGGCCTGGACTGATAGGGACGATTTTCGACGGCGTGCAGCGGAGGCTCGAAATCATACGCGAGCGGTCCGACCAGTACATACAAAAAGGAGTTCACGTGCCCCCTCTGGATCACGGGAAGAAGTGGCATTTTCGCCCCACGGTTGGCGCTGGCGAAGAGCTTGGTGCGGGACAGATCATTGGCACGGTGCAGGAAACGGAGCTCATCGAGCACCGGGTGATGCTGCCGCCGGACGTTGGTGGCAAGCTGGGATGGATGGCCGAGGAAGGCGAATACACAGCCCAGGAGGTTATTGCCACCGTCGCCGACAGAGGAAAATCCGCCGAGATCAGGTTGAGCCACCGGTGGCCTGTGCGGAAGGAACGGCCTCACAAGGAGAAAATGGGGTTATCCATGCCTTTAATCACGGGGCTTCGGGTGATTGACATGCTGTTTCCCCTGGCCAAGGGAGGGGCTGTTGCCGTACCGGGCGGGTTCGGCACCGGCAAGACGCTGATTCAGCACTCCCTGGCCAAGTGGTGCGATGCGGACATTATCGTCTTCATTGGCTGCGGTGAGAGGGGGAACGAGATTACCGACATGCTGGTCGAATTTCCGAAGCTTACTGACCCTCGATCCGGAAAACCCATGATGCAGCGTTCCATAATCATAGCTAACACCTCAAACATGCCGGTCGCTGCGAGAGAGGCCAGCATTTATACGGGCATCACCATGGCGGAGTATTATCGTGACATGGGGTACCATGTGGCGGTGATGGCCGACTCTACGTCCCGATGGGCGGAGGCGCTGCGAGAGCTCTCCGGCAGGATGGAGGAGATGCCGGCGGATGAGGGGTTTCCGGCATATCTGCCGTCGCGGTTGGCGCAGTTCTACGAGCGTGCCGGGATGGTGCGTGCCAATAGCGGCAATGTGGGTTCGGTGACGACGATCGGCTCGGTTTCCCCGCCTGGGGGAGATTTTTCCGAGCCGGTGACTCAACACACTAAACGGTTTGTGAGATGCTTCTGGGCGCTGGACAGGCAACTGGCCAACGCGCGGCACTACCCGGCCATCGGGTGGCTCGATAGCTACAGCGAGTACACAGACGATGTGGCCGGGTGGTGGCAAGAAAACGTAGCCGAGGATTGGGGGTCGCTCCGAAACGAGATTATGGAGTTGCTGCAACGGGAAGCGAGGCTTCAGCACGTCGTGAAATTGGTCGGGCCGGATGTGCTCCCTGATAGCCAGAAGATCGTGCTGGAGACCTGTTCTCTTCTCAAGAACGCTTTTCTTCAGCAAAGCGCCTTTGACACGGTTGACATGTATTCTGTGGCCGAAAAGCAGGTGAAAATGCTCAGGATTATCCTGACCTTCTATCGAAAAGGATTGGAGAACATCAAGCGAGGCGCCACGATGGTGCGGCTCAAACGCATCAAGGTCTACCGCGACATCCTGCGAATGAAGACGGAGGTTCCAAACGATCGCCCAGAGCTTTTGGACACCATCCAGCGGAAGCTTGTGCGGGCAATGGAACATCTGGGAGCCATGTATGAACAGTCCCCTGACACGAGCAGTTTCTGAGGACCTCGAGTACATCGGGTTATCTGAGATCAACGGGCCTTTGATCATTCTCGAGCACGTCCGCGGCGCGGGATACAACGAGGTTGTTGAGATTCTTCAACCCAGCGGTGATGTGCGACACGGCCTTATTCTTGAGACGTCAGACACCGCTACGGTCGTCCAGGTGTTCGAAGGCACGAACGGGCTTTGCTTGCCGGACACTCGCGTTCGCTTCAAAGGCAAACCGCTGGAGCTCGGTCTCACCACGGACCTTTTGGGCAGGTTTTTTGACGGCTCCGGACGCCCCCTGGACAGACTGCCTGCCCCGGTAGCTGAACACAAGCGAGATGTCAACGGTCTTCCCATTAACCCCACCGCTCGCGACTACCCTCGCAAATTCATCCAGACGGGCCTATCTGCGATTGATGGAATGAACACCCTTATCCGGGGACAAAAGCTGCCGATTTTTTCCGGGAGTGGTCTCCCCCACAATCAAATCGCCGCGCAGATCGCCAGACAAGCCAGGATCGTGGGGGAGGAGGCGGCTTTCGCGGTAGTCTTCGCCGCGATGGGAATTAAATACGATGTGGCCCGGTCGTTCATGGACAGCTTCGAACGTTCCGGTGTCCTGGAAAACGTAGTGGTTTTCCTCAATCTCGCGGGCGATCCGACCATCGAGCGGCTGGTGACTCCGCGAACGGCCTTGACGGCTGCCGAGTTCCTCGCGTTCGATGAGAATATGCACGTGCTTGTGATCCTGACGGATATGTCAAACTACTGCGAGGCGTTGAGGGAGATCTCTACGGCGAGGAGCGAGATACCGAGCAGAAAAGGGTATCCTGGTTACCTATATAGCGACCTGGCAAGCATTTACGAAAGAGCGGGGATGATTCAGGGTCTTGCAGGGTCTATCACGCAGATGCCCATTTTGACCATGCCTAACGACGACATAACTCATCCCGTTCCAGACCTCACGGGCTATATTACGGAGGGCCAGATTGTTCTGGAGCGCGAGCTGCACCAGAAAGGAGTTTATCCACCGATCGCGGGACTGCCGTCGCTTTCACGACTGATGAAGGACGGGATCGGTGAGGGGATGACTCGGGACGACCACCCGCATTTGGCGAGCCAGTTGTTCGCTGCGTATGCTCACGTGAAAGAAGTACGATCGCTGGCGTCAGTTATTGGCGAGGAAGAACTGACGCCCCTTGACCATTCCTACCTGGAGTTCGGAGAGGCGTTTGAACATCGTTTCCTTGCCCAGGGCCCCTATGAAGATCGGTCTATCGAGCAAACGCTGGACCTGGGGTGGGAGGTGATTTCGATTCTCCCAGAGGAGGAGCTGACAAGAGTTACGGAGGAGGAGCTGGATAAGTACTATGCCGGTTGACAATACGGGAGCCGGCTACAGATGGGCTTGGTGTTGGTGTGCTCGGTAGCCGCACCAGCCGCCATGTACGGCAGCGGCAAACCCTACGTCAACAACAAGGAACCTCAGCGCGGTACCTGCGTCCTTGAACGCGCCAGGGCACCGCGTTAACAGACCGGAGCAAGCATGGCACGGTACGCGATTGCACCCACCAAAACGAACCTGTTGAGGTTGCAGGCGGAGCATTCCTTCGTTACCGAGGGTCATCAACTCCTGGAGCAAAAGAAGGACATCCTGACCGCGGAACTGCTCAGTCTGATGGACAGTGCAAGGGCCGCGGAGGCAGAGATGGACAGGGCTTTGGCTGTGGCGTTCGAGGCGCTCCGAAAAGCGATTGTGCGAATGGGGAGAGGCTGCGTGGCCAGTACGTCTTATGCGTTTACTGCCGAAACGTCGGCTTCGGTCACAACTCGCCGTATTATGGGTATCACGCTTCCAAAAGTCGTCATCTCTGTGGCGGAGCCATCTCTTACGTATGCTCCTGCGGAGACGAGCTTCTGGATAGACGAGGTCAGCGTCAGTTTTCGAGAGGCTGCGAAGCACCTTGCGGCGTTATTGGAGACGAAGATGTCTTTGGCACGGCTTGCCCGCGAAGTCAACAAAACGATTCGGCGTGTGAATGCCCTTGAGAAAATCGCTCTCCCTGACCTTGAGGAAACCTTGAAGTACATCAGGGACGCGCTCCAGGAGATGGAGCGAGAGACTTTTTTCACCATGAAGCTGATTAAGAACCGGCTTGCCGAAAGGAGGTCTCGCAGTGGAAGATGGTGATGCGGCATCCGCCCGGGGAGGCATTCTGGTCTACATAGATGGCTCGGACACGTGCATCACGGCTGCGCAGTACGCGATTTTCCTATCTAAGTCTGTTGGGAGACCGCTGGCAGCCGTGTATGTGGTGGACACCAAGGTTCTCGCTGACCTGGTCAAGGCCAGGATTTTTGTCAAGGAAGAGGCTTTTGACTACGAATACGATCTTGAACAGGACGCCAAACGGTATCTCAACTACGTTGAGCAGCTCGCGCGAGCGAAAGGAGTCGCGTGCGATACGCATATCATCAGCGGGGAAGCGAATGTTGAAGTTCTCAAGAAGGTGGAGGAACTGGACGCGGAGATTCTGGTGTTGAATGAGCTGGAGCGGCGTCTCAGCCGGCGCGAGTCACATCTCGACGAGAAGGAGAGAATCCTCAGGAGGGCAAAGTGCACCGTAGTGATCGCGAAGGATGAGGATAGGGTGGCAAGACTATATGAGTCTCTTTGAATCATTGAATCCTGGCTAGAGCCAGCTCTGGGGGAATGCTTTTCGTTCAATGAGCAGGAAACGATCACGGTCCGGCGATTATGCGAAGGCGCGTATCCTGCTGATGAGCGGGCGATACAGAGAAGCGCTGAGTGAGCTGAGACAAGTCTTGCGGGAGAATCCGCGGGACGTGGATGCGCTTTTTCAGATGGCCAGGCTTAGATTAGAGATGGGGAATGCACCGAAGGCGGGGAGGCTTTTTGGGAAATGCGCCCGGCTGGATGCGCGGGGAAAGTGGTCAAGAGAGATAGTTTCGCAACTCAAGCGAGCTTATTGACAGGCGGAGACCGAGGCAGAGGGGAGGTGTTCCACGTGGAACATCGAAGGTGCTGAGGGCCAACGAGGTTTTGTAATGGCCGAGAGTCCAATAACTTACCAGGAGACAGAATGTCGAGCACAAAGAAAGAATCCATAGCCGGGCTCATCCAGCAACTGCTTACAGAACTGGGTGAGGACCCAAAGCGGGCCGGTCTTGAAAGGACCCCTGATCGCGTGGCAAAGTCATTGCTGTTCCTTACCAGCGGCTACAGGCAAAAGGTCGAAGAGATCATCAAGGGGGCGATTTTCGAGCAGGACTACGACGAGATGATCGTTCTGCGGGACATTGACCTCTTCAGCCTGTGCGAGCATCATCTGCTTCCCTTTTACGGTAAGTGCCACATCGCGTATCTCCCTCGGCGGCAGGTGATTGGCTTAAGCAAGCTACCTCGAATCGTTGATATATTCAGCCGAAGGCTGCAGCTCCAGGAACGGCTGACGAGGCAGATCGCATACTGCCTTCAGGAACACCTTAACCCCTGGGGTGTTGCGGTCGTTATCGAGGCGCTGCATCTTTGCATGGCCATGAGGGGAGTTGAAAAACAGAACGCGTGCGTGATCACGAGCGAGATGCTTGGAGCGTTTCGGACAAGGGCCTCCACACGCGCCGAGTTCCTCCATTTCATAGGGGGAAGCCGCTGAGACCTCGGTGCGAGTGGGGTGGGCATGGCATGGCGTCATTAGCTGGCGTCTGGCTCGTCGTTGTTGCCGCTTTTTTGTGCGGGTTGCCGCCCCTCCGCTTCGCGCATCCCCAGCTTCTGCATCCTGTAGCGGAGCGCATGCCGGCTAATATCAAGTTCTCTCGCTGCCCTGGAGAAAGCGCCTGCCGACTTTTGAAAAGCGCGCTCGATCAGTCTTTTTTCGAAGGACTCCACCGCCTGTGTATACGTGTCGCCTGTGTCGAAGAAGCTCTCGATAAAGCCGTCAATGTCACGGCCGGAGGGTGCAGGGGAACCGAGGCTCCGGCGGATCGTATGCTCCTCGATGATCGCCCCCTTACTGAAGATGACAGCCCGCTCTAAAACGTTTTCGAGCTCACGGACGTTTCCGGGCCAGGTGTGAGCCATTAAGAGCGCCATACCCTCATCGGAGACCGCCTGAATATTTCTGCCCATCTGGAAACTGAATTTCTTAAGAAAAAAGCCCACCAGGAGAGGAAGGTCTTCCATTCGCTCGGACAAAGATGGAACCTTGATATTCATCACATTGATTCGGTAGTAGAGGTCTTCCCGGAATTTCCCGTTGCGAATCTCCTCGGCTAACACCTTGTTCGTCGCCGCAATGATTCGAACGTCCACCCTGGTAGACCCTTCGTCACCGATCTTCGTGAATTCCTTCTCCTCCAGAACGCGAAGGATCTTTGACTGAAGAGCCAGAGTCATGTCCCCGATTTCGTCGAGAAAGAGCGTCCCTCGATCGGCCTCCTCAAAGCGGCCCCGTTTATCGCGGATGGCATCTGTGAAGCTTCCCTTTAGATAGCCGAAGAGTTCTGCTTCGAGCAAGGTCTCTGGGATCGCCGCGCAGTTGACGGTCACAAACGGCTCATTTCGCCTCGGTCCCAGGTAATGGAGTGCCCGAGCGATAAGCTCCTTGCCCGTTCCGCTGTCTCCTTCCACGAGAACCGACGAGGAGGTCGCAGCAACTGTGGTCACCAAATCAATGATCTCTCGGATCACCTGGCTTTTCCCGACTATATTGCGGATATCGAAGCGGCTCTCGAGTTGCCCCTTCAGACGAATGTTCTCCTTGAGGAGCCGCTGGTGCTGGACGATTCTTTTTACGACGATTAGAATTCGTTCCGGATCAACCGGCTTGGAGAAGTAATCGGCAGCGCCGGCCTTCATGGCATCGACGGCGAGTCTGGACGAGTCGAACGCCGTAATCATAATGACGGGGAGGTCGGGATACATGGGTCTGAGCCGACGAAGTAGTTCCGTGCCGGGCATATTTGGCATTTTTTCGTCGGTGATGGCGATGCTGACGGAAGCATCGCAAAGATCCAGCGCCTGCTGCCCATCTGCCGCAAGAACGACTTCGTATCCCTCATCCTCGAGGATCGCTCGCAAGGTCTCACGGATCCTCTTTTCGTCGTCAACGACGAGAATCTTGTCCTTGTCCATGAGCCGGTTATGCCTCCGGGAAAAGTGATATTAAGGCGCCGCCCTACGGATTGCTGCGGTCATGGCCGATTGTGGCAGGCGGGCTTGGGTCCGTGCGTCGTTCAATCTCCTTGCCATGCGAGTCGGGAAACGCAAATGAAAGGCGGTTCGTTTTCCAGGCTCACTGTCAGCCGTGATCTGTCCGTTGTAGGCACGCACCACATTCTGAACGATTGAAAGGCCCATGCCCGTTCCCTTTTCCTTGGTCGTGAAAAAGGCTTTGAAAACATTCGAGAGGACTTCGGCATCCATCCCCTTGCCAGTGTCAGTGATTGATACTTCGATAAAGCCGTCAAGAGAGTAGCTCGTTGACACGGTTATCTTCCCGCCGTTCCCCATCGCCTCGGAGGCGTTGAGAAGGATATTAGACAAAACTTGCCGTAATTGCCCCGAATCAATCAACAAGAAGGGCAGGTCGAAGGAGTAGTTTTTCTCTACTTCGATGCTGCGTGACTCAATTTCGTGCTTGAGGCCCGCGAGACTTTCGTCAACGCAATCGTTGACCACCACAGCCTCAATCTTGCCTTCAGCGAGTTTTGCATAATCGAGCAATTGTCTGATTATGTGATCTGCTCGCCTGATCTCCTCCTCGATTATGTCAACGTGCTTGCGCAGGTTGCCATCGAGCGGTTCCTTCGATCTGCGCATCAAATAGGCTGCGTTGGTCATGACAGACAAAGGGTTTTTGAGTTCGTGAGCAACCTGGGCTGCGAGCATGCCGGCCATATCAAGTCGCTGAGAACGGATGGCTCTCTCGTGTGCCTCATCCAGCTCGCGGCGTCTCCGTCTCCAGAGGTTGTAAAGAGCAGTGCTGCAGGTCATTATAAGTCCGAGGACCAGGACACGAAATATTAGGAGGCCTTCTTCCGCCTCGGAAAGGGCTCTGCCCTGGAGGCCGACGATGTTGAGGAGGACGGCGCCGACGTAACCGGCGACATATAGGATACCGAGGGGTACTGCAAGCAGAAGCTGTGTGAAAAGGAAGGTATTGCGAACCATAAACGCGCAATAAGCCCAGAATAAACTTGCCTCAGGCCCGGCTCCGAGGAAATACTCTTCAGCGGAAGTGCCTACCATTGCGGCGTTTACGAGAAGACCGAGAAATACATTGTCGGTCAGAGCGGAGCAAAAAACCACAGTCTTGGTGACGACAAGGCTGGTAACCTTTGCGCGGAGCGCAAGGAGGTACACCCAGTATGCAATGCTAAGGAGGGCGTACCCCGCCGCGGCCCATTTGAATACACCAACCATGGCGGCTGAGGGATGATCGGGACTCACAGCGAACCCTTCCCCTCCGATCTTGGCAACGATGAGGGGCCAGAGGAACACAACACATGAGACGACGAGGGCAATTCTCGCCGGGAGGACGATATGCTTTTCCAAGGAGACTATACGGTCGAGGTACTCTTGTTTGTCCTCGTCGGAGGTTCTTCGTCTCAAGGTGTAAGCCTCCGTTACGGTACTTGCTTCAGGATGCTCTCGACTTTCTCGAGGATCACAGTAACGTCAGCAAGTCTGCCCACGCCTTCCTCACCGCAAGCGAGGGGGCCGGCTTCAGGGCCGACAAATTCACAACCGATGCGGCGAAGCTTAGCAATGTTCTCCTGGACGACGGGATTTTCGTACATGGCGGAGTTCATGGCCGGAGCGAAGACGATCTTGCACCGCGCTGAAAGAATAGCGGTGGAGAGGACATCGTCGGCTATACCTGCGGCCGCTTTGCCGATGATGTTAGCGGTTGCGGGCGCGATGAGGAGCAGGTCGGCCCATCGGCTGAGGGAGATGTGGTTCGCAACCCATTGGTCCGGGGCCCCGAACAAATCAGTAACGACGCGGTTCTCCGACAGGGGAAGGAGGCATGCTTCTCCCACAAACCTCCTGGCGTTCTCAGTCATCACCACACGTACCTCCGCGCCGGCTTGCTTGAGCCTTCGGACAAGCTCGCAGGCCTTGTAAGCGGCGACGGAGCCGGTGATGCCCAATATGACTCGACGTTTTGACAGGGCCACCTCACTCATCCTTCCCTTGCGGCAACTTATATGTAATCTTTCCCTGGGAGATTTCCTGCAAGGCAATCTCACTCGGGTTCTTGGAGTCTATCTCCACAAGGGGCTTGGCGCCTTGACGCAGTTCCTTGACGCGTTCGGACAACAGAATGGTGAGAATGAAACCGCTTGCGATTTTGCTCAGGGCTTTTTCGGTGGTAATATCTGCCATGCAGACCCCTCCATGCTATGCGATACGGTCGTGAAACGCCGGCGTCCAGAGTTTGAGTGCGATGTAAGAAACCGCCAAGAGCAAATCACTCGATATTCTGTGCCTGTTCTCGCATCTTTTCGAGCTGCACCTTTGCGTGCACGACAAGCTTCGATATCTTTAAATCATCGGCCTTCGCACCGATGGTATTGACCTCTCTGTTCATCTCCTGGATCAAGAAATCCATTGTCCGACCACAAGGCTTTGGATCGTCCGTGAGTTGGCGAAACTGAGCAACGTGACTTTTGAGCCTGTCTATCTCCTCAGAGATGTCGAGCTTATCAGCAAGTATAACGATTTCCCGCAGGAGTCGGTCCTCGTTGTCGCTCAACTCGGGAGCGACTTCCCGGATTCTGTTTCTCAATTTCTCAGTGTGTCTGTCTAGCCCCGCGGGGGCCGCCGTACTTATGGAACCTACTGTTTTTTCGATCTCGGCGAGGGATTCGTCAAAAACCTTCTTGAGGTTTTCGCCCTCAGCTTCTTTCATAGCCACAAGGTCGGCAAGGGCAGTCTCAGCGGCAGACCTGAGCGCGGCCCATTGTTTTTTTCGATCTGAGGAGGCGGTGGTCTGGACGATCAAATCAGCATGCGACGCGATGATGGAGAAATCTACATCGCCCTCATAGCCAAGAAGCTCTTTCAGCTCATCGTAGGCATGTTTTAGCCGCCTGGCGACTTGGGCGTTGACGTGTAACGCCTGGCCCCCGGAGCAGCCTGGCTGCACAGACACATATACGCTGACTCTTCCACGGGAAATAACGCCGCTGACGAGCTTGCGAAGCGGAGGATCAAATTCCGTGAGTTCGCCCGGGAGGTTTGTGACTATTTCCAGGCGCCTGCTGTTAACAGAATGGATCTCGATGAGAAAGTCGTCGTTTTCGCCGGAGGATTGCCCTCTGGCGAAAGCAGTCATGCTCCTGAGCAAGATAGGCTCCCCCTGGTCAAGGCTGACGTTCTCCTTTCCCGTCCTGGAGGTAGAAAAAGAAACTGGAGACGGAAGGTGTTACGACACACTTCGGGCGTTTTCATGCTGGCCAAGCCGCCGATCACTCGTACGGTTTATAATATTAGCAGCTTGCCGAGTGGGATGCAACTGAAAAAAATCAGCGGATGCGCCTGCTTACATTGTGCCTGCGCAGGCGACCCAGTAGAGAAAATAGTTGTTGACAGTACCTGTTCTGCTCAGGCGGAATTCGACGTTTACTCATTGTCAGTTGGCATAGAGCCCGAAGGGAGGAAGTGATCATGGTACAGAAGCGAGAAGCCAGGCCAGAGATATTGTCAAAAGTCGTGGATGACAGGAAAGGAGTGTATCCTCCAAGGATGGTCAATCACTTGCGATTGGATGCCTAATCTGTAAGCCAGCCATGTTTCACAGGAGGAACGAGTGTTGACTCAAAGCGGCGCCAGGCCGCCGATTTTCCGAGAGCTCGTTTATGTATCTCACGATGGCTTAGAGAAATGCGAAGAAGACAAATGGTGGCCGCATTCTTGCTTTGAAACATTAAGTTTGAGTACTGAGCTCGCCGGCGCTGTTCAATTTATCAACGCATGTTTCATGAGGAAAACCGGCTGCATTGCATTCCCCCGGCAGGGAAAAGGCTTCTTAATGATAGCCGACGGGCGACCGGATAGGTGGCTTAGAGGGCTCGTAGTTCGAGCTATCGCAGCGCCGACGAAATCAGTTCGAGAATCCCACGGCCTTGCCTGATATTCATGAAGACGGCAGGAAAAAAACTTGTTGACATGAGGGGCTTAAAGTAAAAAACTAAACTAAGCATCAGCACCTTTCGCGTAACGCATTCTTAGGAAAGGAAGTGCACGAGCTGGAGGCCGAAGCTCGGGTCACGGCTAAACTTACCGGAGCGCCAGCCAATTATTGCAACGCATGATCACAGGCCGTTGAGATGATTGCAGGGAGGGGCCTCATCGTTGCCAATGTCAGGGAAGAGGGATCCAAAAAAGAAAGAGCTTGCGCCAGGGATGTTCCTACATTTTTCGCCGCAATCGCGGTGTCGCCTGGCAAAAGGAAACCTAAAGTAAGGAGGACCGAACAATGAGAACGAAATTTGTAGCGCCGTTTTTGTTCATCCTTTCAGCGATGTTGGCGTTCGGCGTCCTCACCACGCCGGCAACCCATGCCCAGGGAGTGGAGCGTCTGGACGTCCTCATAGGCTTCAAGAAGCTCCCGGGCCCAGCAGAAGAGGCGCTGGTGCGCGCGGGGGGAGGCAGAATCAAATACACCTACCACCTCGTGCCGGCCATTGCCGCGAGGGTCCCTGAGCCAGCGATTTTCGGCCTGCTCCTGAGCCCCAATGTGACGCACGTGGACCCGGATGGCCAGGTCTGGGCGGTTGACGAAGAACTGGACAATAGCTGGGGCGTGGAGCGCATCGGCGCCGGCATCGTTCACGCGGGCGGCAACAAGGGCGCGGGGGTGAAGGTGGCCATCATAGATACGGGGATTGACTATGATCACCCGGACCTGGATGCGAACTATGCAGGCGGCTATGACTTCGTCAACACTGACACCGACCCCATGGACGATGCCGGCCACGGCACTCACGTTGCAGGGACGGTGGCCGCAGAAGATAACGATGATCCTGAGAGCGTCGTGGGTGTCGCACCTGAGGCCAGGCTCTACGCCCTCAAGGTCTTGGATGAGACCGGTCGCGGCTACTATAGCGACATCATCGCTGCGCTTCAGTGGTGCGTGGACTACGAGATGGACGTGACCAATAACAGCTATGGCAGCTCGGGGGATCCCGGCGAAAGCGTCAAGGCGGCCTTCGACAATGCCTACGAGGACGGTGTTCTTCACGTGTGCGCCGCCGGCAACAGCGGCAACCCACGAGCCAGGAGAGACAACGTGATTTACCCGGCCAGATACGACTCGTGCATCGCAGTGGCGGCAACGAATCAGGACGATGAAAGAGCAACGTGGTCCAGCACAGGCCCCGACGTTGAGCTCTCGGCGCCAGGTGTAGGTATCAACTCGACCCTGTTGGGTGGAGGATACGGCGAAAAGAGCGGCACGTCCATGGCCTCACCTCACGTGGCGGGGACGGCTGCCCTGGTGTGGGTGGCCTATCCGTTCTGGACGAACGATGAGGTCAGACACCAATTGCTGAATACGGCTGACGATTTAGGCGACGCAGGGTGGGATGCAAAGTACGGCTACGGTTTGGTCGATGCCGATGAAGCAGCTCCAGATACCACCCCACCGGAGCCGACCCACGATGTGGCGGTATTGGCCGTGAGGGCTCCCTCGCCAGTTTACCAGGGTGACGATGTTCCCGTGGACGTCGACGCTGAGAATCAGGGCACCTTCGAGGAAACGTTCGACGTCGTGCTCACCGAGGGACCAGATGGGTTCACCGACAGCACGACGATAACCCTGGCGGCAGGGGCCTCAACCACTGTGAGCTTCGGGTGGCCGACGTCCGAGTCCACCACCCTATCGGACCACACCCTGACCGTGACCGCCGGCCCGGTGACGGGGGAAACCGACACCGCTGACAATTCAGGCGGCACCACGGTGACGGTTGGGGAAGAACCACCGGCTGCGACGATGCACGTTGACAGCATTCATATGGGTTTGAGCGCCGCAGGTATAAACACCTGGGCGGTGGCCGCTGTGACAATCGTGGACGCGGACGAGATCCCAGTGGAAGGCGTGACTGTAAGCGGACGCTGGACCGATGCCACCTCTGATGCGGACTCCGGAGTAACTGGGTCCGACGGGAAAGTCGCCCTGCAGTCGGACAGGGTGAAAAGAGCAAGCACCGGCACGACTTTCACCTTTACTGTGGACAGTGTGGTAAGGGATGGGTGGACGTACGACCCAGCGTCGAACGTTGAGACCTCCGATTCGATAGTGGTCCCGTGACCGAAACGTTAAGGCAAAGACCGCCGGGGCCCGTCCGTTGCGGGCCGCAGACCGGCCAGCCCCTTTTTGGAAGGGAGGTGATAGCTGCAAAGTTTGTTGATGAGAAGCAACGGTCAAAGAGACCTTCTGAAAAGGAGGGTGAAAAATGAAAGCGAAAGGAGTACTCACGTTGCTGCTTGCCCTGAGCGTTGCGCTGGCTGTAGTTTTGCTTGCCCGGCCTGATCCAGGTCAGGGCGCGGGGAGAGGCAATGCCTCGGTGCCGCAGGACGAGATTGAAATGGGGATGTTCGTTAACGCACCGTTCTCATCCCCTCCGTGGTATCCCGACGAATGTGACGAGAACGATGACAGCTACCGCTGGGCTCCGAAGTGCTATTGGGCTGTCCCTTCCATAACGGTCAAGGTGAATCCGACAGCGAGCGACTTTGACAGCGAACACCTTGACGCCGTGGTTACGCAAGTTGCAAATGGCTTCGACGCTTGGAGTGAGGTACCTTATCAACTGTATGGCGCTGCGGTCACCCGCGATGATGAGGTCGGCCCGAGCCTAGATTACCCAGATGAGGCGAACACCGTCTCCTGGGGAGAAATCGATGGTGAAGGGGGCATCATAGCTGTCACCTACTTCTGGTACTACGTGAATACCAAAGAGTTGATAGACTGTGACATTCTCTTTGACGAGGATGAACCTTGGTCCATCTCCGACGAAGTTCCCGACAACGCTTTCGATGTTTGGAACATTGCGACCCACGAAGCGGGGCATACGCTCGTCCTGGGTGACCTTCGCTCGCCCAAAACCGGGGCGCTGACGATGCACGCTTACACCTGGCCGGGCGACGACGTAAAGAGGGACTTAGGCCTCGGCGACGAACTCGGCATCTGGGAGATATACGGCGAGTAGCTGGCCACAGGCATCGGCAGATTTGCACCTGCAAGGCGCTGTAAGGCTCAAATGGATGCGCTGGGCACACCGGCAATGAGCCGGAGTGCCCAGCTTTTTTGTATCAGGATCAGGTGCCAAGGGATAAAGAATAGGCCGCACCTGTGCCTGCTATGTCTTGCGGAAAAGTTTGGAGCTGGAGAGTTCCCAGTAGGAGGCGAGGAATGCGGAAACAAACGCTGCCGCTGAGTGGAGGAAAAGGGCCGGAGTCGTCCTCAAAGGAGTTCCGTCTCTCGGCAAAAAGGCGTTGTCTGGTCCATCCGGGTCAACGAAGACAGGATCGTCATGGATGTTGCCTTCGCCCTGCCGCCGGAAATATCATCTCCGTTACCCCAGAGAATGCAGTTCTGGACGACTGCAAGCGAATGGAGAAGATGGACACCCCCAGCACCCTGTCCATGAGCGGAGTTGCCGACCACTGTGTTGCCAAGGATGTTCACGATAGAAGAGTCGCATGCGATTCCTCCGCCCACCGAATTTGCTTCGTTGGAGATCACTAAGTTATTGAGGATTTCAGGGTGTGACCCGAAGCATGAGACACCCCTCCACTGCCCCCCTCTGCTACGTTCCTGATAATTCGATTTCGGCCAATGAGGGGAAAACAATCTATGCACAGAATTCCGCCCCCTTGCGTGTCGGTCCAATTGTCAATTATCAGATTCCCGACAATGACAGGCTCTGCTCCCTCGCATGCGATTCCGGCGCCGCCGCCTGAGGCAAGGTTAGAGGCGATGATGTTGTTCTCGATAAGGGGTGACGCGTAATAACAGGAGATGGCGCCTCCTTTGTCGAAATCAGCAGTGTTGGCAACGATGATGTTGTTTAGGATGAGAGGCGAGGACCAGGCGCACGAGACGCCGACCTGTCCTGCGGTGATGGTGAATCCTGCCAGGACGGCGTTTCTGCCTTCGTTGGATCGGAAGCGAACGACTTCCGGGGCGCCTGCCGGCTCTATGACAGTCGCGCTGACCACTCCGGGGTCGGATGGATCCGTCGAACGAAGGGTGATCTCCTTTCCGGGAAAATCAACGGTCTCAATATAGGTCCCTCCGGCAGCGATAACCTCGTCCCCGTTTTCTGCGGCCGGATCGCCTCACCGATTGTTTTGAAAGCGCTGGCCCATGAGCTGCCATCCCCGGAAGAGGGCACTGATTGATCAACGTAAAGAGAAGTGGCCTGCGCCAGGAAAGGCATTGTGATTGAGATTATGAGCAGTGCCACCGGTGACGAGCGTCTCGAAGCCATGAGGAACTCCCGTGGAAGGACATGCGGATCGCCGGAATACAACACGCCGCTTGGCCTCCATCCCTGAATATCTGATTGCATACGACATTCTAAGCTGTGAGGCCAGAGCTGTCACCGCATTATTCGTGACAAAGAGTGCAGGCGTTGTCGGCGGGCATTTTGAGAAGGTGGTCGCTCGTTGCCCCATGGGGGTCGTGGCACATTTGACAGAAGGCGAGAGTCTCGTACCTGTGCTTGTGGGTCAAATTGAACTCGGAGCGGTCGTGGCAATCGAAGCAGCCCGACGGTTTTTCGAGGGAGAAGGCAGTATTCATATTTACGAAGCGTTTCTGGTTGTTCAGCTTGTGACATGAAGTGCAGGTCACCGCGTCGGCGGGAGGGGGTGGGTGAGGCGTGTAGTGCGGCCATTTAGCAGGAGGGACGTTCCCGCCTTTTTCATCGCGGACGAAGAATCGGACCGTGGTATCGCCAGCGCGGAGCTCATGGAGACCAGGATGTAGGGAGCAGACTATGACAACGGCTGGTGGAAGAAAAAGGCCGCTGGCAGGGGACGGAGAAGCCCCCTCTTTCGGAGGCGAGAAATGGCTCGATATGTCAAGCTTCTGGCCGTCGAGCATGACCGAAGGCGGCGCCGCGCCACGTGGAACGATCAAAGCAATCTCCAGCGGCCCGGCAGGGACGACCGATTCATCAAGCGGACGGAGTATTCGCGGACGCTCACTTTCTCCCTTACAGAGATATGCGATAAGAACCAGGATAAGAGTGGCGGGGAGTGCGCCGAAGGCTGTCTTTTTCATCGAACAGTTGCAGCAAAGCCTCACTTCTGTTTCGCGTGTTTTCTGGTGAAGTCAGCGTCCTCTTTCACCTCATCGGAGAAGACCGGATACATGCCCACGATGGCTGCGTCCGTGGGTTTGATGTTGGCGTAAGCGAAGGCGAAGGCTCGTTCCACCGAGAACTTGTTCCAGCAAAGGCGACCGGCGGCGAGAATCTTGAAACCGAGGCACGGTTTTTTCACCTGGCGGATACGCTCGGTCATTTTTCGGGGATCGGACTCCAGGTACAGTTCGCCGAGGACATTATCACCCACCATCTTGTTGATCTCCTCAGCGGTTCGCGAGACATTATAGAAACAAGTCATGTACAAGTCGTTCTCCCAATCAGCTTCCTCGATCCTGGCCAGATGATCGGGATTGTGCGTAGAGATACCGGCCATCACGCCTGCGTCGTGGACCTTCTTGACGAAATCGTGGACTTTTTCCTCCGTGCCGGTTCGAAACAGCCCGTCCGTTACTCCGCCGTGATGGCAGACGGCTATGGGTTTGAGGGCGAAGACCTCCTTCGGCACATCACCGGAGGTGAGGCAAATCCACTCCATTTTCGAGCCGCGTTCCCAGGCAGCGTGAAGCGCATCGCGGACTTTGGGAGTAGGATCGGCTTGCCAGGTGGTGATGCCTTCTTTTTCGCAATGCAGGATGAAATCGGTTGTGCGCTCCACGGTGAAGTAATGGAGCATGTGCTCGGCGAGCTTCTTGGTGGAGTGGGAGTATCCGCCGATGGGATTGTAACCAGCCACGAGGCGGGTGACCTTCTTATCTCCAAGCTGAACGGTCGGCACCGGTTCCCCTGTTGGCACCGCAGCGGCAGCGTCTGGGCTTCGCAGCAGCGAGGAACCGGCCAAGAGCGCTCCTGCACCCACTATCTGCTTCACGAAAGTGCGTCGAGGAACGGGGTGACCGCAGAACCGGTGAAGTTCGATATGATGATCGCGACGTGCCATGACGAACACCTCCTGTTCTTAGTGCTGAGCGGGATGCTATCCCGAACGAAACTGATAAAGGGACCGATGCGCGATCGGTCACATTTTACTCTGCAGCGCGCTTTCGATCAGCTCGGTCAAACAAGCCGCAGAGGCAGGCCTCGATGAGCAAGATTCAAGCTCTTTGTGGCTATTCACCTTCGGCATCTGCTTTATCGCGCGGGACGCGGTCTTCAAGCACCGCCTTTATTCTTCGCACGGCTGCACTGCTGGCTTGTTCCTTGACGATCTTGAATTGTCCGAGTTCGAAAGTGTTGCTGACGTGAGGGCCGCCGCACACCTCTCTCGAAAAATCTCCGATGGAGTAAACCTTGACGTTCTCCCCATATTTGTCCGCAAAGAGAGCGATGGCGCCCTGCTTCTTGGCCTCGTCGAGGGTCGTCATGACGAATTCCACAGGCAGCGCCTGAGCAATTTTCTCATTGACGATGCGGTCCACCTCAGCGATTTCTTCCTTTGACATCTTCGTCGGATGGGAGAAGTCGAAGCGCAGCCGTTCCGGGGTGATGTTGCTTCCTCGCTGCTCGACGTGTGGCCCGAGAACGGTGCGGAGAGCTTGATGGAGCAGGTGCGTCGCGGTGTGGAGCCGCGTCGTTTTTCCGGAGGCGTCAGCGAGCCCGCCCTTGAATTTCTGCTCCGCTCCCATTCTGGACATTTCCCTGTGCTTCTCATAGGCGGCGTCGAACTCCTTCCGATCAATAGTCGCCTGAGGGAATCTCTCTCTAAGCATCTCTTCAGTAAGCTCGATGGGGAAGCCAAAAGTCTCGTAAAAATAGAACGCCCGCTTGCCGGGAAAGATCATCGGGCCGTCCGCTCCAGAAACACGGGCAAGCTCCCGCTCGAACTCCCTCATTCCCTTCTGTAACGTCTCCTTGAACCTCCGCTCCTCCTTCTGGAGTTCCGTGAGGATGAAATCTTTCGTCTCCTCAAGATGCGGATAGGAATCCTTGTATTGCTCGATGGCTACAGCGGCTACGGCAGGGGTGAAGTCTTCCTCGATGCCGATTGACCTGCCGTGACGGATCGCTCGGCGTATCAGGCGGCGAAGCACGTAACCTCTCTCCACATTGGATGGAGGCAACTTCTCGGCGAGGAGGAAGGCGGAGGCGCGAAGGTGATCGGCGATGATGCGAAGGCTTATTTCCGTTGGATTCGGAGATAGTTTCCCTACGGCGGAGACGATGGGAGCGAAAAGTTCTGTTTCAAAAACGGTTGGCTTATCCTGCAACACCGCAGCGACACGCTCGACGCCCAGGCCGGTGTCCACGTTTTTCTGTTCGAGGGGGACGTAACGACCATCGGCGGTCTTGTTGTATTCCATGAAAACGTCGTTCCACATCTCAACGAACTTCTGGCAGGAGCAACCGGGCCGGCAGTCGGGACCGCAGCGTGGTTTCCCCACGTCGTAAAACATTTCCGTGTCTGGACCGCAGGGACCGGTTTGCCCGGCAGGTCCCCACCAGTTTTCCTTCTTGCTGAGGTAGTAAATCCTTTCGTCGGGAATGCCGAGAGATTTCCATACGCCGGCAGCGACTTCGTCTCGCGGCGCATCTTCATCCCCGGAAAAAACGGTTATCCAGAGTCTATCCGGTTCGATGCCCAGGTGCTCGGTGAGAAACTCATAACTCAGATGGATCGCTTCTTCCTTGAAGTAATCGCCAAGGCTCCAGTTGCCGAGCATTTCGAAGAAAGTGAGGTGCGCCTCATCGCCCACCTCGTCTATATCATCTGTGCGGAGACACCTCTGGACGTTCACCAACCTCTTTCCCTGGGGATGGGGCTCCCCGAGGAGATAAGGCACTAACGGATGCATGCCCGCGGTGGTAAAAAGCACGGACGGATCGTGCTCGGGAATGAGCGAAGCCTGCCCGATCTCCTTGTGATTCTTTCTGACAAAGAATTCTATGTACCTGGCCTTCAATTCCCGGCCAGTCATGCGAACCTTCATCCTTCTCCTTTTCTCAACTCGATCTGACCATTCTCAACCCGCAATAGACCACCGTACTCATGGGGCCAAGTTGCAGCTTTCAAAGCTTTGTCGCGCCGGTGAATCCTTACCAAATCACTGAGCGAAAAGCAAGTCGCCGTGTGGCATAACGAATGACGACCGCCCGTCGAGGGCGTCTTCCCTTCTGAACTGCACGAGGTCGGGGGGGACAGAGAAGCGTGACGAGGAAAGTCACGTGAACCAGGGGACGGTGCGGCGGAGTCCTTCGGTGAAGGAGACTTTTGGCTCGAAGGAAAGGTGACTTTCTGCGCGTGAGATGTCGGCGAGAGAATGTTTGACGTCGCCGGGGCGGGGCGGCTCGAAGAGCGGCTGGGGCTTTTTGTTCAGGATGCGTCCAAGCTGGTCAAGCAAGTCGAGAAGGGTGAAGCACTCGCCGCAGGCGATGTTGTAGACTTGACCAGTGGCTTCCTTCGGAGCGGAGCAGGCCAGAAGATTGGCTTCGATGACGTTCTCGATGAAAGTGAAGTCCCGAGACTGGAGGCCGTCACCGTAAACAGTGGGTTGGCGATCTGAGGCGACAGCGGTGATGAATATAGGGATGACCGCCGCGTACTCAGACGTGGGGTCCTGCCTCGGCCCGAAGACGTTGAAGTAGCGCAGGCAGATGGTCTCGAGACCAAACAGGTTCTGGAAAATCTTGCAGTAATACTCGCCGATGAGCTTGCTGGCAGCGTAAGGGGAAAGGGGGTCGGGTGGCATATCTTCGGTCTTGGGCAAGGTTGGCGAATCGCCATAAATCGAGGATGACGACGCGAAGACGACTCTTTTAACGCCTGCGTCCCGGGAGGCGATGAGAAGGTTGAGGGTGCCAGTGACGTTGGCTCTGTTTGTCGTGATCGGGTCTTCGACGGAGCGGGCCACGGACGGGATCGCCGCCTGATGCAAAACATAGTCCACGTCGGAGACGGCTCGCTTGATGAGGTCGGGATCGCAAATATCGCCCTCGATGAACTCGACCTTGTCCAAAATCTCTTCCAAGTTTTCTTTTCTTCCGGTGGAGAAATCGTCAATAATGCGGACGGTCTCGCCGCGGCGGACGAGCTCGATGGCGACGTTCGATCCGATGAACCCTGCTCCTCCGGTTACGAGATAATGCGCCATGCAAGTCCTCCGTTAAGGGTTTAAGATCAGTCGCACGCTTCCGGTCATAAACCGCTTCCGCAAGAAGAACGGCCATCTGCGGTCGCTAAATGCTCAAGCCCTCTTACGCAGTCTTTTTCGACAGATGTTTACGAGCGCCTCAGTGCTGGCGCGCACGTTCTTTGTCTTAAAAATGGCTGAGATGACCGCAGCGGCATCGGCGCCACCGTTCAAGACCTCACCCAAGTTATGGCGATTGATGCCGCCGATGGCGACGATTGGCTTATCCGTTATCGTCCTAACCCTGGCAATGAGCTCGGTGCCGACAGGACGCGCTCCGGACTTGATCGGAGTGGAGAATATGGGACCGACAGCCATGTAGTCAACGTCCTCTTTCACTGCCTTGCGGGCCTGGGTCAAGGAGTGCGTTGATTTGCCGATGATCTTCCTGGAGCCAAGCATCCTTCTCGCTAACGGTACGGGGACATCATCCTGTCCCAAATGAACTCCATCCGCGTCTACGGCCTGCGCAATGTCAACTCGGTCGTTGACGATAAAGATAACTCGTTTCCGGGCCGTAAGGTCGCGTAGTGCGCTGCATGTTTCGCACACCGCGGCGGCAGAGAAGACCTTGTCCCGATACTGGACGATCTTGACGCCGGGGACGAGAATCTGGCGAGCGACTTTGATGGGATCGAGGTCGCCGATCGTTTCCCGATCAATGATCGGGTAGAGGCCGATGCCCTTCAACGACTCAACGTTCCGCGCTCGATTTGAAGCCCGGATGTAGTCCTTCTCCAGACTGTAGACCTCGAATCGCATCGCTTTAAGCCGGGCCGAGGTCTCGCTGGAGAAGAATTTGGTGAATTCCTCCAGTGCCCGCACGGATTCTTCGATTCTGGCGAAATTGGCCTGAATGAAGTCCACCGTTGTCGTTCGCCGAGCTTCCGTGCTTGTGAGAAAATCCTTTCCCACGTCACCCGTAGCGTCGCGGCCGAGATCGATCAACATTTCGCGGTCAATTTCAGGGGGCGATGATTTCCCTGCTCGCGTACGAGAGGGCAGCCGTGGAGTGGAGGCAAAGAGGGAAGCCAGCCTGTGGCGAAGGGACTTCGTCTTCCTTTGGAGGGATTTGTCCTCGAGGACGAACCTTGCCACATCTTCGACGACCCTCAACCCTTCACGTGCGCGATTGAGGTTCGCATCGAGGATTCTGAGGATTTCTTTTGGAGGAAGTCGCATAGGTCAGTCCGTGGAACAGCCAATCGAGCACAGCATGGGACGCGATTTCCGGGGACGCCATCCTGCTTTACGGAACCATTTCCTTCAACTGTCGTTTCAGGATCTTTCCCGTGGGAGCCCGGGGGAACTCCTTGATGAAAATGACTTCTCGCGGGACTTTGTACGGGGCAACTTTGGGCTTGAGATAATCCAAAATCTCGGCCTTCGAGACCTCCTCGCCCTCTTTGACGCTTACAAAAGCCACCGGAATCTCCCCCTGAAGCTCATGTGGCTTGGCGACTACAGCAGCGTCAACGACTTTGGGGTGGGCGTAGAGGAGCTCCTCAATCTGCCTCGGATAGATCTTCATCCCTTTGGAAATGATCAGTTCCTTCTTGCGATCCAGAATGAAGAAGTAGCCGTCTTCATCCACCTTGCCGACATCGCCGGTGTGGAGCCACCCGCTTCGCAGCGCATCTGCCGTCTCTTCCGGACGTTTGAAATAGCCCTTCATGACGTTGGGACCGCGAATGACCAACTCGCCAGCTTCGCCAACGGGAACCTCATTGTCATCGTCATCGAAGATCTTGATTTCCACCTCTGGGATGGGAATCCCTATGGAATTGACTTTTCTGACGCCCTCGAGAGGATTGATGCTGGCAACCGGAGCGGTTTCAGAGAGGCCATAGCCCTCAAGCAAGGGGCTTGAGAAATTGCTCTCGAAGGCTTTGAGGACGGCTTCCGGAAGGGGAGCGGAGCCGGAAACGCAAGCTCGAAGAAAGCCAAAGGATTTGCGCACCTCCTCCGGCAGGTCAGCTCGGGCCAGGACGTTGTAAAGCTGGGGCATCCCTGCCAAAACCGTGGGCTTGTGAGCGATGACCGCTTTGAGCATCTTGTCGAACTCGCGAATGGACTCGAGCATGACGATACTGCCCCCAAAGTACACGGGCAGCAGGCAATTGACGGTCAGGCAGAACGAGTGAAACATGGGCAGGACCAGAAGAAAGCGATCCTCGGCATTAAGCACAAGATGCTTCTGGCAACTGTCCACGTTGGCGACAAGATTGCGATGAGAAAGGACGGCTGCCTTCGGTATGCCCGTTGTGCCAGAGGTGTAGACGAAAACGGCGTCATCCTCCGGGTTGATGGACACGTCAGGATTCGTGGAGGAGCAGTCGCGAACGAGATCTTGATATGGATGAAAGAGCTCATCGGGGGGTTGCCCATCAATCAGGACGATTGACTGGAGCGTCTGAAGGCGGGCGCGGATAGGCTCGAGACGTTTTTCAAACATCTCTTCTGTGATGAGAACCTTGACCTCGCAATCGTTCAGAACAAAGCACATCTCGTCGGGTTTCAGGAAAGTGTTGACGGCAACGACGACGGCACCGCATTTCAACACGGCGTAGAGAGCCGTGAGGAACTCGGGGCGGTTCTTCAGAAGAATGGCGACTCGATCCCCCTTCTCGACCGAAAGAGACTCCATCAAAGCATGCGCGAGACGGTTTGTATCAGAATTGAAGTCGGCATAGGTCGCCGAGCGGTCCTCAAAGAAAAGCAAGTCTTTGGTAGGGTACTTCTCCGTGGAAGACTCGAGCATCGTTTTGAGGTTCATTGTCTTTCCCTTCCTGCCAGAGAAGATGGGCGAGGTAGCGCCGCCTCGGCGCATTGAGCCTCAAGCTGCGCGTCCTATTCCTTGGACCAGCAACGTGCTGCAACCAACATCGGCTCGCAGCAAGAATCAGCTTCCTTCACTGGCACCCGCTTCTTCCCCGCCACGAAAGGCGGGCCAGAGAAAGGATTCCTTTCTTGCCACCAATTCTCCGTCCGCGAAGATACGGACTCGCCAGTATTCGATTCGCCCTCTGCGCCTGTAGCTCGTTCCGGTATTTTCGATTCGAAGACGGTACGTCCCCTTCCTGAGATTTGGATACTCTCTGGTTATGGTTTCGAGATGTTCTTCGTTGGATAGCTTATATTCAAACTTGAGGGTCGCTTTCCGCGAGGGAGTCTTAACGGAGCACTTCCATGTAATGATAAAGTGCTCGCCTCTCTCTGATGAATCAAGGCGTTTCGGCAGCTCGACGTACTTCCCGACCTTATTCGCTTTGCCGAACTGGGCGGCGATTCCCAGGGCGTTTAGGGACCGCTCGATCCTCACCACTTTTGAGATTTTGAAGCAAGGGCTTTTGAGATCGGTGACGGCAGGCCCTTTAGACGCTCTGGTCTCGGGAGAAGTCTTATCGGCAGGAGGTTCAGCTTCGGCCCCCTCAGCGCCGGCGTGGAGACATAGACCGCAAACACAAATGACCAACGCAAGGTTCACCAAGATGGAACCGCCTGCGCGCTTAACAGAAGCAAACGAGAGGAACGATCTATGGCACATAGAGCATTTCTCCTTTTCATGGAGCCTTCGTTGCGAAGCATCGTATAGGTGGAAAACTGGTTCTCACTATAGCCTTTGCAGAGCGGCTGTTCAAGTATTTACGCAGCGGTTTCACAGGTCGCGGAGGCAGGAACGGCGGATATGCTTTGACAGCGACGGAAGGTTCGATTATAGTTGATTGAAAGGTTTTCGTATTCGGACTGCAAGGGCGCAAAGATGACAGGATTGTGGATTCTGGGAAGTGGAAGTGCAGGGAACGCGATCTATCTTTCCTCTGGCAAGGCGCGGATTTTGATTGATATCGGATTCGGCCCGAAGCAGTTGTCGCAGCGGCTGGAGCAGATTGGGGTTGATCCCAAAGACATTGATGCGGTGCTGATCAGTCACGAGCACACCGATCACATCAGAGGACTGAAGGTCCTCAGGTATCACTCCAATATTGCCTGCTACACGAACCGTCTGACGGCCGAGGCCATCAATGACGCGAACGGCTCACTGCCTGAGAACCTCCGCCTGTTCTCTAACGGTGATGCTTTCTCCATTGGCGACATCGCCATCAATCCTTTTTCCGTGTCACACGATGCGGTTGACCCGGTAGGGTTTGAAATACTGTGCAACGGCATGAAGATTACGGTGGCCACGGATCTGGGGTTCGTCACGCGATTGGTTCGGGAAAGGATGAAACACTCGGATTGCGTGATCGTTGAAGCGAATCACGATGTGGACCTCCTCAAGAACGACCTTCACCGCCCCTGGTCTCTCAAACAGCGAATCCTTGCGAAGACCGGACACCTGTCCAATGAGAGCGCCGGAAAGCTTATCGCGGAGATCGCTCATGAGGGGCTGAAAACAGTTGTCCTGGCCCATATCAGCCGCGATTGCAATACCCCTGCTATGGCACGGACGACCGTCGAGAAGCACCTGGCAAAAGCCGGCCGAGGCGACACCCCCATCATCGTCGCCGACCAGCACGAGGTGAGCGAGCAGATCGAGCTCCAGTGAGGTTGCCGGCGCTGGTCTGTTTGCGCGCCTCAAACGGGTTCCAGGCTGACCTCGTGAAACTGACCGAAGTGGCTGCGGTTGTAAGTAGCGATGCGTGGAACACCGTGGTACAACATCACAGCTACAATGTTGGCATCGTGAATTTGTGCACCCCGCACCTCATAGCGGCGTACCAGGTCACGGAGAAGGGCCGCACATCCGGTTGGCTCGTCCAGCACTCGCAGAGAGGGCAGAAGCCCTTCCACTTCACTGACGGCCTCATCCGGAGTAAAGGTCTTTTCAAAGAACCGTCGGCTGGTCAGGACAGCCAGATACTCCCGCAGGATTTGGGTTGTCACGCAGAGTGTCGCCCCCTGGCGCTGCAGACTTGTCAGCCACTCACGAGCCTCCTCGTGTTTGCCACCTCCGCGGACGGTACCATGTACCAATACGTTCGTATCCACAACGCAGCGTTTATCGTCCATCGTCACCGTAGATTTCCTCGCGGCCCAGTGTCCCGCCCAAATAGCGCCCTCCGTCGAGGACCGGCCACTCAGAGGCAAAACACGCCTCTGTCCCCGGCCCGGCCACCGCAGCGTCACGCTTTGCCCTTTCGATAAAGGGTCTCAGCTTCTCGTACCTAATGCTGACGTTCCTTTTCAGTTCTTGGCGTGCACCCGCCTTGTCGAGAGCGTGCATCCCTTCAATGAAAAGCTTTTCAAGCTCTGCCGCGACTTCAGGGCCGAAAAGACTCGGGTAGTTCTTCCCCGCGCTCAGAGCCGAATGGCAAACGAGGCGTGATGAATCGTGGAAGCGCCTTTGGGCCTGTGCCCGGTCTGGGCCAGACCTCCTCAAGGCCATGAGAGCGCGTTCTAAGTCTTGAATGTCCGCCCGCAGCATTGAAACCATAAGCAACTCCTTTGTTGACCCGCCTGCTTGGCTGTGCAAGCCTTTCCAAATCAAGGCGGACTTAAGCAAGCGCGTGCGAGGTCGCGAACCCTCTCCTCAATGTCATCCCGAAGATTGCGGTACCAGCCGAATGCCTCCTCTTCGAGCTTCTGGCATTTCATCAGGAGTTTCTTCGCAGCCTCAGTCGCCTCACTCAGCCGGTGTTCGTGGCTGCTGCTCTCGTCAGTCAAGGCCATGAGCACGCTTGCCCGGAACTCGCTCCCGACCGAGTCGATCACATGCAACGCGTGAGATGACGGCCCGCCGACATCGATTCGCTTCGCCCACCCGTACATCGCCCTCATCTCAACCAAAGCGCGCTCCGCGAGCTCGCGCAATTGTTGGGTGACCATCTCGCCCCCTCTGTCGAACTCCATATCGCACTCGGAAACGAAGTGCGCGACGTGCCATTTGACCCCATGAAAGATCTCCATAAGGGGCCTTCCCACCGCCGCCAGGGCGCACAGGGCACCCAGTTCTGGAGCCGCAGCACATCTGCACCACACGTCGGGGTAGCCAATCACATGCAACACTTCGCGCAGTAAGGTGTCGGACGGCGGAACCCCTCTTGGTTCCGTGGACTCTCCTGATTTCACACTATTGCCTCCCTTATTGGGCCTGCAAAGCTGACAGGGAAGTAGGTGCCCCAGCAACTGTTCGAACGAGGCTGTCGCCACCGAGCCCGTGAGCCTGCAGTCCCAACAAGCATCCTTGTAATTAGTTAACACATTGGGGCAGCGGTGTCAAGAACATCTCAACGAGGGCGAGCGCGCAGTTCACACCATGGGCGTGGCGGCATCGAGCAACGATCCGCGACGGGGGCCCGAATGACAACCGACAACGTCTCTCTCCTGAGATGCCGCCCCAGCTTAGACCGCAGTCTTATCTTTCGGTAAGTACGGGCATTTGATGAAGATGATGCGAGTGGGGGAATCGGTGTCGTTGACGATGTTGTGCTTCTCTTTCGGCTCGATGCGGAAGGCGTCTCCCGCCCTGACGCGATATTCAGCATCGTCAATGATCATCTTCGGCTCGCCCTCGAGGAAGTAGAACGTCTCCTCGACTTCATCGTGGTAATGGGCGCCGAGCTCCTGACCGGGATGAAAGACAATCACTCCCCACTCATGCTTCGGCCCGCGAAAGAGGTATTTTGGGCCGCTATCACCGAAACGGAATTCCTTTTCGCTCTCGTTGACTCTCTCCATTGCATCTCCCCCCTGCGACATGCATTTGACAATCAGGAACTGGCGTTTACGACCGCGCCTACAAACAGAGCACCCAAAGGCAGGGTTAATCTCCTATCTGGAGAAACTCCTGAATTTGAGGCGAGTACTTGGCGATAAGACCCGCCACCACGATGCTGACCATGCTCATGAGCTTGATCAGGATGTTGAGCGAAGGGCCGGAGGTATCCTTGAAAGGGTCGCCGACAGTGTCGCCAACGATGCTGGCCTTATGCGCGTCAGACCCTTTCCCCCCGAGCAGACCGCCCTCGATGGACTTCTTGGCGTTATCCCAGGAACCTCCGGCGTTGGCCATGAACACAGCGAGGACGAATCCGCTGGCCAATCCTCCCGCCAGGAGTCCCATGACTCCCGCGACGCCGAGAAGAAGCCCTACGATGATCGGGGCAATGAGAGCCATAAGCGAGGGCAGGATCATCTCCTTCTGGGCAGCCCGTGTGCTTATGAGGACACACGCGGCGTAGTCGGGTTTTGTCTCTCCGGTCATGATGCCGGGCATCTCTTTGAACTGGCGTCTGACTTCGTCAACCATCATGCCGGCGGCTCTGCCGACGGCTTTCATAGTCAAAGCACAGAAGACGAAAGCCAGCACGCTGCCCAGAAAAAGCCCCACAAGCACCTTGGGGTTCATGAGGGTGACGTTGTAATACGCCATAAAGTCCGCCAGGGACGCTTCCTCGACGGCCTTGCCAACGACGTCAATGCTGACACGCCCGACCCTTTCCATCCTTGCCAGTCCTGCGCGCACCTCCTCGATGTACGCAGCCAGGAGAGCAAGAGCCGTGAGGGCGGCGGAACCGATGGCAAACCCCTTGCCGGTGGCTGCCGTGGTGTTGCCGAGTGCGTCCAACGCGTCGGTACGCCGCCGAACTTCCGGATCGAGGCCGCTCATCTCGGCATTACCGCCTGCGTTATCGGCAATGGGGCCATAGGCGTCAGTGGCAAGGGTAATCCCGAGGGTGGAAAGCATCCCGACGGCGGCAATGCCAATACCGTAGAGACCCCTCGCCGGATCTGTAAAGCCACCCGCGAAGGCGAAGCTGAGGATGATGCCAAATCCGATAGCCAGGACGGGGATGCCGGTGGAGAGCATGCCCGTTGAGACCCCCGCTATAATCACTGTAGCCGGGCCTGTCTTGGCCTGGTCAGCAACGCCCTGGGTCGGCTTGAAATCGGCGGAGGTGAAATACTCTGAGGACTTGCCGATGATTATGCCGACGGTTAGCCCTGTGGCCACCGCGGCCCAGATTCCCGCCCCCGGATTCCACCCGAAAAGTCCCATCAGAAGAGCAAAGCCGAGGACAAGGATGCCCAGGGCACTGAAGTTGATTCCCCTGCCCAGAGCGCGGATCAGGTTTTTCTGGGTTGCATCCTCCCTCGCGCGGACCACGAAGATGCCCGCAACGGAGAGGACGATTCCTATTCCAGCCATGACCATGGGGGCGATGACCGACTTGAAACCGAGTCCTGCGGCTGCTCCCAGGGCAGCAGTGGCGAGAATCGAGCCGCAGTAGGACTCGTAGAGGTCTGCGCCCATCCCTGCGACGTCTCCGACGTTATCTCCGACGTTATCGGCGATGGTGGCTGGGTTTCGGGGGTCATCCTCAGGAATGCCCGCCTCAACCTTTCCCACCAGGTCGGCGCCGACGTCAGCGGCTTTAGTGTAAATGCCTCCGCCCACACGGGCGAAGAGCGCCTGAGAGCTTGCCCCCATCCCGAAACAAAGCATGACGACCGTCGTCTCCTTCAAAGAGACGCCGCAGGCCTGCAAAATGGCGAACCAGGCGCAGATATCAAGCAGGCCCAATCCAACCACGATTAGCCCCATTACCGCACCGCTGCGGAACGCCACCTGAAGTCCGCCATTGAGGGACGTCCTTGCAGCGTTGGCCGTTCTGGCGGAGGCGTTGGTGGCGGTTTTCATTCCGAGGTAGCCACATAGGCCGGAGAAGAACCCGCCGGTGAGGAAAGCGAAAGGAACGACTTTATGCTGGACGCCAAGCACCCACGCGAGAAAGAAAAGGAAAAGGAAGGCAAACAGGAAGAAGATGGCGACGGTGCGGTATTGCCTTTTGATGTAAGCCCTCGCCCCCTCTCTCACGTACTGGGCGACAGCGATCATTTGCTCCGTTCCCTCGTCTTTTCGCATGAGCCATCTGTAAAAGTGCCATGCGAAAATTAGGGCCAGCGCAGACCCTACAGGCGCGACACCCCAGAGTAGCCACGTCCCCAGCTTAGGACCGGACTTGGTTTTAGTGACATGTTCGGAATCGGTAGCGGCGGCTGAGTTCGTAGAAGAGGAACCCGACTCACCAAAAACCATTACCCAGCACAGAACTGTCAGAGTTACAATGAGTAAGAACCCAGCCAGCAGACGTCTCAATATTGTCCTCCCTCGCTATGTTGTGTTCGGTCCAATGGGTTGGCCTCAGAGCCCTCCCGGCCCCCTCGCGATTGACCCGATAGGGGCCGATTGCTGTCTTCAATTAGAAAATATGCCCGGCTTTAACACCAGGCAACCACGCGATAAGAAAAGAGCACCCGGAACCGCCGGACTTTCGTCACCCCGCCGGCTGCCATAGACGCTCACGGCCTCACAACCAAATAGATTAGGTCAAGAGCCAATAAGGCTCATTTATAAGCCGTGCAAGGTCCGGCACCCGCGTTCGGCCGCTGGACGCGCGGCAGTTCCGGGCACGAAATCAACAGCAGAAAAGCGGACCTGTAAGCCGAGTTCTGTCGGGCCGTAGGAGCGTGATTCCGCTCCCGGACCCGGATAGTCATTTGTCTGGGATGAACGTTACCGTTCACCTCAAGCGGCCAACCCGGGACGGGACGAGCAATCCCATAGTCCTCTATTTGGCCTTGCTCCGGGTGGGGTTTACCGTGCCTCCGATGTCACCATCGGAGCGGTGAGCTCTTACCTCGCCTTTTCACCCTTACCCCGCGAAAGCGAGGCGGTATGTTTTCTGTGGCACTTTCCGTAGCCTCACGGCTCCTGGGCGTTACCCAGCACCCTGCTCTGTGGAGTTCGGACTTTCCTCCCTTCCTTCATCCTCGCGGGCCCGCCGGAAGAGCGAGGCCCAGACGATGAGAAAGAGCAACTATCCGGTCCGCTTTTCTGCAACAATTTGCCGACCGGTTAATGGCAAGTTCCAATGAGGTAAGATAGCATCGAAAGTTGGATGGGTCAACGGACAAGCCTCAACCACTGTCTTCTTCCTCAGGAGCGTAGAGAATACGTGAGCAATTCTCGCAGGTGATGATCTCAGACTGGTGGCGTCGGAGAACGCTTTCGACGGCTGCGGGCACCGCCAAATGACATCCCTGACACGAGCGGTTCACCACCGGCACGAGCGCCCGGCCCTTCTTATTACTGAAGATGCGGTCGTAAAGGCTCAGATGACTTCCGTCAATTGTCGCTGTTATCTCGGAGCGCTTTGCCTGGAATTCCGCGATGCGATCATCAATCTCACGGGTTTTCTCGTTAGCTGCCGCAGTTTCGCCTTCGAGCTCAGAAACCTGGAGATCGAGCTGCTGACGCGCCTCACGAATCCCCCCCGTTTCCTCCTCCAAGAACTCCATTTTTTCGAGCAGGAACTCTTCAGTCTGTGCCTGGTGGGCCTTGGCCTCGTAAATCTCCTTGTCCAGAGCCTTGTATTCCTGGTTCGTTTTGACGTGAATCTGCTGACCCTCGAGCTTGCGGATACGATCCTCGGTGTCGGCAAGTTCGACCTCGCAGCTCTTCATTTCGACCTTGAGGTGCTTGAGCTGCTGTTCCCGTTCCTCGAATTGACTGCGTTGCTCCTCAACCTCTGACTTTTTCTGTTCGATGGAATTCAGGAGCTTCGTCTTTTGGTCGTCAAGGAAGATGATCTGGAGGTCCACTTCCTGGAGCGCGAGCAAATTCTGAATAACAAGCCCCATGGTCTTCCTGTCGTATTCCGATGTAAGGTTTGGGAAAAGCTAAACAAAAGGTGGAGGAGTGTCAACTCATTTTTCCGGTTGCGGTTCCGTCCCCGCCTTGATGCGAAGGTGAAGTGGTTTACGGCCGGGGCGTCCGGGGACAGCTCCAGCCTCCTGATCCCAAAAAGTTTGATATTCGTGAGGACACCATGCAATACTAATCTGCGCCCTTGTGGTTAACTCGTAGTCCGGAAAGGAAAAATGGCTCGGACACGCGTCAGTAAGAGTGAAACCCCTCGCTACCGGATCAGGAAAGCCAAAGTCAGCGACGTGACCCGGATCCGTGAGCTGATCAGCTTCTACGCAAGCCAAGACCTGATGCTTCCCAGATCCCTCAACGACATCTACGAATGTCTGCGGGATTATTGGCTTTGCGAGAAGGAGGGGGAGGTTGTGGCGTGCGGAGCCCTGCACGTGGACTGGGAAGACCTGGCGGAGGTTCGCTCGCTCGCCGTGGCTGAGAAGGAGCAGGGCCGAGGGATCGGAACACGCCTTCTAAAACGATGCGTACGCGAGGCCAGAGAACTCGGGGTAAGGCGGCTTTTTGCGTTAACTTATGTCCCTGCTTTCTTTGAGAAACACGGCTTTCGCTCCTTCCCAAAAGAGGACTTGCCTCGGAAAATCTGGGCCGAGTGCATCCGCTGCCACAAGTTCCCCGACTGCGATGAGACAGCGCTTGTCCTGGAGGTGTGATCCTACGCGCGAGGTGCTGAGCCCTTGCTGGTGTCCGCGGCAGGGCGGCCAAACGAATCGCGGTCTCGTCGAGCTTTTCGTATGATTTCCCCCGACCATTTTGTGCCTTGACAAGGACAAGAACGTGCCGCAGAATTAGGCAGGGGTGGTCAGGGCACGTTGGCGCCCGGAAGCGCCTGGGCATAGATTGTATGTCCAAACATAGAGGGATGGAAAAGTGGACGCGATAGGAAGCTTACCTGAACAAGGCGTGGGGTATCTGTGTCTTCTTCCTCCCACCATGAACACCAGCTTCTCTGATCGGGTGATTCGGCGGCGGCGCCGCGGCCGTTGTTTTTTATCACGGTTGTCTGTGTTTGCCTTCGTCCTTCTCAGTTTTGGTTCGCTCCAATGTGCCGTCACGGACAACGGATCCAACTTCATCATCCCAGAGGGGGAAACCTACATGAAATTTGGCGCCTGGACCTACTCGAATTCTGTGGAGGTCTATGGCCGGCTGGTGGCTATGCCCTATGACGGCACTCCTCCCACGGGCACGCTGAAGCTTGTCGCGCCAACAATCACTGTCCACCCCGGCGGAGTGATTGACGCCGATTACGCGGGCTACCGGGCAGGGGAAGGGCCGGGCATAGGGGTGAGTCCTGCCGGCACCGCAGGCAGTGGCGCCGGATACGGCAATCCGGGCGGAAAGGGCTACGGCCTCGGCGCCAGAGGGGGCTTGCCTTATGGTTACGCGTCAGGTGAAGTTTACATGGGATCGGGTGGACTGAGCACCGACACCGCGACTGGCGGACGCGGCGGAGGAGCCATTCATCTCAGAGGCACCGAATCCATAACCATATCCGGCACAGTCACAGCGAGCGGGCAAGATGGAGAGAGCGATCCCACAGGCTTTGCAGCGGGCGGCGGAAGCGGAGGAGGAATCCTCATTGACGGCAGCGGAGCGAACGTCGTGATTGACGGCCTGGTCTCATCGAAAGGCGGCAATGGCGGCGATGGCAAGTACGGCGGCGGTGGCGGAAGTGCAGGCAGGATCAGAGTCCTTACTGGGCCTGCCGCGAGCCTCTCTTCCGGGAGCTTGACAGCCAAAGGGGGGCTCGCCGGAGCCAGCCAGGAGATGGACTATCCCCCGGAACCCGGGATCTGGACGCCGATATGGCACCCCACAAGGCAAGCTACCTACACGCCCCCTTCCGTGGACATTGTCGCTCCCGAGTCACCGCAGAGCGCTGCCGCGAGAATCCCCTACATCCTCACAGACGCCGAATACGACATCTGCTCCATAACTGTGGAGTATAGCCTGGATGGGGGCAACTCCTTTAAGCCTGCCACGCTCGCGCCCATCTGGTATCAGAGGTTGGGTGATCGGTCTGTCCCGGTTTACGGGGCGACGGATGCCCGCGGGTCGCCTTCGGGTTTAGAGCATTACGTTCTCTGGGACAGCCTCAAAGACATAGGGGTCGCTCGGATCGAAAATGTGCGCATCCGCATGACTCCCAATGATGGCTTTGGACAGCCGCGTGTATCCGACACAAGTTCCCCCTTTGCGGTTGACAACGGCTCTGTGGCGCCTGGCGCGCCTATCCTTGAACATCAGGGGCCGGAGTTCATCGGCATCACCATTGATCGTGGAGGCATCTATCCTCCTGCTGAGTTCGCCATCTTCAATGCCAAGTTGGGAAAATATGTTGATGCTCAGGGGATGAGTGTGTCGCCAGACCCCGTCTGGCGGGGCGAATTCGAATGGGGCTTTGTGGAGATCAGAGGCCTCACTCCTGACACCGCCCACTCTTTTCAGGTGAAAGCGAGAGACCTCCAGATTGGGCTGGAAACCGACCTGGGCCCGCCTTTATCCGTTTCGACAACGCCGCTGGGAGCTTTCGCAAGAAGCGAGTTCGGCGGTGTTGTGCACCGCCTTGTCATTGACAAGAGCGAATATCAGTTCGCCGAGTCTGTCAACATCCAATACATCATCGAGAACAACAGCTCAGAAACCTATAGCTTGACTTTCGGAAGTTCCTGCCAGTTCACTTTCGAGGTCTACCAGGGCGATGAGCCCATCTACAGACCCTGGTATGCTTGCCTGGCCGTCATCACAGGACTCACCGTCGAGCCAGGGAAAGCCTTCGTTTACTCAGAGACATGGCATCAGATGAAATGTGTGGACGACTGTCCCGCTCGTGAATCTGTTTGGCCGGGTCACTACACCCTTGTCGGATACTTGGGTGGATACGGTGGCGGTTACCGGTTGCCGGGACCCTCTCCCTCAGTTCAGCCTCCGTCCTACGGGCCTCGCGACTATCGTGAACCGTACCCAACCACGGGCCTTTCCGTTGAATTCGACATAATCGGCGATCCGCAAAAAAGGATCGCCGGGCGCCTTCCTGGCGACGTGACGCTTACGAAGGCGGGGAGCCCATATCAGGTGACTTACGACTTGTTTGTGCCAGAAGGGGTGACGCTTACGGTACAGCCAGGCGTGGAGCTACGATTCGATTACCGTCGGGGCTACTACCATCCGGCGGCGGGACTTTCTGTTCAGGGCACGCTTCTCGCCCGCGGGACGCCGGAAGACAAAATCGTTTTTCGTTCGGCAAGGTCCAGCCCGACCTCGTGCGACTGGAAGGGAATCGTGATTCAAAAGCCTGCAAAGGATCCCCGGTACGACTCCGAGTTGGGGAGATACGTAGATGGATGTATCCTTGAACATTGCGTCATTGAGCATGCCCTCACGCCGCTCAGGATGGTCAGCGCATCGCCTGTCATATCGAACTGCATCATCCGCAACAACGGTGAGTCAGAAGAAGGTTTTTATCCCCTGCTTCTCGGCCAGAGTTCCGGCGCTGTGTTCATAAGCAATACTATCGTTAGCAACTTCGGGTTCATCACTGGCGATTTCCATTTTATCAACTCGATCATATGGCACAACAAGAATCTGGGGTTAGAGTACTTCACCGCACGATACTGCAACATCGAGGGCGGATATCCCGGAACGGACAACATAAACGCCGACCCCCTATTTGTTGACGTTGCTGGCGGGGATTATCATCTCCTGCCGGGCTCGCCGTGCATTGACGCAGGTGCCACCGATGTGGAGGGCATTCCTGAGTTGGATATGGATGGCGAACCGAGGATCTCCGGCACGGCGGTTGACATGGGCGCAGATGAGTATGCCGACACTGACGCCGACGGACTTCTTGACCGCTTGGAGGTGCTCTATTTCCAGTCCCTTTCTTTTGGTCCCCATGATGATCCCGATGACGACGGGCTGACCACAGCGCAGGAGCTGGAGAGCGGCACGAATCCGGCCAAAGGCGATACAGATGGAGACGGCGTATCCGACGGCAAGGAGTCAGCCGCAGGCACGAACCCCCTCGACTCCGATTCCTGTCTGAAAATAATGGCGCTGGAACAGGGCGATTTCCACACGAAGCTGTGGTGGAAATCTGAGCCCGGCAGGCGCTATCGCGTCCACGTCAGCCAACATATGATGGCGTGGTCCTGCGTGAGGGACGGGTTCACCGCCTCCGGACCCACGAGTATGTTTATCGAATCATACGACGAGCCCGTCCGCCGCCGCTTCTACAAAATCGAGCTGTTGCCGTGAGACGATCTTTCTGTGGGCACCGTGGGTTCAAAGTGCCAGGGGCTGTCGAGAAAGAAAGGGCGCTGCCCACATTTAGCAAGAAAAAACGATCACGGCCGATGACAGAAAGAAAAACCGGGTGTATAATGGGGAATGAAGCTGGGAGGTGGATGTGCGGCTCGGCCAACAGAAGGCTACGAGCGCTCCTTTTCATTTCTCAGTGCTGCCGGTGGAGAGGGTCTCTCACCCGGCAAGGAAGGCAATGAACGGTGCTCTGGAAGCTTGTTATACCAATACTCCGGGCCGGGTTAAGACTCTTCTTCGAGAAAATAGAAGTCATTGAGAGGGGGAGGATTCCTGCGACAGGCCCGGTCATCATCACCAGCAACCACCCCAGCTCCATGATGGATGTCCTGATCATCGGGACCATGATTCCACGACGGGTGCACTTCCTGGCAACCGGGGCACTTTTCAATAATCCGTTCCTCGCTAAAGTCCTGCGCGCCTTCGGGGCCATTCCCATTTATCGTGTCAAAGACGATCCGCACGCCACGCGCCGAAATGTCTGGGTTTTTTCTCTTTGCCGGCAGTTGCTTCGGAAGGGGGAGGCCATCGCCCTCTTCCCAGAGGGCACGACGCACAATGAACACAGGCTGCGGAACCTGCGGAGGGGAGTTGCCCACATCGCCCTGGGTGCGGAGGCGGAGAACGATCATGCCCTCAACGTCAAGGTCTTCCCCGTGGGATTGAACTACACCGACCCGACCATCTTTCGGAGCAGAGTTCTGATGATCGTCGGCCGCCCCATGACCGTGGGCAAGTACAAACACCAACACGCCATAGCCCCCCGCTCCGCCGAAATGGCCATGACCCTTGATTTGCACGAAGTTCTGCGGAAGCACATCGTTGACATCAGGAGGCTTCACCTCAGGGCCATCGTCGAGGACATCGAAAAAATCTATAAGAGCGAGCTGGTCACCAGTCTCGGGGCTCGTCTCAGGAAGTTCCCTCCGCCCATGAAGGAGTTTGTCATCCGCAAGGGGATCGTCCGCTGCATTGAATTCTATGACCGAACCGATCCGGCGATGGTGCACGCCATCTGGCAGCGAATCTCCCGATACAAAAAGACCCTCGCCCGACTGGGCATCGAGCAGATGATGGAAGGCCCGCAGCAGGTCTCCCTCCGCAAGAACCTCAAATACATCATCATGAGCACCCTGGGGCTCCCCTTCGCCCTGTACGGCCTGGCTAACAATTACATCCCTTACAAGATTCCGGGGATCATGAGCAACCGGCTCAGCCGCCATCCCACCCAAATCTCATCCATCAAATTTGCCTTTGCCTTCGTCGCCTTTCCAGTCTTCTACTTCTTCCAGACCATCGTCTGCGGACTCCTCTTCGGCATAACCGCTGCGACTCTCTACGTCATCAGCCTTCCGCTATCCGGGCTATTCGCCATCAGATGCTTCCGCGCGACGGACCGCCTTCGCCGCTACGTCTCCTACCTCTCCCTCTCCGTCACCCGCAGGAAAGTGATCACTGGCATCCTCAAAGAAAGAGCCGCCATCGTCCACGAGATCGAGAAGAAGAAAGAGGAGTATATCCACCAGCAATCCGCGCGGAAAGAAAAAGCCACGTCCAAACCGTCCGCCCCCGAAAAGCCTCTCACAGTCAGGGAAGACCGCGCGCCCGGGAAACCTTCGCCGACCCTCCCAGGCGCCGCAGAGCCGGGCCGCCCCCTCATCGAAGGGGTGCGCCTACGTTTGAGTGGTTGAGCCCGGACGCTCACCATTAGGCTTCGGCACCTCCCCCTGCGCATGGCATTTCACCGCTACTGTCGCGCCGGGCTTCAGCCGGCGTCCCCCCCTTAGACACGGCCTTCAGTCCGTGGGGGCATCGCCTTGCAGGTTTCTGTCTCAGCAGGCTTCAGCCTGGCTTCTCGACCACAGGATTCATCCATAACACCCCTCATACGTAACCGCACCCGCTGCTCAACTCCACCTTGACAAAAAGCTGCAAATACGCTATAATACTGCCGAAATGGCAAATCAGCAGCAACTCGACAACCTCGGCTTTCCACCCGAGGGCCTCCTTCAGGGCGCCCCCACCGCCATTCTCTGCCATGCCGGGGCCACACCTCCCCCCTTTGAACGCCGGGTGCCATTCTTCCGCTCCTGTACACCCCTTTTTTCCCAACCCCTCCAGTATTTCTTAGGACAGCCAAACTTAGCTTCATCCTCCTCTTCCCCAGTCACTTACCCGCAAATCTGCCACCCTAAAAATCCTCGAAAAAGTTGGGATTTTCGCCCCCCCCCTTTTTTTAGAGAAACCGCCAACCGTCCGTCTTTGCCCGGTCATCGTCCTATCCGGACCCGAAAGAACAATCCCAACCACCCGCCCGTCATGTCACGGCAGTCCAGCCGAACTTCGTCAGAAAAATGGCTTGACTTTTGGCGTAGCTCGGCGCATTATAACTAAGACGTGTTTGTATGAACTGTATCGCAGCAAGAGCAACAAGAGGAGGCAAAGTGATGAAAAGGGTCAGTCTCAAAAAGGTGGCGTTTGGTGCGAAAGGTTCCTCAAATCCAGACTTCGCAGACAGGATCAAGGTGCTGCCCCTCGGTGAGGACGAGTTCACGCAACTCTACCTCGACGATAATGGTGTTTGGCGAAACCTATCGGGCGATCATGAGGCGTCGTATGAACTTGTCGAAGTGTACCCGGGCAAGGGCTTCCTCTATATCCAGCAGGTCCTGATAGGTGTTGAACAGTCGGACAGCAGGTACTATGTCGCAAAGCGCCCTTATTATAACGAACAGTAGGGGGTCTCCGTGGGACCCGAGTGATCGGATGCTGTGAGGAGGTTCGAGAAGTGAAAGCAACGCGCGTGGCTCTTCTGGTCATTTCTTGCGCGCTGGCGTACGAGGGGACGGCGGCAACGTGGTATGTTGACGGCACGGCCGCGGGGGGAGGGGACGGCTCATCATGGGACAAAGCTTTCACCACGATACAGAGTGCAAGAGACGTGTCCAATGATGGTGATACCATCATCGTTGCGCCAGGACTGTACTCTGACCCGACAGGCACTATCTCCTTCGGTAAGGGTGTCACTCTCAGATCCAGGGATCCCAATGACCCGGGCATTGTGTCCACGACCATCCTTGAGGGAACGGGAATCAGATCCGTCAACGGGCAAAGGAGTTTCGCCGTCCACGGGTTCACAATGCGCGGGGGAAGGGTGTCATTGGCTGGCCGCTCGGTGACGATTACGCAGAACGTGATTATTGGCTCACCATCGCGCAGTAACAGAGGTATCTCCGTACATACACGCGAGGGGCTGGTCGCTGGGAACGTGATCGTCGGCCACAACGCGGGCGGGATCTCTTGCAGATATTCTTCACTGAGTATCACGAACAACCTCATCCTGGGGAATTCGACGGGCGGATGCGGGGGCGCAATTCTGTGCGAAGAATCGTCCGTTCTGATCACAAACAACACCATCGTTGGCAACCATGCCAAGGGGGCCGGTGGCGGTATTTTCTCTGACGACGAGTCAGACGTCTCAATACGCAATTGCATCCTATGGGCGAATGGCGACGACCTGTACAACTGCCAGGCCACCTATTCCTGCGTTGAAGATGGCGATCCGGGCGAGGGGAACTTCAATTACTATCCCCATTTCGTTAGTCCTGCCGGCGGCGATTATCACCTCGCATCGTGGTCGCCTTGCACCGATACCGGAGACCCGGTGTGGGAATTCTCAAATGAACCGGAGCCAAACGGCGGTCGCATCAATATGGGCGCCTATGGCAACACTTCAGAAGCCGCCTGCCGATCGCCCGACGTCGGCGAGGACGGCCTTCCGGATGAGTGGGAAATGCTCCATTTCGGACACCTCGATCACGACGGCCAGGGAGACGTGGATGGAGACGGGATTCTCAATGTGACCGAGTACCTCTTTGGCTGGGATCCAATGCACCCGGCGACAACTCTGGTCGAGAACATTACACGGGGCCATTTGTATCAAGAAATCCAGCCGGCTATCTTCGAGGCCGATGGCGGCGATGAGATTGTAGTATTCCCGGGGACCTACAACGAAAACATCAACTTCATGGGGAAGGCGATAAGCGTCTGTTCGGCAGACCCTCTCGACCCGCCGACCGTCGCCTCCACGGTGATCGAGGGTGACACCGGACAGATTGCCAGTTTTACGACGGGCGAATCGCGATGCGCGATGCTCTCTGGTTTGAAGCTTACACATCCAATAGGCATTTCTGGCCCCGCGATCTTGTGCACAGAGTCTTCTCCAACTATCTCCCATAACATAATAACCTATAACACCATCGGTGCCAGGGGCGTTACCACGTGGTCGCCGGAGCAGCCCGAAAAGGGCGCAGCGGTTCAGATTTGCGGTGGGGCTCCTCTTCTTGAAGGCAACACGATTGAGTACAACCATAGTACCTACGGGGCCGCCGTCTATTGTGAGGCAGCCGAGCCGGTGATCAGATCGAACCTGCTCACACACAACTCTGGACTCACCGGTGCCCTGCAACTCAAGGGCTGCCTCTCCGCGGTCATTGAGGCAAACCAGATCACACATAACAGCGGAAGCCGGGCCGGAGGTCTGGTCATCCAGTTTTCCCACGTTCACGCAGCAAACAACCTTATCTCATCGAACCACCCGGCAGGCATGTACATACTGCAAAGCGCAGTACTCATCAGTGGCTGCACGATCGTATGGAACGGTCCCGAGGGCATCGCTGTCGGCCACGGCACCGATCCGCTTCCTGTGTCCAACTCAATCATATGGGGAAATGGCACCTTGCCGGCGCTACAAGCCCAATACTCATGCATTCAAGGTGGTGCTGTAGGAGAGGGCAACATATCCAATGATCCTCTATTTGTCGATCCCGCTGAGGGCGACTTCCGGCTGACATCAGGTTCCCCGTGTATAAATACGGGCAATACGGCAGCCGTTCTCGATGTCACTGTTTCTCCTAAGGATGAGCGTGTCGTTGTTTCATGGTCCGCTGGCAACGATCTCGATGGAAATCCTCGCCTATCCGGCGGTGCCGTGGACATGGGCGCATGTGAGTTTCAAGAAGGCCCGCCAAGTCTTGATTTCATCCTCGAGTACTCTTCCGACCTGATGACCTGGGAGTCCGTCGAGGTGGGTCTGGCTTGGCAATGGCTTGACGACAAACCGGACGGCCTGGGTCGCAGGTTCTACAGAATCGGCATCCGCTAAATGCGGGGTACGTCATCCCTCCCTCGACGACAGCACCTATTCCATCTTCTACACCGACGACCTCCTCACCTGGCATCTTGTGATTGACAATTTCCTCTCCTCCGGCAACCAAACCACCTCCTGGACCGACGACGGCTCCCTGACCGGCCTCCTCCCATCCCTCGCCCTCCGCCGCTTCTACCGCCTCCTCGAAAACCCTTGAGCTGTGTGCCGACAGGCTGTCCTTTCTTGCGCCGGGACGAGGCCATATCCTGTTAGGGCCGGTTTGGCGGAAGGCAGCTTCTCATCTGGTTATCTCCGGGAAAGCTTGGCCGTAGAAGCGCCAACTCCGGGTAGATCAGTCGCGCGGCCGAAGAAGACACTGCGTCTGCTGGAGAATGATGAGGTTCAGGTGGTAGCCCTTTACCTGGTAGGCTATGCTCCAGATTGCGCGCGTGATGTTCTTGTCCTCTCGGGTGGGGGAGAAAAAGGGTTGAGGCGAAATTGCTTTTGGGTATAATGCGGGAAAATTTTCGTGCGATGCGATGTGAAGGAACTGGCGCCACACCGATCGCGAACGGAACTCTACAGTTCAGGGGTCGGTTATTGCCTTTGGTGCGGCGGCTGGGCAGGCGATCGGATAAGAGGTGCCTAAGAGCGCTTATGCTGGTCGGAGGGGGAAGGGCATCGCGATGCCGTTGCGGGTTCCCGAGGCAATAGACTGCCAGCCTACTTGTTCATCTTTGGCGCCAGTGTAGGGAGCAAAAAGTCAGGCCGGCATGGGTCTTGGTTTTGTCGGGTTGTCGGAAGAACGGGATGGATTTGTTTGACGGTCAAAGGCTGATGGAGAAGCATTAGAATGGTAACGTCAGAGCAGCAGACTCCTTCTGAAGTGGAAAAGATTGTCGGACGGTATGGTGCTGAGAGGTCGAGCCTGATACCGATCCTCCAGGATGTGCAGGACAGGTTCGGATACTTGTCGGAGGAGGCGGTGGATGGCCTGGGCCGGCTGATCGGTGTGTCGCCCAACGAGATATACGGGGTAGCGACATTCTACGCGCAGTTTCGCTTCAGTCCTCCCGGTGAGCATATCGTCCACGTTTGTCTGGGAACGGCGTGCCACGTACGGGGGGGGCAGCAGATACTCAGAGAGATGGAGCGGCGTTTGGGAATCGAGCCTGGCGAAACGACCGCTGATGGCAAATTTGATCTGGAACGGGTGGCGTGTGTGGGCTGCTGTGCTCTGGCGCCGGTGGTGGTGGTGGATGGCAAGGTACACTCCAAAGTTGCCATGAACAAGATTGCATCCATACTTCCTCAATGCGAGGGGGAAGGGGAAAGCGAGGACGTATGAGCTCATTCCAAGATGCCCTCACCAGAGCTCAAGTTCAGTGGCGGAAGTTGGTAGAGAATAACCTCTCCAAGTCCCCCGGCGGTCAACTGCCCCAAGAGGGGGTGGGCACCGATTGCGCTGCGAGGGATTGTGACAAAGCGGGCCTGGGAGGTAACGGTTGATGCGTCTCAGGAACGTGCAAGACCTTGAAAAAAGACGGGAAAAGGCGAGAAGGGCGAAATCCAGCGTGAAGAAGACCATTCTTGTCTGCGCAGGGACCGGGTGTCTGGGCAGTGGTTCGGCCGAGGTGGCCGAGGCCTTTCGACGGGAACTTGCAGACCGCGGCATCGACATGAAAGTCCAACTCGCAGTCAAGACGACCGGCTGTCACGGTTTCTGTGAGCGAGGACCCCTTGTGAGTTTCGTGCCCTCGGGTGTCCTGTACCAGCGAGTCTCAGGGAAATCGGTAGCGGAGATTGTGGAGAAGACGGTGGTAGGCGGTGAAATCATCGAGGAGCTGGTGTATCGGGACCCGAAGTCCAATAAACACATCGAGCAGTACTCGGAAATCCCGTTCTATGCCCATCAGACCAGAATCGCTCTGCGAAATATCGGTCAGATTGATCCTACATCGCTCGATGACTATCTTGCAGTGGGGGGGTTCTCAGGCTTGTCCACGGCCTTGAGGATGGGGCCCGAGCAAGTCATAAAGGAGGTCGAAAAGAGCGGCCTGAGGGGCAAGGGCGGAGGTGGATTTCCCACAGCCGGGAAGTGGCGCGCCTGCGTCGAGGCGGCGGGTGAGAAACGCTACATCATAGCGAATGGCGATGAGGGTGATCCCGGCGCGTTCATGGACCGCTCCCTCATGGAAGGCGACCCCTTTAGTGTGCTGGAAGGCATGGTCATCGCAGCCTACGCTGTTGGCAGCGACGAGGGCTATATCTATGTCCGTCATGAATATCCGCTTGCGGTGGAGCGCCTTCAAAAAGCTATCGAGGCCTGCCGTAAGGTGGGCCTACTGGGCGAAAATATTCTCGGAAGCGGCGTCAACTTCGATATGGGCATAAACCGGGGCAGCGGTGCGTTCGTCTGCGGTGAAGAGACAGGTCTGATAGCCACGATAGAGGGACGCCGGGGGATGCCTCGACCGCGTCCGCCATTTCCTGCGGTCAGCGGCCTGTGGGGAAAACCCACCATTATCCAGAACGTGGAGACCCTGGGCAGCCTGCCCATGATCCTGCGCAACGGCGGCAACTGGTTCGCTCAGTGGGGGACCAAGTCCAGCAAGGGAACGAAGACTTTCGCGCTGGTGGGAAAGATCAACAACACCGGCCTGGTGGAGGTGCCCATGGGCATCACTCTGAGGGAGATTGTATACGACATCGGTGGAGGCATTCCTGACGGCAAGGCCCTGAAGGCGGTGCAGACGGGGGGGCCCTCGGGCGGGTGCATTCCGGCGGAAAAAATGGACCTGGAGGTTGACTACGAGTCGCTCATCGAAGCTGGCAGCATGATGGGCTCCGGGGGAATGATCGTACTTGATGAAGATAGTTGCATGGTTGACATTGCAAAATACTTTCTGTCGTTCACGCAGGAGGAATCCTGCGGTAAGTGTGCCCCGTGCCGTGTCGGAACGCGTGCGATGCTGAGCATTCTGGAGCGCATCACAGTGGGAGAAGGCGAGATGGCCGATCTCGATCGGCTGGGTGAAATCGCCCGGACCGTTAAGGACGGGTCGCTGTGCGGACTGGGGCAAACCGCGCCAAACCCGGTATTGACGACGCTGCGCTACTTCCGAGAAGAGTATGAGGATCACATTGAGAAGGGTCAGTGCGGGGCATTTGTGTGCAATCGGCTGATGCAATATTTCATCGACGCTGACCGGTGCTCGGGGTGTGGTGCGTGCGCAAGAGCTTGCGCGGTCGAGGCCATCAGCGGCGAGAAGAAAGAACCGCACGTCATTGACCAAGAGGTGTGCATTCAGTGCGGCGCGTGCTTAACTGCGTGTCCGGACGTTTATGCCGCGGTTTACCGCCGCAGCGGCGAGCTGATCAGGTATGAGCAGCGCAAGGAGAAGAAGGGAAAGGCGAGCCAAGCAGAGGAGTAAACCGCAGTGAAGTTGAGCATAGACGGAAAAACCGTGACCGCCAGGGAAGGTGAAACAGTTCTCGATTGCGCGTTGCGGTATGACATTTCCATTCCCCACCTGTGCACGCATTCGAGTCTGCCCCCGTTCGGCGCCTGCCGGCTGTGCCTGGTGGAAATTGAGGGCATGCGCGGATATCCCACCTCGTGCACGACACCGGCGCAGGAAGGGATGATGGTACGAACCGATACCGCGGCGCTGCAGGATCTCCGCCGAAATATCCTCAGCTTGATCATGCTTGAGCATCCCAGCGCATGCTTGGTGTGTGGCAAACGGGAGCTCTGCGAGCAATATCGGCCGGAGGCCGAAAAGGCCGGGCGCACCACAGGGTGCCATACCTGCAACAATAAGGAGGTCTGTGACGTGCGGGTCCTGGCGGAAGAGCTGGGGCTTTCGGAGCTGCCGGTACCGCCGTCCTATCACCGGCGGCCGGTTGAGCGATCGAACCCATTCATTGACCGCGACCTGAACCTCTGCATTCTTTGCGGCCGGTGCGTGCGCATCTGCAAACACCATCAGGGCAAGGGGGCGATTGATTTCATTGGTCGCGGAAGCAGGACGCGTATCGGTGAGGCGTTCGGACGTTCGCCGTACGAGGCGGGATGTCAGTTCTGCGGTGCGTGTATTGATGTTTGTCCGACGGGTAGTTTGTCCGATCGGTACGCCAAGTGGCGGGGGAAGCCGGATGCGGCCACAGCCACAACCTGCGCTTTCTGCGACGCAGCCTGTGCGCTGGAGTTACAGAGCGACGGTGGCGAATTGATCGCAGCCAAGGCGGTCAATGAGGACGTGCCTGTCTGCGTGCTGGGCCGGTTTGCGATTCCTGAGTTCTTGCACGGTGCTGGCCGATTGCGCATGCCACACGTGCGGGTTAATGGGGTGTTGCGTGGGACGGAATGGAAAGACGCTCTCGAAGCGGCAGCCGCAAAAGTGGAGGCATTCGCCGGGGAGGGGTTTGCGTTGGTGTGCGACACCACGAGCACGCTTGAGGACCGTCATGTCTTCAAGAAGTTCACCCGCGAGGTGATGAAATCGGCCAATTACATTGAGATCGAGCCGGATGCACGGAGCGTTTCGCACGCGAAGCTGCCGGAAGGAACGAGGGCGGCACTGCTGACCGGGAATTTCGTGGATGTAGCTCAGCTTGAGGAGCTTGAGTTGTTGATCGTGCAGGATTGTTATCCGACGCCTGCCAGTAAACATGCGGACGTCGTGCTGCCGATTGCGCTGTTTCCCGAGATTGATGGAACGGTTCTGGATGGGTCGGGGCGAGAGCGGCCTCTGCGGAAAGCCTGCGAGCCGCCGGGGCAGGCTAAAGCTGAGTGGTGGATGATTGCGGAACTGGCGAAGGCGATGGGGGCGCAGGGCTTCGAGTACGACTCGGTCGCTTCCATCTCCAAGGAGCTTGGGATAACGGATGCGGAGCTTGCAATTGAGCGTGACGAGGTACCTTCTGCGGCTACGAATGTGAAACTGAGGAGAACCTATTTTCGGGGGCATCGTATTGATGAAAAGGTGCCCGGATTGCGGGAGCTGCCGCTCGACGACGGTTACGTGTCGGCGCGGCCCGCCGTTGAGGCAACGATCGCAGGGGGTTACAGGATTGTGGAAAAGCGTGAAATCGCCCCGAACATCCACGAAATCATGATCGAAGCGCCGAGCGTTGCGAAAAGAGCCCAGCCGGGACAGTTTGTCATCGTTATCGCTGATGAAAAATCGGAACGTGTGCCGTATACGCTATCAGACTGGGATGCGGAGAAAGGGACAATCACGCTTGTGGTGCTGGAGGTGGGGCAGTCCAGCCGAAAGCTTGCCCTGCTGGGCGAGGGCGACAGGGTTGCGCACGTTGCTGGACCGCTGGGAAATCCGGTTGAAATTGAGCATTATGGGACGGTCGTTGTGGCAGGAGGATGTTACGGGATCGGGGTGATCGTACCGATTGCGAGAGCGATGAGAGAGGCCGGCAACCGGGTTATCGCCATTGTGGAGGCGCGCAGCCATTATATGCACTACTACAAAGAAAAGCTTGAAGCTGTTTGCGACGAGTTGGTCCAAACGGCCATTGACGGGTCCATGGCCATGAAGGGGCACGCTGTTGACGTCATCGGGCAGAGACTGAAGAATGGCGAGAGAATTGATCTGGTCGTCGCGGTTGGATGTCCCTTCATGATGATGCTGGTGGCGCGGGAGACGGAGCCGTTCGAGGTTAAGACGCTGGCAGCCTTGAATTCGATCATGCTGGATGGAACGGGCATGTGCGGGGCGTGCCGAGTGAGTGTAGGTGGAAAGACGAAGTTCGCCTGTGTGGACGGGCCGTTCTTTGACGCGCATCTGATTGATTGGGACGAGCTTTTTGCTCGGCGGGCGGGATACAGCGCTCAAGAGATACGTTCCGTGGGGCGAACGGAGCCTGTGGCGCTGCGCGTTTGCGAAACGCACGAGTCTGGTCTCTCGCATTGATCGGCGGGAAAGCTTTCGATGCGCGCCAAATCAGGGACGCAACGACGTAAAGGTTGATTCGTGGAAGAGTGGAAGAAGCATAAACAGCCGATGTCTCGCCAGGACCCGCGGGACCGCGCGAGGAACTTCAATGAGGTGGCCCTCGGCTTCACAGAAGAGCAGGCGGTGCGGGAGGCGGAAAGGTGCGTTCAGTGCAAGAACAGGCCATGCGTAGCAGGCTGCCCGGTGGAAATTGACATTCCGGGGTTCATCGAGCTTGTGGAGCAGGGCGACTTCTTAGGAGCGGCGACGAGAATCAAGGAGAAGAACGCTCTTCCGGCAGTATGCGGGCGGGTCTGCCCGCAGGAAGATCAGTGCGAGAAGGTTTGCGTGCTGGGGAAGAAATTCGAGCCTGTCGCTATTGGCCGCCTGGAGCGGTTCGTGGCGGATTACGAGGGGGCGAACACGGAGATGCGCGCTCCTGAGCGACCGGCGCCAACGGGAAAAAGAGTGGCGGTGGTCGGCTCGGGGCCCGCCGGTCTGACGATGGCGGCGGACCTGGCGAAGTTAGGGCACTCAGTGACGATGTTCGAGGCGTTTCATAAGGCCGGAGGGGTGCTGGTCTACGGCATTCCGGAGTTCAGGCTGCCGAAGGCGATCGTACAAAGGGAAGTGGATTTTGTGCTCAGCCTGGGGGTGGAGCTGCGGCTAAACCATGTAGTTGGGCGAACAGTTAGCGTTGAGGAACTGTTCGCCGAAGGGTATCAAGCGGTCTTTATAGCGGTGGGAGCAGGTCTGCCTTATTTCATGAGAATTCCGGGGGAGAATTTGAATGGGGTTTACTCGGCGAACGAGTTTCTCACCCGGTCGAACCTGATGAAAGCCTACATGTTTCCTGAGTACGACACCCCGATAAAGAGGGGTAAGCTTGTCGCGGTAGTGGGAGGCGGGAATGTGGCGATGGATGCGGCAAGAACGGCATTGCGGTTAGGGGCTGATCACGTGTATAATGTGTACAGGCGGTCGCGTCAGGAGATGCCCGCCAGAGGAGAAGAGATAGAGAATGCAATTGAGGAGGGAATAGACATCAGGTTCTTGACGAACCCGGTTCAGATTCTTGGCGACGATGGGGGCTGGGTTCGCGCGATCGAGTGCATCAAGATGCGTTTGGGGGAGCCGGATAAGTCGGGCCGGCGGCGACCGGTGCCCATTGAAGGTTCCCAACACACGATAGATGTGGACGTGGTGATCATGGCCATTGGGAATGGCGCGAACCCGCTCCTTCCTTCGGCGACGCCCGGACTGGAAACGAACAAGTGGGGAAATATTATCGCAGATGAGGAAACCGGAAGGACCAGCAGAGAGGGCGTTTACGCCGGAGGCGATATTGTAAGGGGATCCGCTACTGTGATCCTGGCCATGGGTGACGCAAGGAAGAGTGCCCGAGCGATCCATGCCTGTCTTATGGGGAAGAATGTGTGAGTCGTCCTCGCGATGTATTGAAAAGCGAGGAAAGGGGCACTCATGTTGAGGACTCATTTTGTTTTCTCTGAAGGAGTGCGACTCAAACTTCGGGATTTCGTTTCGGAGACACGCAAGTGGTTTTGTTTCTCGATTCCATTTTGAGGACCTCACAGCGATTTCATAGGAGGGGAAAATGATGAAAACTGGAGCATGTGTTGTAACCGGTTTGTTGTGTGTCATGGTGCTGACCGCGTGTGCAAGAGCCGAAGAAAGGTCTGTTCCGGCTGACCTGACGTACACGGAGCTGATCAGCTACGGGATCATCAATGCGTATTCGACGAATCTCCTGGTGCAGAATGGGTTCCAGGGAGGAAGCTTGCCGAAGGAGGACGCTCTTGATGCTGTGGAAAGAAACGTGGCTTTTGTGCAGGTGCTGCAACGGTACGCGAACAGCCTGAAACGGACGACGGCGACGGATGACGAGGGGCTGAAAAAGCTGATCGGGGACATGTCCGAGGTGGCGACTTATCTTCAGCGGCAGACGGAAGCGTTGAAGGATTGGGTTGAGGACCCCAAAAGCAAATCGGCAAAGCGGCTTTACGACCGATATTGCGACAAGCTCGAAAAGAAGATCGAGTTGATGTTGAGGGGAAAGTAGGGCGCGTAGCGTTGGGTGGCATAAGCGGTGGAGACGGGTCAGATCGTAGCGAAGCTTTTCATGGGAATGTTGGCTTCGTCGGAAGAGTTCCTTCAGAAAGCGAGAAGAGAAGTGGAATCGCGCTACGGCGCCATTGATCTCCAGAGCGCCATATTCCCTTTTGACTACACCACTTACTACAAAGAGGAGATGGGGAACAGAATGCTTCGACAGTTTGTTTCGTTCGATAGGTTGTTTGATCCAGGGGAGTTAAAGAGAATTAAAAGGGAGACGATTGGTATTGAGAGGGGGATGTCCGAGCGTGGGAAGCGGAGGGCCAACCTGGATCCCGGGTATGTAAATTTTTCGACGGTAGTGCTTGCGACGACGAAGGATGCGAGCTACAGGGTGTATTTTGGCGATGGGCTTTATGGTCAGGCGACTCTGTTTTACGAAAAGGGTCGGTTTGAGCCGTTCGAGTGGACGTACAAGGATTATCGCGAGGAGGAAAGCCTCAGGTTTTTTGGGGAGGTGCGAGGGAGGCTCAAGGAGCAACTGCGGAGAGGATGAGGAAGGGATAGGCTGAGAGCCGTTAGTTTGGGTTGCTGAGGAATTTAAAAAAATCATTGACAGGACGCCAAGGGTAGAGTATCGTCATTGGATGACCCTTCGGACAGAGGTAGTGTGTTCTTCTGCCGCCCGTATCCCGGCGCTACACAGCACGCCCACGTAGCTCAGTCGGTAGAGCACTTCCTTGGTAAGGAAGAGGTCTCCGGTTCGATCCCGGTCGTGGGCTCAGTACCCCCGGGCTGCTTCACTTTCCAACAAGGGAATAGCAATCATGGCGAAGGAGAAGTTTGAGAGGACGAAGCCGCACGTGAACGTGGGGACCATAGGGCACGTGGACCACGGCAAGACCACCTTAGTGGCGGCGATGACCAAGATACTGGAGAAGCAGGGCTTGGCCAAAGAGCGGACGTTTGACTCGATAGATAACGCACCGGAGGAGAAGGAGCGAGGGATCACGATCGCCACGGCGCACATAGAGTACCAGACGGAGAAGAGGCATTACGCGCACGTGGACTGTCCGGGGCATGCCGATTACATCAAAAACATGATCACGGGCGCCGCCCAGATGGATGGGGCGATTTTAGTGGTGTCGGCGGCGGACGGGCCGATGCCGCAGACGCGGGAGCATATTCTTTTGGCGAGGCAGGTGGAGGTGCCTGCGATAGTGGTGTATCTGAACAAAGTGGAGCTGTTGGACGATCCGGAGCTGTTGGAGTTGGTGGAGCTGGAGGTTCGAGACTTGCTGAACAAGTACAAATTTCCCGGGGATGAGGTGCCGGTGATCTCTGGGAGCGCGTTGAAGGCGGGGGAGTGTGCTTGTGGGAAGCGAGAGTGCGAATTGTGCGGGAGCGTGTGGAAGCTACTGGACGCCATAGATGAGTATATACCAACGCCGAAGCGGGACGTGGAGTTGCCGTTTCTGATGCCGATCGAGGATATTTTCAGCATCAGGGGAAGAGGAACGGTGGCCACAGGAAGAGTGGAACGAGGGAAGGTCAAGGTAGGGGAGGAGGTCGAGATCGTCGGGTTTGGCGAGACGCTGAAGACGGTGGCGACGGGAGTGGAGATGTTTAACAAGACGCTGGATGAGGGGTTAGCAGGAGACAACATCGGAGTGTTGATGCGAGGGATAGATAAGGACAAGGTGGAGCGAGGGAAGGTGCTGGCGGCGCCGGGGAGCATCACGCCGCACACGAAGTTTCGTGCTGAAGTGTACGTATTGACGAAGGATGAAGGGGGGAGGCATACGCCGTTCTTCACTGGGTATCGTCCGCAGTTTTACTTTCGCACGACAGACGTGACTGGGACGGTGACGTTGGACGAAGGAGTGGAGATGGTGATGCCGGGAGATAACGTGAATTTGACGGTGGAGTTGATCACCCCGATAGCGATGGAGAAGACGCTGCGGTTTGCCATCCGAGAAGGAGGTCGCACGGTAGGAGCCGGGACCGTCACCGAGATTATTGAGTAGTTTATGAGAGAAATCATCACTCTGGCCTGTACCGTCTGCAACCGAAGGAATTACACGACCACGAAGAACAAAAAGCGCACCTCGGGCCGGCTGGAGCTGAAGAAATATTGTAAGTTCTGTCGAAGTCATACTCCACATAAAGAGACTCGCTGATAGGCTTTTCGGCCGAAGCAGGCCAGTAGCTCTAACGGCTTAGAGCACCGGACTCCAAATCCGGGGGTTGGGGGTTCGAATCCCCCCTGGCCTGCCAGGTTTGTTCTGACATCCCCACCGCCACAGGGGATGGGCGTCGGAACTGGACCGGGCGAGGTGCTAATCACAGTTTTTTGACGACTCCCAACGAGCTTAGAGGCTTGGAGAGAGGTTTTTTTATCAATTTGGGCTTCGGGAGGAGGTGTTTGCTGCCTACTTGGCTGGGAGCCAGGGGCTTGTGTTGTTGCCTTACGAAGGCATAGCGGAGAGAATTTGATCGAGACGGAGGGCCGGATTTGAGTTGGTGGAGGATCCTAAGGTTGATCCTACTGGGGGTCGTGGCGGCGATGTTGCTGATAAAGCCGACACGCGACTTTCTGCTGTCCATGGTCTCGCGGATTCGGGGTTTTGTTAACGAAGTCATAGAGGAGTTGAAGAAGGTATCGTGGCCCTCACGGACTGAAGTGAAGAACTCAACGCGCTTGGTTATCTTCTCGATGATCATGCTGGCGATTTTCGTGGGGCTGATTGATCAGCTATTGTACGCGATCATTAGGTTGCTTTTGTGAGGTGGTTCTAAATGCCGCAGCGTTGGTATGTGGTTCAGACGCTTTCCGGGCAAGAGAGAAAAGTGAAGACGTCGTTGGAGAATCGCATCCAGACGGAAGAGTTGGGGAAGATGATCTCGGAGGTGGTGTTGCCCACAGAAAGCGTGTCGGAGGTCAAAGGTGGAAAGAAGAAGATAACCACGCGTCTGTATTACCCGGGCTACCTGCTCATCCACATGGCCCTGAACGAAAAGACCTGGCACTTCGTCCGAGGAACGTCGGGGGTGCTGAAGCTGTTGGGCGACAAGGACCCCACGCCGATGCCGGAAAGTGAGGTGGAAGAAATTCTGGCTGCGTTGCGCGAGAAGAAGGAGAAGGTAAAGCCGAAAGTTCTCTATGATGTTGGTGAGACGGTCAAGGTGACAGAAGGTCCGTTCGTAAACTTCAACGGTGTCATTGATGAGGTGAGCCCCGAAAAGGGCAAACTGAAGGTTCGGGTTTCGATTTTCAGTCGAGAGACGCCGGTGGAATTGGAGTACTGGCAAGTAGAGAGGGTATGAGCAGGGAAGGTTGACTCAGTAAGATGGGGTTGAGAAACAAGGGTTCCCAAAGGAGAGTCTGAGATGGCGAAGAGGATTACGGGAACAATTAAGTTGCATATACCGGCGGGCCAGGCCACACCGGCGCCGCCTGTTGGGCCCGCGCTGGGTCAGCGCGGGGTCAATATCATGGAATTCTGCAAGGCGTTCAATGCCGTAACAAAGGACAAGCCGGGAGGGCTGATCATCCCCGCGGTTATCACGGTCTATCACGACAAATCGTTCACTTTCATCACCAAGTCTCCGCCGGCGACGAACTTGCTGAAGAGGGCGGTGGGAATCGCCACAGGGTCGGCGGAACCAAATAAGGAGAAGGTGGGTAGCATTACGCGGGAGGAGCTTGAAAAGATTGCGCGCCAGAAGATGGACGACCTCAATGCGGCAGATATGGAAGCGGCGGTGAGGATCATTGAAGGCACCGCAATGAGCATGGGAATAGAGGTGGTTGCCAGTGTGGCGAAGTAAGAGATACAGGCAAGGCGTGGCGAATCTGAACAAGACTGAATTGTGCTCTCTTGCGGAGGCGATAGACGCTCTGCAATCTTTTCCCAAAGCGAAGTTCGACGAAACCGTGGAGTTAGCGTTCAGTCTCGGGGTTGATGCGAAGAAGTCCGATCAGATGGTCCGGGGGACGATGACTCTTCCCAACGGGACGGGAAAGGCGCCCAAGATTGTGGTCGTGACGCGAAGCGAGGAAAAAGCGAAGGCGGCAATGGAAGCAGGGGCGATGGAGGCAGGGCATGAGGAGATCATCGAGAAAATCTCGAATGGGTGGCTTGGTTTCGATGTGCTGATTGCGACGCCGGACGTGATGAGAGATTTGGGTCGAGTAGGGAGGATTCTCGGCCCGAAGGGTCTGATGCCAAGCCCGAAAACGGGGACGGTCGCGGAGGATGTGGTGCAAGTTGTGGAAGAAGTGAAGAAGGGTAAAATTGATTTCAAGATGGACAGGCAGGCCAATGTCCACATCCCCGTCGGGAAGCTCTCTTTTGAAAAGGAGATGCTGGCGGGGAATTGTGAGGCTGTGGTGTCGGCGTTGTTGAGAGCGAAGCCTGCGGCTGCTAAAGGGCAGTATATCAGGTCCATGACCATGACTTCGACCATGGGGGCTGGAATGAGGCTGAACGTGAAGGAAATACTCGCTGGGACGCAATAGGAAACCGGGAGTGGCGAAGGGATTCTTTGATCGAATGGAGAAGCTGTGAGACCGGAAAAGGCATACGCTGCGGAAGAGATGGGCAGACTGATTGATGTGGTGTCATCGCTTATCCTGACGACCTTCGCAGGCCTGGATACCGTAAGGATGAACAGGTTGAGGAGGTTGGTAAGGGAGAAGTCCGGTCGCTACTTTGTGGTGAAGAACAGGCTATTCGCGATTGCGGCGAGGGAGAGGGGACTAGGCGGCTTATGCGACCTTTTGCAGGGAGAGGTGGGGGTGGTTTTCGGGGAGGACGATTCTCTGGATATTTTGAGAGTAGTAGCTGATTTCGGGAAAGAAAACGAGGAGTTGAAGGTTCTGGGAGGGTTCTTTGAGGGGAAAGTCCGGTCTGCGGAAGAGATGATCGCAATGGCGAGGATGCCCCCCAGGGAGGTGGTTGCGGGAGAGCTTGTCGGCACCCTGCAGTCACTGTTTTCAGGACTTGTACGTGTGCTGAGTGAACCGGCTCAAAGCTTTGTGTTTGTACTTGGCTCGATACTGAATAAAAAGGAAGGCTCGGACTCGCAAGAGGGGAGTTGAGATCGAATGAGTCCCCATAGGGGACGTGGCAGGAGGGTTGTTGATGTCCGCAAAGGAGACAAAGAAAAGTGACGCTAAGGAGGAATCTTCACGAGGGATGAAGGCAAAGACGGAATCGAAAACCAGTCAGTCCGCGAAAAAGCTGACCGGAAAGGAGCTTGTGGAGGCAATTGAGTCTCTGTCGGTTGTGGAACTGGTGGAGCTAAAGAACGAGTTGGCTGAGCGTTGGGACGTCAGCCTTACGGCTCCAGTGATGGCTGCGGCACCTGCGGCAGCAGGAGCAGCGGAAGCCCCCGCGGAAGAAGAAGTGACGGAATTTGACGTGATTCTCAGCGCCGTGGGGGAGAAAAAAATCCCTGTCATCAAGGTTGTCAGGGAGGTGACCAGCCTGGGCCTGAAGGAGGCGAAGGAGTTGGTGGAGTCGGCTCCGTCGCCGGTGAAGGAAAAGGTTGAGAAAGACACGGCTGAGGAGATCAAGAAAAAGCTTGAGGAATCCGGAGCTACTGCTGAGGTCAAACCCAGTTCTTAGGCTGGAGGGGGTTGATCGAGGGAAGTGTAAGCCGGGCAGCTTCAGAAAGGAACGGTTGGTCGAGTTACCAATCAGAGGCTGTCAACCGTATGTCTCTAAGGAGAGTTTGTTATGAGCGTGCGCACAGCAGAACGAATTCGTTTTGGCAAGCGAGCGGATACGGTAGAGATACCGGACCTTATTGAGATTCAGAAGAAGTCCTACGAGTGCTTTCTGCAACCGCACAAGCACGCGACGGAGAGAAGTGCTCAGGGCTTGGAAGCGGTTCTCAATGAGCTTTTCCCGATCGCGAGTTATAATGGGAGCTGCATCCTGGAGTATGTCAGCTACTCGCTGGGGGTGCCCAAGTACGACGACGTGGAATGTCAGCGGAGAGGGCTGACCTACTCGGTCTCGTTGCGGGTGACGTTCCGGCTGATCCAGAACGATGTGGTCCGCGAGGAGAGCGTCTACATGGGGACCATCCCGATTATGACGGAGAGGGGCACGTTCATCATCAACGGAGCGGAGCGAGTGGTGGTGAGCCAATTGCACCGATCTCCGGGCATCTGTTTCGAGAAGAAGACTCAGCCGAAAGGGGAAGGGCTCTATTCGTTCCGGATCATCCCTTATCGGGGATCGTGGCTGGAAGCGGAGTTCGACTCGAAGGACCTGATTTACGTGTATATAGACCGGAGAAAAAGGCGGCGGAAGGTGCTTGCTACCACGTTCATGAAAACTCTCGGTTACGGGACGAATGCCGAGATCATGGAGTTCTTTTTCTCGACCCGAAAGTCCTCTTTGCGCGCTGGAGTCAGGGAGAAGCTGGTGGGGAAGTTCCTGGTGAAAGACGTGGTAGGGGGCGAGGATGGGCTCGTCTATGCCCGTAGCGGAGAAGAGGTGACCAGTGAGCTTCTGGAGAGATTGGTTGCTGCTGGTGTGAAGCAGGTGTACATCGCAGAAGGGGCGACTGCGGAGCATCCGGTGTTGAAGATGCTGGAGCGAGACGATACGGAGAATTATGAGGAGGCGCTGGTTGACCTTTACAGGAAACTTCGTCCGGGAGACCCTGCGACTGTGGCCAACGCGAGGGCGATGCTCAAACGCCTTTTCTTCGACACGAAACGGTACAACCTGGGAAGGGTAGGCAGACATAAGCTTAATCAAAAACTGGGGCTGGATGGCGCAAACGAGAAAGAGGACGGGAAGAGAGATTCCGTAGCTCTCACCAAGCGGGATTTCGCGGAGGCGGTTCGATACCTGATTGATCTGCGAATGAACAGAAAGGGGAGCGTTGATGATATTGACCACCTGGGGAACAGAAGGATCCGGTCCGTGGGTGAGCTGTTGGAAAATCAGTGCCGGATTGGTCTGGCGAGAATGGAGAAAATCATCAAAGAGCGGATGAACCTTTTCGACCTTAGCTCTGGGACGATCACGCCGCACAAGTTGATCAACCCCAAGAGCCTTTCGGGGGTAATCCGAGACTTTTTCGGGCGAAGCCAGTTATCGCAGTTTATGGATCAAACGAACCCGGTGGCGGAGCTGACCCACAAAAGACGGCTGAGCGCTCTCGGACCGGGAGGATTGAGCCGAGAAAGAGCAGGGTTCGAAGTTCGTGACGTGCATCCGAGCCATTACGGCAGGATTTGTCCAATCGAGACGCCGGAAGGTCCGAACATCGGCTTGATCGCGTCGTTGAGCACCTATGCCAAGATCAATGATCTTGGGTTCATTGTGACGCCGTACTTCAAGGTTGCGAATGGACGGGTGACCGATAAGATCGAATACCTTACTGCCGACGAGGAAGAGAAGTACATCATAGCGCAGGCGGGCGTCAACCTCGATAAGGGGGGGAAGTTTATGGACGCGAAAGTCTTCGCGTGCGCCGGGGGGAACTATGCTGAGGTCAGCCGCAGTGAGGTGGACTATATGGATGTGTCGCCCAGGCAGTTGGTAAGCGTTGTTTCCGCGCTGATTCCGTTTCTGGAGCACAACGACGCCAACAGGGCGCTGATGGGGTCGAACATGCAGAGGCAAGCTGTGCCTCTTTTGACAACGGAGGCGCCTCTGGTAGCCACAGGACTGGAAAAGAAGGCGGCTGTTGATTCTGGTGCAATGGTGATTGCGGAGGGGGACGGGAAGGTCACGTATGTTGACTCAGAGAGGATTGAGGTTCGTTCTCCTAACAGGAGGAGGGACCCCAAAGTTTATTCTCTGAAGAAGTTTATGAGGTCTAATGCGGGAACATGCATTAATCAGAAGCCGCTGGTTCGGGTCGGTAGTGAGGTGAAGAAAGGGGACGTTCTGGCTGACGGCCCGGCCACTTGTGGCGGGGAACTGTCGCTGGGACGCAACATTCTGGTGGCGTTCATGCCGTGGAGCGGCTACAACTTCGAGGACGCTATCGTGGTGAGCGAGCGTCTGGCGAAAGACGATTTGTACACGTCTATTCACATTGAGGAATTCGAGATCGGGGCCAGAGACACGAAGCTGGGCTGTGAGGAGATCACCCGGGACATCCCTAACGTGGGAGAGGAAGCCCTGCGGAATTTGGGGGAGGACGGAGTCATTCGAATCGGGGCGGAAGTGAGGTCCGGAGATATTCTCGCGGGAAAGATCACACCCAAGAGCGAGACGGAGCTGACTCCGGAGGAACGGCTTCTCCGAGCGATCTTTGGAGAAAAGGCGGCGGATGTCCGCGATTCTTCCCTGGTCGTGCCTGCGGGCACTGAGGGCATCGTCATGGACACGAAGATGTTCTCTCGGAAGGACAGGGTTTACGCCACGGAGGAAGAGAAGGCCGAGGAGAAGGAGCGGATCGAGGAGTTGACGGCGGAGTACAACGACAAGCTGGATAAGCTGAACACTGACTTCAACGAGAAGCTTTCAGCACTTCTCCTGGGGGAGAAGTTGGACATGGAGATCGTTGATTCCCAGACGGGGGAGGTGATTATCGCCCCGGGGAAGAAAATCACGAAGCGGCATATTGAGCAATTGCAGTCAGGCAGGCTCGAGAGTCTGTTGATGCCGGAGGACGAAATCACGGCGATGATCAAAGACATTTTTATGGAGCATCGGCAGATGCTGGAAGCGATTCAGATGCGGCATAATCGAGAGATTGAGCGTCTGAAGAGGGGTGACGAACTTGACCCTGGGGTGATCAAGCAGGTGAAGGTTTATGTGGCGTCCAAGCGAAAGCTACAGGTCGGGGACAAGATGGCGGGTCGTCACGGAAACAAGGGGGTGATCGCCAAGATTGTCCCCGAGCAGGATCTGCCTTTCTTGCCAGATGGGACGCCGGTGGACATGGTTTTGAATCCTTTGGGCGTGCCGTCGCGAATGAATGTGGGGCAGGTTCTGGAGACGCACCTGGGGTGGGCCGCCGAACATCTTGGGATGAAGGTTGCAACCCCTGTCTTTGACGGGATTAAGGAGGATGAGATCAAAGGTCTGTTGAAGAAAGCGGGGCTTCCTCAATCCGGAAAGACTGTCCTGTATGACGGAAGGACGGGCGAACGCTTCGACCAGGAAGTGGTTGTGGGATTTATCTACATGATGAAGCTGTCGCACCTGGTTGCGGACAAGATCCATGCACGAGCTATAGGTCCATACTCACTGGTGACTCAACAGCCCCTGGGGGGCAAGGCCCAAATGGGGGGGCAAAGGTTCGGCGAGATGGAAGTGTGGGCGCTGGAAGCGTACGGGGCGGCATACGCGCTTCAGGAACTTCTGACGGTGAAGAGCGACGACGTGATGGGTCGCACGAGGATTTACGAGTCCATTGTGAAGGGAGAGCAAACATTAGAAGCAGGAACACCGGAATCTTTCAACGTTTTGATCAAAGAAATGCAGAGCCTGTGCCTGGATGTCCGGGCGGAAAAGGTGTTGTGATCCGATCAAAGGAGGCGAGCAGACCGTGGGCAATCGAGTTTTTGGTCATCCTAAAGAGAACATTTTCGACAAGGTCACGATTCGAATTGCCTCTCCGGAAGTAATCCGGTCGTGGTCTCGAGGAGAGGTGAAGAATCCCGAGACGATCAACTACAGGACTTTCAAGCCGGAAAGGGGAGGGCTTTTCTGCGAGAGGATTTTCGGTCCCACGAAGGACTGGGAATGCAGTTGCGGGAAATACAAGCGGATCAAGTTCAAGGGAGTGATCTGCGACCGCTGCGGTGTGGAAGTCACGCAGTCGAAGGTGCGTCGAGAGAGAATGGGCCATATCGAGCTGGCGGTCCCGGTAGCCCATATTTGGTTCTTCAAGGCGATGCCCTCGAGGATCGGGAACGTGCTGGGAATGTCCACGAGAACGCTGGAGAGGATTATCTATTACGAGGACTACGTGGTCATTGATCCGGGTGATACTCCCTTACAGAGGAAGGACTTGCTGAGCGAGCCGGAGTACAGGGAAAAGGTGGAGGAGCACGGGAAGGGCTCCTTCGAAGCCAAGATGGGCGCGGAGGCGATCAAGGATTTGCTGGAATCGGAGGACCTGGAGGAGGTTGGCAAGGAACTGCGGGAGAAGATGCAGAAGACGAAATCGAAGCAGGCCCGCACGAAGCTGAGCAAGAGACTGAAGATTATCGAAGGTTTCCGAAAGGCAAATATCAAGTCGGGATGGGCGATTCTGACCCGCATTCCTGTGATTCCGCCGGACCTGCGACCTCTTGTCCCCCTGGATGGAGGAAGGTTCGCTACGTCGGATCTGAACGATCTGTATCGCCGGGTGATCAATAGGAATAACAGGTTGAAGAATATCCTGGAGCTCAAGACACCGGAGGTGATCATCCGCAACGAGAAAAGGATGCTTCAGGAGGCTGTGGACGCGCTGTTTGATAACGGGAGGCATGGTCGCCCTGTTATGGGTGCTGGAAACCGGCCTCTGAAGTCGCTGAGCGACATGCTGAGGGGGAAGCAGGGGCGGTTCCGTCAGAACCTGCTGGGCAAGCGTGTGGATTATTCGGGAAGGTCGGTGATCGTGATCGGGCCGGAGCTGCGGCTTCACCAGTGTGGTCTTCCGAAAAAGATGGCGCTGGAACTGTTCGAGCCTTTTATCATCAAGCGCCTGAAAGAGAAGGAGTTCGTCTACACCATTCGCAGCGCGAAGAAGATGATCGAGCGGGAGTCGCCGGAAGTCTGGGATATTCTTGAGGAGGTGACAAAAGGGCATCCCATATTGCTGAACAGGGCTCCGACGCTTCACCGGTTGGGGATACAGGCGTTCGAACCGGTGCTCATCGAAGGGAAGGCAATCACCATTCATCCGCTGGTTTGCACCGCTTTCAACGCGGACTTTGATGGCGACCAGATGGCGGTTCACATTCCATTGTCCATTGAAGCGCAGATGGAAGCGCGGACTCTGATGCTTGCGCCGAACAACATCTTTCTTCCGTCGAACGGCAAGCCGGTAGCCACCCCGACGCAGGATATCGCTCTGGGGTGCTACTACCTCACTACCGCTAAGGAGAAGGGGGAAAAGCCCTCGGGGCTTTTTGCGGATCCGGACGAAGTGATGGTGGCTCTGGATGGGGGGCATGTGAGCCTGCACGACTGGATCATCGTTCGGATGGATGGGGAGAAGCTCGAAACGACTCCGGGGAGGGTCATATTCAATGAGATCCTCCCTCCTGAAATCAGGTTTTTCAACGACGTGACAACGAAGAAGAAGCTGGGCAGCCTCATTCTGAAGTCCTATTGGACGGTGGGCTTGGAAAGGACGGTTAAGCTTCTGGACGCCGTGAAGGATCTGGGCTTCAGCTATGCCACGAAGGCAGGCTTTTCCATCGGGATAGACGACCTGATCATTCCGGCCGAAAAGGAGGAGCTGATCGAGAAAGCGCGGAAGAAGGTCTCGCTGGTGGAGCGCGATTACCGAGGGGGCAACCTCACCGCTGGCGAAAGGTACAATAAGATCGTTGATATTTGGACTCACACCACAGATGGGATTGCGGATGCTCTCTTCCAGGAACTGAAGTACAACGGAGGGAAAGAGACTCTCAATTCCGTTTTTTCGATGGTTGATTCTGGAGCCAGGGGTAGCCGCCAGCAGATTCGTCAGATCGCCGGGATGCGGGGACTGATGGCCAAGCCCTCCGGAGAGATCATCGAGGCGCCCATCACGGCCAATTTCAGGGAAGGCTTGAGTGTGTTGGAGTACTTCGTCTCGACGCATGGGGCAAGGAAAGGATTGGCGGATACGGCGCTGAAAACGGCGGATTCGGGGTATTTGACTCGAAGGCTGATAGACGTGGCACAGGATGTCATCATCACCGAGGGGGACTGCGGGACTCTCAACGGCGTGGTTGCGAGAGCCATGGAACAAGGCGGCGACGAGATCATTCCGCTTGGAGAAAGAATTCTTGGGCGGGTAGCAGTGGACGATGTTGTCAACCCTGCTACTAAGGAGGTCATCGTTCGTGTCGGGGAGGAAATTAACGAAGCCGCTGTCGCCAAGATTCAGGAAGTGGATATACGACAGGTGCGAATACGGTCGGTCCTGACCTGCGAGTCAAGACAAGGCGTGTGCGCCAAATGCTATGGCCGGAACTTCGCTAATGGCAAAATGGTTGGGCTGGGCGAAGCCGTGGGGATCATTGCAGCGCAATCCATCGGAGAGCCGGGCACCCAGTTAACAATGAGGACCTTCCACATTGGGGGGGCTATCCAACAGATTTTCAAAGAGCCCCAGATTCTGGCCAAAAGCGACGGGACCGTGAGGCATAGCGGCTTGCGATTGGTGAAGAATCCTCAGGGGAAGTTCGTGGTTCTAAACAAAAACGGTTATGTGAGTATCATAAATCAGCAGGGCCGTGAGATCGAGCGATACAACATGGAGCTTGGTGCGATCTTGCGCTTTGCAGATGGGGGCAAGGTCAAAAAGGGTCAGGTTCTGGCCAGGTGGGACCCTTATAATGTTCCGGTGCATGCCGGGCATAGCGGAGTGGTGGATTTCCTGGACATCATCGAGGACGTTACCGTCAAAAAGGAGATTGAGGAATCGGGAAAATTGGGCGGCGTGGAAAGATCCGTCGTTACGGAACATAAGGAAGACCTCCACCCGCAGATACTGGTCAAGGACAAAAAGAGTGGAGAGGTCCTGGGTTATCACTCGATCCCGGCCGGGGCACACATTGTGGTCAAGCGTGGCGAGCGAGTTGTTGCGGGAAGGCTTCTAGCGAAGACGCCGCGGAAGATCAGCAAGGTGAAGGACATAACGGGCGGATTGCCGAGGGTGGCGGAACTGTTCGAGGCAAGAAAACCGAAGGATGCTGCGGAGATCGCCAAGATTGACGGTGTGGTGGAGTTTCATGGGATTGAGAAGGGAAAGAGGAAGGTAGTGGTCAAGGATGAGGCTTCCGGCATGGCGGAAAGCCACCTGATTCCTGTGGGCAAGCACATTACGGTGTATGAAGGCGCGAGAGTCAGCAAAGGCCACCAGCTTACGGAAGGTCCGGTAATCCCCCACGAGATTCTCGAGGTGTGCGGTCCCCGGGAGCTTCAGGAGTACCTGGTCAACGAGATTCAAGCGGTGTACAGGCTTCAAGGGGTAGAGATAAACGACAAACACATCGAGGTGATCATCCGGCAGATGTTGAAAAAGGTGCGCATCGTGGAGCCGGGTGACACGCACCTCCTCTACGGCGAAACAGTGGATAAGATCAAGTTCGCCGAGATTAACGAACAGACCATCCAGTCTGGGGGGAAGCCGGCGCAAGCCGCGCCTCTCTTCCTGGGGATAACGAAGGCTTCTCTGGGAACGGAGAGCTTCATCTCGGCGGCGTCGTTCCAGGATACGACCCGGGTGTTGACGGATGCTGCTGCCACTGGAAAAACAGATTATCTGAGGGGATTCAAAGAGAACGTTATTATGGGACACGTTATCCCCGCGGGCACCGGATTCCCGCTTTATCGGGACATTCTCCCCATTAAGGAAGCCGCAGAGGAAGAAAAGCCGCAGGTAGCCACAGGGGCGTCGGAGTAAACATTCCGGCGCCTCTTTTTGGCCCAGCAAAGCGAATGGAGAGTTTTGATGCCGACGATAAACCAGTTGGTTCGGAAAGGGAGACAGCGGAAGCATCGCAAGTCAAAGTCCCCTGCGCTCGAGGGCTGCTCGCAACGGAGGGGGGTCTGCTTGCAGGTAAGGACTATGACCCCCAAAAAGCCCAACTCAGCATTGAGAAAGATCGCAAGGGTGAGGCTCACGAATGGGCACGAGGTCACAGCCTACGTGCCGGGTGTAGGGCATAACCTTCAGGAGCACTCGATTGTTATGATTCGGGGGGGACGGGTGAAGGACTTGCCCGGGGTTCGCTACCACGTTGTTCGTGGGACGCTGGACGCGATGGGTGTGGATGGGCGGAAGCAGGGGCGGTCAAGGTACGGCACCAAGAGGCCGACGGAATAGTTAACGGTTTGGAGAGAGGTCGCTTTCATGTCCAGAAGGCGAGTTGCAGCGAGAAGAAGAATAGCCGCTGACCCGCGGTACAATAGCGAGTTGGTGGCCAGGTTTATCAACTGCGTGATGATGAAGGGAAATAAGAGCCTGGCGCAGCGCATTTTCTACACCTGTTTGGACATTGTGCGCGAGAAGGTGCCAGACGAGGACGTGATGGAGGTTCTCACCAAAAGCGTGGAGAACGTCAAGCCGGTCCTGGAAGTCAAGTCGCGGAGGATAGGTGGCGCGACCTACCAGGTACCGGTGGAGGTGCGGACGCAGAGGCGGACGAGCCTGGCGTTGAGGTGGCTGGTCCAATTCGCGCGTGGAAGGAAAGGTGTGCCGATGACCCAGGCTCTGGCTGCTGAACTGCTGAATGCCTACAGGGGCGAAGGTTCAGCTATCAAGAAGAAGGAAGACACGCATAGGATGGCTGAAGCGAATAAGGCTTTCGCGCACTACAGGTGGTGACTTGGGGATTACGCTCGGAGAAGAAAGCAAGCCGGAAGTTCAGGGCCGCGAGAGTGAGATATGAATGTTAGCGTTGTTGAAACTGCCGGGAGAAAGCTCTTGGAAGGAGAGGTTCCTCTGGAAAGAACCCGCAATATCGGCCTGATGGCTCATATTGATGCGGGGAAGACGACGACCACCGAGAGGATGCTCTTCTATACCGGCAAGCTGTACAAGCTTGGCGAGGTCCACGATGGCACCGCAGCCATGGATTGGATGCAACAGGAGAAAGAGAGAGGGATTACCATAACCTCAGCGGCGACGACCTGTTACTGGGGAGACTACAAGATCAACATCATTGACACCCCGGGCCACGTGGATTTCACCGCGGAGGTGGAAAGATGCCTGCGGGTTCTGGATGGGGTGATCGCGATCTTCTGCGGTGTGGGAGGAGTGGAACCGCAATCGGAGACAGTGTGGCGCCAAGCTGACAAGTACGGTGTGCCGAGGGTGGCGTTTGTCAACAAGATGGACCGCCGTGGCTCGGATTTCCATGCGGTCGTGAAGCAGATGGGAAGTAGGCTGGAGGCCAACGCCCTGGCCGTTCAGTTGCCTCTGGGGTTTGAAGAGAGGTTCGCCGGCAACATTGACCTGATAGGAATGAAGGCCAGGATTTATCGTGAAGAGGATTTGGGGGCGACTTTTGACGTGGCAGAGATTCCCGATGAGCGCCTGGAGGAGGCGGAGCATTACCGAGAGCTTCTGCTCGAGCACCTCTCGGAAGAGGATGAGGAGTTCATGGAAAAATATCTCGGCGCCAGGGCGGTCCAGGAGGAAGATATTCGCGCGGCACTTCGGCGATTGACTATTTCTAACAAGGCGGTTCCCGTTTTGTGCGGGGCGGCGCTCAGGAACAAAGGGATACAGCATCTAATTGACGCTGTGGTGGATTATCTTCCGTCACCTCTGGATGTTCGTCCGGTTGAAGGGGAGCATCCCCGTACCGGCGTCATGCAGTTCCGGAGGGCCCAAAAGAATGACCATTTCTGCGGACTGGTCTTTAAGATCATGAGCGATGCCTTCATGGGTAAGCTTTCGTTTTTCCGCGTTTATTCAGGGAAGCTTCGGAAGGCAAAGCACGTGTACAACGCCTCGTCCGGGAAAAGGGAGCGGGTCACGCGTTTGCTCCGGATGCACGCCAATCGTAGCGAGGATGAAGATGAGATCCTTGCCGGAGATATCGGCGCCGTTGTTGGACTCAAGGAGGCGGTCACCGGAGACACATTATGTGATCAGCGACATCCGATCATTCTGGAGCCAATGAGGTTTCCGGAGCCGGTGATTTCCATGGCTATTGAGCCCAAGACGAAGACTGACCGCGAGAAGCTGGCATCTACGTTGGCGCAGCTTTCGGAGGAGGATCCTACGTTCAAGATCAAAGTTGATCCGGAGACCGGTCAAACCATTATTTCAGGAATGGGGGAGCTGCATTTGCAGGTGTTGAAAGGCCGAATGATTCGGGAATTCAAGCTCCGGGCAAGTGTGGGCAAGCCGCAGGTGGCGTATCGTGAGACGGTCTTAGACGCCACTGAAACCGAGGGAAGGTTCGTGAAGCAGACAGGAGGGCGCGGCCACTACGGTCATGTGGTCGTTCTGTTGGAACCTGCTCCGAGAGGCTCCGGGCTGACAGTAGTCAATGAGGTCAAAGGGGGCCGAATCCCTCACCAGTATATGTCGGCGGTTGAGAAGGGGATCAGAGATTGCGCGAGGAGCGGGCCGCTGGCTGGGTATCCGATGGTGGATGTGAAAGTGACCATACTGGATGGATCGTATCATGAGGTGGACTCATCGGAATTTGCGTTCAAGACGGCGGCGTCCATAGCGATTCGGGATGCGGCGAGGAAGGCCACCGCGACCCTGTTGGAACCGATCATGAGGGTGGAAATAACGACTCCCGAAGAATATGTCGGAGACATCATGGCGGACGTCAACGCTCGAAGGGGCAAGGTCAAAAGCTTGGAGACGAAGTTGCACACGCAAGTGGTCAAGGCCGAGGTTCCTCTGGCAGAGATGTTTGAGTATTCGACGGCAATGAGGTCTCTCACCAAAGGGAGGGCCAGTTATTCGATGGAACCCCTGCATTTCGAGGTGGTTCCTCCGCAGATACAGAAACAAATTCTGTAGTGAAGGGCTATCAGTGAGTTTTTAAGGAGGGGTACAGATCATGGCCAAGGAGAAGTTTGAGAGGACGAAGCCGCACGTGAACGTGGGGACCATAGGGCACGTGGACCACGGCAAGACCACCTTAGTGGCGGCGATGACCAAGATACTGGAGAAGCAGGGCTTGGCCAAAGAGCGGACGTTTGACTCGATAGATAACGCACCGGAGGAGAAGGAGCGAGGGATCACGATCGCCACGGCGCACATAGAGTACCAGACGGAGAAGAGGCATTACGCGCACGTGGACTGTCCGGGGCATGCCGATTACATCAAAAACATGATCACGGGCGCCGCCCAGATGGATGGGGCGATTTTAGTGGTGTCGGCGGCGGACGGGCCGATGCCGCAGACGCGGGAGCATATTCTTTTGGCGAGGCAGGTGGAGGTGCCTGCGATAGTGGTGTATCTGAACAAAGTGGAGCTGTTGGACGATCCGGAGCTGTTGGAGTTGGTGGAGCTGGAGGTTCGAGACTTGCTGAACAAGTACAAATTTCCCGGGGATGAGGTGCCGGTGATCTCTGGGAGCGCGTTGAAGGCGGGGGAGTGTGCTTGTGGGAAGCGAGAGTGCGAATTGTGCGGGAGCGTGTGGAAGCTACTGGACGCCATAGATGAGTATATACCAACGCCGAAGCGGGACGTGGAGTTGCCGTTTCTGATGCCGATCGAGGATATTTTCAGCATCAGGGGAAGAGGAACGGTGGCCACAGGAAGAGTGGAACGAGGGAAGGTCAAGGTAGGGGAGGAGGTCGAGATCGTCGGGTTTGGCGAGACGCTGAAGACGGTGGCGACGGGAGTGGAGATGTTTAACAAGACGCTGGATGAGGGGTTAGCAGGAGACAACATCGGAGTGTTGATGCGAGGGATAGATAAGGACAAGGTGGAGCGAGGGAAGGTGCTGGCGGCGCCGGGGAGCATCACGCCGCACACGAAGTTTCGTGCTGAAGTGTACGTATTGACGAAGGATGAAGGGGGGAGGCATACGCCGTTCTTCACTGGGTATCGTCCGCAGTTTTACTTTCGCACGACAGACGTGACTGGGACGGTGACGTTGGACGAAGGAGTGGAGATGGTGATGCCGGGAGATAACGTGAATTTGACGGTGGAGTTGATCACCCCGATAGCGATGGAGAAGACGCTGCGGTTTGCCATCCGAGAAGGAGGTCGCACGGTAGGAGCCGGGACCGTCACCGAGATTATTGAGTGATGTATTGAGGGGCAAGCCGCGGTTGTCGTGGGGAGTATCCAGTTGAGCGCTCAGAGGAAAACAACATCAAGGGCGGAAGTGGAAAGGCAAAGGATTCGGATACGTCTGAAGGCTTTTGACCACCGGCTGCTGGATCAGTCGGTGGAAGAAATCGTTGACACAGCGAAGCGGACCGGGGCAACGGTGGTGGGACCTGTGCCTCTCCCAACCAAGGTGGAGAAGTACACGGTACTGCGGTCGCCGCACGTGGACAAGAAGTCGAGGGAGCAGTTTGAGATTCGGATTCACAAGAGGCTGCTGGACATCGTGAACCCTACAGCTCGCACGATTGATGAGTTGAAGAAGTTGAACCTCTCTGCTGGGGTTGACATCAAGATCCGCGTGTGAAACGCGTGTCGCATGCGAGTGAGGTGGCCAGTAGGGGGATGGCAGAGAAGCGAAGCGACTTTTCGCGGGAGCGAAAGCAGTGGTTGATGGGTTGTTAGGCAGGAAAATCGGCATGGTTCAGCTTTTCGATGAGGAAGGAAAGGCTGTGGTGGTGACCATTATGGAGGTGGGTCCCTGCACGGTCGTGCAGGTGAGGAATGATGAGTCCCGCAAGAATAAAGTGATTCAGTTGGGTTTCGAGGATGTGGATGAGAAGAGGCTGACCAAGCCTGTTGCCGGCCATTTCAAGAAAGCCGCTGTGTCCCCGAAGAGGCATTTGAAGGAAGTGAGAATAGATAGCGGGGATGAGTATGAGGCTGGTCAAGAGATTGGGGTTGACGTCTTCTCGGCCGGGCAGAGGGTGGATGTGACAGGCATGTCGAAAGGGAAGGGTTTCGCCGGGATGGTGAAAAGATGGCATGTCAGGGGGGGGCCAAGGTCTCATGGGTCCATGTTTCATCGTCGCCCCGGTTCTATCGGTGCTGCGGCCTATCCATCCCGAGTGTTCAAAGGGAAGAAGATGCCGGGCCATGCTGGTCACCGGCGAGTGACTGTTATGAATCTGGAGATAATGCAGGTTCGACCGGGGGAGAACCTATTGTTGGTTAGGGGCTGTGTGCCTGGGCCGGCGAGAGGAATTGTGTTCGTTCGAAGATCGGTGAAGAAAAAGGTGGAGAAGAAGCATTGAGCGCGGACGGCAAAGAGAAAAAGACTGTGAAGCTTCTCAACTCCGCGGGTCAGGTTGTGGCGGACCTGGCAGTGAATGGCTCTGTTTCTGAGGCGAAGGTACATGACCAGGTTGTGCATGACTATGTTGTGCAATTTCGGAACAGCAGGAGGGCGTGGAGCGCTTCGACAAAGACCCGCGCGGAGGTGAGGGCATCGGGAGCGAAGCCCTGGCGGCAGAAAGGCACCGGCAGGGCCCGCGCCGGAACCCTCGCTTCGCCACTGTTCAGGGGAGGAGGCGTCATATTCGGTCCGAAGCCGAAGGTGGTCAAGAACAATTTCCCCAGGAGGATGAAGAAGTCGGTTTTCCGGCATGCCCTGGGAGAGAAGATTCGCCAGGGCAAAATAGTTGTGGTGGACGAGCTGCGGTTCGAGCTTCCAAAAACGAAGGTGATGGCGCAGACCCTGAAAAGCTCGAACACTTCAGGAAGCGTTCTGCTGGTTACGGACAAGAGCGAGAGAAACACACTGCTTTCGTCCCGGAACATACCGCACTTGACGTGTCGGTGCGTAGGGGACGTCAGCGCTTACGATGTTTTGAGCCATACTTTCCTGGTATTGACAAGAGCGAGCTTCCAATCGCTGGGCTTAGAGGAGCAGTGACCGGTTGATGAAGGATATGAAGGACGAATACTCGATAGTCCATTATCCAGTTCTTTCGGAGAAGGGCACCCGGTTGTCTGAAACGGAGAACAAGTTCGTTTTCAGGGTGAATCGGCGGGCGAATAAGATCGAGATCAAACGTGCCATCGAGAAGCTGTACAAGGTGCGAGTGAAAGACGTCAATACGATGAATGTGAAGGGAAAGAGGAAGCGGATGGGTCTTACTGTGGGCAAGCGGCCCGACTGGAAGAAGGCGATTGTAAGTTTGGAAGAAGGCGAAACCCTCAGTTTTGTATGAGGGTTCTTTTTGGATGAGCGTTGGCAGCGTGACCATGATGTTAGTGAGCGATTGAGGATTCGATAGTGGGTATAAAAGGACATAGGCCGGTAACACCGTCATTGAGATTCACGAGGCTGCCGGATTTCTCGGAGATCACGAAAACCGAGCCGGAAAAGCGTTTGACCGAAAGTCTAAAAAAATCGGGTGGGAGAAATGTCACCGGACGGATGACCGTGCGCCGCAGAGGTGGTGGGCACAAAAGAAGGTATCGGATCATAGACTTCAGGCGAAACAAGGATAACGTTGAGGCGAACGTCATCGCCATAGAATACGATCCGAACCGATCGGCAAGAATAGCGCTCCTCAAGTACGCTGACCAGGAGAGGAGATACATCCTGGCCCCTGTCGGTTTGGAGGTGGGGGACATGGTCATGTCAGGCGAAACTGCTCCGCCTAAGACGGGAAATTGCCTGCCTCTGGCGAACATCCCGTTGGGTATGTCGGTGCATAACATCGAGCTGAGGCGGAACGGAGGTGGGGTGCTGGTTCGGAGCGCCGGGTCGAGTGCAACCTTGATGTCCCGTGAAGGGAAGTATGCCCATGTACGGTTGCCCTCCGGCGAAGTACGTTTGATTCCGGTCGCCTGTCGGGCGACGATAGGCGAGGTCGGCAATGCCGAGCACGAAAGCGTCTCCCTTGGGAAAGCGGGGAGAGCACGATGGCTGGGGAGAAGGCCGAAAGTGAGAGGAGTGGCCATGAACCCCGTTGACCATCCCATGGGAGGAGGAGAAGGGAAGGCCTCCGGCGGAAGGCATCCTTGTTCCCCATGGGGAAAGCTCGCCAAAGGCGGTAAGACAAGGAAGAAAAGCAAGCCCACAGATCACATTATCAAGCCGCGCAAAGGAAGAAAGAAGTAGGAAGCCATGCCCAGGTCATTGAAAAAGGGTCCGTATGTGGACCCGAAGTTGATGAAGAAAATCGAGAAGATAAACGAGCGCGCAGAGAAGCGAACGATCAAGACGTGGTCCCGGCGTTCGATGATTACGCCGGAGTTTGTGGGACATACGTTTGCGGTGCACAACGGCAAAAAGTTCATCTCGGTGTTCATCACGGAGAACATGGTGGGGCACAAGCTTGGCGAGTTCTCGCCGACGAGAACGTTCCGGAGGCACGCGGGACAGAAGTAACGCTGGTACGGTCAGACGGAGCTGAGAGGAGGATTCCGATTTGCCAGGCAGGGCCATAGGAAAGTATCTGAGAGTTCCGCCAAGAAAGGCCAGAGAGGTTGCCGAGCTGATCAAAGGGCTGCCCGTTGAAGAGGCGGAGCAGGTAGTCCGCTTTTCGAAGCGGCGGGCAGCGAGGATCATCGGCAAGGTGCTGAAGTCGGCCGTTGCCAGCGCTGAGCAAGCGGCGCCGGGAGATGCGAAGTCCTTGTTTGTGGCTCGGGCTGTGGTTGATGAAGGGCCGATGTTGAAGAGGGTGATTGCCCGGGCGCGAGGTGTAAGAAACGTGATACGGAGAAGAACGAGCCATATCACGATCGTGGTTGAGGAGCGGTAGACAGGAGCAGATCAATGACAGTGTGGGCTCACGAAGTATGTGAGCGGAGAAAGGCGGCGGATGGGACAAAAAGTTAATCCAATAAGCTTTCGACTTGCATTGAACAAGAACTGGGGTTCGCGCTGGTTTGCGACCCGTCGTGAGTTCGGCCAGCTTCTTCAAGAGGACCTGGCGATCCGTGACTACATCAAGGGGCGTCTGGCCTCGGCGGGCATCCCGCGTGTGGGGATCGAGAGGGCGAGCAACCGCATTCGAATCATTCTTCATACCTCGCGTCCGGGTATTGTGATCGGGCGGAAGGGGATTGAGATTGACAGGATTCGGGAGGAGCTGGCGGACAGGACGGGCAAGGAAATCTTTATTGATGTGGAAGAGATCAAGGTGCCGGAGGTGGCTTCGCAGCTTGTGGCGGATAACATTGCGTTGCAGTTGCAGCACCGAGTGTCTTTTCGCCGGGCAATGAAGAGGGCGGTCACAATAGCGATGGACCGCGGCGCGCAGGGGATCAAGATCGCCTGCGCAGGACGGCTGGGAGGGGCGGAGATGTCCCGCAAGGAGAGCTATAAGGAGGGGAAGATTCCCCTGCATACTCTGCGAGCGGAAATTGACTACGGCTTTGCGGAGGCGAGGACCACTTACGGCACCATCGGAGTGAAAGTGTGGATATATAAGGGCGAACGTCTCCCGGAAAAGAAAGGACCGAAAGATGCCGTTGATGCCCAAAAGGGTCAAGTACAGAAAGTCCCACCGCGGGAGTAGGCGGGGCATCAGATCCCGTGGGACGAGTTTGAGTTTTGGTGAATACGGGCTGCAGGCTTTAGGGAGAGGTTGGATCCGCGCCGAAGAGATAGAGGCGGCGAGGATTGCCATCAACAGGCACCTCAAGAGGCACGCGAAGCTCTGGATTCGGATGTTCCCTGATAAGCCCGTGAGCAAGAAGCCGGCAGAAACGAGGATGGGCAAGGGAAAGGGGGCGCCAGACCATTGGGTTGCGGTTGTTCGGCCGGGGAAAATGCTGTTTGAGCTCGAGGGCGTTCCCTTCACAACAGCGAGGGAAGCCTTTCGGCTTGCGGCGCACAAACTGAGTATTCGCAGCCGGTTTGTCTGGCGGGCCGGACACGCTGGTTAGTGAGGGATGGATGGAAGTTATGAAGGCGAAGAAGGTTCGAGAAAAGACGAGAGAAGAGCTTGAGCAGTTACTGGATGATAGCCACCAGGAGCTGTTCAATCTGTATTCGCAGTTGCATGTGGGGCAAGTTGAGAAGCCACATCGTATTCCCCAATTGAAAAGAGATATCGCGCGGCTGATTACCATCTTGAAGGATGGAGGATACAGTCACAGATGACTTTCACGGTCCGCGAGGGAACTATTCTGGTGAGGACGAGGGAAGCGGCCGCGAGAAGGCGATAGCGGAGAGTTTTCCTGAAGGAGGAGTGCCGTATGGCACAGGCGATAGCGGAGCGAGGACATCGAAAGGAACGAAAAGGATTCGTCCTTCAAGATAAGATGGACAAGACCATTGTTGTAGGGGTCGAGTGGACGTTTCGTCACCGTGTCTATGGAAAGGTGCTCAAGCGGGTGAAGAAGTACCACGTTCACGACGACAAAAATGAAGCGAAGATAGGTGATTTTGTTCGGATCATGGAGACGAGGCCCCTCAGCAAGTTGAAAAGGTGGCGGTTGGCCGAGATCCTGCGGTCCTGACGTTACGAGGGCCGATATTTACGAGAAGCTTGATGTGAAAGGGCACCAGGACAGGGTGCGACGATGATTCAGATGCAGACGCGGCTTGATGTCGCTGACAATACAGGAGCGAAGAAGGTTGCCTGCATAAAAGTGCTGGGCGGCTCGAAGAGGCGTTACGGGCGGGTAGGTGACGTCATCCGGGCGTCTGTGAAAGAAGCGACGCCGGAGGGAGTCGTCAAGAAAAAGGAAGTGGTGAAGGCGGTTATCGTACGGACGAAGAGCGATATTTCGCGCGAGGACGGTTCTACCTTGCGTTTTGATAGCAACGCGTGTGTGATTATAGACGAGCAGAATAATCCCAGGGGCACGCGGATATTCGGTCCCGTGGCCAGGGAACTGAGAGATAAGAACTTCATCAAGATTATCTCTCTTGCCCCGGAGGTTCTGTGACGGAGGGCGTCGAATCGTGAAACGGCTTTGGCAGAGGAAGGACAGGAAGGCCAGACCCAAGGCGCACATACGCAGGGACGATATTGTGTCCGTCATTGCAGGGCGGGACAGAGGGAAAAGGGGGAAGGTCCTGCGAGTGTCGCCGGAGAGGGGTATAGCTTTCGTTGAGGGAGTGAATTTGCTGGTCAAAGCGATCCGTCCAGACCCGCAGATCGCTCAAAGCGGTGGATTTGTAAAGAGGGATGGTCCGATTGCACTATCGAATTTGCAGCTATACTGCCCCACCTGCGACAAGCCAGCGAGGGTGGCCCGGAAGGTATCTGGAGACGGGAAGGAAAGAATCTGCAAGAGATGCAATAACCCCATCGGGAAAGCATAGAAAGATGGCCAGACTACGCAAGCATTATTCTTCAACCGTCGCTCCGAAGATGATGGAGGAGCTTGGCTATAAGAATCGGTTGCAGGTACCGCGATTGGACAAGATCATTTTGAACATGGGCGTGGGCGACGGCGCCAAGGACAGTGCCGTGGTGGACGAGGCGGCCAGCCACATGGCGACGATCAGTGGTCAGCGCCCAATTATAACGTCAGCTCGCAAGAGCATCGCGGGGTTCAAGCTACGCTCCGGGATGCCGGTGGGATGCAAGGTCACTTTGCGAGGGACGAGAATGTATGAATTCTTCGACCGGCTGGTGAACGTAGCTGTTCCGCGGATCAGAGATTTCCGCGGACTTCCGGATACGGCTGACGGAAGAGGGAACTACAGTATGGGGATAGACGAGATTATCATCTTCCCCGAAATTAACCTCGATAAGGTGAAAAGGTCCTTTGGGATGAATGTCAGCATGGTGACCACCGCCAAGACCGACGCGGAGGGAAAAAGACTGCTGGAGCTGATGGGGTTGCCTTTCAGGAGGAGATAACAGCCCGAGAAGGGAGCGTAGATGGCGCGAAAATCGCTGATTGTCAAAGCGGAGAAACCGCAAAAGTTCAAGGTTCGGGAGTATAGCCGGTGCAAACGGTGTGGCCGGAAGAAGGGATATATGCGAAAATTCCAGCTTTGTCGGATCTGTTTTCGGGAGCTCGCCTCGGCGGGGTTGATTCCCGGAGTCATGAAGTCGAGCTGGTAAGGGCGGGTCTTTTGTCGAGAGGAGGAAAAAACGCGCATGACGATGACTGATCCGGTCGCGGATCTATTGACACGGGTTCGAAACGCCAATGCGGCAATGCATCCCCACCTTGACGTTCCCTCGTCGAAGCTGAAGCGCGAAATACTGCGGGTGTTAAAGGAAGAGAAGTATATCGAGAATTACACTTTCCTCCCCGATAACAAGCAAGGGATGCTTCGGATTTACCTGAAGTATACACCGGAGAAGGAAAGAGTCATCACGGGAATAACGAGAGTCAGCAAACCGGGTCTGAGGAAGTACGTGGGTGTGGATGAGATTCCGAATGTCGTGGGAGGACTGGGCGTGGCGGTACTTTCCACTCCGAAAGGTGTTCTGAGCGGCAGGAAAGCTCGGGAGCAAAGAGTGGGAGGAGAGCTTCTGTGCGTGGTCTGGTAGGGAAGCCGCCTGAGAAGGGAAAGAAGGCCGAAGGAGAGAAGTAGAGGATGTCTCGGATTGGACAGTTGCCGATACAGTTGCCTGAAGGCGTTTTAGTCAAGATTGACGGCGATGTGGTGGAGGTGAGTGGCCCTCGCGGGGAAAAGCTGTTTCAGAAGGTGGACCGCAGGATTCAAGTTGAGTTGTTAGAGAAAGGGGGGACGGTCGTTCTGAAGAGAAGCTCGGATTCCAAGAGGGACAAGGCGCTGCACGGGACTTATCGTTCGCTGATCGCGAATATGGTGGAGGGAGTTACGAAAGGCTACGAAAAAGTTCTGTTGATTCATGGAGTGGGCTACCGGGCGAAAGTGGAAGGGGAAGAACTGGATTTGACCATCGGGAAGTCTCACCCGGTTCGATATCCGATTCCGGAGGGCATTGAGATCACGGTAGATAGGGGAACGACGATTTCTGTGAAAGGGTGCGACAAACAGAAGGTGGGGGAGGCGGCAGCGGAAATCAGGGCGTTCTATCCGCCGGAGCCGTACCTGGGAAAAGGGATCAGGTACGCCGACGAGCATGTCAGGAGAAAGGCCGGCAAGACTGTCGCTTAATTGGTTTTTGTACTGAGATGATAAAGACGTTATCGAGAGCGGAGTTGAGGAAGAAGAGGCACTTACGGCTGAGAAAGAAGGTGCTGGGGGCCAAAGAGAGGCCGCGTGTCATCGTGTTTCGAAGCTGCGCCAACCTTTATTTGCAGTTGGTAGATGACACGGAGGGTTGTACCCTCTGTTCGGCTTCAACGTTGAGCAAGGAGTTCAGGGAGAGAAACCCGAAGAGTTCCCGGAATATGGAGGCGGCCAGAGTCCTGGCCGAGATCTTTGCACAAAAGCTCAAGGAAAAGAATGTCAAAACAGTCGTCTTTGACAGGAGCGGCTATCGCTACCATGGGAAGGTGAAGGTGATGGCCGATTTTCTTCGCGAGCAAGGGCTTCTCGCTTAGGTCACGGGCTGAGGCCTCCGCGGGAACGGCGATGGCGTGAAGATGCAGGCGACCGAAGCGCGAAAGGAAAGTATTGGACAAACTCGAACTGGAAGCACGTGAGCTGGTCGAGAAGGTTGTTACCATTAACCGCTGTGCGAAGGTGGTTAAGGGGGGAAGGCGATTTAGCTTCAGCGCCCTCGTCGTGGTGGGTGATGAAAACGGGCGAGCTGGCTTCGGCTACGGAAAGGCCAACCAGGTGGCAGAAGCGATTCGCAAGGGCGTGGAGCAGGCGAAAAAGAATTTGATTACGGTGCCGATGGTGGGCACTACTGTGCCCCACAAGATTATTGGTGTGCACGGGGCGGCAAAGGTGCTGCTGAAACCGGCATCTCCCGGAACGGGAATCATCGCCGGTGGGGGAGCGCGAGCGCTTCTGGAGCTGTCGGGAATTCGGGACATCGTGGCGAAATCGCTGGGGTCGAATAATCCTCTGAATGTTATCAAGGCCACAATTGACGGATTGACCAGGATGAAGCAACAGAAGGATCTGGAGAAGCTGGACAGAGGTCGAAGTTATGACGTTGGCTGATCTCAAGAATAACCCGGGTGCCAGAAAGGCGGTCCGCAGGAAAGGAAGGGGACCGGGCTCCGGCCGAGGCAAGACCTGCGGCAGGGGACATAAGGGTCAGGGGTCCAGGTCTGGAGGAGGGAGCTCGCGAGGGTTTGAAGGGGGACAGATGCCCTTTTATCGGCGGTTGCCTAAGAAGGGATTCAGCCGGACGCGTTTCAAAACGCTTTATTCGGTGGTGAATCTGAAATCCTTGAATGCTTTTGAAGAAGGGTCACGCGTGACACCGAAGGCTCTGAAGGAAAGGGGATTGGTGAGGAGTCTGCGATGCCCCGTGAAGATTCTGGGAGACGGAGAGCTGACGGTGAAGGTGAATGTTGTGGCTCACGCCTTCAGCGAAAAGGCGAGAGAGGCGATTGAACTACAGGGCGGCACCTGCGAGACGATAGGGTGAGAGAATGTTAGGAGCGTTTGCCAGCATGTTCAAAATCGCGGACCTTCGCAAGAAGGTGCTGCTGACGCTGGTTCTGCTGGCGATTTGTCGGATCGGCGCTCAGGTTCCCACTCCGGGTGTCAATCAGGAGGCGCTGCTGGAAGCTTCTGCGCAGAGAACGGGCACGGGCACGCTTTTCGGATTGATCAATATGTTTTCGGGAGGAGCTTTCAGGAGGGCGACGGTGCTGGCGCTTGGGATCATGCCCTATATCAGCGCCTCCATTATTATGCAGTTGTTGACGGCGGTGATTCCTGCTCTGGAAAAGCTGCACAAGGAGGGGGGCGAGGAGGGGCGGCGGAAGATAACGCAGTACACCCGCTATGCGACAGTGGGTCTTTGCGCCTTCCAGTCTTTCTTCATGGCCACGTTCGTTGAGTCGTTCAATGGGCTTGTTCCGGCGGGGGGGGCTCTTGTGGTGGCCAGCCCCGGACTCGGGTTTCGATTGATGACCATGGTCACCATGACCACCGGCACGATGTTCTTGATGTGGATCGGAGAACAGATCTCCGAGCGTGGGGTAGGCAATGGGATATCGTTAATCATTACCATAGGAATTGTCTCACGAGCACCGCTTGCCCTTGCTTCGGTGTGGGAGAACATCTCTTTGATTGACCCGACCTCGCAGCAGCTCAGCATCTCATGGATTCCAGTGATGTTGGCGTTTTTTGCCCTTGTCACCGCGGCGGTAATCATATTGACGCAGGGACAGCGCAGAATTCCGGTTCAATATGCCAAGAGGATCGTTGGCCGTCGAGTGTACACCGGGCAGAGCAGTTATATCCCCCTGAGGGTCAATTATGCCGGAGTGATCCCCATTATCTTTGCTTCTGCGATTCTGATGTTTCCAGGCACCATTGCTCAGTGGACGAAGGTGCCCTTCCTCAAAACACTGGGGGACACGCTGCTTCGCCCGGACAGACCGTTCTACATACTTGTGCAAGTGTTGCTGATTGTCTTCTTCTGCTATTTTTGGACGGCGACGCAGTTCGATCCGATCCAGATTTCCAACAATATGAAGAAGAACGGAGCGTTCGTGCCGGGAATTCGTCCGGGCAAGCCCACAGCGTCTTTCTTCGAGAAAACGATGACTCGGATCACTTTCGCGGGGGCGCTCTTTCTGGCGTTCATAGCGGTAATTCCCCAATTATTCGTGGCCCGCATTCCGGGAGTGGACTACAACGTGGCGAGCTTTTTCGGGGGGACGGCTCTTTTGATCATCGTGGGTGTGACCCTGGATACGATGCGAGCCATTGAGTCGCACTTGCTGATGAGGCACTACGATGGCTTCATGAAAAAGGGGAAGTTGCGAGGACGCTATTGATGGGACAGGGCCAGAATAGCAGGGCAATTATTATCTTCGGTCCGCCGGGCGCCGGGAAAGGCACTCAGGCCAGCGGCCTGGTGGAAGAATTCGGATTTGACTACATAGCCACTGGGGACATCCTGCGGGAGGCCATCGCGCAAAAGACGCCTCTGGGCCAGAAGGCTTCTGAATACATGAACAGGGGTCAGCTTGTCCCGGACGAAGTGATGATCCCGATCGTGGAGGAGAGGCTGTCTGCGGGAAGCCGCGGAAATGGATTTCTCCTGGATGGTTTTCCTCGGACCGTCAGGCAGGCTGAGATGCTGGAGGAGGCGACGAGCCGGAATGGGATTGCTATTGACAAGGCCATCTATCTCAAGACCTCCAGGGAGGTGATCGTGCAGAGGCTCTCGGGTCGAAGAGTTTGTCCAAAGTGCGGAGCGACTTATCACGTGAAGAACATCCCGCCGAGAGTCCCGGGAGTTTGCGATAAGTGCAGCACTGCCCTGGTTCAGAGGGAGGACGATCAGGAAGAGGCTATTGTGAGGCGCCTTGAGGAGTACGAACGACAGACCGCGGACGTGATAGATTATTACAGAAAAAAGGGCATTCTGACGGAGATTGATGGTGACCTACCGGTTGAGGTGTCGTATCCTCAAATCGTGAAGTTGATCGGCGAGGGAAGCGCACGGTGATACCGCTGAGGTCGCCCAGAGAGATCGAAAAGCTGAGGAGAAGTGGTGGCGTCGCCGCAGCGGTCCTGGAAGAACTCGCGGCCATGGTGCAGGAAGGGGTTGCCACCGCGGACCTGGATGCCGCGGCAGAGCGCCTGATGAAGGAGTGCGGAGCAGTTTCGGCATCGAGAGGGTATCGTGGTTACCCGGCTCACGTTTGCACCTCAGTCAATGAAGAGATCGTGCACGGCATTCCGGGACCGAGGAAGTTGAAGTCAGGAGACATCGTCAGCATTGATGTGTGCGTGAGGGTGGACGGATATTACGGGGACCTCGCCAGGACCGTTGCGGTGGGCGAGGTTGACAGGGAGAAAAGGAATCTTGTTTCTGCGGCAAGGGAGGCGCTCGAAGGAGCTATCGAGCAGGCCAGGCCGGGCAATCGGCTGTTCGATATTTCGCATGCAATAGAGGAAAGAGCCCGAAAGAGCGGGTTTTCGGTGGTGCGGAAGTTCACCGGTCATGGCATTGGCAGACAGATGCACGAGGAACCGCAGATACCGAACCACGGTAGGCCCCATACAGGGCCGAAGATACTGCCCGGCATGATATTCGCCATTGAAGCGATGCTCAATGCGGGAACGCATCGGACAGTTATTCTTGACGACGATTGGACAGCGGTGACCGCGGATGGCAGGCCGTCTGCACATTTTGAGCATACAGTGGCTGTCACGGCGGAAGGACCGGAGGTTTTGACATGCCCAAGGAACAACCGATAAGAACGGAAGGGACCGTCAAGGAGCTTCTTCCAAATACCATGTTTAGGGTGGAGCTTCCGAACAAGCATGTTATTCTCGCGCACATCTCGGGAAAAATGCGTATGCACTTCATTCGGATTCTCCCCGGGGATAAGGTGACGGTGGAAATGTCTCCTTACGATCTGACGAAGGGCAGGATCATTTATAGAGAGAAGTGAGTCTCCGAATCGTCCCCGGCAAAGACTATGAGAGTTGTTCATCAGGCGAATTGTACGAACGGTGGGTAGAGATATGAAAGTGAAGTCTTCGGTAAAGCGAATTTGCGAGAGGTGCAGGATTGTCCGGCGCAAAGGGGTTGTGCGAGTGATCTGCTCGAACCCTCGCCACAAGCAGAGGCAGGGCTGATGTAGCATGGTTGTGCGCGGTTCGAGCTGTTGAAGGAGGGTAGGAAAAGTGCCAAGGATCGTTGGTGTTGACATACCGGCGCAAAAGAGAGTCGAAATAGCCCTGACCTATATCCACGGGATCGGGCAAGTGCTGTCCAGTAGGATCTTAGCGGAGGCGGGCGTTGACCCGAATGTCAGGGCGAAGGACCTCACTCCGGAGGACGTGAGCAAAATAAACGCTGCCATTCAGGGCGGATACAAGGTCGAGGGAGACCTCCGGAGGGATGTTTCTGGCAATATCAAGAGGCTCATCAGTATCCATTCTTATCGCGGGTTGAGGCATCGGATGGGCCTTCCGGTGAGGGGGCAGAAAACGCGCAATAACGCTCGCACCCGCAAGGGGCCCAGGCGCGCTACGGTAGCGTTGAAGAGAAAGGTGAAAGGCTAAGCAGGCAAGGAAAATGGCGAAGGGTGACAGATCATCACAGAGGAAGACGTCCCGCAGACGCGGGGGCAGGGTTGTGCCATCCGGGATTGCTCATATCCAGGCGACGTTCAATAACACCCTGGTGACGATCACGGACTTGTCCGGGGATGTGATCGTGTGGTCGAGTGCAGGGAAGATTGGTTTTTCCGGTTCCCGGAAAAGCACAGCCTACGCTGCTCAAATGGTCGCTCAGGACGCAGGAAGGGCAGCAGTGGCTCAAGGCATGCGAGAAGTGAAAGTGTACGTCAAGGGGCCTGGTTCAGGGCGAGAGTCTGCCATCCGGGCGCTGCAAGCGGCGGGCCTGACCATCACCATGATAAAAGATGTGACACCGATCCCTCATAACGGCTGCCGCCCGCCGAAGCGGCGGAGGGTTTAGGATAGTGGAAGGGATGGTGTGCGAGGTTGTGAGAAGGCCGAGGAGATTTCATGGCAAGATATACGGGATCTGTATGTAAACTCTGCCGCAGAGAAGCCGAAAAACTCTATCTCAAGGGAGATAGATGTTACACGTCGAAATGCGCCCTGGAGCGAAGAGCTTATCCTCCGGGGCAGCACGGTCAAAGGCGGAGGAAAGTGTCCGACTACGCCTTGCAGTTGCGTGAAAAACAGAAGCTTCGCCGGATTTACGGGGTTTTGGAGAAGCAATTTCGCATTTACTGCGAAAAAGCCTCCAGGAAACGAGGCTTGACGGGTGAGGTTCTGCTGCAATTTCTGGAGAGGCGGCTGGATAATATTGCCTACAGAGCCGGCTTTTGCCCCAGCCGGCCTTCCGCACGACAGATGGTGATGCACGGTCATTTTCTGGTCAATGGGAAGAAAGTGAATATCCCGTCTTATCTGGTATCGGTTGAAGATGTGGTGGAGGCGAGACCGAAGGACTCAACCAGGAAATGGGTCAACAAGATGTCCGAGATCACCGCTCGCCGTCCCGTCCCGGAATGGTTGGGGCTTGATGCTGACAACTGCAAAGCGACGGTTTTGAGGTTGCCGAAGCGCGACGAGATTGCGACTACGGTCAACGAATCATCGGTGATTGCGTTGTATTCGAAGTAGGAAGTGGGGCGCGTTGGTTAGGTGGGGCGAGAACGGGGTTGTTCACTCGTAGCAAAGGAGGTCCGATAGGAGAGGTCCTATGGCTGTCAAGTTAGCTCGGTTCGAAATGCCCAAACGTGTAATCAAGGAAGAATCGGCTACCGACACGTATGGGAAATTTATCGCGGAGCCTTTTGAGGCCGGTTTTGGGTATACCATCGGGAATTCGCTGAGGAGAGTATTGCTTTCCGCTCTTGAGGGGGCTGCCATTACCTCAGTCAGGATAGACGGTGTTCAACACGAGTTCTCTACCATTCCCGGGATACTCGAGGATGTTACGGAGGTCCTCCTCAACCTGAAAAAGGTGCTGTTCATCTCCCACTCCCGTACGCCCAAGACCCTGGAGTTGAGGGTGAAGCGGAAGGGGGAGATCGTTGCCGGAGATTTCAAGACGGACCCTATGGTGGAGGTCCTCAACCCCGATAAGCTTATCTGTACTGCAACCAAGGAAAAGAAGATAGGCATGCAAGTGAGCGTTTCAGTAGGCAGAGGATACGCTCCTTCAGAAGAGAATAAGTCGCCCGATGACCCCATCGGAACGATCGCTACGGACGCTGTCTTCGGCCCCGTCAGGAGGGTGAAGTATTACGTTGAGAACACTCGGGTAGGGCAACAGATGAACTACGACCGTCTGATTACGGAGATATGGACAGATGGCCGATTGACGCCTGGCGAAGCGCTGAAGCAGGCTTCGGCGATTCTGAGGGCTCACCTGGGTGCCTTCGTTGACTACGACGAGGAATACGTGGAGTTTGAGGCCGCAGAGGAAGAGGAAGAGGACGCCAAGGCGGAGCTGCGGAAGCAATTGGGGACACCCGTCAGCGAGATCGAGCTTTCTGTTCGGGCTGCCAATTGCATCTCCAACGCAAATATCAAGACCATCGGGGACCTGGTGCAGAAGACCGAAGCGGAGATGCTGAAGTACAGAAACTTCGGGAAGAAGTCGCTCAACGAAATAAGAAGTATTCTCGAAAGGATGGGCCTGTCGCTGGCGATGGACGTGAGCGAAATCCTTGGCCAGAAAAAGGAAGAGGAATAAGTAGATGCGCCATCGAAAGCGAAGCGTCAAACTGAATCGGACGGCCAGTCACCGTAGGGCTATGTTCAGAAACATGGTGACTTCGCTCCTGGCAGAGGAGCGGATCGAGACTACCGTCGCCAAAGCGAAAGAGGCCAGGCGGTTTGCTGACAGGATGGTGACGCTGGGGAAACGAGGGACGCTTCACGCCAGGAGACAGGCGCTGGCGTTTATCATGGACAAGGGCGTCGTGGGCAAGCTGTTCGATGAGCTTGCCCCACGATACGCCGACAGAAACGGCGGCTACACCAGGATTATACGCACAGGTTTCCGTCGAGGCGACGGCGCGGAGCTGGCGATCCTTGATCTGGTTGGCCGGATCGCTCCCAAGCCAAAACCTGAAAAGAAAAAGGCGAAAAAGGGCGAGCCGCCTAAGGAAGCGAAAGAAGCCCCTGAAGCGAGCGCGGAGACGAAACCTTCTGAAGAGCCCGCCGCAGAAGAAAAGCCCGAAAAGAAACCCCGCGCGAGGCGCAGAAGAAAAAAGAAGGCTTCTGACGAAGAAGAAACGTAAGTAGTTGCTCTCGCCGTCGCACATCCTTCCATGAAGCTGTCTCATAACTGCTCTCGCCACTGTTATCATCCGTCGCCGGAGTTTTCCTTTCTGTCTGTGGGCGGCTTCCTGTTTGCCCGTCGTTGAGGAGTCTCCTCGTTGTTTCCATACGATTCGTTCTTCTTCGTGTCGAGTATGCTTTTCCGGATCGTTTTCGCTTGTGAAGGGGGGTGGGTTGTGTTATTTAGCTGTGCGAAGTTAGAGCAGCAGCAAATCGGCGGGAGGGAAGTGATGCGCATCCTGAAGACCTGGGTGGCTTCCGACAAGCGGGCCATCGAGAGCCTGATGAACCGCTCGTTTTTCGATCGGAAAATCGAGCGGAAGGTTGAAGCTATCATTGACGCTGTGGAAGAGCGAGGGGATGAAGCCGTCGCGGCTTATACGGAGCGATTCGATGATGTCAGGATTTCGCCCGGGAAATTTCGGGTCGAGAAGGGCGATCTCGCGGCGGCACGCCGTAAAGCAGGGCGAGAACTCGTTTCGGTCATCCAAGAGATTCAGCGGAATCTCGTGTCGTACCACCGCCGCCAGAAGCCGAAGGATTGGCGGATGGACGCGGGGAACGGCAGCAAGCTTGGACAACGATGGCTGCCTGTGGAACGGGTGGGCGTTTATGTCCCGGCGGGTGAGGCGCCGCTGGTCTCGTCTGTGTTGATGGGGGTTGTTCCGGCTAAGGTGGCCGGCGTGAAGGAGATCGTTGTATGTTCGCCGCCCTCCTGGAATGGGGGGATCAATCCCGATATTCTCGCCGCATGCGGGTTGGTGGGGATAGAAGAGGTTTATCGGATCGGGGGCGTGCAGGCAATTGCGGCCATGGCAATCGGCACGAAGACTGTCCGAAAGGTGGATAAGATTGTCGGGCCGGGAAACGTTTACGTGACGATGGCGAAAAAGGTTCTGTCTGGTCGGGTCGGAATAGACATCCTCGCCGGTCCGAGTGAAGTGTTGATCCTGGCCGATGATAGCGCCGAGCCTGCTTTCATCGCGGCGGACCTCCTGTCGCAGGCGGAGCATGGGACTGGCCGTGAGATATGCCTTCTGGTGACAGATTCTTCACGTCTGGTCAACGAGGTTCAGAAGGAGCTGGAGTCGCTGGTCCGTTCCGGACAGAAGGCTGCCTTCGGGAATAAGAAGCTCCTCGCCGCAATTACGATTGTGGTCGCGAAAAGTCTTGCTCAGGCCTTGAAGCTTGCGAACGATTTCGCCGCGGAGCACGTGGAGGTGATGACGCGAAAAGCTGCTTCGGTAGCGAGGCAAGTGCGGAACGCGGGTGCTGTCTTTGTCGGACCGTATTCGCCAGTTCCGGTGGGTGACTTTTATGCGGGACCGAACCACGTTCTCCCTACGGGGGCAGCGGCGAAGTTCTCATCGGGCTTATCGGTGCTCGATTTCATGAGAAGGGTCAGTGTGATATCGTACACGAGGAAGTCTTTGCGTGCGGCTTTGCCGGCTGTTTCCAAGATGGCTGAGGTTGAGGGGCTGCCAGCGCACGCGGAGGCGGTTCGTATCCGATTTCGAAAGAGGAGCAGATGAGCTATTTCCGCGAGAACATCCAGCGGATGGAAGGCTACACGCCGGGGTTTCAGCCGAAAGGTCAGGGCTGGATTAAGCTGAATACGAATGAGAACCCGTTTCCGCCCTCGCCGAAGGTCATCGAAGCACTGCGCCAAGCCACTGACGGCAGAATCCGCCTCTACCCCGATCCTCTCGCGGATGGAGTCAGGGAGAAAGTCGGGGAAGTGTACGGGGTTGAGAAGGAATGCGTGATCGTCGGGAATGGGTGCGACGATGTTCTCTCGATTGCAGCTCAGGCGTTTTTGGGAGAAGGGCAAACTCTCCTGATGACGCGACCGACGTACACTTTGTGTCGAGTGCTTGGTCAAATCCAGGGGGCGAGGGTGCTGGAGGTTCCGCTCAATGATGATTTCTCTCTGCGGAAAGAGTTGTTTTCGCAGAAAGCGCAGTTGACGTTCATCTCCAATCCCAATCCGCCTTCAGGGATTCTGTACGAGAAGAGGGATATGGAGAGATTGTGCCAGGAAGCTGGTGGGGTGGTGGTAATTGACGAGGCTTATGTTGATTTTGCCGAGCGGAACTGTTTGGATTTGGTCGGGAAATACGACAACGTCTTGATCGCGCGAAGCTGTTCAAAGTACATGTCTCTGGCGGGGCTGAGGCTGGGATTTGGAATTGGTGACAAGGACCTGATACAGGGTATGATGAAGGTCAAAGACAGCTATAATGTGAATTGCCTGAGTCAGGTGGCGGCGATTGCGGCTCTGGACGATCTCGATTATTACTCGGAGAAGGTCAAAGCAGTGTGCCACGAGAGAGAAGCTTTGACTGATAGGTTGCGGGAACTGGGCTGGAAGGTTTTCCCATCGCAGGCAAATTTCGTTTTTGCCGTGCCCGCCAAATTGCACGCGTCGGAGATGTATGAGGAACTCTTCCAGAGGAAGATTCTGGTTCGATATTTCGATACGCCGGAGACGAAGGAAGGTTTGCGGATAACGATAGGAACCCCCGACGAAAACCGCCTATTGCTCGAAGCCATCGAAGAGATCAGCGGAGAAAGAGAATGACGAAGAAGCGAGCCTCCAGGGTTCACAGGAAGACGACCGAGACGGACGTAACAGTCTCGTTGTGCCTCGACGGGAAGGGTGAGGCGAATGTGAGGACAGGCATCCCCTTCATGGACCACATGCTGTCACTTTTTGCGAAACACGGGTTGTTTGATCTGGAGATCAAAGCCACGGGTGATCTTGAGGTGGACGACCATCACCTTGTCGAGGACTTTGGCTTATGCTTGGGGCAGGCGCTGAAGGAGGCTGTGGCTGGGAAGGAGGGGATCAGCAGATATGGGCACGCGGTTGTTCCCATGGATGAAGCTCTCGCCGAAGTGTCGGTGGACCTGAGCGGGCGTCCCTATTTCGTCTATAATGTCACGTGCAGGGCCAAGAAGGTCAAGAACTTTGAGGTCGCGCTGGTGCCGGAGTTTCTTCGGGCATTCGCTTTTTCGGCATGTATGAATTTGCATGTTTCGCTCCGGTATGGGAGCAACTCGCACCATATTCTGGAGGCAGTTTTCAAGGCGGGCGGGCAGTCAGTCAGCGAGGCAGTAAGAATTGACCCGCGAATCAAAGGAGTGCTTTCCACGAAGGGTCGTCTGTGAACATCTCACATCGGTGAGTGGCGAAGGCTTGTGATAGGGCAAGCGCGGAGCTTTACACCCGTAGGGAGAAATATGCGAAGTATGCACGGAGGATGAAATGGGGAGAAGGATAGCGGTCTTGGCAAGCAGTGCATGCTCGGGTTTTCTGCTGGCGGCTCTGCTGGTATCGAGCAGAGCGGAGGAAAAACCCCGGATATACGCTGACCCGAAAGGGAGATTCAGTTTTCACCCTGTGGGTGACTGGGTTAAGCTGGTCGCTGATGATCAGGAGGGGATCGCTGGATCGTTCCTTTTCACCAAGAAGGTCGGAGAGAGCAGGAAAGTAACCGCCGAGATGCTGATTGCCATGACTGAGTGCAGAGCTCCCGTCCGCTTGGAGGACTACGTCAGGGCAGAGAACCGCCGCGTGGTGAATTCCCCCGGCTTCAGGAGACTTGGAGAACAGGAGGAGCTGACTCTTGGCGGGCAACCTGCACTCAAAAACCGATACGCTCTTACCCCGCCAGGCGAACCGGAAGAGACGCGGAAGAAGGTTGTTTATCAGTATTACGTGCTGAATGAGGACGCGGTCTGGGGGATCACACTTTCGGCTCGGCACGAGGATGAAGCTGTCCTAGCGGAGATCGAGCGCACCGCGCTTTCCAGTTTTCGATTCTCAGTTCCGGAGGGTGTGTCAACGGAACCCGCCCTGGAGGTTTTCAAGAAAGTTGCCGTCACAGGGGCGAAAGGTGGTTTCTCTGTGAACCTGCCGGAGGCGTGGGAAGTCAAGCAGAGTGAGGAACAAGGGGTGTCTATCCGGGGACCGGAGGCGGTTGTGTACGCCTTTTCAGTTGCCCGGGAAGAAGAGGATAAATCGCTGGAGGATGTGGCAGGGGCATTCCTGAAAGAGCGGGAGCGTTTGAGGGATTTGCGAGTTTTGTCGCAGGGCACTGAAGATGTTGCCGGCAGGAAAGGGTATGTTGTCGAGTATACCGGAGTAGGCGAGGGCCGGCGGTGGCGCGTGCGGCTGGTCACGTTTGTTCATGGTGAAAGGGCTTACTTCATTCATTGTGTCGTGCCAGAAGAAGGGTGGGCGAGGAACAATGATGTCCTCACGCGGATAGGGGAAAGCTTCACGGTCGCGAGTCCGGCTGGGGAAGCCGGGGATAGGAAGTAAGGTTCGTTTCTGTCACGCAGTATTCACGGACACCTGTTGAGTTCAGACAATGAGGGAGGTATTGGCGATGTTTCATGAGGGTTGCGCAGCGCATGTGGGTTTGGGTTCGTTCATCTGGGTAGTCTTGTTATTGGGGACGGTTTCCGCTTCAGGTGCGGAGCAGAAGGTCTCTGTCGAGAAGATGAGCTATGGCGGATGGGATAACTGCTACGGGATGTCCAACGAAGAAGTGGAGCTTGTTGCAACCAGCGATGTCGGCCCACGTGTCATTCGCTTCGGTTTTGTTGGCGGTGAAAACGAGTTCTTCGAGAACAAGTCCCAGCTTGGCAAGGTGGGAGGCGATGAGTGGCGGATATACGGGGGGCACAGGCTCTGGGTGGCGCCGGAGGCGTCGCCGCGATCCTATTATCCAGATAACCGGAAGGTGGAGGTCAAAATCGAAGGCGCCACGTTGACGCTGACTGCTCCGCCGGAGCTTGATCCGTCCTTCAAAGTGAACGCGGGGATTCAGAAAGAAATGGAGCTTACGATGCACGGGGACGGGCATGTGAGGTTGGTGCATCGAGTGACGAACGTGGGCCTGTGGCGGATAGAACTGGCCCCATGGGCGCTGACTGTGATGGCACCGGAAGGCAGGGCAATCATACCGGCGCCGGCGCCGAAGCCGCACCCGGAAGCTCTTCTCCCCGCCCGCCCCATGGCGGTCTGGAGCTACACGAACATGGCTGACCCTCGGTGGATATGGGGGAAGAAGTACATCGTGCTGAAACAGGATCCATCGCGGAAAGAGCCGCAGAAACTCGGAGTGGGGAACGAGAAAGGATGGGCGGCCTACGCCCGCTCCGGACATCTGTTCCTGAAGGTTTTCGATTACGTAGACGGGGCGACCTATCCTGACTTCGGGTCGAACACCGAAACATGGACCAATCAAAGCATACTCGAGGTCGAGACACTCGGGCCGATGACCACGCTCAACCCCAACGAGACCGTCGAGCACGTCGAGAACTGGTTACTGTTCAAAGACGTCGAGGTCACCGACGACGAATCCTCCATTGATGCAAACGTCCTGCCGAGGGTGAAACAGGCCCAGAAGAGTATCCGCTGATTCTTCCGCAGCTCGACCTTCGTTGGTAGAGAGAAGAAGCCCACAGACTGGCACCCCGAGCGAGCGTCGGAGGAATCGGCCCGGATTCTTGTCTCGCGAATATGCCGGTGCCTCTCCCCACAACTGTAGAAGACGGGTCGGAGTGGTCTTGCCCGGGCTGAAGGTTCGACGCTACTTCCGCCCGTCTCTCTTCTTTTCCTTAATGAAGACAGGACGGCCGCTAAAACTAATGACCTGGGTCCTGTACCCGCCTTTATCTGGATCGCGCTTCAGGGCGAGACCAACTGTGAACGTCGCCAATTTCCCGAAGTGTCTCCTGGAAATGTAGCAAACAATGCGACCGTCGTACTCGGCGTCGTTCGAGATAACATCAACCTTGGTTCAAAGTAGTGGGAGGGGGGCTCTGCCACACCGGTAATTGCGTTTCCTCACAACTCTGAGGTCAGATTTCCCGTGTTCCCGCAAGTCGCAGTTTATGTCTTCCTCTGGACTCCAGAGCACCTCTTTCGCCTGCGACTGCAAGCCCCCGTTGCAAAGACAGCAGTAGACGGTCAGGGATAGCCCGCCAAAGATTACCACCAGTGCAATGACCACTCCGCGCCAGCACAGTTTCCTTTTCGTGAAAAATTACAATCTGTCTGCGAAAATCTCCAATGCCGTTCCAGTGGAGCACACTACTCTTTCTATCGCGTTTTGGAGCCATTTTGCCTTCATCGTGCAGTACTTCGCTCTCCGAGAGAAGTCTGTTCGTGCAGACACCGTTTAATCTCTTGCTGTGAGCACCAGAAGGTTTCTCCTAACCTATGTTTGTCAGTTGTTGTCGTAACTCCTTGATTTGCAAGGGGGCGATTTTTAATTTGTCACTACATTGCCTTTTTCCTTGCTGCTGATCGTGTCTTTTCTCTGATTGAGCCGGGGGGCTGGGGGTCGGTGATTGCCAGTGCCCTCAGGACTTGTCTGGCATGCGGTTTTGGGGTGGAGACCAGGAGTTGCTTTTCTCCGTTGAGGTCCAGTTGAGCGATTCCTATTGATTTGACTGCGGCCAGAGCTTTCCTGGGGCTGAAGGGTATCTCTTTCTGGTTGAGGTGGTATCTGAGTTGTCGCAGAAGCAGGAGGGCTAACTGAGCGATGAAGAGGTGAGCGCAGATGCGGTCATCCCGCTGATGGTAAATGGGTCTGCCCTGGATGACATCCTTGAATTCCCTCAACCCAGCCTCGATGTCGGACAATTCCTTGTAGTGAGCGACCGCTTCTTCCGGGGGGATGTGGGGATGATTGGTGGTCAGGATGTATCGCCCCTCGCGCATCATCTATGCTTCCATCCTTTGTTGATCGACGAGGTACTGGAACGTCCATCGCTCGGTACTTTGTACGAGAAGTAACGATACCCCTTATCCCTGCGCAGCGCCCTGTCCGCCCAGACGGCTGTCTTCTCCTTCGACTTCAACCTCCCCTGCTCGACGGCTTCAGCGACTTTTTAACGAATGAGGGAACTCTCTTATGAGCGATAGGAGGTGAGGCGGGATTTGCCACTTCATCTCACCATCAGAGCGCTCTGCCGCAAAACGGGTTATCCATCTGCTGATTGCTTTAGAATCCCCGCCAGCTTCTCGTAAATATCGTCAATTTCGTCTTTGCTCTCGAAGCCGATGACGAGGGAGTCCACGCAGCCCAAGTCCAGAGCAAATTTCAAGGATTCTTGACTCGCTTCGATGATGTACCCTTCGCCCAGGATTTTCACTCCGCCGATCCCTTTTCCCGAGGCATGGGCTTCCTTCAGCACGGGAACGACGATCTCCGGCCGGGCATCCATCCGACTGCCGTTCGGATTGATTCTCGCCAGGATGTAGTCCACCCACGGCGTTTTCGCCGCGACCTTGAGCGCGGCAAGGGTGTGGTTCGACACGCCGTGCGCCCGGATGATCTTCTTATGCTTCGCCTCCTCAAGGTAGTCCATCCACTTCTTCAGCCGCTGTGGCCAATCGTGATCCATCATGCAGTGCAAGAGGAGGATGTCGAGATAGTCCGTGTCCAGCTCCTTGCGAAAGCGGTCGAGCGCTCCACTGACACCTTCCTCCCTGCTCAGATTGACCCAGATCTTCGTACTGATGACGATCTTCTCGCGGGGAACACCGCCGTCCTTCATCGCCCGGGCGAAGAAAGGATGCGAGCCGTACTGATCCGCCAGATCAAAGAAGTTGATGCTGCGGTCGTAGGCGTACCGGACGAGTTCCGTGAACTTCTCTTGACCCAGCTTTGTCTGGTGGGAGTGCTTGTTGAATCCCACCGTCCCCGTCCCCATCCCGAGGCGAGAAACCTTGACGGGTGTCTTTCCGAGGGGAACGAGTTCCGTCGGGGAAGGGGCCTTCTCTGCGGCGTCAGCGACATGTGCGAGTCGAGCCGCCCCCAGGAGCGCTCCCGTTGCCAACCCCGTGTTCCTTAGGAACTGTCTCCGGTTCATTCTTTTGCTACGAATCCTCTGCTTGCTTCCTATCGAGTTGCCAACCACGAGCCGGTTTTAGCTTACCCGTTCCGACAGAAGCCGTCAAGCCGATCGCCGGCTATCCAGCGATTCCGAAGCTTCCGAGTGCGAGGGGCATGGTAAAGGAGGTGAGATGGGCCATAAAGAGGATCAGCCAAAGAGCCAGGATGGTGATGGGATGGTGATGGAAGTAATGGTCGCAGTGCCAAAAGGTGACCGGTTCGTTGAACCCCTCATAGGCCAGAGCGCGACGGAAAATCCCGGTTACTCCTGTCGGTCGCTGAGCTTGCTCCACGCCTCCTCGCTGATCTGCTCCAGGAGGTCCCTGGCCTTCCGGTAGTTCCCCGCCCACCTTTTGATGCGTGTTTCCCATGCCTTAGGAATATACTTCATGCGAGTTTTTCTCCTGCGGGTCTGCCCCAGGTACAACGACACGTGCTTCTCCCCTTTGGTGACGCACCTGCACCGGGGGTTGCCGCAGGTGCGGGCCATGCGGATGATGCTGCCGTGGACAAATCCGTCTGCGTCAGCGATCAACCTATGGAGTCGGCTCCGCAGACTCCTCCTTTTGCGACAAGCCACCTTGATGCTTCATGACAACCGTGCCTCTCTCTTTTATCATATGCCAGGGTGCGGCTGCATTTCGGTAGCATGGCAGATGAATTTGTTGTCCTTACGGCAAACTGTATTTCGGGGATTGACTTATTCGGCCCTTTCAGGGTGCCATAGCCGTGGACCGCTGGGGAAGAGTGTTAGTTGTCGACGGCCAGAGTGGGATTCAGATGTTTGACTCTGAGGGCGCTTTTCTTGGCAGGTGGGGCGGCGGATGGGCCACTGCCGATGGAGAGTTCCAGTCCCCAAAAGCCATCGCGGTGGATCCATGGAGGAACGTGTTTGTTGCAGACACGGGGAACAGTAGGATCCAGAAGTTCCATCGCGATTTCGCCATTGAGAGAGTGGAGCAATTCGGCAACTCGTTCGCAGTTGAATGGTACGCGGCAGGAGGCGCCACATATCACGTATGGGGGGCAGACAATCTTCCTGTAGGTAGCGGGGGTTGGGAACTGCTGGGGGAAGTGGTGTCCTCGCGTACCGGCGTTGTCTCCTGGGCTGATAGCGGGCTGCACGCTCTCGGCCCAGCTTCCAAAGCCCAGCGGCGCTTCTACCGCATTTGTGAGAACCCGTAGAAATACATAGCTGGAACATAGCGGAGCGAGCATCCGTCGTTGACATCCTTGCAGGCAAGCAGGCGGGTCGCACTGAAGGATGCGGAAATCAGATCGTATCTCAGGGCCCGATGAGTATGAATTCCCCTACCGGAAATGTCTCCTCTAACCACAAAAAGCTTGTCCCAAGGATCTCTCGCTGACACTATGCTCGCGACTTTCGGTATGGAAGGAATGACGCTGTCGCAAGACCCATTTTCGCTGAGCATCTCTAACTTCGCTCAGGTAACTTAGCACAGTTTCCCTCACCTTTGCCTTACTCTTTTCGCTTACGGATTTCAGGCGCCATACCTTCGCGGAAATTCCCGATCGTAGACAGTCCATAGGTTTAGTGGAAGATTTGTGCTCCGGTCCATCGGCTCCCTGATCTCGCGCAGAAAGTTGCATTCAGTCCGAATCGCTGCTTGCTTTCCCATTTTCGGAATCAGTCGTCGTGAGGAATTTGTGGGCGCGCTATGGTTCCACGGGTGCTGACTGGCGAGCACATCAGCATATTCGAGAGCCTGGTATGCGACTCAAGTGTTGCCATCTCCCCCGACCGGCTGCCCGTCCGCTCCGCACGGCTCGATTTGCCGCAGCTTCTTTTTTTTCAACGCGTTGTAGCAATCAGGCAGGTCGAAGGATTTCAACACGTTCGGCAAAAGGCATGAAAGCGGCCACGCGTAGGTCTCCGATTCGGCGATGTCGCAGTAGGACGTCAATGCGTTCTTCAGGGTGACTTGCTTTACTTCTTCGGACAAGACCGCCGCGAACGTCGCGGGCAGCGCGCCCCATCCCTTGGCGACCAGATGTACCTCCTCGTGGCCGTGTCCCCGCAACCAGTCAAGCACCCGGAGCACGTCGTGTGTCTTCTGTCCGACGTATGGGGTATCGAGCATGATGGAGTGAATGGCATAGAAGTAGTCACTCCCGTATGGATGCAAGAACGAGTTTTCATTACACGTATCTGGTCGCGATTCTCCGATGCCACGGACGTCGCAAGTGTAGAAGGCCGCGTCTGGCTCGGCCGCAAATATTTCTTTGATAAGCGGCTCCTCGCGAAGCTCGGCATCGCTGGAATGGTGCGCGACGTACAAGACGGCCCGCTTCGTCCCTCGTGGAGGGCGTGACATTAGTCGCTCATCGGATAGACGATATACGATTGCATGAATCCCCGGTTTTGTCTCAACGGCGTAGGCGGTCCAATACCGCTTGGGGAATCCGCGCCACCGCCAGTTGCGTAGAATACGATACTCTGGAATCGGGTCAACCCTTGGTCCCTTCGATAATCGCCGCAGCCGGAGTGCCTCGATGATACGTCGCTCGAGTTCTTGATCGGAAAGCACTTTTGGCCGCTTCCTCGCCAGAGCCTCCGACTTCTCCTTCGTGAAGGAATAAACCGGCCGTGAGTTTAACTGGCAAACTTGCCCGCGGGGCGCGCACCACAGCGTCTCGTCCTTTTCGATGATCAGCTTCGGCTCTTTTTTGGCGTCCGAGATGCCGGTGACATGATTGAACCAGCGATACATGGCTTCCCTGTTTTCTTGAGAGTAGCCGTGATAGCTCGGACCGATGAATAGTCCGATGTTATCTTCCTTCCCCAGCAACTCGTAGAGGTGTTTCAGGCGGGTGTAAGCCTGCTCCGTTCCACGGGCGTCGAAGTAATCCTTCTCCTTGGCAAGGATGATGATCGGCTTCGGCGCCAAGGCGGTGAGAAAGTCGGCATGATCCAGCCCAAGTGCCAGTGCCAGCGGTGGACATTGTTCCGTGTCGGCGGGAAGTTCGTTCTCAAGATTCCGGCGGAAAGTGGTCACAAAGCAACCTGGAGCGGCCATGGCCCAGCGGCTTTCGACGCCGCAAAGCCAGGTGGTCATGGTTCCCCCGCCGGAGTTTCCAGTAACGCCGATTTGATTCGGGTCAACTTCTTCGCGTGTCAGCAGGTAGTCGAGGGCACGAATCCCATCCCAGGCCCGCCAGGAACCGAAGGACTCCCCGACAAGGAACTGCTGATTTCCCGCGTACAAATGTTCACGGACGCCGACGCCGATCTTCGACTTCAAGTTCTCGTCAGGGTACTGAAGACGCTCGCCTTGACCGATGGGGTCGTAGAGCAGCACGACATAACCCTGGCGTGCCAATCCTTGCGCGAACGACTGGTATGCTTCAGCCGCTTTCCCATTTGAAGAATGGCCGCACGTTCCCACAACCCCGGGAAGAGGGAACTTCCTGCCTTTGGGCACATATAGATTAGCTGTCACCAGAAAATCGGGGCGGCTCTCGAAGATAACCTTTTCGATCCGGTAAGTGTCGCGCTCGACAACGCCTGTAACCCGTGGTTTGAGCGGCGTCTTCTCAGGCCACGGACCGAAGCTCATCTGAATCTTCTCCCGAACGTCGCGGACATACGCTTCCGCGTCAGCCCGGGTTTTCATCTTGGCCCGGCGCTTGTTCGATCGCGCTTCGACACGACGCAGACGTTTAACAAAATACTCCTGGACCATCCGAGGGAATCGGTTGAGGGGCGTGAACGACCTTCTGTCTGAGGAGGCCGCGGCCGGCACTTTGCCGGCCAACGACCAGATGATTATCGCCAGGCTGAGGAAGATCATCTTGCCGAAGACCGCTTTCATGCGACGCCGGATAGTGCTTGATAATCTGGAACTCCTGTCAAAGTCAGGCATTGGTTAATCCTCCGTAAAACTCTGCTCTGAGCATGAGAGGCCACGATCTGCGCTATTGGTTGGACATGGATGGCCTCAGGCCATATTGTGATCTATTTGTTGCCAGCCTTTCCAGTTATTTGATCGGGCGCCTTTCTCTGTCCTGCCTGAATAGGAACTTCCGAGCCGTGCAACTCCCTCATGTCGGTACGCCTCCGCTATAGTCAATGTCAGAAGATTTCCGCTTTGAAACGGCGCCTGAAATGCGCGATACACGACATCGCCGACCCGGTGACGAGAAGTAGCGCCTTTCGTAGGCAAAACCGCATGGTACGATGCCATGCCAGTGTTATCTCCTGTGTTCGAGTGCGTAGAATTGGATGGGTGAGAGAAACGACCGACGTTGGGCACACTATCAGCGTTGACGAGATACCACTGAAGCAATGCCTACCCCTCAACCTTCGCAGCAACCGGAGTATTACTGCTGGGGCTTCGGGGTCATTTGGCAAGGAGACCACGATAAATCGGCAAGTCACGAACGTCCCCTGCCGGAAACGAGCGATGTCAAGTTGCCAGCGCTTTAGTTCTTGGTTAATGCCTCCGGTTTGGCGTCGGCACTACCAATGCGGTAAATGTGTACGGCAAGCGGCTCGAACGTATCAAGAAAGAACCCTTCTTTCGAAGTGATAGTGCGGTCTTCGTCTACCGCGATGACCTTGGTGCCCGCTGATAAGCCATTCAGTGACACTGCCGCCCGCGTCTTCCGAAGCCGTTCGTCATAGTTGACCGCAAAGATGTAAAGGTCCCCGTTGAGACGTTTCGCGAGCGAGTCAAGCTTGACCGCCTTCTCGCCTCTTATGGATACCGCCCGGTCAGGCTCTTCTCCAAGAATGGCCGGCGCCAAACGGGTTATTTGTGCATTGATCCGCGTTATGGCTTCACGGTTGGCTGCTGGCATGCCGAACTGAGAGTAACTTGGTTTCCAGACGTGAGTGAAATAGCCGACCGCCGTGGCACCTCGGCAAATGGCCATCCAGACCTCGGCACGGATGTGCGCGGGGGTGACGTCCTTCTGCTTCAACAGCTCGCCTGTCCATCGGCTACCTTTGCTGGTTTCAATCCAGGCGTACACGGGCTTGCCGCCAGCCATTTTGACCAGAAGGTCCGTCGCCTCGTGAACCAGATGGATCCATTGGGGCTTATTCCAACCGTAGATGGGATAGATGTCGAACCCAATTATGTCGGTCGCTTTGACGTACTCCGGATATATCTTGCGTTGCCGCCCATTGTACTTGCCAAAAAACGGGTGGAAGTAGCCCGTAAGGGTCATGAACACCGGCCGCGACAGATCGAGTTTCTTTATCGCGCGATACTGATGGAGAATGTCGCCGGGACTGAGTCGAGGCAGCGTCCGAGGCGGCGAAAGCAGCGCGTTCTTCCCTTCCCGGTCAAAGGCCTCGATTTCAGCGAGCGACCCCCAGACATGCTGGCCTGGCTCGATCGAAAGGACTCTCAACGTGAGTTCGCTAAAAGTCGCGGGCTTCGGAAGATCGAACTTCTGCCGGCCTTTCTTGCCGGCCAACTTTACTCTCAGAATGTCCCTGCCATTGGCTTCGATAACAATCTCACGCGCGACCGCCAGGCCTTTTGAGATGGTCAACCAGACGGCCACGCTTTCTACGGTCACTGGTTCTTTCAGCTTCACTGTTACGGAGGCGTCCTCGAGCGGATCTAACACTGACCAACTGAAAACATCACTATCCAGCAGCTTCCACAAAGGAGTCCGCGGGTTGATCTTTAAGTTCTCAGCCGGTTCGATCACGGCATCGCTGACGAGCCGCGGCAAGTCCGGCTCATCATCATGAATGTAACCCAGAAGTGCCGGATGGCCTTTGAGCCGCTCATCGAAAGGCATCACACCATAGAGACCCGCTTGCTCAACAAGGTCGAGATACTCCTTTACGTCTCGCGTGCCCCCGGATTTTGGCCAGTAGCCAGCGACCGTGTTCATTCCGCATGACTTGATGATGGGGAAGTTCTGGGGGTCCTGAAGCCATGCCATGATAGGAAAGAAAGACCTCGCGTTTACCTGAATGGCCCCGTTCGGTTGAATCTCGACTTTCTCGATGGGCGGTCTGTCCGCCGCTGCTGCGGCCAGTATGGCTTGCACGTAAATGGTCAGAAGACCAACAATAATGCGGGTGGCTCTGAGTTTCATCGGTCTGTGTCTGCTGCTGGGGTTAGCATCTGCAACATGGTTTGATACTGTCGCTCTTGACGCGCGATTCTTCTCGATTTGCTCTCCAGCGCACCCTTTACGTATCTCATAGTATTGTAAGCCCTCCGCCGCGTCATTGCAATGTTTTTCCCCGACTTCATAGGGCATCTAACATCCGGCGGGGGTCTATGGCGGGCCGATTCGATGACATCGCCAGGTGTGCGGCCATTGCTTAACATCGCTGTTAATCGCGGTCCTGGTATTTGAAGAGAGTGGAGATGCTTGGCGGAACAATCGGGCGAGGGACGTTTAACCGTTCATCCCCTTGCTCTTTTGACTGTCTCCCAGCGATTGCCTCCAGCGGCGTCGGAGACGAGTCCGATCAACCATACACGCCACATCTTCACTTCAACCTTTCGCCTGGTCTTTTCATGTTGCTTCACGAACACATGAGTTCTATTCTATGCCTTGGCGATCAAATGGTGCCTGAATGACCAATGGGATTAGGACGCGTTTCATTCGTGCAGCAGGACAAGGCTGGCGAATATTCCTGGACCTACAGGTAAATTCATATATGAAGCTTTATTGTGACTTGCAACTGTCGTGGGTGCGGCCGTATTTGCGTGGCACTATTTCGCCCTTACAGGGCTGCCCTCTCCTTTTGCTTCGTTCCCAGGGCTGCGCCCTGGGCTATCCTATTGCGCCCCGTTGGGGCTTCGCAGGTTCTGGGCACGCAAGCCCCGAAGGGGCGGGATCTCCTCAGCCCTGCCTGCCCGTGGGCGCGGGCGGAACTCTTGTCCTGTACGTTGCTCACGCGCGCGTCTGGAGACGGTTAGCCTCTCGCGGCGAGGGGGCAACGCCCAGGGGCGCCTGCGACCCAACGATTCAAGCTCTGAAAGAGCGGAATGATGCGACGCCACTGAGACGCGGCCACACCCACTGTCGTGTTGCGAAGTACACTCAGCGGAGACAAAGGATCTCAACTGTTCGGCCCGAGGAATTCAGTTACTCGGCGATTGTGCTCAACACCATCCGCAATCACGGAGGATCACAAAATGAGAAGGGGCTTGCCCGCTAAACGGTTGTGCGTCGGTACGGTCTTGCTCCTGCTTTCTGCGGTGCTCGCTTCAAAGTGCGAGGCAACCAGGAATGATGCAACCCGGCGAAAGGTTGGAGTGACCATCTACAAACCGGAGAAGTGTTATCAGGGGTATACTTTGTTCTGCCACTCCTATGAGGATGTCTCGCTCACCAAGGACGGCACGGGAAAGATATATCTGATCAACATGGAAGGTCGCGTGGTTTATGTCTGGAAAGTAAGAACGGCTCTACAATCTTTTTGTTGTCTCCTGCCGAATGGCAACCTGATCTACCCCACCCGTGACCGCTCCAACCTGTTCCTGGCCGGCCTGCGGGAATTGGACTCGGGCAGCAACGTGCTCTGGTCCTACCACTGCCGGATTGATCACGACTTCCAGGTGCTTCCCAATGGAAACCTGCTGTTGCATACGATTCGTGACACTATGTGCCCTGAACTGGGACCGGAACTCAAACGCAATCCGTATATCATTGAGATCACCCGTGACAAAAAGCTCGTCTGGGAGTGGCACGGCGAAGAACATCTCCAGGAGTTGAAAGAATTGCTGTCGCCCGGAGCATGGCGGTTTTTTCAGTCGCGGGTCAAGGGGCGGTTCTCATTCGACTGGGCTCACAACAATACGTGCCAGGTCATTCCACCCAACGCCACCTATGAAAAGGAGAAGGCAGCGGGAGGTCCGATTCGCTTCCGGCCGGGAAACATCATCTTTTCGTACCGCAGTGTGGACATCATCGGGGTGATTGATCGGCAGACCGGAAGAATTGTCTGGGCCTGGGGACCAGGTGTCCTTGACGGACAGCACAAACCGCACATGCTAGAAAACGGCAACATCCTTATATTCGACAACGGCACGCTACGGGGCTATTCCCGGGTAATCGAAGTCAACCCGCTGACCCAGGAAATTGAGTGGGAGTACACGTCACAACCCAAGAAGAAATTCTCCAGCAAGTACATTTCGGGCGCCCAGCGACTGCCCAATGGCAACACCCTCATTTGCGAGGGCGGCAAGGCTCACCTGTTCGAGGTGACGAGAGAAGGAGAAATCGTTTGGGATTTCATCTCCCCGTTTCGCGAAAAAGGGGGGCTGGGTGGCGTATACCGTTGCCTCCGATATCCGCCTGATTACGTCAAGCCACTCGTGAGGTTCTTGATTTCCCCAGAGTTGGTCGAGAGCTTCCCTCTCAGGTTGTACGTTCCGCTGTTCTTCAGCTTGAATACACCGTCTTTGAATTCGGCCTCCACGGAGTGCTCGACGATGCCCTTGTTCACCACTGAACCGCCTGACACCTCCTTCGTGCCCGTTCCAGTAATGCCAAGCTTGTTGGCATCGCCTAAGCCCTCGTGCCGGAAGATTCCTGTTAGAATTCCGGCTCGCCATTCGGCCCGGCCCTTGTTGACAATCTCTCCCTTGACGTCGTTTGTGTCTATGCCGTCAATCGCGGCGAGGTCCAGTACGAACTTACCGGTCCCTGTCATGTTGACGACGAGGGCCCCGGCCTCCGATGTCAGGCCGCCACCATTCCCCACGGTAAACGTGCCCTCGCCGCTGACGGTGAAATTGCCCTTAAATGAGCGTGTGCCTCCTTCAAAGGCTGCCTTTTCGAAGAGGAGCGTTGCATCGCGTGCAATCTCGAATGTGCCCTTCCCGTTAGCATCCAGCCATCCCCTAAGTTCAAGGGTGTGCTTCTCCACGCGAACAGCACCCGACGAAAACCGCAGTGGGACTTCAAAATTTCCCGTGGCATCGCCGGTCTTGACAATCGCCCCGCGTCGTTAGAGTCGAACCTAAGGACGGCTTGAAAGCCTGCACGACACCCTGTATCTCCACTCGCAGGAGGAGACCCTGCCTTGCGAGATGACCGTCCTGTCGGGTGCTTCGGGCCATCAATCGGCTAACGGTAGACCCGCCGACCCTCAGAATAGGTCGCGCGGCGCCGCAGCTTGCCGTTCTCCCTGTAATACTTGAACTCTCCGTGCATCTTGCCGTTCTTGTAATTCCCTACTACCGATTTTTTGCCGTTCTTGTCCCACTCGAAACAGGGTCCGTCCTTCTTTCCGTCCTTGTAATGCCACTCATACTTCGGCTTCCCGTTGTCGTGGTACCATATCTCGCTATGGAGCTTGTCGTCCTTATAATTCCGTTCAATTTTCGGTTGCCCCTTCTCGTTCCAGTCGATCGAGGGCCCGTGGCGCTCGCCCTCCTTATAGCTATCCACGTAGTTCTTCTTCCCGTTAGGGAAGTACTGGATCAACTGACCGTCGGGGTTACCGTCTTTGTAGTCCGCCTCGAAGCCCTTGCTGCCGCTCTCCGCCCACCCGATTTCCTTGCCGTGCTTCACCCCCATCTTGTAACTCACCTCATGCGCCTTGGCCCCGCTCTTGTACCAGCGGGTCTGCTTCCCGTGTTCGACAAAGTCTCCCTTCTCGTTGCGTGCGTTGTATTATTCGCTTTCCTTCTTGCCGTTCGCATAGTACTTCACGCCCCAGGAGTGGGTATCGTTAAGAGCCCCTTCCCACGACGGGGTGCCGTCCTCCCGCCAATCCCGTTGGACCCTGATTTCGTTTTCAATCCATATTTTCTCCGCCCGCTTGGTGCCGTCATCGAAGTAGCTCGTTTCCAGCCCATGCAGGTAGCTCCGGTCGCCGTTCCTGAAGTACTTCTCATACTCCAATTGTCCGTTCTCGTACCACTTCCTGTACAATCCCTCGTCGCTGTGGCAAATCTGTTCCTTCGGCTTTGTCCTGGCTTTATCCCAAAATTCCGTATAGGTCCCAACCATGCGACCGTCCAGCATGTAGTATTCACGGGCATAAACCTGTTTGTCGAGTATCTTTTCGGCCCCGGGAGGCGGCGAGCAGTCAGTAGGCAGGGGTGGGCAGGAGACAACGGGCTTGACGCTGGCAACCGCTCCTGCCCCAGCCGAGACGGAAACCTTCTCCTCAGTTGGCGGTTTTACGAACTCCTCTTCGACAGGCTTTTATACCTTAAACAGTAGGGAGTCGGACTCGTCCATGGCGTCCTTGTAGTGCATGATGGACGCGCGGATCGTGTTGCTTTGTCCCTTTGCGTAAGCCCCTCGCTTTACCTCTCGCGACCCGGAAACGTCCTGCATCCCCGCGCGAGACAGGAGCGTGGCAGCCAAATTGCGCTGAACTCATTGCGTATCCCTGTGCTCCTCACGCTTCGCAATGAGCTCACGGACGGCAGGCACCAGGTCGTTAGGAATCTCCATGAGCGTGTGGGTTTGATCCTCAAAGGCCGCTTCGTCCTCTGCCACAGCCTCTTCCTCGCTTTGCCCTTCATAGTGAGCGAGGACCCTGCGGACTCTGTCTTCATCCCACCCTGGCGGAAACTTGTTCTGTCTCATCCTTGCCTCCTCCGCCCACCCATAAGCAGGCGAGCACCTGCCGAGACTATCCGTCGAGGCACCTGAGTGGGCAAACACGGTGGAACCCAAACCGGTCTCCATATTGGCGGTCTGGGGCTCATTCTTGCTCGAAGAAGTTCAGAATCCCTGGCTTCAGTTGTCCTTTTTGGACGAGATTCTCGCACACCGGGTGGAATAGCTGAAAATGCGAATCAGTGACGCCTGCGGGCTTGACACCATATTGCATGAAGAACAAGAAACCCTTTAACACCGCAGCATATTCTACGCTTCCCTGTTGTCTCGCTCTGATTGCTCCTTTCACGCCAAAAGAGCGGCGTTCCGGCTCACCCACTTCCAGGTTCGCCTGGCGGATGACTTCGACATAGTCTTCATCTTTGATTGCTTCGACGAACTCCTTAATGTTGTAGGATGGCGAAATCATAGGTGTCCCCTCCTCCGCCACTCAGGAAAATGCAGCAATATCTATTACATAAAGGAAGGTCAAAGAATATGGGTGTAGGCTATTTCACACGTCGAGATTTCCTCAAGGGATTGGGCCTTGGAGCAGCAGGACTGGCTATGCCGCAACCGTGAAGTGTCATAAGAGATCTTCCGCCAGCGCCGCTCTCGCGCCTTTGCATCATGAGCAGTCGGAATAGCCGCAGGAGCGGCAGACGAAGCAGCCGCCTTCCGGCTCGAGCTGCCCGCCGCACACGATGCAGGCTCCGCGCATGAAATAAGGCATCTCTTCGGGGCTTTTCCAGGTGGGGTCGGCGTATTCCTTGATGGCTCTGGCGATGGCGTCGGCGCAGGAGAGGATTTTGTCGTTCCCGACGCCGACGTGCTTGTGACAGCAGATGCCGGAGAGCTGCTTGACGATTTCCTCTGTAGTGATGCCGCTTCGCCAGGCGAGAGACACGAGGCGCCCGATAGCTTCCGATTGGCTCGCGGCGCATCCTCCGGCTTTGCCCATGGCGTTGAACAGCTCGAAGAAGCCGTCCTCATCTTCATTGATGGTGACATAGAGGGTGCCGCAGCCGGTCTCCATTTTGATGGTGCGCCCATGGAGAGCCTTCGGCCTTTCCTTGGTTCGAGTGGGCTTGGTTGGAGCCGGCTGGTCTGGTTGGGCTTTTTCGGCGGTTTCGGACATCTTATTGAGGACCTGGGCCTGGCGGCTGCCGTCGCGGTAGATGGTTACTCCTTTGCAGCCCAGCTCATAGGCGAGCATGTACACCTTCTTGACATCGTCCTTGGTGGCGGATTTATGGAAATTGACGGTCTTGGAAACCGCGTTGTGGGTGAATTCCTGGAAGGCGGCCTGCATGCGAATATGCCATTCGGGCGTTATGTCGTGAGCGCAGACGAAAAGCCTCTTGATATGGTCGGGGATCTCGTCGAACTCCTTCAAGGATCCCGCCTCGGCAATCCTGTTCATGAGATCTTCGGAATAGAACCCCTCATCTCTTGCGATCGCCTCGAAGTAGGGATTAACATCCACCAGTTCGTCGTTATCGAGGATGTTCCTCCTGACGAAGCAGACACCGAAAATCGGCTCAATGCCACTGGAGCACCCAGAGATGATGCTGATAGTGCCGGTGGGGGCGATAGTGGTGAGCGTGGCGTTGCGCAGTTTTTTCGCTCCGGGCTTATCGTAGATGCTCCCGTCAAAGTTCGGGAAGGGACCTCGCTTCTCGGCGAGCTCCTCGGACATTTTGCGGGCCTCAGCGGTGATGAAGCTCATCACTTCTTTTCCAAGCTGAATGGCCTCCTCCGAATCGTAAGGTATCCCCATTAGAATGAGCATATCGGCCCATCCCATCACACCCAGGCCGATCTTGCGATTGCCGTGGACCATCTGGTGAATCTTCTCGATGGGGTACCGGCTCATGTCAATGACGTTATCGAGGAAATGGACTGCCGACCGCACACTCCGGCGAAGCTTCTCAAAATCCACCGTGCCGTCCTTGACTACCTTCGAGAGGTTAATGGAGCCGAGGTTGCAGGCTTCGTAGGGAAGAAGGGGCTGTTCGCCGCAGGGATTGGTGCTTTCGATTTGACCAAGTTGAGGGAGGGGGTTGTCGGCATTGACCCTGTCAATGAAGACGATCCCCGGGTCGCCACCCTCCCAGGCAAGGCTGACCATGAGGTCGAACACTTCCCTTGCTCTGAGAGTGTCCGCCACCTTGCCGGTTCGTGGATTGATTGTTTGAAATTCTCCGTCGTTGTTGACAGCCTGCATGAACTCCTCGGTCGCCGTGACGGAGATGTTGAAATTGTTCAGCTTGGTGTGGTCTCGCTTACAGGTGATGAATTCGAGGATGTCGGGATGCGTCACGTGAAGAATGCCCATGTTCGCCCCCCGTCGAAATCCGCCCTGATTGACAGCGTGGGTGGCGGCATCGAACACCTGCATGAATGAGATGGGGCCGCTGGACAGCCCGTACGTGGTGCTCACAAGGTCGTTCCTCGGGCGAAGGCGGGAAAAGGAAAAGCCTGTGCCGCCGCCGCTCTTATGAACAAGTGCCGTATCCTTCACCGCCTGGAAGATGCTTTCCATGTTGTCCTCGACCGGAAGGACAAAGCATGCGGCGAGCTGCTGAAGCCTGCGACCGGCGTTCATCAAGGTGGGAGAATTGGGCATGAATTCCAGGTTGGTCATCAGGCGGTAGAACTCGTCCTCCGTTTTCTTCAGATCGGCGCGGTCATCGTAAAGACGGTCCGCTTGAGCGATGTCATTGGCCACGCGGCAAAACATGGTCTCCGGAGTCTCGTTGGGGACACCGTTCTCGTCCTTGGTCAGATACCGCCTCTCCAGAACGGTTCGGGCATTCTCCGTAAGTGAAAGCTGATCCTCAGGAGCGCGAGTCTCCCTTGATTCGGAAATGATGCTGGAACTACTAAGACCGTTGATAGCGACTTTAGCCACGGCGACACCTCCCCCCTTGCAGGCGCTATCCGAAGAAAGATGAGTCGAAGTTTCTGGTATCCTCTTCTCTTACTACTCTATAGAGTAGTAAGAGAAGAGGATACCACAATATATTGTGTTGTCAAGCCAAACTTTCGCCTGCGGTTCGAATAGGCTAACCCCCGTTCTAACAGCCCATAGCGAAAGGATATTCGCACAATTTTCGCCCATTGACAAGAAAAAAATTGCGTAGAGCCAGTAGCTCAGTTGCGGGTGCGTTAGGAGGGATTTGACTGGAAGGCGAGGTGTCCTTTCGAGCTTGAATCCCGATGTGGCGGATTGATAAGCTTGTCTCGGAGCGCCACTGGATTTTGTTCTCCTAAAAGTCGGGAGACAGTGCCGCAAAAAAGGTGGGAAATGGGCAGAAAGGTGAGAGAGCATGTGAAGCCCGAGGAAAGCGAAAGGATGACAGGTGCTTGGATGGCGAATGAATAGTTCTTGGCAGCCACTCAGGAAAATGCAGCAATATCTATTACATAAAGGAAGGTCAAAGAATATGGGTGTAGGCTATTTCACACGTCGAGATTTCCTCAAGGGATTGGGCCTTGGAGCAGCAGGACTGGCTATGCCGCGATTGGCTTTCGGCGAGGGTCGCGCAACTAAGGGCCGAAAGCCGAATATTGTGATCATCTTCACCGATGACCAGGGGTACGCCGATGTCGGCTGTTTCGGCACGGAGGGGTTCGAGACACCCAACCTGGACGAAATGGCCGCGCAGGGCATCAAATTTACCAGCTTCTATGTGGCGCAGGCAGTTTGCGGGGCATCGCGTGCCGCGCTTCTTACCGGTTGTTATCCGAACCGCATCGGGCTCCTCGGCGCTCCCAGCCACCGCAGCACACACGGAATCCATGAGAACGAGGTGACCATTGCGGAGCTCCTCAAGCCGCGCGGTTACGTAACCGCGATCTACGGCAAATGGCACCTCGGCCACCATCCCAAGTTTCTCCCGACGCGGCACGGCTTCGACGAATACTTCGGCCTCCCGTATTCCAATGACATGTGGCCGTACCATCCGGAGCGGCCGGGGAGCTATCCCCCCTTGCCATTGATCGAAGGCGAAAAGATCATCGAGCACAACCCCGATCAGTCAAAACTGACCACGTGGTATACTGAGCGAGCGGTCCGGTTCATCGAGAAAAACAAGGATCGCCCGTTTTTCCTTTACGTTCCGCACAGCATGCCGCACGTGCCGCTGCACGTCTCGGATAAGTTCAAAGGCAGATCGAAGCAAGGCATATACGGCGACGTCATTATGGAAATTGATTGGTCGGTGGGGCAGATTCTCTCCACGATCGAGCGTCTGGACCTCGATGACAGGACATTGGTGATCTTTACCTCGGACAACGGGCCGTGGTTGAGTTATGGTGACCACGCAGGTTCGGCTGAACCGCTGCGCGAGGGAAAAGGCACTACCTTGGAGGGCGGCCCTCGTGTTCCCTGCATCATGCGCTGGCCAGGAAAGATGCCGGCCGGAACGGTCTGCGACGAGCCGGTGATGACCATAGACATTCTGCCGACGGTGGCCAGGCTCGTTGGCGCGGAGCTGCCCAAACACAAGATTGACGGTGAGGATATTTGGCCGTTAATGTCGGGTGACCCAAACGCGAAGTCGCCACACGAGGCGTTGTATTTCTACTGGGGTAACAACCTCCAGGCGGTCCGGAGCGGAAGGTGGAAGCTGCACTTCCCGCATAACTACCGCACTCTCGCTGGCAGACCGGGCGGCAGCCGCGGGAAACCGGCCAGGTACAGCCAGGCCAGAACCGGCGTGGCTCTGTTCGACCTGGAAAACGACATCGGCGAAAAGCGCAACGTAGCCGCCAAGCATCCGGAGGTTGTCAATCGGCTAACAGAAATGGCCAAGAAATTCGACCAGGAACTGCAAAGCAACCGCCGTCCAGCAGGAAGGATTTCAGGGAAGAAAAAGTCATGAGCTCTCATGAGAAAAATTTGAGGAGGAGGGGAAGAATGAATACGCGACTCAACCGACGCGATTTTCTGAAAGGCGTGGGACTGGGCGCTTCGGCTCTGGGCATACCGGGATGCATGGGCGCTCCAAAGCGATCTGCAACGATGCCCCCGAAGGACAAGCCGAATATTCTCTGGATCACCTGCGAGGACATCAGCCCCGCCTTGGGCTGTTATGGCGATTCGTACGCCGTGACGCCGAACCTCGATCAACTGGCGGCGGAGGGGGTACTCTACAGAAATGCGTTTGCAACTGCCTCGGTGTGCGCGCCGGCGAGGTCCTGTCTGATCACAGGGGTATACGCAACATCCCTTGGCACCCAACACCTCCGTTCTGAGGTCAAACTGCCGAAATACGTCAAATGCTTCTCAGAGTGCCTACGTGAGGCCGGGTACTACTGCTCGAATAACTACAAAGAAGACTACAACTTCACAGCCAAGACTGCCTGGGACGACTCGAGCAAGATGGCCCACTGGCACAATCGCAAATCGGGCCAGCCGTTTTTCAGTGTGTTCAATTCTATCACGACGCACCAGTCGCAAATTGACGGTTCCGATCCCCGCTTTTTCGCGAAGTTCACTTCGAAGCTGAAGCTGGAAGAGCGTCACGATCCCGCCAAAGCCCCCTTGCCGCCGTACTATCCCGACACCCCCGTCGTGCGAGAGACCTGGGCTCGCTACTACGATCTGATCACACTGATGGACAGGGAAGTTGGCCATTTGCTTGAGCAGCTCGAAGAGGATGGGGTGGCAGACAACACGATTGTGTTCTTCTTTTCCGACCACGGTTTCGGCCTGCCCCGCTTCAAGCGAACACTCTACGACTCGGGCCTCCGCGTTCCGTTGATCATTCGTTTCCCGGCGAAGTATCAGCATCTTGCACCGGCCGCGGCAGGCAAGGAAGTGGATGAGCTGGTTAGTTTTGTTGACTTTGCTCCGACAGTGCTGAGCCTGGCTGGGCTCACGATCCCTGAGCACATGCAGGGGCGGGCGTTTCTCGGCGACAAGAGGGGCAAACTGCGGCAGTACGTCTTCGGAGCCACAAGTCGCGTTGATGAGGCTTATGAGCTATCCCGTTCCGTGCGCGATAAGCGATACAAATACATCCGTAACTACATGCCGCACCTGCCGTATGCGCAGCCCAGCGCCTGGCCGGACCAGGCGAGAGTTGCCAGGGAACTGCGTCGGTTAGCCGTGGAGGACAAGCTCGTCGGGCCCCAGGTATGGTTCAAGACGCCAACAAAGCCGGTCGAGGAGTTCTACGATACGCACACGGACCTGCACGAAATCTGCAACCTCGCCGAGTCCCCCGAGCACCGACGCATCCTGGAGCGGCTGCGCCAGGTGCATCGGAAATGGATAGCCGATACACTCGACCTGGGGTTTCTGCCCGAGGCGGAAATGCACATTCGCTCCAAAGGGAAACCTCTGTACGAAATGGCACGTCAGCCCGGCAAGTACCCGCAGCAGCGTATTCTGGCTGCTGCCGAGATGCTTCATAAAGGGCCGGAGAGTCTGCCAAAGCTGATCGAATTGCTGAAGGATTCGGATAGTGCCGTTCGCTATTGGGCCGCTGTTGCTCTCGGTGCCCTCGGTCCTGAAGCGGCGCCCGCTACCGATGCGCTGACCAGCAACCTGCTCGGCCCGAAGCCGATTGTCCCGTTGGAAGCAGCAGGCGCACTGTGCAAGTTGGGCCACGAAGACGTTGCCCTGCCAGTGTTGGCGCACGGCTTGGTAGACGAGCGCCCCTGGGTTGTCCTCTACGCGGCGCGCACGCTCCAGAACATCGGCAAAATGGCCGCTCCAGTTGTCCCTGAAATGGAAAGGGCTCTGGCCGCCGCGAAAGGAGGCTTGTACGAGATGTTCATCCGCTGGGCGCTCGAAGGCGCCCTTCGCAACTGCCGGAGCTAAACCGAATGGCGCGGGATCTCAAAAAATAAGGCGACAAATGCTGGACTTTAATGAGGAGGCTACTGATGAATCGTCGTGATTTTTTGAAGAAATGTGCAGTCGGAGCGGGCGGAGTCGCCCTTTCGAGTCAACTCAGCCGTATGGCGTTTCCCGCGGCGGAACGCGAAAGGCCAAACATTCTGTGGATCATCGCGGAGGATTTTTGCCCGGACCTGGGCTGTTATGGGCATCCTCTGGTCAAGACTCCGAACATTGACAAACTGGCCAGCGAGGGCGTCCGCTACACGAACGCGTTCACAACGTCGCCCGTTTGCTCTGCCAGCCGTTCCGGATTCATGACCGGCATGTATCAGACGAGCATCGGCGCCCATCAGCACCGCACTCCAAATAAGAAGCCACTCCCGCCGAACGTAAGGGTGATCACCGATTACTTCGGCACTGCCGGGTATTTCACCTGCAACTGTGGGGGAGGGAATTGGCAAAGACGGGGAAAGACCGATTTCAATTTCGAAGCGAAAAGGCCTTTTGATGGAACGGATTGGAGGCGGCGGAAACCGGGGCAGCCGTTCTACGCCCAGGTGAATTTCAGTGAAACGCACCGAAACTTCAAAAGAGACCCCGAAAACCCGATTGATCCGGATAAGGTCGAGATCCCTCCGTATTACCCCGACCATCCTATCACTCGGCGGGATTGGGCGGATTATCTTGAATGTGCTCAAGTACTCGACCAGAAGATGGGACGAGTACTCAAACGACTCCAAGAAGACGGATTGGCTGATACCACAATCGTGTTTTTCTTCGGCGATCATGGACGGCCGCACGTGCGGGGAAAACAATTCCTGTACGAAGGCGGAATTCACATCCCGCTGATCATTCGATGGCCCGGGCACATCAAACCGAGCACGGTGGTTGACGATCTCGTCAGTGCGATTGATTTCGGCCCGACGTGCATGAGCCTCGCGGGTATCGAGCCACCCAGCTCCATGCAAGGTCAGGCCTTTTTGGGGCCCGACGCAAAGAGAAGGCAATACATTGTTTCCGCCAGAGATCGTTGCGATGAAACCTACGATCGCATTCGGTGTGTTCGCACCAAGCGACTCAAATACATCCGCAACTTCTATCCGAACTTTCCCTACACGCAGCCGAATCTCTACAAAAAGCGCCAGTATCCGGTTCTGACACTGATGGAGGTTCTCTACGCGCAGGGGAAGCTCACGCCGGAGCAAGCCCGGTTTATGGCTTCGCACCGGCCGGCAGAAGAGCTGTACGATCTACAGAACGATCGTCACGAACTCCATAACCTGGCAGAAGACCCGAGGTATCAGACTGCTCTAAAAGAACTACGAGCCATCTTGAATCAGTGGATCGAGGAGACGAAGGATCAGGGAGAGATTCCGGAAGACCCAAGAATCGCCGCGGAGCAGTTCCTGACACGGCACTTTCCAAATAGCGAAAGGGTCATGAAGAGGCGGGGTCTCTCGCCGGATATTACGCCGGCAGAATACCTCGAATATTGGGAAAAGGCATTGCTGTCTGCTCGCTGACGATACCCCAAGAACAAAGAGAAAAAACATGCTCAAAATTCTAAACGGAAGCAGTTGAATAAGGGATGCAGACAAATGGTGAAAGCAATGATTAAAGTCTTAGTGGCAAGGCTGGCACTGGCCACAACGTTAGCCAGTATGTTCGGAGTTACCATCCCAGCGCGGTCGGCCGAATTCCGAAGTGCCTGGCCGGAGAATCTCCAGCGGATATGGGTTGGCCCGGAATACTGGAGCAATCGCTTGCAGGACTGGCGGATTTCAGGAGGACGGCTGGAGTGTGTGACCAGCGGTCCGGACCGCAACGTCCATCTGCTGACCTGCCAATTAGGAAGGCAGAAAGGCGGCCTGGTGATGACTGTGAACTTGGGACGTCTCGATGAAAGCGGTTCGGCACTTGCCGACGGCTGGGTCGGTTTTCGCATCGGCGCGAAGGGATTGTACGGAGAGTATCGGGACAACGCCATCCGAGGCAAGGGCCTGGATGCCGGAATCACGACTGCCGGCAGGCTGTTTATTGGCAAAGTCCCGGCCGGCAAGCGGCGAGGTGTAGACGGCCTCGCCTTGGATGATCTCGAGCTTCGCCTGAGGGCCCAACCGGGCAGCGCGGGCTACAAGCTCATACTTTCTGCCCACAAACCGGAGGCGGGGAAGCGGCTTCGCAGCCTAAGCCGTGACAACATCCCTGCCGAAGATCTGGTGGGGAACGTCGCACTGGTCTGCCACCAAAACCGTGCTCCCAGAAATAAGAGTGGCAAAACAATGGATGTGCGTTTCTGGTTCCGCGATTGGAGTGTTTCTGGCACTAAGGCTCAAGTCCACGCCGATCGGGCCTTCGGCCCCATCCTCTTCGCACAGCATACGCTGAGCAACGCCGTTTTGAAAATGACCGCTCAGATGCCGCCAATCGGCCAACAGGACTCTCAGTCTGTTCGCCTACACATTCGCAGAGACCGCAGCCGTGACTGGGAGACTATTGGTGAAGCCAGAATCCATAAGCTCGCCCGAACAGCCACGTTCCGTATTCCCAAATGGGACGCATCGCGCGACACCCCTTACCGCTTGGTGTACGAGTTAATCGGCACCGACGGGAAGCCAAAGGAGCATTACTGGGACGGCACAATCCGCCGCGAGCCGGTGGATAAGAACCCCATCGTGGTAGCCGGATTCACCGGCAATAACGACCTCGGCTTTCCCAACACAGAGATCGTGAAACACGTCAAGACTCACGATCCGGACGTACTGGTCTTCACAGGCGATCAGATCTACGAGCGCGTGGGCGGCTACGGCGTCCAACGCAGCCCGCTGAAGAAGGCTTGTCTGGACTACCTGCGGAAGTGGTATCTCTTAGGCTGGTCCTTTGGGGACCTAATGCGGGACCGACCCACGGTCTGTCTGCCGGACGACCACGACGTCTACCACGGCAACATCTGGGGAGCGGGTGGTCGAGCCGCCAAAGGTGGAGGCCAAAGAGGGCAGGACAGCGGCGGCTATACCATGCCCGCGGAGTGGGTCAATATGGTCCAGCGCACGCAGACAAGTCACCTCCCCGACCCTTATGATCCGACGCTGGTGGAGCAAGGCATCACTGTCTATTACTGCAACATGAACTACGGCGGCCTCAGTTTCGCCATCATCGAGGACCGGAAGTTTAAATCGTCACCCACGGTAATGGTTCCGGAAGGAAGGGTCTCCAACGGCTGGTTTCAAAATCCGGACTTCGACCCGGCGAAGAGCGCGGACGTGCCGGGTGCAAAGTTGCTTGGCGAGCGGCAGCTCGATTTCCTGCGCAACTGGGCGGCGGACTGGAGCAATGGCGTATGGATGAAAGTGGTTGTGTCCCAGACGATCTTCGCCAATGTTGCGACCCTGCCAAAATCTGCCACGGGCGATGCCGTTGTGCCAAGATTGAGAATTGTGGCCCCTGGCCAATACCCGGCGGGTGACAAGCGCGCCGCCGACGCGGACTCGAACGGCTGGCCACAAACCGGACGCAACAAGGCGCTGCGTGAGATGCGGAAAGGCTTCGCGTTCCACCTTGCCGGGGATCAACATCTGGCGAGCACCGTCCAGTATGGCGTTGAGGACTGGAACGATGCCGCATTCGCCCTCTGCGTGCCAGCCATCGCCAACATCTGGCCTCGACGCTGGTTTCCCTCGGAACCGGGCCGCAACCGCAAACCCGGCTCGCCAAGGTACACCGGGGACTTCAAAGACGGCTTTGGCAACTTCATGACCGTACACGCCGTCGCAAACCCGCTTAAGACTGGGCGAGAGCTGTCCACCCTCTACGACCGCTCCACGGGCTACGGCATCGTGAAGTTCGACAGAAACGAGCGAACGATCACAATTGAGTGCTGGCCCCGCTACGCCGATCCGACCGACCCCAGAACGGACGGTCAATATCCCGGCTGGCCGATCACGATCAAGCAAACTGACAATTACAGACGCAAGGCCGTGGCATATCTGCCGACAATCAAGGTCAGAGGCATGACCGATCCGGTCGTCCAGGTGGTAGATGAGTCAAACGGCGAGATCGTCTACACTCTGCGCATCAAGGGCACGAGCTTCCGTCCGAAGGTCTTCAAGACCGGCTCCTACACGGTCAAGGTCGGTGAGCCGGGCACGGAGAAGATGAGAACCCTCAAAAACGTCCACAGCGTCCGAGAGACGGAAACCCGGACGCTCGAAGTCGTGCTTTGATGCGAAACAACTTCCTCCCTGCGAGGAACCGGACAGCTTGACCGGGCCGCTCCTGTGGACTCTCACCTGAGGCAATATTCACGGGCATGCGGGCAGGCAAACCGAATTCGCTTTGCCGAACGTTTTCCCAGCCAACTGCGGAGGCTGAAGGCTCCGCTCCGTCGCCCCACCTCACCTCTCAGGCCATGAAGCAGCGGGCCCTTAAACATTCCCAACGCGCGCTCGTCTCCGGGACGAGGACCTAACGCCGACCGAAATATGAGCACGCGAAGGGGGGAGATTTCTCGTATGAATCGCCGCCTTCGATGGGCCTGCCATCCTCTCTCTCGTTGGTTTCCTTAGCGTTGCTTCGCTCAGCACAATTTCTTGGTTTTGCGAAATCGGCCCATCGTCCCACTCAAATACAGCCGCACACTCATGGGAACGCACACTCCACCCTCTGGTCAACGCAGAATTTAGGCAGGGTGGTTTCTTCAGTTGCGGTGGCGCAGGAGGAAGAAGTCTGGCGGAAAAGCCCTTCCTTCCTTCCTCGCGCCCATTAAGAACATCAGATCCCTCAGCACGCCTTTCGGGTCGCGGAAATCGCCGCGAAGCCGCCGGTACCTCAACTTGCTCGAATTTGCTCCGTGATCAGGTAAGTCCGAATGCGTCGGTCAGCTCACCTCGTGCTGTTTGGTTCAAGCACACTGGGACATCCTATGCTTGCTGGCCTTCGTTCCCTTTTGTCAGAAGTGCGGAATGTACACCAGAGCTTCCAGGCCATTGGTTCCAAGAACGATGACCCATGACGAAGGAGAGATTGGGATCGCCAGAGACCAGGCGTTGCAGTGCCCCCACCAGCCCGGCGAGTAGTGCATGGTGTACTGTCCCCCGCCGCCCAGCGGGAGCTCGTCTGCATAGTTTCCGTCGTCAATTGCATACGGATCGTTTGGTGTCTCCGAGAAAGCCGAACCACAACACAGACACACAGCGGAAAGAACAGTCAGTGTGGCAACTAAGCTACGCATTGGTCATCTCCTTTCCTTGCTTCTCATGGTGCACTCGGCGTTTTAGCCCTACCCGGCGGACAACCTCCTCTCCGATACCTGAAACTTCGCGGTCACAATTGATGTGCCAAATTGTTGGATAGAAAAGGAGGCGAAGTGGTGCGCGACGTAACCTCCGCTATAAACGCGGGAAACGGAATCGGGCCCATGGCCAGCCCGACGACTCACCAACATGAGTGGGGCTCAAAACAACCACCGGATTATGTCTATTTGGAATAATTGGGCATGGCTGGCAGACCGTCGTGAGCTCGCAGCGATGGCGCGAGACGACGCAGGATATTGCTTATCGCCGCTAAATTGAAAATATCACAAGACACGTCTCAACATTCTGGCTATACTCTTCTCCAGCGAAGGAGTTAAGTAGCTCAACCGCATCGAAAAAGGAGAGTTCGATCATGACGGGGAAAGAGAATATCACGCGTCGCACCTTCCTGAAACAGACCACTGGCATGGCAGTAGGCTCCGCGGTGTTTTCGTCTGTTATTCCCTCATCCGCCCTCGGCAACGGCAGAGGAAGGGATGCAGGAACCATGAAAATCGGTTTTCATACAGACGCCTTCAATTCGGCGTATTTCAGTTTCGAGGCTTGCCTGGAGTGGGCGAAGAAAAACGGAGTGCACTACATCGAGTGCGGTTTGATTGACGGAGTGAGCTGGATTCACGGATTGGGGTATCAACCACACGTGGCCCTTTACGAGGACCCGGTATTGCTTCGCCGAAAAATGGAGGGCTACGGCGTACGCTTCTCCCAGGTTGACGCTGCGTATCCCCTCTCAGGCAAAGACGGACCTCTGCGTGGCGTGCCGTATGTGATGAAATCAATTCAATGGGCAAATCTGATCGGCTGCCCTTGTGTTGATACGACCGATGGCATGAAGAAGCCGGAAGGTCTCAACGATGAAGAAGCAATGGACCTCATGAAACGGAGTTATGAACAGATCCTCGAAGTGGCCGATGCACACAAGATTACGGTCAACATTGAGCCGCACGGCTATTTCACAACAAAACCGGAAATGATGGAGCGCATGCTTGCTTTCTGTGACAGCGAGTACCTGCGAATGAATATGGACACCGGAAACACCTTCATTGCGGGACAGGATCCGGTCGCGTTTCTCAAACGGTTCATTGACCGTGTCAGCCACGTCCACATCAAAGATGTTTCGAAGTCGTTGGCAGCAGCAGTTCGAGGAGAAAAGACAGGGATTGCGGTCAGTCACTGTGCTCTGGGTGAGGGCGTCAATGCCGACAACATCCGCCGCTGCCTTGAGGTGCTGCGCGATCACAGGTACAACGGCGTCCTGAGTATAGAATGCGAAGGTCAGGCCGGCCCCATGATCGAGAAGTCCCTCCAATGGCTCCGCAACACACTGAAAAAACTGAACATCCCCATAGCTGAGTAGCATTTGTGGGCAGATGCTGGACGCGTCCCTTCGGCCTCCAACACGTTGGATTTTCCCGCCGGAGGCGCCGTTTACCAGCCAAAATGAGAGAAGCGCGGTTCAGGCAAGATGATCGTTCTCTTTTCGGGGGTTGCCAGGGGCAGGCTCAACGTGTCGGATGCTCAGAAACAAGCACTTCTGAACGTGGTACTCCAGACCGTGACAATCGTCGGATTTGTCGGCAGGTTGCACGACCCCGGCCAAATACACAGAGGGAACCCGCTTGCGAGCGGCGATGGGAACGGGGTAGAATGCGCCGGTCCTATTGAATCGGGCTGGTTTTCTGACCGGGTCGAGATGGAACATAAACACGCGGAGGTTATTCATGAGGTGGATGATCCGAAGTCTGCTTGTAATTGCTGTCTCGCTTTACGTCACTCAGGCCCACGCGGCCGAAGGCGTTGAGATTGTTCCGGACATCGCGTACGGGCATAAGCACGGCATGGCGCTGACGTTTGATGTGTACAAGCCCGAGCAAGGGGCGAACGGGGCAGGCATCCTGTTTATCGTCAGCGGCGGCTGGTATTCCAATTGGCGTCCGCCGGAACAGAACATGGGCTGGTTCAAGCCGATGCTGGACAAAGGCTTCACTGTGTTTGCCGTGCGTCACGGCAGCAGTCCGAAGTACGTGATCCCCGAAATCATCGAGGACGTACGCCGCAGCGTACGTTTTGTCCGCCTGCGAGCAGAGGAGTTCGGCGTTGATCCCGAGCGACTGGGCGTTGCGGGCGCCAGTGCCGGTGGACATTTGTCTCTGATGTTGGGGACCGCCTCGGATGACGGTGACCCCAACGCGAAAGATGAAGTTCTTCGCGTCAGCGACCGAGTGGCCGCTGTGGTGGCTTATTATCCGCCCACCGATATCCGCCCCTGGGTCAGTTTGGATTCAGAAATAAGCAAGGCTTTCCCGGCTCTGCGGTTCGAAGAGGAGAAGGCAGCAGCCTGTTCTCCCTTGCTCCAGGTCTCCAAGGACGACGCGCCCACGCTCCTTGTCCACGGGGACAAAGATAGTCTGGTACCCCTCCATCACAGCGAGAGGATTCTGGCGGAATTCGAGAAACACAAGGTTGCCAGCGAGTTGTTGGTGATCAAGGGCGCCGGCCACGGATTCCGGGGCAACAATGGCAAACGTGCTGGCGACGCACTCGTCGCGTGGTTTGGCAAGCATTTGACCAAGAAGTGAATCGGGACGGTATGGCGTGAACCCTCCTGCGGACACGCCGGCACGGTGAGTGAACAAGAACGCCTCGCGCGGACCACAGCGCAGGCTCAACCATCCCTCTCTTTTGGCGAAGCGGATGCCGAACGAGATCAGCAAAGAGTTGAGGGTTTGTCGAGCAACTCAAAGGCGTACTTGGCGGAACGCTTGCGTGTGGCCGCGTTTGCGTGGCATGGCATTATTTCGCTCCTTCAGAGCTTCAATCGTTGGGTCGCACCGTCCCTGGGCGTTGCCCAGGGCTGAGGAGATGTCGCCCCTTCGGGGCTTCCTTGGGAGGAACCTGCGAAGCCCCAACGGGGCGCAATAGCATAGCCCAGGGCGCAGCCCTGGAAAAGGAGACAAAAGCACGGGGTAGCCCTGTAAGGGCGAAATACAACGGCGCTGTCCGGATACCTCATCGCTGCCACTCAAATACGGCCGCACCCGAAGGCTTCCCAATGACAGATAGCCTTGAGCAAGGAGTATGTAAATGAAAGCATTGCTAAGAACCCGAGTTTTCTTTCTATCCGTTATGATTGCCACCCTCGTCTGTTCTCATCGGACGATGTCCCAGGACTCCAAGGATTTTGTCACGACCGGCAGGATTGTTCGATTCGAAAATCGCATGAACGACATCATTCCGCATGATGCAGCGATTGAACTGCTTGCCTCGGGATTTGAATGGTCTGAAGGTCCGTTGTGGATTCAGGATACTGGCGGCGGCTATCTTCTATTCTCCGACATACCGCGCAATGCTGTCATGAAATGGGAAGAAGGCGAAGGCATTAGCCTGTTCATGAAGCCTTCAGGTTATACGGGCGTCACCGATTATGGCCGTGAACCTGGAAGTAATGGATTAGCGTTCGACCTTCAGGGGCGCATCATCTTCTGTGAGCACGGTGATCGCCGCGTTTCAAGATTGGAGAAGCGCGGTGGCAAGAAGACTCTTGTGGACAGTTACACGGGCAAGCGCCTCAATAGCCCAAACGACGCCGCCGTTAAATCGAACGGTGATGTTTACTTCACGGACCCGCCGTATGGTTTGCCGCAGGGGTATAGGGATCCGAGACGAGAACTCGGTTTTTGCGGTGTTTTCCGTCTTTCAACCTCCGGAGAATTGACTTTGCTCACAAAAGAAATGACAAGACCAAATGGAATCGCATTTTCACCAGATGAGAAGGTTTTGTACGTCGCGCAATCAGACTCCAGGAACCCAATTATAAAAGCCTTCTCAGTGGAATCAGACGGCACCCTGGGCAGGGCAAAGGTCTTGTACGACTTCACGAGTCTAATTGGCAAATATCCCGGTGGTCCTGACGGCCTGAAGGTTGATCAACGGGGGAACATATTCGCCACTGGTCCCGGAGGCGTGTACATTATTACTCCCGAGGGTGAACCGCTCGGTCGAGTTCATACGGGCAAACGCACATCCAATTGCGCCTGGGGCGATGACGGTTCAGTCTTGTACATGACAGCCGACGATACTCTGTGTCGGATTAAGACAAAAACAAGGGGAGCTCGTTGGAAAGAGATATGATGTCTTTTGGCGATGTCGGGGTGAGGTCTGAGCGTTCAGGGGTCAGCAGCAAACGGCAACCCCGGACGCGTGACTTCCAGACCGATTCTGCACTCGGCGGCGCCATACTCAATCATTGGCGCTTCAGCTATCCGCCTCTCGCATGTACCCAAAAGACTCCCTTTCGCCGGAAGCGGTGGCTGACAATCTGGTCTCCAGAATCACGATATGCTCGGCAACGCTCTCGCTTTGACGAATGGGTAGGCCGTCCCCTCGAAGCCATTCAAGGTGGAAGATAATCGCTTCGGACATGTTTTACTCGGCTTCTTCTCTCGTGGACCCCACCGCGACATAGCTACGTCACAGTACAAGCTCCTGACCCTTTTGGGCCGTCTCAGGGAAAATCGCCCTAAGCCCTCAGCTTTCAGAGGCCTCTGAGATTAGATGCACGACACGCTGCGGGAAGGGGATTTCGACGTCGTTCTTGTCAAACTCTTCTTTTGCTCTGCGAGTGAGATCGAATTTCAGAGTCCAGAAGTTCTCTCGCCTCGCCCAACACCGAGCCGTGAGATTGACGCTCGAGTCTCCAAGCTCAGAGACCATGACCTGCGGGGCCGGATCTGACAGCGCCCGCTCATCCCCCGTCATCAAATTCATAAGAATCTCTTGAGCTCTCTGTATGTCGGAATCGTAGCTAATCCCGACGACAAGGTCCAACCTTCTCGTGTCATTCGCCGAATAGTTCTTGATCACGTCCGTGTAAATCTTGCTGTTCGGGACGATGATCTTGATGCCGTCAGGCGTGGCGAGCGTGGTGCTGAACAAACGCAGCTCCTTGACCGTGCCGCCGACGCCTCCACCCTCGATGAAGTCCCCCACCTTGTACGGCCGAAAGATGAGAGTCATAACACCCGACGCGAAGTTGGACAATGAGCCTTGCAGGGCCAGGCCAACGGCAAAAGCTCCTGCACCCAGAACGGCTACAAAGGACGCCGTCTGAATGCCGAATTTGGCCAGCGTCGCGACGACGGTGAACGTCAAAATCAGGATGCGAGTGAGACTGCCGAAGAAGGTGACGATGGACTCATCGGCCTTTGCCTTTCTCAGCAGCTTCCTCACGATCTTGCGCCCCAGACCGGCGGCGACTCGGCCCAGAATGAGAATGAGAATCGCGCCCACCACCTTCAGTCCATACTCCGTGCCCAACGTGATCAATTTTTCGACCACAGTCTCCCCCGGCCGAGTTCCGGGCTCGGTCAACTGTTTGTCCTGCGCCCAGACTGTCACGCAGATGAGCAGTACTCCTAAACCTGTCAAAACTGCCACAAGTCTTTTCATCGCCTTTACCCTCCCGATCATCGCAGTGTTCAAAAGTCCTCGCAGAAACTCGTCATTCATCGCGCCTCCTTTCACTTACTGGGATGTTGAAATTAAACCAGCGCCGGCGGTTGCTTTTCTTAGTCGGCTTATTCGCTTTCCACCCCTTCCCACCCGTTATGATGATCGGCCGGTATTGGCATCCGTACGGCAAAATTCAGCCGGTCTCCAATGGCCGACACCCAGGGAAAGGCTCTCCGTATTATACCGCTCCACAATTCATGGATTCCAGTTGTTCAGTTAATGGCAGCAGCCCCTTTGAAGTTCGTTGGCAGGTCTTCTACGGCCGGCTATGCTGCTGCTATCAGGCAAGGTGTAGCGGCCGACCGCGTGAATGCCCGAAAGGTAGGTCATACCTGAGAGACTGTCGCAACGAGACGAAACGCCACTGTGCGACAAGACGAAAAGAGGAGGCCTGTCGCCATCAGGCCGCGTTTTTTTCTTGTCAGATTCTGGTGTTTCACCTCGTTGCCAGAGTTCTTCAAACATGAGCTACGTTTCGCGCACTGACTCGGTCCGCCCGGCACGCCTTGCTTGGCGTCAAGCGCTCGGAAGGCTACAGGCGACCCTCTAACGAACTCCAACAGGGGCATCGCAAAAGAGGTTGACAAAGAAGAGCGGGCGCGGCAGGGTTATATATTGACGGAGCGGGTAATGCGAAATGGGGGCCGGAGTTTGAGGATGAGCAAAACAGTGCAATTCGGCAGCGCTATTAAGCCCGGCGGAGGTACGTCAGCGGCTCTCCTGGGTAATGAATGATCCGCAAGAGGAGGGAAATTCAATGGCAGAGACGAAATCGAAGAGTAGCACCGTGGTGAAGGTCAAAATCATCGTGTTTTTGGTGTTGCTGATCATTGCTTTCGTTATCGTTCTCCAGAATACTGAAGCCGTTGAGACAAAACTGCTTTTCGCCACCGTGACGATGCCTCGCGCACTGCTGCTGTTCACGACGACGATCATCGGTTTTGCAGCAGGAGTGCTGATATCGCTAAGCTTGTCGAAGAAACGGCAGTCTCGCGATTGATCGCTGAGGCGTTCTGCGTCTAAGCCTGGATGCTTAAGGAGGGAACAGGATGATATACCGCGTCATAGCGTCGGGAGCAATTCTTGTAGCCTGGGTCGTGTTGCGGGCTATAGGGGGCGCCATGATAAGCAGGAGGGTGAAGGCAGGGACTCTCAGGCCTCAGAATGCCCTTGTCGCTCGGAAGATGGTTACGCTGGTTCTGCTTCTGGTGCTGGTGCTCGCTCTCGGGTTCACGTGGGGAGCAACTGCGAAGACGTTGTGGGTTTCTGTGGCGAGCATTGTCGTGCTCATGGCCATCGCGTTTTTCGGCGTCTGGTCTCTCATCAACAATGTTGTTGCGGGCTTCATTTTACTTCTCTCACGTCCGTTCGAGATCGGTGACGAGATCGTTATTCTTCCCGACAACATTCAGGGCACCGTCGCTGACATGACGGCGGTATTCCTTGTGCTCAAGGATGGCGATGGGACGGTCATCATCGTGCCCAATAACTTTGTTTTCCAGAGAATCGTCAAGAGGCTCAAGAAGGAGAGCTGACCCCTCTCCGAGCCTGTATTGCACGCCCATTGTCGTAGAAGGTATGGATTGACCGCTTGTTGGCGGAACGACTGAGTCGAAAACCCCGCTTTGGGAGAAGGGTGAGATGAAGGCTGAAGTGATCTATCGAATCATCATATCGGGTGGGATACTCGTCGCAGGTTTTGTGCTCCGGGGAATCATCGGCGCCTCGATAAAAAGAAGGGTAAGAACAAAGACCTTAAAGCCACAAAGCGGACTCCTGACGCGTAAGTTGGCGACGGCCTTCATTCTGATCGCTGTCATCCTCGCGGTAGGCCTGGTGTGGGGCGTCGCCCCGGGAACCATATGGGTTTCTCTTGCGAGCGTAATCACCTTAGTCATTCTGGGCTTCTTTGCCGTCTGGTGCATCTTGAGCAACATTGTCGCCGGCCTGATTCTTGTTATCTCACGTCCTTTCGACATTGGAGACGAGATCATCCTTGTGCCGGAGAACCTCCAGGGCACCGTGAAGAACATCACCGTCATGTTTCTCGTCCTGGAAGACAGCGAAGGCAACGCCATATCCATCCCGAACAACCTGATTTTCCAGAGGATGGTCAAGAAGCTTGAAAAAAAGAGCACCGAGTAGCTCAGCAAGGAGAAGGTGCCGCATTGCTTCGATCGCTCCGCTTTTCGTGGGCGGAGGAAGATCGTACAGGAAACGGCAGAGATTTTCCCATACCAAGGGTGAGACGATCATGAACTGTTCGCGCAGAATCGCGTTCGCCTTGGCCCTGACACTCGCCGTCGGTGGAGCGGCGTTGAAGGTCGGGGCGGAGGGTATTACCGCGCAGAAACTCATCGTCGGTACAAAGGATGCCCCGCCCTTCTCGATCAAGAACGCTGACGGTACCTGGACTGGCATGAGCATAGACCTCTGGCGGGACATCGCTGCCGAACTCAACCTCGAATATGACTTCCGTGAGCGAGACCTTGCCGGGTTGATTAACGGCGTAAAGGAAGGCTCGCTTAACGCGGCCGTCGCAGCGCTGACGGTGACACCAGAGCGAGAGGAAATTGTGGATTTCACCCACCCCTTTCACACGTCCGGACTGGGCATTGCCGTCGCCCCGCGTAAAGGCCGGTGGTTCTCCGTCCTCAAGCGTTTCTTGTCCTGGACGTTCCTGAAAATTGCCCTGGGCCTTGCCCTGATCCTTCTCGCGGCAGGGGCTCTCGTGTGGGTCTTCGAGCGACGGCATAACCGGGAGCAGTTCCGCGGCAAGGTGGGTAAGGGCCTTGGCGACGGATTCTGGTGGTCGGCGGTCACCATGACGACGGTCGGTTACGGGGACAAGGCACCAAAAAGCACCGGCGGACGTGTAGTGGCTGTGGTCTGGATGTTCGCGGGCATCATCATGATATCGGGTTTCACCGCCGCACTGGCTTCTGTGCTCACGACTGCGGGACTGGAGTCACGAGTCCGGGGGCCCGAGGATCTTCCCCGGGTGCGGGTGTCCACTGTCGGAGGCACAACCAGCGAGGACTACTTACGCAATCAGCACCTCAGGTACAAGACCTTCCCCGTGGTAGCTGATGCCCTCGAAGCTCTGGCAAAAGGCAAAACCGATGCCGTGGTCTACGATGCCCCGATGCTCCGCTATCTTGTCAAGCAGCGGTACGATACAACCTTGAGAGTGCTCCCGCGGAAGTTCGAACGCCAGGACTACGCCATCGCCTTACGCGCGGGCAGCGATTTGCGAGAGCCCATAAACAGAGTGCTTCTCAAACGAATTACGGATCCCGGTTGGGAGGATACTCTGTACAAATACATGGGCGATTAGGGAGTGGTCATTGCGACCTTGTCGTTCACAACACACCTTACCGCCCGCTTCTTCCGTGAGAAATGAGGGAAGCGCTTGCTGACGTGCTTCGCCTTGAAGTCACAGCCTCTGCAGAAAGCCCGGGCTGCTTACAGCCACCTCTTCCTTTTGAAGTACAAAACCATGTATCCGGCAATTGCGGCCATCACAACCCAGACCAGACCGTAGCCGAATGGCCACTTAAGCTCCGGCATGTGCTCGAAGTTCATGCCGTAGATGCCGGCGACGAAGGTCAGAGGAATGAAGATCGTTGCCACCAGAGTCAGCACCTTCATCACTTCGTTCATTCGGTTGCTGACGCTGGACAGGTAAATGTCCAGCATGCCCCCAGCCATGTCTCTGAGGGATTCCGTCGTGTCAATGACCTGAATCGTGTGATCGTAGACATCTCTGAGGTAAGGGCGCGTGGCTTTCTTGATCAGGCCGGATTCCCCACGCTCCAATCCGCTTATGACCTCCCGCAAGGGCCACACCGATTTCCGCAGGAAGATCAGTCCGCGTTTTAACCGCTGAATGGCCGGAAGTGTCTTCGGTTCGGGGTTGGGGAGAAGTCTCTCTTCCAGGAGCTCCACTCTCTCGCCGAGGTTCTCTAATACGATGAAGTAGTGATCAACAATTGCGTCTATGAGAGTGTACGCGAGGTAGTCGCTCCCCATCTTCCTGATTCTGCCCTTCGCATTCCGGATCCTCTGTCGGATTTGCTCGAAGACATCTCCTTCCCGTTCCTGAAAAGAGATGACGAAGTTCGAGCCGAGGATCAGGCTGACCTGCTCACCGGTTACGTCGTCGCCGTCCTTTTCTTGATAAAGCATTTTCAGAACGATGAAGATGTATTCCTCGTGATCCTCCAGCTTGGGACGTTGGTCCGTGTTCGCGATGCCCTCCATAACGAGGGGGTGGAGGTTGAAATGAGTTCCGATCTTCTCAATGACTTTCAAATCGTGCAGCCCGTCCACGTTGATCCACGTTACCGACGGTTTGTCTCGAAAGGGATAGCACTCCTCCGCGCTTTTTACCTCCTTCTCCTCCAACCGCGCTTCGTCGTAATCAATGACCGTGATCTTGACACTTTCGGTCTTCCTTTCTCCAATGTGGACGAGTGTTCCTGGGGGAAGACCAATCTTCCGGGATGCCTTCTTGATGACTTTGGCCATTTTGCCTCACCTCCTCGAGATCGCAGGGACCGGCACGGACATGAAAGCCTGACTACGTCTTTAAGTGACTTTCCTGCGCGGTCTTCACGAGAGAGGCCCTCGTGCGTGACTCGGTGCGGATTCGACTTTCATTGCGGGGGCAGTCTGCGACGGCGTGCCGGACGCCTGGTATACGGGTATACACAGAATGCGTTGCGCCCTCGACTATGCATCAAGGTAACAGAAACAGCAAAGTGGCTTCAAGAAGACATTTGGAGGGAGGCCTCTGGATGCCGGGAATTTTTCTTGACGGCAGCGCGGGGAATTGGGAAAATCGTGTGCGAGAAATCGTGGCGGCCAACAGACGATCGGCGGCCGCAAGGGACTTGGGTGTTTCATCGAAGAAACGAAGCCCCGCCAAGCCAGTGCCTATGGCGGGTGGTCAGCGATCAAAGAAGTAATGGAAGTCACGGCCAAACAGGAGGACGAAATGAAAGAAGGAGTATTTCTCATTTTCGGATCTTTGGCTTCGGCGAGCGTGCTGGCTCTGACGGGCTGCACGACGACGGAAACGACGTTGGGCGGAGCCGCGGCAGGGGGAACCGCTGGGGCAATCATCGGCCATCAATCGGGCGAAACGGCGAAGGGCGCTCTGATCGGCGCGGGCGCCGGGACATTGCTTGGCTACATCTACGGCAACGAACAGGATAAGAAGGCGGCCACGCAACGTATCCAGGCTGCCGAGGCCAGGGCTGCTTCCGCCGGTGTTGTGCAAAGGAGAGCAGAGGTCCGGAGCGAGGACGGAAAGAGCTTTCGGACAGTGGTGTTCCAGCAGGAGCCGAATGGTTGGGTGGTTGTAAGTCCGCCGACAGGCGAGGTCTTCGACAACCTGCCGACACAGGAAGAGCTGCGGTCGCGCGGCTATGGTCCTGGTCCGACGGCGACGAAATAACGCCGACGAAGTTCCGGGCATCTTCTCTGATCGTTATCTGTTTCCCCTTCGCTGGGGTGCAGCGCCAGGAGGATTCTTGTGCGCCGCCACACCAGGCTGAGGTGGACAGCACGTTGCCTCACGCGTGTCTCCAAGCTTATCGGGAACACCGTGTCTTATCTCCGACGAGCGAAGCCCGAACGGCACCCTGGCGTTCCTTGGAGATCAGCCCACTGCGTTTAGTATCAAGCGGCGTTTCTGCGAAGCACAGGCCGAAGCTTACTGCCATAGCAAGCACAGTGGCCCAGGCCGCACGGCCCGAGCGAAACGGGGCCGTGAATCGCAAGACGAGAGTATTCAGGCCGCGATCTGGCAATGCCTTACCCAAAGGGAAAATCCTCATTTGTCCGAGGGGAGCCTCTGGAGGGTGTCCTTCACCCTGGAGGCGAGTAGTGCTGATGTTATTGCTTCTTCATTCTACTCCGCACACCGGCGTCAATGCTTGCGGTCCGGTTCAGAGGGGCCGGCCGCGTCCTCCATTTCCTTGATATTCTCACCCGGGCCTGACTGGGGCGGACGTTTCTTCTTCGTCGCCTGTCTGAAAAGGGAAAGAGGAATCTGGACCATCTGGCGGAGGCCGCCAACACTGGAAAGGTTTCTCACCATCATCCGTGATTCCGAGAGGAATTCGCGGACGACGACTTTCTCTTTGACCTCGCCAAGCTCTCTGACCATGCCCAATCGGTGTATGGAGTATAGTCCGATCAAAAAGGCGAAGGCAAAGAGGAAATCCCACTGCTGCAAATCAAGGGTGGGCAGACTGGCTTCACCGTTCGGGCTCCTCCAGGTTAGCGTCCAGGTGAGCTCCCGCTTGGCGAAGAAGTCTGCGAATTTCCCTCCGAGTATGGGGCCGAGGCCGGCAGCCAGCGAGTTGACCATGCTATTCGCTACGAGATAGGACGTGGCCTGTCCTCTTGGTGCAAGCTTGAGCCCGATGTTGCCGGAGGCCAGGGTCACACCGGCAAGGGAAATGCCCATGAAGATGTGAATGGTAATCAGTAAAGGCACCGTGAGGGCGTACTTCCCGGGCAGTGTCGTGAACGTCCAGGCCAGGATGCACAGCACAAATAGAGGTCCGCTGACGGCGAGGACCGATTTGTTGCTGAAGCGGTCTGAGAGTCTGCCCCAGATACGCAGGAAGGCAAAGTTCATCACCTGGCTCAATACCATCAGACCAATGATAGACGACATCTCCAATTGCAGTCGTTTGAGCATATAGACGACGAAAAACGGAGCGGCCAAATTGACTGCAAAGTTCCAGGGTCCCAAGAACCGGATGAGGTTTCTGAAGTTGACGTCTCGAAATGGCTGCAAAAGCGGCTTGAAGAAGCCCTTCTCCATGGGGGCCATGCGAGGTTCAGGTATGGTGGAAATGAAGTACACGCCAAGCATGCCCGCGGCAAAACCGACAAAGAACAGAATCGAGTATCCCTGGATTTCATGCCTTGGGAACTGACTTTTCCAGAGATCCAGGTAAGCCGCAGCCGCCAGGCTCAGAACGATGGCCAGTCCCGTGGCCAACCGCATACGTTTCGAGAAAAACGCGCCCAGGCGGTTTTGTGGGACAAGGTCCCGCATCCACGAATTCCAACTGGCGTTTGTCACCGCTCCGAAGACCGCGTTGAGCAGTATCGCTACGGGCAGAAAGGCCAGGCCTGCCCTCGTTGAAAAAAGGAATGGGATCAGCGCTATCACCAGCCAGAACACTCTGCTCAGCGCCGCCGAGACGACGGCGATGATCCGTCTATTCCCCACTTTCTGCACCAGAAGGATCGAGGGAAGTTGGACGAGTTGAGCCAAGGGAGGAATCGCGGCCAGAAGCCCTATGAGCAAGTTCGAGGCTCCGAGCTGCAATGCGAAGGCAACCAGAAAAGCACCACTTGTCAGCGTGACGATAGTCTGGCTGGTCAGCCCGTCTTTGAGAACCTGTCTTAGTCCACGCTCGATTTCGTGATCTGTCAAGCGATCCTTGACTTCGAATGCCACTTTGAACTCCCACTACTCCTGATCGTGCCTTGCACAACATTGCGCGGTCGATGGCGCAATCTTGCTGATTTGACATAAAAATAGCATAGCACGATGGGGTACTCCAAGACCCATTTTTGCCCGGGATAGAGCAGAACGAGTTCAGGTCTCAAGGGCACGGTCCCTTCGGGAATGAGCTTCACAGGCGTCAGGCTTGCCGTGGACCGTCATTTGCCCAATCCTCCCATGGTATCAGCGGGAAGGCAATTGCGGAGATGAGGCGAATTCTTTATAATCGTTCCTGTGATCAGCTCAGGCGCTGACATCAACCGCCTGAGAGCGAGTGTGTTATCTCGCCCCGTGGTCAGCAGGAAGCTCCTTTTGTCGCCAAAGGATCACAGGCTTGGTGTTGTCTGCCATCTGAGCATGAACCAGGGACCGGGCGTGTTCGCGTTCTCATGTAGGAGGAGATTATGGGCGGACTCGGATTTCTCATACCCACGCTGATTCTGATCGCTGCTTCGGCGTTCATTGTGAAAGCGGGGGCAGTGGCCCTGAGAATGACTGGGCTCGACGCCAAGCGAGCAAAGTTCCAGGCGCTTTCTGCTTTCGCCGGGACCGGATTCACGACGAAAGATTCGGAACTCGTGGTCAGGGATGACCGTCGCCGGCGGTTGCCTTTCTTAGTCGGCTTATTCGCTTTCCACCCCTTCCCATCTCTTATGATGATCGGCCGGTATTGGCATCCGTACGGCAAAACTCAGCCGGTCTTCAATGGCCGACACCCAGAGAGGAACTCTCAGCATTATACCGCTCGACGGTTCACGGATTCCAGTTGTTCAGTTAATGGCCGCAGCCCTTTTGAAGTCCGTTGGCAGTTCTTTTACGGCTGGCTATGCTCTTGCTATCAGGCAACGTGTACCGGCCGACCGCGCGAATGCCCGAAAGGTAGGTCATACCTGAGAGACTGTCGCAACGAGACGAAACGCCACTGTGCGACAAGACGAAAAGAGGCAGTCTGTCGCCATCAGACCGCGTAAAGATATGCCGGGATCGCAGCTCTCAACCGCGCAGCACGCTCTCTCTCCTGCCGGAGGCACGACATACGCCGCGCAGACCGTTTGTCCCGTGGACCTTGTCGGGATAGAGAGGTCTTCTGCGGGCTATTTCTTGATCGGAACCAGGACCAGGTTGCGGAACTCCATCGCCGAGCCTTCGGACTGGAGGCAGATTTTGCCGGGCGTTTCCCAGCACTCCGTCGCGGTGTTCTGCACCAGCTCGTTGACCTTGAGCTCGAGATAACCGCCGTCCATCGTGATCTCGTACTGGTTCCACTCGCCGACCGGCTTCTCGTTGGACTCGTGCATTTTCCGAGTGTGGCGCCCGCGGGTGCGCGCCGGGTCAACCTTCATCGGGAAATTGTCTATGTTCCAGATGTCGCCCGCAGCCGTGTACTGTCCCTGCGCCTCGATGGATCGCGGCCACACCTTATCCGGACCAACCATGCGTACCAGCACGCCGCCGTTGCCTCTCCCCTGGTGCCGGAACTGAAGCCGTAGAATGTAATTCGTGAAGTCCTCTGTCGTGCGGATGTACCCGACGGGCCTGCCCTTGTTATTCATGACACCGTCTTTGACGCCCCATGTGTCTTTGAGCGCATCGCTGGAGAGCGTCCACCCATCGAGGTTCTTCCCGTTGAAAATGAGCCTCGCTCCGCCGAAATGATCCGGCAGGTGTGTGACGCGAATGTCCTTGAACTCGACAATCATCGGCGCGCCCGTATGAATCTGCAGCGCAAGGATGCCCTCCATGGCCCTGCCCTTCGGGTCGTCATCAATCATCTCAATGGTCTGGAAGCCGTTCAGGATGTGAACGAGGTGGTTGCCTCGGGCGATAATCGTGTACTCGTTCCAGTCCTTCTCCTTGTAGTAGCCCGCCTCAATCAGGGCGTCCCTGTCGGCGATCTTTCCGACGACGTTTTTGTTGCCCTCCTCGTCAACTACCATGATGTCGCCCACATTGACCATCCACCCGCGGCCCCCCTCGTGGTAGAGGAAACCGACCTTGCCCGGGGCGTTCTCGACTTCGGCCTGGTAGCCGCCGACACGCCAGTTGCCCAGATCCTGGCTGCGGTACTGAATGCCCGAGTTCCCGTTCTGGATACGGAACTTGATCTTGAGGATAAAATTTTTCAACTTCCCGCCGCGCCAGATGCAGAAGGAATTTACGCGCGCCGGCTTTTCCTGCGTGGTCTGGCCACGGATCGCCCCGTCCGCAACAGACCACAGACGAGGATCGCCGTCCCAGCCGGTGAGGTCCTTGCCGTTAAAAATCGTCTCCTCCGCGTACCTTGCGCCCGATGCGACAGCCGGCGCCACACAGAGAAGAACAACTCCGACAAGAGCAAGCATGTGTTTCATGGTTCCCTCTCCTTTCCTTTTTCCTTGGATTCAACAATTATGTCTCGTTCTTGCTTCGCCGATTTCGCTGTCTCATTTTGCCATCGTTGATCGCCAACCTCAAGAAATTATCATAGTTTCCCTATAGGCCCCATGATAACCAGCGATTAGATCGGTTTTCGTTTCTTGTCCAGTTTCTGTTTGTTTCATTGAATCTCCCCTGGTTTGTCATAGCCAGGTCTTTTCGCGTCACCATGTTCTCCAGCCCCGCGGCGATCTTGAACGCAGTGTCTCCTTTGATGGGATCGTCCCGCGGAACGCGGGATTTGCGTCCTCATACCCCAAAGCGATCTGAAAGACGCTTGAGCGATCATTTCCCATATCTCCTGCCGGAGATAGGAGGCATGGTGCGAGTCCACAATGGCATCGGCCAGAGCATCAATCACTTTGATCTGCCGCTTCACATCCGCAACGCCAACCCCCCCGTCCGATGTCACCCGATGATCATCGAAAACGGCAGTGAGTCTCCTGCCACAAATGCTTGTAAAGGCCAGTTGTTGGCAGGTATTATCTTTCATGAGCGGGACACCTTCTGTGCTTGTTGTCGAGTCTGTCTAAGCTATTCTGACAAAAAGCGTTAGGGCTGCGTCGCTCCTTTTTTGTCACTCATTCAGGCTAAGTATCCTGGTTTTGAAACTCCTTGTTGGCAGACCAGCGCTTTGTTACACTATAAGCAAGGGGCGTCGCAGGATGGTTGTCAATTTCGCAAGTCTTACCATCGCCTGTCCAATGGTCGGGAGAACTTCAGACCACTGACCTCGAGCGAGGGATCTGAACAGCCACTGCAGCGAGACCTCTCGTTGCCCGCGCCCGTAGCTCAGTCGGATAGAGCAACGGATTTCTAATCCGTAGGTCGCAGGTTCGAGTCCTGCCGGGCGCGCCATTCTTTTGCCCTTTTCCTATCTCCGCCGCCAGTTCCCGAGCTCAACTCCTTCTGGGGGAACCAGTTTCGTCTGAGAAAAAGGGGTCAGAAAAGCGAATCGGATAGCTGTGGTTCATTTCGCAGACTTGCGTAATATCCAAAGAGGGAGCGGGTGTCTTGTGACATCTGGACACAGGGGGCTTCTTTTCTATATGGTGCAGGGGGGAAATGCATATTTTTTGTACGGTTTGTCCACAAAACTGCCCTTGTAAGCGTTTATAAAGATGAAGGCGGGGAGGAAGTGACGCGAGATTCTTCCTCGTACTGAAAAGAGGGAGGACAAGAGCGATTGAACAGCGGTCACGGCGATTACGAGAGGCTCGTTCGTCCGATCGAAGACCGAATGATTCGATCCGTATGGCGAATCGTCCGAGACCCCGACGATGCCGATGACGCCTTCCAGGAAGCGCTGACGACGATCTGGAAGCGCCTGAACCGCATCCGCCGGCATCCCAACCCACACGCCTTGATCCTGAGAATCTGCGTCAATTCGGCTTATGGGGTCGTCCGCCAGAGAGCCAGACATCAGAACCGTGAAAAACTCGAACCGCTTCCCGAGACACTGCCTGATCCTTCTCCTTCGGCGGCCGAACGGATCTCGGGACGGGAAAAACGCGAGGAGATCTTCCAGGCCATCAGCCGCCTGCCGCGAAAACAGGCCCAGGCAGTGCTGATGCGGTTCGTGGAGGAGCTCCCTTATAGTCAGATCGCCCAGGCACTCGGATGCCGCGAAGTGACGGTACGCAAGCATGTTGCCCGTGCTCGGAGTCGCCTCTCCAGAGACCTTGCTCACCTGGCCCCCTATTCACGGAAGGAGGTACTGAACAATGAAAGGGAACCACGATCGGAAGGTGTTGGATAGCCTTCTGACGAAAGCCACGGACTCCGAAGTCCCGCCGGAAGTCGAGTCCCGGTTGCGAGACCACCTCGCGGCCTTGAAGCAGAAGATGGAATCGGCCGAGGCTGAAGCACAGCCGGGAGTGGGCCGCGTACCACCGGGGAGGAAGTTCCGGCGGCTGGCATGGGCTGGAGGCTTTGCTGCTCTCTGCCTCATGGCTTTGGTTTCTCTGCTGTCCTTCAATCTGTGGAAAAAGGTGGAGACTCTGACGGTCAAGCTGGAGGCATCGCAGCGAGAGGTGGCCCTCTTGCGCGAGCGAAAAGAACTCAAAGAAGCCAAGGACAGACAGGAGGAGGCTATTTCCGCGCTCCGTTTTGAGATGGAGCAATTGACGGAGCGCTTTGATCGGTTTTATTCGCCGAGGACGGCCTTCCTTCCAATGGAAGGCGGCAATCTCTAAGTCGTTGTGTGGCACGGGCGTCCCGCCCGGAATAACCATGGGCAAGGGAGCCCCATGCCACCTCAATGAATGAACAGGAGGTACATAGATGATCGCAAAGAAAGCATTGATCGTTCTTGCGGTGCTCGTCATGTCCCTGGGCACCGTCACAGCAAGCGAAGAGTACCGATTCGTCAAAATGTGGCCGGAGGGGCCCCGGGGATGGCACTTTTATGCCCCACATGCAGTTGCTGTTGACAACGCTGGAAACGTTTACATCGCCGACGGGGGCAACCACTGTATCAAAAAGTTCGACTCCAAAGGTAGATTCATAACAAAATGGGGAAGCCCCGGCAGGGGTGAGGGGCAATTCGGATGGGCTCGCGAGATTGCGCTAGACGGCTCTGGTAACCTCTATGTAATAGATTGGGATTTTCCTAATTCGAAAGATAGCCGGATTCAGAAGTTTACCGCTTCTGGAGAATTTATTGAGGTTTGGGAGCGAAATGGGCCCGGCGTCGAGAAATTCCATTTCCTTATCGATGTAGCCGTAGGTCCCACGGAAAACGTCTTTGTACTCGCAACAGATTACTCATCACTTGTGCGGGTTGAGAAATATTCGCCGAATGGCGAACTTATCACTCAATGGGGCAGTGCAGGCTACGGCGGGAGAATAGCCGTAGATACTCAGGGAAACGTCTATGTCGCCGACACCCTTAGAAGTCACCGCATCCAGAAGTTCGACCCCAATGGAAAGTTCCTGGTGGCATGGGGAGGTTCCGGAGAGAAGGAGGGAGTTCTCGCTCGGCCAAGCGGCATAGCTTTTGACGCGTCTGGGAACGTTTATGTCTTGGACATGGAACGCGTTCAGAAGTTTACTCCCAGCGGACAATTTATTGCCACATGGGCGAAAGGCCTCTGGTCGCCTATTGATATTGCCGTGGACAACTGCGGGAACGCCTATGTCGTGCAGGTCCAGAATCACAGCATAGTCAAATTCGACTCCGAAGGGAATTGGTTGGAAGAGTGGGGAATTGCAGCGCAATTCAACCGCCCTGGGGGTGTTACGGTTGACGAAAAGGGCAGTGTTTTCGTCGTCGATGAAAGTAGTCGCATTCAGAAGTTCGATTCCGAGGGTAAATTCCTGGGTAAATGGGGTGGCTTCTATTGGGCGACGATCGGCGGCATGGCAGTAGACGCCTGCGGCAATATCTATGTGAATCTGGATAGATACGCGTCGCAGGAGGTGCATAAATTGAATAGTGATGGCGAGCCCCTGAAAAAATGGGGAAGTGCAAGAAAGCAAATGGGCCCGTTCGAGGTGCCGTGTGGCATGGCGCTTGATGCCGCTGGCAATATCTACGTGGCAGATAGGGATAACTATTCGGTCCAAAAGTTCAGCCCAGAAGGGAAATTGCTTGCCAAATGGGGAACCAAGGGTAGCGGCGAGGGCCAATTCGAAAATCTACACACTCTAACTGTCGATGCCTCTGGCAATGTCTTTGTCCTGGACAGACCTGAGCAGTTACAGCCGGAAACAAAACGAGTTCAAAAATTCAACACTGACGGAAAGCTCGTCACAAAATGGACTCTACCAGCAGCCAGTGGTCTCGCTGCCGACCTTGATGGAAATGTCTACTGTACAGATGTAAATGGCGGAGCCATCCGGAAGTTCGACCCTAATGGACAATTGATAAGCGTCTGGGGCAAAGGCGAAGACGCAAACCAGTGGTCATACAGTAACCCTATATGCGTCGATAAGCTCGGCCACGTTTATATTGTCCAGGAACGCAGTATTAAGAAGTTCGACTCTAATGGCAAATTTCTGGCCAAGTGGCTTGCGGAAGATAAAAAGGGAACTTACGGTTTTCCGGCCTATCCCCGCCTTATAGCCGCGGACGGGGCCGGAAACGTCTATCTCACCGACACGAGTTTGCGGATTTGGAAGCTCGACCCCAATGGCAAAGTTACCGCAAAATTTCGAATCAAGTTGCCTTCAAGCCACGGACGGTTTATCGGGCCAGCAGACATTGCCACCGACCGTTTTGGAAACGTCTATGTGGTTGAGGCCGCGTCTTGGCAGGGCAACCGGCTTTATGGAAAGCCACGGATCCAGAAATTCGATGCCAACGGGAAATTCATAGCACAATGGGAAGGGCCGCTCAAGGCCGAAGACGAATTGAAAGAGCCCGTATCAGTAGCGGTAGATGCCTCTGGTAATGCTTACGTTAGCGACAAACGCGCACACAGCATCCGGAAGCTCGATTCCGAGGGCAAGTTCGTGAAAAGCTGGGGCAGCAAAGGCAAGGGTGATGGCCAGTTCAATACTCCGGGAGGGATTGCCGTGGACAAATCGGGGAATGTTTACGTTTGCGACAGAAAGAACCACCGCATCCAGAAGTTCGATTCCGACGGGAAGTTTCTGAAAAAGTGGGGAAAAGAAGGGAGCGGTGAAGGCGAGTTTCATTTTCCCGCGGCCGTGGCTCTCGACAAAGAAGGCAACGTCTACGTCGCCGACACCAACAACGACCGGGTTCAGAAGTTCACGCCTGACGGCGAGTTCCTGACCGAGTGGGGAGAATTCGGAGATGGCCCAGGCCAGCTCAACGTCCCTCTGGGCATCGCCGTGGACGCTTCCGGCAACGTCTATGTCAGCGACAGCCACAACCACCGCATCCAGAAATTCGCCCCAGTCTCTTCCGGCGGCCGCGATAAGTAGAGCCCTCACGCAGGTTCTTTGGCTTAGCCCGCCTTCCGTCCGGCTCAGGGGAGAACGAGCAAGCACCGGCTGGGGTTGCCTGGGTGTGGCTACATTTGAGTGGGTGGTTTTGCCAGGCGTAACGCCGCCGTCCGCGGCCGCTCTCCCGAGGGCGTCCCGCCCTCGATAGGGGGGCAGGATGCCCCCCATACAGCCGGCAAGATGCTGGCGATACAACCACAAGCCCCCCCGAATCAAACCTACACGACCGATCAATCTCCCCAATCCACAGGGACTCCACCGACCGTATTTATCCCATCCTTCCGGTTCATCACTCCCAAACCTCCAACCCCCAACAAACAGGCGCAAGGCAACTCCCCTACCACTTAAACGTAGCCGCACCCGGTTACCTCAAGAGCTTGACATCACTGGCTGGTCGCAGCATACTCGCTGAAGGAGTGAGTTGACTTCTCAGGAAGGCGAGGAGACCGTGCGCGGAGGCTCCCTGACAGTTTTACCTATCATAGTTTTTATGTCGCTGTGCCCCTCTTTTTTTTCGGAACCCGGCATATCCATTCGCCTCGATAGCTACCGGGATAGACGGGCCGGAGAGAGTGGTCTATCATTGTTGAGTCTTCCACCGGAAGAATGGTGCAGGCAGTACGAGAGCGAATCCATCGTGTATGTGCCGGGAGAAAAGGCGCACGTTACGGTCGAGATACCGCGGAACAAGGCATCAAGCGACGGCGAGATCTCGGTTGGGCTTCTTGTGTCAGGAGAGAGGCGAGTTCTCCATCGTGGGCGGCTCGAGTCCAGGACGTACGGTCCGTACGAGGTCGCCATCACTTCCGACTTCGAGGTGTATCAGGTTCGGGTTCAGGTCGGCGATGAGACGGCGGTCAAGCCGTTCTACGGTATTCGGCCCTGGCGAGGGATGAAACACTTTGCGGAAGCGGTTTCGCCCCATGGGATAGCCTTACGCTATATGAAGCCCGGCTGGGCTCATAAGGTGACCACTCCCTGGGACGAGGCGGTGAAAGAAGGAGGCGTGCCGCTGAGGGCAATTGACTCCAACTGGGCCATGGCATCTCACGTCAAGAAAACTGCTGTCATCCAGGAAGATTGGTGGTTGTGGACTCACTACGCTTGCGGAATGGTTGGTTTGCACGGCGGGCGAACGGGGCTTTGCTGGGGCGAGTATAATCCGTGTGTTCGACCAGTTCGTTTGACCACAATAGACCCCCAAACGGCGGCCCGCGTAGACCAGTCGTTCTGTCTGCCTTTCGTTCTGTCTGCCACCGCGATTCGGACCCACACGATGCTTCCGAATGAGATCTACTTCCGCGAGAGAATGCAGCCAATGTTGCGGAAGTGGGCGCAACATCTGAGCGACAAGCACCCGGGCGCGCCTCTGAGCATCTCTTTGGGAGGTGCTTGGGGCATCGGTCGAGGCATCGGGAAGCATTTCGCGCCAGAGATACTCCGCTTTTTCGTATCCTGGATGAAGGAGCAGTTTGGCATCACTATCGAAGCTGATACTTTCAAGGAGCTGATTCGCAAGTGCAAGGAGTATCCGAGACACTTCGAATACTTCATCGCCAGGAACACGACCTTTCGCTCACTGGAACTGACCTGCGAGGCGGTGCAGGACATCGTTGCGGACTCGAAAGCGTGTGACCTGAACGGCGAGTCCAACAGGCAGCTCATCACTCTGCCGGAAGCGGCCGAGTTCTGCGATATCCTATCCCGTTGCGTCAGCGTTGGAACGAGCGACGACCGAGCCGCTTTCCGCCTCACGCAGGGCAATCCTCTCCCCTACAGCCTCTCCAACATGATCATCAAGGCTTTCACTCCTGATCACACACTCTGCGTCGGATGGAACGGATGTCCCGGAAACGCGGCCGATGGAGAAATCTACCGATGGTATCTGGAACCGGCGTGGATTACGGCTTACGACGCGGAGGGCCAGCTTCATCACGTCTACACGCACTCTCCGCCGCGCGGATCGGAGGGGGTGTGGCGATCCCTGATTGAGCTCGGTGCCTCCAGCGAGAAGATTCGCATTCACGACAAATGCTTCCAGCTTATGGAGGTGATCGGGGTCGAGAAGCCCATGGGACCGGTTTTTGTATGCAAGGACTGGACTTTCGCAGACGATAAGGCTGGCAGAGCATACAGGTCCGATCTTTACGAAGACTTCCTCATCTCCCTTCGTCGGCACAAGGTCCCGATTTCGTGCGCGGTTCATGCTGATACGGAATCGAACTTGCCTGACTATGAGCCGAAAGTCTACGCCCCGCGAATGAACGGGCTGGGAGAGATCCGCTGTGGCTTCCGGGCGGGCTCTGTGGAGAAATGGTTCACGTGCGGACCATCCGAAATTCCGGGTTCCCTAATCGCCGACTTTGCCTCTCAGCTCAGCTCGGCGACCGGCAACCCCATCGTTTTCCCGCCAGGGACTTCCATCGAAGGCTATGCATTCGAGGCAAAAGGAACGATATTCATCGTCGCGGAGGAGACGGCAGGGCGCAAAGAGCATGGAGAAATCAAGGTCGAAGTTGGCCCCGGACGATGGACGGTCATAGACGTGATCAGTGGGAAAGAGGTCGGATGCAGACGAGACGGAGAATACCTAACATTTGGCGCATCGCTGGGTCCGAACTCCGCAACGCTCTATTGTGTCGCTCCAAAAAGTGAAGTGTAGTGATGAGAGCATCGGTTTACTGTTTGCTGGCGGCCTCATTAGCATGTCAACTCTCGTGGGGGGATGTCCTGGACGAGATTGCTCCGGCGGCTGTGGTTTGCGTTGGGATGGAAGCGCAGAGTGAGGAGCGGCAGGCGGCGAAATTGATTTTCCGGACGCTGAGAGAGAGGAGCGATTCGGCCCAGCTTTTGAGCGATGAGCAGGTGCTCGGCACCCCTGTCACACAAAGCGGTAAATGGCACGTGGTCGCTGTTGGTCGCCCGACAACAAATCGCGTTCTTCTGGCCTATCCGAGTTATTGGGCGCTCAACCGGGAGCTTCACTATGCTCCTCTTGGCCACATGCCTGCCGCACCGTTTACGGAGACGCGGGGATTCTATGTCGGCGGCTTCGGATACTTCTTTGCGGGGCGAAACGTCGGATTCGTCGAATTTGACCGCAGCCCTTTTTATTCCGATACGCTCTTCTCCCTGCCCGCTGAAAAGAAGGCTTCCCACCGGACCGCGCCGCCCCTGCGCTTCCTGATTCGCATTACCGGGTCCACTCCCAACGGCGTCCTGCTCGGCGCCAAACGGTTCCTGGAGACTCGCATGCTATATGGTTTAGCGATTGGTCTGCCGCGATGGCCTCGCTCCCATGACCTCTGGAATCTCGATGACGAGAACATCCCGCCTGACCCGCCGGACTGGATTCCGAAAGGGAGATACAGGGGCTCGGGAAAGCAAGCCAACAACAAGACCGTTTCCTTTCTGGGCTGGCTCATGGCAGATCGGCTGATTTATGCCGGGTTTCTGGAGATCACGGGCTGCAAGCCGGTCCAGATGTGGCGGGTGAAGTATCAGACTGAAGTCGGACTGCTCGATTTCAACCGCAGCCCTCATCATCGAGCCAGTGTGAACGAGCTCCTCATCGTGAGGCTTTCCAAGCGCAAAGATGTCGCAAAAGCGTTGAAAGGTCTCGGCGGGCGTATCCGCATGACCATCGGCAGGAGAACGTGCTACAGAACGATGAGCACGCCCAGTGAAAGCGAGGGCGAACAATCCGCCAGCGCGAAAAGGGGCAGGGAAAAATTCCTGGTCGACGACCCATCGCCCACCTTTATCCTGTCAGCAGCAATCGGCGGAGAGCCTTATCTCATTCTCGCGAACTTCGCGACGGGACACATGGATGTCATCGTGCGTGAAGTCATCCGTTCTTTGCCGGAGGAGTAACAGGGCCAGGGTCAACCCTGGTTTGTGGGTGTCTGCTGCGGCGGGTGTTCCCTCGTGCAGATGAAGGTTCCGTGCTCGTTCAGGTTTTCCTCGACGCTGACGAAGGTGAAGGTCCCCACCAGCGTGTCGCCGGTCACATCGAACTCGATGTCCGCAACGTGCCGGGCGGTCCGACTGCCTGTGAAGTGATTGCCGTGCATATCACCGTCTATTCGTCCCCCGTGTCCGTCCGCGCCATACTCCAGAATCATTGTGCCGGTGACATGCGCCCCTTCCTGGGAAAGGATGAGTGCTACGGGGAAGTGAAGAAGCTTGCCACTGACGTCGTGATCCATCGTTCCCATCCATCTTCCTGCGACGTTGGCAGGCGCCGGAGTCCCTCCTCCGCCCCCACAGCCGAACAGGGCAAGACTCAAAAGCACAAGCATTGAACACAGCCGCTTCATCCCTGTCCTTTCTGCATGCTTTAGCCTTCCAACCGTTGTCTGTGAATCCCGCATATGATACGGAATTTGCTCCGCAAGCAGAAGCGCTAATTCTCCCGCAAACCATTTCCTCCAATTGACAAGATGCCTCGTCGGTGTGGTATCGTCCCGAAGATGTCGTAGCCCGAAGAGGCGAGCTTCTGTTCAGATCTGCGTCCAATTCAAATTTCGCTTCTTTTTGAGGAGAGTAAAGATGAGGTTGATCTTACAGGGCATGCGGAATGCAGCGGCAATTTTCATCCTTCTCCTGCTGTTCGCGCCAGCATTGCGCGCGGGGGACTGGCCGATGCTCGCGCACGATCCCCAGCGGACCGGCTGGGCCACTGCTGAGGACGAAGTCAAGTTCCCCACGCGGCGGAAATGGTATCGCAGTTTTCACGAAGAAGGTCTGGCTTGCGGGTTGCAGCCTGTCATCGTGGACGGCCTGGTCTATGTCGGCACAATGCACGGGACAATGCACGCCATTGATGCGGAGACTGGAAAGGATGTGTGGACGGGTCGGGTTGGCAGTGGCATCCTTCATTCCGCAGCAGTGGTTGATGGCAAGTGCTTCTTTGGTTCGCTCGACGGGAAGGTCTACGCGCTCGCTGCTCGCACGGGCGAAAAGTGCTGGACGTATCAGACGGGCAAGGGCCTGTGGAATGCCCCGGTAGTGGCAGGCGGCGCAGTGTATATCGGAGGTCGCGACCGCTTCTTCTACGCCCTTTCCGCTGCGAATGGGGAGCTCGTCTGGCGAACGCCCGTCGGCGGCCCGTTCCTTTGTTCGCCCGCTTATGACGAAGGGCGAATCTATGCCGCTGCGGAAGATATCGTGGCGTACTGCCTTGATGCTCGTGACGGCAAGATTCTGTGGAAGACATCTCTGCAAGGGGTCACGGCCCGGGCTTATCACCCGGTGATCACCGGCGACCTCGTCATGTTCAGAACCATGCCCGGTCTGGGCAAGCATGGCCCCGGCGATCTGTTCATATCCATTCTGAAGAAGCTCGGCTTCCAGATTCCCACATGGCGGGATACAAAGGAGCAGCGGCAGAAGAAACAGGAGCACGACCTACCGCTGCTGAGAGACCCGGAGGTCCAGCGAAAACAGATCGAGCTTGTGCGTGAGGAGATGTCGCGTCGTCCAGGCTATCGGTCCTTTTTCGTCTTCGACAAGCGCACCGGCGAAGAGCCTTTTATCGCACCGGTCATCTGGAAGGAGAGCTGCGGAGGCACCGGCACGCCGCCCATCGTCACGCCGGACGGGCGTATCATTGTGAAGTACGCCGGATACACCTGGGCACGCTATCGAACCTATTCGCAGTTTCTCCAGGTGGGCTATCTCAATCCGAAGAGCGGATTCATCAAACCCATCTATGACCCCGACGACCGACGAGCTGCCGAGTTCGCCATCGTCCATGACGAGATGTGCCAGTTCACTGGTGCCGGAAGTAGCCTTTACCACGCCAGGAATGGTCGCCCGGGTGCGCCAGGACCGGGAGTGGAAAGCTGGGACCTGGTGAAGGAAGGCGTCTCGTTTCTCGGTTACAACGTTCATTGGGGCATTGATGATCTCGGGCCGACGAACCTCCTGCGCGTCATCAAGGGACAACCGCTTCCGTTCGGGCTGGAGTTTCTCACACGAGGGGCGGGTGTATTTGGGGGCACGGGTACTTACGCGGCCGTTTCCATTGCCGATGGCACCATCTATTGGGTTCCCGGACATGAAGGCAGAGCTCAGTCCATGCTTATCGCAATCCAACACGCCGAGAAACACGAAGAGCCTCGCTGGCGGCCCACGGACAAAAACATGCCTCTTTACGACTATCGCTCGCCGGAGAATCTGCGATTGATTCGCAGTCAGCCGCTCGACTGGGATATGCTGCTTTCGGGCTACGGGCGATGCTGGCCTGACAAAGAGAAAGCGATTCAGCCGGAGGATGAAGACGTGGCTCAGCGTCATGCTGACGAAGCGCGAGAGTATGCTCGGCAGATCAAAGATGAGGAGCTCCTCAAGTATATCTGGGAAGTCTCTATTCCGGCGCGCCGAGTGGCATCGGGCAAAAACGAAAAGGAAGCTGAGTTGACAGCGGAGCTGAAGCGCCAGGTTCAGGAAGTGCTTTCCGCTCCTCTCTGGGTGCCCCTCCCCTACCCCAATCAAATGAATCACGGTTGGATTTATTTTGACGAACCGAGCGAGATTTTCCAGGCTCTTGCACACGCTTATCCGTTCGTGGGTGAGAAAACGCAGCAAGAGATTCGCGATTACCTTTCGCGAACCTTTCAAGACAACAACCCTCTAACCACAGAGCGCCTCAATCCCGGTGTCGGCGAACGGAGAGAATATTACGATCTCTCGGAGGATGCCCGGCTTCGCACCTGGCCGCTGCGGCCAATTGGCCTCGAGCGATTATATCCCCTGTGGGCGTGGGCTTACGCGACGGGACGTTCGGACGCCCTCCGCGAAGCCTGGCCCCGAATTCGGCCCTGGCTGAGGAGCCGCCCCCGAAACCCCAACGCGAACAAAGCAGATTTCAGCAATGGACGCCTTTCCGGACTGATCGCTTACGTTCGGCTCGCTCATCAATTTGGCGACGAGGAGGCGGAGAAGGAAGCAGTGGAAATCACGCTCGATGCCCTTCGCGAGCGCATCATTAGAGAGAAGCAATGGCCGCTCACGAAATTCCACCTGAATTACTGGAACACGGGTCGTCCCAGCCGTTACCTCTGCATCACGCCGGAGATCGGGCGGCTGCTCCACGACCACGCTTTCAGGGAGCATCAGGCGCTCTTCGCCCGATACATCACTCACCATCGCCCCACCTGGTTCCTCGCCTGGGGTCCTTTGACCTACCACGCGGACGAGACCTGCATGGATCATCCCATCAATCCCTGGGCCACCTTCATAGGGAGGGCCTTTGTCTTCGGCGATAATGGGAACGCTCTGCGAAAATGGTTGGACATCCCCTGGTGCAAAGCAGATCTTTACTTCATCGAAAAACTTGCGGCCACAATGCGGGCCTGCGCCGGATTCAAATGGGTTGATCTTCGGAAATAGCAGCTTGCCGCCCGGGAGACAAGCATCTCCGCGTGCTCTGCGCACTCTGCGGTTGGGTTCTCCCCGCAGAGAACGCCAGCTCAGCCAGGGCGGATTTCCCGCTTTTCCGGGTCATAGATCATGCGGCGAGCTTCCACGTACGCCATATCGGACAGAATGCACGCCACCGCATGCTGATAGCCCGCATCTATGTTGGCGTTGGGCTGCTTTCGGGTCCGCAGGCAAGTCAGCCAGTCCTGCATGTGGTGCGGCATCTCGACGTGCGAGACGGGCTTCTTTTCCTTGATTCGATTCGGGTCATCGCTCCCCTCCCCGCTGACGACCGGCTCGTTCCAATTGGTCGCGTCGAGGACGCCTCGCGTCCCGAAAAACTTGGTGTAGCTGCCACTCCCGTTGCCAAAACTCGTCGAGTAGCTGACCATGAATTCGTCGCGGTAATCGAGCAACGTGTGCACCGTATCCGGCACCGTCCGCCCATCTTTGTACACGTAGATGCCGCCGAGAGTCACGGCGCTGTGGGGGAACTTTGCGCCCGTGATGTAATGCACCAGATCAATGAAATGGCTCATGAAGCCGCCGACGGGGCCGCTGGAGAAATCCCGGTAACCATACCACGCGGTGTACTGATCGGGGTCCCACGGACGATCTGGCTTGCCCATGAGAAATGCCTTCCAATCGGTGTCCGATTTCTCGATGCGGCGGACGTATCCGTGCCAGTAAGGGCGGTAGCCGTTGCGAACCTGAGTGATCTTCGAGATTTTGCCCAGTGCACCGGTTTGCACAAACGCCTTGCACCCCGTGAAGGATGGCCAACTCCTCAACTGCGTCCCGACCTGAACGATGCGGTCGTGCTGTTTCACCGCATCCACTGCTTCGACCAATTCCTTCATATTCATGGCCATTGGCTTCTCAATGTAAGCGTCTTTTCCAGCCCTCGCGGCCGCCGCGAGCATGCGAGCGTGCTGGTGATCGGGAGCGGCAATGATCACGGCGTCAATATCCTCCTGCGCGAGTAGATGTTGATAGTACTTGATCTGCTTCGGCTCCCGACCAGTTACCTTCTTAATCATGGCAGCGGCCTGCTCGCGAGCCTGCTTCCAGATGTCGCAGACGGCTGCTAACTCCACGTTGCACTCGTCCGCGAACTGAAGGGCCTCCCTGATCAAAGCGCCTCGTGCCCGCGAGCCGCAGCCCAGAACACCGACGCGAATCCGATCGTTCGCCTTTGGAGCTTGCCCATAGCTGCGGGCTGCCATTGCTCCGAGCATGGCTCCCGCGGTTCCCATAGCCGCGTTCCTCAAGAAATCTCGACGAGTCTGAAATGTTGCTGCCATGGTTGTTCTCCCTGATAGTGGTAAAAGTGCCGAACGGCCCGGCGCTCCCTATCCGCCGGGACCACTGCTTCCGAAATGTGGAACAAAGGAAATGTAGTACGAACGTCCGGTGAGGGCAAGGGTGACTTTTTTCTGGCATCCCAGCTACCCTGGCGAAACCGCAGGCACGTTTCGCTTCGAGTTGCCGACCTTCGCGTGCGGCTACATTTGAGTGGGTGGGTTTGCCAGAGGTAACGCCGCCGTCCCGGCGGCTGTCCCGAGGGCGTCCCGCCCTCGATAGCGGGGGCACGATGCTCCCGATACAGCCGGCAAGATGCCGGCGGTACAACCACAAGCCCCCAATCAAACCTACAGGACCGATCAATCCCCCAAATCCACAGGGACTCCATCCACGCCATTTATCTCACCCCTGCGCTCCATCCGCTCGGAAACCTGCAACGCGGGAGAAACAAATGAAACCTAACTTCCCTACCACTTAAACGTAGCCACACTTCGACTTTGCGCGAGCTTGACATCGAAACGCGCTCCCGACATAGTACCTACAGGAAAAGTTTTGCTTGTCATGCACGCTTTTGAAAGGAGAAGGCCATGCGGATAACGTCCTATTTGTTTGGCATTTCTTTGTTGGTGACACCGGTCTCGGTTAGCCCGGCGTTAGCGACAGAGGATGAGGCTCGCGTCCTCGACATCGTCGGCAGAGGTGCAGAAGGGCGCAGGCCCTATCGCGGCGGTGGGAGAGTGAAGTTTCTCTCGGTTTCCATGCCGGCTTCTCTCGTTCATTTCAATGGCGGTGAGGAGATTCCCGCGAAGATCGAGATTTGGTATGAGGTTCTGCGGAGGGCGCCGATTATTCTCGACTCGCGCTTCGGGTCGGAATATTGGTCGTTGTACAACTATACCACCGGCGACCTCTCTCGCCTGCACAGCCGAGAGAAGATAGACCTGCGGAAGCGGGGTGAGGCGGTTACTCAGACGCCAAGTCTCACGGTTGACCTCGGGCGCGGGTCACCGCTGAAGAAAGGCCTCTGCGGCATTCGCGGGCGCTCCTACTTCCTCATCGTTGATCCGAAGACGGACAGGTGGCTCGACGTCTGCGATCCCAACCCATTCTGGCATTCTGCAGAAGTCAAGCAGGGGCTGACTTTCACCCTGGCGAACCTCGATGGCTTCGAGCTGGAGCTTGACGATTTTCAATCAACATGGGGGGCCGGCGAAAAATTTCGCGTACGGCTTTGCGTCAAAGACGTTGATGGCGACACATTCCCCGTTCCGAGAGCGGATGTAGCCGCCGACCTCCACGTGCCCGGAAAGAAGGTCCCGGCTATCGCTCTTCAGCCGACGCACGGTTCTTTGAACGTCCCGTCCGGTTACTTCGAGGGACCATTGCCCGGTGGATCGGCACCGACAGCGCTGGTTGTCCTGAGAGCCACAGTCAGGGCCGAGACAAACAACGGCACGGTCGTGCGAAAAATAACGCGAAGATTCCCACACGGCCACGGCAGAGTTGCAGAGCTCCCTCCTGCAAGGGACCTCCCTCAGCGCGAGCTACGCCGCACGCCCCATGGGAAGGTCATCGAGACACGGGCGATCTGGAGTCATGTCCGCGATTACGCGACTCCCGAAGCCACCGATGCCATGGTTGCACGAATCAAGAAAGCCAACCTCAACGTTGCTATCCCGATTGCGTACGTGCGCGGCTACGTGATGTTCAGGACAGATAAGCTGCCGATGGAGAAGGAAGTCCCTGAAGGCTTCGATCCACTGGCCTATCTCATCGAGAAATGCCATGCCGTCGGTTTAGAGGTACATCCCTGGTTCTGCAATGCGTACTTCGGCTCGAAACGGGCAGAGGGCTACGGCCCGGGCTTGGAACGCTATCCTCACTTCGCCGTCGTGAGCAGAGACGGGAAACGTTTCGTCACAAGGGGCTCAGCCGTTCCCGCCGACATGCACAACCCGGACTATCAGAAGTTCATGGTGGACATGATGGCTGATGTGGCCAGGAACTACAACGTGGACGGGCTCCACTTCGATTACATCCGCACCATGACCGATTGCTATTGCCAGCGATGCCGTCGGGAGTTCAAGAAGATGTTCGGGCATAGCATCGAGGAAGCGGCGGACGAGGAGTGGGTGAAATGGAATCAGGAGGCTGTCGGAAGGGTGGTGCGAGAGACCTCGCAGCGTGCTCGCAAGGTCCGCAAAGGAATCATCATGTCGGCGGCGGCCTTCGCGAACCTCGACAGCGGGGCACGCCAGGGACAGAACGCGCCTCATTGGGCGGACGCCGGAGACCTCGACGTGGTTTTCCCCATGGATTACACGATGGACAGTTTTGAGCTTCGCAAGAATGAACAGAGCTTCCTCGACGCCATGAACGACGACAGCAAGCTGGCGACCGGAATTTCGATCTACATCCGCTCCGGCGGGAAAGTCACTTCGCGCGATCCATCGCTCGTGCTGGAGCAGATCGCCATGGTCAGGTCGTTGGGCATTCACGGCTTCTGCCTTTTCTGCTACGATTACCTCTCGGACACGATCCTCCAAGCCCTCCGCACCGGCCCCTGCTCCGACCCTGCCATCCCCACATTCCGCCGCGTGCCTGGGGCGCAGCGGCTATCCAGCGAGATTTCTTGCCGCCAGGCTGCAGACAGAAGAGTGGAAGCGGCTGGCGCGGAGCTTCTTTGTGGCCATAAAAAAATAGGGGAGGGGCGAAAAATCGGGCCTTTTCGGGCCTTTTGAGGGGGCTTGATTCGCGCGTAACATAGGAGGGCAGAAAGGGATGCGATTGAATCTGGCGCGTTCAGAAAAGGCCCAGACGGGGTGCCTGCGGGACGGGACTGTGGTGCTCTTGGAAGAACAAATGGGGGCATGTTGGTCCCAAAATCGGCGAGATGGCAGTGAAAATGGTTTGAAATGTCGCATGCTGTTTCCCACGAACCGGTTGCAGGTGACTGTCATCTTTTTGACGGGATTATAGCAGAATGGTGATATTTTGTCAATGGGGGGAATAGGGTGGGAGGAACGCCTCACTCTCGGGGGGATTCACCACAGAGAACACAGAGAACACAGAGGGCGGAGAAAGGAAGTGAGAATAGACTCACGCAAAGGCGCCAAGCCCGCAAAGCAGGAGGCCCCGTACCCTCTTGGCGTTCTTAGCGTCGTGGCGAGAGAAGATGCAAGAGGGAATCGCTCTATCTCGCCAGTGTGTCCTTTGTCCTTCCAGACTCTGCTCAGCCGCTCGTGTCCCAGGCCCAGTCCGGACGCCGTGCCGCCTGGGGTTCGTCGAGGGATTTTTGCAGTGGTGTCGCCGGAAAGAACAAAGACGGAGGGAGGTAAAAGGATAACGGGTTCGCGATCAGCGGCCGGGCGGAGCGCGGCCGGCCGTGTGGCCGACCTATGCGCTGTCGTATTTCCGCCGAGCCTCATCCAACATCTCTTCAAAGATCCGGCTGATTCTGTGGCGCCCAATACCGAGTTTCTGGCCCATCTCTTCGACAAGACCCCCGACAGTTTCATCGACAGCCGAGAAGAGACGTATGGCCTCGCGCAGCTTCTCGATGATAAAGAGGCGGCCTTGCTCTGTAAGCCACTCTTCCGCGAAGTCCCAGAAGAAATGGTGCGTTAGATGGTTGCGGACTTGGAGGGCCCTGCGGAGTAGAGTCCGCAGATCGTCTCCCAGGGTTTCATCCGCGGTTAGCCCCTTCAGGATCTCCCCGAAGGTCAGCCTGGACAGAGCTCCGTACTCCCGATCGTAGGTGTCCTGATTCGCCCCGGGGATGTCTCGCAGGCGCAGAAGAAGCGCCAGCTGTATGAGCCCTCTCTCCGCGACCTGTGCCTCGTACGAGGCAAGGCCATAGAAGGCGTAGACTTCCTTTTCGTCTGCAGTCTCGGGTTCGGGAGGATCACGAGGCGTATTCATTTGCTTGGTCATGCGCGGAACGCGGGTCCGCGTCCATGCGCATGTTATGCGATCTTCTGCATTGCGTTTACAAATTCTTTACCAGAAAGCGGGGGAGGAAGTGTCTTACCGTCTTGTTTGTAGATCTCTATCATCTCCTCAACGATTTGACATAGTTCATCAAAAACAGCTCTTGGCTCATTGCCATGACAGCCGCCGTAGAAGAGCTCTGGACAACTTCCGATAAAGCATTGATCCTGATCGGACCATTCGACCAGTTTGACATATTTGTCTGCTTCCCTCATTTTGTAGCCTCCTCTATGGCAAGTCGTACGGCTTTCTCTTGATAGTGTTTTGCGTCATCATTCTCATTTCCGGAGATAGTGATAGGCTTTGTGACGTTTGGGTGGACAAAGTTTCTATGGCTTCCCTTCCCTGCTCTGTCAACAAAACCTGCCCTTTTCAAATCCGATATGAGATCTCTAACCTTCGTTGCCATTTTATATCGTTTTGCATAACAATGTTTATGCAGTCTGTATAAAACGGGAAATGCAGACTGCGTGCTCCTGTATAGGAGGTTCCCCCCTCCTCTTGTCCGTCTCGACAGCCTTTCTCATCTCAAGCCCTTACAATCTCTTCTGGAATCGAATCCTCCCGGCTTATGCAGACTGTATGAACCGACCTACAGCCCGTCGGCCGGGCTGCGAAAACCGTGACCTCCTTTGTTCAACACATGAGTATAAATCATGGGCGTGGTCACGTCCTTATGACCGAGAAGTTCCTGGCTGGTCCGGATGTCGTAGCCCGCCTCGGGCAAGTGCGTCGCAAAGGATTGCCTGAAGGTGTGACAAGCGGCTCGCTTGGTCAGTACCGCGTTTCTTGAGGCTTGGCCGGAACGGTGTCGGCTGGGCCATTGTCACCTCCTCAAAACGGTTGACTCCCTGTTCCGAAAGCGCTGTGTCGTTCTATGCGGCTTTTATTATGCCAAACTTCTGAACGGTGTCAATCACGATTTGGCTGACAGATTTTGCTATCCTGTTTCTTGTGCGCATATGTCTTGTCTGGTGCGAGGAAGGAAGGAACCGCAGATGACCGCAGATGACCGCGGATTGAATGCGCGTACGACGTTTCTTGTGCGGATGTGTGTTGTCTCGTGCGAGGAAAGGAGGAACCGCAGATGGCCGCAGATGGCCGCAGATTGAATGCGCTTACCGAAAGGATAATCAGGTGCGCTTTCAGGGTTTCGAATACGCTGGGCAGCGGCTTTCTGGAAAAGGTGTATGAGAATGCGCTCACAGTTGAGATGGACGGGGAAGGGCTGAGCGTGCAACAGCAACATCCTGTGAAGGTCAGCTATCGGGGTGAGGTCGTTGGAGACTACTTCGCGGACCTCTTGGTGGAAGACAGCATTATTGTCGAGTTGAAAGCCGTCAAGATGCTGGACGAGATTCACATGGCACAGTGCCTCAACTACCTTAAAGCCACGGGGCTCAAGCTTTGTCTTCTGTTGAACTTTGCGTAGCCGAAACTTGAGATAAAGAGAATCGTGAATAATCTGTGACAGGAGAGATATTATCGGCGTTCATCCGCGGTTACCTGAAGGAAGGTTGCATGCCCTATCCTGAGCGGGTGGCTCAGTATTCTGCGGGGAGGGATTGGAGTTGTTGGTAAGTGTAGACGGGGCCGTCTTTGCAGACGTAGCTGTTGCCGATGTTGCAGCGGCCGCACTTGCCGATTCCGCACTTCATCCGCATTTCGAGTGACACGACGATCATTTCCGGCGAGAAGTCCAGCTCTAAAAGGACGGGGAATGTGAACTTGAGCATGATGGGCGGGCCGCAGACGAGGGTGATGGCATTATCGGCAGAAGGGGCGACTTCTTTGAGGACGGTGGGGACAAAACCTTCCCGGCCGGTCCACGATTCGTCGCCTTTGTCAACGGTGGTGTACATATCAATGTCGGGGTTGGCTTCCCACTCCTTCAGCTCCTCTTTGTACATCAGCTCGCCGGGGCTTCTCGCGCCGTAGATGCAGGTGACTTTCTCGAAGCGGCTGCGGTTCTCCGGAGCGAGGATGTGGCGGAGGGTGCTTCGCAGAGTTGTGAAGGCGAAGCCGCCGCCCACGATGACCACGTTTTTCCCTTCCATCACGTCGAGAGGATAGGGTTTTCCGAGAGGACCTCGGACACCGATGATCCTGCCTTCCTCGGAATTGTGCAGGTCAGAGGTCAGGACACCGACTCTCTTGACGGTGAAAAGGAGATAGCCTTTTTCGGTCGGAGAAGAGGCCATACCGAACGGGGATTCTCCTTTGCCGAAAACGGAGACTTCCGCGAACTGGCCCGGGAGGTACTGGAAGGCTTCTTCGTCTTCCTTGTTGAGGAAAACAAGTTTGAAGGTCTTGAGGTCCCGATCGGCGTTTTCGATGGTTATCTTTTCAATCCGGACAGGATAAGGGATGTAAGGATTTCGGTCACCGTTTCCTTTCACCGAACGATTACCTCCCTGAGGTCAATGTTCACCGGGCAATGCTTGATACAGCGTCCGCAACCGACGCAGAACAATTCGCCGTAGTTATCCACCGAATAGCTGAATTTGTGCATGAATCGCTGACGAGTCCTCTCCTTATGACTGGGGCGAGGGTTGTGTCCTGAGGCGTGCAACGTGAAGAGGGAGTACATGCAGGAGTCCCACGTCCGCAGCCTGCGTCCGTTCTCGCGGAGAGTCTCATCGGTCACGTCGAAGCAGTGGCACGTGGGGCAGAAATAGGTGCATATCCCGCAGGCGAGGCACTTTTGCGAAGTGGCCTCCCAGAGGTCGGACTCGAAGGCTTCTGCAAATCTCTTGGCTATGCCCTCAAGATCCATCTTCTCCATGTGAGAAGTGGCCTCTTCGGCGATCCGCTCTTTCTCGCTGATCTCCTTGTTCTTCGCATTTCGTGTCAGCTTGGAAAACTGACCGAGGAACTCTTCCCCTTTGGGCGTCACGGCTTCCAGGAGAAACGTCTCGCCCAGGTCGGTGAGGAGGACATCGGAACCTTCGGTGCCGGCGGGGCTGCCGCCGACGGAAGTGCAGAAGCAGGTACCATCGGGGCTGGTGCACGCCGCCGAGATGACCACCGTGTTATCGCGATTTTGCTTATAGTAAGAGTCCGCCGGCTCCTGCAAGAAGACCTTGTCCATCAGCCAGATCGCTTTCGCATCACAGGGACGAATGCCAAGTAGAACCCTCTTTCCATCTTCAGAAACCGAAGTTTCCACGATCTCTCCGCGGCAGAACCGGCACAACACCTCCGACTGCGGCAGGAAGAAGTCCTTCGGAGACATTTTGAAGTTGGTGTAGTCGAAGGCGACGTCGGCCTGGTCTGCGATTTCGGCTAATGTAGTATCGCCGCCGTCGAGGGCAGGGCCGTACAACGGATAGCCGTTGTCAACAACTGCTTTGGCAAAATCGGCGAATTTCTTCTTCTCAATTACTTTCGCGGTCATCGTCTCCGCCACATTTATGGTTCCGTGATAAACGACTGATCGTCTTCCATCTTGAAAGTGCACAACGGGGGAGGCTCGTCGAGGGAAACGCCCGCCTCATAGCCGAACAGGTCCTTGACGTCCTTGAGCATCTTGCGGGTGAAGACGCGAAGATCAATGTTCATGGGGCAAGCTCTCACGCACGCCCCGCAATCAACGCAGCGCCCCGCTTGATGGAAAATCCGTCCGAGTTGGTAGTACATCACTTCCGGGAGGTCTGTGCCGACGCCAAGCCACTTGGGCTGAGTTTGCTCCGCAAAGCAGGTGGGGCAATAGCAGTTAGGACAGGCCTGTCGGCAGGCGTAGCAGCGAATGCACTTGGACATCTCCTGGAGAAAGTACTCCCACCTCTCTTCCGGCGACTTCGATTCGAAATCGTCAACGTCTTTGAAGGAGATCTCTTCCTCCGTTGCGGAAACCTCTGGCCCGACGCGCATATCAAAGACTGGTGCGTCCGGGTAGGGGCAGTCGCTGCAGGAATCAAAGAGGACTTCATCTCTGCTTAGTCGAGTGTCCCGGCCTCCGTCCACGTGAATGGTGAGGCTGCCATCTTCGGATAGCTCTGCGCTTGCCGGCTTGGCTCCGTCGAGAGCAGCCCGAACTTTTTGGAGATCAACGACGCCGCGGCACGGGACGCCGAGAATAATGACATTCTCCCTCGGCACCTGCTTCTCCTTAATCAAGCCGACGATGGAGCGTCCGTCACACCCTTTGGCCACGATGGCAACCCTGGGAGGCGTCCAGTCCTTCGGGCGATTCTCTCTGGAAAACAAATGAGGCAGATAGACCGCGAGGTTGTTCGAGCAGATGCCCTGTCCCCAGACCAATCTATCCGATTCCTCTGCGCTTGTTACAAAGCAGGGCGTGGTCTGCAAAGGCAAGGTACCATTCTCATAACCGATGAGAAGGTCTATCTTGCCTTGCTCGAATAGCTTTTTTGCTACTGATCTCAGCTCGTCGGCGAGTTCCATTTTTCGCTCATATTTCCTTGGTCAGCTTCTGAATCGGCCCGATCTGCTTGACTCCGTCAATGACCTTGTGGAGAATCTCCGCGAAGCGACCGCCCTCCGCAGCAGACACCCAGGAGAACTGGACGCGCTCCGGCTCAACCCCAACATATTCCAGCCAGTTTTTGAGCAACGCGAACTTTCTTCTGGCGACGAGATTTCCGCTGATGTAGTGGCAGTCGCCGGGGTGGCAGCCTGACACCAGCACGCCGTCAATCCCCTGCCGAAGAGCACTGAAGATGAAAAGGGGATTAATCCTTCCCGAACACGGGACGCGGATGACACGCACGTTTGTAGGATACTGGATTCGGCTGACTCCGGCCAGATCGGCGCCGGCGTAGGAGCACCAGTTGCAAAGAAAGGCGAGAATCTTCGGCTGCCATTCCTCCGTTTGAGTTTCTTCTTCTACAGTCGGTTTTGCTTCTTCTGCGGTCTTCATGTTCATCACAGTTCCGCCATCGCCGCAAGAATCTGCTCGTCGGCGAACCCTTTCAGATCAATCGCGTTCATCCGACAGGAAGCCGCACACGCTCCGCAGCCCTTGCACAGCGCTTCGTTAACCACAGCTATTCCTTGTTCTGGATCCAATTCAATGGCCTTGTAGGCACAGACTTCCACGCAGGTGCCACAGCCACTGCACCTCTCGGCTTGAACGTACGAGACCTTGCCTTCCGCCTCAATCTCCGTTTTGGCCAGGACCGTTGCTGCCCTGCCTGCGGCGGCGCGAGCCTGCGAGATCGTCTCGGAAATATCCTTGGGATAGTGAGCCATGCCGCAGAGGAAAACCCCGTCGGTGGCGAAATCCACCGGGCGCAGTTTCACGTGAGCTTCAAGGAAGAAACCGTCAGCATCGAGAGGGACCTTCAGTAACTGCGATAGCCAGGGGTTATCCTGGTTGGCGATGACACCGGCGCTCAGAACAACCAGGTCCGGATGAACCGCCAGCATCCGATTCAGGATCCTTTCCCTGACTTTGACCTCGGGTCGCTGCGCATTCCTCGCCACGACGGGCTTCTCGTCTTCCTCGTACCGGATGAAGATGATGCCCTTGTTGCGAGCCTCTTGATAGTAATTCTCATTCAGGCCGTAGGTGCGCATATCTCTGTACAGAACGTAAATGGGCAAATCGGGGTTCAGTTCTTTGAGCTTCAGGGCGTTCTTCACAGCGGTGCTACAGCAAATCCGGCTGCAATAGGGATGCTCCTCGTCCCGCGAGCCCACGCACTGGATCATCACTACGGATTTCATTGAGGAGAACGGCGTCTCGGCTTTCCCACCGTTCTCCTTGATCAACTCCTCCAGTTCCTCCTGGGTGACGATGTGCGAGTCCTCGCCGTAAAGGTACTCGCTCGGCTGATAAGGCTGACCGCCTGCGGCCACGATGACCACGCCGTGCTCGATGGCTTCCGGCACACCTTCCAGCGTCGTCTTGAAATTGCCCACGTATCCCGATATTTCCTTGATGTCAGTGCCCGCATAAACCGTTATTCTGTCGTCAGATTTTACTTTTTCAATCAACGACTCCAGGAAAGGAGCTGTCTCCACTCCGTCGAGGGTATAGTGCACCTTCCGCAGGTGCCCTCCGAGAGTCTCCTCCTTTTCAACGATGGTGACGGGGTAGCCCTGGTTGGCCAGGTCCAGAGCAGCTGTCATTCCTGCCAGACCACCTCCGATCACCAGAGCGGACCTGGTGACCGGCAAGCTCATCTTGTACAGGGGCTCCAGCCGAGCCACCTTGGCGACGGCCATTTGCGTTAGCTCTTTCGCCTTCTCAGTCGCTCGTTCCGGCTCTTTCTGATGAACCCACGAACATTGCTCCCGTATATTGCCAAACTCGAACAGATACGGGTTCAAACCGTACTCCCTGAGTGTGCTCTGGAAAAGAGGCTCATGCGTGCGGGGCGTGCATGCGCACACAACGACGCGATTCAGCCCGTGCTCCTCGATTGCCTCCCCGATGACCTTCTGGGCATCCTGAGAGCAGGCGAAGAGAAGATGGTCGGAGTAGACGACGTGAGGCAACGTCCGGGCGTATTCGGAAACGTTCTCGACATCCACCGTACTGGCGATGTTGATGCCGCAATGACACACAAACACGCCGATGCGTGTCGGCTCGCCGCGGATGTCTCGCTCGGGAGGAAACTCCCTTTTGATGACTTTGGCTTCATATTCGGACACCGTGGCCGCCGCTGCTGAGGCCGCCGCACTGGCCTGGATGACCGATTCAGGAATGTCTTTCGGCCCGGCAAGACTTCCACAAACAAAGATGCCTGGTATCGCCGTATTCACCGGAGCGAATGTGTCGGACCCGATGAAGCCATCTCCGTTCAACTTGATGCCGAACCGCCTGGCGAGATCCCTCTGCTCCAACGAGCTCACCAAGCCCACCGAAAGGACCACAAGCTCAAACGACTCTTCGACGAGGCGTCCACCATCGGTGTTGTGACGAATAATCAGGTTCTCGGTCCTGGGATCAACTTCCACGGAAGAAATGCGTCCGCGTATGAAACGAGTTCCCTGCTCGTCTCTGGCTCTGTCAATGAACTTGTCGAAGTGCTTTCCGTAGGCGCGGATGTCCATGTTGAAAATTGCCACATCCACGTCAGGAGAATGTTCCTTGGTGATTATGGCGTCCTTTGCGGCCTGCATGCAACAAATCGCAGAACAGTATGGGTTGCCGACCTGCATGTCCCGCGAGCCGACGCACTGCAAGAAGGCGATTTTCTTGGGCTCTTTGCCGTCCGAAGGACGCTGGACATGCCCCGCCGTGGGTCCAGAGGCACTGAGAATGCGCTCGTACTCAATGCTGGTCATCACGTTGGGGAAGGTCTTGTAGCCGTACTCGTCCTTGAGGGTGGCGTCGAACTCCGCCGAACCAGCCGCCAGAATAATGGCTCCAACGTCGAGATCGAGCATCTCCTCCTTCTGCTCGAAATCAATCGCATTAAGCTCACAGAACTTCTCGCAAACGCGGCACTTCCCCCGGCTGAGGTAAATGCAGGTCTCCTTGTCTATGAGGGGGATGGCAGGTACTGCTTGCGGGAAGGGGATGTGAATGCACTTAGTCTTTGTCAGCCCTTTGTTGTACTCGTCAGGAATCTTTACCGGGCACTTCGACACGCACACCCCGCAGCCAGTACATTTCTCCCCATCCACAAAGCGCGGCTTCTTGAGAACCTTCACGTTGAAAGCGGGTGCTTCCCCCGATATGCTCTGAATCTCCGCGTCAGGGATGATGGTGATATAGGGATGGCTTGCCGCCTCCACCAGCTTCGGAGAAAGAATGCACATGGCGCAGTCATTGGTCGGGAACGTTTTGTCCAACTGGGCCATTCGCCCACCGATGCTGGGGCCGCTTTCCACCAGATAGGTCTGAATTTTCATCTCTGCCAGGTCAAGCGATGCTTGTATCCCCGCAATACCGCCACCGACAACCAGTGCGTTCTTGTACATCTCTATCCACCCAAAATATGTCTTGCCCTTTCCTTCTTGCGTCGGGCAAATGACACGATCTTGTCCATCATCTGTTTTTTATGAAGGCGAGCCTTTTCCTCTTCACGAGGCGCCCACTCCTGAATATATCCCTCCTGCCTCGCCCCGTTGTAAACCTTCTCACCGATACTGGTGCGGACAATCGTCGTGGTATATCCATCGGGAGAACCCAGTCCCCCGCAGGAAACATCCGCATAGTCACAGGCAAAGTCGGAACACGCGAAGCAAGCGGGCCTGGCTACCTCATGGACCACCTCGAAGGGAATGTGCACGACCTCCCCATTCTTCTTGGTCACAAGGACATCATCCTTGATGTTAAGTTTCCGGATGTTGTCCAGCCGAACACCCATTCTCGTTACCAGCCTCTCTCGAGCAGCCTCGTTAAAAGAGAAGTTCTCCATGCAGAATAGCCCGATGGTGAGTGTGATGGCATCAGAGGGCACAACCCTGAGAAGCTGCATCTTCCTGAAGGTGTAGACCTGGCATGGAGTGCCCACCAGTGCGATCTTCTCTATGTTCTGTGTGCCAAGCGATTTTATGTCTCTGACGGATGGGACAAAGCTGTTGTACTGCCTGCCGATCTCGTCGAGGTGAAACGTTTCCTCGAAGTGCGAGCCTGCGGCATCGGTCAGTTCATCTGGCGTTGTGGCCACCATCGGGCGGCGCTCAAAGGGACCGACTCGGCGAGACACGATAGCCGCTTGAATAAGGCCGTGTTCCAGTGCATAGGTCAGCAACGAGGTCACCACACCCCCGTCCGTGCAAACCTCCATGATTCTCGGGGAAGTGGTTCTGGCCGAAGCGAGCCTGAGATTGGGGCCAATGGGCGGCTTCCATGCCATCCGTTCGTCGAGGTCGTCGTTGAGCGTCTTGACCTGGGGGCAAATGAGGTAACAGATGCCACATTTGACGCATTTCTCCTCATCAACCAGTGAGGGCGTGCCATCTTCCCCCATCCCAAGGGCATTGAATTCGCCGGCAGAGCAGAAGGAAACGCATCCACCGCATTTTCCGCAAATCCCTTTGCTTTGAACCTCGGCGACCAGATCGTTGAAGGTCTTGACCTCGTCAGGCACTTGATTGCTTTTGACCATACTCGTCTATTTTCTTCTTCAGCTCGTTGAGGATTTCTTTTCTGCCATCGAAACTGTGGGTCACAAGGTCGTGACGGAGCATCTGCGAGAATCGCTCCACCTCATCCATCCTATCCAAAATATCCGCAGGAGCATGCTTCCCTTTGATCGCCATGTACCGGAGAGCCCTCATCACGTCGGTAAAGTTGACCTTCTGCGGGCACCGGGCATAACAGCGGTAGCAGAGCATGCAAAACCAGATTAGCGGCGAGGCAAGCACTTCCTCCCTCATGCCGAAGAGAATCTGCCGGACGATCCTGCGGCAATTGTAGTCCTCATCAATATCGGTTACCGGGCAGCCTGCGGCGCAGGTGCCGCACGCAAAACACCGTTTCACGTGCTCCCCGCCTGGCTGGGAGGCGACCTCGTCACAGAAAGTTGCGTCCAGCTCCTCAACGTTTATCGTCTTCTCTGCACTTTCCTTTTCGGCTTCCATTGGGTTTACCTTCCGCTTGGTTTTCCTCTGCAACTCGCTTAGCCGTGCTATGGTGATTGAGCGGTTGCTCGTGGCTTAACTCCGCTGCACTCGCGGATGATTGTCTCCGCCGCTATCGAAACTGCGGCCTGGACGGGCGGGGACAAGCCGGGTGAAACCGTCTCCGGTATGCTTTGCACCTGACACGCGATCAGTTCCACATCTACTCCGCAAAGGTCTCGTAGCTCGCGAAGCAGGTTGGACGCCGGGAGCTGGTGCATGGAAAAGTCGTCCAGCTTTTTCAACGGCACATCGTCTATGGACGGTCGAAACAGCTCACCGGGCTTCAAACCTTTGTCCATCGCGTCCACGATGATGATCTTTCGCGGCTTCTTTTCGCTGAGAACGGCATCGAACAGGATCTCCCTGACCGATGTGCCTGCATTGACTACGCAGACTTCATCGGGCAAATCCTTCCGACTCCGCAGATGCTCAGCCACCGCCGGCCCGAAACCATCGTCTCCGAAGAGAATATTCCCGCAGCCAAGCACCAACACGGGCTTGGAGCAAACCTCGGGAATCGAGCTTGCCATAATAACTCTTCCCGCAGTTCCGCACCTCAGGGTGCGTCCCTTGACCTCACCTCAGCAGAGACGAGACTTAATTCTCGAGAGTTGCCACGATGTCTCCGGATGCGGCCACGATCTGAATCTTCACCGCCACCTTTCCATCGAAGTCGTGCGTGGCGCAGGATAAACATGGATCGTACGCCCGGATAGCCATTTCCACGCGATTCAGAATGCCCTGGTCGTAGTTGCCGTCTCTGATTAAGGCTTTCGCCGCCTGCTTGACGGACATGTTGATCGGGGCATTGTTGTGCGTGGTGCCGACGATCAGGTTGCAGTTGGTGATTAATCCGTTCTCGTCGGTCTCGTAATCGTGGATCAGCGTACCTCTCGGGGCCTCGACGCACCCAACTCCTCTGGCCGCCCGAGGCGTTACTGGAACTCTTGTCTCCTTGCTGGTGATCTCCGGATCGTTGAGCAGCTCGACGGCATGTTCCGCGCTGTAAACCAACTCGATGAGCCGCGCCCAGTTGTACAGCAGAGTTTGCTGAGCCGGGCGCCCGAACTTGCTGCGGAATTCGTCGAGCTCCGCCTGAGCCAGGGGCGTGGCCATCTTGTCGCAGACGTTGATCCGCGCCAGAGCGTTGGTGCGGTAGATGCCGCTGGGCGAATCCAGGTCCATGGAAAACTCGCCCCACTTCTTCGCGTAGGGGAACTTCAGATACGACCACGGCTCGATATGCTCGGCGATGTATTCGGTGTAGTCCTTCGGGTCGAACTCTTCGTAACTGCCGTCCGGCTTCATGTGCCTGAGCTTGCCATCGTAAAAGTTGACGCTGCCGTCGTCGGTAACCAGGCCGAGGAAACCGGTGTTGATGACGCCCAGGGTATTGATGGTGTCGAGGTATTTGGAGAATAGATTCTCCTTGGCAAAGGAGATGGCGAACTTCGCAAATTCCAGAACTTCTTCGGCCATGGGCAGAACTTTCTGCCGCTCTTCCTCGGTCAGCGGTTTGCTGAAGCCGCCGGGCACAGCCGTCACAGGATGAATTGACTTCCCGGAAGCGATGTTGAGCATCTGGGTGCCGAGATACCTGGCATGGACGACCTTTTTGCCCATGTCCGGGTTGGCCTGGAGAATGCCGAGAACGTTGCGAACGGAGTAGTCGGCATCGGGGCCCATGACGAAGTCAGGACCCGCCAGGAAGAAGAAGTGGAGTATCTTATCCGAGCAGAAGGCGATGCTCTGGCAAAGGTCTCGCAGCTTCTTGCCGACAGGCGGTATCTCCACGCCGAATACGGCGTCGTTGGCCTTTGCCGAAGCGAGGTGGTGGTGCCAGGGGCAAACGCCGCAGATGCTGGTGACAATCCGCGGCATTTCTTCCACCGGGCGGCCGATAGCGAACTTCTCGAATCCCCGCAGTTCCACAACGTTCACGAACGTATCGGCGACGTTGCCGGAGTCATCGAGATTGATTGTGACCTTGGCGTGTCCTTCTATCCTTGTAACCGGAGCAATGGTAATTGTCTTTCCCATCTCTTTTCCTCCTTATCTTGCGGGTCTTTGAGGGAGCGGACGCAGCCGCTTCTGCCCGCCGATGTATCGGTTCAACAAAGCCCTTCTATCAGTGACCTGCTTGGGGTCAAGCCCGATGGATGAGAGCGCTCCCAACATATCCACCAGGGGATTCGCCCCCTTGCGAATGGGGCCGAAACACCCACGGCAGGTCATGTAACCGATGACGCACCGGGGAACTTTTACACCTCCATCAATTGTTCGGGCGCATCCGGAACGAGTCACCGGCCCAAGACACAGGTAACCCAGCTCCATGAAACAGCGGGTGTTCTCCCACGGTTCCCCCTGCTTGAATTCCATTGGTTCGAGAGCTCTTTTGATCTGTCCGATGTCTGCCTTTTTCTCCCGCTTGACCGGGCAATCATCGCAGACGCTCTTCTCAGGCAGCTCGAAAGGCTTGCCTTCTAACAGGCAGGTGAGCGCTTCGGCGATAAGGTCCGGATTGGTGGGGCATCCGGGGATATAGGCGTCAACATTGACCACTTCATCCACGGCGTACACCCGATCCAGAAGTGGGGGCAAATTCTCGGAAGGGGTCTCCGCGGAATCGGTGGTCTTGGAGCCTCTGTAGACCTTGTCGTAAAGCTCCTCCAGCGTCCACATGTTCGCCATGGCGGGGATACCACCGAAGGACGCACACGAACCGAGGGCTATGAGGGTATTCGTCTTCTTCCTCATTTCCTCAGTGACGTGCTTCTCCTTCTCGTTACGAACGCCGCCGCTGATAATCCCGACGTCTGCCTCCGGAATCTCCATTTCGGTGCCCTCGCCCATCTGGCCGAAATACTTGTGATCCATCAGAACGGGCATGTGCACGAACTGGAGTTGCGGCAGAAGATCGAGAAGCGGCTCACCGATGTCGAGGATCGACACCTCACACCCTCCGCAGATGTTGAGCCATTCTTCGGCTACTTTCACTGCCATTTTGCACCTCCTCAGATTATTGTTAGAGCATTTCTCACAAAGAGCATAAGCGACGGAAAGCCTCCTCCGGGCCTAAGGCGGCGCCTCGCCCTCCAAGACGATTTCCGTGACTACTCGCCTTGTGTAGAGCAGGAACTTCCCTTCCTGCTCGAAGAGCTGAACCTGGAAATCGTTTCCTTCGTACTCTTGCTTTTTCTTTTCCGCGTCCTCCTTCGTTTCGTAGATGGCGCCGTCCCACATGTATTTATCGTTGTCTACGAACCTGACTTCCTCGACTTCCATGCACGCTCCCCCCTATGCTCTGTAGGGACTCGGTCCCACCGATTTGACTTGCTCAACCATCTCCGTGACCATCTGGGCAAACCTCGGCCCTTCCGAAGCCGAAACCCACTCCAGCCGGAACCTCTCCGGCTCAAGGCCAAAGTCTTCCAGCAGCAGCTCGATGGCCTCGGCCCTTTTCTCTGCCCTCAGGTTGCCATCAATATAGTGGCAGTCTCCCGGGTGACAACCGCAGATCAGAACGCCGTCGGCTCCCTTGGTTAGGGCATCAATGACGAGGTTCGGGTGAACCATTCCCGAGCACATGACCCTGATGATCCGAATATTGGGCGGATACTGAAGCCGCGATGTGCCGGCGAGGTCAGCCCCGGCGTACGAACACCAGTTGCAGCAGAAAGCAATGACGATTGGTTCAAAACCGTTGTCTTCCATAATTCCCTCACTCTATCAATGCCGCGTCTACCATGGCTCCGATATGCTCCAGCTTGAAGTTCCGAACGAAGATGCCTTGCTTGGGACATGTGGCCTGACACACTCCACATCCTTTGCATGCGGAGGCATCTCGCTGGACGGTTTTCTTGATTGCCCCGTCCCGCATATACTCAATCAGCGTCAGGGCTGTGTAAGGGCACGGATCAATGCAGTAGGCACAACCATCGCAGTTGGCGTCAACGACTTCGGATATGGTGGCTTCCAACTCGATTTCATCTTTGGAGAGGATAGTTGCCGCACGGGCAGCGGTCCCTTCTGCCTGGCAGATGCTTTCGCTCAACTCTTTCGGGGAGTGAGCCAGCCCGCAAAGGAACACTCCATCGGTGGCAAAGTCAAGCGGTCTCAACTTCATGTGAGCTTCGAGGAAAAACTGATCCCTGTTCAAGGGCACCTTCAACATCTTGGCAATCTCTTCAGCACTTTCCCGATGAATGATCGCTGGAGCCAGCACCAGGAGGTCCGCCGGAATCTCCATTGACGCCCTCAGGATCGGATCGAAGACACGGACGGTAAGTCTCTCTTCGCCCTTCGTCACTTCGGGCGGCCGGTCGTCTGGATAACGTATGAACTTCACGCCGGCCTCTCTCGCCTGCCGATAGTAAACCTCCGCCATGCCATACGTCCGCATATCTCTGTGCAGAACGTACACTTTGGAGGCTGGATGGCGGCGTTTGAGCTCCAGTGCGTTCTTCACCGCTTGCTGACAGCAAATGCGGCTGCAATACGGCCGCTCCTCATCGCGCGATCCCAGGCACTGTATCATCACAATTGTTCCGCCTTCCACTTCTCCGGCAGCGAGCTTCTCTTCCAGCTCCAATTGTGTCAGAACTCGGGCGTCTTCGCCGTACAAATACCCCAGTTCGGGCAGAGGCCGGGCGCCGATGGCCACAATGACAATTCCGTGGTGAAGCTCCTTTTCTTCTTCACCCTGTACCAGGGTTGTCGCGAACTCGCCCACTGAACCTTCTATGCTTTTTATATCTGCTCCGAGGAACACGTTGATCTGTGGGTGATTTGTCACTTTCTCAATCAGCTCATTGAGTATGTCTTGTGGGTCCTCTCCGGTAGGCAAAAAGCGCACGTTTCGGAAATTGCCGCCCAGTTCGTGCTCCTTTTCGACCAGGTTCACCTCGAAGCCTTGCTCGGCGAGGTTCAGGGCGGCGGTCATCCCGCTCATCCCTCCACCAATCACCAGAGCGGCATGATTGACCGGGACCGACGCCTTCTGAAGCGGCTCGATGAGTCCCGCCTTGGCGGCGGCCATTCTAACCAGAGCCTTCGACTTTTCAGTCGCTCTCTCTGCTTCGTGCATATGCACCCAGGAACACTGGTCGCGGATGTTCGCCATCTCGAAAAGGTAAGGATTCAGTCCGGCTTCGCGCATCGTGTTCCGGAAAAGAGGCTCGTGCGTGCGGGGCGTGCAGGAGGCGACTATCACACGATTCAAGTGATGCTCTTCGATCATCTCCTTAATCCGCTCCTGCGTATCATTGGAGCAGGTGTAGAGATTGTCTTCCGCATAAACCACGTTCGGGAGAGTCCTGGCAAATTCCGCCACGCGGGGCACGTTGACCACGCCCCCGATATTTGTGCCACAGTGGCAGACGAACACTCCGATCCGTGGTTCCTGCCCGCCCACGTCAATTTCGGGCGGATATTCCTTTTTCTCGATCAGAGAGCCTCGCGCATCAGCCAGAAGCGCCATGGCCTGGGCCGCAGCACCACCCGCTTGCGCCACAGTTTCAGGGATGTCTTTCGGCCCGGTGAATGCACCGCATACGTAAACCCCTTCCCTCTTCACGCTCGTTGGATGAGACACGGCGGTTTTGCAGAAGCCAAATTCATTCAGCTCCAGTCCGAGCGATTCAGCAAGCTCTTCGGCGCCCTTCGGGGGCTTGACCCCCGTGGAGAGAACAACCATATCGTATTGCTGAACGCCTCTCTTCCCATCCTCGGTCACATAGCGGACTTCGATGTTTTTCGTGCCCGCGATCTCTCTCAATCCCGAAGGCCGACATTTAATGTAGCCCACTCCCGCCTCCTGGGCTCGAGCATAGTAGTCATCGTAGCCTTTTCCGAAAGCCCGTAAGTCAATGTAGTAGATATCGCACTCCAGGCCGGGAGAATGCTCCTTGGCAATAATTGCCTCTTTCGTGGCGTACATGCAGCAGATCGAGGAACAGAAGGAGCAGTTCTCATCCTCCTGCCTTGACCCGAAGCACTGCAAGAACGCGATTCTCTTCGGCGGTTGATTGTCAGAAGGACAGAGGATCTTGCCCATATGGGGTCCGGTAGCACTCAGGAACCGCTCGAACTCAAGAGCTGTCACCACGTTGGCAAATTGCGAATAGCCGTATTCCGGTTTCAGATCAGGATCGAATCGTTCGTATCCCGGTGCCACGACGACGGCGCCCACATCCAGGTTCTCCACGGTCTCTGTTTGCTCATAGTCAATGGCGTCTGCCTCACAGAACTCCATACATACCTTGCACTCGCCGGTGAGCATGTGCACGCAGCGCTCCCTGTCAATTAGAGCGCGATTTGGAACAGCTTGAGGATAAGGAATGTAAATGGAGGGCCGAGAAATCAAGTTTTCGTTGTATTCGTCCGGAATAGGTCTCGGTTCCCTCGTGGTCACCTCCGAAAGGTCAATTCTCCCGGTGGGGCAGATGAAGGCACAAGCTCCGCAAACCTGGCAAACTTCCGTCGGCATCTCGAACGGTGGCTTGACCTCTCGCTCGGAACCTCTGTTCACGAAGCTCACGGCGGCCATGCCCATTCTCTCCTCGCACATTCTGACACAGAGTCCACAGAGGGTGCAGTCCTTGTTCTTTTTCCGGATCCGCGTCTCCTTGACTCCACATTCCTCAGCCAACTTCTGTATTTCCTCGGAGTCGGGGCACCTGGCGAGAAGAAGCTCAACCATGATCTTACGCGCCTTGATGACCCTTTCGGTATCGGTCTTGACGACCATGCCTTCAAGGGCAGGATACAAGCAGGATGTGCGGATCATGGCCCCGTTTCCCTGGGATATCTCCACCAGGCAAACCCTGCATGAACCGTAAGGTCTCAGCGCCTCATGGTAGCAGAGGTTGGGTATTCTAATGCCGGCCTTGCGGGCAGCTTCCAGGATCGTGCTGCCCTCTTCGACCTCAACTTTCTGTCCATCAACAGTCAGCCTGATCACGCTCGCACCTTCTAATCGTGGGGCTTGTCAACTCCCTTGTTTTCCAAAGCCTCCTTGTCCTGCATCTCCGCCGTGTCCAAGAAGGATCGCGTCTCTCCTTTGCAGTAAGTATACGTAAAGCGAACCCCGGGATGCCCGGCGATCAATGCGCTTAATGTCTGGGCCATGTCACCCCAAGGCTTTCGATCTATATGACTTCTCTTGAATGTTGCTTTGATGAGGGTGCCACGGCCTGCCTCGGATTTCACATCAAGCTTCCCATCAGCTTCCGCGGCCGCTTGAGACAGAAGCGACAAACCGAGCCCAACTCTTTTCCTCTCTTTGGTTGTGTAGAAGGGGTCCGTAGCTCTTTTCAGTTCTTGTTCATCCATCCCTTTCCCGTCGTCCTCGATCTCTATGGTCAGGAGATTCTTTTTCTCGTCCTCCATGACCCGGATGTCCACTCTGTTGGCTCCAGCGGCCACGGCATTTTCTACGACATCTAATACGTGCAACGAAAGGTCTTCCACTATTCGGTAACGAAAGTCCCTCTTCCCTCTCGGCCCAGCAGGGCCTTTCTCATTTCCTCCACTCGCATATCCTCAACAAGAAAGTCCGTCCAGCGTGTTCCTATCTCTTCAGGCTGATGAGCATCTGAAAAGGTAACCACAGGAAAAGCGCTTGCTCCAGGCAATGTCGCCCGCGCCCTCTCTACGGACATTCTCGGCGAGACCTCCAAAGCGTCGAGCGGCAGTCCCTCCGGAATAAAGCCCAGTTGCCCAATAATGCTGAAGCCCTCGCGATCCACATGCGATGCGATGGCCAGTCCGGAAAGTGAGCGGATGGACTCCACAATCTGCCCAAGCGATAAACCAGTGGCTCCTATCAGAAGCCGGTCGCTCACTCCCACAACTTGATCGTTTTCGTTGACCATCACTTGCTCGCCAAAAGCTCGCTCGTCGTTTCGGCCTGGGAGATTGTCATAGACCATTCTCTGAAGCTCAGACAGCTTTTCGTCGTCATCGAAGAGAGCCAGCACGTGTACTTCTTCTTGCGACGTGATTTCGATTCCTCCCAGCACGGTGATCTCTTCTTTCTCAGCGGCCTTCCTGACCGCCCGAACGTTTTCCGTGGCGTTATGGTCACAAATCCCGACAACATCCAGCCCTTTTTTCCGAGCCTCCCTGGCAACCACGCCCGGCACCATGGCCAGGCTTCCACACGGCGAAAGGCACGTGTGAATGTGCAAGTCTGCCCGGAACTTTCTCAGCATTGCGCCTATCCGCGAAAGCCAAGCTGATACAACCGGCCGACGATCTCGAAAGCCGAAAGATGCGTCACCAGAATCGGGACGCCCTCTTCTTCAGCCTTTGCCAGGGTCTCTTGCTCCGGCCCTCTTCCGCTGACGATAATGATTCCAGCCAACTCCTTAAGGACAGCCACCGCGACGATGTTCTGGTGTATCTGAAGCGTGACCCACAAGCAATCTTTTTCGGCATGGGCCATCACATCGCTCAACAAGTCACTGGCGTAGCCGCCGGCCACCTCCCGTGACAGGTTCTGGGCGCCCGATCGGACCTCCATGTCAAGTTCGTGGACTATCTGATCGAGCTTCATCCGAACCTCCCTCTATTCTTTGAGATAGAACGTGGCCCGAAGGTCCGTTCCTTTCCCAACCTCCGACTTTAGTTCCATTTTGTCCGCGCTCTTCTGGATATTGCAGAGACCCATTCCTGCTCCGAAGCCTAACTCCCGCACCCATTCCGGGGCTGTGGAAAAACCGGGCTGCAATGCCTGCTCGATGTCAGGAATACCGGGGCCCTTGTCTTTCGCCCTCATCTGAATGCTGTCCGCATGGACGGTAACCAAAATCTGTCCCTCCTGGGCGAAGACCACGATGTTCATTTCCGCCTCATAGGCGGCTATGGCAACCCTCCGAACGACCTGGGGGTGAAAGCCGAGCCGAGTAAGTGTTTTCTTGAGGGTGCTTGCTGAGGTGCCCGCACGATCGAAGTCTCCTCCCCTCACGTCGTATCGGAGGTATATGGCTGTCCCATCGGCGAGAATGTCTTCAAAGATGTGGCTCGCCCGGTAACGGCGAATCTCTTCCTCGTGATAGTCTGTCTCCAGCTTCTTGAGAAGACCTTTGATAATATCCCCTTTGCTCAGAATGCCGACCAGCTTACCTGTCTCCCGATCCACGACCGGGAATCTGCCAAATCCGGACGTTTGGAACCTGTTGACGGCATGCACCACCGGTTCGTCCGCGTAGAGAACCTCGACTTTCCCTGTCATCTTGTCTCGTACTGAGCAGTCCATCTCGCCGTCGGCAAGGCACTTAATGAAATCCTCGATGCTAATGATCCCTACCAACTGCTGACCGTCAACAACGGGGGTTCCGGAGATCATGTTCACGCGGAAAACCTCCCTCAGCTCCGAGATGCGATTGTCAGGCATGACTGTTATCACTTTTGTGGTCATCACTTCTCCGACATTCAGCTCGTAGGTCAGCTCCTGGACCCTGCCGATTTCCTGATCTTTGCCCACTACAGTGCCTTCCTCAGGGGTGTCATTTGGTCTCAGAGCATCCGGGCAGACCATTCTTGTAAAGTCGGCCACAGGCCTCAAACATGGGAAGACCTGTCATCAGGAGAGGTATGCCCTTGCTCTCCGCCAAGCTGATGGTGTCCTGGCTGGGCCTCTTTGCGCGGACAAAACATATGGCTTTGACGTCCACCATTTCGGCCGTTCGGACCACCTGCGGGTTGGTCAGTCCGGTCAGTAGAAGACTGTCCGCCTTAATAAAGGCCAGGACGTCGCTCATCAAATCGGCGCCGCAGCCCATTCTTACTTCGACCTGCAGGTCGGCGAACCCACTGATCACCTCGGCATCAAGGATGTTCTTTACTTCTTCAAGAGTCATTAAAGCCCCCTGTTTGTTGTCAGACGTTTTGTGACAGCTCCAGGTCGCACCGGAGGCATCGTTTAGCCTCACTGATGGCCAAATCGTCTGTGAATCCCAATTCCACTTCGGCGAAGTTCGCTACCCTTTCCTCCACCGGTAGAGCAGGCATCGGAGGTTTCTGCAATTCGGCGATCTCCTCATCCGTCAGCTCAAGCGCTTCAACCCGCATGGCCGGCCGGGTCACTTTGTATTCACGTTTGACAGGTTCCCCACGGATGTATTTGTCTATCATCTCCGCTGCTATTTTGCCGTGGGCCATGGCGTCTGTAACCGTCCACGGCCCGGTGACGACATCCCCACCAGCGAAAATCCCCTCCTCTCCCGAATACAGAGTCTGTGGGTTGACCTCTATCGTCTGCCAACGGGTGAACTTAAGCCCATTCCCTTTGACCGCCTCGGCAATGTCCGGCTGCTGACCGATAGCCATGATGAGCGTATCCAGTTCCACAGTAAACTCAGAACCCTCGATAGGCACCGGTCTCCTTCTGCCACTCTTGTCCACGTCGCCGAGCTTCATCTTGACGCATTCGATGGCGGTCAGCTTTCCGTTAGACGTTAGCGCCTTGGTGGGGGTAGCGAGGAACTGGATTTCGATCCTTTCGTGAATGGCTGCGTCCACTTCCTCCTTGATGGCGGGCATTTCCCTTCTCGTCCTTCGGTAGAATATCCTCACGTCCTTACCGAGGCGTTTCGCCACCCTCGCAGCATCAATCGCAGCGTTCCCTCCACCGACCACAACGACCCTTTGCCCGATTTTCAATTTTCCACCCAAATTAAAATCGCGGAGGAAATCGACAGCATCTACAACTCCTTCGGCCTCTTCACCCTCGATGTTCATTTTGAGGCCCTTATGGGCCCCTGTTGCGATGAACACTGCCTGGTACTCTTTCCTGAGCTCGGCCAAATCTATATCCTTCCCCACGGCCGTGTTTGTCCGAATCTCAACGCCGAGTCTCTTGATGCTCTCTATCTCATAGTTCAGGATGTCCCTGGGCAATCTGTATTCCGGAATTCCGACGGACAGCATTCCCCCCGGCACTGGAAGAGCTTCAAAGATGGTCACCCCGTACCCCCCCAAAGCGAGGTAATAAGCGCAGGTCAAGCCCGCCGGGCCAGAACCGATGACGGCGACTCTTTTGCCGTTACTCTCCTTCGGCTTTGCCTCGATCTCTATACCTTCCCTCATCTCATAGTCTGCCAGGAACCTTTTCAAGGCACGGATCGCCATCGGATCGTCGCCGGCCGACCCCAGCCGGCACTTATCTTCACATGGGTGATGGCAGACTCGTCCGCATATGGCGGGCAACGGGTTCTCCTTTCTCACAACGTCAACGGCCTCCCGAAACTTCCCCTGGACGATGAGCCCCACATAGCAGGGGACATCCTGGCCCAGAGGGCAGGTATGCTGGCAGGCTGAGGAAATTATCCCCTTGCAGACTCCTGCTGGACACTTCTTGTACTTGACGTGCGCCTCGTACTCTTCTCTGAAGTGTCTCAGGGCGCTCAGAACGGGATTGGGAAGAGTCTGCCCCAGTCCGCAAAGCGAAGCATCCTTGATGGCCTGCCCCAGCTCCTCCAGGAACTCCAGATCTCCCTCTTCCCCTTCTCCATCACAGATCTTGTTAAGAATCTCAAGCAGCGCTTCGGACCCTTCACGACAGGAGTTGCATCTCCCGCACGATTCGTCGTTGGTGAAGGCGGTGAAATACCTGGCGATGTCAACGATGCAGGTATCTTCATCCATCACGACCATCCCGCCGGAACCCATGATGGAACCCGCTTCCTGCAGCCGCTCGTAGTCCACTGGAAGATCAAGCAGTTCTTCGGGTATGAAGCCACCGGAAGGTCCTCCCGTCTGGACGGCTTTGAACCTCTTTTCTCGCGGAATCCCACCACCGATGTCGTAGACCATGCGCCTCAGGGTTATTCCCATCGGCACTTCGACCAAACCTGCGTTGTTGATATTTCCGGCCAGGGAGAAGACCTTTGTGCCCCTGCACGTCTCCGTACCGATCTGGGAGAACCACTTCGCTCCCCAGTTAATTATGGCCGGCACGTTCGCCCAGGTCTCGACATTGTTGATATTGGTGGGCTTTCCCCAGAGCCCTGATTGGGCCGGGAAAGGGGGACGGATTCTTGGCTCCGGTATCCTCCCTTCGATGGAGGCGATTAACGACGTTTCCTCTCCGCAGACAAAAGCTCCCGCCCCTCTGAAAACCTCGAGGTCAAAACAGAAATCGGTTCCGAAGATATTCTCCCCCAATAGGCCGTATTCTCTGGCTTGCTCGATAGCTCTCTCCATTCTCTCGATCGCCAGGGGGTATTCGATCCTGATGTACGCATAGCCCTGGCCTGCCCCGATGCCGTAAGCCCCAATGGCCATTCCTTCGATGATGGAATGGGGGTCTGCCTCGATGATGCTGCGATCCATGAAGGCACCGGGGTCTCCTTCATCGCCGTTGCAGATGACGTACTTTGGCTCCCCTTCAGACCTCCTACAGTATTCCCATTTCAACCCCGTCGGGAAGCCTGCTCCTCCCCTTCCTCTGAGGCCGGACTCTTTGATCACTCCGATCACTTCTTCCGGAGTCATGGACGTGAGAACTTTTGCCAGGGCCTTGTACCCGTCTCTGGCTATGTATTCGTCTATCTTGTCGGGATCGATCACTCCCCTGTTTCTGAGGGCAATCAACCTCTGGTCCTTGAAGAACGCGATGTCCCGCATTCTGGGGATCGGGACTTCTTCTCCAGGAGGAACGTACATCAACGACTTTACCGGCCTTCCCTTGAGAAAGTGTTCCTCAACCAGGTGAGGAATATCTTCTACTTTCAGGAGCTGGTAAAAAATGTCCTCCGGTTGGACGACCATGATCGGCCCTTTGACGCATAGGCCGCTGGCGCCGGTAGGGACTACCTGGACATCGTTTTCGAGTCCCCGCCTGGCTATCTCTGCTTCCAGGGCTTCTTTGACGCGCAATGACCCGTTCGATATGCAGTTTGTGCAGGTACATATCATTGCATGCGTTCTGTATGCCACTTTTCCGTCCCTCTAAAGCACCCTTTCGCTGCCGGCTGCGAGCGCGTACTCGATGACAACCTTGCCGCCCAGAACGTGCTCCTCAAAGATTTTTCCGGCTTTGTCCGCAGTCAAATCAACATACTTCACCGGTGGCTCGCCTTCCATCTCAATAGTAGCCATCGGCTCCCGGCTGCACAGGCCCGCGCAACTGGAAATAGTCAGAATAACGTCATCAGCCTTTCTCTTCTCTATTTCGTCCATGAAAGCTTGCATCACGGCTCTCGCCCCTGCGGCTATGCCGCAGGTGCCCATGTGGACGATGATCCTGGCTCGACCAGCTCCCTCTCGGAGAAGAATGGCTCTCTTGACCTTTTCCCCGATCCTGTCGAGATCATCGGGCTTGATCTTGGCCATATCAAGATGCCTCCTATTCGTACCTCTCCAGCGCCTCAGGTACTCGGCGCTGCGTCATGTAGCCGTATATATCCTCGTCAACCGACACCACAGGAGACTGCCCGCAGCACCCTAAACAGTTGACGGTTTCCAGGGTGAACTTCAAATCCTCGGTCGTCTGGCCAGCAGTAACTTTGAGCCTTTTCTGCAAGGCCTCAAGGATCCGCTTACCTCCCTTCACGTAACAAGCTGTTCCCATACAAACCCGGATGGTGTGTCTCCCTTTGGGGACCAGGCTGAAGGCGTTGTAGAAAGTTGCCAGCCGGTATATCAGGCTGAGGGGGATATCGAGTTCCTGAGAACAATACCTCAGCGACTGCTCGGGGAGGTAACCGTAAGTGTTGTTGACACCCTCCAAGACGGGCAGCAGCGCTCCCTTCCTGCCCGCATATTGGTGGAGTACACCATCAACCTTGCTCCTGTCTTCCAAGGAAATCGCCACTTCTGTCTTCTCTTCGGCCGGAAAGACATAGATCTCGTTTCTCACAGGACAATTAGTCATGCACTGCCCACAGCCGGTGCATTTGTCTTCCTTGACAAAACGAGGGCGCTTTCTGATCGTGACTTGAAAGTGCCCGGGCGTTCCTTCGAGTTTCTGGACATCAGCGAGCGTAATCACTTCAATGTCCTTATGCCTGCCGATTTCGACGAGACGCGGCGCCATAGTGCACATGGCACAATCGTTGGTGGGGAAGGTTTTATCGAGCTGGGACATGACCCCGCCGATGCTGGGCTTATTGTCCACGAGATAGACCTTGAACCCTGACTCTGCGAGATCGAGGGCGGCCTGCATGCCCCCTATGCCTCCTCCAATCACAAGGACAGCCCCAACTTTGCCGTCCTTCCCAGAGCTTGTGGCGCTCATTCCTACGATAGCCTCCACAGATTGATAACCAGTCCTTTGGCGAGAATCAGACGAGCCTTAACGCGCAACGTTCAAGCCTCTGGAATCTCCCCGCCGCCGGGTGGCATTTCCATTTCCATCACATGTCGGTAATAGCTGCACTCTCCGCACGAAGCGTGGCAGAAAATCTGCTGATGCCCCACGTGCTCCCGGAGAACGAAGCAATCTTTAGCTCTTGTTCTGAAGACCAGGCAATCCTCACATTCTTTACCCTCGACCGCCGGACGAGTTTCATTGCGCTTGTGAAACTCCCAGCAATAGACGAAGTCTTTAATAGGACGCTCCGGAAGACGAAGAATGGCTTTTGCCTCATCGTCGAGCGGCAAGCCCTGCCGCTCCATAAACTCAAGCAAGTCTTCAGGGAGAACGCGCCATTGGCCATGGGGAGTTAAGCGGTGCCCGCGAAGCTGTTCGCCTTCCAGCCATCTCTTGACCGTGTCGTGCGAGCACTTGCAAATACCTGCAACGTCGCCTGTTGTGAGTATCTCCTTGCCCATCACGGCCTCCAACGGGGCTAACAATTTCTGGTGTATACCCGATTTATACACAAAGCCGTAGTTTGCTCGATTTGCGTTCTTAGCGTGTTTTTATACCCATTTCCTCCCCCTGTCAAGCAAAAAAATCGAAAGAACACAGGGAGGCTCAACGGTTGAGGAACAGAAGGGTCATCAGGAGCATTTCTGGCGGTGCCCGGCAGAGAGGTCAAGAAGACTCTTGAACCGGAAGCAGTTAAGCTGGCGGTGGCTGGATGTCTGTCGTGACAATGCAGTTGTTGGGGCAGACTTCCGCGCACAAGCCGCAGCCGACGCACTTGTCGTTGACAACGAACTCGTCGAGCACTCGGTCAATGGCGTCGTAGATGCAGACCTTCTGACAGATTCCACAGCCGACGGCACAGCCGCATGCCAGGCAGCGCCTCGCCTCTTTCACAGCCTCCTCTTCTGTGTAGCCCGGCTCAACTTCCTTGAAAAATGGGAGTGAGATTCCGGAAGCGAATCTCGACGGCGAAACTCGCGGTCGTCGTTCGAATCCTCGGTTCAGAACGGCGATGGGATCAACAACTTCCGGCGGCTGTCCTTCTTCAGCAGGTTTGGATTCTGCGGAGAGGGAAGCGATGATTGACTTTGCAGCCGCCTTGCCGTCGCGGATGGCTTCGATGACCTTCCCCGGACCGCGAATGGCATCGCCCCCTGCGAAGACCTTCTCGTTTGTCGTCTTGAAAGAACGATCCACGACAATCAGGCCGCTTCGGATTTCAACGCTCGCCTCGTCGGGAAGGAAGGAAAGGTCCGGGGACTCACCGAGGGCCAGGATGACCGTATCCACGCCGATGATGAAACTGCCGGCGCTTATGGATTTAGGCTTTCGGCGGCCGTCCGCCGCTTCCTCGCCGAGCGTCATGCTTTCGCACTCAACTGCCCGAACGCGGCCATTCTCTCCCAGAATCCGCTTCGGGTTGATGAGGTACATGATCTTCACGCCTTCTCTCTCAGCCTGGCGGACTCGCGTAGGATCGGCGGGCATCTCGGTCGCTGTACGGCGGTAGAGAATGTATGTTTCATCGGCGCCGAGGCGGAGCGCCGTCCGTGCCGCATCCAGGGCGCTGTCGCCGCCGCCGATGACGGCTACTCTTTTCCCCAGGTTCGGCCTTTCGCCGTCAATGTTGACTTTCTTGAGGAGAGGAAGCGCGTGAAGAACTCCCTCGAGATCCTCTCCGGGAATGCCGAGCGTTTGCCCTTTGTACGCGCCGGTGGCAATGAAGACCGCGGCGTAGTTGTCGCGGAGGTCGTTAAAGTTGTCTTTACTTATGGTCGTCCCCAGCTCGAAGTCCACGCCTGCTTGCCGGACAATTTCCACCTCTCGCTTCAGAATCTCTCTCGGCAGCCTGAACGGCGGAATCCCTGACGCGAGCATTCCCCCAGGCACCGGAAAGGAGTCGAAAACGGTCACGCCGTAGCCCTCTTTTGCGAGATCGTAAGCTGCGGCCAGTCCCGCGGGGCCGGCGCCGATGATGGCAATCTTCTGGTCCTTAGCGGATGACATCGTTTCCATGCTCGCCTCGTCGGCTTGCGCGGGGTGGCCTCTTTCCCAGTCGAGAGCAAATCGCTTCAACTCGGCAATGGCGATCGGTTGATCAATGACGGACCTTGTGCATTTCTCGCGGCAGAGAACGCCACAGACGCGAGCCGAGGTTTCCGAAAGCGGATTCTTGGCGCGGATGATCTCGGCGGCTTCGACAAAGCGGCCGGAAGCGATCATGTTGATGTATCCCTGGACGCCCGTGTTGATGGGGCAGCCGGCTTCGCAGGGGGCGATCTTCCGAATGATTCTGGCTTTGACTTTCTGCCGGCGGTCAACGCTTTTGCCGTCGAGGATTCCGGAGCAGACCTTTCCTCGGAAGTCGTCGAGCGTCTCGTAGCCTTTCTTCTCCATGAAGGCTTCCAGTCCCCGGGTCAGCTCCTGAATGATCTCGTAGCCGTTCATGACGATGGCGGTGCAGACCTGTACAGTCGTTGCCCCGGCGAGGAGGTACTTGATCACGTCCTCCGCCGAGCTGACCCCGCCCGAGGCGCTGATGTCTATTTTGACTTGCCGCGAAATCTCGCTGATCCACCGGAGCGGGTACTGGATGGCCCACGGACCGCCGTGGCCCGCGTACGCTTTATGCATGATGGGCTGCTCGGTCTCGACATCTATCTCGATGCCGGTCATTCGATTGAATAGGGTCACCCCGTCAACCCCGATTCGCTCCAGTTCCCCGACGATGGCTATGGGCGAGGTGAGCTGGGGGCTGAGCTTAACGACGATCGGGATGCGGACGTTTTTGCGGACAATGCGAATGGCATCAAGCAGCTTCTTTTCGATGTCGCCGCCGTAAAAGGTTATTGAACCGTGAGGGCAGGAGACGTTCAGCTCCAATGCGTCGGCGCCAGCATCCTCCATCAGCTTCGAATAGGTTTCCCATGCTCGCTCAGTAATGCACGCCACGCTGACGATGAGGGGAATGCCGACTTTCTCCTTGATGCGTCGGACTTCTTCAGCATGCTCCTCCGGCCCCCACTCGCTGGCTTGCTCGTAGGAATAGAGCGTGAAGGTGCGATGGCGTTTGAGGTCGTGGTGAAGCACTTTGAAGCGAGGCGTCGGCGAGGTCCGACTCACCTCCACCTCGAAAAGAGATTTCATGACCGCGGCGCCCGCGCCGTTCTCCTCAGCTCGCTGAATCCTCTCAGCGTCTTTGGTTATGCCCGCTGAAGCGGCGATGATCGGCGACCGCAGCGTCAGCCCAACGTATTTCGTGCTGATGTCCGGCATTCAATCCTCCGGGAAGAGAAAGGCTCGTGCAAGAACCTTGAAAGGCGTCCGATCTGGACTATATCACCGAGCAAGCTGGCGTTTCAACCGGATTGAGGTCATCCTGAGTGGTATCCGCGCCTTAGCACAGCTCACTTTGGTTCAACGGAGGGGAGGCGGGGCGGAGTTTCAGGCCGGTCTTGGGCTTTGTGGATGGGTGAAAGAGGTAAGGCGGCGCGCACGATTCTTGTCATTTGGCCACTGTCTGGCAGTCAGAAGAAACAGCAGGGCAGGGTCGCTGATTCTAAGCTTTGTGGCGGCATGAGTAGCGCTCATTTGGTAGCTTTGCGGACCAAGATTTCATCGTATAAGAGGCTGGGCTGGCCTGGCGAAGGGCTACTGTAGATCAGCTTGATCTCGTAGGTGGCGGGCGTGGTGATGCTGATCGGCTCGCTCCTGACTTCCCGCCCTTTCTTGTCTCGGAACTCAAACCACCACGATTTGCACGGTACTTCGCCGACGGTGAATCGCCCATCCTTGTCGGTTTCGGCTCCTGCCAGGACGCTTTGAGACGGTGGCAGCTCTTTGCCCTTGAGCCAGACTTTCTGATTCGCAACCGGTCCGCCTTTCGTGTCCACGAGTCTCCCGCTGATCGTCGCCGCGGGCAGCATCACAAAGTCCAACTTGTATGGTTTGCTTGGGAGAACCACAGGCTCGCGTGGATTCTCCGGGACGAATTGAGGTTCGCCGGCGATGCTCAGGCCGCCGTGTCGTGAGAGGTTCTTTTCGCAGTAGCCGGACTTGTAGGCTCTCACCGTCGCAAACTGCCAGGAGATGACCCATTTGCCCGATTCCTCATCAAGCGAGGTCATCCCCGGGCCGAACCTGAGCATGTATTTTCCGTCCGGGCCGCTCGTGGTTTTGCCGGTTTGCCATAAGGTTCCCATGCCGCAGTGGGCCCGAACCTCAACGCCAGACATCGCCCGGCCTTCCCCGTCAGTCGCATTGCCCGTCACGACAAACGGCCAGCGCCTTTCGACCTCAGCCTGCGTAAGCTCGATCGGCTGCAATGGAACCTCGACAACATTGTTCTTTCCCCGGACGATCTCGATGCGCATGCTTCCTTCGGGAATCTCGTACTCTGTCTGGCCATATAGCCAGGCGCGCTTGCCCGCCTTCAGCCAGTAGGCGCCGGGAGTCAGCCCGCCGAAGCGGAATGTGCCATCTTCGCCGCTGAATGCGCGCCCATGACCGATTGGGAACCCGTCGGAGCGAAGGAGGACAAAATCGGCATTCTCCAAAGGCTTTTTGTCATCTACATCGAAGAACTTCAGCGTGAGCGGCGTTTCTCCTTCCAGACGCATAGTGACCGCAGCCGTCTTCTTGTTGGTGCTCAATCGAATAACGTCACTCACTCCAACTGGCGACGGATCGGATCCCCCTTCCCTTCGGACTTTGGCTACGGACACACGGTATTCCCCTGGCAGGAGCTTCTCAAAAACCGTTGAATCTCTCACCTGGTGTAACCCATCCGGCACCCAGCTTCTCCCTGAAGCCTCATCGTGCCAGAGAGTCGGCTCCTGCCAGCCGCGCTTATCTCGGCCAGGCTTCTCCTCGGAATCCTCCGGACTCCAGAGCTGGATCATGACAAGACCAGCCGGCCGTCCTTCGCTATCCACCACCCGAACCTCCAACGAGTGATTCGCTTTCACCTCGAGACTCGGTTTGTCCGCATCGTAGGTCAGCTCTATCTCGTACGTGCCGGGCTGTGAAAACTCAACAGAATCGGTTTTGATTTCGCGAGATCTCCCCGCAACGAGGGCAAACCAATACGTTTTGCACGGCACCTCGGAAACGGTGAAGCGCCCCTGTTCGTCCGTCGTGACGTTGCGGAGCACACTTGCGGCGGGGGGGAGTTCGTCACCGTCAACAACGAACCGCTGCCCTGCCACGGGTCGCCCCTCAATGTCTACCACACGTCCCTTGATCGTCGCGGCCGGAAGCATAACAAAGTCTAACTGGTAAGGCTGATTCGGCAAGACAACCGGCTCGGGTCTGCCTTCAGGCACGGACTGGGGATCGGCTGCTATGCTCAGGCTACCTCGTTGTGAGAGGTTCTTCTCGTAGTAACCCGGCTTTTGCGCCCCGACGACAGCGAGCTGCCAGGGGAAGTCCCATTCGCCCGACTCCTTGTCCAGAGAGCCGTACCCCGGCCCGAACCGGAGTGTGTGCTTGCCATCGCGACCGCTGATCGCTTTGCCCGTTGGCAGCAACGATCCTTTGCCGGCGCTGGCCCAGACCTCAACATCCGGCATGGGGCGGCCGCCGCCATCGGTCACCGTCCCCGTCACAGTGAACGGCTGCGCTTTCTCAGGCGGGGCGTCGCCGCTCTCAACCGGGCCGGGCCTGGGTACCATCTCCGCTGTGACCTTTGCATCGTCGGGGGCTCGTTCGATAATCAGCCGAAACTCCGCCACTTTGGACACGTCAATTCCCTGGATTGGAGGAAAGTGCAGGTGGGTCTTAAACAGCTTCGCTACACCTTTGATAATTCGGCTCGTCGCGAAAACGATTTCAGTCTGTTTGAGCACTTGTGCTTCGGTGGACAGCAGTCCCAACCGTACGCGCCATTTAGCGTTCAAGACCGTGAGCCTGTGGACTTCTACGCTTGCCCGAATCATATCAGCGTCTCGCTCAAACCTGACCGATCTCGCCTTCACCGCATACCCGGACGGAGTTTTGCCAATGTTGAGATCAATCGGGATGTCCTTGCCGAATTCAGGCGCTTTCTCAAGGCTGACCGACTGCCGATCTGGTTCGGGTGGTATGATCTCGAGTTCCAGCCAACCGCTGCGCAATTCACCGGACCAATCGTTCGGCTCAGATGCTTGGAACCTGTACGGTTGGCTTACCCTGTATTTCCCTGGTGCGGCATAGACGATTATGTCTTTGATCTCTCCCTCCCAGCCGGGCGGCAGGATCGTGAACATCGGATTGCCGAGGACAATCGTCTCGCCGGCAGCCAGCGACCGCCTGACCCCCTGCGCCAGGATGTTATACACGGGACCCCACACCGGCACCTTCCGACCGCTCGCATCAATGACGACTGGTTTCCACCCCAAAAACACCGGCTCGGTGTACGCAAGATGGATTGTATCGGAGCTGACATTGCGAAGTTTGAAGACAAGCGATACGCTTTCCCCAACGTGATACGGACGTTCGCCCAACTCAAAGATGATGCCTGCCCGCAAAGCATTCACCGCCTCGCCCCAGGCCACATCGGCTTCGGCCGTTGGTCGTGCCGGGACCCTTGCGTCTTTCGGTATACCGAGCTGTTCGAACGGATCGCCCTTGAACGGGCCATAGTAATGAAGCGTACTGGAGCCCAGGGGATCATACTGCACGTAGAAAACCTTCTTTCGGGGGATGTAGAAGACTTCGCCGCAAGGCACGACGGCCGGTTCCTGTACGCGGACGATGTCGCCACGAAGATGATAAGACTTCGATCCGGGGGGCCTCTCCTCGAAGAGATCGGGCAAGTCCTCGGATCGCGTGGTGCACGGGGCAGCAATGAGATCCAACCCGCGGAAGACAAGGCGCTCCGGCGGAGAAACATCCTCCTTCCTCGGGGGCTTGGCTTCGGACGTCAGCCGTGCTGTCACTTTCGCGTCGTCCGGCGCACGTTCGATGGAGACCCGGAATTTGCTGGCCTGGGAGACCTCGCTCCAGCGACCGAGGGAAAAATGCACGTAACCTTCAGCGAGACCAGGTCTGCCTAAGATACGCAGGAACGTCTCCAGGACGACCTCACTATCGCCGAGAACGCGTCCGTCGTGGCTCAACAACTCAACCTCCACGCCCCACTTTGCCTGTACGATAGACGCGGTCCTCACACGCACGCTCGCCTGGATTTCATCGCGGCTTCTCAGGAACCTGACGGACTCAAGCTCTACAGCAAAATAATCCCTTTCCCCGATGATTTGCTTACCAGCTCTTAGCTCAAGGGGGATCTCCCTATGGTGCTCAAATTTCCCCTCTACATGAGAGTTTGCCTTCGGCTCCGCGGCGCCCGAGGTAGCCGGTGAGGGCGACCTCTTTGCCTCCGGTCCGGTCGAATGCATCAACACCTCGACAACATTTTCTTTGCCTTCGACCACTTCGAGACGAGTTCGCACCAGGGAGCTCTCCGGATGATACATGCCGAACCACCAACCGGACTTCCCGACTTCCAACGAGTAGATTCCCGGCGCAAGATGGCTATAGTGCACAGTGCCGCTCGCATCAACGTATCGCCGGGACCAGTTGCTCGTATGGGCCACCGGCATACCGTCCTCGCGGCGGAGCAAAACAAATTCGCCAGAGACGGGCCTCCCGCCGGCTGGGTCCATCACCTTGACAAGCAGCGGACTGTCTCCTTTCAATCGGATGCTCACCGACTCCTTCTTTTTACTGCCATCCAGACGAATCATAGGACTGATTCCGACGGGCGTCGGATCATCCCCCCACCCGCTGCAGGCAGTGACGCGGTAATCTCCGGGAGGGAGATTTTCGGCTGTTGCGGTGGACCTGGCCGCGATCGAGCGCAACTGCATCCAGACTTTCCCTGTAACCTTGTCATGCCAATACAGCTCCTCCTGGAACGCTGACCGCTCCGTGCGCATCTCAGCCGGATCTATCTGTCGCCAGACAATGAGAGAGAAACGTTGCGGCGGTTGGCCATCCACGCCGACTACGCTGACCTCCAGCGAGGATTCACCTTTTTCCGGTTTCACGGCCGGAGGTGCCACCGACTTTCTTTCCAACGTTACGGTGGCGTCGCCTGAGACCTGCGCCACGCTCACCGCAAACTGCACGGCATCCCGGGCATTGGCCCGATCGCCCAACTCGAAATGAAGTTCCCCCTCACTCCACACCGCAACACCTTTGAACAATCGTTGGGTCGCGTAGACCCCTTCGGCCTCACTGAGCACTCGCCCTTTTTTGTCCAGGAGCTGCACGTGCACGCTCCATTTCGCCGCAGCCTTAGTCACCTCGACAAATCGTAAGTCAGCCTGAAGTTGATCTCGCGCAAGTGAGAACCGTATCCAGGCGAAGCGCAACAGGTCCGGCTCTTCCTTCGTTCCGACCACGAGCCGGACGGGAATGTCCGTATCGAGTTCAAACTTAGCTTTTACAGAATAAGGTCTCCTCGTAGGATTTGGTGCCGCCGTTTTCGTTTCCTTTTCCTCACTCTGGAGGGACGCGGCGGCGCCGAGCGCGACCACAGCCGCGATGGCCAATGCAACGCTCCAACCCCTCTTGAGACGAACGCGCTCGTGGGCACGATCACCGAGCAGGCGGAGAACCCGGCGGCGAAGCTGCGACGGTTGCCTCACGGCGCCCAAGACAGCGGGCGCGAGTCGGGGGGACCCGGAGCGCCGACTGAGCGCAGCCATCTCAACGAGCGACGAGGCGTACGTCATCGGTTTGCCTCCCACGGCAACGACCATATCGTCGCAGCAGTTTTCGCGTTCAATGCGAATCCGGCGAGAGACGAACCAGACAGCCGGATGGAAGAACAGCACCGCCTCGATTATCCCCTGCACGATGTTGACCAGGTGATCGTAGCGGCGGATGTGGGCCAACTCGTGCAGAAGAGACATCTCGACCTGTTCCGGGCTGAGACCGCTGGCCAGCGACAGCGGCAACAGGATCATCGGTCGAAGCACGCCCACGACTGTCGGGACAGCGACCCGGGGGCAATAGGCAATGACCGGCGCCACCGGCAGCCCCAGAGCTTTCGCCCATCGCCCTACCGCAGCCAGAATAGCGGGGTCGTTCACCGGCTGCGCGCGGCGACGGAGCCGCTTGCCTCCCTGCAGTGCAGCAAGCAGCCGACCCAGCATGATGATGACCCCGATGAGGTAGCACGCAGCCGCGTAGGGGGCATAGCTTTGCCAGTCAGAGGTTCTTCCGGTCTCGGCGGGGAGCGCGTTCGGTCTCGATTGGGCGGAAACCGGCTTAGGCACTTCTGTCGCTTCAGGCATCACGTTGTGGCCGGATGGCGGCAGAATCTTGGCCGCTTCAGGCACATGAGAACGAGATGGTTCAACGCGCAGTGCGACCGGTCCCTGAGTGTCGCCCAACTCTGGCGCCGAGGAGCCCCCTACTATCCAGAACGTTGCTGGCGGACTCGCCGCCATCAGCAGTAGAGCGACGACATACACACCGTATTGAACCCGCGAGGATGACCGTCGAAGCAGCACGCCCGCAAGCACCGCGAGGAACGCAATGACAATCCCCTGCCAGAGAAAGTGCGCCAGCGTCTTGGTCAGTCTGACACAGAATGACGCCTCGAAAAACGCGAAGAAGTTCATTTTGACTCCTCCCGGATTTTGCGTTTGATTATCTCGCGGAGTTGCTCCAACTCGCTTTCGTCCACGTCGGCTGTGTCGAGCAGATTGAGCATGACCGCCACTGCCGATCCGTCAAAGACCCGATCCACCAGGTCACTGAGCATCCGCTGGCTGACGCAGCGCTCGGAAATCTTCGGCCGGTAGACGTATCTACCGCCCTGCTTCCTCCGTCTCAGGTAGCCCTTTTTGGTCATGATATTCATGATGGTCATGACCGAGGTGTATGCTAAATCGCGGAACTGGGTTAGTGCGTCGCGGACGTGTCGGACTGGCGCGGGCCCGTCCCGCCAGAGAATCTTGAGGATTTCAAGCTCAAGCTCCGTCGGATGCCGTGATGAGGGTCGAGCCATGGTTGTCCTCCTTTTTCAAAAGTGTGTCCACCCTCGATTACTAATTCATTAGACACCTTACCCCACGATTATGTTCCCGTCAAGATAAATTTTTAACAAATTAGTAATTTTGTGGCTGGGCTGCCTATAACCTGCGAGACCGCAGCAGACTACAGCAGAACTCCGTCTCCGTCTCTAGCCGAGCTGATCGCAAAAATGGGTTAGCTGGAGCCTGTGCGCTGCGGGGGGCCTAATCCCGAGAACCATTACCGGTCTTTCCAAATTAGTGTGGGCGGGGACGGGAGCTTCTCGTTGTATCATCCCTATTTAGAGACAGATATAATAAGGGGGGGCAAGAATACAAAAATTGGCTTTCTTATTCACAATCTCTTGTCTACCAGTCTCTTAGGTCCAAGGAGGCGGCTTCCGGTCCACACAAATGCAGAAAGAACCCCCTCTTTTAGAGGATCGGGCCATTGCCCCGATGCCGAAGGTCGCTGTCCCATCCCGGTCGGCAGGAAGAGCCGGAAACGGCCGCCTCCCACCCGGCCAGATTCCGGGCAGATTTCGAAAAAATGGCTTGACTTTCGGCGTAGCTCGGCGCATTATAAACATAAGGGGTTTGTGTCAATTGGGTCCTTGGAACTCAAGGAAAGGGGGTATGTCCTATGAAGGCGACTCAATTCAAAACCACGGTGATTTCTGTCTCCATTCTCCTCGCCGCAACCGCACTCCTCATTCTCCAACTTTCTGGGGGGGGAGACTTACAGCGACCGGGTCGAATGAAGCCATGACCGACGCCGTCCTCTCTTCGCGGGTCATTGCCGAGCATCCTCCCGTTGAGTTGATTGATCGCAGAAGCGATCACACCCGCATCTGGGAAATCGTGAGAGAAGTGGAGACCACCCATCCGGACGGCAGAACGACTGCGGACACCGTCACGTCCTACATCCACGAAAAAGGTTCCGGCCTCTGCTACAAAGACGCCACCGGGAATTACATCCCCTCCGTCCCCGAATGGCGGGAGACCCCCGACGGCTTCGTCATTGACCGCTGCGCCTACCGCCTCGCCATGGCGAAAACCATCGGTTATGGGCGAGGTTCGCAGACGGAGGGAACCGACGGAAGCCGGAAAAGCGTATGAGGAGCTCTTGGATTTAGGCGTACCCGCCCTGCCCCTCTTGCTCGAGAGGCTCCGCATGGGCGAGACATGCTTCGTCCCGATCTTCGAGGAAATATCAGATAGCGGGCCAGCGGTTCATGGCCCTAATGCCGAGGAGACGCGCCAGAATTGCATTACTTGGTGGGAGCACAATAAGGAGGCTTGGCTGATACCAAAACCATAACCGTGAAGGCATGCGTACTGACAACAAGGAGGTGACGTTGCATGACCAAGTATATCGTGCCTTTGTTGCTGATGTGTTTCTTTCTTTTGGGTCACTCTGCTGCTGCCATTTTGGAGGTGGGGGAACATAGAGCGTACCAAATCATCGCAGACGCGTTGAGAGAAGCTTCGCCAGGGGACACGACCTTAGTCTATCCGGGAATGTACGTCGAGTCCGCCTTATTCGTGAAGGAAGGGATGACGCTCGCTGCAGCAGGTCCGGCGACGACGGTAATCGCCTACAAACCAATCATGTCCCAGGGCAACATTCTAACGTGCGGCAACGGGGCTTCCATCCGGGGATTCTGGCTCGTCGGCGCACCCGACTGCGTCATCGCAGGTTTTCGCGAGGCGACTTTCGGGCTACAGAATTGCGTCATTTGGGGCAATGCGAGCGTCCTCGGAGGCTACTACGGGCAGCGGCGCGCGATCTTCACAAACTGCACCGTTTTTGGCAATGAGGAGGGGATCGTCTCCAAAGATGGTTCTTCTGCCACGCTCCACAACACAATCGTCTGGGGAAACAATTCCAACCTCGTTGGCGACGTCTCCGCGAGCCATTGCAACATCGAAGGGGGTTGGCCCGGGGAGGGAAACATTGACGCCGACCCAGTCTTCGCGGACCCACGGCAGGCCGATGCCAACCTGCTTCTGAACGTTCCCTACGTTGACCCGGTAATAGCAGATCTTCGGCTGAAACCAGGATCGCCGTGCATTGATGCTGGTAACGACAAGCCCGCACACTTTCTCAAAAGAGACATCGCGGGCAATCCAAGGATCTTGTACGGCGGAAGGAGCTCAACCGTGGACGTAGGGGCCTACGAGTTCTACATCAACAAGGTCGAGCCTGTCCCCGACACCGATGAGGCGACTTTCACCTGGAGCTCCCTCGCCGACGCGACCTATGCCATCTTCACCTCCGACGACCTGTTCACGTGGCATCTTGCCATCGACAACTTCCCCTCCGCCGGCAACCAGACCACCTTCTGGACCGACGACGGCACACTCACCGGCCTGCCGCCTTCCCTCGTCCCCCGGCGCTTCTACCGCCTCCTTGAAAACCCATGAGGATGGTGCTATCATGGCCTTAACAAAGTATACCCCCAAAGCTGGGGAGGATTGGCGAATGATTCCCCGCTCGATCCTGTACTCACTGCTTGTCCTTGTCGCGCCCCTCTCCGGGAGCGCCGCAACATGGTACGTGGATGCGTCCGTGGCAACGCCCGGAAACGGCCTGTCGTGGAATGCGGCCTTCCTTACCATCGCGGAAGGCGTGGCTGCCGCAGGTGACGGGGATACCATCGTGGTGGCTCCAGGCATCTACAGGGAGGCAGTTCTGGCGGTTCTGAGTTCCGTAACGGTCCGCTCGACGGACCCGAATGACCCGGATGTCGTTGCGGCCACAGTGATCGAGGACACCACGATCCAGGTCGCTTACGTTTTCGCCGGATTTACCATTCGGGGACGAAGCGTCCGATGCGGCCTCCAGACTGTGGCAATCGCAAACAACATTATTTGCGATGGCGCCGGAATCTTTTGCACAGACTCCTCAGCCGTCATCAGTGGCAATCGGGTGTTAAACAACTTCAAGTCACGGGGTGGGGGCATCTACTGTTCTACTTCATCGGTCATCATAGTTAACAACGTTATCATCAAGAATACCGCCGAGAATGTTGGCGGCGCGATTTATTGCCGCCGGTCTTCTCCGTTGATTCTAAACAACACTATAGTGGGAAACACTGCTTCCGAATTGAACGCCGGAGGCATCTATTGCGACGACGAATCGCACCCCACTATCAAGAACTGCATACTTTGGGACAACGGCGATGACTTATTCAACTGTTCCGCGACCTACTCCTCCATACAGGACGCTGATCTGGGACAAGGCAACATAGCTTTCCATCCGCACTTTGCTGATGCCGAGGGGGATGACTACACCCTTAATTCCTGGTCGCCTTGCATTGACGCGGGGGATCCTTCCTCTGACTTTTCGTTAGAACCGGAGCCAAACGGCGATCGCGTCAATATCGGCGCATATGGCAATACGCACAAGGCAGCTTCCATGAGCCCGGACGTTGACGCCGATGCCCTCCCAGATGATTGGGAGACTCTCCATTTCGGTCATACGGGCTACAACGATATGGACGATCCCGACGGGGACGACATCCTGAACATGGATGAGTACTGGTTCGGGTGGAGCCCCACCGTCCCTTCTGCCGCGCCAGTCAGAAATGTTATCGCGGGGCGTTCTTACCAAACGATCCTCAGCGCTCTTGTGGGAGCGAGTTCTGGAGATGAGATTGTGGCAGCCCCCGGCTACTACATCGAAAACATACATTTCTTAGGCAAGGGCGTGACACTACGCTCGACCAATCCACTCGATCCGAGCGCGGTAGCAGCGACTGTGCTTCACGGCGGAGGTTCTGGCACGGTCGTGAGCTTTACCGCTGGGGAGAATGAAGATTCAGTCATTTCAGGTTTTACCATAACCGGAGGGAAAGCTTCACGCGGTGGGGGAATCTACTGTCTAAAGTCTTCGCCCACTATCTTGTTCAACGTTATCATTGGAAATTACTCCGGCGGCGGAGTGTACTGTTCCGGCGGCAGTCCTGTTCTCAGAGGCAACAGGGTTGAGAAGAATCTAAGTGTTTATGCGGCTGGGATGTACTTTGAAGCCGGGGCACCGACAATCATTGACAACATAATTAAGAGGAACGAGGGGAAGCGGGGCGCAGGTATCTGTTTGCGCAGTTGCGGGGCGGCGACGATCGAGCGAAATGCAATTATTGGCAATAGCTCTTTTCTCGGCGGCGGTGTGTTTCTTGACGCATCGCGTCTGCGGCTGAGCAACAATCTGATCGCGGCCAACCGTGCTTTCGAGCGCGGTGGAGGGATTTATCATTTTCAAGGCGAGGCTATCATCGTAAACAATACCATCGTTGCAAATTGGGCGGAGTACGTGGGTGGCATATACCGCGAAAACGGGGCAGGCGCGGGTCCTGCAAAAAACTGCATCCTATGGGGAAATGGAGATGATCTCTATGGTCTCGTAGCATCTTATTCATGCATAGAGGGCGACGACCCGGGCGAAGGCAACATCCACTTCGATCCTCAGTTCATTGACCCCGAAGAGGGCGATTATAGGCTGGGGTCTAATTCGCCCTGCAGAAATGCTGGAAACACCGTTAATGCTCTTGACGTAACTGTATCCGATACGAAGGAGGGCGTCTTGGTCTCATGGTCTTCCGGCGACGATCTCGACGGAAATCCTCGCCTATCCGGCAATGCGGTGGACATGGGTGCGTACGAGTTTCAAGAAGGCCCGCCAAGTCTTGATTTCATCCTCGAGTACTCTTCCGACCTGATGACCTGGGAGTCCGTCGAGGTGGGTCTGGCTTGGCAATGGCTTGACGACAAACCGGACGGCCTGGGTCGCAGGTTCTACAGAATCGCCATCCGCTAAATGCGGGGTACGTCATCCCTCCCTCGCCGACAAGACTTACTCGATCTTCTACACCGACGACCTCCTCACCTGGCACCTCATCGTCGAGAGGTTCCCCTCCTCCGGCAACGAAACCACCTTCTGGAGCGACGACGGCACCCTGACCAGCCTCCCTCCCTTGCCCCCCGCCGCTTCTACCGCCTCCTCGAAAATCCATGAGGGCTCCCCGCCCAACTTCCACGACCCACGGTCGCAACACCTGCACTGTACTTCGATAATCTTCGGCGATGTGGGCACCCTTCACAGTCCGTGGAAAGACGGGGTCCGGCTGCCAATCCATCTCGTAGCGGAATTCCGGCAGGGTGCACAATTATGGTAAGATCGCTTTCGCATTTTTTATCGGGTTTCTATGGAGGGTGTCTCCTCATGGGAGAATCGAGAAAAGTGGCAGTGGAAATCGTGCGGAAGCTTCGCGAAGCGGGGCATGAGGCTTTGTTCGCGGGTGGCTGCGTCCGTGACATGGTGATGGGCAACGATCCAGCCGACTACGACATCGCCACCAGCGCCACGCCGGAGGAAGTCATGAAGCTGTTTCGGCGGACGGTGGCTGTCGGCGCGCAGTTTGGCGTGGTGTTAGTCCTTGTCCGAGGGAAGCAGTATGAAGTGGCGACCTTCCGATCTGATGAGGGCTACAAGGACGGGCGGCGGCCGGTGAGCGTGACCTACACCGACGCGAAGGAGGACGCTCTCCGGCGCGACTTCACCATCAACGCCCTGTTCTACGATCCGGTCGAGGACAGGGTCATTGACTATGTGGAGGGACGCCGCGACATCGAACGGGGGATCATACGAACCGTCGGCGACCCTTTCGAGAGGTTCGAGGAAGACAAGCTGCGGATGGTCCGCGCGGTGAGGTTTGCGGCGCGGTTCGATTTCGAGATCGAGGAATCCACGTTGGAGGCTGTGAAGAAGTTCTCGCCCAACGTCACGCAAGTGAGCTGGGAGAGGATTGGCGATGAGATGGAGAAGACCTTGACCGGTTCGAACCGCGGTCGGGCGCTTCAACTCTTGGCGGACACCTCTCTGCTCAAACAGGTTCTTCCCGAGGTGCACAAGATGATGGGCATTCCCCAACCCGAAGTGCACCACCCTGAAGGAGATGTCTTCGAGCACACGAAGATGGCTCTCGACAACCTTTGCCAGGAAACGGAGGAGCAAGCGAGCAGCGTTCTCGCCTTTGCCACCCTCCTGCATGATGTGGGGAAACCGCCCACTTTCAAGGTCGCGGACCGGATCAGGTTCAACGGGCACGAGGTCGTCGGCGCCAGGATTGCCGACAGGGTGTGCCGGCGACTGAGGCTTTCGGGCGACAAACGGAAGAAGATCGTGGACATCGTCTCCAACCACATGCGGTTCATGCACGCTCAGGAGATGCGAGAGAGCAAGCTGAAGAAGATGTTGCAGAGGGAGACGTTCCTCGACGAGCTGGAGATGCATCGAGCGGACTGCCTTGCCAGCCACGGCAGCCTTGAAATCTACAACTTCCTCAGGGAGAGGTTTGAGTCCCTCTCTGCTGAGGAAATCAAGCCTCCGCCGCTCATCGGGGGAGACGATTTGATCGAGCTTGGCCTGAAGCCCGGGCCGCTTTTCGGGGAAATCTTGCGGGCTGTCGAGGAGATGCAGCTTGAGGGGAAGTTGACCTCCAGCGACGAGGCGATGGAGTGGGTCAGACGGGGCTACCTCGAGAAGGAATTATCAGGTTAGTGCGCGACCCACTTCGCGGCGCCGGACACGCCAGAAAAGAACATCCCCGGGGAAACCGATTTTCAGCGATTGCCCCGGGGATCGTTTTTTCTGAGATGGCTGCGTGGTTCGGCTGCGTCAATGCAGTCGCAGGACGTCGCCTCGCTTGAAGTCTGCTCCTTCCTCGATTTGGGCGATGGAATACTTCTCTTTGACCTCGACGACGGAGATTCTGCCAGCTAACGTTTCTTCTACGCCGAGGATCTCGCCGGTATCGGGGTCGGTGAGTTCTTCCCCTTTACTGTAGACGACGAATTTCTGTCCGGGCTGGATTCCTTCTCGCTTGCCGCAGTTGATGTAGACCCTGTCCGCCTGAGTCAGGATGATGCTTCCCTTCCAGGGAACTTTTTCCATGTTCAAAGCGATTCGGTAAACCGCCTGGTTGATGGCCTCCTGGGTGGCTTTTCCGAGAGGGGTCTTCTGGAAATGCTCGCCGCCGATGGCGAGGCTTTTGTTGGTGTAGTCCGCTTCAATGCCCGTATAAGAGGCGTTTCTTTCGACTCTGTCGGAGAAGAGAATCTGTCCGGTGGTCGTGTCGAACATTCGCAGGTTGATGGCCACATGGGCAGCTCCGGTGACGAATCCCACGGCCACGTGCTTGTACTCAATCCCGATACCTGTCCTCTGCTTCTCGAAGGAGAACTCGGTCACCGCGCCCGTCACGCCGATTTGCGCCGGGATCAGCTTCCCTATCCTCGCGCCTTCGGCTTTGGCGGTTCTGCCGGAGGCAACAAGGTCCTGCTCTTGCAGAATCTTCCGGATTTTGGGTCTTTCGACGACGATGAATCGGTTCGTTTGCACGAGGGCTGTCGTGAGCATGTCCGCCATGCCGTAACCGAGATTCCATTGCCCTGCGAAACTGGATTTGTTTTCGAAATCCATCACGGCAACGGACTTTTTCGGGCCTTTCAGTGGCGGAAGCCCTGTCATAATCGTTGCTGTGGGCGGGCCTTCCACCGGGACACCAACGATGACCGCCTCGGAGGTCGCCTCAGCAGGAGCGGCCCCGGCTTCTGTCTCCATGGGCACTGCCGTGAGAACCTCCTCGGCGCTCTCCTCGCCGGAGGTAGCTTCAGGCGCGGCCGCTGCTGCTTCTGGTTCAAGGGGACTCCCGGGGATAGTTTGTTCTCCGGTCACGCCTGACAACTCCAGTAGTCCCAGAGCAAAGGCCGCCACGAAAACCAGCAGTGCCGTCAACTTCATTTTCTCTCTTCCGCTCATGTCGTTTTCTCCTCTTTTGCTCACTTCTTCATGACCGCGTCTCTCGGTGAAGCTGGGCAAGCTACACTTCGTGTTTCACGGACGACAACTCATGCTATTCCTTCGACTGGTGTAGACAGCCCAACCCTTCCTTTTGTTCTCTTCTTTTCCGGCAGACTACTTCTGCAACCGCGCGGGCCGCGCGATTTCAGAAGCAGGTTCGGGCCCCGCGGTTATTCCGTTTCCGGGGTTGGAGCTGGTTCCGCTCCGGTCTCCGGGGCAGGGGCAAGCTTACTTTTCAGTTCCTCGTTGTCAGTCTTAAGCCTTTCTATTTCGGCGTTGAGTTGTTCGATCTGCGTGTTGAGGGCGTTGACCTGATTCTCCTTTTCTTGGATTTCGTTCTGCAAAGAGGCGATTTTGACCACAGCGGTGGTCGCTTTGCCCTGTGCTTCTTTGAGCTGATCTTTCAGCAACACCACCTGATCGGCGAGTGTATCTCGCTCCCTTGCAAGGCCGGCGACTTTTGCCCTCAGGTCCTCGTTCTGCGTGGCGAGCTTATCCTTGTCCAGGCTCAGCGCCTCCTTCTCCGAGAGGAGATCGTTGTATCTCTGGGTTGACACGCACCCGCATAGGACAAGTCCCAAGAAGCAAAGACACGTCCCCGCTGCTAAGGCCTTGCTTTTCATCTCTCTCCCTCCTCTTTTTGCGAGTTGATAGGTCCCTTGGAGCTGATGCCAGCTCCCACTCCGTTTCTGACTGTGCTCTGTGAGTTAGATATAAACCAAAGCGCCTCCATGTGCGGCTGCATCGGTTTTACCAGAGCTATTGTTGGAGAGGAGCGCCCGAATTCTTTCTCCTTTGCACTGTAAACAAAGCTATCCCTACAGCGAGCTGCTGTCAAGGTCAAAAAGGCTGTCGGCGTGTGCAGGCATGCGACGGGAATTGACTGCGCGGGCGTGGTAGTCTCCAGCCTTCGGCGCCTGTCGCAAAAAAAATGGCAGCATGGGGCGAAATCCGGGCCTTTTGGAAAGGTGGGATTTCCGCGTGACCCACTGGAGGAGAGGAGGATAGGGTCTGGCTCGGTGGCTTTGCAGAATGCTCGGGTGCGGGCTGGGGGATCCCACTCTGCGCGCGAGGATGCCAACCGCCGAGAACGCGGAGATCGCAGAGGGAAGAGGAGGTCATAATCTCTAAAAAAAGGGGGAGCCCCCCGAAAAGTTGGGATTTTGGGGTGGTTTGAGCACGAAAAAATCCCAACCTGGTTGGGAAAAGATGGAAGAGGAACCGCGGAGAGCGGAGAGGGCGCAGAGAGGGCGGCCAGGATCGCCTCTCGCAAAGACGCAAAGAGCGCGGAGGGGGCAGAGAGGGTAGGCAGGATTGCCTCTCGCAAAGACGCAAAGAGCGCAAAGGAAGATGAGCCGCAGATGAATGCAGATGGACACGGATGGAGGAAAAACCGCAGAGGACGCGGAGAGGGCGCAGAGAGGGCAGCCAGGATCGCCTCTCGCAAAGACGCAAAGAGCGGAGAGGGCGCAGAGAGGGCGGCCAGGATCGCCTCTCGCAAAGACGCAAAGAGCGCGGAGGGGGCAGAGAGGGTAGGCAGGATTGCCTCTCGCAAAGACGCAAAGAGCGCAAAGGAAGATGAGCCGCAGATGAATGCAGATGGACACGGATGGAGGAAAAACCGCAGAGGACGCGGAGAGGGCGCAGAGAGGGCAGCCAGGATCGCCTCTCGCAAAGACGCAAAGAGCGGAGAGGGCGCAGAGAGGGCGGCCAGGATCGCCTCTCGCAAAGACGCAAAGAGCGCGGAGGGGGCAGAGAGGGTAGGCAGGATTGCCTCTCGCAAAGACGCAAAGAGCGCAAAGGAAGATGAGCCGCAGATGAATGCAGATGGACACGGATGGTGGAGGAACCAGGGAGGGCGCAGAGAGGGCGGCCAGGATCGCCTCTCGCAAAGACGCAAAGAGCGCAGAGGACGCGGAGACCGCGGAGCGGGATGGGTTGTGTGCGTAAAAAAAAAGGAGGGGGGCGAAAATTCGGGCCTTTTAGGGCCTTTTTTGGGTACGGAAATTGCACATAATGGACTGGAGGGGAGGGAGATGAGTTGAAATTCGCCGGTCGTGAAAAAGGCCCGAATGGGGGGTAACCACGCAGCACGGAAAAATGGCTCAGAGGGCCTTTGCGAGTGCATTTTGATGGTTTTTTGGGTCTTTTGTGCTGAAAAAGTTGTCATTTTTGTGTCGTAACTCCTTGCAAGAGAAGCGATAGCCTCCTTCCCTTTAAACCCGAAAAGGGGCGATTTTCCCGGTGTTTTCCAGTACTTTCTCGACGAGAAGGCATACTGGAATGCCCTCATTATTCCGCGAACCGCAGAGAACGCGGAGAACGCGGAGAAACAGGAAGTCCTCGTGCTGGACCAGCACCTGGAGCCTGCTTCTCCAGGTTTTGGCATGTTTGTAACATATTGTCTGCCTTTTGTCAAGAGCAAGTGCGCAGGAGCAGCTCTGGGGAACAAGGGGGCCATGGGCGAGGCAGTCAAGGCATTTGAAAGGCGGAGCCGGGGTGTGGGCGAGCGGCGAGCGTACGGGCTTGTAGCGCTGGGGTGCAGCGGTTATAATGGCAGCGGCTTGCGGCGAGGCCTGGAGCATGCCCCAGCGGAAGACTCAGGAGGTATCGAGGCGGATCTGACAGCGTGCGGCTCGGAGGAAAGTCGCGCTTGAGGGCCGGGGCGAGTCTGGCGAAGGCTTTGAGTTCGCAATCCTGTTTGACTTTTTCGTACGCAGACAGCGTGGCGGGGTTGGCGCCATGGGGCTGTGACGTAGAGACCTCGGCGGCGGGATTCTCGATGAACTCGGTGCCCACGGACAGGGCTAAGCCGCAGGGGGCGACCAGCTTGGCCTCCAGGAGGGGATGCAGATAAAGAGTGGTGCTGCCGCAACGGTGGGTGAGGCACTTTTCGCAGTGGCGTTTGTGGAAGAGGAGGAAGCCGGTGCCGTCGATGGCCACGACGAAGCGTCCCAGCAGGCGAAAGGCATCAAGGGCCTTCATCCGGATGAGCCGGCGGACACACCGAGTTCGGAGTTCGGCGAAGGAGCCGGAGCCGACATGGCCGAGGAAGTGGTTGAGCGTTTTGTGCACGGGCAGCGAGTCCTGCTCGGAGCCGGCCAGGCGATTGGCATTGTGCAGTAGCTGCAGCTCGGGATCGCGCAACTCGTAGTCCAGTTGGCGGCGGCTCCCTAACTTGAAACGGAACAGAAGTAAGCCCCACCAAGTGAGGAATTTCTTGTCATAGCGGATGAAGGGCGCAAACCGCGTGTCGGGCAATTGGTTGAGCAGGGCATTGAAGGCGGGCCAGAAGTGCCGAACCGTTTTCACGAAGGCGCCGCCCAGTCCTACGACCTTCCCGCCCGGCGCTTGCGAGCGCGGACATGGGTCCTCATCTGGGCGATGGCCAACTGCGAGATTTCCCGAGTGAGATGCTTGAGCCGACGGTGTTCCTCTATCCATCCTTTCGCCTCCTCGATGAGATCCAAGGGCACGTAGACGGTACGGGTCTTGCCCTTCTCCTTGTAGGTGATGTAGTGGCCGGGGTGCTTTTCCCCTCGCTGGCAACGGCAACCGGGCCGACCGCATTGCTTGCGGATGATGACCAGACTGGCGGCCAGGACGGGACCGGTGGCCTTGAGCTTCTCGACTCTGGCCTGGCAGAGTCTTCGGATCAGAGTGGGATGTTTTGGTACCTTGATCTTTCCCTCCCGGTGGAAAGGGTGGTTTTTTTCGGAAAAGTATTATAACTTATCCGATAATGCAAAAAAAAAGCTCGTGCGAAGAACTTTTCCTTCCGCACGAGTCAATCTCGGCTACCCGGCCGCTATTCCGCCTACAATACTTGCCCCAAATGCCTATCGAAAGGTGCGAAGAATTCTTTGTTCCTCAGAGCTGCCTGCGCACCCAACGTCGTATGGTCATAGCTGCAAAGGGAAACCGGGAGGACATTTCGAGGTCGTGCAGCACCCGCTTACAACTGTTTTGGGATTGCCGGCAGCGTGTTGTCCGCGGGCCTTGTTAAGGCCGGCTTTACGTACGAGGCGTTCCGTCCCGGTATGCTCCCAAACCCCCGAGCGAGCGAACCCGTGGTGCGGCGTGCGCTCGCCCGACGAGGCCTAAACCTACGTGACGAATTCAGCGATCCTCAGGGTCACAAGCGCAATCCAAACGATCCCTATTATCCCCCCGCGAATCCATGCCCCATTGAAGATGTACTGCGTCGAAACTACAGGGCGGAAGTCACATGCTTGTGCAATCTGATTCAGTCGCTCGTTTATCGCAAGATCGTGACGCCTACATTTGAAAAGCCAGATGTGGCCAACTATCGCGATGACTATTCCAGCGGCACCGAAGATCACGACAGACGATATGTCCGCGGCGTCCAAGACCGATTTGAAACCGAATGCGATTACAGCCACAACGACGAGAAACCCTTTCATGAAAATCTCGACAGCCCTTCGCCTATCCTCCGAAAGGACTTGGTACTCCGTCAGCTTATCGTCTCGCCGGCCTTCGGCTCCCATAATCGGCTGGCACCCTGCTGTCGGGAAGGCAGAATCAAGGCCCGGAGCGCCGCGCGGCCCCAGCTCAAGCGCCTAGTCGCTGCCGCCCTTAGCCTTGAATCTGCTAACAGCTTTCATTAGCTTCATGCCCGCACTCCACGATAATTCATCCCCGGAGAATTCGCAGCGGTACAGCCCCTGCAGGTTTGAAGGGACATCCACGCGCTTATCCCAAAGCAGCACTACCCTCTTATGGTAAAGCACAAACGCCGCTCCGATCTCTACGAGGACATTTTGATTAATGCCGTAGGACCCGTCCCCGCCCTTCTGATCCTCGTCCGCCGTGACACATATTACCGCGGCGCTGCACCTCCTCATGGCCGCCAGGACTTTCTCCGGAACAGGTATCGCCCCGGTCTCCTCCTCTTCCGCGATCTCGTACTTCAGATCCCCCAGCTCCACCATGGTCTTGATCTGCTCGACAACGTCCATGTTCTTCCCGTGCGAAATGAATATCCTCGGCTTGGCTATAGGCTCGCGCACCTCCTCCGTGATCTCGCCCTCTTCCTCCTGGCCTTCCCTCGGGGGCTCCTTGGGCAGAAGAGCGCCCTCGCCGATGAATTGCCCAAGGGCTTCCTTGTCGATTTCGAGCCGCGTGGGCTGTCCCCTACGCCCGACCATGATCAGACCCAGGGACCCCGCCTGGCACAATCGAAGGAAGCACACGCCCATGGCCTTGATCGTCGTTTCGTTATCGGTGCCGAGTTCCGGTCTGTGGTGCTCATGCCATTGGGCGGCAACCTCAGTGTTCGTGACCTCCCCGAAGCCCTGGTGAAAGATCCAGTCAAGTGTCGACCGATATGCCTTTTCTCCCCGGAGAACCCGCGCGTAAACGGAAGCCTTGGCCTCAGGTCCCGCTCGCGACAGCTCACGTCCCAGGGAACCCAGCTTCAGGCGACCGCCCTCCTTCGTTACAAAGCCCCACCTGAGGTAAGCGCTAATCTTGCGCGTGTCCGTCAAGCTCTTGTCCAGGGCAGCCCGCGCGTCGTCAACCGTCGCACCCGTGGGCTTCGTCTTCAGATACCCCACGATCGCCTCAACATCATCTCCCGTCGCCAACATCGCCAAACCCATTTGACCTCCCTCCTTCTGACTTTGCCATCGCAGATGCAGCACAGCCCCAGTCACTGCCTCCGGGAAGAGTATGCCCGCAACCCAGTGACGCCCGCTATCCTACCAAAAGCACATCGTCCCGTCAAGGGGGGGCTTCCGTACACAGCTCCGGGGAACAAGGGGGCATTTGGGAGGGAGGCAAGGGATTGGAGAGGGGGAGCGGGAGGTGGGCGAGGGGAGAGCATACCGGCTTGTAGCGCTGGGGTGCAGCGGTTATAGTAGCAGCGGCTTGCGGCGAGGCCTGGAGCAGGCCCCAGCGGAAGACTCAGGAGGTATCGAGGCGGATCTGACAGCGTGCGGCTCGGAGGAAAGTCACGTTTCAGGGCGGGGGCGAGTCGGGCGAAGGCGTTAAGTTCGCAATCCTGTTTGACTTTTTCGTACGCAGACAGCGTGGTTGGGTTTGCCGCGTGGGATCGGGGCGAAGGGACCTCGGCGACGGGGTTCTCGATGAACTCGGTGCCCACGGACAGGGCTAAGCCGCAGGGGGCGACCAGCTTGGCCTCCAGGAGGGGATGGAGATAAAGAGTGGTGCTGCCGCAGCGGTGGGTGAGGCACTTTTCGCAGTGGCGTTTGTGGAAGAGGAGGAAGCCGGTGCCGTCGATGGCCACGACGAAGTGTCCAAGCAGGCGAAAGGCATCGAGGGCCTTCATCCGGATGAGCCGGCGGACACACCGAGTTCGGAGTTGGGCGAAGGAGCCGGAGCCGACATGGCCCAGAAAGTGGTTGAGGGTTTTGTGCACGGGCAGCGAGTCCTGCTCGGTGCCAGCCAGGCGATTGGCATTGTCGAGTACCTGCAGCTCGGGATCGCGCAACTCGTAGTCCAGTTGGCGGCGGCTCCCTAACTTGAAACAGAACAGAAGTAAGCCCCACCAGGTGAGGAATTTCTTGTCATAGCGGATGAAGGGCGCAAAACGCGTGTCCGGCAATTGGTTGAGCTGGGCATTGAAGGCGGGCCAGAAGTGCCGAACCGTTTTCACGAAGGCGCCACCCAGTCCTACGACCTTCCCGCCCGGCGCTTGCGAGCGCGGACATGGGTCCTGATCTGGGCGATGGCCAACTGCGAGATTTCCCGAGTGAGACGCTTGAGCCGACGATGTTCCTCTATCCATCCTTTCGCCTCCTCGATGAGATCCAAGGGCACGTAGACCGTACGGGTCTTGCCCTTCTCCTTGTAGGTGATGTAGTGGCCGGAGTGCTTTTCCCCTCGCTGGCAACGGCAACCGGGGCGACCGCATTGCTTGCGGATGATGACCAGACTGGCGGCCAGGACGGGACCGGTGGCCTTGAGCTGCTTGACTCTGGCCTGGCAGAGTCTTCGGATCAGAGTGGGATGCTTTGGTACCTTCATCTTTCCCTCCCGGTGGAAAGTGTGCTCATTCTCGGAAAAGTATTATAACTTATCCGATAATGCAACAAAAAAAGCTCGTGCGAAGAATTTTTTCTTCCGCACGAGTCAATCTCGGCTACCCGGCCGCTATTCCGCCTACAATACTTGCCCCAAATCGCTATCGAAAGGTGCGAAGAATTCTTTGTTCCTCAGAGCTGATGAACGGGGCGTAGCTCCATTTCAGTGGCAGGACGGAGCCGTTGCTTCCAGGCGCCTATGACGGCTTCATCTTTATTGCGCCCTTTCAGGGCTGGCCCCTTTTTTCGACGCCCCGTCCCCAGGGCTGTGCCCTGGGCTATGGTATGACGCCCCTTCGGGGCTTGGTGTTGCTGTCGGGCAGCGGGCAGGCGCGTTGCAGCGACAAAGCCCTGTAAGGGCGATATTTTTCAGCCCTGGGCAACGCCCAGGGACGGCCGGCCAGTCAAGCCCTTAAACCCTGAAAGGGCAAAATCCACGCCTATGCCACCAAAATGGAGCCACACCGTATGAACGGGGAAGCGCCTGAATGAAATCGTCGAACGCCGCAACAGCTTCCTTCAGGAATGGGTAAAAGTGGCGGGAGGTGGTTTTGACGCGACCGATCACTGCCTGAACTCTGGCCGCCTGGGAATATGGCGGGGCGGTTGCACCAAGGACCGTATTCGCGGCGCCATGGACAAGGAACTCTGCGACATCTGCGCCTCGTTCAAAATGTTCTTGGAGGACGCCGATGCCGAATTCGACTTCCTGGCAGAGAAGTGGCAGCGGGGGGAGCGGCCTGGAGCTGCGCTCACTCAATAGCCCAGACCCTGTAGAACCGGCTTCGGCGGGCGCCCGTTTCCGTGTCGGTCCAATCGAGACCCCTCTGCTCCTCCCACGATTACGGCAAATGAGTCCTAATCAGGCATGTCGATTTGCTCTGGCGGCTGCACGAGAGAACCCCGCAAAAGGGTCAAAGGCTCGAAAACTCGCAGCCAGAAAGATGATCCCTTTGGGAGCAGCTCGAAATCGAAACCTATCTCTTCGCCGCCAAAGAGGTTTAAGCCCACTTCCCGTGATCTCGGCAGGCCAATCTCGACCTGGAGGGTGTTCTGAATGATCTTCCAAACCGCGAGGACGTTGAGAAGGTCATGCCAGGGAGCGATGCAGGAGGCGCATCCGCGTGGAAGAAAACCGAAGCCGTCGGCTTCCTGGTGGATAGTGAAGGAGCCATCCTGAGTCGGCTCAAGCATGAGGCTGAGGTTATCAGAACCACGGAGAAATCCGTCGGCCGCTCCGTCGAGGCGAATTCGGATGAATGGCGGACCTTGCGCGACGCCCCGACCGGCCCCGGTCAATGAAAAGCACAGGTGCGTGCTGCTCCATGCCACCCGCAGGACTCCGGTGTATTCGGGGTCAGCGATGCGAATCAGGGAAGCGTTATCCCATTCCCCCTGGCTGATTTTTCCATCAATCACGACGTCAAGTTTGGGGATATGGTCTTCAAGCGGGCAGAGCGGATTACGATCCACTGAGTCCTCAAGGCCGTCACCATCAGCATCCGCAGTTGCGGGAGACAGCTTAATCTGATTTGCGATGGCTCGGGCGCCTTCAACGGGGAAGCCACTCGCCCATCTCGAGGCCAGGATTTCCGTTAGGTCTCTCACGCCGTCGTTGTCGGTGTCACGAGTCCTGGGGCTGGTGCCAAATGTCTTCTCGTCAAGCGGGCAGTTTGGGTCATCGTCCGGCACGCCATCTTCGTCGTTGTCGGCAGCTATTTTGAAGACGCCGTAGCGATTGGCCAGCCAACCCTGCCTGCCTAATGCCCTGGCAATGTCGGCCAGAGAGTCCCATGACACCGATGATCGGTCTGAACCGGGGTCTTCGAACAAGCAGGCCAGGGCATCATTCCTGCCGGACGCCAGATGCATGATGGAAAGCTGCTTCTGGTACTCTCGGATGAAAGACCAAGTGTTGTCTTCATCCCCGTAAGCGAAGAAGGAGACAGCCCCTCCCAGGCGATCCAAGCCGCGGGTCATCGGCAGGGAATCTCGAACCTCTTCGTCGTACGCCCCAGCCGGAGCGATTATGAAGAGATTGCGTGCTGAGGACAGGCCGGCGAGGTCCCGCAACAGCCTGTCCAGGCGAGGAACCTCTCCTCCACCGCTTCTGAGAGAAGGTAAGTCGGGCAGCATCTGCCCCTTGTTGATCGGGACAAGATCGGGTTTGATGTTGCAGGTCATGCGGGAGTTCACCCAGAAGAACAGGCGGGCTGATTGTAATTGGTATTCGACGTCCTGGGCATCAACGTTCGGGAAAAGAAGCACCGTCAGGGGGAAGTCCAGGTATTCTATACTGCCAGGGGCTGATTCGGTAGCGAAGAAACGAGTCTTGGAGAAGTTGGGAAGGCATCGTCCTGAAGCACCGCAGAAATGGTCGGGCGATAGCAGGTAACGGTACGCGTATCGGGTGGAAGGAAGGAGCTCACTGAGCTTGACAGTATGAGCAAACACCTCGGCGGGGTCCGAGTAACTTCTTCCCAAAGAGACTGCACTGCCGATGGACACCGGTACTGTCCCATACTCCAATTCAGTGGTCACCTCGGCGGTGGAGAAGTACTTCAGCGTGGCGCGGGTCTGCTGAGCGTCAACGCTGACCGGGGAGTTCAGGACAGTGAAGCTTTCGCGGCTGATTTTCTGGAAGGAATGGGATGCGGCATCCGTAATGAAGAGGTCTCCGTCGGGGCTGAAAGCCAGCCCGGCTGGGTTTTCCAGCCATCCCATTAAGGGAATGCGCAGCGAGCAGGGGATTCCTCCGCCCGCCAGCCTGCTCGGATCATCCGCGTCAACAGCCTGGAAATAGAGGAAGGCGGCGTCTCTCAGAGGGAAATTGCTGCCGAGGAAGGCCAGGTAGCGTCGCTGGCTATTGTAGGCGATGTCGCGGATGTAGAAGTTAAGAGCGTCTTCTCCCGGCGGGCCGTATCCAACAAACTGGCACGTCTCGGAGCGTGGCGACTCGGGGTTGTACCTCCACAGCGAGTATGTGGGCAGCCCTTTATCGGCGACGGCCAAATACCCCTTTCCGAGGTAACACCCGGCGATGGGGGCACTGAGGAAGGGCTGGCGTTGCTGGTCGTGCGCGTGGAAGTGAGGTGGTTGCCGGTCGGGGGTTCCCGCTATTGTCGCAAGCAATTTCAGCTTGGGAGAGTAAATCTGCACCCTGCTACCGCCGGTGTCGAAAACAATAATATTCCCTTTCTCGTCAACGGTAACGCCCTCGGGAGAGGATGGCCCTCGGATAAGATCAACCCGATATCGCCGGGGGACGCGGAAATCGTAAATTTTCACCAAACCATTACCCGTATCCGCGACCACGACACGCCCTGCCGGGTCCACCGCGACATCGGAGGGGCGACTGAGCCTTCCGCCTTTCTCGCCTTCGATCACACCGTAAGGTACAAACGTAGAGCCGTCAGGATCTTCCTCATACCTTAGCCTGACCCGATCCCTCAGCAGGACGACGCTGTCGTTGCCGGGACTGGAACTGGCGACGAGGATATTTCCCTTCTGGTCAACGCAAATGCCGCGCGGGGACAGAAGACGGACTTCGGACCGCCGTTTCCTGGTCTCGCCAAGGACCGGCCTCCACCATCCGTCGCTGAAAAGAATAAGGACGGAAATAGTAATCGGGAACCACAAGCGTACAGGGCGACCGAGGAACGACATACTCTTTTCCCTCTTCATGCTCTTCGTGGCAGCCGCTGACTTCGGTATTCTTCCGACTTCAGCTTATTATACCATCGGCGGGAGGGCGGGGCTATATTCTGAGTCTTCTCTTCGCCGGGTAACGTCAACTTCCGTCGTGTCTTTCGAGGAATTCGGCGATCTGCTCAACCACGTAACGCTGCTGCTCCTCGGTAAGCTCTGGAAAGACGGGGATCGCCAGCGATTCGGCGGCGGCCCTTTCGGTTTCTGCAAAATCCCCCTCCCGGTGTCCCAGGTGCTCGTAACATTTTTGAAGGTGAAGAGGCAACGGATAGTAGATTTCTGTGCCTATTCCCGCCTCTTTCAGGAAAGACTTCAGCTCGTCCCTCCGCTCCGCACGAATGACGTACTGGTTGTATATGGAGAAGTTGTGCTCTTCGATGTGCGGCGTGACGACCGGAAGGTTGGCGAAGAGCTGATCGTATAGAGCCGCGTTTTGCCGACGCTTTTCAGTCCATGAGTTGAGATACCGCAGTTTCACTCGCAGAACCGCCGCCTGAATCGCGTCCAGGCGGAAATTCCCTCCTATGATGCTGTGGTAGTACTTCGGTTTGCTGCCGTGAGCGCGGAGCATCCGGATCTTCTCGGCGAGCTCTGCGTCGTTCGTCACCACCATTCCGCCGTCGCCGAATCCACCGAGGTTCTTGGATGGGAAGAATGAAAAGCCCCCGAGGTCCCCCATGGTCCCGGCATTGCGCTCCTTGAACTTCGCCCCGACGGCCTGGGCAGCGTCCTCGATCACGGCGAGGTTGTGCTTCTTGGCCACATTCAGGATGGGGTCCATATCGGCGCACTGGCCGAAGAGGTGAACCGGCATCACGGCTTTGGTTTTCTTGGTGACGGCCTGCTCGATCAGTTCCGGGCTCATGTTGAAGGTCCGTGGGTCAATGTCAACAAAGACCGGTTTGGCACAAACCCGGCAGATGCACCCCGCGGTCGAGAAGAACGTATAAGGGGTGGTAATCACCTCATCGCCAGGCCCGATTCCCAGAGCCATGAGGGAGACCAGAATGGCGTCCGTGCCGGACGAGACTCCAACCGCATGCTCCGCTCCGCAATATAGCGCGACCTCCTTCTCGAAATCAGCGACAATGGGACCGAGGATGAACCTCTGCGATTCCAGTACTTCATCAATCGCCGAGCGAACTTCATCCGCAATCTCGTTAAACTGCAGTTTCAGGTCGAGAAGAGGAACTGTCATCATGGGGAAACGCCTCATCTTACGAATCAGCACTCACTCAGCCCGGGACCCAACAACCCGGACAGAAAACACCTCGGCGATACTATTAAATTCCGAACCGGGAAGTCAAACCCTTTGCCGGGAGCCTGGCGCCCAAGGCTTCGCATCAGCGTTGTACCCTCTTGCGGGTTATCCTCTTCGCCGGACACGAATTGTCAATGCCTCGCGAGGGTTGTTCACGAGAAGCTGTTGAAGGTCAGCTTCGCCGAAGCCCTCTCTTTTCAGTGCCGGGATGAATTCCGTGAACAGCGTATCAAATGGGCGGAACTTTCCGCCGCGAGGTTCGCCAACCGAATACCAGCCGGCATCGTGTGAGACCAATACCCGGTTGAGAACGCCCCGCTCTTTCATGCCTTTGACCCTTCTGACGCAGGTGGCGACATTGTCAGGGGCGATATTGTCAATCTCAATCCAGGCTCCCGTTTTCGCCGCTTCGGCACGCGAGTCGGCATCCCAGTCGTTTTGCGCGTGAACCCAGACAAACGCGCTCGCATCCACACCTTCTCCTTGTAATGTCTTCAACTCGTCAAGGCCAGCCTCCGTACTACCGGTATGAGCGGCGATGGTCAATCCACTTCTCAGGTGGGTGCGTGCTGCGGCTCGAACCAACTTGCGATCAATGACGGATAGCGGCCCGGAGTCTACACCGATCTTTATAAAACCGGGGCGAATACCGGTGCCCTCGATTCCCTCCTCCCATTCACGCAGCCAGCGAGCGGCAAGCTGATCGGCAGTCTCCTCATGGCTATGCACGGGCACAAATTTATGGTTGGCCGCTCCGTAGTATCCGGTGTTGTTCAGAAAATGCATGCCCGTCTTGGCGGCCAGTCGCTTCAGCAACGTCGGGTCGCGTCCGATGTAAGCGGGAGTGCACTCCACAAAAGTCCGGCAGCCAAGCTTTTTCGCCTGCTGGAGAAATGGCAAGATGACGCGAAATGCCTCGTCCGGGTCGTACCGGTCGCGGCTGATCTTGTCCGCCCCGATGAAGTCAACGAGCACGTGCTCGTGGGGAAGCGTAACACCCATGTCCTTCGGTGTAATCGGGCCGAGGACCGTCATCACGATTTCCTGGTTTACGGCTGGCTCGACAGCGGAAGCGTTGGCAGGGGCGCCGATGCACACTGCGCCCATCGTCTTGATAAAGTCGCGTCGGTTCATCATTGAAAGCGGCCTCCATGTGGCCGGGGTGTATCGTGGCACTCCCGGAGAAAATTGGATTGTCACACGGTCTACTCACCTCTTACGAATTCTCGGCAAATCTCCGTTGATTTCAAGAAGATATTCTTTCGAGGATGATTTCGCGCTCAATGGACTATCTGCCAACCGAAGGAGATCGCCAGAACAAATCTCTTGGGTTCGCCCTCAATTCATACTATCTTGTCCTGAGAAACGTCCTGGATGGCCTGTGGATTTCGGTGCTCTCTGCGTTTCTGTGAAAGGGGGAATTGTTATGGCTCAAGGAGGCACGCGACGTCAGTTCTTCTCGCAGATGGCTGGATTTGCCGCTCTGACAACAGCATCCACGGCCGGATGGTCTGCCAAGAGACGCGCGGGACGCCGCCCGAACATTCTTCTGCTCATTGCGGATGACCTCGGCTACGGAGACCTCGGCTGTTATGGCTGTCCGGATATCCGCACGCCGGTGATTGATGGGGTAGCGGCAGAGGGGGTGCGGTTCACAAATTACTACGCCAACGGACCTGAATGTACGCCAACACGTGCCGCGTTGATGACGGGCCGCTATCAGCACCGCGTCGGTGGATTGGAGTGTGCCATCGGAATCGGGAACGTGGGCCGCTATGACGACGCAGTTCGACTCCGAGCCAGGAACGAGCTCGGCCTGCCCGTCGAAGAGACATCTATCGCACGCATGTTGAAGAGTGCTGGCTACGCGGCGGCTCTGTGTGGTAAATGGCATCTTGGATACGAGCCGAAGTTCTTCGCTCGCAGACACGGATTTGATCATTTCTTCGGTCCCCTCGGGGGGACGGCGCATTACTTCCATCACACCGAGCCTCAGGGCGACCACATGCTGTATCTCAGTGATAAGCCCGTTCACCGCGATGGATACCTGACAGACCTGATTACCGATGAGGCGATCAGGTTCATCAAGAAGCACAGAAATGCTCCCTTTTTCTTGGACGTTTCCTACACCGCCCCGCACAGCCCCTATCAGAGGCCGGGTGATAAGAAGGACCGACCCGTTCCGCAGGAGGACTGGAACAAGGGGACACGTGAGGATTACGCTGTCATGACCGAGCGCATGGACAAGGGCATCGGGGCCATTCTCAAGGCCCTCGATGAAAGCGGTGTCGCGGAAAACACCGTCGTGATCTTTGTGAGCGACAACGGCGGCACCGACAAAGCGCGAAACGCTCCCTTCTCCGGCGGCAAGGGCGGTCTCTTCGAGGGCGGGATACGCGTTCCGTGTATCGTACGCTGGCCCGGAGTGTTGCCCGCAGGAGCTGAGTCGAACCATATCACGATAACCATGGACCTCACGGCGTCCATCGCTCGCATTGCCGGAGTCCTGCCGCTGAAGCGACGACCCTTCGATGGAATTGACATTCTGCGCGAGATTGAAAGGAAGAGGCCGCCTCGCAAACGCACGCTCTTCTGGCGTGCGCGGCGGGCAGAGCGAACCTGGCGAGCTGTGCGGGATGGGTCGCTGAAGTACATTTCGCGAAAGGACAAGGATGCCTTCGACGAATTCCTGTTCGACCTCGAGCGTGATCCGGAGGAGAATACAAACCTCCTTGCAGAGCGGCAAAGCGATGTGCAGCGCTTAAAGCGTCTCCTCGCCGACTGGGAAGAAGAGGTGCGGCACAAACGTTAGCCAGCGTACGGGGCGTTCATCCCAGCGTTTTTGAGGATCGCGCAAGCGTGCAGTCCCCTATTGGTGCGCGCGGCTCAATGATCCCACGGGCTACCTTGCCTGCATGATGCAGTCGCGGGTTAGCTCTGCCATTTCCGGTCCGTGGGTTCCCGAGGCGCGGAGTTCGCGGGCGCCTTTCTCGTTCATCAAGTCCACCACCCTTTTCGCCAGGTGCAGATTGTCCCTGGAGAGTTCTATAAACTTCTTCGGCACGTCTCTATAGGGGAACAGGTCCAACCCGAACCACCCGTCATAGCTGACCTCGTCCAGGATATACATAATCGAGACGAGCCGGATGAAATTGACCGTGCCGGGAGGAAGGTCGGCGTCGCACTGCTGGTCGTTGTCATTGAAGTGCGTATGATAGAGCTTCTTGTATCGGCAGATTAACGCCAGGTGATCTTCCACGTTTTCCGCCGCGATGAGGCTGTGACCGATATCCAGGTTTATGCCGAAGTCTGGGTCATCAATCTCGTTGACAATGCACAATGCCTGCGCGGTTGCCCCCATCAGGATGTGGGAGCGAGGCTCAAAGGGTTTCGGTTCAATGCAGACCCTCGTTTGATAGTTGTTCGCATGGAGGTAGTCGAGGATCTGCCGGACGCTGTCAACGTATCGGTCGTATAAATCCATGTAATTCGACTGGAGGGGAAAGTCACTGCCATCTGTCGCCGGCCAGAGGACGCTGATAGGGACGTTGAAACGCGCGCCCATGTCCAGTGCCTTTTTGACGCGCGCGATCGCATTTGCACGAACCCTCTCATCTGAGTGGGCGAGCGCCCCGAACTTGTATTGTTTTTCGGTCCATGTGTGTCCGCAGAGCTGGACCATCTGAAGGTTGTAGTCATTGAGAACTTTCTCTATCTCATCGGCATTGGAATCATTGATCTCTGTAGGAAGGTGCAGTTCGATTCCGTCAACCCCATCAATCTCACCAACCTCTTTAATGCGGTCAAGAACAGGAACAAATTCGCCAAACCCCTCGACGTTAAATCTATCCACGAGATTCGTGTTGCCCCAGATGCCCATAGATATTTTGAGCTTTTCCATTTCCATTCCTCTCCTTGTCTCTAAAGAAACGATTCCAGACTTAGCTCTGATATGCGGGCGTGGTCAGCACACATGAATTGTTCAATCTCCTGTGTAGTTATCGGCATCGTGGCTCCGGGTTGAGCGGCGACCATGGCCCCCATTGCGTTCCCGAGATCGCAGCAATCTTTCAAAGGCTGGCCGCGAAGAAGCCGATAAACGAACCCAGCGGCAAAAGCATCGCCCGATCCACATGGGTCAATGACATCCACTTTGTAACCGGGCACATAAACCTTCTCATTATCCTCCGACGCGACAAACGCACCACGCTCACCGAAGGTGACCACGCAGCAGTCGAGGGAGAACTTCCGGATGATGGCGTCGCCAAAAGAGGCTACGGAGTCTCGCGGCAGATCAAACAGATCGGCAAGATAGCGTGCCTCCTCGTCGTTCAGTTTCAGGACGTTCGCTTCCTCGAGCGACCCGGTGATCGTCTCCGTTGAGAAGCAGTCCTTGCGAAGATTGATGTCCAGGAGTCTGACAGCATTTCTCGAAGCGTTGAGTAGCTTTTCCAAAGTCTGACGCGCCGTCGCCGTCCGCTGCATCAGGGTTCCAAAGCAGAAACAGTCCGCCTTGGTTACAATGCCGAGTAGCGCATCCGTGGCTTCCACGTTATCGTAAGCCACACCAGGAACGATGAAGTAATCGGGATTCTTGTTTTCATCGAGGGTAATCTGGACTGTGCCGGTAGGCGCCGTTTCCTCCCACTGTATGTAGGTCGTGTCCATGCCGAGGGAAACCACTTGATCCCAGGATTTCTTGCCAAGCTCATCGCGCCCCAGGCGGCTGACGATAATTCCGGAGTCGCCCAGAGAATTGACCCGATAGGCAAAGTTGAAGGGAGCGCCGCCGAGCTTCGGCCCGGTGGGCAACAAATCCCAGAGTATTTCACCAAAGGCGACGATAATCTTCCTCACAGCAATCGCCTCATTCAGGGACTTTTTCCCAGTCCTTGGCAAACTGCGCCAGCCCCGCATCCGTCAGCGGGTGCTTAAACAACTGGAAGAAGAGAGATTCTGGTATGGTGGCAATGTCAACGCCCGCTCGCAGACAGGACAGTATATGGTTTTGCGTCTTCAGACTACCCGCGATGATTTCCGATGTGAATCCGTAGTTGTGCTTGATAGTTACGGCATCCTGGACAAGGATGTCGCTCTCGTTCCCGCATGCGTCAAGCCGGCTCAGCACGATGCTCACGTAACTGGCGCCCGCCTTCATCGCCAGGTAAGCCTGTGTCGAAGAGAACACCATCGTAACGTTCACTCTGATGTCCTTCTGTAGCTCAAGCACAGGAACAGCCTTTAATCCTTCAACCGTCATGGGGATTTTCACCACAACGTTCGGCGCGAGCTGGGCATTCTTTTCAGCTTCCTTGATCAGCCCCTCTGCCGTATCAGCCATCGCCTCGACGCTGACCGGCCCCGGCACAATGGAGCATATTTTCTTTACCACGTCAGTGAATTTCCTCCCGGTCTGTGCAATCTTGGAAGGGTTGGTCGTTACGCCATCCACCAGCCCGGTCGCATGAGCTCTGCGGATAGCCTCAACATCTGCGGAATCGAAAAAGATTTTCATCGTTTCCCCCTGATTGTGAAAGCGAGTCACCAACGTATGGTAGATGTACTGAACAGGCTATGTCCATTTGTTTCGGGCCACGATTTGCTTCAAATCCTCTAAGGTAACGCGAACATTCGGCGGATCACCCAGCTCCGGGAAGACGCCGTCTGCTTTGCTGAAGTCTTCTTGCGCCGTATATCCGTTGGTGGTGATGACGCAATGAATGCCGGCGGCTTTCGCGGCCAGGAGACCGTTGCGACTGTCTTCGATCACGACGCATTCCTCTCCTCCAAAGCCGAGCCGATCTTTAGCAAGGTTGTATATCTCGGGACCCGGTTTTTTCTTCGAGACGATGTCCCCGGCGAGGATGGCATTGAACTTCGCTTTCCTTTCCGGTCCCAGGAGTTTTTCCACAATATCGCGAATGGCGGCCACCGCTTGTTCCATCTTCTCGGGGCTGGTCTCGTAGGTCACGCCCACGGTCTGCATGACGCGGCGCTTGGGCTCCCCTTCGACCAGTTGTCAATCGTTGCCGTGGCCACTGTCTTGTTCGGGATGGACACGAGCGACTTCGGCCAGGTTCGCACCGGATTTCCGATTTCGCGCCATTCCGCAATCGGCAATCTGCAATCCGCAGTCGGCGAGGTGCTTGGTCGCGGGCCGGGTTCATACCCATCCCACATTTCGTCTGAGAAGGCTAAAGGTTGCAGGCGCAGAGACACAACTGGTCTTGCCGCTAACCTTCAAAACAAGAGGTTTCTCCGCGGACATTCGTGATAGAATTTGATGCAGGAGGTTCTCAAGAAGAAAGTAAAGGTATTGTCTGTTGTTATTTGCCAGTGGCTCGCCATCGGCTTGCTCGCCCAGGCGAAGACACCTGCGTCAGGAGAGGGCGATCCGCTTGACCAGTACAACGTTGTCTGGCGAACGCCGAGCAACGATTCCTCCGGCTCGATGCCCACAGGCAACGGCGACATCGGGCTGAACGTCTGGGTCGAGGAGGATGGCGACCTTCTGTTCTATATAAGCAAGACAGACGCCTGGAGCGAGAATGTGCGACTGCTCAAGCCCGGGCGCGTCCGGGTCAGCCTGTCACCGAATCCGTTTCTGAAGGGACTGCCATTCCGACAAACTCTGAAACTGAGACAGGGCGAGATCGAAATCCTCGCCGGAAAAAAGGGATCAAAAATCAGGATCAGAATCTGGGTGGATGCCCATCATCCCGTTATACGCGTAGAAGCCCACGGGGAGCGAGAATTCGATATTCAGGTCAGCCTGGAGGTCTGGCGCAAGGAAAAACGCGAGTTGCAGGGAAAGGAACTTTTCAGCGCGTATGGAATGAACGACGGCCCGCATTCCGTGTTCGTGCACCCCGATACCCTACTTGATGAAAAGAGCAACCGCATCGTGTGGTTCCACCGCAACGAGGAATCGGTCTGGCCGCTAACGATGAAGCACCAGGGGCTCGAAAGCCTGATGCCGAAACTCACCGATCCGATCCGGAACAGAGCCTTCGGCGGGGCAATAGAAGGAGTTGGATTGGCCAGGGAGAATGCGACGACGTTGAAATCAGCAAAAGCGGGGCGGTGCCACCTTGTCTCGGTGTACGTCCTCACTGCACAGACGGCCACCGCCGACGAATGGGTTCGCCAACTCGACAAAGTCATCGCAGAAGTTGCGGCAGAGGACCTTGAGCAAACCCGCCGTGCCCATCGTAAGTGGTGGGACGAATTCTGGAATCGTAGCTGGATTCGCGTCTCCGGAGCGACTCCGGCCCCAAAGAACACAACCAGGGAGCTGCCCGTCCGTATCGGAGCAGATAGCGACGGCCATAATCAATTCGTGGGCAGGATAAGTCGCGCACGAATCTTCAGGCGAGCTTTGAATCCCAAAGAGATAGAGACGCTCGCCCGAGGCAAAGAAGCGGGACAGAGTGGCAATTCTGATCTCGTCGCGCACAGGACATTCAAAAATCCGGAGGGCGGAGCCTTTTCGAATGCCGCGGGTGACTATCTGACCATGAGAATCGTCGCCTCGAAAGCTCTAACCGGCAGCGGCTTTCAAATCTCCCAGGGCTATGCCCTCCAGCGATTCATCAACGCTTGCGGCGGACGGGGAGCTTTCCCCATCAAGTTCAACGGCTCCATCTTCACCGTTGATGCACGCGAGCCGAACGAGAACTTCGACGCCGAGTACGGTCGCCTGGGGCGGGCCGTACTGGTTCCAGAACACCCGTTTGGCTTACTGGCCCATGTTGGCCGCGGGCGACTTCGACCTCATGCAACCTCTGTTCCGCATGTACCGCGAGGCCCTGCCGCTCTGTGAGGCTCGCACGCAACTGTACTTCGGGCACGCTGGAGCCTTTTTCCCTGAAACCATGCACTTCTGGGGCACCTATGCGAACAACAACTATGGATGGGATCGAGAAGGCAAGCACCCCTCGCATGTGGACAACACCTACATCCGCTACTACTGGTCCTGCGCGTTGGAAGGGCGGGCAGATCATGCTGGACCACTACTTCTACACCGAAGACGAGGATTTTCTGAGAACCACCCTGCTGCCTTTGGCTGAAGCATTCACTCGGTTTTACGATCTTCACTATCCCCGCGATGAAAAAGGCAAGATTCTGTTCAAGCCGGCACAGGCACTCGAAACCTGGCAGAAGGCGGTCAACCCGCTTCCGGAAATCGCCGGGCTAAAGTTTGTGCTTAACGGAAGGCAGTCCCCTGCCGCCCAAGTTGACCGGCGAGGAGAGGCGCGTCCGGTGGAAACGGTTGCTCGGAGAAGGGCACCCGGCTTCCCATGAAAGAAGAGGACGGCCAGAGATTCATGCTGCCGGCTGAGGAATACTCTCTTCTAAGAAACTCGGAAAACCCGGAGTTGTACGCCATTTTCCCGTACCGGCTCTTTGGCGTGGGCAAGCCAGACCTCGACGTGGCCGGCGGAAGTTTTGAAAAGCGGCAGGTCAAGCGCACCGGAGGCTGGACACAGGACCCTATCCAGGCGGCTTACCTTGGCCTCACCGACGTCGCCCGCAGATACACCGCCCAGAACTTCTCAATCCATCACCAAGGAAGTCGCTTCCCTGCCTTCTGGGGTCCGAATTTTGACTGGGCGCCAGATCAAGGATCACGGCGGCGTTGCCATGAAGGCGCTTCAGACGATGCTCCTCCAGACAGAAGGCGAGAAGAACATGCTGTAGCCCCGCGTGGCCAAAGGAATGGGATGTTGACTTCAAGCTGCACGCGCCGTTCAATACCATGGTTGAAGGGGTATACCGAGAAGGAAAGCTGGAGCGCTTGAAAGTTACACCGGAGAGCAGGACAAAGGACGTTGCAACGATGGTGCCGTGACACATCCTTGAGGAGATAAGACTTGGGCGGAAAAGGAGGTTGCAGAATGCGATGTAGATTAACAGCAGCACTCATTTTTCTTTTGGCTGCGACCCTGTCTAAGCCGACGAGCACGAAAACCTATCGGGTGGGCCCAGCAAAAAGGGTTAACAGCTTGAGAGCCGTCGCCTCGAAACTTCAGCCGGGCGACGTGGTCGAGATTGATCCTGGCACGTACTGTGAGGTGCTCAGACTGACCGCTGACGGCAGGAAGGAGGCGCCTATTATCATCTGCGGTGTGGGCCCGGATCGGCCGGTGTTCGACGCCAAGGGGCTCGACGTTTCCGGTCGTGGTTCCGTTCCGAGAGGGATCTTTCAGATCGAAGGAGCCTACTACGTCATCGAGCACCTCGAGTTCAAAAACGCACGGAATGGCGAAAATGCGGCAGGCATTAGACTGCTCGGTTCCACGAACGCCGTCATCCGTGACTGCAAAGTCAGCTACTGTGACATGGGGATTTTCGGCGGCGATAGAGAGACCGCGACGATCGAAGGCTGCGACGTGGGGTTCAACAGCACTGCCGAGTTTAGCGGCTATTCGCACAATTCCTATATGGGCGGCAACCGAGTCGTAGTGCGCAACTGTTACATTCACGACTGCCCCTACGGACAGAACTTCAAGAGCCGTGCGCACTACAACGAGCTCTGGTACAACTGGATTGTGGACTCGAACGAGGGTGAAGTCGGCCCTGTGGACGGACGGGGACAGACTGATCGCCCCAACAGTAACGTCCTCGTGGTCGGCAACGTCATCGTCAGCAAGCCGAATCGGACTGGCAATACCGCCAAGTTCATCCTCTTTGGCTCCGAGTCGGGCGGCTCACACGACGGGACGCTCTACATGTTTCACAACACGCTGATCGCCGGCAGCCCCAGGATCAGATTCGTCCAACTATATGACCCAAAGGCGAGGGCAGTTATCCGCAACAACGTCTTTTTCGGGAGCAACCGTATTCTTTTCAACGCACGAAAACCGATTTCTGTGAAGGGCAGCAACAATTGGATACCGGCTGGCGCCAGGGCGCCAGAGGGGTTCACTAACGCGATCTCAGGCAGCGATCCGGGCTTCATTGATCTGGACAAGCGAGACTTCCGACTGAAGCCGGCTTCGCCGTCCGTGAACCGCGGCGCGGCCCGCATGGAATACGTGGATGGCGACGGAAAAAAGCACAGGCTGATTGTGGACCGCTCCTATCTGCCCCACATGAAACTGATGCCGCGTACCACGGTCGGGCTGCCTGATCTGGGAGCGTATGAACTGGGTGCCAGGTTCAGAGGAGGAGCACACTCTTGGCTGCTTTCAGTTTCTCTTCAATCTCAACTTTCCACGGCTCTAAGCAAGGAGAAGCCATGAAACGCGAGTACGTTTTAGCTACTGTGTCTTTCTTGATCGGCGCGCTGGTGGTCGGCGGTGTATCCTTGAAGTCGCACGCCGTCTCGCCGACTATCGTAGATGCCGCAAAATATCCCAACCTGCAAGCCGCTTTCGACGCGGTGCCTGAAACCGGTGGTCTGGTCAAGCTGCCGCCCGGTGACTTCGAGCTGCTGACACCGCTGATCTGCACAAGGGAGAATACTCGGATTGAGGGAGCCGGCGCCGCCACTCACCTGATCAACCGCAACGAAGAAGGGCAGCCCGCACTGATCATCCGTCCGGAAGAATATCCACGCGATCGGCGCTCCCGCATTTGGCGGGTGCAGCTTGCGGACTTTCGCATCAGTGGCAATCCGAAGAGCGGCGATGGAGTCCGAGCTGAGGGAGTCAACGAAATATACATTCACGGACTATCCATTGACCACAACGGCGGTCACGGCATCAATTTGATAGACTGTTACGAAGACCCCCGAATCGCCGACTCGATTATTACCTACAACGGGAAAGCCGGGCTCAATATCCTCAGGGGGCACGACATCGTGGTCAACGGAAACCAATTCGAGGAAAATCAGGACGCTGTGCGCTGCATTGATAGCTTCAACCTGTGCATGAACGGCAATAACCTCGACGATCACCTCCGACACGGCGTGGTGATCGAGAACACCTATGGGTCGGTCCTGAGTGGAAACATGATTGAGGAGTGCCGGGGCACAGCCGTCGTGCTGGACCGTGACTGCTACGGCACCACCATCAGTGCTAACTTGATTGCGCACGAATCTGGAGGAGGCGTGGACCTGCGGGACGCCTGGGGCTGCGCCGTCTCAGGCAACACGTTCACGATTGTCGCCCAGCGTGCGCTGGTCATCGGTCCGAAGAGCGGGAGGATCACGGTTACCGGGAACAATTTCTCTAATGCGCACATTGGCGGAAAGGCCAAACGAGAAGATCGTGCCACGGGCATTCTTTTGACAGGCACGTCCGACATTGCGATCTCCGGAAACGTCTTCACAGGATTGGCTGAGCAGGCCATCAAATCTGAAGGGGATTGCAGGAGAATCGTGGCGATGGGGAATGTGATGTCGGATTTCTCGCGATCCGCTCCCGGGAAGCATCCTGCGATGGATGTGACCGCCGCCGATTCAATCATCTCGCATAATGTTGTCGAGGAGAAATCTCCAACGAAGCAATAGGCTGTGGTTGTTCTTGTTCGTTGATTTGGGATCACTGTTCCCGCGATGAGTTGTGTAGACGGCATGCAGAATGAGAGAAAAGCAGTGGCCGCTCTCTCCAAAACTGAGAGGAGGAAAAATGATTCTACGAAGCTTACGCGCTATGTTGCTGATTTTCCATTTCGCTATGGTGCAGGCATTAGCTGCTCCGCCGCGTGCGGACTTCTTTGTCGCCGTGAGTGGCGATGATAGTTGGTCGGGCAAGCTGGCTGCGCCAAACGCGGAACGGACTGACGGCCCATTTGCCACTCTTCAGCAGGCTCAACGGGCAGTTCGAGAACTCAAGCGCAGCGACCTGAACGCAATTTTGCCGATCGCGGTGATGGTTCGAGGCGGCACGTATTTTCTGAAGGAGACTCTGACCTTCACACCTGAAGATTCAGGCTCAATCCACGCACCTATTGCCTACGCGACGTATCCAGGCGAAAGGCCGGTGATCAGCGGCGGCGTTCCTCTGAAGGGCTGGAAGCGGGATAGGCAAGGCCGCTGGCAACTGCACATTCCGGAAGTCGAGCGCGGTGAGTGGCTGTTCTCGCAACTTTTTGTGAACGGGCAGCGACGCTACCGTCCGAGGTTGCCGAAAGAGGGCTACCATTATATCGAGGAAACGGTGCCCCCCACTCCAAAGGCGAAAGGCAGGGGATACGATCGGTTTCAGTTCAAACAGGGTGACATTCGCAGTGACTGGAAAAATCTGGAGGATGTGGAGGTTCTCTGTTTTCACTCCTGGACCATGTCGCGGATGCGCATTGCTTCCATTGATGAAGAAAAACGCATCGTCACTTTCACCGGACGAACCCGCAGCAGTTCCTGGTGGGCGTCTCTGCCGAAAGGGAATCGCTTCATAGTGGAAAACGTGCCGGAGGCCCTGGAGAAGCCGGGCGAGTGGTATCTCGATCGCAAGACCGGCGTTTTGACGTACATTCCGGTGCCCGGCGAGGATATGAAAAAAGCGGTTGTCATTGCCCCTCGACTGAAGCTTTTGGTGGAACTGAAAGGGAATGTGGCGGAACGCCGGTGGGTTCAGTACATCGTGTTTCGAGGACTGACCTTCTCCCACACGAACTGGAACGTGCCGGCGGAAGGCTACTCCTTCTCACAAGCTGAAGTCGTATTGTCCGGCGCGATTACAGCCGAAGGGGCACGCCACTGTGGAATGGAGGAATGCACGGTTACTCAAGTGGGCATGTACGCTGTGGAATGGGGAGCCGGCTGCAAAGACAATAGGGTCGAAACGTGCGAGCTGACCGACCTGGGCGCGGGAGCGGTCAAAATCGGCACCATGCGGATGCCCGACGACGAAGAGGCGCACGCCAGTCACAACGTCGTCCGCAACAACTTCATTGCCTACGGTGGGCGGATGCATCCGGCGGGAGTTGGTGTGTGGATCGGGCATTCTCCCTACAACCGCATCGAACATAACGAGATTTACGACTTCTACTACACCGGCATCTCCGTCGGATGGCGCTGGGGATATGCCCGAAGTCTCGCGCATCACAACCTCATCGGCTTCAACCATATCTACCAGATCGGACAGGGTGTTCTCAGCGACATGGGGGGCATTTATACGCTGGGTGTCGCCCCCGGCACCACACTACGCTCCAACCACATTCACGACGTGGAATCCTACGACTATGGCGGCTGGGGCATCTACCCTGACGAGGGGTCCACTCATCTTCTTGTCGAGAACAACCTCGTTTACCGGACGAAAACCGGCGGGTTCCACCAACACTACGGAAAAGAGAATCACATCATCAATAATATCTTCGCCCTCGCGCGAACCGGTCAGATCATCCGCACACGAGTGGAACCCCACCTCTCCTTCACGTTCGAGCGAAACATCGTCTACTGGAAGGAAGGGCCGCTGTTAGGGAGCAACTGGTCGGGAGACAACTACGCGCTGGACTACAACCTTTACTGGAACGCCAGCGGCAAGCCCGTTCGGTTCGGCAAGATGACGCAGGAAGAATGGCAGAAAAAGGGCCAGGACGTGCACTCGCTGATTGCCGATCCGCTCTTTGTCAACCCGGAAAAGGGAGATTTTCGCCTGAGACCCGGTTCGCCGGCGCTGAAGGTGGGCTTTCGGCCGTTCGACATGACAAAAATGGGACGCCTTTCCTGGCCAGCGAGGCAGCGGACGCCACGGCGCATGCCGCGCGCCTATCCGCCATCCCCGCGAAAGTAGCTGGTCTTGCGGCCCACCGGACACTGAGCGGGCAGACCTCGCTGATTTGCGATTTCAGATTTCAGATTTCAGATTTCGGGCCATTCCGCAATCGGCAATCGGCAATCCGCAATCGGCGAGCAGGCCTGTCGCGGGCCAGATTTTTGCTTTTCTGCCTTGCACGGTCGCGGTTTCTGAGGTAAGTTGCCTTAGAACTGTTCTCCGGAGGCAAAAGATCAGTGTCCTTCAAGGGGGAGGTATTCTCCGGCGTGAAATCAGCGGAAGACGCGGTGATGCCGCCGAAAGAGGTCCTCGATTTCACCCACTGGCTGGGTGTGCTGATGAGGTGCGGGCTGCCGCTGTTCGAGGCCATTGAAAGAGCTTCGCAAAAGTTAAAGAATTCTCGCGTCAAGGAAGCCGTCGGCAGAATTCAAGAATGCGTGAAGGCAGGAGCTCCCCTGTCACAAGCTCTGTCAGGCGAACGTTCACTATTCCCACCGGTCTACATTGCCGCGATTGCTCAAGCAGAGAAAACGGGGAATTTGCCGTCCGCTCTCAAGAGCCTGGCGAACGATTTCCAGGATTCCATCGAGCGACAGCAGATGCTCAGAAGAATACGTCTCAGCCCCATTCTCACCATCGCAGCGACTTTTGCCATCATTTTGGCAGGCCTGTTCGTGGTCTTACCCATTGCCCTCATTCCGGCGAGAGCTTTTAAGTAGATTTGGGACGGATGGGACACAACACTTCCAGCCACCGGCTTCGTCTTTTTCTGGACTTTTGGCACATTTCTCGTCCATCGCGGTGTCACCATCGTCCTTGTCCTCTGCGGCCTGTTAACACTGATTCTTCTGGGCGTTGTCTTCCTGCGTTCATACCAACGAGGGAGGTTTGTCCTCGATAGGCGGAAGCTCGCTTTGCCATTGTACGGCCGGTGGTTGACGAGCATCAATCTGTTCACCTTCTGTAAGGTTCTGGGCAATCACTTGAAATACGGTTTGCCCGTCAAGGAAGCTCTGGCAGCGGCTCAGAAGGCTGTGTCGAGCGAGCTGTTCAGGGAGGAAATTGGCAAGGTTGGACAGGAATTGCAGGCCGGGGCGACATGGGCCGACTCCCTGAGGAGGTTCTCCCTGTTCCCTTTGTCCTTGATTCGAGCCGTGGCGGCGGGAGAGTCAAGGGATCAGCTCGCTGCCGCTCTTCTCAACATGGCTAACTCTTACCGACAAGAGATCCAGCACTTGGCCGACAGATTCTCACGCTGGGCGGGAGCATGGGTCGGATGCTTGGCTGTACTCACGCTGATTCTCTGCTGGGCGCCCCTGCTAACCACGATTCTTACCTTCGTTACCGGGGCTTGGCACGGGTGATGAGCAGAACATGGCGCCCGTGTGGCACCGGGCTTACTGAAACGAACAGGCTGGCTAACGCGATATGAACTCACGGTCACCCCTTAAAGAACGCAACAGAACCAAAGTGGCCCTCTTCACCGACCAACTCCGGCGCATGATTTCGCAGGGCGTGCCAGAGGCCGAGGCGGTGGAAGCGCTGATTAAGGACATGCCCCGAGGTCGTCTTAAAGAGAACCTCAGGCTTGTTCTCTACAGGCTGAAGAGCGGCGAGTCGCTCTCCGCTTCCCTTTCCGAATTTCCTCGCTATTTCCCCGAAGGATACCTGAGCATTGTCGAAGCCGGGGAAAGGACCGGCGATCTTCCCCGGGCGCTTGGGCTTGCTTGCGCTTCCATCAAGAGGCGGGATGTCAGCCAGCAGAGGATATTCCTGGGGATCCTTCTTCCTCTGGTGACCACGGTGATTTGTTTTGGCCTGATCCGGTTTCTACAGATATTTGCCCTGCCATATCTTAGAGAGATGCTTGACGGCATCTCGTACTACGGCCAGCCTCCGCTGGAGCCGGTACGCTTGCTTCACCTCTTCGACGGCGCTCTGATTGTTTTCGCGTGCTTGATAACCCCACTGTTGCTGCTGTTTTTTGCGGCGTTCTACCGTCCCGCTTTTAGGAGCATTATGCTGTACCGCTTCTGCAACCTGCTTCAGATCGTTCTCAAAGCGGGCCTTCCGCTGCAAGATTGCCATCGCCTTGCCCGCAAGCTTTTCTCCGGCCGATCCTTGCGCGCCACGGGCGCGGTTGACCGACTTTTCAAAAAGCTGTATGCTGGTGAGAGCGTGGGAAAGGCGTTCGCTACAACGAAGTATTTTCGTGGGGAGTTGAGCTGGATGATCGCGGCCGGCGAGAGTAAGGACGATATTCCCGGCGCTCTGTCAGATGCAGCCGATTTCTATGATCTGAAGGCAGACTCGAAGCTCTCCCTGCTGTTCAACGTCGCTCCGCCTGTGATAACTATAGCCATCGCGATTCCGATTGCGATTGTGGCCGCGTCGGTTGTTGCGTGTCTGCGGTGGTATCTGAATGTAGAACTCATGACGTAATAGTGGGAAAAACGTCTGGAAACCTCACGGAAAGAAAGCGACGCTGGCAGGCAGGAAATCGGAGGCCATGAATGAATGTCTGAGACGCTTTTCAACATCTTCGAGGCATGGCGTGTCAGGAAAGGGTCCATAGTGACCGTGACATCAGCGGGGAGGGAGAACCGTGGCAAAAGGAAAGATTAGCGACGGCGATTTTGTGATTTTCAATCAGCAGCTCGCCAGCCTCACCAAAAGCGGGTTGCCTCTCTCGAAGAGCCTTCGGAGTCTCTCCAGGGAAGTTCGCGCCCATCGTTTCAAGGAAGGGATCGAGAGGGTCAGGTCCGATGTCGAAGCGGGCGTCCCTCTCTCGGAAGCTGTGCGGAAGCGGGCAGACGTTTTCCCGGAGCTTTATTCGCGGATTATAGCGGCTGGCGAGGAATCGGATAACTTGCCGGAAGTTCTTTCGCAGTTGGCAAAATATTCCGAGATCATGGCCAGGATGAGGAGGAAAGTCAGGGATGCCCTGGCTTATCCTGTGACTGTCTTCATAGCCGCACTTGTCATTTTGTGCTTCCTGACATTGTTCGCCCTCCCAAAGATGCTGGGTTCACTCGAACTGATCGTCCGGAGCGAGCGTAGCGTTGGTGTAGAGCTCCGCCGTGAAGGACTGGGCGGGTTCTTCCTCGGAGTGGCCAGGGCATTGGCTAACAACAGCGTTGAGATCGCCGTGGGGATAGGCTGTTTGATCGGAGCTGTCATCTTCACGGTGGCGTTGCTGCGTTCGTTTCAGGCAGGACGTGTATTCCTTGACCGAATAAAACTGTCCCTGCCCTTTTACGGGCGATGCCTTATGAGCGGCTACATTTTGAGGTTTTCGCAGACGCTGGGGACGCTGTTGAAAACGCGGGTTCCCATCGGTGATGCAATCTATTTGACGGCTGAAGCAGTGGGCAGCCAGTCTATGAAGCCCGTTCTGAACCGCCTTCGCGAGCAGGTTGAAGGCGGAACGAAACTGTCCGAATCCCTGAAGAAATCCGGGATTTTTCCTGAGGCGGCAGTCTGGATTCTTTCCGCAGGCGATGAGAAAGGGCAATTGGACGAAGCCCTGATGGAAGTCTCTGAGGTCTATCAGGCGGAGCTGGAGAGAGGGATTGGAAGGATGGCTTTCTGGGTGGAGATTCTGGCGACGGCGTTCATATCGCTTTTCGTGGTTTTCATTGTGCTATCCGTTTTCGTCCCGATCATCCAGCTCATAAACTCAGTCAATACAACCGGCGAATAGGCTAACTCAACCTGACGGGCGGAAGGATGATTCCTTTTGCTGTGACTCCAATTGGCTTTCTGTCGAGAAGGGCGCGAAGACAGGAAGTCTGGCTGTTCACGCAGCGGCTTGGTCGCCTCATCGCCAACGGTGTCCCGGAAGCGGAAGCGGTCCGAGTGATCGTCACGAATATGCCCGAAGGACGCTCCTCTCGCATGCTGAAACGGATGTTGACAAATCTGGGGTTGACGACGCCTGCAAATCTATTCTGGCGTTTCTCGCGTGTTTTGAACAAAGTGTTGGCGAGGCTTGAGCATGGATGCTTGTTTTCCGAGGCCCTCAGCCGGTTCCCAAAATATTTTCCCTCAGTCTATCTGGGCATCGTTGCCGCGGGAGAACGAAGCGGTGACCTGCCAGGGGCGTTGGAACTGGCCGGCGAATCTGTCCGCGGTCGCGATGTCAGGCTCGATCGGGTGTTGCTTGGGATTATGATTCCCGTAGTTGCGGTTGGTTTCGCATACTTGAGGCTGCAATGGTTGGGCCGCTACGTTTGGCCCCAGCTCGCGCATACGGCTTGGGAGGTAGAGGATCTGGGTTTTGCTGCGCACCGGGCTCCCGTTATCTCAGAAATGGTCGGGAAAGCACTTCAGGTTTGCAGCTACGGTATTGTGTTCGTGTTGGTCCTGTTCGGCGCGCTCTTCTTTTACCCGGCGATGAAGAGCCTGACGCTGCATCGTTTCTGTCTTCTGATGAAGGCCATGCTTCGAGCAAGGGTTCCGCTGGAAGAATGCCGGAAGTATGCCATAGACCTGTCGTTCTGGTTTACCTACCGCAGGGCGGTGGCGAAGCTTTTCAGGAGGATCGAGGAAGGCCAAGACTTCGCGAGTGCACTCGCTTCAAGCCGCTATTTCCCAGCAGAGCTGAAGTGGATCGTCACCACCGGACAGTACAGAAACGATATTGTGGGCTCGTTCTCGAGCGCGGCGGAGGTGTTGAGCAACAAGTCGGACACAAGGTATGCGAGGCTGATGGATGTTGCCCCGCCGCTGCTGACGATCTTGATTGCGATTCCCGTCGGCACTCTCGCGTACGCCATGTTCTCGATTTTCCAGTGGATGCTCAACCCGCTTTTGCCTTGAAGGGCGTCATGACCGCCCCGAGGCTGGAGGCTTCTATGAAGGTGAAATCGGATGAGGACGCAAAAAGGCTGGTTGAAAGGATAATCGGAGATGCGGTGGCCAACGGCGCCACGGACATCCATTTCAATCCGACCGAATCCGGTCTTCTCGTTCGTTTCCGGCACGACGGCATGCTGAGGGACGTCGAATCTTTGGACGCCAGGTTGAAAGAAAGCGTCGTGGCGAGGATTAAAGTGCTCTCCAACCTCATCGTTTACAAGCGAAAGGTGCCTCAGGATGGCAGAATTGTCAGGAATGTAGGGCTTAAGGCCGACAACATAGAACTGAGGGTGACAACATTCCCCACGATCCACGGGGAGAAGGTTGCCATCCGGATATTCGATTCCAACAGGGTGCTTCTGACCTTAGAGAATCTCGGCTTTTCGAGCAAGCTCACGGGCGGTTTGATTCGGCTTCTCGACAATCCCCAGGGGACGATCTTGCTGACGGGACCCAGCAGCAGCGGCAAGACGACGACCATCTACGCGGCTCTCAGATGGCTTCGAGGGAATAAAGGGGAGATGTCAAATATCGTCACTATCGAGGATCCAGTCGAGTTTGATTTGAAGGATGTCAGCCAAACCCAGATTGAGCCGGCATTAGGACTGACGTTCGCCACGGCGCTCCGCTCCATCCTGCGGCAGGATCCCGAGGTCATAATGATCGGCGAGGTCCGCGATAGGGAGACGGCTCAGATCGGCATCGAAGCGGGGTTGACCGGGCACCTGGTCATAAGCACGATTCATTGCGGGACGGCGGCAGGGGTGTTCACTCGCCTGTTGGAGATGGACATCGAGCCGTTCCTGGTGGCTTCTTCGGTGACCGGCGTTCTTTCGCAAAGGCTGGTGCGTGCGGTCTGTCCTGAATGCATGGAGGAGTACGTTCCACCGGAGCATCTACTGAAGGAGTTCGGGATCAAGCCCGACCAGACCAGGGGATTCCGTCGCGGAGGGGGATGTGAGCGCTGCAACGGAAGTGGGTATCGTGGACGAGCCGCCATCGCCGAACTGCTCGTCGTGACGGAGAGAATTGGCGATCTGATCTTGAAGAGGACGCGGACGACCGATCTTGCCCGGGAGGCAGAAAAAGAGGGAATGGAGGCTCTGGAGAAAGATGGACTGAGGAAGGTGCGGGAAGGCAAAACGATCCTGGAAGAACTTTATCGGGTTGTCATGCACAAGGTTCCGGAGAGAAAGGGATGACAAAAGAGAAGGGGTATCTCATCATTGAGGCGATTGCGGCGCTGTTCGTCCTGTCCGTCGCTGCGACCATCATTTCCTCACTGCTGATAAGCAGTGCGGTGAAGGTGCGGGAGTTCGATCGTGCGGTGACGGCGAGGATCATCGCTGCAAACCAGCTGGTGAAGCTCAAGCACTCCATGCGCGAAGGCATACCAGTTGCGGAAGGAGAGAAGCTACCAACTGATTCGCTTATGGCTGGGGGGCTGCGTGATTTTGAAGGTTGGACGAAGGTCGAAGACTTTCGCGATGGACTCAAGCAGATCGAGGCCGTCGTCAACTGGAAGGAAAAGGGAGGGATGAGGAGCGTGCGATTACGCTCTCTCGTGGCGAGAAGATGAAAGCGAGACATTTCAACAACGGTATGAACCAGCGCAAAGGCATGACACTTATTGAAGTGTTAGCTTGTGTTGCCCTTTTCGGCTTCATCGTGTCCATGGCCGGGCCTCTGATGTTCGATTTCAGAGAGGCCAACAAACGAATAGCGCGGGGCCTGGAGCACGTCGGGGAGCTGGATTGGCTGAACCGAATGTTCCGGGCCGATGTGGCAAAAGCGAGGGAGATTGCTCCCGGTAACGCGGTTTTTGAACTGGGCAATGACACGTTAATCCTGAGGTCTATGCCTCGCGACCTGGAAGGGATGCCCCTGGAGTCAAGAGAGGAGTACGTGATCTATACGATTGATTCCAAACATCCGTCCCAACTACTCAGGATTGCCTCATCCTGGAGTGGGGATCGGCTGAGGACGACGTCGAGAGTTGTGGCAAGGAATCTGGAAGAAGTGGCGTTCCTTTATGGTCCAGAAGATGAAACCCGTAAGACCTCTGTGGAGCTGCGGATGACGTTCAAGAAAGGAATCGTTCATAAGAACAAGCCCATGTTCTACAGCATCTTCGCAATTGTGGGAGAGTAGCATGAAAGCCTCCGATCAGCGCGGTTCTCTTATTCTTGTAGCCCTTGCGGTGGTATCCGTGGTTTCCATCTTCGCGTTCTTCTGCGTGCAAAATATCGCCTCCAGGTACGCCGGCCTGCGCATTTCCGCAGGTTGGCAGCGTGCCCTGGCTATCGCTGATGCGGGGGTCGAATCCGCCATTGCAGCCTTGAAGAAAAATCGAGGCTTCAAGGGAGAGAAGGACGTTTCGTTCGACGGAGGAACGTTCACGACAGAGCTGTCAAAACCCGGGTCTGCGGCGGACATCTGGCTCATTCGATCTCGTTCCCTGTACAGGCACAGCCGCCGGAGAACCTACCGAAAGGAGATTTTGGCGGCGGTCCGGCTGATGGAGAGCGATGTCGAGATTCTTTCGCGCAAGGAGAAGACACCCATCCATTGACCCGCCCTTCCCGATTGCGGATTGCAGATTGGCGATTGCGGAATGGCCGGAAATCCGAAATCCGAAATCAGCGTTGTGGTCGGCTCGAACGTGAAGGCCGTCGCGGAGATTACCACGAAGACACAAAGGCGCGAAGAATCAGGCAACCTGCGGCAAGGTGCTTCCCGATTGCGGATTGCAGATTGCCGATTGCGGAATGGCCCGAAATCCGAAATCAGCATACAAGGCTGCCTCAGCTTCGTGTGCTTTAGGCCAACTCTCCTACGCGGCAAGCTGCTTCCTGAGAGACAGGAGTCCACATGTCACCACGGCAAACCCCACAAAGGCGAGACGACCATGGGTCGTGAAACCGACAGGGTAGGCGAATAGGATGGAGGCCGCGAGCGCGCCAAGTCCAATAGCGTAGGCCAGGACCATCGCCGCTGAAGCGATCACCCGCCCCGTTCGAAGATGCGCCCAACGGCAAAAAGCTCGCACGATAGACGCTGTCAGGAAAACAAGGGCGAAGACCAGAACGGTGGGAAGGAAGCTGTGGGCGGCCGCGGCGAAAATGCCCATGTCCCCCACACGGTCCGGCTTAAAAGCTCCACACACAAACAGGGCTATGTGAATAATCACCCAATAGAAAGGCAATGCTAAAGTTTCCTCCGCCACAGCAGATATTCTCGCAACATTGCTGAGTGGCAAACCAATCTCTTTCAGCACCTGTAAAAGGGATCGGCTTGCAGTTAATATCGCACATCCTTCAGTGCCATGCAAGGAGCGTTTCGGACTGGGTCCGACGCAGGAAGCCGAAAGGCTCGACCTCTGTCGGTCTTAGAAACCATTGGGTCCTATTTTCTGTCCTTTTGGCCAACTCTCATGCGCGGGAAGCTGCCCAGTTCCTGCCCGATCTGTGGAACGCTGGCCAGGACGAATTTTCGCAGCACGGTAATTTCGCTCTCGTCAAAACGCGCCCTCGCGATGCAGGTTTGTGTGAAAAAGAAGTCATTTGTTTCAACAGTAGGGTGCGAAAAGCTCTTCCTCACAGCGTAAAGAAAGTCGAAAAAAACCGTTGACAACTGGGGAGCGGATGTTAATCGTATAGTACTACATCTGCTTCGTGGAAAGAACACCAAACACAAGTCATGGAAAGGAGGATGTATGGCTCGGAAAAAGGGGAAACTGCTAACCAATCTGGAACTGAAGCTCATGAACATCGTCTGGGAAAAGGGGAAAGCGACCGTCAGAGAGGTGAAGAACGCGCTGCCCAGACGTAAGCCCCTCGCTTACTCCACGGTCCTGACCGTCATGCGGATTCTGGAGAGAAAGGGATTCGTTCGGCATGATACCGCTGACAGGACATACGTCTATTACCCCATCGTGACGCGGGAGGAAGTCATCCGCTGCACGTTGCGAGATCTCACCAATCGGCTCTTCGACGGCTCGGCGGAACTTCTGATGCTGAATATCCTCGATAAGGAAAAGCTGAGCCTCGAGGAATTGAAGAGACTGAAGACGTTGATCTCGCAGAAGGAAAAAGAGGCGAAGAGATAGCCAAAAATCGGTCCGTTTCAGGGAAGGGGGAACCTCCCTAACGGCGTGTTTCTGTCCCGCCACGACACCCGTGAACAGGAGATTCATTCAAGTCGGGAGGCAGCGGCGGCGGACCTTGCAGGGGAGGGTACGCTGGAGCGTCAAACAATGAACTCTTCGGAAAGAGGGTGGCGTTGGCCTCGGGAAACTGAGGGGTTGAGGCAACTGATCACCGCCGCCGAGAGGAAAAGAGAAAGTGAGCGCGCCGCCACGCCTGGGGGAATCGGTTTTTCCTTGCTTGCGGGACGCGGCGCGGAAAACGACAGCGCGGATAGCTATCACCGTGGCTATGCTCACTGTTGTCAATAAAAGACGCCTCATGGCGCGGTATTGGCTGGGGGCACACTGTTTTGCTGGAGCTCTAATCCTTCAGGTGACTCCCTCCCCCTCGCAAAGGATGACGGGATTGCACTTCTTCGCACCGAAGAATGTACTGCAATCCTCGATGACCTGCCCGATGCCGCAGCCATGTTGGAGAAGGACAGGGAAGCAGCACTTCAGTTCTTCGCCATCTGGCGCACCTGGTCACCAGAGTAGAAAAAGATCTGGCTTCTCCATAGGGAGATCGCTGTACAAACCTCCGCGAAGGAACGAGAACGCCTGGAGGCGGAGTTAAAGCGCTTGAAGCAAGAACTGAGCGAGAAGCAACTATGGGAAGGAGTGCCCCAGCCCCATGCGATCGAAGCCAAAGGCGTTCAAGATGGCGAAGGTCCGTTCAGGCTGTTGCGCATAGCCATTAAGCCTGTCTGGGTTCAACTCAGGGGGTTCGTCGAGAATCCATTCGTGGGCTTACGCGATTTGGGCGTCGTCTGGGGCGATGCCGAGAGCACTTACGTGCCGACGCGCGGCGCCTATCACGACTACAGGCTTGATCTGGAAAAGCAGGTTGTGGAGATTGAGGAGCCAGGACTTCCTCCCCGCAAGGAGGAACGCTACTTCCTCACGCTCAAGAAGCCGGGGGAAGAAGCGGTTGTCGTGGAGAGAGGGAAGATAACACGGTTGATGGAGCATATGGCGACACTTGAGGTCAAGGAAGGCAAGTGGTGGCTCCGCCGCTGCGGCGAGTATTTGACCGCCGGGAAGAAGGTCTTCAACGTCTACGGGGGTGACATCCTCAGCGAGACCGATGGCGGGGGGGTTAGAAAGTTCAAAATTTCCGAGGTAAAGGATAAAGAGGTCGTTCTTCAAGGCGCTGAAGGGAAGAAGTGCACATTGCCTGCTCCGGGAAAATAGCCCGCTCCTTTGGCGGGATAGAGAAAAGCCCACCACATGATCCGCCTACCATGAAAGCACGTAAAAGAATCCTACTTTTGGAAGTACATGGGCTTTTGCCCTGTCACACCATTTCTCTACGGTGCAGGTAGAAAGAGCTTTCATCCTTCCGTCTCAAGAAAAGGCGCTCATGGCCCCTGAGGTCAGTTCGCGGCTTGGCTTGCTGAGTTGCTGGAGTGCTGGTGCAGCCGGACCTGCCTTTTACCGGACGCTTCCGTCGGGAGATACGAAACGCGCAGCCCCATGAGATTCCTTAGCAACCCTCTAATGATACCGGACGCAAAAGTGTGTAGAGGCAGGGGTGAGCGGGAGGCTAAAAAGGTTAATGATGGAACTGATCTGGCAAGGAAAAGAGATGGGGTCAGTGCTGTCCGGTTGTTCAATTTCATTCTTCTCGCGATGCACTATAGATTAAGGTGTTACACAAAAAACTGAGTGGAATCGATTTCATTTCCCCGTACGCTCTGCCTATTTCCTTCTATGGGAGCAGTGGCCGATGAATACGGGACGGACTATTTTTTCTGAAGTCATGGATTTCCTGCCTCTGGGGGACTTCCGCAAGTGCGTTGCTCGTTACCGTGGTCAGTACAAAGTACAGAAGTTTTCCTGCATGGCTTTCGCTCGGCTCACCTACCGGGAAAGCTTGCGAGACAACGAGGCCTGCCCGCGGGCAATGCAGCGGAGGCTTTACCACATGGGAATCCGCGAGCGGGTCTCGCGGAGTACGCTGTCCGACGCGAACGAAAATCGCGACTGGCGCATCTACGCCGACTTTGCTTTTTTTCTATTTCCGCCATGGCCAGGCGCATGCATGCCGGCCAGGTACCCGGGCATGGAGTTCGGGAGCGCTGTGTACGCCCTCGACTCGACGACCATGGAGCTGAGCCTTTCCCTGTTTCGTTGGGCGCCATTTCGCCGGACCAGGGGCGCCATCAAACCGCACACGCCGCTGAATCTGCAGATTTTGAGCGTGACCGTTTTCGAGAACACCCCCTTTACAGGGCTCCTCTCGCGGGACATTTAGCAAGGCGAGAGACGTCATTCCGGCTGCGAGCTGGCGTTTCTGGGCTTATAACCGGACAGTACTGTACGCACGTTATCTCTCGTTTGCTACAATTCCGCTGGGCATGCACAAATTGTTCTCTGGCGAAGGAAAGGCGAAAACCCCTGGCTGGGTGAGATGCCGCCGCGAGCGACGCCACTCGGCCTGCTCAGGAACTTTTTGGGCCTTTTGAAAATGACAGGCCGTAGGGCTTCGTGATGTTAAAGGCGGGCGATGTCCTTCATTTGAAGGGTGCCCACGTTCATAAGGAGGGTGAAAGAATGCGAGAATCTCTCCAAATGTTATGCCGTGTGTTTCTCGAATCTGTTGGCCGAAGCCTGCTTGCCGCAGGGTCCCTGTTCCTGACAGGAATTCTTGCGCAGGCAGCTACACCTGCGGGCGGAGCTGACGCGATCTCCCTATCTGGCGAATGGGCGTTCAGGCTTGATCCTGGTGATGAGGGGGTAGAGGCCAAGTGGTACGAGACACAACTACCGGGGAAAACTCGATTGCCGGGGTCACTTGCCGAAAACGGCTACGGAGATGAGGTCTCCGTAAACACCAAGTGGACCGGGGACATCGTGGATCGCTCCTGGTACTCCCGTTCCAAGTACGAGCGATACAGGCAGCCGGACAATGTCAAGGTTCCGTTCTGGCTTCAGGTCGTGAAGCACTACGTGGGGCCGGCATGGTACCAGAAAGAGGTTGCGATCCCTGAGCGGTGGAGAGGGAGGCGGATCGTTCTCCTGTTGGAGCGGTGCCACTGGGAAACACAGGTTTGGGTAGATGGCAAGCATGCCGGCATGCAGAACAGCCTATGTGTACCGCACGAGTACGGCCTAACCGCCGTGGTCACACCCGGAAGACATCGCCTCACAGTTCGCGTTGACAATACCATCAAAATCAACATTGGACCCAATTCTCACAGCGTGTCCGATCACACGCAGACGAACTGGAATGGCATTGTGGGAGATATTTCTCTCCGCGTCACCGATCCCGTCTGGATTGACGATCTCCAGGTCTTTCCGAACGTCCGGAAGAGGACAGCGAACGTCGTCGTTAATCTGGGGAACATGACGAGCCGTCGAATTGAAGGAACGCTCTCGCTGCGGGCGCGGAGCTTCAACTCCAAACGCCTTCGCGAGGTACCCGCCAAAACAACCGAGTTCAATATTCCCCGGGGCAAGAGCCTCGTCAAAGTGGAGTATCTTTTGGGAGAGGCTGCACTGCTATGGGATGAGTTCTCCCCAAATCTATACGAATTGTCGGCTTCGATCCAATCAGATGACGAGGCTATTCGGGACCGTAGGACGGTGTCGTTTGGCATGCGCGAAATTGGTGTGGAAGGCACACAATTCACCATCAACGGCCGAAGGACCTTCCTCCGTGGCACGCTCGAGTGCTGCATCTTCCCGCTGACCGGCTACCCGCCGACAGATGTCAGTTCATGGTTGCGCATCCTGAGAGTTGCCAAGGCGCATGGACTGAATCATCTTCGGTTTCATTCCTGGTGTCCGCCGGAGGCCGCATTTGCTGCCGCGGATCAGTTGGGATTCATGTTCCACGTCGAAGGCCCCTCCTGGGCCAATCAGGGGGCGACGATAGGTGACGGGCGACCCGTTGACGCGTTCCTCAAAGCCGAGTATGACCGCATATTCAAGGCGTATGGCAACCATCCCTCATTTTGCCTGATGGCCTACGGCAACGAGCCAGCGGGTAGGCGGCAGCGGGAGTTTCTCGGTGAGCTCGTCAACGATTGGAAAAAGAAGGATCCGCGGCACCTGTATACCAGTGCCGCGGGTTGGCCGCTGATTCCGGAAAGCGACTTCCACAGTTCGCCGTCCCCCCGCATCCAGGCATGGGGAGCGGGATTGAAAAGCCGCATTAACGCGAGCGAACCCGAGACCATGACGGATTACCGTGAGTTTGTTTCTCGCTACAAGGTCCCGGTGGTAAGTCATGAGATCGGCCAGTGGTGCGTCTATCCGAACTTCGACGAGATCAAGAAGTATACCGGTGTGCTCAAGGCTCGCAACTTTGAGATTTTTCGGGATACGCTGAAGGCCAATCACATGTTTGACCAGGCCAGGGACTTCCTGATGGCGTCGGGGAAATTGCAGGCGCTTTGCTACAAGGAAGAAATCGAGTCATCGCTGCGGACGCCAGGACTGGGCGGGTTCCAATTGCTCCAGCTTCATGACTTCCCAGGACAGGGCAGCGCACTCGTAGGTGTGCTTGATGCATTCTGGGACTCCAAGGGCTACGTCAGTGCAGAAGAATTTCACCGGTTCGCCTCCGAGACTGTGCCCTTGGCGCGAATGAAAAGGCGGACATGGACAAACGATGAGACCTTCACGGCGGACATTGAGATCGCCCACTTCGGACCCGCTCCCATCCGGAAAGCAACGGTTATCTGGACAATCACGGATGCCAGTGGCGATGAGGTGCTTTCTGGTAAGCTCCCCGACCGGACAATACCGATTGGCAACTGCATCTCGTTGGGGAAGGTGTCAGCGCCACTGTCGGAGATAGAGGAGGCGAGGCGTTTGAAACTGACTGTCGCACTGGCCGGAACCTCCTTTGCCAATGACTGGGACTTCTGGGTTTATCCGACAGATGTGGACACGAGCACTCCGAACGGTGTTTCTATGACCGACTCTCTCGACAAAGAGGCGGTAGCTCACTTGAAAGCGGGCGGCAAGGTGCTGCTCATGCCCGGCCGGGGGCGGGTCAAGGGCGACGAGCATGGCAAGGTGCCGCCCGGCTTCTCAAGCATCTTCTGGAATACGGCATGGACACGTAACCAGCCGCCACACACACTGGGCATTCTCTGCGATCCTAAGCATCCTGCGCTCGCAGAGTTTCCCACAGGTTATCACAGCGACTGGCAATGGTGGGACCTGATCACCAAGTCTCAATGCGTGATCCTGGACGCGCTTCCACCCCAGTTACGGCCCATCCTTCAAGTGATTGATGACTGGTTTACCAACCGGAGACTTGGACTGATTTTCGAGGCCAAGGTAGGCGCCGGCAAGGTTCTGGTGTGCGGCATCAATCTGCGCAGTGATCTCGCCAACCGACCCGTGGCCCGACAACTGCGCCACAGCTTGTTGAAATACATGGAGAGCGACGCGTTCTCGCCAAAGGTGGAACTGAAACCGGAGGAGATTCGTGGGCTGTTGAGCGATCCGCCGACTCTGACAACTCTGGATGCTTCGAACTCCATCGAGGGGGACAGCGAGGCACCGGGTTATGAGGCTTTTCGGGCGATCTGATCGCGTTCCCACGACTATCTGGCACACGGCCTGGCAGGGGAAGGTGCCTGGATTTCCTCACGAGATACAGATTGATCTTGGCAAACCTGTTCTGATCAGTAGGTTTCGCTATCTGCCTCGGCAGGACATGAGTAACGGCCGGGTCGCCGCCTTTGCACTGTACATCAGCCAGACAGATAGAAGCTGGGGGTCGCCGGTCGCAAAAGGAGCCCTGCAGCACAAGCCAGTCGCGCGAAGAGGTCGTGCGCTTCAGAAAGGCGCACAAAGGAGACCTGCGACTTCGGTTTGTTGCTCTTTCCGAGGTCAACGGGAACGAATTCGCGTCAGTGGCTGAGCTTGACATTATCGTGGAGAAATAGGCGTGCCCTGGAATAGAGGGGACACCCAGGGCATGGGAGAGTATGACGACTCCTGGGTTGAATCGGCCGCGGCGAGCCTAGCCTATGTTTGTCAGTTGAGGGGTGTTTTGGGGCGGATTTGAGGGGGTTCTCGTCGACAGAGCGATTTTCTCAGCGATCTTGTCGTGCCAAACTAACTGAAGTTGTCCAATTTTTTTCTTGACATTTCACTGGGGGATGCCCTATCCTTTTTCTGTCGCTAATTGGAAGATACGCGGTTAATTCACGTACACACTGTTTACATGAGGAGATAATGCCAAATGTTCCCTCGCGTGACCGATGTCAAGTACAAGGATAAGGTGTACCAGTATCTGCGGGTG